>OFMF01000005.1_pt1 | contig 205360 bp, 189 predicted proteins | sample 1541771 | NCBI WGS metagenome assembly OFMF01 (sample SAMN04209235, study PRJEB22552) | human gut metagenome | biome: gut; material: feces | host: Homo sapiens | place: USA: Oklahoma
ATTTGATTTTAAGTCTGCACTGCTTACCATTACCTGTCCCATTCTTTCAGACGGGATGACTTCATAGTTTGCATCAACTGAAGTAACTTTGATGTATTGTGCAGAAGCATAACCGTTGTAGTTTTTGCCGTTTTTGATAAAACTGATTTTATACCAATCGTTTTCTGTTTTTGCAGAAATTTTAACTTCTGTACCTTTTGCTATACTTGTTACTATACCGTACTTTTGTCCGGGACCTGTTCTGACATTTAAACTACTGTTAGCAGTTACAATGCCTTTTGCGTTAAATGTAATTTCATCTTCAACAGAGTGAGGACCTTCTGTTGCGTTTGGAGTGCCTTTAAATACGGGAATTGAAAATACTTTTTCATTTGCTACAATATTTGCGTCAGAATATGCTTTGTATGAAGAGTAGGCTTCAGAAGCAGCAGCCGCAACATTTGCCATATATTCGTGGTTATATAAATTTCCCGATTCTTTGTTTACATTAAATTTCTGAAGATAGCCTGTAAATTGATATTTTGAAAAAGAGTTGTATATCCATTGCGCTCCATAGTAAATTGAACGCTTTGGAGTGTACCAAGGTCTGCCGTTTGAAGCGTTAGTGTGACCTCTGTCGATATATCCTGTGTATGTGTTTGAACCTATTTTTACGCTTACTTTATAGAAATCGCCGTTTACGGATTTGTAGGTGAGAGATGTACCTTTAGGAATATCGGTGATTTTTCCGGAAGCATTTACATTCGGCAGTTCCTCAACATAACATTTTTCAACATATCCTTTAAATGTTTTTCCGCCTTCAGTGTATGAAACTTTGTACCAATCTCCGCTTTCGCCGTCGATGTAAAGATAGTTGTCATCATATCTTACTGAAGATGTTTGAGACGAGGTACTTGCACTTGCCTTAATTTCAACTTTATTTTTAGCTACAACTTTGCCCCATCTTCTTGAGCCTGCACTTACGCTTTTGTAGAGAGTTGTATTTCTGTTTGTTTCAAGACCTGAACTTGCCCATTTAAGACCGTCTGCGGCACCTGTATTTGCCCTGATATTGTAGTAGTTATAAATTCCGGGATATGAAGAATATGTGCCTGAAGCACCGCCCGCAACGGCATTTTTTCCGCCTACTTCCTGAACGATTTTTGATGCAATATAGTATGCACTCAAGCCGCTGTCTTTTGCTGCGTCAAGAATGGCGTGTGAGTAAGTTTCATTCAATGTATGGGTATTTCCTTCTGCATCTTTGTAGGAAATATACGATTTATACATCCATGTGTTTTTCAATATTGATTCTATACCCGAAATTGTATGCGATGAACCGTATTTTGTTGATTCAAATTGGTATATATATTTGTCATTCAAGAAATTAAGAGGATTTAAGTAGTATTCAACTGCTTCTTTTGATGCACTGACCCAACTGCTTCCTTCTTGAATTACATAGTTGCCGTTTTTATAGCATTTTGAACATTTGCATTTAAAAGAATCTTTCGCCGATTTTTCTATCAACTGTTTGTCGTGATAACTTCTTTCGCCCGAAACAGCTTCGTCCCAAGTTAAACCTGTTTGAAAAGCCTCAAATTTCCAATTTGGATATTTTTGATGCAAATTTCTCAAATACGGCTTATAGTTGTCAGGGAATCCCTGTTTTTCCATATATTGTTCAAATTCTGTATCTGCTGCAAAAGCAGTTGTGCTTGTTAGTACAGAAAACAACGAGATTGTCATTAACAAACTCATTAATACAGCCAGTAATTTTTTAAATTTCATTTTTTTCACCCGTCTTAAATTATAAATTATTATTGTTTTTGTTGCTAAATAATGTTTTTATTACAATGTATGTTATTTAATATTGACAATAGGTATACAATGATATTATAATATCATTTAATAAAAAATATGTCAATTATAATGGGTAAATTGTAATATTTTGGAGTACATTTTATCGTTCTTTATAGAAATTTAATATGCCGAATTTTGTAAAAACTATTGACAATAAGTAATTAATTGTGTAATATATTCACATAACAGATGGAAGGAGTGTCATTTATGAAAATAGATTTTGGCAAAACACTGCGACAGTACAGAAAAGCCAACAATTTGTCGCAACAACAAATTTCAGATGCACTTTCTATCGGTCGGGCTACATACGCTCGATACGAGGGTTCAACAAGACCAAACTATGAGTTGCTCATAAAGATAGCGAAAATATACGGTGTAACCGTGGACGAGCTTCTTAAAAAAAATGTTGTCTATGACGATGGCAGTGAAGTTGAGGTTGCTGCGGAACCCGATGTTGAAGAAAAAGTTAAAACAGACTCAAAACTCATCAATCTTACAGATTTTGAAAAAATGGTTTTAATTAAAACAAGACTTATGACTTATGAAGATAAGATGAAATTAAGCGAGTATTTAAACAATATTTAAAAGATACACAAAAGTGTATCTTTTTTTTATTAATGTTAAAAAAGACTGTGTTGTCTCTTTACGAAATAGCACAGTCTTTTTGTTTTTAGTTATATTATGACTTAGATTTATATATTTCTACCGTTGCGGTAATTGTTCCGTATGCCCATGCAGTGTTGCTTGAACTTACACCGAAAGAAACATTTACTTGTTGTCTTGTATTGTTTTCATTTATCGTATCATTCGGAGCAAAACCGAGATTTACCGATGGTATGAGTTCGCAGTTATCAACACTGTCGGGTGAGATGATTTTTACTCTGTTGTTTGAAAGCGATATAACTCTTGCAGTATAACCGTTTGGAACACCGTCTATTTTTATATTTGAACGGCTGAAATATGAGTGCTTTGTTTTATACTTTTCAGGCACGGTAACCGTTACGGTAATAGGGTCGTTGTTGTTTACCGGAGTTATACCGTTGATGTTTGACGGGATATAAGAAAACTCATTTTTTCCGACATCAAGTTTAGAAAAATCAATATCGCCGAGTAAAATCTCATTGGTCGATTCAAGTGCCGATTCAAGCATACCTACTTCTAACTTATCAACGCTGTATTCAATTTTAATATCGGAAGTATCAAGTCCTTCGGGTGCGTTGCTCAATCCTACACGAACAGGCAATACCGTCTTTTTCAGTATCGGTATGATAACGCTTGGATTTTTATTTTCGGTTGATACAGTTACATAGTCAACAACTTTATCATTTTTGTCAAGTGCTTTTAAATCAAGTGACAGTGTTTGAGGCTCTGTCAATTCGCCTTTTATATCAATGTCTGCAACGACTTTATCAACATTTTGGAGATAAGAAGTAGCACCTCGTACAACTGCGTTTGTATCGCTCATTTGTACTTGACCCATAATATAGCCGTCAGCAACAAAATCTTTGTTTTTATAGTTTAATTGAATAGGAAACTCTTTTTCACTTTCGACATCAAAGTACGCTTCATAGTTTGTCGGGTAAAATTTTGTGATGGTAAAGTCGCTGTTGTTTTTTGCAGGGGATACTGTTATCGGTACTGAATGGTATCCTGCTTTTGTGACAGAACTTGTATCTACTTTTACATCAAGGTCTTCACTGTTTATGTCTAAAACAATATATTTTTTAGCAGAAACAGTTACATCTACCGTAATGCTTTGTTCACCGTAAGATTTAATACCCAATTGCTCCTGCACGGCGTTGTCTGTTGCTATTGTAACGGGTACAGATATTTGTTTTGTAGTTTCGGGGCTTACATTCATAGAAGTAACAACCCAAATTATCAAAGAAAGAAAAACAGAAATAATAATCAGATACTTGTCGGTATATATAAGTTTTCTAAGCGAAAATGAACTTTTTTTCTTCTTATTCTTTTTTGCTTTATTGTCATTTTGTTTGTTATTTTTTGTCATTTTTTATCCCCCTGACTATTTTTGTAATGATTTTATCATCAGAGGTGGAGCCGGAAGGAACAAAATTCCTTGTTAAAATCTCACGAAGGTCGCCGTCTGAAATATTTTGATTTAGCGCACCGTTTTGGGCAACGGATATTGCACCTGTTTCTTCTGAAACTATAACAACAACTGCATCGCTTTCTTCGGAAAGACCGAGTGCGGCACGGTGTCTTGTGCCGAGCGAAGATGATATGTTTTTACCTGTTAACGGCAAAATACAACCTGCAGCATAAATCTTGTAGCCTCGTATAATCATTGCTCCGTCGTGTAATGGAGATTTTGGGAAAAATATATTTTCAACCATTTCCCGTGATGCTTGAGCGTCAATTGTTGTGCCTGAATTTATGATATTACCCAAAAGTGTTTCGTTTTCAAAAACAATCAAAGCGCCAATTTTCTTGTCGCTCATATTTGAAACTGCTTTGCAAACAGCGTCAATGCAGTTGTTTATTTCGGAAATCTCTACTGCAATACCGGAGTGGATTATTGCTTTGATACTGTTTCTGGAAGCACTTTTTCCGAGTTGTTCCAAAATCTTTCTGAATTCGGGAGCAAACAGAACAACTAAAATAATCAATATATTTGAAAATACGCTTTTCAGTATATAACTTGACGCTTCCATATTAAATGCATTTACTATACCGTAAATGAGTGCGATGATTACTATACCTTTTACAAGTTGCATAGCCCTTGTTTCACGCATAATTCTTATACAAATATAGATAATTCCTGCGACAAAAACTATATCTAAAAAGTCGGTAAATCCAAAAGTTGAAAATACGCTTAATATTTTATAAAAGAGTGACTCAATGTTTTGTAACATTTAAAAAACTTCCTATTGTTTTATTTATAACTATAAATAGTTTATCACACAGACAAAAATAAATAAAGTAAAAAATAATATTTTTTATAACTTTTTTAGAGTGTTTATAAAATATTCACATTCGCTGAATTTATTAAAAGACGAAGGACTTATTCTGACGGTGCCTCTTGAGTCCGTACCGTAAAAACGGTGGGCGAGGGGAGTGCAATGTAAACCGCCCCTTACGCAAATATTTTTTTCTGCGAGTAATTGTGCAGTTTTTTCGCTTGAATAGTCTTTGTAATTAAAAGATACAATCGGTGCCGACAGATTTTCTTTCGGTTTTTCACAGTAAAGAACGGCGTTGCTGTTTTTTGACAGTTCTTCAAATAACATTTTGCAAAGTTCAATTTCGTGATTGTAAATATTTTTTCTTCCTTTTGAACTTATAAAATCTAAACCGCTGTTCAAAGTTATGATTCCCAAATTGTTCATGGTACCGCTTTCAAATTTGTCAGGAAGTTGTGACGGCATATTCAAATTTGCCGAAATACTTCCCGTACCGCCTTCTGTAAGTGTGTCGGGAATATTGTTTCCCAAAATCATTATTCCGCTTCCCATTGTGCCGTACAGTCCCTTGTGACAGGGAACGCAGATTGCACTTATATCATCGTTGATTTTTACATCAAGCGTGCCGGCAGTTTGTGCGCAGTCGGCGATAAAAGGAATATTGTTTTCTCTTGCGATTTTCGCTATTTCATATATTGGCATTACGGTGCCGAAAGCATTTGATGCGTGCGTACATACTATAAGACAAGTGTTTGAACGAATTTTTGATTTAAAATTATTTATGGTTGTTTCTTTGTCTTTACTGTATTCTGCTATGCTGACGCTAATATTTTTTTCGCTGCATAGTTTTTTTACAGGTCTTGAAACAGAGTTGTGTTCAAAGCACGAAATTATAATATGACCGTTTTCTTTTGCAAAGCCTTTTATTGCCGTGTTTAAAGATTGAGTGCATCCGGATGTGAAAATGATTTTTTCAGGTGTTTTGCAACCGAAAAAATCAGCACATTTCTCTCTTGTTTCATATATGGCAGAGGCAGTTTTGACTGACTCTTTGTAACCGCCTCTGCCACTGTTGAATGAAAATTTTTCAAATGCCTCCAACAGTTTAAATTTTTCGTTTCTTGGTTTCGGGTAGGTGGTAGCGGCGTTGTCAAAGTAAATCATTTTTCTCAACTCCGCTTATTTTTATTGAAAAAGATTTTAGTATTTTTAAAACATTTTCTTCATCTTCTTCAAAAATTTTAATTGCCCAGCCACAACCGTCGTTTTTACCAATTTTTTCGGTTTTTATAGCTTCACAATGAATTCCCTGTGACTTTAAAACCGATACGGCGTGTTGTGCCGCCGTAATTGTTCTTACTTTTATAATAACTGTTTTCATAACAGATACCTCACTTTTTAATTATTTTTTTATAGTATATATTATGCAGAAATTAAAATAATGGTAAAAACGCATTTTAAAGTTATCAATTTATTAAATTAAAGTGAAAATAAAAGCCGAAAAATAAAAAACGGACAAAGAAATTTTAGTTTCTCTGTCCGTTTTAAATGATTTACTTTTTGAGTGCTCTTGTCAGCCAAATCTGACCGAGGTCAAGTGCGTTGTAAATTCCTTGTTTTTCGCTTTTTTTGGCGATTGTGTAGCCTTTTGCTTTTGAAGCGTCTGATTGGAGCAGGTAGATACCTACTTTTTCAGAAAGGCTGATGTCTTTTAACTTTTTTTTACTGTTAATTGTAAGTTTAACAATAAACGGGTCTTCCGGATTTCCGTAAAAGATAGTATCAGCACATCTTACAAGTGGTTTGCCTTTATACATAAGTGTGCCGTTTTTGTTTTCAGCCAATACGAAACCTCCTTTAATTATTCAAATAAGACTTTACCATTTCTGAAAGAAGTTCATCTCTGTCAAGTCGTCTTATAAGACTTCTTGCATTTTTGTGAGTAGTGATGTAGGTTGGGTCTTCGGAAAGAAGATAGCCTACTATTTGGTTAACGGGATTGTAACCTTTTTCTTTGAGTGCGTCGAAAACTTGTGTGAGAACATTTTTCATTTCGTTTTCTTTTTCATCACCAAGTTTAAAAGATATGGTCTTGTCTATCATGGCAAAGTCACCTCCATATATCTAATTATATACATATTCTTGATAAATTACAATGATTTTATTAAAAAAATATTATAATGTACAAAAAACAGTACAGAAATCAGTCTTCTGACAGTAACATTCTGTCGTTATCGAGTTCTTCACCCGATGAAGTTTTGAATTTTTCAAGCAATTGAGCAGTTGTGAGGTTTTTCTTTTCTTCGCCTGAAACATCATATATGATTTTACCGTTATTCATCATAATAAGTCTGTTACCTATTCTGATGGCGTCTTTCATATTGTGTGTAATCATAATAGTTGTAAGATTGTTTTCTGCAACTATTTTTTGAGTTATGTCAAGAACTTTCTTGGCAGTTTTAGGGTCAAGTGCAGCAGTGTGTTCGTCAAGCAATAAAACTTTAGGCTTTTTAAGAGTAGCCATCAAAAGAGTAAGTGCCTGTCTTTGACCGCCTGAAAGAAGACCTACTTTTGAAGTGAGTCGTTCTTCAAGTCCGAGTTCAAGGGAAGCAAGTATCTCTTTATAGTGAGCCGTTTCCTTTTGGTTTACTCCCCATTTTATCGTTCTTGCTTTACCTCTGCGGTTTGCAAGCGCAAGATTTTCAACTATTTCCATATCTGCCGCAGTTCCCATCATAGGGTCTTGGAAAACTCTGCCTAAAAATTTTGCTCGTTTGTGTTCGGGCATTTTAGTAACATCTGTCCCGTCAATTATAACAGAACCGCTGTCAACAGGGTACACACCTGCAATCATATTGAGCATTGTAGATTTACCTGCACCGTTACCGCCGATTACTGTTACAAAATCGCCTTCATTGAGTTGAATATTAAGACCGTTTAAAGCCTTTTTTTCATTAATAGTTCCGGGATTAAAGGTTTTGTATATGTTTTCAAGTTTAAGCATTTTGTTTACCTCCCGAACTGTTTTTTACTGTTTTTTCTTTAATTTTGCTTTTCCAGTAAGGTATGCCGAGGAAAAGAGCAACTATTATAGCAGTGAAGAGTTTAAGGTCGTTTGCGTTTAAGCCTAACATAAGTACAAATGTGATAACTATGTAGTAAACAATACCGCCGAAAACAACTGCCAAAAGTCTAAGTGCAAAGTTTTTGAAGATTTTACCGAAGATTACTTCTCCGATGATAACGGCAGCGAGACCGATAACAATAGCACCTCTGCCCATATTTATATCTGCAAAGCCTTGATATTGTGAAAGCAACGCACCTGAAAGTGCAACAATGCCGTTTGAAATGGTAAGACCGATGATTTTGTTTGCGTTAGTGTTAATTCCGTTTGCACGAGCCATATTTTGATTGCATCCGGTTGCACGAAGTGACATACCCATTTCAGTTCCGAAGAACCAATACAAAATTGCGATAAGCAAAACCGCAAAAACAGAGCAGATTAAAATTGATTTTGAGAGATATCTCAAAGAAACCAATATATCGTATTTCATAACGCTCAGAGGCTGATTTGCTTTGTTCCCCAAAATTCTCAGATTGATTGAATAAAGTGCAATTTGTGTGAGAATACCTGAAAGAATTGCGGGTATTCCAAATTGTGTGTGAAGTATGCCGGTTACAAATCCTGCAAGGCATCCTGCTAAAAATGCAAGCAACATTGCAACATAGATATTAATACCGTTTATTGTGCACATTACAAGAACTGCACCGCCTGTTGCAAAAGAACCGTCAACGGTCAAATCTGCAATGTCGAGAGTACGAAATGTTATATATACGCCGATTGCCATGATACCCCAAATAATACCTTGGGCAACTGCACCCGGCAAAGAGTTGAAAAAAGCGAGCATATTTTTAATTTCCTTTCAAAAAAGGCGTAGAGAATATTCTACGCCTTAAAATTAAATTTAAATAAATATGAAAAATATAAATCTAAATCAATTATTCTGCAATTGCTTCATATCCTTCAGGAATGACAATTCCGAGTTGTTCACAACGGTCAGCAACATATTTTTTCTTTAAATCTGTTGCATATTTGATTTCCATTTCGGCAGGATCTGTATTTTCTGTAAGAATTTGAACTGCCATTTCTCCGGCTTGGTAACCGATACTGTAATAATCAATTGAAAGGGTAGCAATTCCGCAGCCTTTACACATATTTTCTTCACCGGTGATAACAGGAACACCTGCCGGTTCAGCAATATTGTTGATTACTTCAGAGTTTGAAGCCATTGTGTTGTCTGTCGGAATGTACAATACATCTACTTCTGAACAAGCACTTGTTGTTACAGATGCAATATCGTTTGAGTCAGCAGCAGTGTATTCTTTTACTTCCAAATTCATTTCTTTGAAATATTCGGTAATCTTGTCAGCCTGAAATTTTGAGTTTGCTTCAGCAGAGCAGTAGAGGATACCTACTGTTTTTGCACTCGGCACAAGTTCTTTAACTATTTCAGCCTGTTTGTCAAGCGGAGCAAGGTCAGCCGTACCGGTAACATTCATACCGGTTTTACCGCTCCAATCAGAAATATGAAGTGCAGTAGCATAGTCTGTGATTGAGGTTGCCACAATCGGAATTGTGCCTGTTGATGCGATAGCAGACTCAAGTGCGGGTGTTGCGTTTGCAAAAATCAAATCTACTCCGTTAGCAACAAATTGGTTTGTGATTGTTGCACAGGTAGGTGAGTCGCCTTGTGCGTTTTGAATATCGATATCAACTTTGTCTTCGCCGAGTTTTTCTTTAACGGCGTCAATAAATCCGTTTGTTGCAGCGTCAAGAGCGTCGTGCTGTACAAGTTGACAAACACCGATGCTTATTTTCTTGTCCGAACTGCCTTTTGAGCAACCTGCAAATATTGTTAATATTAATGCAGAAACTAATATAAGTGCTAATATTTTTTTTGATTTTTTCATTACAATTCCTCCGTTTAAAGTTTTAACGCTTTGCTACTTTAAAGTAATGATTAAATCATAGCACAAAAATCTTTTTGTGTCAATCAGCTTCTTAAATTAATTCCTATTTTATTTAATGCTTTGAGAACTCGTTTAACTGCGCCGTCAGCTTCTTCGTCTGTCAAAGTTCTGTCGGCAGCACGCATTTTAATGTTGAAAGCAACAGATTTTTTGCCTTCGTCTATTTGATTTCCTTCATAGACATCAAACAGGGTAACATTTTCCAAAATCTTTCCTACTGCATTTTCAATTTCTTTTTTAATTGAAAGTACAGGTACTTCACGGTCGCATACAAGAGCAAGATCTCGTGTTGTAGCAGGGAATTTAGGTAAAGTTTTGTGTATTCTTGTCTCAGCTGCGTTTTCAAAAGCAGTGTTCATATCTACTTCTGCAATATAAACTCTTGTATTGATACCGTAGTTTTCACAAACTGAGGGATGAATTTCTCCGACAACTGCAAGTGTTTTACCGTCGATTGTAAATTTAGCGGTTCTTCCCGGATGGAAAGTAGGGTTGTCTTTTACAGGCTCAACATCGTAGTTGTCAACTTTAAGACAATAGCAAAGTTCTTCAACGATACCTTTGATTGTATAGTAGTTGTAACTGTTTCCGTATAAACCGATTACCGCTCTTTTGTATTCTTTAGGAAGTTCGCCGTCTTCAAGCGGTTGATAATTTGTTGCTATTTCGTAAAGTTTAGCCTTTTCGTTTCTGTTTTTGTAGTTTCTTGCCAAAACATCGAGCATTGACGGGATAGCCGTAGTTCTCATAATGCTTGTATCTTCGCCGAGAGGGTTGGAAATTACAACGCTTTTTCTGAGAGACGAATTGCTGTCAAGACGGATTTTGTCGTACGCTTTCGGACTGATGAATGAGTAAGTGTAAACTTCACTGCATCCGCAAGAAATGAGTGTGTTGTTTGCATTTTTTTCAAACTGTTGCATTTTTGTGAGTTTACCGTTAGCCACACCTTTAAGTTCTCTGTTTGGAATGTTGTGGAAACCGTAAAATCTTGCAACTTCTTCGCTTATGTCAGCCAAGTGTTCAATATCGTTTCTGAATGACGGAGAATAAATTTTTCCGTTTTCAACCTTAAATTCAAGTCTTTCAAGTATTTCAACCATTTCTTTTTCGGAAAGGTCAATTCCTATGAAATTGTTGATATAGTTACTGTCAAAGTCAAGTACAACTTCTCGTTTTGTCGATTTATCACAGTCAACCACTCCGTTTACAACATCGCCGGCATCCAAAAGTTGTACAAGTTCAAGCGCTCTTTGAAGAGCAGGCAAGCAAGCGGATGGGTCAAGTTCTTTTTCGTATCTTGAAGATGCTTCTGTTCTCATTCCGAGTGCTTTTGCAGTTCTTCTTACAGAGGCACCGTTGAAACAAGCAGACTCAAATACAATTGTTTTTGTATCTTCCATGATACCGCTGTATTCTCCGCCCATAACACCTGCAACTGCAACGGGTTTTTCAGCGTCGGCAATTACCATCATCTCTTGTGTGAGTTCTCGTTCTTCTCCGTCAAGAGTAGTGATTTTTTCGCCGTCTTTTGCATTTCTTACATTTACTTCTCCGCCTGCTAAATAACGATAGTCAAATGCGTGCATAGGCTGACCGTATTCAAGCATTACATAGTTAGTAATGTCAACAATATTGGAAATAGGACGAACGCCTGATGCTCTGAGTCTTTCTCTGAGCCAGCGAGGGGACTCTTTTACTCTCACATTTTCTACAATAGCGCCTGTATAACGATAGCAGGTAGCGGGGCAGTCAATGTTTACTTTAAGAAAATCATTTACATTGCCGTGTCCTTCTTTTACAACAGGCTTTTTAATTGTCAGAGGCTTTTTGAAAGTTGCAGCGGTTTCTCTTGCAAGACCTGTAACAGAAAGACAATCTGCTCTGTTTGATGTTATTTCAAACTCAATCGCAGTGTCGTTGAGTCCTATTGCGTCGCAAATATCTTTTCCGAGAGTGGTGTCACAGTCGTCGCCTAAAACAAAGATACCGTCTTCAACAGCGTAAGGGAAGTCGTTGACAGCAAGACCGAGTTCGCCGAGTGAGCAAAGCATACCGTTGCTTTCAACACCTCTTAATTTACCTTTTTTGATTTTTTTGCCGCCGTGAACAATGCTGTTGTCAAGTGCTACGGGAACGATGTCGTTTTCTTTAAGGTTTTGCGCACCTGTAACAATTTGCAGGTTTTCATCTTTGCCTACATTGATACTGCATATCCAAAGGTGGTCGGAGTCAGGGTGTTTTTCAAGTTTTTCAACTTTTCCGACAACGATATTTTTAAGTTCATTGCCTTCTTTTTCATAAGCCTCGACTTTTGAACCTGATAAAGTTATCTTGTCGCAAAATTCTTTGTCAGATATTTCTTTTGTTTCAATATAGTCTTCAAGCCATCTTCTTGATAAAATCATTTATAAAGCACCTCCTTAAAATTGGCTGAGAAATCTTAAATCATTCTCATAAAGTAATCTCATATCATCTATATTATATTTAAACATTGTAAGTCTTTCGAGTCCGACGCCGAAAGCAAATCCGCTGTAAACTTCAGGGTCTATGCCGCCGTTTTTAAGAACTTTCGGGTGTACCATACCGCCGCCGAGTATTTCTATCCAGCCTTCGCCTTTACACATAGGACAACCTTTGCCGCCACATTTGAAACAAGATACATCTATTTCGCAGCTCGGTTCTGTAAACGGGAAGTGGTGAGGACGAAGACGGATTTTTGTTTCTTCGCCGTAAAGTCTTTTTGCAAATGCTTCCAAAGTGCCTTTGAGGTCAGCCATGTTAATTCCCTTGTCAACAACAAGTCCTTCTACCTGATGGAAAAGGGGAGAGTGAGTAGCGTCAACTGCGTCGCTTCTGTAAACTCTGCCCGGAGCAATAATTCTTATAGGAGGCTCTGTGTTTTCCATTACTCGAATTTGAACGGGAGAAGTTTGTGTTCTCAATACGATATTTTCGTCAATGTAGAATGTGTCTTGAGTATCACGGGCAGGGTGGTCTTTCGGAATGTTGAGTGCTTCAAAGTTGTAGTAGTCTTTTTCAACTTCAGGTCCTTCTGCAATGTTAAAGCCCATTCCGATAAAAATATCTTTGAGTTCATTTAAAACTGCTGTAAGAGGATGAATGTGTCCGAGTTCAACGCTTTCTCCCGGCATTGTAACATCAATAGCCTCGTTTTTGAGTTTTTCGTTGAGTGCAGCTTCTTTAAGTTCCTTTGTTTTATCGGTAATTTTTTTGTCGAGTTCTGCACGAATTTCGTTTGCAAGTTGACCTATGACAGGTCTTTCTTCAGCAGAGAGTTTGCCCATTTGTTTTAAAATGGCGGTGAGTTCGCCTTTTTTACCCAAATATTTGATACGGGCATTTTCAACTTGTTGCATATCTTTTAAATTTTCGATAACATCAAGTGCCGATTTTTTGATTTCTTCAAGTTGTTGTTTCATAAAATCTTCCTTTCCGTCAGTTTGGTTTTATTTAAGTGAATTGCTTATATAACAAAAAAACTTGCCCCTCATAGTTGAGGGACAAGTTGTAATTACCTGCGGTACCACCCTTATTTTTGCCGTGAGCAAACACTCATTGAGCCTGTAACGGAGCTTTTCCGTCTTTGCCTACTGATGTTCAGCAAAGCCGCTCGGAAGGGAACTTCATTTCGTTAGTACAAAGCGTTCTTTCAGCCTTGAAACGCCTCTCTGAATTGTGCTGACACGAAACTACTTTTCTTCGTCAATGCGTTTAATTTGTTGTAAGTATTATAATACAACTTTATTCTTTTTGCAAGAGTTTTTTTGTCATGATAATATAAATGATAAATTAGAAAGAAAACAGTTCGTCTTTTTCAAATTCTTTATAGACAATGTGGCTTGACGGACTGTCTTCATAAAGAATTCCTACATTACCGTTATCTAATACCGTTAAAGATGAGTATGCAAAAAAGCCTTCATTTATTTTTACATTTTTCAGCCATTTGATGCCTGTTGTTTTGCCGTTTTTTGTTTTGAATTTGCCGACAGAAAGTACGCCGTCTTTTCTTGCTTTTTTACAAGTGTGTGAAGAAAGTACATAGGTGTCGTCGTATTTTATAAAACTTTTTTGGCATTTGCATGCATAAAGTTTGGTTTTCTTCTTCTTTTCCCAAGTAACGCCGTTGTTATATGAAATTGCCATCGGAGTTTTTCCGCTGAAATTTTGTCTTGAAAGACCGATTACTTCGCCTGTCGGTGCTTCAACACATTGCCATTCTCCCGGTATTCCTATGTATTTTTGTGTTGTATCTCTTTTCCATGTTTCTCCGTTGTCATCAGAGTAGATGGAAGCAGAACCGCCTCTCAATGTGTAAACTGTAAATACAAGTCTGCCGTCTTTAAGAGCGATACCGTTTCCGGGTGCAACACCTAAAAATGTGCTGTCGCTTTTTAATAAAATATCTCCCGTAATGTCTTTTGGTTCGCTCCAAGTTTTTCCTTGGTCAGAACTTTTAGTCATAAAGATATAACTTCTTTTCGGTGTTTTGAGAGGTGCACCGAATGTTAAGTGTGCTTCTATTTCTTTTGCACCCATAGCACCGTTTAAATAGATGTTTCCCATATATTCTTCATCTCTGTAAAGGTCGCCTATTTCGTAATACGGAGCGTTTGTATTTGTTTTTACGGTGTAGTTTGTTTTTTCACCTTTTTTGTCATATACAATTCCGTTTTCTCTTACGGTGTAGAAATTTCCTTCCTTGTCGTAAATAATAGGAGTCATTTTACCGTCAACACTTGTATATGCCGCTTTCTTTTTGTCAAGCAGTTTTTGATTGTGAAGTCCTTTGCATTCGGGATAGTATGTAACAAGCATTACTATATCGCCGTTTTTTGCAACAGTCATACAAGGGTCTATGTAAAAAGCAGAAGTGTAGTATTCGTCGCCGATTTTTGTTTCCCTTGCAGGAGGTACAAGTATGCTTTCAATTTTGCTCCATGTTTTTCCGCCGTCTTCGCTTCTTCTGATTGCAACTTCAATATATCCCCAGTCAGCGCCTGAAGATGCTTTGTCAATTGCAGCAATCAATACTCCGTTTGCATTAACAAGCGACGGAATACGAAAAGCTGTACCGCCGTTGTTTTCGTTTGAGTCTTTGCATAATTCTTTGTCTAAAAATTTTTCGTTGTTTCCGCAAAATAATACCTGTTCGTTTTTCAAAATTATTACCTCCTGTGCGTATTAATTTAATGTTATCATAAAAAAGAAATTATTTCAATATTTTAATTTTGCATAGTTTAAAGTAGATTTGTATTCATTTATCAGAAATTTGTTTCAGAAATATAATGGTTTTAATATGTAAGAAAATATATGAATATTAAAAATTAAAAAAAACTTGAAAACATACTGTATATTGTGTAAAATAAAAAAGAAATATATTTGAGGGGGAAATAAATATGATTTCAAGTTTAAAAAAGGCGTACTATCGTACATATCAAAAAGTTTTTAAGGTTGCAATGTGTCTTATGGATTGGAGTGAGCCTGAAGTAATTGAAGGTTCAGGAGCCATAAAAAGACTTCCGAAACTCGTAAAATCAAAAAATATTAAAAAAGTTATGGTTGTTACGGGTAAAAGACACACAAAACTTCACTTGCTTGATTCTTTATATGAAAGTCTTGAGGCAGAGGGTATTGAGTATGTTGTATTTGACAATGTTCAGCCAAACCCGACAATACCAAATATCGAAGACGCAAGAAAAACATATATAGACAATAATTGTGAAGGCATTATCGCTTGCGGAGGCGGTTCTCCGATGGACTGTGCCAAAGCGGCTGGTGCAAGAATTGTTAAACCAAATCAAAGCGTTCGTAAAATGAGAGGCCAACTTAAAGTTCATAAAAAACTTCCGCCGTTTTTTGCAGTTCCAACAACGGCAGGTTCAGGTTCTGAAGTTACGGTTGCAGCAGTTGTAACAGACCCTGAAACTCACGAGAAAAATGCTATTAACGACAGTTGCCTTCGTCCGAAATACGCTGTTTTAGACCCTGACCTTACATTAGATTTGCCGCCGCAAATCACTTCTACAACAGGTATGGACGCATTGACTCACGCAGTTGAGGCGTATATCGGAAAGTCAAATGTTAAGTCAACTCTTCAATATTCCGAAAAGGCGACAAAACTCATTTTTGACAATCTTGAAGTTGTTTATAAAGACGGTAAAAATGTAGAAGCAAGAGCAAATATGCTTAAAGGTTCATATTATGCAGGTCTCGCTTTTACAAGAGCGTATGTTGGATATGTTCACGCAATCGCTCACAATATCGGTGGTATTTACGGTACACCGCACGGTTTGGCAAATGCCGTAATTCTTCCGTATGTTCTTGAATATTACGGTGAAAGTGCTTACCCTCAACTTGCAAAACTTGCTGATATTGTCGGTATCACAAGTGCTGATATGACAGTTTCCGAAAAAGGTAAGAAGTTCATTGAGCAAATTAAACAGATGAATAAAAATATGGATATTCCAGATAAGTTCGATATGATTGAAGAAAAAGATATTCCGACAATTGTAAAAAGAGCTTTGAAAGAAGCAAATCCATTGTATCCTGTTCCTAAGATTATGGATGAAGAGGATTGCGAAAAATTAATCAGAAGTCTTATGGCTTGATTATAATGAAATGTTTTGCTTTTAATTATTAATTAATGTAGAAAAATAATAAAACCTGTTCGTAGGTGTAAATCTGCGAACAGGTTTTATTTTTATACTGTTATTTTATTTATAACTTGAATTGCAACGCATGACGGTCCTCCTTGAGTTATGAAGGCAGGACTTAATGATAAAATATTTATTGTGTTGTTCGGAAAAAATTCCGATACAATATTTTTTGTCTTGTTTGCAAGTTCAATATCTTCTCCGTGTGAGATGTAAATTATAGCTTCTTTTGACAAAAGATTTTCTTTTAGGTACTCGCATATTGATTTAACTGCGTGAGTAAAGCCTCTTTTTATTGAATATCTGTTTAAAGTTGTACCGTCGTCGCTTTTCTTTAAAACAGGAAAAAGTTTTAGTTTGCCGGTGATTTTTGCCGCAAGAGGAGAAAGACGACCGCCTCTTTTTAAATACTCAAAGTCGCTCGGAATTAAAAATGACGCTTCGCTTTCAAGTGCTTTTTGGAGTTTTTTTACAATTTCTTTTGCCGTTAAACCTTTTTTAGAAAACTCAACTGCTTTTTGAACTAAATATTTGTGCGGGCCGCAAAGTGTTGTTGAGTTAAATACGGTAATTTTGTCTTTGTTTACGGAATGTTCTTTTGCCATACACGCCGTACTGTATGTACCCGAAAGTCCGCTTGCAACCGTAATGTTTAATATCTCATCGTCACTGCATTTATCATATTCATCAATGTAGTTTCCGATAGCCGGTTGTGATGATTTAGGTAAATATCCGCTTTTTATTAATTCCACAAATTTTTTTGAGTCAATGTCAGTAAATTCTGAATATGTAGTTGAATTTACCGTCACATTGAGCGGAATAATTGTTATATCGTCATTTTCACCCTTTTTATATAGACTTGATGTGTCTGAAAAAATTTTGACCATTATTTTTCTCCCTCTTTTACGGAAAATAAATTTGTTTCTGTTTTTGATTTGCATTATATCATATTGCAGTGAAAAAATAAACAAAAACTTTTAAATTTGACTAAAAAAAGAAATAAAATAACACTAAAGTTTATTAAGATAAAATATTTTCATTAAAATATCTATTAAAGTAAAAATATTTCAAGCTATAATGCTTTTCATCTTTATTGTTGTAATTTATTATGATTAGTTGACAAAAATTTAGACTAATGTATAATAATTATGTTGTAAAAAATGAAATTTTGCAGAAATGTGTCAAGGACAGAAAGATGTTGAAAAGTATTTGTAAATACGGTATATCAGTTTTATTATTTTTAATTGTTTTTGTTTCAATAAATTTGAATTGTGTCTATGCACAGGATGATAAGTCGGACTTTGTTTATGATACTGACCTTTGGTATGATGTTGATGTTGCAGATTATGGTAAAGTCGGCTCTATGGAGTATATAGTTAAAAACATTGTTGATAAAGATTTGCACACCGTATATTTCTATATTGATTGCATATCAGATACGCCTGAACCTGTCGTGTTCGATTTTTCTTTAGATATTTCAAACGGAAAAAATAAATATGAAAATATTATACTTGAGAAAAATATGAAACACGAAGATTTTGATTTTACTTTAAATATTCAAAATACCGTGTCAAAAAACGGCAAACCGAGTGTTTTCGCAGTGAAGTTTAAAAACAAAACAGATTTTCTTTTAGACAATACAATAAGCATTTCGTTTTGTAGCAATAAAAATACTTTTTTGATTTACAGCAATACATATTCTGTTTCGGACAAGAAAGTTACAACAACTCGTGAAACTACGAAAAGAGAGTCTAAAACAACGAAAAACCAAAACGATAAGTATAATAAAGATGAAAAGCCTACGAAATTTTATTCCAAAAATAAGAAATACTATTCTTACAATAAAGATTTTAATATGAGTTCTAAATATTATAACAACGCAAACGGCAGTGCTTCATCATACGGTCAAAACGACGGTGAATTGTACGGAAGTCTTGGTGCTGAAAATTCAGTTTTGTCTGAAGACGGCAATATGACTACTTCAAAGTTACCGCTCGGCTCAAAGATTTTAGTCGGAGTAGGTACAGCGCTTGTTATTGCTTCTTTTGCTTTTGTTTTTTGGGGTGTTGCCAAGAACAAAAAAGACGGAATAGGTGAGAATGAGGAAGAAGATGAGTCTGAAGAAAAAGATTAAAACAATAACTTTTGTATATTTCATTACACAAAACTGAAAGGATATTGTTCTATGAAGTTGGAACGAACCAAAAATACTGCCAGAAACATTTTTTTCGGCTCAATAAGTAAAATATATAACTTAATCATTCCGTTTATTATGCGTACTGTTATGATGTATATACTCGGAATGGAGTATCTCGGACTTAACAGCCTTTTCTTTTCTGTTTTGTCTGTTTTGAGTCTTGCAGAACTCGGAGTAGGTTCTGCACTTGTTTTCAGTATGTATAAGCCTGTTGCTGAAAACGATACAAAAAGAGTCTGTGCATTGATGCAGTTGTATAAAATATATTACAGAGTTATAGGAGTAGTAATTCTTATTGTCGGTTTGGCAATCACACCGTATATTCCGAAACTTATCAGCGGCGATGTACCGTCGGATATGAATGTATATATTTTGTATTTGATGAATTTGTCGATTTCTGTTTTGTCATATTGGCTTTTTTCTTATAAAATCTGTCTTTTGGATGTTCATCAGAGAATAGATGTTGTAAATAAAGTAGATGTTGTTTTAAATACGGTTAAGTATGCTTTGCAGATTTTTGTTCTTGTCGTTTTTAAAAATTATTACTATTATTTAATTGTATCTCTCGTTACAAGAGTAGTTGCCAATATAGTTATTGCTTTAGTTGTAAATAAAATGTATCCTCAGTATAAAGCAGGAGGAAAACTTGAAAAAACCGAAGTAAGAAAAATCAACAAAAGAGTTGCTGACTTGTTTGCGTCAAAGCTCGGAAATATTGTTCTCGATTCGTCTGATACAATCGTTATTTCTGCTTTTTTAGGGTTGACTGCTCTCAGCATTTATCAAAACTATTGTTTTGTGATGAATGCAGTTTACGGTTTTGTTGCACTGATAACGACATCTTCTTTGGCAGGTATAGGCAACAGTATAGTTACAGAAAGCAGAGAAAAAAATCTCAATGATTTAAACAAGTTTACATTTGTAATTGCGTGGATTTCGGCATTTTGTGTATCTTGCTTTGCTTCTTTGTATCAACCGTTTATGGAACTTTGGGTTGGTAAAGAAAATATGCTGCCGTACGGAATGGTAATTCTGTTTTGTATATATTTTTATGTAAGACAAATAAGTTCCGTTTTGATAACATATAAAGATGCTGCTGGAATTTGGAAACAGGACAAGTACAGAGTGCTTGTTACCGCTTTGGCAAATCTTGCTTTGAATTTGCTGATGGTAAATTATATCGGCTATTACGGAATACTTCTTTCTACCGTTTTGAGTATGAGTATCATCGGTTTGCCGTGGCTTTTGAAAAATCTTTTCTCTGTTTTATTTAAAACAAGTTCAAAAAAATATATGAAAAAACTTGCTGTATATACTGTCGTTACGGTTGTTTCGTGTGCACTGAATATATTTGTCACAAATTTCAGTTTTGACTCAATAATTTTGACGATTGTTGCAAGGCTTCTTTTGAGCTTTGTTGTTCCGAATACGATTTTCTTTTTACTTTTCAGAAAAACAGATGAATTCAAATCATTTGTCGGTTTGTTAAATCAATTTACGGGAAAGAGATTTAAGTTTTTAAACAGATAAAATAAAAAACAGACACATTTTACTTTAAAAGTTGATGTGTCTGTTTATTTTATTCTTCAATGTATCTGTTTGTTGTAAAAAGTAACGAAATGCACCAAATCGCCGCAAGACCGACTAAAGTGTAGATAATTCTTGCCAAAATCGAGTCTTGCCCCGAACAAATCCAAGCAACAATATCAAATTTGAAAAGTCCTATCGAACCCCAGTTTATACCACCTATAATAGTCAGTATAAGCGCAATTTTGTTTACGATATTCATAACTTCATCTCCTGTATATAAAATCATTAGTATTATGTAACATTAAAATGATTTTTATACATTTATATTTGAAGTTTTATTGAATTTTATAATGAAGTTACCAATAATTTTGCTTTTGCGTCAATTTCAAAATTTCCGAAAGAAGAAGGAATGAAGAAACTGTCGCCTTTTTTAAATTCCATATCGTCAATCTTTCCGTTTCCGTCAATTACCAATATGTTTATAAAAGAATTTTCATCGGCAAAAAGATTTATTTTTCCGTCAATTTCGTAACTGTAAACCGTGAATAAGTCGCATTGCTTTAAAAGTTGTTTTGTTGCGTTTTCAATTTTTTCGGGTTGACTTTCTGCCGTTGTCTTGCTTTTCGGCGGTTCAGTAACTGCGGTATCAAGTGCTTTTTGAATGTGGAGTTCTCTCGGTTTTCCGTCATTTCCGAGCCTGTTGTAGTCATATACTCTGTAAGTTGAGTTTGAGTTTTGTTGTATTTCTGCTATAAATACGCCTTTTCCGATAGCGTGAACAGTGCCGGCTTCAATGAAAAATACATCGCCTGGTTTCACATTTACAATATTTAAAACATCAAGTAAAGTGTTGTTTTCAATAGCGTTTTTAAAGTCTTCTTTAGATATTTTTTCTTTAAAGCCGTAAATAAGTTTTGCGTCTTTTTCGGCATCTACGACATACCACATTTCAGTTTTGCCGAATTCGTTTTCATATTTTTTTGCGTATTCATCGTTCGGATGCACCTGAATTGATAAATCGTTTTTTGCATCAATGAGTTTTATAAGTATCGGAAAATCGTCGTATTTTTCGGCTTTTTTTCCTAAAACAGTTTTGTGAGCATTAATATAGTCTGTGAAAGATGAACCTTTAAATTCTCCGTTTTCAATAATATTTTCTCCGTCTTTATGGCAGGAAAGAGTCCAAGCTTCAGCTATAATTTTTAAATCTGTTTTAAAATTATAATCGTTTTTTAACTTTGCACCGCCCCAAATGTTGTCTTTTAAAGCGGGTTTCAGTTTCATAATATACATAAAAATCACCTTCGCAATAAATATTAACAAAAAGTATCTTCACTTTCAAGACATTTTATAGTAAAATATTACGGAATTAAAAATGGGAGTTATAGAAATGGCAGTTTTATCAGTGCAAAATTTGAGTTTGTCTTTCGGAGAAAGAACATTGTTCTCAAATGTTGCGTTCGATGTTAAAGAAAATGAAAAGGTAGGTTTTGTCGGTGCAAACGGCGTCGGTAAAACTTCTTTGTTTAAAATAATTACAGGCGAGTATCGTGCAGATACGGGCGGTGCGTTTGTTTCAAAAAATGCAAAGGTCGGATATATGGAACAACATTCCTGTTCTGACTCAAAGTCCGTATATGACGAACTTATTTCGTGCTTTCAAAATTTAATAGATATGGAAAATGAGTTGAATGAAATATCCCTTAAACTTCAAAACGGAGCAGGGAATATGACTGAACTCATAGCAAGACAGGAGTTTTTAAATGACCTTTTTGTTAAAGAGGGAGGACTTACCTATAAGAGTCTTACAAAAAGTACGCTTTCGGGACTCGGTTTTGCAGAAGATGAGTTTGAAAAAAGCACTTCAAAATTAAGCGGAGGGCAGAAATCTAAACTCATACTTGCGAAACTCCTTTTGTCGAAAGCCGATTTGTTGCTGCTTGACGAGCCTACAAACCATTTGGATATTGATGCAGTTGAATGGCTTGAAAACTTTTTGACCGATTATAAAGGTTCAGCCATCATTATTTCTCACGACCGATATTTTTTGGATAAAGTTACAACAAAAACAATAGAACTTGAAAATGAAAAAGTATCTTGCTTTATAGGAAACTATTCCGTTTTCTTAAAGAAAAAAGAGGCTGAACAAAAAGCGATTGCCGAAAAGTATAAAAATGATATGAAAGAAATTGAAAGACTTGAAGGCATTATAGAACAGCAGAGAAGATGGAACAGAGAAAAAAATATCAAAACTGCCGAAAGCAAAGAGAAAGTTGTAGAGAGAATTAAAGCACAGTTGGTTGTTCCCGACAGTGCGGTTGAAAAGGTGCATTTCAGTTTTGTACCCAAGATGGTCAGCGGAGAAGATGTTTTGCTTGCTGAAAACATTTCAAAATCTTTTGCAGAAAAAAAGATTTTTGAAAATGCAAATTTGGATATAAAAAAAGGCGAGCGTGTATTTTTACTCGGTGCAAACGGCTGTGGAAAAACAACTTTGCTCAAGACGATTATGGGAGATTATTCCTCCGATAACGGAAATATTAAGTTTGGGTCAAATGTTTCTGTCGGATATTTTGATCAGGTACAAGAAAAACTGAATTTAAAAAATACTGCACTTGAAGAAGTTTGGTCAACTTTTCCAAATATGACCGAAACAGCAGTTCGTTCATCTTTGGCGTCGTTTTTGTTTAAAGGCGATAGCGTATTTAAGCCGTTGTCAAAGTGTTCAGGCGGAGAAAGAGCAAGAGTTGCCTTGCTGAAACTTATGCTTGGCGGGTACAATTTCCTGCTTCTTGACGAGCCTACAAATCATTTGGATTCTGCTTCCCGTGAGGAACTTGAAAATACACTTCTTGATTACAGCGGTACAATGCTTATTGTGTCGCACGACAGATATTTTATCAATAAACTTGCCACAAGAATTGTTGAACTTAAAAGTGATGAAACTGTAAGTTTTTCGGGAAATTACGATTATTATTATGAAAAAAGAACTGTTGTCGAACAAGTAAAGGAAACAAAGCAAAAATCAAAAACTAATGATTATAAACTAAAAAAAGAAATTGCTTCAAAAATCAGAAAACTTAAAACTTCACTTGAAAAAATACAGACGGAAATAGAAAGTACCGAAAACAGAATAAACGATTTGAATACAGAACTTGCAGATAATTTGGAGTATGAAATTTTACTTGAAAAAACGGCAGAACTTGATAAATTGTCAAACTATCTTGAAATACTTTATGATAAATGGGACAGTATGGACAGTGAATTGACTTTACTTGAAAATTAATTTATAATATTTAGAAATTATTTTTAAACCTAATGTACCTAATGTATAAAATATGTATTAAGTTTATCAGTGTATTTTGGTTTTAAAAATTGAGAATACGGTGAAGTATGAAAAAAATTGTAGTAATCGGAGCCGGCGCAGCAGGTATGATGGCTGCCGCAACAAGTGCTTTAAACGGCAACGATGTTGTTTTAATTGAAAAAATGAACAGACCCGGACGAAAAATAATGATTACGGGTAAGGGCAGGTGCAATGTCACCAACGCAATGTTCGATGTCAACGATTTAATAGAAAATGTTACTGTCAATAATCGCTTTTTGTACAGTGCTTTTTCATCTTTTATGCCGTACGATACCATTGCTCTGTTTGAAGATTTGGGAGTTGCCACAAAAGTTGAAAGGGGAGGACGAGTTTTTCCTCAGTCAGATAAGGCAGTTGATATAGTTGACGCTTTGGTAAAGTATGCAAAAAACAGCGGAGTAAAGTTTGTTTTTTCAAAGGCTGTCGATATTGAAACAGAAAATAGTAGAATTAACAGTGTTATTTTGGAAAATGGTGAAAAAATCCACTGTGACGCTTTGTGCATTGCAACAGGTGGCTTGAGTTATCCGGGAACAGGTTCCGACGGAGACGGTTACCGTTTTGCAAAGAAGGTTGGCCATACCGTAACTCAACTCAAACCGGGACTTGTCGGACTTAATGCACGGCAAAATTTTATTGACGAACTTCAGGGATTGTCGCTGAAAAATGTTGCAATTAAAGTTTTTGACGGCAGTAAAGAAATTTACAGTGATTTCGGAGAAATGCTTTTCACGCATTTCGGCGTTTCAGGGCCGATGATTTTGTCGGCGTCAAGCCGTATTAAGTCATTTGACGGTAAAAGCTATAAATTACATATAGACTTGAAACCTGCTCTTAACGACGACAAACTTGATAAAAGAATACAAAGAGATTTCAAGGAAAACGCAAATAAAGATTTCATAAATTCTTTGTCAAAACTGTTGCCGTCAAAACTTGTTCCCGTTATTGTCAGATTGTCGGGAATTGACGCTAAAAAGAAAGTAAACCAAATAACAAAATCCGAAAGGATTAAACTTGTTGAAACAATAAAAGATATGACGATTGATTTGACAGGATTTAGACCGATTGAAGAAGCAATCATTACAAGAGGCGGTATTTCGGTTGATGAAATTGAGCCTAAAACAATGAAGTCTAAATTAGTTGATAATTTGTATTTCGCAGGGGAAATAATAGATGTCGATGCATATACGGGTGGTTTTAATTTGCAAATTGCTTTTTCGACAGGTTATCTTTGCGGTAAAAATATGTGATGTGAGGTTAAAGGTATGATAAATATTGCTATTGACGGACCTGCTGGTGCAGGAAAAAGCACAGTTGCTAAAGGCGCTGCAAAAAAACTTGGGTATATCTATGTTGATACAGGTGCTTTGTACAGAACAATTGCACTTGCGTGTACAAGAGAAAATATTGATTTGACCGATGAAGAAAGCGTAAAGTCAGTCGTTTCAAAAATCAGTGTAAGATTAGGTTTTGAAAACGGTACTCAAAAAGTTTATCTTTCAGATGAAGATGTCAGCGAAAAAATCCGTACACCCGAAATTTCAATGGCGGCTTCACTTGTTTCAAAAATTCCGTATGTAAGAAATTATCTTCTTGATTTGCAAAGAAATATTGCTGAAAATAACAATATTCTTATGGACGGAAGAGATATTGCAACAGTAGTTTTGCCAAATGCGGATGTTAAAATTTTTCTTTTTGCATCGGCAGAGTGCAGAGCAAACAGAAGATATAAAGAACTCGTTGAAAAAGGCGAAAAAGTTGATTATAACGATGTTTTGGAAGATATTGAAAAAAGAGATTATCAAGACTCACACCGAGATATAGCACCGCTTAAACCTGCCGAAGATTCCGTAATGTTTGACACTTCAAATTTAGGTTTGGAGGAGTCTGTTGATAAATTGATTGAAATTGTTGAGGAGAAATTAAATGAAAGAGTTTGATTACAGTACAATAAAACACTATAAATTTTATTCTTTTGTAAAAAATGTTTTCGGTCCGATTTTTAAAGGGTTGTATAAAATTGAGTTTAAAGGACTTGAAAATGTACCGAAAGATAAGACAAACTACATAGTTGCAGTTAACCATACCAGTATGCTCGACCCTGTTTTTGTTGCTATACCGAAATGCGTGCCGTCGCTTCATTTTATGGCAAAAGTCGAACTTTTCCAAAATCCTATTGTAGCGTGGGTTATAACTCATCTTTACGGTTTTCCTGTAAAAAGAGGCAAGGGCGATACTTCTGCCATTGACTATGGTATCAAGATTATTGAAGAAGGGCATGTTATGGCGATTTGTCCCGAAGGAAGAAGAGTTAAAGATAAAAACGGTGTTCCTCAAAGAGCAAAAGCAGGTGTTGCCGTTATCGCTAAAGCAACGGGAGCAGATGTTTTGCCGGTTGCAATTCATTGTCACGGTAAAATAAAACCGTTTAAAAAAGTTGTCGTTTCTTACGGTGAAGTCATTAAAAATAAAGACCTTGCTATAAGCAATGAAGGAAAACCGTCTGAAATTAAAGATGCTGCAAATAAAGTAATGAATAAAATTATGGAACTCTGGGAGGCAGAAGAGTGAAAATAAGTGTTGCAAAAACGGCGGGTTTTTGCTTCGGTGTTGACAGAGCCGTAAATTTGATATATGAACTTGTGGGAAAAGGCGAAAAGGTTTGCACTTTAGGTCCCATAATTCACAATCCGCAGTTAGTTCTTGATTTAATATCAAAAGGCGTAAAAATAGTAGATGATATTTCCGAAGTGCCGAATAACTATACTGTTGTTGTAAGAACTCACGGCGTTCCTAAAAAATATATAGATGAACTCGAAGAAAAAAATATCAATTACTGCAATGCCACTTGTCCGTTTGTTTTGAAAATTCATAAAATTGTAAAAGAACAGAATGAAGATTGTGTTGTTTTAATAGCAGGCGATGAAAATCATCCCGAAGTAAAAGGGATAAGAAGCTATTGTAAAGGTGTGTCTTTTGTTTTTAAAAACGAAGATGAACTTAAAAATATTTTAAAAACAAATCCAATAATAGACAAAAACAGCTCAATTTGTGTATCGCAAACCACTTTTAGTAAAAAAGAGTGGAAAAAATGCGAGAAAATTATAGAAAAGGTATGTACAAATTGCAAAATATTTGATACAATATGCAGTGCGACAGCCGAAAGACAGTCAGAAGCGTCTGAACTTTCCAAGATTTGCGATGCTATGATAGTCATAGGCGGTAAGCATAGTTCTAACACCTGTAAATTAAAAGATGTATGCGCAGATAACTCAAAGACTTTTCTCATTGAAACTGCAGATGAGTTAAAAGATATTGACTTAACTTCGTATTCTCATATAGGTGTTACTGCCGGCGCATCGACTCCGGCGGGGATAATCAAGGAGGTACTCAATTCCATGTCCGAAGAAAAATTAGAAAAGGAAGTTGAAACAACTTCAGCCGTAACTGAAGAAGTTGTGGAGACAGCAGATCTTGCTGAAAAGGCTAATACAGAGCCTGCTGTTGAAGCATCTGCTGATGGTGAGGCGTCCTTCGAAGAGATGCTTGAAGCATCTTTCAATGAAACAGAAAACAGCAAGGTAGTTACAGGTACTGTTGTAAATGTTACAAACACAGAAGTTTTTGTAGATGTTCACGGCAGAAAACATACCGGTGTCATTTCTCTCGAAGACCTTACAGCATGCAATGCTGACAAATGCAGCGATGTAGTTTCAGTAGGCGACGAACTCAATCTCGTTATCATGAAAACAGACGACCAAGACGGTGTACTCAAACTTTCAAAAAGGCTCTATGATGCAGTTAAGGGCTGGGACGAACTTGTTGCTGCAAGCGAAGCAGATGAAGTTCTTGAAGGTGAAGTTACAAGAGTTGTAAGAGGCGGTATAGTAGTTGCTGCAAAAGGCACAACAGTATTTATTCCGGCTGCACTCACAGGTCTTTCAAGAGACGAAGACCTTTCAGTTATGGTAGGCACAACAGTTAAGTTCAAAATTATTGACCTTAACACTCAACGCAGAAGAGCAAAAGGCTCAATCAAAGTTGTTTTGAACGCAGAAAGAAAAGCAGCTAAAGAGGCTCTTCTTGCTAAACTCGCAGTAGGCGAAAAATACACAGGTGTTGTTAAATCACTCACAAACTACGGTGCATTTGTAGATATCGGCGGCGTAGTAGGTATGATTCACATTTCAGAACTTTCATGGAACAGAATTAAACATCCGTCAGAAGTTGTAAATGTAGGCGACACTGTTGAAGTAACTGTTAAGTCACTTGACAACGACAGAATTTCATTCAGCTTTAAAAAAGTTGAAGATAACCCGTGGGAAATCCTTAAGAGAGATTATCCTGAAGGAACAGACCTTAAAGGCACAATTACAGGTGTTACTACATTTGGTGCTTTTGCAACTGTTATTCCGGGTATTCAAGGTTTAATTCATGTTTCTGAAATTTCAAACGAAAGAGTAAAGACACCTGCTGATGTTCTTAAAGTAGGCGACGAAGTTGAATTCCGTATCATCGGTATCGACTTTGACAAAAAACATGTAAGCCTTTCTATGAAAGCTCTCCTTTCTGAAGATGAAGAAGAAACTTCTGAAGAAGAGGACGCTGAATAATTTTTATAACAAAAAGCGATGCTTCGGCATCGCTTTTGATTTTTATATGTAAATATTTGCGATATAAAAAACGGTCGTCTGTATAGATGACCGTTTTTTATAGTTCTATTTAATTGCGTTTTTATAGTTCCTTTTAATAACTTTTTTAAAACCGTTTAAAGTTGTGACATTTTCTCCGTTATAGGAATAATAAATTGCCTGTATTATTCCTATAAGCATAAGGAATATAAATATCTGTTTTGGCGAACCAAATATATAGTCTGTAATTCCAAATCCAAGAAACACAATAAGTGAAGTTGTGGCACAGACTAAAAGTGAGTATTTCTTTTTGGTGTCTGCATTAATTTCAAGCAATTTTTTTATTGCTATAACGATTACACTGAGTAATGCGATTAAGCCGACCAAACCTATTTCTACCCAAATTTCTATAATGAAGTTGTGAGCGTGTGGCTTGTTGAGGTCGTAAAATGTATTCAGGATTGTTCCGGTACCTTCACAGCCAAATCCGGAGCCGAACAAAAATACCATCGGATTGTTGAAAAGATAGTCAAGCAATGACTCCCATATTTCAAAGTGAACGGCAGAAGATTGCTTTGCTTCAAGGTTTCCGACAAGTCCCGTCGGTACTGTCGGTATTACTTCCGGTTTGAATATGACTCCGTATCTTGTTAATACAGATGCAATCAAAAGTGCAAACGCCGGTATTCCTACCGAAATGAGTTCTTTTGAAGAACGCTTTACAAGTAATATAAATGCCAAAACCCAACCTGCAAGTGCAATCACACAGCCTGTTCTTGACATTGTTGCACTTATTCCGCAAGTTATCAATATGTTTGCAAAATAATAGATTGTTTTATTTTTTGCAGATTTTGCATTGATTAGAAGATAAATGGCAATCGGTAAAGATGCCACCAATAAAGATGCAAGTAAGTTGGGATTTGAAAAAAATCCGCAGGCACGGTCGTCAAAAGTTTTAGTGCTTATTTCAAAAGGTAAAGAACTGTACACTATTTTGTCCAAAGTTTTGTAAAACGGTGTTACAAGTACAAATTTTTGTGAAATCAAGTTTTCTTTAAATAGTAAATATGTAACAATTTGAACAGATGCAACAAGTCCGTTAACAGACGCACCAAAGACAACGCTTTTAAGTACGGTGTCAACTCTTTCTTTTGTTCTTGCTAAATTATATATCATTACCTGTATAAGTAACATTCCGAACCATAAGCCCGACATACCGAGAGTGTCGAGTTTGGTGTCAGACCAAAGCACGCTTAAAAGCATATATCCCATAAGACAAAGCTCGATTTTTCCAAGTGTTCCAAGACGAGCTTTTTTGTTTTCCTTGCTCCATTGTCTTTTGAAAACAATAAACGCAGTGAAAAGTATAAATGGCGAAATGTATTCAGGTAATATGAAAAATGTCGAAATCGTTGCAATCAGCCATGACCAAGCAGGGTCTGATTTGCAGCTTGTTTTGAGTTTTTCAATAGCCGTATTCATCGTATTTCCTTTCTGCACAAACAGTGCGTACTAAATTATAATACTACATTTTTATGTTTATTGCAAATTAATTTATAATAATAGTTATATTATTTATATGTTTATATTATTTATTAATTTAAAATTTACATATAGTTAAATGTAAATAAATGATTAGTATTGCAAATAAAAGAGCGATAATGTATAATGTTATAAAAGTGTTTTTTCTCAACATTTTAAAAATATCCAGAGGTGCTATTTCATGGACGATAAAGAAAAAGACTTAACTCAAAATGAAAATAATGAGATTGAAAATGACAAAAAGGTTGAAAACAACAACGAACAAAAGTCAACTTCATACATTCCCGAAAATGTTAGTTATGAAGAAAATGACAGTTGGAATTTTGAAGCAGAAGCTCCTGCACTCTCTCAAAGCATTGTTTTTGATTCAAACAATTCCAAAATAGAGATTTCATCGCATAAAGATGACAATGCACAGTATGAAAAAAACTATAACAGTAACGAAAAACAGGTTACTGTAAATACAGATGTTTTCAAATTTACGGGTATTGCCGTAATTGTCGCTGTTATTTTCATCGTGATAGGCGTTTTGGGCTTCAAATACTATACAAAACCGAATTTACACGAAAAACTCAATCCGGGCAATGTCGCTATGACTGTCGGTGATGAAAAAATCAGCGTTGGTATGTACAATTTCTATTATAATATGGTTTACAATAACTACGCTAATTATGCCGCTCAAGGTATGATTGACTTGAATTCAAATACAGTTGATAAAGACGGAAATGAGATTACTTGGGCTGAAAAGTATAAAAACGACACTGTTGAACAAATAAAATATGTTGCCGCTTACTATTCAAAAGCAGTTGAAAAAGGATTTAAACTTACAAAAGACGAAAAGGAAACCATAAATGAGTCTATTAAAAGTTTGAAAGACAGTGCTTCTGCGTCTTCAATGTCATTGGACAAATATACGCAAGAACTTTATGGGGAGTATTGCGGCGCAGAAACCTATGAAAAATATTTGACGCAGCTTACTCTCGCTAAAAAATACTACAATGAGTATTTAATTGAAACAAAAGCGACAGATGAAGAAATTGAAGAAAAACTTTCAAAAGATGATTCTGCGTATGAAGAAGTGCCTTACGCATATTTGCAAATAGCGTACGATTCTGAAGATAAATCGTCTGAAAAAGAAACTGTTGCAAAAGTTGAAAAAGCACTTGCAGATGTTAAAGATTTTAAGTCTTTTAAAGCACTTATTCCGACTTTGTGTTCTGACCTTATAAGTCAATATTTAACATATTACGGCGGTACTGAAGAACAGGCAGTTGCAGAAATTGAAGCAAAAATTCAAAGTAATATGACAAAAAGCAATGAAACTTGGGAACCTGAAATTGTTGAATGGCTTTTCAGTGACGATACGGCAGTAAATTCTACTAAATATGTTGTATCGGAGTCAGATTCTCAAATATACGCAGTTATAAAACTCGGACAGCCGAAATATAACGATGAAGTATTGTATTCTGTCCGTCATATTTTAATTCAGCCTGAATCGGCAGACGAAGAAGAGTCATCAACAACGACGGAAAAAGAATACACTCAAGAAGAGTGGGATGCTGCGTATGAAAAGACAAACGAAGTTTTGAAAGAGTATATGGACGGCGACAAAACAGAACTTTCTTTTGCAAAACTTTCCGATGAGTATTCAACAGACCCAGGAGTTGCATACGGCGGTTTGTATGACAAAGTTCCGAAAGGCGAAATGGTCGAAGAGTTTGAAAATTGGTCAACAGATGAAAGCAGAAAGTACGGCGATGTTGAAATCGTTAAGTCGAAATTCGGTTATCATATAATGTTTTTTGTTGATTGTGCACCGAGTTATAAATATCAGGTAAAAGAAGATATTTTACTTGAAAAAGAAAATGAGTTCCTTGACAGTTATAAAACAGTTAAAGGTGCAGGATATTCAAAGGTAAATAATAAGAAACCTTCAGCAGAAGTTACAACAAATTAGTACAATTTTTGTTAAAAAATATATAATATTTAATTAACTATTGTAAAAGTTTTTGAAATAGTGTAAAATGTTTATCATAAAATTATTTTAATTTAAGGAAGATTATATAATGGCAAAAAAAGAAATGAATGAAATGGAAGAAGATTTACTTGTCAGCGGAGGCAAAAAGTCTTCTGAAAAAAATGTAAAAACAAAAAAAGCAAAAAGCAAAAAGCATCATATTTCAAAAAATACGAAGAAAATAGTTTCTTCAGTTGTAGCTGTTGTGGTTGTAATTGCTCTCTTGGCAACCTATGTTGCAACAGGAACAATCAGACATGGCTTTTTGTCGTATATCGGTGCAGCAAACAATTTAACGGCTGCTACTGTAACAAACGGCGAAGACAAAATGAAAATCACAGTAGGTCAGTACAATTATTATTTTGCTACTGTTTATAATAGTTATAAAAATATGGCTACACAGTACAGCACTTACGGTCTTGACCCTAAAGATTACGGACTTGATGTTGATTTTTCAAAGAAACTCTCAAAACAGGAAACAGAAGACCCTGACAATAAAGATAAGAAAATAACATGGCTTGAGAGAATTGAAAAAGATGTTTTGGAGAAAATCCGCACAAACTATTTGTACTACAACGAAGCTATAAAGGCTAATAACGGTGAAGTTCCTTCAATTACAGACGAACAACAAAAAGAACTTGACGAAACAATGGAAGAGTACAAAAAGCAAGCTGAAAAGTACGGCTATACACTTTCTGCTTACCTTGTAAAAGCAATGGGTAAAGGCGTAACTGAAAAAGTATTTAAAGAAGAAGCAAAAGTTTCTTATATTGCAGAAAACTATGCTCAGTCTCTTGCAAAAGAACAGTCAAGTAAAGAGTATCAAGAAAACGAGTATGAAACATATCTTAAAGAACATAAAGACGAACTCGTTTCTGTAAATGTTAAGATTTTTGACTGCGATACCGAAGATGATGCTAAAAAGTTTAAAGATGAACTCAAGGCAAACGGTTCAAACTTTGCTGACCTTGCAGTAAAATATTCGGCAGACGCTGAAAAAGATTTGTATAAAGACCCAAACAATTCACTTGAATTGTACGCTACAAAGAAAACACTCACAGATAAAAAATATGCTTTAACAGTATCAAACGAAGACGGTAAGTCAACAGGTCTTGATTGGTTATTCTCATCAGACAGAAAATCGGGAGATATTTATCAATATTCAACAACTGTTGTATATGTAATTTCTCCGTCTGTATTGTCAGATGTAAATACGGTTGATGTTCGTCATATCCTTATTAAAGCGGAAAAAGACAGCACTTCGGGTGCAACGACAGAAGCTCAATGGAAAGCTGCTTATGATAAAGCTGAAAAAGTATTGAAAGAATGGAAAGACGGCGAAAAAACCGAAACTTCATTTGCCGCTCTTGCTAAAGAATACTCTGAAGATAACGCTGAAGACGGTGGTCTTTATGAAGATGTTGTTCCGGGTCAAATGGTAAACACCTTTGGTAACTGGTGCTTCGATTCTTCAAGAAAAGTAGGAGATACAGCCATTGTTCAATCTACATACGGATACCATATTATGTATTTTGTAGGTCCGACAGATATGCCGGTTTGGAAATATACAGCAAAGCAGGCTCTTGCTTCCGATGACACACAGGCTATTGCAAACAGTCTTGACGAGTCATATAAAATCAAGACAAATTGGTTCGGCTCAAGATTTTTTGAAATAGATACTGATATTGACTTTGGTTCATAATTTTGAGGCTGCTTAGCAGCCTCATTTTGTTAATGGATGGTTTGTTATGATATTTAAAAATGAAACCGAAAAATTAAAAGAAGAAGTTGCTCGCCTTACTGCTGCACTTGAAGATGCAAACTTTGAGTGTCAGCGATTGGAAATTGTCAATTCTAATCTCGATTTTATTGTAAAAGAATCGCAAAGAGAATTGACTCAAAACATTTCTTTGCTTCAGTCACTTGAAGAAGAAAATGAGCAATTAAAAAATATTATCGAAAAGATGAAAAAAGATGGAATATAAAATAAATACTTCTCAGTTGAGAGAATATGCGACTGTTTTGAAGTGTAAGGACCGTGTTCTGCTCAGCGGTACAGTATATACTTCAAGAGATGCAGCACATAAAAGAATTGTCAGTGCAATTGAAAATAACGAAGAATTACCGTATAGTTTAAAGGACGCAGTCATTTATTATGCAGGTCCTACTCCGGCTCCGCAAGGCTTGGCAGTCGGTGCCTGCGGTCCTACTACTTCCGGAAGAATGGACCCTTATGCACCGAAACTTCTTGATTTGGGAGTTGTCGCTATGATAGGAAAGGGCGAGAGAAGTCAGACAGTTTGTGACGCTGTTGTCAGAAATAAGGCTGTATATCTTTGTGCTATCGGCGGTGCCGGTGCACTTGCTTCAAAGTGCATTAAAGAGTGCGAAGTCATAGCGTATGATGATTTGGGCTGTGAATCGGTCAAAAAAATGACAATAAAAGATTTTCCGCTTATAGTTGCAGTAGATTGTAACGGCGGAAATATATATGAAAGATAAAAACAAGGCAGATGCGATTTTACGCATCTGCCTTTTAAATTTTTTATGTTTGTAACCGTTTTATCATTACATTTAATATAAGTTAATTTTTTATTATAAATCTGCATAGAACAGTGTATCTCGAGGAACTTTACTGAATCTGTAAACCGAAAGTACGATTCCGAGAGCAATGTATGTGCACATACTTGAAGAACCGCCTGCGCTGAATAATGGCAATGTAATTCCGATACAGGGGAGAATTGAAAGTTCCATACCGACATTTACAAAAACTTGTGCCAAAAGCATTACTGCAACACCGCTGCACATCAAGTAACCTACATTATCTCTTGCTTTGAGTGCGTTAAATATAATTTTTACAATCAGTGCCGAAAGTAAAAGTATAGCAACCATTGCACCTATAAAACCGAACTCTTCGCCAGCAACTGTCAAAATCATATCGTTTTGATTTTCGGGAACAAGTCTTCCTTGAGTCATTTTACCTTGTAAAAATCCTTGTCCCGTTAAACCGCCGCTTCCCATAGCTATTTTGCCGTTGTTTTGCTGATACATAGTAGTTTCGTAGTATTCAGGGAAGAAAAGGGCAACAATTCTTTCTCTTTGAAGACCTTTTAAAAATCCCAATTTCCAAGCAATCGGAAATGCCATAAAGATAAGACAGAATCCTGCAATAAAGTAGCCTATGTTTACTTTTGCAAAAAATAACATTCCTATGAAAATAAATAAGAATATAAGAGCAGAACCTGCGTCGCCTGTTACTACAACAAGTGCAATCGGTATCATTCCGTGTATTACGAGCGGTATGATGTTTTTCAGTTTATTAATATCGTCTTTTACCATGTCAAGATGGTAGGAAAACGAAATTATAAACCCTACTTTCAAAAGTTCTGAAGTTTGAAAAGTGAAAGAATTTCCTATTCTGAGCCAAGAACGAGCGTCGGGACGGGCTTCGGGAGCAACGCCCCAAATCATAGTCGCTATCATCAATAAAATACAACCGCCAGCAATCACAGGCCATAGTTTACTTATTATTTGATAGTCTATATGTGATAGGACAATTGCTATTATAAGCCCTAAAGCAATACTTAATATCATTGATTTTAAGTCAGAAGCTATAATCTGATCGGGTTTCAATTTTGAATATGTTGCACTGAAAACAAGAAGCAGACCGTATGCCGAAGAAAAAAGTGACAAAATCATTAAAGGAAAATCAAAACCGCTTATTCCCGATATATTTTTTTTGTTTAAATTGTTATTCATAAATAGTCCTTTGTTGAAAATTTTTTTGTACTTTTGATATTGTTATTGTATTGATATATATTATATAATTTATGTTAAGGTAATTCAAGTTAAAGTATAAAAAGTATTTGAATTTTTACAGTCTTGTGTTATAATAATTTTGTTAAAAATAATCAAGATTTTGTAAATTTTACAGTGTTAGGGGTATTTTTATTGAAAACAGATATCGAAATAGCACAAAGTGCAAAATTAAAACCAATTACACAAATAGCCGAAAGTTTGGGTATTGACAATTCGGAAATTGAACAGTACGGTCACTTTAAGGCTAAAATTTCAAACAGTTTGTTTGAAAGAATAGAAAAAAACAAAGATGGTAAGTTGGTACTTGTTACGGCAGTCAATCCTACTCCGGCAGGCGAGGGTAAAACAACCGTTTCCATAGGTTTGTCGGAAGCGATGAATTTAATAGGTAAAAAAACAACGGTTGCGTTAAGAGAGCCAAGTTTAGGCCCTGTTTTCGGTATAAAAGGCGGTGCTGCGGGCGGCGGATATTCTCAGGTTGTCCCTATGGAAGATATAAATCTTCATTTTACGGGCGATATGCATGCCATAACAAGTGCAAATAACTTGATGTGCGCCATACTTGATAACCATATTCAGCAAGGCAACGAACTTGGAATTGACCCACGCAGAATTCTTGCAAAAAGATGTATGGACATCAATGACAGAGTGTTGAGAAACATTGTTGTAGGTATGGGTGGCGCTTTGAACGGCGTTGTCCGTGAAGACCATTTTATCATCACGGTTGCAAGTGAAGTTATGGCTATCCTTTGTCTTGCTAAAGATGTCTTTGACTTGAAAAAAAGACTCGGCAATATTTTAGTTGCATATACTTACGATTTAAAACCCGTTTATTGTCGTGATATTAAAGCAGACGGTTCGATGGCTGTATTGCTTAAAGATGCAATTAAACCGAACTTAGTTCAAACTTTGGAAAATACTCCTGCAATAATGCACGGCGGTCCTTTTGCCAATATTGCTCACGGATGCAACAGTTTGCGTGCCACAAAAGTTGCTATGAAACTTTCTGACTATTGCATCACAGAAGCAGGTTTTGGTTCCGATTTAGGTGCAGAAAAGTTTTTTGACATTAAGTGCAGATACGGCGAACTTACACCGTCTTGCGTTGTGCTTGTGGCAACAGTTCGTTCGATGAAGTACAACGGCGGCGTTGCAAAAGAAAATTTGAGTGAAGAAAATTTGCCTGCTCTTGAAAAAGGTGCAGAAAATCTCGGTGCTCATATTGAAAATCTTAAAAAGTTCGGAGTACCTGTTGTTGTTGCAATCAACCATTTTTATGCAGATACAGATAAAGAAATTGCTTTTGTTAAAGAGTATTGTGAAAATGCAGGTGCAGATTTTGCTGTGACAAAGTGCTTTGCAGAAGGTGGAAAAGGTTCTGTTGAACTTGCTCAAAAAGTTTGCGAGGCTTGTGAAAAGCAAAATAATTTTAGATTTTTGTACGATGTTGAAGATACAATTAAAGAAAAAATAGAAACTGTTTCAAAAGAAATTTACGGTGCTGACGGAGTTATTTATACTAAAGAGGCTGAAAAAAGCATATCTGAAATAGAGGCTTTGGGACATTCAAATTTACCTGTTTGTATGGCAAAAACTCAGTATAGCCTTTCAGATGACCCGACTCTTCTCGGTAAACCTTCAGGATTTAAAATCACTGTATCTGATGTCAGTCTTTCAAACGGTGCCGGATTTATAGTTTGCAAAACCGGAAAAATTATGACTATGCCCGGTCTTTCCAAAAAACCGGCTGCTTATTCGATAGATATTGACGAAAACGGAAATACGGTAGGTTTGTTTTGATGAAAACATTTGTTTCAAACAGTAGGGAAGATACAGTTAAGTTTGCCGAAAATTTTGCAAAAACATTGAAAAAAGGCTCGGTTGTTGCATTTTTAGGCGGGCTCGGAATGGGAAAAACAGCTTTTGTTTCAGGACTTGCAAAAGGTCTCGGAATAGATGCCGATGTTACTTCTCCGACTTTCTCAATAGTCAATGAGTATATCGGAAAAGAAAATGTACTGTATCATTTTGATATGTATCGTGTCGATAATTGGGACGATTTGTATTCAACAGGCTATTTTGATTATCTTGACGGTGTTTCATTTTTGGCTGTTGAGTGGAGCGAAAATATTTTCGGTGCTTTGGAAGATGATGCAATTATTGTCGAGTTTGAGAAAACAGACGAAAATTCAAGAAAAATAACTATATATAATAAGGGTGATGGTTTTGCTGATACTCGGAGTTGAATCGAGTGCAGTCAGCGCTTCAGCGGCTGTTTATGACGATGAAAAAGTGTTGTCTTCAAAGTTCATAAACGCAGGTTTGACTCACAGTCAGACACTTTTGCCGTTGATTGACGATGCACTGAAAAGTGCAAATAAATGTTTTGACGATATAGAAAAAATTGCAGTTTCTGTCGGACCCGGTTCATTTACAGGCATAAGAATAGGAGTTGCAACCGTAAAAGGTATTGCTTTTAAGAAAAACATTCCCTGTGTTGCCGTTTCTTCACTTGAAGCGATAGCAAATAACGATTTTTCAGATGAAAATGTTGTCATCTGTGCTTGTATGGATGCAAGAAGAAATCAGTTTTATAACGCTTTGTTTGAAATAAAAAACGGTAATGTTTCAAGAATTACTTGCGACAGAGCGATTGATATAATGCAAATTAAAAGCGAAATTGAAAAATTTGATAAGGTTATTGTTGCAGGAGACGGGGCGGAACTTGCCTATAAAACTCTGCAAAATGATAATGTCTTTTTGGCTGACGAAGAGTGTCGTTTTCAAAATGCTGACGGTGTCATCAAGGCTTCTTTAGGTAAGAAAACTGTTCTGTCTGAAGAATTGATGCCTGTTTATTTACGACTAAGTCAGGCGGAAAGAGAATTAAAATTAAAAAGGGGTAATTAAAATGATTGTACTTGCAAGCGACCACGCAGGTTTTCCGCTTAAAGAGGAAATAAAAAAACATTTGGAAGAAAGAAATATCGAGTATAAAGACTGCGGTGCTTTTTCGACAGACAGTTGTGATTATGCCGTAAATGCTCAAAAAGCGTGCGATTTAATTGCAAACGGCGAATGTGATAAAGGTATTCTTTGCTGTGGTACGGGTATCGGTATCTCAATGGCTGCAAATAAAGTAAAAGGTATCAGGGCGGCTTGTTGCAGCGATTATTTCAGTGCAAAATATACCCGTATGCACAATGATGCAAATGTATTGTGTATGGGAGCAAGAGTTGTGGGAGCAGGTCTGGCTTTGGAACTTGTAGATGTTTTTCTTGATACTGAGTTTGAGGGCGGTCGTCATCAAAGACGAATTGACCAAATATCAGATATTGAAAACGGTAAAAAGTTGTATTAATATTTTTTAATTTAAAAACTCTGTTGTGAATTTTTGCACTGTTTTTTGCAAATCTTTCATACAGAGTTTTCTTTTTTGTATTTGACACTGTTTTAAACAAATTATATAATGTATTAAATTAAAATATTAAGGAATATTTGATAATTGTTATGAAAAGATTGTTGGTATATTTAAAAAATTACAAGACAGAGTCTGTTTTTGCACCTTTGTTTAAATTGCTTGAGGCAGTTTTTGAACTAATTGTACCTTTGATTGTTGCAAAGATTATTGATAAAGGTATCTTTTTTTCAGATAAAAACTATGTTGTGAAAATGTGTTTGGTGCTTGTAACTTTCGGTGTTTTCGGAATGGTTGCGTCTATAACTGCACAGTATTTTGCCGCTAAGTCAGCGACAGGTTTCGGCAAAGAATTAAGACATTCGCTTTTTGACAAAATAAGCAATCTGTCTTTTTCTCAAATAGATAAATTTTCTGCATCTTCACTTGTAACAAGACTTACAAATGATGTAAATCAGGTTCAGTCGGGTGTAAACCTTGTGTTGCGTTTGTTTATGAGAAGCCCGTTTATTGTTATCGGTGCAGTTGTAATGGCTTTTACTATTGATTTTAAAGCCGCTTTGATTTTTGTTGCAGTTGTTGTTTTGCTTTCGGCAGTAGTGTTCGGAATAATGGCTTGGACAATTCCACAGTACAGAAATATTCAGTCAAATCTCGATTCCGTTACAAATGTCACTCGTGAAAGTTTGACAGGTGTGAGAGTTATCAGGGCTTTTTGCGCTGAAGAAGAGCAGGAAAAAACTTTTTCATCTGCAAATAATTTGCTTAACAAAATGCAGAAAACAACAGGTAAAATTTCTTCGTTGTTAAATCCTGCTACTTTGGTTATTATTAATTTTGGTATAATATTTTTAATTTATTACAGTGGTGTCAGTGTTAATTCAGGCAATATCACTCAGGGACAGACCGTCGCTTTGTATAACTATATGAGCCAAATTCTTGTCGAACTTATAAAACTTGCAAATTTGATAATTACCGTTACAAAATCTTTTGCGAGTGCGGACAGGATTGCCGCTGTTTTAAATGAAAATACAGATGTTGAAATTTTAAAGAAAAAGAATGTTTCAAATAACATTGCCGTTCAGTTTGAAGATGTTTCTTTTTCATATACAGACGAAAAAGAGTACAGTTTAAAAAATATAACATTTTCGGCACCCAAAGGAAGTTTTGTCGGCATTATCGGTTCAACAGGCTCGGGTAAAACAACTCTTGTGAACTTAATTGCCCGTATGTATGACGCAACGCAGGGAAGTGTAAAAATTTTCGGAGAAGATGTCAAATCATATACGCCCGATGAACTTAAAAAAATTGTCGGTGTTGTTTCTCAAAAATCTGTTTTGTTTAAAGGCACTGTTGAAGAAAATTTAAAATGGGCAAAAAATGACGCTACAAATGAAGAAATGACAGAGGCATTAAAGTCTGCTCAGGCTTTGGAAATTGTTGAAAATAAAGGCGGATTAAATGCTCTTTCGGAGCAGGAAGGCAGAAATTTCTCGGGTGGTCAAAAACAAAGAATATCTATTGCGAGAACACTTGTTGCAAAGCCGTCGGTATTAGTGCTTGATGACAGTTCTTCAGCACTTGATTTTGCAACAGAAAAGAAATTGCGAAATGCTGTGAGAAATTTAGATTTTTCTCCGACGGTTTTTGTTGTTTCTCAAAGAATATCGTCTATCGCTGACTGTGATAAAATTTTGGTTTTGGACGACGGAGTACTCGTTGGCTGTGGTACGCATACTGAACTTCTTGAAAACTGCAGTGTTTATAAAGAAATATACTCTTCTCAATATAAGGAGGGTGTAAAATGAAAAAAGAAAACAGAATTGTTACCGTAAAAAGAATTTTGGGTTATGTAAAAGATTATAAATTGCAGAGCTTTTCCGTTTTGCTGTTTTCCGTTTTGAGTGTAATATCAAGTTTATATATACCTGTTTTAATCGGTAACGCTATTGATTTGATAATCGGAAAAGGAAATGTTGATTTTTCAAAAATTACACATATTTTGCTGAAAGTCGCAGTTCTTGTAATAATCGGTGCGGTGTCGCAGTGGATAATGAATGTTTCGTCAAATAAAATTACATTCAGCGTAATCAGAGATATGCGTCATTCTGCATTTACAAAATTAAATAAACTGCCCGTTGAATATCTTGACAATCATCCGAGCGGCGAAATCGTTTCTATGATAATTGCGGATATTGACCAGTTTGCAGACGGTCTGCTAATGGGATTTTCACAATTTTTCACAGGTATAATGACTATTGCGGGAACTCTTATATTTATGCTCAGTATAAATGTTTATCTTGCTCTTGTTGTCGTTGTAATCACACCGCTTTCAATCTTTGTTGCACGATTTATTGCAAAAAAGACATACTATATGTTTAAATTGCAGTCACAGTCAAGAGCAGAGCAAACTGCTTTTGTAAACGAAGTTGTGTCAAATGCAAAGATTGTTAAAACTTTAAATCATCAAAAAGAAAATATGGAGATTTTTGATGAGATGAATGAAAAACTTTCAAAGTATTCTTTAAAAGCAATTTTCTATTCGTCAATAACAAATCCTGCCACAAGATTTGTAAATGGGGTTGTTTACGCTTTTGTCGCTTTGATAGGTGCTTTACTTTGTATATCGACAGGTACGGTGTCTTTCAGTGTGGGTATGTTGTCAGCATTTTTGAGTTACGCAAATCAATATACAAAACCGTTTAATGAGATAAGTTCTGTCATTACTGAACTGCAAAACGCTTTGGCTTGCGCTCAAAGAGTTTTCGATTTGCTTGATGAAAAAGAAATGGAAGACGATTTTAATAAAACTTTAGATAATGTGTCAGGAAAAACGGAGTTTGAAAATGTGAGTTTTTCTTACGATAAAAATAAATCGCTCATTGAAGACTTCAGTTTAAAAGTCAAATCGGGAATGCGTGTCGCCGTTGTCGGACCTACCGGATGCGGTAAAACTACTCTTATAAATCTTTTGATGAGATTTTATGAAGTTGATAAAGGAAATGTTTTACTTGATGACATCTCAATTTATGATATAAGTAAAAAAAATCTGCGTTCAAATTTCGGTATGGTACTTCAGGATACATGGCTTAAAAATGCCACCGTAAAAGATAATATTAAGATGTCAAACCCAAATGCAACGGATGAAGAAGTAATTGAAGCGGCAAAATCGGCACACGCTCATTCTTTTATAAAAAGATTGCCACACGGCTATGACACTATGCTCGGCGAAGATGGTTCAAATTTATCACAAGGACAAAAGCAATTACTTTGTATAGCTCGTATTATGCTGAAACTTCCGTCTGTTCTTATTCTTGACGAAGCGACATCTTCAATAGATACAAGAACTGAATTGCAAGTACAAAACGCTTTTGCAAAATTGATGCAGGGAAGAACATCTTTTGTTGTAGCCCACAGACTTTCTACCGTCAAGGAAGCAGATTTGATTTTAGTTATGAAAGACGGAAAAATAATTGAAACGGGAAATCATACTGAACTTTTGAATAAAAAAGGTTTCTATTTTGAGTTGTATAATTCTCAATTCGCTGAATAATCATTAAATTTCAAAAGTAATATTGACTTTTTTTATTGTTTTTGGTAAGGTATCAAGGCTATGGAAAATATATTAAATACTAAAGTTGAGAAAAAAGAATTTTACAAGTCCGTTATGGCACTTGTTTTGCCTATGGCAATTCAAAATTTAATAAATTTCGGAGTAAATGCCGTCGATGTAATAATGCTCGGTAAAGTCGGAGAAATTGCACTTTCTGCCTCTTCTCTTGCAGGTCAGGTGTATTTTGTACTCACTCTTTTTGCTTTCGGTATATCTTCCGGTGCCGCAGTGCTTGCAGCACAGTATTGGGGAAAAAAGGATACTGAAACTATTGAGAAAATATTAGGCTATTCATTGAGGCTCGGAGTCGCAATATCTGTTTTGTTTACTGTTGCGGCACAGTTTTTTCCGGAAGCTCTGATGAAAATTTTTACAAGTGAAGCAGCCGTTATTCAAGAGGGTGCGGCTTACCTGCGAATTATTTCTGTTTCATACATTGTGTCTGTGTTTACAATGACCTATCTTAATATCATCAGAAGTGCAGAAAAAGTCGTTGTTTCAATGGTCATTTATTTTATTTCTTTAGTTATAAATGTCATTTTAAATGCAATCTTTATTTTCGGACTTTTAGGCAGTCCTGCACTTGGTGTAAAAGGTGCTGCCATCGCAACTACAATCGCAAGATTTACGGAAGTTGTGCTTGTCATAATTTATATCGCCAAAATAAATAAAACAGTTTTGTTTAAGTTTAAAGACTTTTTTGTAAAAGATAAAGTTTTGGCAAGGGATTTCTATAAGTATTCCGTTCCTGTAATCATAAACGAGGTTATTTGGGGACTCGGCGTTTCTGCTATTTCTGCCGTACTCGGACATTTGGGAAGCAGTGCAGTTGCCGCAAATTCCGTTGTTCAGGTTGTCAGACAGATTGCTATGGTTGTTGTGTTCGGTATTTCAAATGCAACGGCTATAATGATAGGTAAAGTAATAGGGCAGGGCAAAAAGGATTATGCGAAGGTTTATGCGAAAAGATTTCAAATTCTTGCATTGTCTTTCGGTGCAGTAGGCGCTGTTTTGATTTTGCTCATTTCTCCGCTTATCAGACAGTTTATGACTCTCGGACCTGAAGCATCGGGGTATTTGAGAGATATGTTGTTTGTGCTTTGCTATTTCATTGTTGCACAGGCTTTCAATACAGTAACGATAGTCGGCGTTTTTCGTGGCGGAGGCGATACAAAAGTAGGGCTTGTTATAGATGTTACTACTTTGTGGGGTTGTGCTATTTTGTTAGGTGCATTGGCTGCATTTGTTTTTGACGCACCCGTTATTGTTGTGTTTATGTTGCTTACAAGTGATGAAATCATAAAAATACCTATGTGTATAGCCAGATATAAATCATATAAATGGCTGAATGATGTTACAAGGTAATTTAATAATTTTAATAAGACCGATTGAAAAATCGGTCTTTATTTTTTTGTTAAGATTTTTCAAATGAAAATTTAATTTGAAATTTTTGTAAAAAAAGATAACTTTTCAAAAAATAGACAAAATGCTTATAAATAAACAACTTTCAGTTTAATAAATTATTATTAAACTAAAAAATGAATTTAAATTTAAAAAAAATCATTATGTGTCATTAATAACAAAAAAACTTAAAAAAATCATATACCTTTTGTAAATTTTTTCTTGAAATAATTTGATTATAATGTTATTATTTATATAATGTCTAATTAAAAGTGAGGAGGATTTTATGGCTCAAAATTTTAAAGAAAAAGCTATATCAACATTTGAAAATGTCAAATTTCACTGGACCACTCCTGCTAAAGGTTACTATATGCCCTATAAGGAAATTATAGGCTATGCAGGCGGCGGTATCGGTGTTCAGTTCATCGTTTGGATGGCACTTCAAATGATTTTGTCAACAACTAACATCTTAATCGGTAACACACTCGGTGTAGGTCAAACCGATATGTACATAATGTATGTTATTGTTATTTTGGCAAACATTCCTTTGACTGCTATCAGAGCGAATATTATAGATAACACCCGAAACAAACAAGGTAAGTACAGACCTTATATTTTACAAATGGGTATTCCTGTTTGTATCATCAACATTCTTTTCGTATGGTTCCCGTATGATAAGTTCGGTGCTTTGTTCGGCGAAGGTACTTTCTTTGGTAAAGACAGAAGCTATGTTGTTATGTGTGCAGTTATTCTTATTCTTAACCTTGCACAACATTTCTTCTACTACTTCTTCTATGATGCTTACGAAAACCTTATCCATGTTCTTTCTCCAAACTCGCAGGAAAGAGCAAATGTATCTTCAATCAAAGCTGTTATTTATTCTTTAGCACCTTCGATTATGAATATCATAATTCCTATGGTTGCAAAAGCAGTAGCAAATGACAATATGTATGATATTCGTGTATATAAGTACACATATCCGCCTATCACAATCATTTCATTCTTCTTCCTTTTGTGGACTTATGTCAGCACAAAAGAAAAAATTGTACAGGCAAAATCTCACTTTATCGAAGTTAAATTTATTGACGCTCTTCGTGAAGTTGCAAGAAACAAGTATTTCTGGATTATTTCACTTGCAGGTTGGCTTGGATTTTTGGAGAGTGCATTCAGCCAAATTTTAGCATATTTGTACAACTACGGTGGTTATTGTAACGGTAACCAATTTGCACTTATTCAGACAATTTATGGTAATGCTTCTCTTTGGGGTATGCTTGCAGCACCGTTCTGTATTAAAAAATGGGGTAAAAAAGCAGTTCTTATCGTTACTAATTTGATGAATATTATATTCATTGCTTTTATGATTCCTGTTCTTGATTTGTCTCCGGACGGAGCACTCATTTGGCTCATTCTTTCTTGTCTTTGGATGAATGCTCTTATGGGAAGTTTTGCTCATATTCTTAACCCTGCTATTCAGGCAGATATTCGTGATTATCAGCAATATGTATCTGGTGAGCGTATCGACGGTATGTTCTCTGCTGTCGGTGCAATCGGTGCCGTTATTACACTTATCACTTCAAGTGTTCTTCCTATTATAAATGAACACTACGGCATCAATATGCAAAAAGCAACAGAGGTAGTTAATGAACTTCAATACAGCAACGAAATAATGCATAACGGTGAGTCGATAGGTCAGGCAATTCAAACTGCTGTTGCCGGTGCCGGTGGTAAGATTACGGCTTATTTCTCGTTGTATGACCCTACAACTTTACATAACCTTCTTAAAATTCTCATTGTTGTTTCAATTGTCGGTGCTACAATCAATGTTGTTCCGTATTTCTGGTACGACCTTTCAGAAATCAAGCAAAGAGCAATTGTTGCAGTTCTGAAAATCAGAGCTTTGTTTGAGGACTTTGGTAACGGCGTACTCAACGACAAAGACCTTGTTGAAACTATCGAGATTATCGACTCTGCAAATGAACATTGCAATGCTGAAAAAAGAGTTGTCAATAAAGACAATATCAAGAAAGCAAAACAAGCAAAGTATGCAGATAACGATGCTAAAAAAGCTGCTGTAAAAGCTGCTAAAAAGCAATACAACGACGATATTGAGTTTAATAAACAAATTGATATTGCTAAATTTGTAATGAAAGAAATCCATAAGTTTGAAACACCTCACGGTATCAAAATGCTTGAAGAGTCTTCAATCATCTACACAAGCGGTGTAGAAGCACTTAAAAAAGAAGACATTTCATTCCTCAGACAAAAAGTTCGTGAAACAAAGCGTTTGCCTAAAAATACTTATGAAGAAAAAGAAATCCGTAAAGAGATTTTAAGATTTTACCGCAACAGAATTACTGCCGCTAAATATATGAAAAAGTACTTTAACGGTAAAGATATTGCTGTTCCGGATAAAACAAAAATCACAGAATTGTTTAACGCTGAAGATGAAAACGAAGCAGCACTTGAGAGTGCATACAAGAAATTGTATGAAGCTCAAAAAGCAAAAGACAATTCTTCTGTTTCAAAAATTAAAAATGAAATCAAGCAGTTGAAGAAAACTGCAAAAGAAATCGCTGAAGCAGAAAAAGTTGAGATTGCTTCTCAAACAAACTTTAACAGAGCCGCTAAACCGTATCTTGATGCTGAAAAACTCGTAAAACAGGCTGAAAACTACAAGCACTACGATGAAATTAAATCAAGATATGACGCTGCTAAAGCTCGTGTTGAAGAAGAGGAAAGACTTGCTGAAGAAAAAGCAAAAGCAGAGCGTGAAGAAAAAATGCGTGAAACTGCAGAGAAAAAAGCAGCAAGAAAAGCAGAAAAAGAAGCTAAAAAATCAAACAAAGATAACAAAAAAAATAAATAATATTTTTAATCACCGTTCTTAACAGGACGGTGATTTTTTTATTTTTTAATTGAATTAAAATATTTGATATGATAAAATTATATTAAATAATACGCGAGGAGTTTTGTTATGAATATTTGGCATGATATATCACCAAAAAGAATTACACCCGATAAATTCTATGCAGTAATAGAAATATCAAAAGGCGGAAAAAACAAGTACGAGCTTGACAAAGAAACAGGACTTTTGAAACTTGACCGTGTTTTGTTTACTTCTACACACTATCCTGCAAACTACGGTTTTATTCCGAGAACTTATGCAAGTGATAATGACCCTCTCGATGTTTTGGTTTTGTGCAGTGAAAAAATCTTGCCTATGACAATAGTTGAGTGTTTCCCAATAGGTGTTTTAAAGATGATTGACGACGGAGAAGCAGACGAAAAAATTATTGCGGTTCCTGTAAATGACCCAAACTATAATGAGTATAAAAATATTTCCGACCTGCCTCAACACAGATTTGACGAAATCAAGCATTTCTTTGAAGTTTATAAAACTCTTGAACACGATAAAGTTACAACCGTTTCCACTGTTGATGACAATGTTCACGCAAAAGAAATAATAAAAGCTTGTATGGATAGATATAATGAGTGTTTCTGAAAAAATATATATACCCGAAAATGCGAAAATAATTATGGGTATTTTGAGTGAAAACGATTGTGAAGCATATTTAGTAGGCGGTTTTGTTCGTGATTGTTTGCTCGGAAGAGAAACCAATGATTGTGATATTTGTACAGACGCTTTGCCAAATGAAGTTTCCGATATATTGAGAAATAACGGCATAAAAGTTTTTGAAACAGGAATAAAACACGGAACCGTAACGGCTGTTTTAAACGGCGAAAATATCGAAATTACGACATATCGTCAAGACGGCGAATATACCGATAATCGTCATCCCGACAGTGTTTCTTTTGTAAGAGATTTAGAAAGCGATTTATCGCGTCGAGATTTCACTGTTAATGCTTTTGCTTATAACGGAACGCTCGTTGATTTTTACAATGGTATAAATGATTTGGAAAACAGAGTGATTAGATGTGTCGGAAATCCGGACAAACGGTTTGAAGAAGATGCACTCAGAATTTTGCGTGCAATCAGATTTTCTTCTGTTTTAAATTTTGAAATAGAAGAAGAAACTAAAAAGTCTGTTTTTAAAAATTATCATTTGCTTAAAAATGTTTCAAAGGAAAGAATTTTTTGCGAACTTTCAAAATTGCTTTTGGGCGACAATGTTTTAAATGTTTTGCTTGAATACAGACCGATTTTTGCTTATTTGTGCAAAGATTTTGAAAATTGTTTTGATTTTCCTCAAAAAAATCCTTGGCATATTTACGATGTTTATACTCATATTTGTAAAACGGTTGAAAATTCTCCCAAAGATTTGATTATAAGACTTACAATGTTTTTTCACGATATTGCAAAGCCGCCCTGTGTTTCGTATGATGAAAACGGCACGGCACATTTTTATAAGCATCCTTATTACAGTTATAAAATCGCAGAAAAGTTTTTTGAAGAATATAAGGTTTCAAATGAAATCAAAAACAGCGTGTGTACCCTTATAAAGTACCACGATGCGTACATTTTGCCCAATAAGAATTCTGTCAGAAAATGGTTTTCAAAAATCGGCGTTGATTTAACTCGAAAACTTGTTTATGTTAAATTGGCAGATTTAAAATCACAAAATTTAGAAAAAACTTCTGCCGAAATAGTTGAAGCAGAAAAAGTTTTCAACACGATTGACAGTGTTTTGGCAGATGAAGACTGTTTTAAATTGTCGCAACTTGCCGTAAATGGATTTGATTTGATAAAACTCGGATACTCAGGCAAAGAAATTGGTACAGTGTTGAACAAATTGCTCGAATTTGTTATAGAGGGCGGAAAAAATGACAAGAATATTTTGCTTAAATACTTGTCGGATATTGAAAAAAAATGAGTAGTATGATAAAATATCATACAATAAATTATTGGAGAGTTTAAAATGACAGATTTAAAAAAATTTAAAGGAATATTTACTGCACTTAATGTTATTTATGATGAAAACGACAATGTTGATTTGGAAAAAATCAAGCAACTTGTAAATGTTTATAAATCTAAAGGTGTAAAAGGTATATATGCCTGTGGTTCAACAGGCGAGGGCTTTCTTCTTTCTACACAAGAGAGAAAAGATGTCGCAAAGGCAATCGTAGAGGCTGCAAACGGTGAAATGACCGTTATTGTTCATGTTGGCAGTGCATCAACAAAAGAAAGTGTTGAACTTGCAAAACACTGTGAAGAAATCGGTGCGGATGCTGTTTCAGCAGTTCCGTGTGTGTACTATCATCTTCCGGAGGAGTCTGTTGAACTTCATTGGAATACAATCATTGAGTCAACTTCTTTGCCGTTCATCATTTACAATATCCCACAGTTGACTGCATTCAATTTGAGTCCTCAGTTGCTTGCTAAAATGGCAGAAAACCCGAAAGTAATAGGTGTTAAAAATTCTGCTGAACCTGTATATCTTATGGAAAGATATAAAACTGCCGTTAATAAAGACTTTGTTGTGTTTAACGGTTCGGATGAACAGTATCTCGGCGGCAGAATGATGGGTGCTGACGCAGGTATCGGCGGTACATACGGTTGTATGCCGGAATTGTTCGTTGCTCTTGATGATATGATTAATAACGGCGAATACGAAAAAGCAAAAGAACTTCAAATTAAAATAAATGATTGTATATTCTCTTTGCTTTCTCACGCTTCACTTTACGGTGCGGCAAAAGGTGTAATCTCAATCAGATACGGAATTGACTGCGGAGACCCGAGAAAACCGTTATTGTCTGTTGATAAGGAAGAAGTAAGATATATCGCCGAGAAAATTGAAAGGTATGTTGGTGAGTTAAATGTCTGAAAAAGATTTTGAAACTTTTGAAAATGAACTCGACAGTCCTCTTGTTGTTCATAAAGAAAGCGACGCATCATATAACGGTTGTCCGAATTTTGATTTGATGAATAAAACCGTAGCTGATGAAACCGACTCTCTTCCGAGTATTGAAAGACATAGATTTAAAAAGAAAAAGAAAAATCCAAATAAAAATAAAATAATTACTATTGTTCTTCTTGTTGTTCTCGTGGCAGTGTGTGTAGGCGTAACTGTTCATTTTGTAAACAATGGTAAGTCAAACGATAAGAAAAACAGTGTAACTACTGAAGAGACAACAAAGAGTTTGCAAGAAGAGTTTAAAAACACTATTACGGTTCAGGGTACGACTATTTACTATGAGGCAGAGGTTATTAATAATGTTGTTGAGTTGGAAAACAATATTAAATTTTTGCCTAAAGATACGCAGATTATCATTCAAAATGAACACGCTGATTCTGACTTTTTTGAAAGTGTAAAAGAAGTGGTTTTGCAGTGTGAATTTGAAAATGAGCCAAAGGTAGAGTTTATTCAGTCTTCGGGATTGAATGAAACAAGTCTTGAAGTTCAACAAAATCAACAGCAGGAAGTTGTTTCGGATGTACAATGATTTTTATGTTAATTTAAAACAAAATATAAATTTAAGTGATGAGGATTTTGCTTCATCACTTAAATTTATTAATGAAAATTCAAGTTTTAAGTCGTCAAATTATTCTGAAAGATTGGGCGCAGTTTTGTTTGCATCAAAAAAATTATATTCTCGTTATAAATCTGCCGATATTCCAGACAGAGTATTTTTTGATACAATGAGTGATATAACAATCTGGTGTAACAACTGTTCAAAAAAAGGCGTTAAAAATACTGCATGGCTCGTAAATCATTTGAATTTTGAGCTTTTCAGGCTCGGAAGACTTCAGTATCAATTAGTTGATTTTAACAGACCATTATTCGTTGACAAAGACAGTATTCCGAAAGATATGGAAAAAAAGTGTATTTTTGTTCATATACCGCAAGGCGAAAAATTAGATTTCGATGCTTGCGTTAATTCGTTGTATGAAGCAGTTTCATTTTTTGATAAATATTTTCCGTCTTTTAAGTATAATTACTTTGTTTGCGAAAGCTGGCTTTTGTCAGAAACAAATAAAGAGTTTATGGATGAAAATTCAAATATTATTAAGTTTCAGTCTTTGTTTAATATTGTCGGAAATATGAAATATAATAAGCAGGGATATGAGAGGATTTTCGGGAAATACAGATTGTTTAAAAACAGGTATCCTACTGATACAAGTTTACAAAAAAATGCAAAAAACTATATTTTAAACGGCAGTAAACTCGGCGTCGGATATGGAATTATAAATAAAAACAATTATAATAAATAGTATATTTAGATTAAAAAACAGGATGTCAATATAAGACATCCTGTTTTTATATGTATAAATAATTATATGAATAATCAAAATATACCGTTTAGCAATTTTATAGAAAAATTATTATTAATGGCGTTTGAATATTTTGTGCTTTATAGTTAATTAGTATTATAATATATCAATATATTCTCCGCTTAGTGCTTTATTCATACTTCTTACGGCACAGAACTTCCCACACATTGAACAACTGTCCTCGATTTCCGGCTTTCTTTCATCGCGAATTTTTTTTGCTGTTTCAGGGTCAATAGAGCATTCCCATTGTTTGTCCCAATCAAAATTTCTTCTGGCATCAGCCATAGTATCATCAATATCTCTTGCGTGAGGAATATGTTTAGCAATATCAGCTGCATGAGCTGCAATTTTTGATGCCATAATGCCTTGTTTTACATCATCTACATTGGGAAGTGCAAGATGCTCTGCTGGCGTAACATAACAAAGGAACGATGCTCCTGATGCTGCCGCAACGGCACCACCGATAGCAGATGTTATATGGTCATATCCCGGCGCAATATCTGTGACTAAAGGACCGAGTACATAAAATGGTGCACCCATACAAATTGTCTGTTGTATTTTCATATTTGCCTCAATTTGATCAAGTGGCATATGTCCCGGACCTTCTATAATTACTTGAACATCTTTTGCCCAGGCACGCTTTGTAAGTTCGCCAAGACGAACAAGCTCTTCAATTTGACAAACATCACTTGAATCTGCAAGGCAACCGGGACGGCAAGCATCACCGAGTGAAATTGTCACATCGTATTCACGGCAAATATCAAGTATCTCGTCATAATATTCATAAAAAGGATTTTCTTCGCCTGTCATACTCATCCAAGCAAATACAAGAGAACCTCCACGAGATACAATGTTCATTTTTCTTTTGTGTTTTTTTATTTGTTCAATTGTTTTTCTTGTAATTCCGCAATGAAGCGTTGCAAAATCGACTCCATCTTCAGCGTGCATCCTAATAACATCAATAAAATCTTTGGCAGTAAGTGTAGCTAAATCTCTTTGATAATGAATAACACTGTCATAAACAGGAACAGTTCCAATCATTGCGGGGCATTCACTTGTCAGCTTTTTTCTAAACGGTTGCGTATCACCGTGAGAAGAAAGATCCATAATAGATTCTGCACCCAAATCAATAGCGGCCATTACTTTTTGCATTTCAATATCATAGTTTTTGCAGTCTTTTGAAACACCGAGATTTACATTAATTTTTGTTCTCAACATAGAGCCGACTCCGTTTGCATCGATACATTTGTGTAGTTTATTTGCACAAATTACAACTTTTCCTTCAGCAACAAGTTTTCGTATTTCTTCTTCAGTACGATATTCCTTATTAGCAACTGTTTTCATTTCTGGTGTAATTATTCCTTGTTTTGCCGCATTCATTTGTGTTGTGTAATTTCTCATAACTAAATTCCTTTCAAGTAAATATTAAATATATCAGTCAGCAAATATGCTGTTAAGATTAAATATATGATTTAAGGGCCCATTGCCTTTTCCAAGGTCAAGCATATCGGCTAATGCGCCCGATACATAATCTTTTGCCATTTGAACAGATAATTCCATATCCAATCCTTTTGCAAGATTTGATGCAATTGCACTTGATAAAGTGCAACCCGTTCCGTGTGTGTTTTGATTATCTATTCGTTTCCCTTTAAACCATTTATATTTTCCGTTTTCATAAAGCAAATCATTTGCATTATTAATACTATGACCACCCTTGCAAAGAACAGCACAGTTGTATGTATCACTTAACATTTTGGCTGCAACTGTCATATCATTTTCTGATTTTATAGATATTCCGGTTAGAATTTCTGCTTCAGGTATATTTGGTGTAATTAAATCTGCGATTGACAATAGCTCATTTTTTAATGTTGCTATTGCATCTTCATTTATAAGCTTTGAACCGCTTGTTGCAACCATTACAGGGTCAACAACTATATTAACGGCACTAAAAAATTTTAATCTGTCAGCTATCATTTCAATAAGTTTGCTTGATGATACCATACCTATTTTTACTGCATCAGGTCTAATATCATTGAATACATCGTCTATTTGTTCTTTTAAGAATTTAGGAGTTACCTCCATAATACCTGTTACACCGGTTGTGTTTTGTGCGGTAAGTGCAGTTATAGCACTCATTGCATAAACACCATTCATAGTCATTGTTTTAATATCTGCTTGAATACCGGCGCCTCCGCAGGAATCACTTCCTGCGATTGTTAATGCTTTTTTCATATTTTTCTCCTTTAATATTTGCATTAATTTTATTATGTGACAAAAGGTGGTGCCCCCAATCTGCAGCAGATAAATTATATATTGATATTACATCAATATTTTTTTGCTTTTTACGAATAAAATAAATTTCCAGTATAAAATATTATTTCTAAATTTTTTTTACCAATTTCTTTGCAATATTAAGAAGTATTTCTGTTTCAACTTTTGGATTTTCTGCTTTCATTATGGCTGACACAACGCAAAAGCCTGCTATATCTATACCATTAAGTATATCTGTATTTGTTTTATTGAGACCACCAATAGCATTAACAGGGATAGGAACTGATTTACATATATCTTTTAATGTATCGGTAGAAGTAAGTACTGTTTTTACTTTGGTTGTGGTTGGATATATTGCTCCGACTCCAAGATAATCAGCACCTTGTTCATATGCTTCTAATGCTTGAATAACTGTTTTTGCAGTAGCTCCAATAATAAAGCTGTTTCCAAGAATTTTTCTTGCAATATTTATCGGCATATCACTTTGACCAAGATGTACACCTTCTGCTTCGATTGCCATAGCAACATCAATACGGTCATCAATAATAAGCGGTATATTATATTTTTTTGTTAATGTATGTACTTTTTCTGCTAATGTTATATATTCTCTTGTTGTTTTATTCTTTTCACGAAGTTGAATAAGTGTTGCTCCGCCCTTTAAAGCTTCTTCAATTCTATATAAAAATTCTTTTTCGGAGAAATTGGTGCTGTCAGTTATAAAGTATAATGTCGAATCAAATCTATTCATAATTTTCCTACGATTTACACATAGAGATAGTCATTTAGTACGGGTTGCAAGCCTTCGTCAGAAATATCTTTATACATTTTTTCAAGACTTCTGTCATCATTTATTTCAAATTGCTCATCACCCTCTGTGATTTCACTTTTTTTACCGGTGTATTTGCTTTCGTGATCGCCTATGCCTGTAGAAACACCTGCTGATACTTTAGTAGCAGCAATTTTTACAATACCATTTCTAAAAGATGCACTTTCACGGGATGATACTGTAATACCTACAAACGGAAGAAAAATGCGGTATGCACAAAGTACTTGACATAGTTGTTTTTCATGAACATCAAGAGGATTTATTTTATCATTATTAATAATAGGACGCAGACGAGGGCATGACAGTGACATTTCAGCGTGTGGATATTTTCTTTGAAGATAATAAACATGTAATGCACTTGCAAGGGCATCTTTGCGAAAATCAGATAGACCGAGAAGTGCTGAAAAAGCAACACCACGCATACCACCCATCAATGCTCTTTCTTGTGAATCAAAGCGATATGGCCATACTCTTTTGTGACCGAGAAGATGTAGTTTCTCATATTTATCTGCATCGTATGTTTCTTGAAATACTGTTACATAATCTGCACCGCACTCATGTAAATATCGGTATTCATTTGTATTTACAGGGTATATTTCAAGACCAACCATTCTGAAATATTTTCGTGCAAGTTTGCATGCTTCACCAATATATTTGACATCACTTTTTGCTCGACTTTCTCCGGTAAGAATAAGTATTTCTTCCATTCCCGAATTTGCTATGATTTCCATTTCGTGTTCTATCTGTTCCATGGTAAGTTTCATACGATTTATATGGTTATAACAGTTAAATCCACAGTAAACACAGTAGTTTTCGCAATAATTAGCAATGTAGAGTGGGGTAAACATATAAACAGTGTTTCCGAAATGTTTTCCTGTTTCAGTGCGTGCTTTTTGTGCCATTTGCTCTAAAAAAGGTTCTGCTGCAGGTGAAAGTAAAGCCTTAAAGTCTTCTATAGTGCATGTTTCATGCTCAAGTGCTGTTTTAACATTATTTGCTGTATATTTTGAATAATCATAAGAGTCCATTTGTCCGATTACTTTTTCACAAATATCAGATTTAATTTTCTCCATTCCGGGCAAATATTCCATATGGCTTTTTCTCGATGATGGATCGTTTTCAAGTCTGTGCTTTTTTTCAAGTGCTTTTGGCGACAAATGCACTGAATCAATATAATATTCGTTATCCATATTAATCAGCCCTCCGTTAATCTCTTAAAAAACCTGTGAGTGGGTCAGATGCCGATGCACCTCTTGAAAGAACTCTTCCGGGTTTTGCAAGATAGGCTTTTCTGCCTGCTTCTATTGCTTGACGAAAAGCTGCTGCCATAAGAGAAAGATTACCTGCTGTTGCAAGTGCAGTATTAGCCATAATAGCAGCTGCCCCCATTTCCATAGCTTCACAAGCCTGGGATGGTCTGCCTATTCCTGCATCAACAATAATAGGCAAATCAATTTCGTCAATCAAAATTTGTATGAATTCACGGGTTGCGAGTCCTTTATTTGAGCCGATTGGTGATGCAAGAGGCATTATGCTTGCAGCACCTGCGTTGACTAAATCCCTTGCTACATTCAAATCGGGGTACATATACGGCATGACGATAAATCCATCGTTTGCAAGAATTTCAGTTGCCTTGATTGTTTCATTATTGTCAGGCAAAAGATATTTTGAATCTCTCATAATTTCAACTTTTACAAAATTTCCACAGCCAAGCTCTCGTGCAAGGCGAGCGATACGAACTGCTTCTTTTGCATTCCTCGCTCCCGATGTATTTGGCAAAAGTGTTACATCTTTAGGAATATAGTCGATTATGTTTTCCTGCTCTTTTGTGTTTGCACGGCGAACTGCAAGAGTTATAATTTCAGCTCCTGCATCTTTGATTGCTGATTCGATAAGTTCTAAAGAGTATTTACCTGAACCCAAAATGAATCGTGAATTAAATTTATGACCGCCAATTATAAGTTTATCATCCATTCTTTTAAATCCTTTCATTATTTAAACTTCAAATTCTTCTGCAATTATTCTTAAAATCATGTGTGCCTGATGTGCAGCACACACCATTACACGAGATGATACAAGTCCAATATCGTAAGAAACATCACTTATTTCATCACCACAAAGATAAAGATGTTTTGCTACTTTGCGTGTTTTTATACTGTTGGCCGATGACATTCCTGCCATACCTGATGCTGAAACTAAGTATTTTTGAGACAAATTTTCTGCTATGTAATTTACAAGCATTGCCTTTTCTTCAGCTCGGTCAAAGGCTTCACAAATTATATCAGCATCACTTAATAACAATTTGATATTGCTTTCTGATATGCGAACAGTATGAACATCAATTTTAATATAAGGTGCGATTTGTTTTAAATTATCTTTTAAAGCTTCTGTTTTATACATGCCGATTTGTGATATAAAATACTGTTGTCGATTGAGATTTGACAAATCAACTTTGTCAAAATCAATCAAAATCAATTTTCCTACACCTGCACGGGCAAGTGCAATTGCAATGTTAGAGCCAAGACCTCCAAGCCCACATATTGCTACAGAAGAGTTGCTGAATTTGCTTTGTAATTCTTTACCATGCCGTTGTTGAAGAACTAAAAGCATATCTTCTTTTGTCGGTATTGAGCTCATCAATTAACCTCCTCCTACAAAGTTGACTATTTCTATAACATAACCATCACGAATGACAATATCATCATATTTAGATTTCGGCACAATTTCTTCATTACATTCAACAGCGATGAATTTTAAATCATAGTCGGTTGTTTTCAAATATTGTAAAATTGTCATTCCTTCGACATCTTTTTCGACACCGTTGATTTTTACCATGGCTTTTCCTCCTAAATAAAATAGGGAGTTACCTTAATTGGTAACTCCCATAATACAATATTATTAGTTATTCCTACGTTGGCATTATCCAAATCAGGTATATCGGTCGAAAGTTATACTTTCCTCTCAGCCTGTAACACAAGCTCCCGAGTATTTAATTGTTAAATTTATAGTAGCACTATTTTCGATAAAATGCAAGCAACTATTTTACAAATATTATCGACTTATAATTTATACATAAATTATGCAAATTTTGAAATATAACCTTCAATAAAAATCAAAAGTACAATAATAGGAAGTACATAACTTACATATATTTGTACAAACTTGTTTTTCGGGAATTTTAAGCCGACACCTTCGTTTGCTTCTTTAAGGAAGTTTTTGTAACCCCAGCCGTATCTTGTTGTACAGAAAAGCAAGTAAATCAAACTTCCCAAAGGAAGAATATTGTTACTGATAATAAAATCTTCCAAATCAAGAATTGTACTTCCTTCGCCAAACGGTTGAATACCGCTTAAAAGGTTAAATCCGAATACGCATGGTAAAGAAAGAACAATGATAACAATACAGTTTACAATTATTGCTTTTTTTGTACTGCAACCCGTTAAGTCAACTGCGAAAGATACGATATTTTGGAATACGGCAATAACTGTTGAAACGGCAGCGAAAGTCATAAATAAGAAGAACATTGCGCCCCAAATATTGCCGTTGCTCATGTGGTTAAATACATTTGGCAGAGTGATGAATATAAGTGACGGACCTGCATCAGGTTCAATGTTGTAAGCGAAGCAGGCAGGAAATATAATTAAGCCTGCAATAACTGCTACAAATGTGTCCAAAACGGTAACGCTGATTGCTTCGCCTGTAAGTCGTCTTTCTTTGCCTATGTAACTGCCGAAAATTGCAAGTGCACCAATTCCGATACTCAAAGTAAAGAATGCCTGACCCATAGCCGCAAAAATACTTTCGCCTATGCCTGCTTTTACTAAATTATCAAAATTTGGTTTTAAGTAAAACTCAAGACCTTGTTTTGCACCGTCTAAAGTAATTGAGTGAATTGCCAAAATGACCATAAGTGCCAATAAGCAAAGCATCATTACTTTTGTAATTCGCTCAACGCCTTTTTGAAGACCGAGTCCGCAGACGCAGAAACAACCTACTACTATCAGCACGACAAATATAATCATCAGTGTGGGGTTTGCAAGCGTGTTGTTAAACTCCGCCGAAACCTGTTCAGCATTCATTCCTTTGAAATCATTGCCTAACATTTTAAAGAAATAAAGAAGCATCCAACCTGCAACGGTTGTGTAGAACATCATAAGCAAATAGTTGCCTGCCATGCCCATATACTTGCTCAAGTGCCATTTTGAACCTTTTGGTTCAAGAACATCGTAGGACTTTGCTATGCTCTTCTGACTTGCTCTTCCGACTGAAAACTCCATAACTACAATAGGGAAGCCGAGAATGGCAAGAAATAAAAAATAGAGCAGTATAAATGCGGCACCGCCGTATTTACCTGTAATGTAAGGGAAACGCCAAACATTTCCAAGTCCTATGGCGCACCCTGCCGAGATTAAAATAAATCCCAGTCTTGAAGAAAATTTTTCTCGTTTCATTTGTTTTTCCTTTACTGTATTTTAATTATATTGCTTATATATTACTTTATATATTACAATATAATGGGTTTTATTGTCAATGCATTTATTAATAAATGTTGAATTTTGTGTTTACAGTTTTTTAATTTCGTCTGTCGCCAATGTGTCGCAAATTTCGTTGTAGTGATGACCGTTATGACCTTTTACCCAAAAAAATGTAACTTTATGAATTTTGAGTAAATCTAAAAGTTCAATCCAAAGGTCTGTATTCAGTGCAGGTTTTTTATCGGATTTTTTCCAATTGTTTTTTTTCCACGAATATACCCAACCTTTATTTATAGAGTCGCATACATATTTGCTGTCGGTCGTCAAATCTACTTCACAAGGCTCTTTCAGCGTTTTAAGTGCTTTGATAACGGCTGTCAGTTCCATTCTGTTGTTTGTTGTTTCTTTTTCGCCGCCCGATATTTTTTTCTCGTTTTCGTTGTACACGAGTACGGCTCCCCATCCGCCTTTTCCGGGATTACCGCTGCAAGCGCCGTCGGTGTATATATTTACTTTTTTCATATTTTTCACTCCGAACAGTATTTTGTAGAATATTTTATCATTTGTTTTGTGAATAATCAATATAAAGTATAATAAATTATAGTTTACTTGACAATCTGCGTAATTTAAATTAAAATATATAAGAATTTTTAAGTACGGAAAAATACATACTTACAAGGAGGAATTTATTTTTAATGCAAAAAAATAATAATATTGAGGAATTTGAGGAGTACGCTAAAGGTCGGAAAAATAATAAGCGTTACTATTACAGAAAGGCGAAAAAATATCCGCCTAAGTTCCAAAAAAATCAGCAGAACTTCTCAAAAAATCAGTCCGGTTTTCAGAAGAAGCAAAAAGAGTCAGTCAGAGTTGCTTTTTTGGGCGGACTTAATGAAATCGGTAAAAATATGACCGTCTATGAGTGTAGGGGAGATATGTTTATCGTTGACTGCGGTTTGTCGTTTCCCGATGACGATTTGCCCGGAGTAGATATAGTCATTCCGGACTTTACATTTGTAGAAAAAAATGTTGACAAAATTAAAGGTCTTGTAGTAACTCACGGACACGAAGACCATATAGGCGGTATTGCCTATTTATTGAAAAAAATGAATGTGCCTGTTTACGCAACAAAACTTACAATAGGTTTGATTGAAGGTAAACTTAAAGAACACAATTTGCTTAATAAAGCAAAACTCATTGAAGTTAATCCGGGAGACAAAATAAGTCTCGGATGTTTCGATATTGAACTCATTCATGTTAACCACTCTATACCTGATGCTGTTGCGGTTGCCGTAAATACTCCTGCGGGTATTATCATTCAAACAGGCGACTTTAAAATTGACACTACGCCAATCGACGGCGATATGATTGATTTGGCAAGATTTTGCGAATACGGCAAAAAAGGTGTGCTTGCACTTTTGTCTGACTCTACAAATGCTGAAAGACCGGGCTTTACAATGAGTGAAAGAAAAGTCGGCGAGAGTTTTGAACTTCTTTTTAATAAAGCAAATAACAAGCGTATCATTGTTGCTACTTTCGCTTCGAATATTCACAGAGTTCAGCAAATTATAGATGCTGCACACGACAGAGGCAGAAAAGTTGCTGTAATAGGAAGAAGCCTTGAAAACCTTGTTTCAATAGGTTCTAAACTCGGATATCTCAATATTCCGCAAGGGGTACTTATTCCGATTGATACAATCAGAAACTATCCCGATGAAAAACTTGTTATAATTACAACAGGTTCTCAGGGCGAACCTATGAGTGCTTTGACAAAGATTGCTTTTTCAGAACACAGAAAAGTGACGATAGGTCCAAATGACTGCGTTATCATCTCGGCAACTCCCATACCCGGAAATGAAAAAATGGTCGGCAATGTAGTAAACGAGTTGCTCAAACACGGTGCCGATGTAATATATGAAAAAATGTATGAAGTTCATGTAAGCGGACACGCTTGTCAGGAAGAACTTAAATTGATGCTCGGAATGGTAAAACCAAAATACTTTATACCGGTTCACGGGGAACAAAAACATTTGCAAAAACACGCTTCATTGGGCGAAGCTATGGGTATTTCGACAAAAAATATTTTTATCGGCAATATCGGAAACAGAGTTGAACTCAGCGAGTTTTCAATGAAACAGATTGCAGATGTGCCGTCGGGAGATATCTATGTTGACGGTATTGGTGTAGGCGATGTCGGCAATATCGTTTTGAACGACAGAAAACATCTTTCAAAAGACGGTATAATCATTGTTGTTGCGACAATAGACAGTGAAAGCGGTATGATTATGTCAGGGCCTGATATTGTATCAAGAGGTTTTGTCTATGTGAGAGAAAACGAGGAACTGATGAAAAAAGCGCGTGCGCTTGCCGCTAAAATTATTGAGGATAATTATGATTATCGTTGTAAAGATTGGAACAGCGTTAAAACAACTCTTAAAGATGAAATATCAAAATTGATGTATGAAAAAACAAAGAGAAGTCCGATGGTACTTCCTATTTTAATGGATATGTAGGTGAATTTTATGAAAGTTATTTTACAACAAGATGTTAAAAGTCTCGGCAAAAAAGGAGAACTTGTAAACACTTCCGACGGCTACGCAAGAAACTATCTTTTCCCGAGAGGTCTTGCTATTGAGGCAAATGCCGCTGCAATGAACGATTTTAATAATAAAGAACAGGCTAAAAAATATCATAAAGCCGAAGAAATCAAAGCAGCTAAAATTGACGCTTCAAAGATTGAAGGAAAAACAGTTAAACTTACTGCAAAAGCAGGTGCAAACGGAAAACTTTTCGGTTCTGTAACTTCAAAAGATGTTGCTGCCAAACTGAAAAGTGATTTTGGTATAGAAGTTGATAAAAGAAAGATATCAATAGATACAGATATTAAAAGTTTCGGCACATATAAAGCCGAAGTTAAAGTTTATAAAGATATTGTTGCAAATATATCAATTCAGGTAACAGAGGCTTGAATTGAAAAACTTGCTTAAGTTGATTAAACAGGAATGGTAGAATTATGGAAGAGCGTTTTGATGAAATTTTAAATATGCCTTTTGACAAAGATGCGGAACAGGCAGTTTTGGGTTCTATTTTAGTTGAAAACAAATGTATGGATGTTGTTTCGGGTATCATTAAGTCAGATTATTTTTATCTGCCGGCACATAGAGCAATATATACCTCAATGCTTACTATGTTTATGGGCAATAATTCTGCCATAGACCCTGTTATTATCGCAGATGCACTCACAAGAGAAAACCTCTATGATGAAACAGGAGGCAGAAAGTATCTTGTTCAGCTTGCAGAAAGCGTGCCGTCAACTGCAAATGTTGAAAATTATGCAAATATTGTAAGAGAAAAATATTATTTGCGCAGATTGATTGAAGTTTCAAGAAAGATTACTGATGAAGCACTCAGCGGGCAGGGTGGTGCAGACCTTATTCTCGACAGTGCCGAGCAGATGATATACGATATTCGTCAAGGTAAAGATACAAATGCTCCCACAAAGGTAAGCAAGGTTATTTTTGATGATGTAATAACAAAACTTGAACAACTTTCAGGTGAAGATAAAGATAAGTATAAAGGTATTTCAACAGGCTTTTTCAATCTCGACAAGTGTATTACGGGACTTAATAAAAACGATTTGATTTTAATAGGTGCCCGTCCTGCTATGGGTAAGACGAGTTTTGCTTTGAACCTTGCTCACAATGTAACGATGAAAGCAAAGAAAAAGTGCGTTTTCTTCTGTCTTGAAATGACGAAAATGCAGCTTGCAGAAAGACTTCTTGCTTCACAGGCAGGCATTAATGCTAAAAAGTTCAGAACAGGCGATTTGACAAGGGAAGAGTGGGTGCAACTCGGAAATGCAGCCGAAATGTTTGAAGATGTTGAATTGTATATTGATGACACTTCATCAATAACCGTTCCTGAAATTAAATCTAAAGTAAGAAGATTAAGAAATGTAGATGTTATTATCGTTGACTACTTGGGACTTGTACAGGGTGCTACAAAAACGGAAAGCAGAGTACAGGAAGTATCACAGATTACCCGTAGTTTAAAGATGCTTGCAAAAGATTTAAGCATTCCCGTAGTTGTTTGTGCTCAGTTATCTCGTGCTACTGAAGGCAGAGGAAAATCTCACAGACCTCAACTTGCAGACTTGCGTGAGTCGGGTTCAATCGAGCAGGACGCAGATATAGTTTTGTTTTTGTATCGTGAAAAATATTATGAAAACGATAAAAATGAAGACAGCGACGAAATAGACAACTCGTTGACCGAACTCATCGTTGCAAAAAACAGACACGGTGAAGTAGGTACTGTTAAATTGGCATTTGACAGTGAGTTTACAAGATTTAGAGCAGTAGAAGAAGACTATGGAAAATCGTATTCTTAAAACTATACAGAAATATAATATGATAGAGCCAAATGACATTGTGCTTGTTGCGTTGTCAGGCGGTGCCGATTCTGTTCTTTTGGCGGAATTTTTGCTGAAATACAGGGAAAAATTAAAAATTAAACTCGTTTGCGCCCATGTTGAACACGGAATACGAGGCGAAGAGTCTTTGCGAGATTTTGAGTTTGTAAAACATTGGTGCGAAAAAGCGGGCGTTGATTTTAAGTATATACACATAAATGCTCCAAAAGAAGCTTCAGCTTGTAAAATGGGTGTTGAGGAGTATTCAAGAAAAAAAAGATATGAGTTTTTTGAAACAATCAAGTGCGATAAAATTGCAACTGCTCATAATAAAAGCGATAATATAGAAACTGTTTTGTTCAGAATGGCACGAGGCACATCTTTGAACGGTGCTTGCGGAATACCCGCAGTCAGAGGAAAAATTATCAGACCACTCATTGAATTGACTTCCTTTGAAATAAGAGAGTATTGTAAAGATAACAATATAGAATATGTTACCGACTCTACAAATTTGAGTAATGATTATTCAAGAAATTTTATAAGAAATGTTGTTGTTAACAACTTAAAACAGATAAATCCGGAGTTTGAAAATTCTTTTTCAAATTTTATAGAAGATATTAATCTTGAAGAAAATTTTTCAAATGAATATGCCAAAAGTGTTTTGGACAGGGCTTTGTCCGAAGATAAAAAATTAAAAAAATCTGTTTTAAAAAATGAAACGACTTATATCAACAGAAAAGTCATTGTCGAATATTCGCTTTTGTTTGGAATTAAACTCGACAGAAATCACTTGCTCAGCGTTGAAAAGTTGATGAATTTCAACAGTAAATCAGATATAAATGAAAGATACTGTTTTGTTTCAAATAACGATTTTATAAGAATAGTTGACAAAAAAATGCATTTTTCACTTCCTGATTATGAACAAACGATTATTTCTTATGAAGAGTTTGTAAAAAATTCTGACTATTATAAAAAACAATTTGATTTTTTCTGTGATTATGATAAAATAAATGCTAAAGTTTTTGTTAGAAAGAGAATGGATGGAGATAAAATTTTTCTGAAAGACAGAAAATGCTCCAAAACATTAAAAAAACTTTTTAATGAAAACAAAATACCGCCGGAAATAAGGTCTGCCGTTCCGATTATATGTGACGACGATTTGATTATCGGCGTGGGTAATTTTGCGGTAAGCGAATATGTAAAAATCACACAAAAAACAAGAAGTGTATTATTAATTAAATTTACAGAGGTAAAAAATGAATAAAGATATTGAAAAAGTTTTGGTTTCCGAAGAGGAACTTAAAGAAATTGCGGCAAGGCTCGGCACACAAATCAGTAAAGACTATCTTGGTAAAAATTTATTGCTTGTGGGTATTTTAAGAGGCTCTGTTGTCTTTTTGAGTGATTTGATGAGAAATATCTCAATTCCGTGTAAAGTTGACTTTATGTCTGTTTCAAGTTACGGAGACGGAGTAACTTCAACAGGTATTGTTAAAATTACTCAAGACCTTGATATAAATATAGCGGGTTATGATGTTTTAATTGTAGAAGATATACTTGATACAGGCAGAACACTTACTCACTTGACTGAATTGTTAAAGTCCCGTCAGCCAAATTCAATCAGAATTTGTACTTGTCTTGATAAACCCGACAGACGAGTTACAGACCTTAAAGCCGATTATATGGGTGTTCAAATTCCTGATGAATTTGTTGTCGGATACGGCTTGGATTATAGCAATCTTTATAGAAATTTACCTTATGTCGGTGTTCTTAAACCATCTGTTTACGGTGGCTGATTTGGAGGAAAATGAATGAAAAATATGGCAAAAAATTGGAAGTCAATGTTGATTTATATATTGATTCCTGTCATTCTCATAGGCTCTATAATATTTTTGTCAACAAAGCAAAATCAAAAAGATGTGAATTATTCTGAAATTGTTGCTTTGTTTAGAGATGACAAGGTTTCAGAGTTCAGTATTGATTTAAGCAGCGGTAACTTGGTTTACTCTTTGTATTCCGATAAAGAAGAAAACAAAACGGAAGATAAAGACTCAAAAGACGGAGAAAAAACTTCCGAAAACGCTCAGGAAAATAAAGAGGTAAAACATAAATATACAGTTGCTAACAGCACTATATTTTTAAATGATATTTCGGAGTATGTAGATGCACACAACTCAAACCCCGAAAACAAAGACAATCAAATAGTTTATAATTATATTAAAGGCTCAAATACTTCAATGTGGTCGAGTATGCTTCCAATGCTTCTTATTTCAATTTTGCTCATGGCTGCAGGTTGGTTTATGGTTAAGAAGATGACAAATGCAGTCGGAAACGATACAAATCGTACATTGAGTTTTGGAAAAGCACATACAAAAGTACTTGTAGATGATGAAAAAAGAAAAACTACATTTGAAGATGTTGCAGGTTGTGACGAAGAAAAAGAAGAACTTGCAGAAATCGTAGATTTTCTTAAAGACCCTAAAAAGTACAATGATCTCGGTGCAAGAATACCAAAGGGCGTTCTTTTAGTGGGACCTCCCGGAACAGGTAAAACTTTGCTTGCAAGAGCGGTTGCAGGCGAAGCAGGTGCTCCGTTCCTTTCAATTTCCGGTTCCGATTTTGTGGAAATGTATGTCGGTGTAGGTGCGTCTCGTGTTCGTGACCTGTTTGACCAAGCTAAGAAGCAAAGTCCTGCAATTATTTTCATAGATGAAATTGACGCCGTAGGCCGTCACAGAGGTGCCGGAATGGGCGGCGGTCATGATGAAAGAGAACAAACTCTTAACCAACTTCTTGTTGAAATGGATGGTTTTGGTGCAAATGAAGGCGTAATAATTATTGCCGCAACAAACAGACCTGACATACTTGACCCTGCTTTGTTAAGACCGGGAAGATTTGACCGTCAAATAACTGTCGGCAGACCGGATACGGAAGGCAGAGAGGCTATACTTCGTGTACACGCAAAGAAAAAACCTCTTGCTCCCGATGTTGATTTGAGAGATATAGCAAAAGGTACTATCGGTTTTACAGGTGCAGATTTGGAGAACCTGTTGAATGAAGCGGCACTTCTTGCAGCTCGAAAAGGTCTTAAAGCGATTACAAAACCGCTTATAGCCGAAGCAATGATTAAAGTCGTTATGGGAACAGAAAAGAAATCAAGAAAAATCAGTGAAAAGGAAAACAGACTTACTGCTTTTCATGAAGCAGGCCATGCTGTTGCTACCTATTACCTTGACTCGCAAGACCCTGTTCATGAAATCAGTATCATTCCTCGTGGTATGGCAGGCGGTTATACTATGAGTTTGCCTGAACACGATAAGAGTTACAATTCCAAAAATGAAATGCTTGACGAACTTGTTGTTCTTCTCGGAGGACGAATTGCCGAAGCACTTACTCTCGGAGATATTTCGACAGGTGCTTCAAACGATATTGAAAGAGCTTCCGACATTGCAAGAAAGATGGTTACCCGTTATGGTATGAGTGATTTGCTCGGACCTATTACTTTCGGCGATACAAATGATGAAGTGTTTATAGGAAAAGATTACGGTCATGTTAAGAATTATTCTGAAGAAACAGCCGCAAAAATCGATGAAGAAGTAAATGATATTATTAAAAATGCTTATAAGCGTTGTGAAGATATATTGAAACTTCATTCCGATAAACTTAATCTTGTTGCAACAGAATTGCTTGCAAGAGAAAAATTGAACGGCGAACAATTTGAATTGCTTATGACTCGTGGCTATATTGATGAAAAGTCAGAAGAAAATTCAGATGATGCTGATTCTTCAAATGTTGATTTTGACGCTGAAGTTGCAGCGGAAAGTGAAAAGTCTGTTGATTTTTCTGCCAAAATAACAGAAGAAAATGTACAGAAAATCGACGAAAAAGACGATGAAGAAATCAATGAATAAAATAATTGAGAGGTGCTTAAACAAAATAAGCACCTCTTTTGCAGTTATTTAAGTTGCAGAAATTGTAGTTTTACTTGACAAAACTACAACATCTTGTTTAAAATATAGCTTGTGTAAAAATTTTTGCGGAGGTAATGTCGTGCCAAAGAAGAAATCGTATGGAAATGACAGTATTAAAACTTTAAAGGGTGCAGACCGTGTAAGGAAAAGACCGGCAGTAATTTTCGGCTCTGACGGACTTGAAGGGTGCGAGCACTCTATTTTTGAAATAATGTCAAACTCAATCGACGAAGCCCGTGAAGGATACGGCAATAAAATAGTTGTTACAAGATTTATGGACGGTTCTGTTGAAGTGCAGGACTTTGGACGAGGTATCCCTGTTGATTTTAATAACAATGAGAACAGATACAACTGGGAGTTGGTGTTTTGCGAACTTTATGCAGGAGGTAAGTATGATACCAACAGCGGTAGTAACTATGAGTTTTCTCTCGGCTTAAACGGACTCGGACTTTGTGCAACACAGTACGCTTCTGAGTATATGGAGGCTGAAATACATTCAAACGGTTTTAAATATACCCTTGAGTTTAAAAAGGGCGAAAATGTCGGTGGATTGAAAAAAGAAGAGTATGGCAAAAAGGATACAGGCTCAAGAATAAAATGGAAACCCGACCTTGAAGTTTTTACAGATATAGATGTACCGGTTGAGTATTTTACAAGTACACTTCGCAGACAGGCTATTGTTAATGACGGCGTTAATTTTGTATTTAAAAATCAAGTTTCTGCAAATAAATTTGAAACACAGGAGTTTTGTTATAAAAATGGTATTATCGACTATGTAACAGAGTTTTCGGGCGAAGACGCTCTTTCAACTCCTCAATATTGGGAGTGCGAAAGAATGGGTAAGGACAGGGAAGATTTGCCTGAATATAAGTTGAAAATAAAAGCGGCAATTTGCTTTTCCGTAAAAAAACAGTTGAAAGAGTTTTACCACAATTCAAGTTTTCTTGAACACGGAGGTGCTCCCGAAAAAGCTGTTAAAAGTGCTTTTGTTTCGCAGATTAATACTTATTTAAAGCAAAATAATAAATTAAATAAAACCGATTCGCAGATTAATTTTCAGGATGTTGAAGATTGTCTTATTTGCGTAATTTCTTCCTTTTCGACAAGAACATCTTACGAAAATCAAACTAAAAAATCCGTTACAAATAAGTTTATTCAAGAAGCGATGACAGAATTTTTTAAGCATCAGCTTGAAATATATTTTATTGAAAACAAACTTGACGCTGAAAAAATTGCCAATCAGGTTTTAATCAATATGCGTTCAAGAGTTAAGGCTGAAAATACAAGAAAAACTCTCAAAAACACCTTGCAGTCAAAAGTAGATATGACAAACAGAGTACAAAAGTTTGTTGATTGCAGGAGTAAAGATGTCAGTGAAAGAGAAATTTTCATAGTAGAGGGTGATTCGGCTCTCGGTGCTTGTAAACAAGCGAGAAATGCAGATTTTCAGGCTATTATACCAATTCGAGGTAAAATTTTAAACTGTCTTAAATCTGATTATGCAAAGATTTTTAAAAATGATATTATCACAGATTTAATAAAGGTTTTAGGCTGCGGTGTTGAAGTTAAGTCTAAAGTTGCAAAAGATATTGCAGGCTTTGATATGGACAATCTCAGATGGAACAAAGTTTTAATCTGTACTGATGCCGATGTTGACGGCTTCCAAATCAGAACACTTGTTTTGACAATGATTTACAGACTTATGCCTAAACTTATAGAAGAAAATAAAGTTTTTATCGCAGAGTCGCCTCTTTATGAAGTTAATTGCAAAGACCAAGTATATTTTGCCTATAATGAAATTGAAATGGATAAAATAAAAGAAGAACTCGGCGACGAAAAGTACACCGTTCAGCGTTCAAAAGGTCTTGGTGAAAACGATGCTGAAATGATGAGTTTGACTACAATGAACCCGAAAACAAGGCGTTTAATCCAGGTAACTTCTGAAGATGCCGAAAAAATGTCAGAAATATTTGATTTGCTTTTGGGCGACAATCTTGACGGCAGAAAAGAGTATATTTCCGACTATGGATATATGTATCTTGATGCTGCCGACATTAGTTAAGGAGGTGCTGTTTTGGCAAAGAGAAAAGTTCAGAAAAAAGATATAAGTACAGATGAATTGGAAAAAAATGTTCATATAGAAGGTGCCGGAACAATAGTTGAAGAAACTGTTTCGGATACGCTGAAAAACAACTATATGCCGTATGCGATGAGCGTTATTCTTTCCCGTGCACTTCCCGAAATTGACGGATTTAAGCCGAGTCACAGAAAACTTCTCTATACAATGTATCTTATGAATTTGATAAACGGTGCAAGAGTGAAAAGTGCAAATATTGTCGGCAGAACAATGCAGCTCAATCCTCACGGCGATTCATCAATATATGATACAATGGTTCGTCTTTCAAGAGGCAATGAAACATTGCTGTACCCTTATGTTGACTCAAAGGGTAACTTTGGTAAGGCATATTCTAAAAATATGATGTATGCAGCCTCTCGTTATACTGAAGCAAAACTTGAGCCTATTTGCAGAGAATTATTTGATGATATAAATAAAAATACTGTTGATTTTGTACCGAACTATGATAACAGTATGACAGAACCCACATTGCTGCCGGTAACATTTCCGTCAATTCTTGCAAATGTTACGACAGGTATTGCAGTAGGTATGGCAAGTTCCATTTGTTCGTTTAACTTACAGGAACTGTGTGAAACAACGGAAGCGTTGATGAAAAATCCTGACCATGTCATTTCAGATACGCTTCTTGCTCCCGATTTTGTAGGGGGAGGATATATTCTTTTTGATAAAGATGAATTGGAAAAAATATATTCAACAGGCAGAGGTTCGGTTAAAGTAAGAGCAAAGTACAATTACGATAAAAAATATAATTGTATAGAAGTTACGGAAATTCCTCCGACAACAACTGCGGAAGCAATTATAGATAAAGTTATAGAACTTGTAAAAAACGGCAAGGTAAAAGAAATTTCCGACATTCGAGATGAAACAGACCTTAAAGGTTTGAAAATCACAATCGACTTGAAGCGAGGTCAAGACGCAGATAAACTGATGCAAAAACTTTACAAAATGACTCCGCTTGAAGATACTTTTTCCTGCAATTTCAATGTCTTGATTAAAGGTAAACCGAAAGTTTGCGGTGTAAAAGAACTTTTAAATGAATGGATAAGTTTCCGAATTGAGTGCATTAAAAGGCGTGTTGCCTTTACGCTTGACAAAAAACAAAAGCAACTTCATTTGCTGAAAGGTTTGTCAAAAATATTGCTTGATATTGATAAAGCAATTAAAATAATTCGTGAAACGCAAAGTGAGTCGGAAGTTATACCAAACCTTATGATTGGCTTTGGTATTGACGAAATTCAGGCTGAATATGTTGCGGAAATTAAATTGCGACATTTAAACCGTGAATATATCTTAAAAAGAATAAAAGATATTGAAGATATTGAAAATGAAATTGAAGAACTTGAGTCTGTTCTTGCAAGTCAAAATAAAATAAAGAAAATCATCATTCAGGAACTTAAAAATGTTTCTAAAAAGTATTCAGGCGAAAGAAAAAGCGAAATTCTTTATGAATACGGTGAGTATGATGAAAATGAAGAAGAACAGGTCGCTGATTATCCCGTTACTCTTTTCCTATCACGAGACGGTTATCTTAAAAAGATTAAAACATCAAATTTAAGAATGAGCGGAGAACAAAAAGTTAAAGAGGGCGACGAAATAATAAGAACACTTGAGTGTTTAAATGCAGATGAACTTTTGTTCTTTACGGACAAGCAACAGGTTTATAAGTCAAAGGTGAACGATTTTCCTGACTCAAAAGCGTCTGTTTTGGGCGAATTCTGTCCGTCAAAACTTGAGATGGAGGAAGAAGAAAGCGTCGTTTATATGGCTTTGCTCAAAGAGTATAAGGGCTATATGATTTTTGCTTTTGATAACGGAAAAGTTGCAAAAGTAGATATTTCTGCTTATAAGACAAAGACTAACAGAAAGAAACTTTTAAAAGCATATTCAAATAAAGCACAACTTGTGCAGGCTGAATACATTGAAGATGATACGCAAATCGTTCTTGTTTCTTCAAGCGGAAAGATGCTTATTCTTAACACGGCACTTGTGGCGTCTAAAGCAACAAAAGATACTGTCGGTGTAAATGTTATGACGCTGAAGAAAAATCAAACAGTCGTTTCTTTTCATCATTTGAAAGACGGAGAGTTTGAAAAAGAGTGGCGTTTTCGTGCTAAAAATCTTCCTGCTTCGGGAGCTTTACCAAGTGCAAATGATTTGGCAGAACAGATTACTTTTTAAATATGTAATGCTTCGCATAAGCGAAGCGACGGCAAAACGGGCAAACGCATTTCTGTCTTGCCGACAATAGTATTATGCATTTGAAATGCGTAAAATAATCAAAGCATTTTATGGAAAAAATAATGCTTGCATTTACTTAATGCTTGTGGTATAATTCATAAGTGCTGAAATATGATTTTATCAAATGGAGGAAAAATATATGGCTTGGTATCACTACTTACTCGGTGCTCTTCTTATACTTGGCTCTGTTATAATTGTAGTAGTTGTTTTAATGCAGGAAGGCCGTTCACAAAACCTTTCCGGTACTATCGGCGGCGGTTCAGACGGATTTGAAGGCAAAATCAGAGGAAGGTCAAATGAAGCAAGACTCGAAAAATTGACAAAAATTCTCATTTCTGTATTTTTCGTTATTGTTTTTGCAGCATTTCTCATTTTTCTTTTTGTTTAATTTTTAAATAACCTTGCGCTTTGCAAGGTTATTTTTTTTGGAGCGTATTTTGAATTATATAATTTTTGATTTAGAATGGAACAATGCGTATAATTACGCATCTAAAAAGGGAATAAATGAAATTGTTGAAGTAGGCGCCGTTAAATTTGATGAAAACTTAAATTTCATCGATTCGTTCAGACAATATGTTTCGCCTGTTTTGTCAAGAAAACTCAGTAAGCATTTTGTTAAATTGTCAGATGTTACTCTTGGCGAACTTAAAGAAAAGGGCAGACCTTTTAAAGAAGTTATCACTGACTTTGCAAATTGGTGCGGCGACTGTTCAAAAAATATTTTTTTATCATGGTCTAACAGTGATTTATATGTTTTGGCAGATAACTATAAAAGGAATTTTTCAACGGCAGATGTTTTTTTTATGAAAAAATATGCCGATGTTCAAAAGTATTGTCAACACTTTATTGACGGTATTTCCGATAATAATCAGATAAGTCTTACTGATTGTGCCGATTATTTTGACATTGACTACGATGACGAAATGCATCATCACGCTTTGTTTGATTGTGAACTTGCGTCGGCTTGCCTTAAAAAAGTGTTTGATGAAAAAATTTTCAAAATGTTTGTGCATAAGTGCGATTGCAATTATTTTGATAAATTATTGTTCAAAGACTATTATATTGCGGCACCTGTAACAAAAGATTTCAATATTTATAAGACCGAACTAAAGTGTCCGTGTTGCAGTTCTAAAATGAAAAGAATAAAAGACTACGATTTTTTGAATAACACTTTTAAGTCTGTTGCAATTTGTAATGGGTGCGGTAAAAAGTTTTGGGTAAATGTCCGTGCAAAAAAAGTGTATGACGGCGTAAAAGTTTCTGTGAGAATTAATAATGTCAGTAAAAAAAGAAAATAAATAACCTCATATTATATTATTTTTTCAAATATTGTTAAAAATAATTTTATTGCTTTGAAAATTTAACAAAAATTTACTTTAAAATTTGCTTGTTTTATATTATAATATATAGATTAAAACTTATTGTTTTTTATAAGGAGTGAGAAAATGGCTTCAAATGATTATGATGACCTTCTTGAATCTTTTATGAATAATTCATCAAAAGCATACGATGAAGATAAAAAAGCTCAACTTGAGAGAGAAGGATTTGAACATCAGGCAAAATCATCATTGAATAAATCGAAAAACCATTCTCGAAATAAAAGAGGCAGAAAGTTAGAAAAGAAGATAAACAAAAAAAATCAAAACTCTGCTCCGCCTGAAAAACAAAGTGCAAAAGCTATTGTAGGAAAAGTTTTGCTCGGCTTTGTTATAGTTTGTGCTTTTGTAGGTATAGTTGTTTTGTCAGTTGCAGGAATTTACGGTTTTACTGTTGTTCACGGAGACCCCGTTTTTGATTTGAATGAGGAAAAGTATTCTCAAAATCAAACATCTTTTATTTACGGTACGGACAGCAAGGGTGAAACAATAGAAATCACAAGACTGCACGGTGAAGAAAATCGTATTTGGGTAGATATGGAAGATATGAGCCCCTATATGAAAAAAGCGTTTATAGCACTTGAAGATAAGCGTTTTGAAAAACATCACGGCGTCGATTGGTTCAGAACTATGTCTGCAATTGTTAAATATCAGGCTAAACAGGGTGGTTCTACAATTACACAACAACTTGTAAAAAACCTTACAGATGAAAATCAGGCAACTTTTGTTCGTAAATTTAATGAAATTCTTGCTGCTTTGAATCTTGAAAAAAATTATGATAAAAATGAAATTATCGAAGCATATATGAATACCATTTATTTAAGTCATGGTTGCTATGGTGTAAAAACTGCTGCCGAAAAGTATTTCGGCAAAGAAATATCGGAACTCAATGCTGCAGAATGTGCGTGCCTTGCTTCCATAACACAGTTTCCAGATAAATATGACCCGCTCAATCATCCTGAAAAAAACAGAGACAGACAACTGTTTTGTTTGGAAAAAATGCTTGAAGAAGGCTATTTGACGCAAGCAGAGTATGATGAGGCAGTTGCGTATGAAATGATTTTCACAAACAGTGAAAATTATAAAGGCTCAACTGTAAAGGAAGAAAAAAAGAAAGACGAAGTAATCAACAGTTATTATACTGACTTTGTTATTGACGAGGTTTTGAGCGACCTCAAAAAAATGGGCTATACAGAAAGAACCGCTAAAAAGATGCTTTACGGCGGCGGACTGAGAATTTATACCGCTATTGATTTTGATATTCAAAAATCAGTTGAAAATGTATATGAAAATTATAAAAAAATGCCCGATAAAAAAGCACAGAGTGCTATGGCTATAATGGGTTATGACGGCAGAGTATATGCGGTAATAGGCGGTACGGGAAAGAAAAAAGCAAACCGTGTGTTCAACCGTGCTACTCAGGCGAAAAGACAACCGGGTTCTACAATCAAACCGCTGTCGGTTTACAGTGCGGGACTTGAAAAAACTCTTAATGACAGTTCCGTAGGTATTTTTTGGTCAACAATGATTTCCGATTCACCGATTATGAAAATTGACGGTAAATGGTGGCCAAAGAATGAAAACGGCTCGTATTCGGGAAATAAGATGACATTACAAAAAGGTCTTGCAAACTCTTTGAATACAATTTCTGCTCAAACTCTTAAAATGATTGGTACAGACTATTCATACAATTTCTTGAGCGAAAGGTATCATTTGTCAACTTTAGACCCGGTAGATGATAATGACTTTGCTCCTTTGGCTACAGGTGCTCTTGACAACGGTGCTACCGTTTTGGATATGACTGCTGCTTTTGCTGCTTTCGGAAACGGCGGATATTACTATGAACCGTATGCATATTATAAAATAGAAGACAGTCAGGGAAATGTTATAATTGAGAAAAAACCTGAAAATACGAAACAAAGTGCTATTTCCGAAGATACTGCTTGGGTAATGAATAAATTGCTTCAAACAGTAATGACCGACGGTACAGGTAGGTTCTATAAATTGTCAAATGTTGAGTGCTTTGGTAAAACAGGTACAACAACTGCAAGTAAAGACCGTTGGTTTATAGGTGGAACTCCTGACTATGTTGCTGCCGTATGGTATGGTTACGATACTCCTAAAGAAGTAAGGTACAGTCTTTCTCCAAACCCTTGCGGTACACTTTGGAATTTGGTGTTTAAAGATATATATTCCGATAAAAATGATTTCAAAACAGAGTTTGAAATCGGCGACGGAATTGTTAAAAAAGCATACTGTACATCAACAGGTAAACTTGCTACTGAAAGTTGTCCGAAAGCGTACGGATGGTACGATAAGGACAGTATGCCGGAATACTGTTCAGGAGGACATTCAGCTCCTGAAACAGACAGCGAAAACGGAGAAAACGAAGAAGTGTCAAATAGTTCAAACAGTAATGAAACCGTAACTTCTTCCGAGAATGAGGAATAATCAATGGTCATTCTTTCAGTTGACTACGGCGATGCTCGTACAGGTGTTGCCGTATGTGATAAAAATGAAATACTTGCAAGCCCTGTCTGTACTTTGAAAGAAAAAGACAGACAGGCACTCGCAGAAAAGATTGTTGAAATTTGCAATGAGAAAAAAGCACAGATGATTGTTATCGGACTTCCGAGAAATATGGACGGTACTTACGGATATCGTTGTGATGAGTGCAGAGCGCTTGCAGATGAAATTCAGTTAATTCAAAATATAGATGTTCAATTTGAAGATGAAAGATTGACAACTGTTATGGCACACAATTTTCTTAATACGACAGATACTCGAGGTAAAAAACGAAAAGCTGTTGTAGATACGGTGTCTGCCGTTTTGATTTTGGAAAGTTATATCAACAAAAGAAATAACAGTCGTTAATTCGGCTGTTATTTTTATGTTCCATCTACCGTATTATTTAACGGTGATGTAATTGATTTTTAAAGTAAAAAACTGCACAATTAAAGTTTCGTATCTTTTTGTGCTTGTATTGTCTTTTTCTGTGTTGGAGAAAACAAAGACTTTGTTTGTATTTTTATTGTTTTCATTTTTGCATGAGATGTGTCATATACTATGTCTTTTTGCTTTTGGAAATTCTCCTCTGAAAATCAATATTTCATTTTTCGGTGCCGGAATAGTTACATATAAAGAAATGGATTATATAAAAGAACTTGTGTTTCTTCTCTCCGGTCCGGCATTTAATTTTTTGATGTGTTTTGTGTTTCAAAATCATAAAACTGTTTTTGAAACAAATTTAATTTTGTTTTTTATTAACTCCCTGCCTGCGTTTCCTCTTGACGGAGGCAGAGCATTAAAGTGTGTAATAGAACATTTTTTTGATTTTGAAATAGGAAGAAATGTTTTTAAAATAATCAGCGTTTTTACTCTTTTAGGCTTGATGATGTTTTCATTTTATGTTTTTTCAGTAAGTAGAAATATGTCGCTGATTTTTATTAGTATTTATTTATCTTGCTATTTATTAAACAATTCTTACTGATTGTTGAGGTAATAACTATGTTAAAAAAAGAAGTGGAAAAAATATTGCAATATGTTCAAAAACCTGCACGATATGCAGGCGGCGAACTTAACAGTGTTGTAAAAAATAAAGAAGATATAGATGTTCGCTTTGCGTTTTGTTTTCCCGATTTGTACGAAATAGGTATGAGTCATTTGGGTATGAAAATTTTGTATTCTCTCATAAATTCTCTTGATTATGCATGGTGCGAAAGAGTTTTTGCACCCGACAGCGATATGGAAGAATTGATGAGAAAAAACAATATCGGTCTTTACGGACTTGAAAGCGGAGATTATATTGCCGATTTTGATATAATCGGTTTTACCTTGATGTATGAAATGGCATATACAAATGTTTTGAATATGCTTGATATGTCGGGTATTCCTCTTCGCTCATGTGACAGAAATGAACTTACTCCGATAGTTTGTGTCGGCGGTGCTTGTACCTGCAATACCGAACCTATTGCCGATTTTGTCGATATAGCGTTTTTGGGTGACGGAGAAGAGTCTGTACCTGAAGTTTGTGAACTTTTAAGACAGTGTAAAAAAGAAGGCGTTTCAAAACTTGAGTTTTTAAAAAGAGCGTCTAAAATTACAGGTGTCTATGTTCCGTCTTTTTATGAGTTTTCATATAACGATGACGGTACTATAAAAGAAAAAAAGGTGCTAAACAACGCTCCCGAAACGATAAAAAAATCTATTGTTAAAGATATGAACAGTTGTTTTTATCCCGACAATTTTGTTGTACCGTATATAGATATTGTTCACGACAGAGCAGTAGAAGAAATATTCAGAGGTTGTATCAGGGGATGCAGATTTTGTCAAGCTTGTTTTCTTTACAGACCTATTCGTGAAAAAAGCGTAGAAACAATAAATGAACAGTCAAAAAAACTTATAGAGTCAACAGGGTACGATGAATTGTCTTTATGCTCGTTGAGTACAAGCGACCATTCCCGTGTCAATGAAATGTTGTCATCGCTTATTGATTGGACGATAGATAAAAAAATCAATTTGTCATTGCCGTCTTTGAGAGTGGATAATTTTTCCGATGAATTGGTAGAAAAATTAAATAAAGTCAGACGAGCAGGATTGACATTTGCCGCTGAAGCGGGTACTCAAAGATTGAGAGATGTTATAAATAAAAATATTACCGAAGAAGAAATATTGAACACTTGTGCAAAAGCGTTTAATAACGGCTGGACAAGTGTGAAACTTTACTTTATGATGGGCTTGCCGACGGAAACTATGGAAGACATCGAAGGTATTGCAATGCTTGCTCAAAAAGTAGTAGGGGAATTTCATAAAGCGGAAAACAGAAAGAAAAATGCAGGTGTAACGGTTTCTGTTTCCTGTGCCTCTTTTATTCCTAAACCTTTTACTCCTTTTCAGTGGGAGCCTGAAGACAGTATGGAAAGTCTTGAGAAAAAGCAAAAGCATCTTCTTCAATCGTGCAATTCAAAAAAGGTAAAAATCAGTTTCCATCAAACTCCTACAAGTTTGCTTGAGGGCGTTCTTGCAAGAGGCGACAGAAAACTTTGCAATGTTATTGAAGACGCTTTTAAACTCGGCTGCAAATTTGATTCGTGGGACGATAAGTTTAGGTTTGATTTATGGATGCAGGCTTTTGAGAAAAACGGTGTTGACCCGAATTTCTATACTAAAAGAAAAAGAGATTTTTCGGAAATATTGCCTTGGGACCATCTTGATTACGGTGTTTCGAGAAAATTTTTGGAAAGGGAAAATGTCAAGGCACATTTGGCTCAAACGACTCCGCATTGCAGAATTCAGTGTGCAGGCTGCGGTGCAAACAAATTAAACGGAGGTAATTGCGATGCAAGACAATGAGTTTAAAACTGTCAGACTTAGATTTTCTAAAACTGCAAGCGCAAAATATATCTCTCATTTAGATGTTAACAGAGTGATGTCGAGGGCAATAAAAAGAGCAGATTTGCCTGTATGGTACACACAGGGATATAATCCGAGAGTTTATATGAGCTTTTCTCTGCCTTTGCCTTTGGGTGTTGAAAGTGAATGTGAATCGGTTGATTTAAGACTTGTCAGTGACATTGAATTCAAAGAAATAATTGATAAAATGAACGCCGTTCTTCCGAGAGATATCAGAATTGTAGATGTATATAATGAATTCAGTGATTTGAAAGAAATATCTTATTCTACATATATTTTTGATATAGATTTTAAAAATGCAGAGGATGCAGAGAAAAAAATTAAAAGTATTTTAGCAAGTGAAGAAATAATTGCTGAAAAAAAAGGCAAAAGCGGAAGAAAAAAGGTTGCAAAAGAAGTAAATATCAAAGAGTTTATCAAAGAGTATGATGTGCAAAGAAAAGATAAAACGGTAGTGATAAAAACTGTTTTATCGGCGGGCGTACAAAAAAATTTAAGCCCGATTTTGCTTTTCGATACAATTATAAAACTTATGGAAAGCGACTATGAATGGAAATCCATAAAAAGAATAAATTTATTAAAAAGTGATATGACAGAGTATATTTAAAAAAATACTTGATTTTTCAATTACTTTGTGTTATCATATATCAGCATTTAGTTCCGTTGTAACTTCTGCAACGAGAAATGCAGAGCGTTTATGCATTCGGGATGGTCCTCTTTCATTGTATTGATACGAACATCTTTAAAATTCAAGGAGGAAAAATTATGGACGCAATTAAAGCAATCGTAGGCGATCAAATCAAAGCTGAACCGCCGGTAGTAAAAGTAGGCAGCACTGTAAGAGTGCATGTAAACATTCGTGAAGGCGCAAGAGAGAGAATTCAGATTTTTGAAGGCACTGTTATCGCTAAAAACGGCAGCGGCATTTCAGAAACATTTACTGTTCGTCGTATGTCATACGGCGTTGGTATCGAAAGAGTTTTCCCAATTCACTCACCAAATGTTGTTAAAGTTGAACTTGTTCGTACAGGTAAAGTTCGCAGAAGCAAACTTTATTACCTTCGTGACCGTGTTGGTAAGGCAGCAAAAGTTAAAGAAAATTTATAATTTTCAATTCGGGGCACATTGTAAAATGTGCCTTTTGCTTTTATATTCGCTTGCGTTTAAGGAGGCTTAATATGAGCGATTTTCAAAAACAGACAGTTCAGTGGTTTCCGGGACATATGGCAAAAACAAGACGCCTTATTAAAGAGAGTCTTGCACTTGTTGACGGTGTTGTAGAAGTTGTAGATGCAAGAATACCGTCTTCAAGCAGAAATCCCGAAATTGACAGTTTAATTAAAAATAAACCACGAATAATGCTTTTAAATAAATGCGATTTGGCAGACGAAAACGCAACATCGCTTTGGATGGATTATTATAAAAATAAAGGCTTTTATGTAATTCCCGTTGATTGTAAAAGCGGAAAAGGTTTAAATAAATTTCATACTGTTGTAAAGTCAGCTTTGAAAAAAGTCATTGACAAAAACAATGAAAAAGGTATGACGGGAAAACCTCTGCGACTTATGGTTGTAGGTATTCCAAACTGCGGTAAGTCTTCATTTATCAACAGAATGGCGGGTAAAAACAGGGCGCAAGTTGCCGATAAAGCAGGTGTTACAAGACATAATCAGTGGTTTACCGTAGGAAACGGTATAGAACTTCTTGATACACCCGGCGTTTTGTGGCCGAAATTTGACGATGAGCAAGTAGGTAACAGACTTGCGTTTACAGGTGCTGTAAAGGATGAAATTACAGATATTGAAACGCTTTCGTGCAGACTTCTTGAAACGCTGAATAAAACTGCACCAAAAGCAGTTGAAAACAGATATAAAGTAACTGACTATGCAGAACTTGAGGGTTGGCAAGTTCTTGAACTTATAGGCAAAAAAAGAGGGTTTATAATGCGTGGCGGCGAAATAGATTATGAACGAACAGCAGTTATTTTATTTGATGAGTTCAGAGGAGGAAAACTCGGGAGAATAACTCTTGAGTTACCGTGATTATGGATTGGTTATTATATGAAAAACAGGCTTTTGACGACGGTTTTAAAGTTGTTTGCGGAATAGATGAAGCAGGCAGAGGACCTCTTGCAGGAGATGTATATGCCGCAGCAGTTGTTTTGCCGCCCGATACTTTAATAGAAGGACTTAACGACTCTAAAAAACTTTCTGAAAAGAAAAGAGAAAAACTGTTCGATGTTATTACAGATGTCGCAGTCTCATATTCTGTCGGAATTGCAACTGTTGAAGAAATTGATGAGTTAAATATATTGCAGGCAACATTTTTGGCAATGAGAAGAGCAGTTGAAAATTTGAGCGTTTCTCCCGACTTTGCACTTATTGACGGAAATCAAAAACCGCACTTATCTGTTGGGGAAAAAACTGTTGTAAAAGGCGATGCTTGCTGTGAATCAATTGCAGCGGCGTCAATTATTGCAAAAGTTTCAAGAGACAGATATATGAAAAAAATCGCAGAGCAATACCCTCAATATATGTTTGAAAAACATAAAGGATACGGTACTAAACTTCATTATGAGATGATTGAAAAGTACGGTGTTTCTCCCGTGCACAGAAAAACATTTTTAAAGAAGATTTTGAACAAATGAATAAAACAGGCGTGTTGGGAGAAATGCAGGCAGTTAAATATCTGCGTAAAAAGAAATATAAAATTATAGATACAAATTATCGGACAAGGTTCGGCGAGATTGATATTATTTGCGAGTATGAAAATTTCATAGTTTTTGCAGAAGTAAAAACCCGTTCGGAAAATTCAATAGCACAGCCTATGGAGTTTGTTGACGGCAAAAAGCAAAAAAATATAATAAATACGGCGTCAATTTATTTGGCGTCGCATAAAACAGATTTGCAGCCGAGATTTGATGTTATAGAAGTTTTTTGGAAAAAAGGAAAAATTAAATCTGTTAAACATCTTGAAAATGCGTTTGATATGTACTAAAATAAACATATCTTTAATTAGGAGGATATCCATGTTTTACACTTCAACAAGAAATAATGATATAAGAGTAACTTCAACTCAAGCAATAGCTAAGGGTATTTCAGATGAGGGCGGTCTTTTTGTACCTTGCGAAATTCCTCAGTTTAGTCTTGATAAAATAAAATCTATGCTTGACCTTGATTACATAGGCAGAGCAAAAGTTGTTTTAAAAGAATATCTCACAGATTTTTCTGACGAGGAACTTGACTATTGTATAAACGGTGCTTACGGTAACGGTAAGTTTTCTTCGTCTGCCATTGCTCCGACGGTAAATGTAAATAAAAACGAGAACATTCTTGAATTGTGGCATGGTCCTACCTGTGCATTTAAAGATATGGCACTTCAACTTTTGCCGTATTTAATGACTGTTTCTGCCAAGAAAACTGCCGAAGGAAAAACTATTGTAATTTTGGTTGCAACATCGGGTGATACAGGTAAGGCTGCACTTGAAGGTTTTAAAGATGTTGAAAATACAAAAATACTTGTTTTCTATCCCGATTGCGGTGTTTCGCCTATGCAGAAACTTCAGATGACAACTCAAGAGGGCGAAAATGTTGCAGTTTGTGCAATAAAAGGCAATTTTGACGATGCTCAATCGGCTGTAAAATCAATCTTTACAAATGAAGATATAAAGGCAGAGTTAGCGTCTAAAAATATGATGTTTTCATCTGCAAACTCAATTAACTGGGGCAGACTCGTTCCACAAATCGTTTACTATTTTTCAACATACTGCGACCTTGTGAATATGGGTAAAATTTCACTCGGCGATGAGATAAATGTTGTTGTTCCGACAGGTAATTTCGGAAATATTCTTGCAGCTTACTATGCAGAAAAAATGGGGCTTCCTATTAAGAAACTTGTTTGTGCTTCAAACTCAAACAATGTTCTTACAGATTTCCTTACAACAGGTACATACGATAAAAACCGTAATTTCTACGCAACAACTTCTCCGTCAATGGATATTTTAATTTCTTCAAACTTGGAAAGACTTTTATATCATCTTTCGGGCGAAGACGATAAACTCGTTTCAGAACTTATGAAAGAACTTAATGAAGACGGAAAATATACTGTAAGCGAAGAATTAAAAGCCACTGTTCAAAAATATTTTGCAGGCGGATATTGCGATGAAAATAATGTAAAAGATACTGTTAAAAATCATTTTGAAAAGTACAATTATCTTTGCGATACTCATACTGCCGTTGCAGTTAAAGTTTATGAAGACTATGTAAAGCAAACAGGCGACGATATTGTAACAGTTATAGATTCAACAGCTTCGCCGTATAAGTTTTCAGCGTCAGTTTTAAATGCTGTCAACGGAGAAAACAATGAACTTGACGAGTTTGAAATGGTTGAAGAATTGAACAGAGTAACTTCTGTTGATATTCCTGCACCTCTCGCATCACTTAAAGATAAAAAAGTTCGTTTTACTGAAGTTTGCAATAAGGAAGATATGAGCGAAATCGTATTTAAACTTCTTAAATTATAAAATAAATAAGAAGGTTCTCATTCGAGAGCCTTCTTTTATCGTTGCTTTTAGCAGTTGCAGTTGTCACAACATTCAAAAGTTTCGCACTTTGTTTCTGTTGTCGTAACTGCACCTTTAGTACCTACTGTTATATGACCGGCTGTACAACAGTTGTTTTTATCGTGATATTTACAGTTTTTTGCTTCACAGCAAATTCCCTGAATTTCTTTTTCCATTTGTATCACTCCTTTCAATTATATTTTTTTCTTTTTATCGAATTTTATTCACGGAGGTTTTTATGTCTGTTTTTGCTATTGCCGACACTCATCTTTCACTGTCTGTAAATAAACCTATGGACAGTTTTGACGGATGGAACGACTATGTTAAAAGACTTGAAAAAAATTGGAACAGCGTTGTGGAAAAAGACGATACTGTCGTTGTCGCAGGCGATATTTCCTGGGCAATGAATTTTGAAGAGTTGAAAAAAGATTTTGAATTTTTAAATTCTTTAAACGGAACAAAAATTTTAATTAAGGGCAATCACGACTATTGGTGGAATACAAAAACAAAAATTGATAAATTTATATCGGAAAACAATTTTGATTCTCTGAAAATTTTGTTTAACAATTCATATGATGTTGAGGATATAAGTATTTGCGGCTCTCGTGGTTGGATGATGGAAACCGAAACAGAACACGATGAAAAAGTTTTAAACAGAGAAGTCGGAAGACTTGAACTCTCTTTAAAAGATGCAAAAAGTACGGAAAAAATAGTGTTTTTGCATTATCCTCCCGTAACTGTTGACAGTGAGTGCGAAGAAATAACAAAAGTTCTTCGGGAAAACGGTATAAAAAACTGCTACTATGGGCATCTTCACGGTATGGCGGCAAAATACGGTTATGAAGGAGAAAAAAACGGTATAAAATACAAACTTATTTCGGCAGATCGTTTGTCTTTTACTCCTTTACTTGTAAAAAAATTATTAAAATCTTGTAATTAATATTATATTATGATATAATGCTAACTCGATGAATAAATTTGACTTAGGAGGTTGCATTTATGGCACTCAAATCATCTAATAAAGCAGAAGAAAATAATGTATATGAACTTGTTGTAACTGTCGATGCAGAAACATTCTCTGACGCTTGCAAAAAAGCATATATGAAACAAAGAAAGTCAATTCAACTCCCCGGCTTCAGAAAAGGTAAAGCACCTCAGGCTATGGTTGAAAGACAATTCGGCGAAGGCGTTTTCTTTGAAGACGCACTCGAACTCGTTTATCCTGAAGCAGTTATGTCTGCTATTGAGGAAGCAAAACTTAAAACAGTAGGTCAGCCTTTTGAACTTGAAGTTCCTGTTATGAGCAAGAGCGAAGGCGTAGAAATGAAAATGAAAGTCTATGTTTATCCTGAAGTCGAACTTGCTTCATATAAAGGTCTTGAGGCTGTTAAAAAGTCAGGTGAAGCAACAGACGAAGATGTTGAAAATGAACTTAAAAATATGCAGGACAGAAATTCAAGACTTGTAAGCGTTGAAGACCGTGCATCTCAAATGGGCGATACTTGTTCAATAGACTTTGAAGGTTTTGTTGACGGTGTTGCTTTTGAAGGCGGAAAAGGCGAGAATTATCCTCTTGAACTCGGCAGTGGTTCATTCATTCCGGGATTTGAAGAACAGGTTGCAGGCAAAAATATCGGCGAAGAGTTCGATGTTAATGTTACATTCCCTGAACAGTATGCTGAAGAATTAGCAGGAAAAGATGCTGTATTCAAAGTTACAATTCACGAAATTAAAGCAAAAGAACTTCCTGAACTTGACGATGAGTTTGCAAAAGACGCAGATTTTGATACACTTGATGAACTTAAAGAAGATATCAAAAAGAGCATTTCTGAAAGAAAAGCAGAAGAGTCAAAGAGAGACTATGAAGACCAACTTCTTGAACAACTTGTTGATTCAATGACAGCAGATATTCCGGAAGTTATGTTCACAGAAAAGACAGACGAACTTGTAAGAGACTATGCTAACCGTCTTCAAATGCAGGGTATTGACCTTAAAACATACCTTTCATATCTCGGTCAAGATATGGAATCATTCAGAGCAAACTTCAAAGTTGCTGCTGAAAAACAAGTTAAAACAGCTCTTGCACTTGAAAAAGTTGCAGAACTTGAAAATATCAAAGCTTCAGAAGAAGATATTGAAGAAGAAATCAAAAAGCTTGCTGAAATGTATCAAATGGAAGCAGACCAAATCAAAGCTGCTGTACCGAGTGAACAACTTGCAGCAGATATTGAGCTCAGAAAAGCTATTGATTTTGTAGTAGAAAATTCTGTTGAAAAAGCAGAGTAATATATTTAATTAGGGTTATCCCTCATTTTTAGAAAGAAGTGATTTATATGGCATCAATGCCTTATGTTATCGAACAGTCAAGTTCAGGTGAACGCAGTGTTGACATTTTTTCAAGATTGTTGTCAGACAGAATTATCGTTTTATCAGACGAGGTAAACGACACTACTGCAAGTTTGGTAGTGGCACAGTTGCTGTTTCTTGAAGGTCAAGACAGTGAAAAAGATATAAATCTTTACATCAACAGTCCGGGCGGTTCTGTAAGCGCAGGACTTGCAATTTACGATACTATGCAATACATTAAGTGCGATGTATCAACAATTTGTATGGGTATGGCTGCAAGTATGGGCGCATTTCTTCTTTCAAGCGGCGCAAAAGGCAAGAGAATTGCACTTCCTAACAGTGAAGTGATGATTCATCAGCCACTCGGCGGTGCTCAAGGTCAGGCAACTGAAATTGAAATTGCCGCAAATCATATTTTGCGTACAAAACAAAAATTAAATTCAATCCTTGCTGCAAACACAGGTAAATCTATCGAAGAAATTGCTAAAGATACTGAAAGAGATAACTGGCTTTCGGCACAAGAAGCACTTGAATACGGTCTTGTTGACAAGGTTTATGAAAAAAGATAATTGAGGTGCTGATTAATGTCGAAAGATGAGAACAGACGCAGTTATGCAAGATGTTCTTTTTGCGGTAAAAATGAAGCAATGGTAAGAAAACTTTTAGAAGGTCCCAACAATGTTTTCATTTGCGACGAGTGTGTAAAACTTTGCAACGATATTATCGACGCAAATATCGGAGTGAATGAGAGCGAACAGTTTGTTGAAGATGACTTCATTTTACCAAAACCTTCTGAAATTAAGAAACAACTTGATGAATATGTTATCGGTCAGGATGAAGCAAAAGTTTCGTTGAGCGTCGCCGTTTATAATCATTATAAAAGAATTTTTTCAAATGGAATTGATAATGATGTAGAACTTCAAAAAAGTAATATTTTGCTTTTGGGCTCAACAGGTGTGGGTAAAACCATGCTTGCACAGACTTTGGCAAAAATTCTTGATGTTCCGTTCGCTATTGCAGATGCTACAACTTTGACAGAAGCAGGCTATGTAGGTGAAGATGTTGAAAATATACTTTTGAGACTTATTCAGGCTGCTGATTATGATATTGCAAAAGCAGAACGAGGTATCATATATGTCGATGAAATAGATAAAATTTCAAGAAAAAGTGAAAATCGTTCAATTACAAGAGATGTCAGCGGTGAAGGTGTTCAGCAGGCTTTGCTGAAAATTCTTGAAGGCACTGTTTCAAATGTTCCGCCGACAGGTGGAAGAAAACATCCTCAACAAGAATTTATTCAAATTGACACATCAAACATTTTGTTTATTTGCGGCGGTGCTTTCGACGGAATAGATAAAATTATTGAAAAGAGAATGGGTACCAAAACGCTTGGTTTCGGTTCAAATATTTCCGAAAAAGAAGATTTTGACGAAAATAATATTCTTCATAATGTTATTCAGCACGACTTGGTAAAATACGGTCTCATTCCCGAACTTATCGGACGAATTCCTGTGATTACCGTGCTTGATAAACTTGACAGAGACGCATTGATTAAAATAATGACAGAACCTAAAAATTCTATTGTCAAGCAGTATAAGAAGTTGTTTGAGTTGGATGATGTTGAACTTGAGTTTGAACAGGAAGCACTTGAACAAATTGCAGATATCACTTTGGAAAGAAAGACAGGTGCAAGGGGATTAAGAAGTGTTTTTGAAAAGATATTGACTCCTCTTATGTTTACTGTACCGTCAGATTTCCTGATTGAAAAAATCGTTGTTACGAAAAATTCGGTATTGGAAAAGGAAGAACCTAAAATTATTAAAAATTTAGACCGTGTTCCTAAAGATATTAAAGTTTCTGATTTAACAGGTTGATTTGTGGACAACTGAAAGTGTTTGTTGTTTGAATTGCAATACACTTTCAGTTGCCTTTTTTTGTTTTTTGTTATATAATAAGTCATATATTTTTTAAGGAGATTTTTATGCAGGAAGATATTTTAAATGTAGATTTTTGTACTGAACTTCCGCTTGTGGCTTTGCGCGGACTTTCCGTATTTCCTGAAATGATTCTTCATTTTGATGTAGGCAGACCGAAAAGTATCAGTGCTTTAAAGGCGGCAGCTAAAGAGAGCAAAAAGGTGTTTTTGGTTTCTCAAAAAGATATTTTGAAAGAAAATCCGACTGAAGAAGATTTATATAAAGTCGGTGTTATTTGTGAAATTAAACAAGTTGTTAATATCCCGAATTCGTCAAATGCAAGAGTTGCAGTGGAAGGTTTGGTAAGAGCCAGACTTGTGGATATTATTCAAGAAGAACCGTATTTCAGAGCAAATGCTGAAATTCTTAATGATATTATGCCTGAAGAAAACGAATTGAAGTATGAGAGTGCATACGAAAGACTTGTTAAGAGAGAGTTTGAAAAATATATTTCTTTAGTACCGAGATATTCGGAAAATTCGCTTAAAGGCTTGCTTGCTATAACGGAAAGCGGCGAACTTGCAGATTTTATTGCGACAAATTCATATTTTGATAACAAAGATAAACAGTCTGTACTTGAGTGTTTAAACCCGATTAAACGACTCATTAAAGTATATGAAATTCTTGTTCATGATAATGAAAATTTGCAGACTGAAGCAGAAATTCAGGAAAAAGTGCGTGCCGAAATTGACATTAATCAGAGAGAGTATTTCTTGCGTGAAGAAATGAAAATCATAGCAGAAGAACTCGGAGAAAGCGAAGACCCGCTTGTTGAGGCAGATGTTTATAAGAAAAAGATTGAAAATTTAAATTGCACTGAAGAAATTAAAGAAAAGTTGTATTCCGAGTGCAATAAATTGATGAAAATGCCTTTTTCTTCACAGGAAGCAACAGTGTCAAGAAATTACCTTGACAAGTGTCTTGAAATTCCTTTTAACAATTTCACAAAAGACAGTATAAATTTGGTGAAAGCAAGAAAAGTTTTAGATAAAGAACACTATTCACTTGAAAAAATCAAAGACAGAATAATCGAGCATTTGGCTGTTATGAAAAGAAATCCTGATTTTAACGGCCAGATAATTTGTCTTTACGGCCCACCCGGCGTAGGTAAAACTTCTATTGTAAAATCACTTGCAAAATCTATGAACAGAAACTATGTCCGTATTGCTTTGGGCGGCGTTCACGATGAAAGTGAAATAAGAGGTCACAGAAGAACATATATAGGTTCAATGCCGGGCAGAATAATCGATGCTTTGATAAAAAGTAAGTCTATGAATCCAATCATCTTGCTTGACGAAATAGACAAAGTCGGCAATGATTATAAAGGCGATCCGTCTTCTGCTTTGCTTGAGGCTCTTGACCCCGAGCAAAACTTTTCTTTTGAAGACCACTATATAGATTTTCCCGTTGATTTAAGTAATGTTTTGTTTGTTACGACTGCAAACGATTTGTCAACAATTCCCGAACCTCTATACGACCGTATGGAAGTTATAGAACTCAATTCATATTCTGTTGTAGAAAAGTTCAATATTGCTAAAAAGCATTTGGTAAAAAAACAGATGCAAAAGCATAATATCACTTCAAAAGAATTGAAAATAACAGACAGGGCAATCTATTGTGTTATTGAAGATTATACTTCTGAAGCAGGTGTCAGGGAGTTGGAAAGAAAAATCGCCGAAATTTGCAGAAAAGCAATAATGATGCTTGAAAATTCAGACGATGTTGTCAGAGTAAATGATAAAAATATTTCAGAATTTTTAGGTGTTAAAAAATATTCTCAAGATAAAGTCAGCAAAGAAAATCAAGTAGGTGTTGTAAACGGACTTGCATGGACAAAAGTCGGAGGAACATTACTGCCTATTGAAGTTTCTGCATTGGACGGTACAGGCAAGATAGAGATTACGGGAAATCTCGGTGATGTAATGACCGAAAGCGCCAAAACTGCCGTTAGTTATGTGAGAAGTAAGTCAGACGAGTTAGGCATATCTTCAGATTTTTATAAAAATAAAGATATACATATACATGCACCGGAAGCAGCAATACCAAAAGACGGTCCTTCGGCAGGACTTGCCATTACAACTGCCATTGTTTCAGAACTTACAAATATACCTATTAAACAAAGCGTTGCCATGACGGGAGAAATATCACTTAAAGGTAAAGCACTTGCCATCGGCGGTTTGAAAGAGAAATCAATGGCAGCTTATAAATCGGGTTGTAAGACAGTTATCATTCCTTTTGATAATGAAAAAGATTTGCTTGAAGTAAATGAAGAAGTTAAAAATAATGTTGAATTTGTAACTGTTAAAAATCTTGATGAAGTATTGGAAGTTGCACTTGAAAAAAGTGTGAAAAATTGTAAAATAAAACATATAATCAAATCAAATTGCAATGTTAATTCTTCAACGATAACACAGTAGGTGAAATATGAATTATAATAAAGCATTTTTTGAAAAAGCGTTTGGCATTTCTTCTCAGTTGCCTGCCTCTGACAGTAATGAAATTGTTTTTGCAGGTAAATCAAATGTCGGTAAATCTTCCTTGCTGAATAAAATATTTTCAAGGAAGTCGCTTGCAAGAGTAAGTTCGGTTCCCGGTAAAACCATTACAATTAATTTTTATGATGTTGACGGTGTAAAGTTTGTTGACTTGCCGGGTTACGGATATGCAAAAATATCGAAACAGGAAAAACTTCGTTTTGCCGAACTGATGGAAGGCTTTTTTCATTCGGACAGAAATATTAAACTTGTAGTAATTCTTGTAGATATTCGTCATTCTCCGTCAAAAGACGATTTGAATATGATTGATTTTGTAAAGCAGATGAACTTGCCTTTTATCATTGCTTTGACAAAAAGCGACAAGTTAAACAAAACGGAGTACAAAAATCGTATGAGCCTTGTTGCAGATGAACTCGGAGTTGATGACAGTATAGCCGTTATTCCGTTTTCTTCAAAAACAGGGCAAGGTGTAGAAGAAGTGAAAAAGTGTATTGAAAATTCAATTTCTTAAAGGAGGAAATATATGCAAAAGAAGCCGTTTATAAATTATGAAGATTTAAAACAGATTGCTGAAAAATATCCAACTCCTTTTTATCTCTATGATGAAAAAGGAATCAGAAAAAATGTAGAAAATCTCTGTAAAGCATTTTCTTGGAATAAGGGTTTTAAAGAGTATTTTGCAGTAAAGGCAACTCCAAACCCATTTATAATCAATATTTTAAAAGAATACGGCTGTGGATGTGATTGTTCTTCAAAAACAGAACTGATGCTTTCAAAAGCAATCGGTGTAGTAGGGGAAAATGTAATGTTTTCGTCAAACGATACGCCTGAAGATGAGTTTAAGTTTGCAGCAGAAATGGGTGCAATCATAAATCTTGACGATATAACTCATATTGAGTCTGTTGAAAGAGCAGTGGGCAAACTTCCTAAAAAAATGAGTTGTCGTTATAATCCCGGCGGTTTGTTTAAAATCAGTACAGACATTATGGACAATCCCGGCGATGCTAAATATGGTATGACAACAGAACAGATTTTTGAAGCATATAAAATAATGAAAGAAAAAGGCGTCGAAGAGTTCGGTATTCATGCGTTTCTCGCAAGCAATACCGTAACAAATGAGTATTATCCTTTACTTGCCAAAGTTTTATTTGAACTTGTTGTCAGAATTAAAAATGAACTTGGTATAAGCATTTCTTTCATCAATTTATCCGGAGGAATCGGCATACCGTATAAACCGGAGCAGGAGCCAAACGATATTTTGAAAATCGGTGAAAGCGTTAGAAAAGTATTTAACGAAATTCTTGTGCCTGCGGGCTTGGGCGATGTTTCAATATATACAGAACTCGGCAGATTTATGCTTGGACCGTATGGTGCACTTGTTACAAAGGCGATAAATGAAAAGCATACTCATAAAGAATATATAGGTGTTGATGCTTGTGCAGTAAACCTTATGAGACCTGCTATGTACGGTGCATATCATCATATTACGGTTATGGGTAAGGAAAATGCTCCGTGTGATTGTATATATGATATTACGGGTTCACTGTGTGAGAACAATGATAAGTTCGCAATAGACAGAAAGTTGCCGAAAATTGAAAAAGGCGACCTGCTTTTCATTCACGATGCAGGTGCTCACGGTTTTGCAATGGGTTACAACTATAACGGCAAACTTAAATCTGCTGAAATACTCTATAGAGAAGACGGTACGACGCAGTTAATCAGGCGTGCAGAAGAACCTAAAGATTACTTTGCTACTTTTGATTGCTTTGATATTTATAAAGATTTAAGTGAATGAAATTAATTTTTTGCTTTACTTTCATAGTTTAGTGTGGTAAAATAACATTATGTTACGGAGGTAATTATAATGAGCAGAAAAATTAATGACCCAAATCTTGACTTTTTGTTTAAAGCAGTTTTAAGTCTTGAAAATATTGATGAATGCTACGATTTCTTTGAAGACCTTTGTACAGTTCAGGAGCTTAAAGCTCTTTCTCAAAGAATTGTTGTTGCAAAGATGCTTAGCGAAAAGTGTGTTTATACAGATATTGTTAGTGAAACAGGCGCAAGCACTGCAACTATAAGCAGAGTAAACAGGTCTTTGCAATACGGTTGTGACGGCTATGACAAGATTTTTGAAAGAATAAGAGAGTCAGAAGATGAGCAGTTATAATATACTTTCTAAAGTGTATGACAATTTAACTGACAATGTTGAATATGAGGCCAGAAGTAATTATATTTCTGGCTTTTTTCATAGTTATTGTACCGTGTGTAAAAATGTGCTTGATTTAGCTTGCGGAAGCGGTACTATGACTGTTTTGTTGGCAAAAAAAGGCTTCAATATGACAGGCGTAGATTTCAGCGAAGATATGCTTGCAGAGGCTTACAGCAAAGCAGTGGAAAACGATTTAAAAATTCAGTTTGTTCAACAGGATATGCGAGAACTGAATTTGTTGAGTAAGATGGATGCCGTTGTATGCTGCCTTGATTCAATAAATCATCTTTTGTCTGTTGAAGATGTTGAGAAAGTTTTTAAAAATGTCAGTTCTTGTCTTGAAGAAAACGGTTTGTTTGTTTTTGATGTAAATACAGTATATAAACATCAAGAAATTCTTAAAGACAATTCTTTTGTATTTGAAACTGAAAATTCATTTTTGGTTTGGCAAAACGAATTGTGTGAAGACGGCAGAACGGTAAATCTTTATATAGATTTGTTCTGTTCGGAAGACGGCGTCAAATATTTTCGAGAGAGCGAAGATTTTTCTGAAAAAGCATATACAATAGAAGAACTTTCAAATGCTTTGGAAAAGTCAGATTTTGAAATTATCGGTATTTACGACGATTTGTCTTTAGACAAGCCTAAAGAAGACAGCGACAGATTGTATTTTGTGTGTAAAAAAAGAGGTTAAAAATGGGTAAGACAGTTAGATATATTACAAAGGACGGAAGTGCTTTTGTTGTTGCGACAGATTCTACAAATATTGTCAGCAAAATGGAGCAAATTCATAAAACTTCAGCTGTTGTTACAGCAGCACTCGGAAGACTCGTTACAGCGTCATCACTTATGGGCGTAATGCTTAAAGGTAAAGAGGACAGTGTAACTTTAAGAATGAACGGAAACGGTCCGACAGGAGCTTTAATAGCAGTTTCCGACAGTGATGGTAACCCGAGAGGATATGTTCAAAATGCGGTTGTTGAAATACCGCTTAATGATAAAGGAAAACTCGATGTTGCAGGCGCAGTCGGTACAGACGGTTCTTTGTATGTTATAAAAGATATAGGATTGAAAGAGCCATATAGCGGTATGACGCCTATTGTTTCGGGTGAAATTGCACAGGATATTACAAATTATTTTGTAGTATCGGAACAAACACCTACTGTTTGTGCACTCGGTGTTTTGGTAAATCCCGATTTAAGTGTTAACTGTGCAGGCGGTTTTCTTATTCAACTTTTACCGGGTGCAGATGAAAATATAGTTGACCTTATTGAAAAAGCAATTCAAAACATTAAACCGGTTACGGAAATGCTTTCTTCAGGGATGACTGCCGATGATATTGCAAAAACAGCAATGAGCGGAATTGAAATGGACAAGTTAGACGAAACAGATACCGATTATATCTGTAATTGTTCAAAAAGCAGAGTAGAAAAAGCACTTCTTTCAACAGGTATTGATGAGTTAACATCAATGCTTGATGATTGTCCAATAAAGGTAGAGTGCCATTTTTGCGACAAAATTTATGAATTTACAAAAGATGATATTAAAAAATTAATTGACATCTCAACCGATAAATAATTAACGGAGATTTTTATATGGTCGCAAATAAAGAAAACAAAGCTATTGATTTGGTAAAGGCGATAATGGCATTGCTGATTTTGGCACTTCACACTCCGTTGCTTGCAGAAAATAACTATATTTTAATGCCGTTATATCGTTTGGCAGTTCCTTTTTTCTTTACCGTCAGCAGTTATTTTTTATTTAAAAAATTGAATAAGTGTTGTGCAAAGGAACAAATTAAAGTCGTTTTAAACTATGTTAAAAGAAATTTGATTTTGTATTTTTCCTGGTTTATAATCTCATTTCTGTTTGTTTTTAAGGAAAGATATACATATATGTTTGATGGCAAATCAAATTTTATTCTTATACTAAAAAAACTTTTATTTAGTTCTACATGGATGGGTTCATGGTATATAATGGCTACCGTCTTATGCACAATTATTATATTTTTACTTTCAAAAGTTTTAAAAAATAATCTGATTTTTATAATCAGTTTTATTTCATTTTTGTTCTGCTGTTTCACTTGTTCTTATGCTAAAGCGTTTGACGGTGCAGGGTATGATTTATTTCAAAAATTTTGTGAAACTTTGGAATGTACTCCGTCACTTTCGTTGTTTTCAGGCTTTGTGTTTATTTCTTTGGGAAAAATATTAGCTGAAGACAATAAAAAAATATGCAATAAATCGAGAGATACAGTATTGTTTATCGTATTTTTTCTGTTTCTTACGGCAGAGTTTTTCATTACAAGAAAAATGGGATGGCAAAGGGCTGACGATTCTTTGATTATGTTAGTTCCCACAATTTATTTTTTTGTTAAAGTAATATTGCAGACAAATATCAATATTGGTTTTTCAAAGTTTTTGAGGGCTTTCAGTGTCGTTGTTTATTGTTCGCAGGGTATCTTTTTTGCAATTTTTAATTACGCTTTTGAATTAGTCGGTTGGAATAAAACTTTGAAAGTAGATATATGTGAATTTTTATTAATCACAGTATTTTGTATTATTTTGACTTCAATAATAATCAGTCTTGAAAAAAGTAAAAAAATGAAGTTTTTAAGGTATATTCATTAACAAAAATCAATGTTTATTTGAATGTACACAAAATTGTTGTTTAAAATATACGATTTATTATTAAAATGTTTTAAATATTTACAGTTTGTTCATATTTTTAGCGACTTAATTATAATATTTTTATTGAAATTTTATTATTTTAATGATATACTATAAAATGTAATTGCAAAGGAGGGTACTGCATGAGCAAAGAAACAAAACTTGCAAAAAAAGAGGCGAAAGCAGCAAAAAAAGCAGCTAAAGCTGAAAAACAGCATGCAGCGGCATATGCTTCGCTCGTAAAAAAAATAGAAAAGAAAAATGTTAAACTTGAAAAAAAAGCAGCAAAGAAGGGTGAACCTTTTGTACCGATTCCGATTCCTGCTGAAGATGAGCCTATCAAGAGCGGAAACAAAGCCGGTAAAGTAGTTCTCACAATACTTCTCGTTCTTCTTCTTTGGTTTATCATATACTTCATCGTAATGTGGATGAAATATGACGCACCTGTTCTTGTTCCTCCGATATCAGAAGTTTCGGTTGAAGAAGAAAAAACAACTGCTGAAGTTACAAGATATGAAAATCAACATGTAATCACTACTACACCTACATATTCAGTAGCAGAGTGCAAACTTGTTCTTAAGCAGACAATTAAGGATCAGTGGATGGATTTAGGTTATTCAGAAGATCCAAGCAATGGTACAATTGCATATAAAGGCAAAGTCGTAAAAATTAATGGTGCTGACTGCTATGTTTTCTCATGCAGTGGTAAAACTTTTGCAGTAGCAAGAAATATTTCGGCTATATATTACCAAAACGATTCTAAATGGAGTCCGTTAACATTTAATAATACCGATATCATTTTTGGTGAATAATTAAAAGAGCGAAGCCGAATGCTTCGCTCTTTTTTGTTAATAATATTAAATATTGAGGTGATGGAAATGGATACTTTACTGATTATATGGGTTGTTTTATTTGCAGTATTTGTAGTTTTTGAAGCAGTTACCGTTCAGTTGGTGAGTATTTGGTTTGCAATCGGTTGTCTCGGCGGTGTTATCGCAAATTTGTGCGGCGCTTCAACAACTTTGCAAATTGCCATTGTCATTATTCTGTCTGTAATTTGCTTAATTATAACAAAACCGCTGGCAAAAAAACTTACTAAAAATAAAGCAGACTCTAAAACAAACGCCGATTTACTTATCGGAAAAGAAGCGATAGCCCTTGAAGATGTTGACAATATCAGAGAAACAGGCTATATAAAAGTAAATGGCGTTGAGTGGAATGTTAAAAGTTTTGATAATAAATTAATTCTTAAAGGTACAAAAGTCGAAATTAAAGACATTGTAGGCTCAAAACTTATCGTAGATATTGTAAAGGAGTAAATATATGGAAATTGGTATTGCTATTATAGTTGTTATCGTAGTTCTTTTTATAATCGGCGTGATAAATATCCGTGTTGTTCCGCAATCAAGTGCCTATGTTATTGAAAAACTCGGAACATATAAGTGTACTTGGAAGACGGGTTTACATGTGAAAATCCCGTTTGTTGAAAAGATAGCAAAAATCATTTCTTTGAAAGAACAGGTTGTGGATTTTCCACCTCAGCCGGTTATTACAAAAGACAATGTTACAATGCAAATTGACACTGTTGTGTTCTATCAGATTACAGACCCAAAACTTTATACTTACGGTGTTGAGAGTCCTATTTCAGCGATTGAAAATTTGACTGCTACTACTTTGCGTAATATTATAGGCGAACTTGAACTTGATAATACTTTGACTTCAAGAGATACTATCAATTCAAAAATTCGTGTAATTCTTGATGAAGCAACAGACCCTTGGGGTATAAAAGTGAATAGGGTGGAACTTAAAAATATTATTCCTCCTAAAGAAATTCAAGATGCTATGGAAAAACAAATGAAAGCAGAGCGTCAACGCCGTGAAGCAATTTTGACTGCCGAAGGTGAGAAACAGAGCAGAATTCTTATTGCTCAAGGTCATAAAGAGTCGAAAATTCTTCAGGCTGAAGCCGATAAGCAGGCTTCTATTCTCGCAGCAGAAGCTGAAAAGGAAGTAAAAATCAGAGAGGCAGAAGGCGAGGCTGAAGCAATATTGCAGGTTTCAAAAGCAAATGCAGATGCTATTAAAATGATAAATGAAGCATCACCTTCCGATAAAGTAATCACTCTCAAAAGCCTTGAGGCGTTTGCAAAAGCCGCAGACGGTCAGGCTACAAAGATTATTATTCCTTCCGAAATTCAAGGTATTGCAGGTCTTACTAAGTCCATTGCCGAAATCGGTCTCGAACAGCAAATTCCAAGCAGTACTAAATAGTATGTTAATCAAATAAATATAAAAAATCCCTTGCTCAACAGAACAAGGGATTTTTTTATGATTTATATTGTTTTAAATAAGAAATTACTATAACAAAAAGCAATCAGTTTTTCAAACTGTGAAGAGGTGCGGGAATTTTACCGCCTCTGTTGATGAATTTTGCAGGAACTTTTGTATTTACTGCCATTACGGGAGCGCTTCCTAAAAGTCCGCCGAACTCAAGTTCATCACCGACATTTTTACCTATTGCAGGAATAACACGAACAGCAGTAGTTTTACCGTTTACCATTCCTATCGCTGCTTCATCGGCAATAATACCTGAAATAACTTCTGCAGGAGTATCACCTGGTATAGCAATCATATCAAGCCCTACTGAACAAACAGCAGTCATTGCTTCGAGTTTTTCAAGACATAAAGCACCCGAACGGGCAGCGTCAATCATACCTGCATCTTCTGAAACAGGGATAAATGCACCTGAAAGACCACCAACGCTTGAGGACGCCATTACACCGCCTTTTTTAACTGCGTCGTTAAGCATTGCAAGGCAGGCAGTTGTACCTGCACCGCCGCATTGTTCAACACCTATTTCTTCAAGAATATGTGCTACACTGTCGCCGACAGCCGGTGTGGGAGCAAGTGAAAGGTCAACGATACCAAAAGGTACACCGAGTCTTTTTGACGCTTCAGAGCCGACGAGCTGACCCATTCTTGTAATTTTAAATGCAGTTTTCTTGATAAGTTCTGCAATTTCATTAATACTGTATTCTGGGTGTTTTGAAAGAGCGCTTCTTACAACGCCGGGACCGGAAACGCCTACATTAATAACACAGTCAGGTTCGCCTACGCCGTGAAAAGCACCTGCCATAAACGGATTGTCTTCGGGAGCATTGCAGAATACAACAAGTTTTCCTGCACCGATACAGTTTTGGTCTTTTGTAAGTTCTGCTGTTTTTTTGATGATTTTGCCCATAGTTGCAACAGCATCCATATTTATTCCGGCTTTAGTTGAGCCTATGTTTATGGAAGAACATAAATGTTCTGTTACTGCAAGTGCCTCAGGGATACTTTCTATTAATTCTCTGTCGCCTGCAGCAAAACCTTTTTGAACAAGTGCTGAATATCCGCCTATAAAATTAACGCCGATTGTTTGAGATGCTTTTTCAAGTGTTCTTGCGTATTTTACAGGGTCTCCGCCGCTGATGCCTGCCATCATTGCGATGGGAGTAACGCTGACTCTTTTGTTAATAATCGGGATACCGTATTCTTTTTCAATTTGCTCGCCTGTTGAAACAAGATTTTCTGCTTTTTTACAGATTTTGTCGTAAATTTTTTGACAACTTTTATCAATATTACTGTCACCGCAATCCAACAGAGAAATACCCATAGTTGTTGTACGAATATCAAGACATTCGTCTTGTATCATTGTGATAGTCTCAAGTATATCGTTATTGTTTATCAACTGAATTTCCTCCAATTATATTCTGTGCATTGAATTGAATATATCTTCGTGCATTACATGAATTGACAAGCCGAGTTTTTCGCCAAGTTTTGCAGCTTTGTCTGAAAATTCATTGAAAGATGCATTTAACTTTGAAATATCAACCATCATAATCATACAGAACATTTCCTGCAATACAGATTGAGAAACCTCAATAACATTTGCATTGAATTCTGCACATACGCCTGATACTTCCGAAAGAATACCAACTGTGTCTTTTCCTACAACGGTAATAACTGCTTTCATAACTCTACCTCCTAAAATTCAATGCATATTATATCAAAATAAATGGTTATTTTCAACAAACATTTAAAATTAATATAAAAAAGCATTTAAAATTGTTTAATAATATGATATTATGGTAATAAATTGAATATTCGAATATATTTTAATTGAGGTATTTAGATGAAATTTCAAAATATTATTGATATGCATACTCACTCCGACAATTCTTTTGACGGTAACCATTCGGTAATTTTGCTTTGTGAGAGTGCTTTCAATAAAAAGGCAAAAGCGATAGCGATTACGGACCATTGTGAAATTGATTCAAAGACAATGGACTTCAGAGCGTTGACAATCAATTCTTTTGTAAATACGAAAATGGCTCAAGATTCTTTTTGTGGCAATTTTATTGTAATGCAGGGAATTGAACTCGGTCAGGCTTTGTACAATAAACCTTTGGCAGAACAAATTTTAAACGATTTTGAGTATGATTTTGTTTTAGGTTCAATTCATAATTTAAAAGATATGGAAGATTTCTATTTTCTTGATTATAAGCAATATGATGTTGATGATTTGCTTACAAAGTATTTTGAATGCGAACTTGAACTTGCAAGATGGAACAATTTTGACAGTCTTGCTCATCTCACATATCCTTTTAGATATATATATGAAAGAGAAAACTATAAACCCGATTTAAGTAAGTTTTCCGAATTGATAGATGAAATATTACTTACTTTGGTAAAAAATAAAAAGGCTTTGGAAATAAATACTTCCGGTTTGTTTATGAAAATAGGTGAAACATTACCTAATGAAAATATAGTAAAAAGGTTTAAAGAACTTGGTGGGGAATATATAACAGTAGGTTCAGATGCGCACTATGCTGAAAAAATATGCAACGGAATTGAGGCAGGCCTTGAACTTGCACAAAAGTGCGGTTTTGAATATATTACTATTTATCAAAAAAGAGAACCGGTATTAATACCGATAGAGTAGGGGTGAAAAAATTATATAAATAAAGCCATAAATAAAATATTATATTAAAACTATGTGATTAATTAAGGGGGATATCACTAATATGGATTATGGTAAATTACTCAATCAAAATCTTTTAAATGTAGAGCCTTCGGGAATAAGAAAGTTTTTCAGTATTGCACAGGAAATGGACGATGTCATATCATTGGGCGTAGGGGAGCCCGATTTTTTGACTCCGTACCATGTCAGAGAAACTGCAATTAAAACGCTTGAAGATGGCGATACAAAGTACACTGCAAACGCAGGACTCGCAAGTTTAAGAAAAGAAATAGCAAATTTCTATGAGAGAAAGTATTTTGTAAAATACGACGCTGAAACAGAAGCACTTGTTACGGTAGGCGGTTCAGAGGGTATAGATTTATGTATAAGGTCATTTGTGAGCGTAGGAGACGAAGTTATTGTACCTGAGCCGTCATTTGTTTGCTATAAGCCCATTGTTGAGGTTTGCGGCGGTACTGCAGTTCCGATTGAGTTAAAAGTTGAAAATAAATTCAGATTGACAGCTGAAGAACTTGAAAATGCAATTACTGACAAAACCAAACTTCTTGTTTTGCCTTTCCCAAACAATCCTACCGGTGCAGTAATGCGTAAAGAAGATTTGGAAGCAGTTGCAGAAGTTATAAGAAAACATGATTTGTTTGTATTGTCAGACGAAATATACAGTGAACTTACATACGGAAATGTACCTCATATTTCAATCGCTTCTCTTGACGGTATGAAAGAGAGAACAGTTGTAATAAACGGTTTTTCAAAAACATATTCTATGACGGGTTGGAGACTCGGCTACGCACTTGGACCTGAACCTGTTATTAAGCAGATGACAAAATTGCATCAGTACGCTATAATGAGCGCACCAACTACATCGCAGTATGCCGCTATTGATGCACTTAAAAATTGTGACGACGATGTTGCCGCTATGGTCGCAGAGTATGACGAAAGAAGAAAGTTCATAGTATCTGCGTTTAGAAATATCGGACTCGATTGTTTTGAACCTGAAGGAGCTTTTTATTGCTTCCCTTGTATTAAATCAACAGGAATGACATCTAATGAATTTTGTGAAACACTCATCAATAAAAAACATGTTGCCGTTGTACCGGGTTCGGCTTTCGGCAAGAGCGGTGAAGGTTTCATAAGAGTTTCGTATTGTTATTCAATAGAAGAAATTAAAGAGGCAGTTCGCATTATCGGTGAATTTGTAAATGAAATAAGGAAATAAAATGAAGATTGAAATTAACGCTTACGCAAAAATAAACTTAATGCTTGACATTATCGGCAGACGAAATAACGGCTATCACGATTTGTTTATGGTTATGCAGTCTATAAGCCTGCACGATACTTTGATTGTGGAAAATAACGATTTAAATAAAATTGCAATCACTTGTAATGACGCTTCGATTCCTTTGAATGAAAAAAATATCGTTCATAAGGTAGCAACTGAATTTTTTAAGTTTACAAAAATTAAAAACGGCGTTAATATCAATATAAAAAAACAAATTCCTCACGCTGCGGGTATGGCGGGCGGAAGTGCAGACGGTGCAGCTGTTATCATAGCGCTTGATAAGATATTCAATACAAATTTGTCAATGAATGAACTTTGTGAAATAGGTGGTAAAGTCGGTGCAGATATTCCGTTTTGTATTCAAGGCGGTACTATGCTTGTACAGGGAATAGGCGATGTTTTAAATAAGATGAACGATATGCCCGATTGCTTTATTTTAGTAGTTAAGCCTCCAGTTGATGTCAATACTGCAGAGGCATATAAACAGTACGACTTGTTTTCAAAAAGATATACGCCTAAAAAGTTTGAAATGATGCAGGCTGTTCAAAAGGGTAATCTTAAAGATATTTGTTCAAATATGTCAAATACTTTTGAACAGTTTATAGAAGTTCCGCAAAGGGTGGAAATTAAAAAAATAATGCGTGAAAATGGTGCAATAGGCTCGTGTATGAGCGGAAGCGGTCCTACTGTTTTCGGTATTTTTGACGATAAAAAAACTGCTGAAAAATGTGCGGAAAAATTGAACGGTCTTGGTAAAGACATTTTTGTATGTAAGCCTTATAATAAAGGTTGCGAAATAGTAAATATTGTTGAATAAACAGAAAAAAACCTGTCAATCATTAAAGTGAAAGGCAGGTTTTTTGTTATGTTACTTAAAAGAAATTCAAAACTAATTATTTTTTTCAGTGTGTTTTTGGCAATGATTACGGCTTTTACTTATTTTGTTCCTTTTTTTAAGAAAAGTTTTGATATATCAAACGATGTTTTAAGACTTCATATTATAGCAAATTCAGATTTGTCAGTTGACCAAAATGTAAAACTAAAAGTGCGTGACGCTGTTTTGACGGCTATGAGCGATAAATTTTCAAATTCAAAATCTTTGAATGACACTTTGAATATTGCAAATAAAAATAAAGAATATATTAAAAATGTTGCCGACAATGAACTTGAAAAATACGGCGTTGAATATGATGCAAATGTTGAGGTAAAAAAAGAATATTTCAATACAAGGTCGTATAATGATGTTACTTTACCGGCAGGGTGTTATAATTCAGTTGTAATAACGCTTGGCAACGGCGTGGGCAAGAATTGGTGGTGTGTAATGTATCCTGCAATTTGTCTTCCGCAAGTCAGTGACACTGAACTTGATAAAGTTTTAGATGACGATGAAATGAGTGTTATAAGTAACAGTAAATATGATGTGAGATTTAAAATAGTTGAAGTATATGAAAAAGTTAAAAGTTTTTTTGAAAATAAAACTATGAGAATGAAATAAAAGTTGGATTTAATTACGGCAGAAATTAAATTTTAATACTAATAAAGTATATAAAACGGCTTGCAGAAATTGTAAGCCGTTTTATATTTGTATGTTAATACAAATTTGGGTAAGTTTACATAATTTAAATTAAGGTAATATAAAAAAATTTCGTTTTAATTTTATATTATAAATGATATAATGAATATAACAAAGAGTACAAAAATGCTTTGTATGTTGCACAAACAAAAGGAGATAATTCAGAATTAGTTGAAGTATTCAAGAAATGCCAAAAAAGATTAGACAATAAATTAGAAAGATATAATAAAATGATTGAAGAAATAAATTCTGAATGTCGGACAATAGAAAAAGAAGAAATAATTGAAAGTGATTTAACACTTGAAGAACTACAAGCATTGTTAAATGAACGGCAAATAGACAATGATTTTGGTTTGGAAGAACCAGAATGCTAAATAAAAAGGGAAGAAATTTCCAAAAAATGAAAGGAGAAAAAGCAAAATGACAGAAAAAAATGATGTAAAAGCAACTATTGGAAATAATGTTGTAGAAGATGTAACACCTAAAAAGAAAAGTTTAAGCAAAAAATCAAAGATAATTATTTCGATTGTTTCAATAGTAATTGTTTTAGCAATAATCATAAGTAGCTGTTTCATTTGGCAAAATACACAAGCTATTAAGTTAATAGCTAACACAAAAACTATTGAGTATGGAGAAAGTTATACTCCAAACCTAAAAGACTTTGTAGAAGAAAAGAACGTAAATAAGTATTCTATTGATGGCAATATTCCGAATGAAATGGGAAAAGAGTACCCAGCAATCGGAGAATACAAACTTACAGTCAAAAAGAATAAAGAAAGTCAAGAAGTAGTCCTTAAAGTTAAAGATACGGTAGCTCCAACATTTGCTGAAGATATAGTAACAACAATTTCAACAGTAGTAAATACACCACTTGACGATGTTACTGCCCAACACAAAGATAAAGTAACAGATTTAGATGATGTTAAAATAACTGTAAATGGTGCAAATATCAATTACGGAGTAGTAGGAGAGTATAATCTGAACTTATCGCAACTGACGAAAGTGGTAATACTTCTAAAAAACAAATAACGGTAGTTGTTAACGAAACAAATCAAGTAAATTCTTCTAACAATAGCAATAAAACAAGTAGTAACACTTCTTCAAAACCAAACAAACCATCAAACAATGGCTCATCAAATAGTAAACCATCAAAGCCTTCTAGTGGAAATAGTGGAAGTTCTTCTCAACCATCAAAACCATCTACTGGTGGTACTTCAAGTGGAACTACTACAAAACCTTCAAATTGCACTAACAATAGTAACCATAGTATCAAGTGTGGTAATATGGGTAGATGGTTTAACAGTAAAAAAGAAGTAGAAAACTATACAAGTAGTGAAAGAAAAAAATGGAAAAATAAATATCTTAATGGTGAAATAACTTGGGAAGAATATACAAAGAAAGCACCGTGTGGTTATGAATGTTGGTCTTGTTCATATTGTGGTAAATGGACAGGTAATTTTAAATATGACTAAAAAAATGACGGTAGTTGTTACTGAAAACAATGGCACAGAAAATCCAGAAACAACTACCGAGACAAGTGGCAACTTGCCTAACAACAATAATACTACCCCAAAAGTAAATGGAGAAAAAGCCTTTAACCACAATGGTTAAAGGCTTTTGTTTTGGCAGGGGCAGAAGGACTTGAACCCTCGGCACGCGGTTTTGGAGCGAAAAGCACGCTTTCAGTTAAGCCGCGTGTTAAAATACAGTCCCCCTCAAATTCCGCATAAAAACAGCACTTTCAGGATTTGAAAGTGCTGTTCGTTTTTGTTTTTATAGTTTTTGTTGAAAATTGATGCTTTTTTGATGCTCTTGAAAAATGAAACATATTTATAACTCAAATATAATGCACCCCACTGCAAGAAATAGTGACAAATAATAGTAAAAACCTTTCGGTATGAATTATATAATTCTTCAGCCTTGAAAGTTGTTTTAGGCATTTTATCGATATTTTCAAGTGCCATATTGCACCTCTAAAAACTAAAATTTCTCGTAAAATTTATGTGTTTATTATAACATTTTTTCGATTAGAATTCAACTTAATGATACCATCCTCATAACTTTCTTCGTTTGCAGCATAAGAGTAAATTGTAGCAATGGTTAAATCTTTATTTTTCTCTTCAAGTTGCTTTTGAATTCAAGATAATACTTTTTAGCCATAGGAATTGAGCTGACAGCAAACATTGAGTTAAAGCCGTTTACTCTTTGTCCTTTTAGGCTGTAATAAGCATTACGCATTGTTTTAGTATCAAAATTATCAATAATGTAGCTTACAATATTGGCAAAGGTTATATGTAGTTATATTGATTTCCTGACTGTAAAAGCCTTGACGAACAGCGTCTTTGCCAAGGACTTTAGCAGCCTTGAGCAAAAGAGAACCTGAACCGCAAGCAGGGTCTATAAAAACGCTGTCTTTGATACAAACAGAAAAAGACTTGAAATAAAGGGCTTTCAAGGTTTCGCTGTGTTTTACAGCAGAGCTTCGGAAGCCCTTTTTCTGTTTATTTGATTGTTGCTGGCCGCTTCTGTGGCTTTTGGAACTTACCCCTCAAAAACGGCTGTCAGAGGAATAATTAAAAAGTGTGGAATAATTAAAAGGTTTCGAACTCTAATCCTTTTTTGTAAAAGCCTTCACCCCTGTCCATATTGCTCCGCCTATTAATGCGAGAACTCCCATTACAGTAACGCCTGTATCTCCGGCTTTCTTTTTACATGCAGAACAAATACCTGTCTTGTTTTTACCTACTATGGTTTTTCCACACATTTTGCATTTTCTCTCTTCATTGTTATTCTTGCTCATCATTTACATCCTCCACTGAAACTATGTAAACATCTTTGTTTTCGATTGCGAGTCTTGTGCTTTCTAATGCAGGTTCGAGTTCTTTTGAAAATGTATACCAACAATCTGTGTTTTCTTTGCTATAGTGATAGTTATCGTGCATCAGCTCTATAGCAGACATACCTCTTCCGCCTATTTCCTGCGTGATAAAATCGTGCATTACGGTTTGATAACGATCCAATACGAGCTTTGAGTCCTCCCGACGACCGAGTGCCTCAAACACCTGCATTTGTACGCCAGAAAACTTTGTTGCCAACTGCAAATCATCCGATAAATTTGAAAGAAGAGTATCTATAGAAGATTGTTTGTGGAACAACGACCGTTTTGTGTTCTTCGCAAGATGTAATGAAGCAGTTCGCATTTCCGCATATACGCTATTTAACGCTGTTGTCATCCTGTCAGATGCCTTTTCAAGGAACTGGTTCCTCGATTCAATAGAAGTTGCGTTCTGCGCTTGTAAGATATAGTCACGAGCATCAAAAAAAGGCGTGAGAGTATCTCTATCCCGATCTCGATCCAACTGATAACTCTGCATTTCTTGGATACCTTTTAGTGTATCTTGAATTTGCTTCATTTGCATTTGATTAGCGATACTTCGAGTGGTTTCAAGAGTTCCGGGATTATTAATCACTTTTTTAAGTGTGATATCTTTGACACGAACCCCATTTTCATCAACGATTACCGCACGAAGGTTACCATCCACTTGTTTTGAGTCTCCTATAGAGTATAGACTCTGTTTGAGCTTTTCTTTTATCCCTGCTGGCAGGCTATCAAAATCAGGAACAAGGGTGATGTTTCCTCTGGCAACAACAGCTGCATGTTGAACAACATCATTTATTATTCCGAGGTCTGCAACGGGAATATTTGAAACCACTTCAACAAACGGACTATCTGCCAAAGATCGTATTAACTGTTGAGCATATAAGCCCATGAAATCACTCATTTTTGATATTTCATATCCGTTCGTATCTGCGTCAGTTACAAGAATATGCAGTTCAGAAGGCACAAGAGCAGTGTCAGATTCTTTGTTTTCCTGATCCTTGTATTCATTTGAGTCAATCACGGTGTTTCACCTCTTTACACTTGGATTTTAATCATGCAAAATGCTCTATGACTATGGCATTGAGCTGTGCGGCAATCTCCGAGAAATCACGATTCAAATCAAGCGTCCTCACGCTGACCTTGTTGCCACTCATATGGTAGCTATTGTCTGGCTGAATGGCCTCATCCGTTGCGGCATAAAGGAGCATGCCGGAAACCTTGTGGGGCTGGTCCCCGAACTCCGTATCCTTGTTCTTGACGTAGGTAAAGATCTGATACAGATTGCCGGAGTGGAGCGTGTGGACGTCGTACTGAGTCTGCGTGGTGTGCGTGTAATACTTGGCGTCGATGATAAGCACCTCACTGCCTCTGGTGAGCATGATGTCGCTTTGCATTACCGGCAGCATAGTCCCGATACCATCATCCAAAGCCCAAGGGATCTGCGAAGCAGTCGCTGTCACCTGCGGACATTCCTTGGCGTAGTATTCGAGGATGAATTTCTCGTACAGACGGTTCATGCGCTGTTCATCCACAAAGGAGGCCAGCTTGTATTCTCCGGAGTCTGTAGTCAGGAGCATTCCTTCAAGGATAAGCTGGCACAGGCTGATGAGCATACGATAGGTATTATTGTTCCTCTGAAACCGAATGGCCGACCAGCGGATCGTGGTAGGATCGATTGTGTCAACATTTGAGAAAAACAGCATTTCCTTTTTTAGCTCGCTTTTGTACTCCTGATCCACCCTCGTGTGCCGGAGCAAAAGCATAACGGTCGTTTTCAGTATCTGATTCAGGAGATTGTTCTCGGAAAGCTCGTCGTACTCGCAGGTCAACACCCGCTTTCTGGCAAGACGGTTCTGAATGGTCCCCGGCATATCAATCTTGCCCCGGACTACCGCCACATCCTCCTTGCGGTTCAAATACTCCCGGTACAGCCCCTGCTTCAACTGCCGACCTATGCCCTTGGCGAGGATGGCTGCAAACAGATTGTGTATGTTTTCAAACTCTTCAGTAGCAACATCCTCATATCCGCCTTGATTGAGCGTCGTGAAGGCATACGAAAGCATATAGTATATGTTTTTGATGAAGATGCTTTTATCCTTAATCATTGAAACACACCCTGAAGAATATTTTCCCAACGCAGGAGTTTGTTCGGATCATCAAACCAGTATTCGCTGAGCATTGGCAGAATATCATAATCAACGATGGAGTGCATCCACTCATCTGTACAAATATCCCTGCCGCAGAAATAGCTGTGTCCAATGCAGAATCCCTTACCCAGAGATTTATCAAGTGCAATTTCATGATTCAGGTCTTTTACCTTGGATATCAGCTCATTCAGCGTTTCGTTGTTCAAGCCGTTCTGGTAATGGATAAATCCTTCGGAATCAAATCCCGGCTCCATCTCAAAGAAGCTAAATCGACGGCGCAGAGCGTAGTCAATCATCGCAAGGCTGCGGTCTGCCGTGTTCATCATGCCGATGATATACAGATTTTTAGGAACAGAGAAAGACAACCCGTTATAAGCGAGGGTCGCTTTTGTACCTCTGTAGTCCTTCTCGATCAGCATCAGCAGCTCACCGAAGATCTTACTCATATTTCCACGGTTGATTTCGTCGATGATAAAGAAGAACTCCTTGTCCGGCTGATTGGCGGCCTTCTGGCAGAAGCGATAGAAAACACCATACTTCAGCTCGAAACCATCCTCGACCGGCTTATAGCCCATCATGAAGTCTTCGTAGGAATAGTTCTGGTGGAACTGAACGAACTCAATGCGGCTATCGTCTTGTTCACCCATCATAGACCATGCCAACCGACTGGCAGCAAAAGTCTTACCAACACCGGGGGCTCCCTGCAAAATGATGTTCTTTTTATTGCGAAGAACGGCCACAAGGTTTTCGTAGCGTTTTTCGGTCATATAGACCTCATCCAGAAAATCACTTTTTGTGTACGCATCTATAGCTGCATCCGTGGAGACCGGATTTTCTTCCCGAATCATATCGAGAATGAAGTCATATTCGCCTCTGGTGAGCTTGAAAAGGCTGCCTTGGTAATTCTGAAAGTATTCCATGCGTTCCAGTTCAGGGCATTCTTTTAGCGTAGTATAATCAATAGGAGAGGTCAGCCCTTCTACTTTTTCAAAAAACAGCTTTTCGCCGTCCTGCTCTGCGCTGACACGACCAATGGCAACGATCTGTTTTACCGGATTGGATTCGTAGCCGATAATCATATCTCCGGCTTTCGCATCCAGGAAGTTCTGGAATATGCGGCGCTTGTTTCCATTCTCGTTGTAAAGTGTGTAAGACTGCACCTCACCTACAGCAATGTCGGAATAACTCCAGATTTTTGGATTGGCGTTCAACCACCAATATCCACGATCTTCTTCGCCCGGCGCTGCAGCGACATACAGCTCAATGCCGCTCAAATCGACTTTATCAAGAGCGGCGGACAGTTCATCGCGCAATTTCCAGATATAGCTGCCTTGCTCGTCTTTCGTTGCATATCGTCCGATGTACAGAACAGGCCACCACTTAGAGTTTTCATTTTTATCGTCGGTTAAAACCGGGCAACCCGTCTTTTCAACAACTCTTTTGGCAAGTGCGGTAGAACCCGTCAAATAGAAATTCTTTGTTTCACCGTATTTCACAGCAAGCTGTGTGCAGGTCGCCTGTCCGCCGTAATCCTTCATGCGTTTCATAATTTCAAGGCTTCCGGTTGTGAACACCTTGTCATCGCCAAGCAGGGCAAGCCAGTCCTCTTCGGTCAATCCGGGTGTGTAATCGCTCGGAAACCATGATGCCGCTTCCGCTTTTTCCGCATTTTCCTGCGAATAGCGGCGGCTGATATAGAAACCGACATCAATGGTCAGCGTTTTCAGCTCGGGATCGGGATAGCAGGTATCGGTCAACTGCGACTGGAACAGATTCACCAGTTCGGTGTCCTCTTTCAGTGCAGCACTGATCTCATCATAGAGTCGTAGGAAATTACGGATATTGTCCGCATAGGCGCCTTTTTTGAACCGATAGTCAGATTCCAGCTCACTTGCGACCGTTTTTACTTCACCGAATTTGTAGATATAATACTTGTCCGGGTAGCGCAGCCAAAGGTATGTGCTGATGGCGTTTTCGTACTGGTAGTGCTGTGCCGCACCGTTTCCGTATTTTTCAAGAAGAATGGACGATTGCATCTTGAATGCATTCATTCTCTCAAACACATCTTGACTCTCATCAAACAATGCAATAAACATAGCCCGCACTTCTTCCGGGGCAGCTTTCGCAAAGCCCACAATCATGCCCTTCGGAAAATTATTGTTTGATGCCAGCAGGTTAAACGTCTTATCAAGGGATCGGCTCAGCATTTCGGGAAAATCAGCTGCATTCACATCCCAATTGTCCTGAAACCACTTCACGGCTTCCCATTTGTATTTTTCATTGCCCCACTGCGTGGAGACAAAATTCTGTTTGTACTGTGCCAGTACATCTTTTAATCGAAATTGATCAAACATGAAACCACCCCTTTACGCTTCTCTCAGACTCTTGTATATCTCTTCCGTGAAGATACCGAGAACCTGTTTTTTTATTTCATCATTACTGAGCAGCAGAGAAAAGAAATCCTGGTTCTGCTCCAAGCCCTCAATTAGCGCATCGTCGATATCGTCAAAGTACGAAAACTCAAAGTCTTTGACAGTGTTGTTCCGGGCGCTGGTTTTCAGTTTATCGGATTTCAGCAGAATATCCCGGATCTGCAACATGGCTTTGACCGCAACATCGTTGTCGTAGGCTTTTCCCGTTCGGCTGTTGATTTCGGCTATGATCTGGGAAAGCCGCTCTTCTTTCGCCTCGGTTAGACCAAACCTCTCCGCTGTGGGCAGCTTTACCACAGGCTGTGCTAAAAGCTTCGGATTGGTATGTTCTTCGGCTTTTTTCTGAACGAAATTTGTAGCTTTGATTTTGCCGTCCAGATTATAGCCACCGCCCGGATGCTTGATATTGATATAAGCCAGCAGATAGGTGATGAAGTTATACTTCTTATGCAGGTCGGTATCCTCGAAACAGGACACCTGCAGCAGGAACTCATAGAATCGGACGAAATGGCGCATCATTGACACGATCTCATGCTGTTTGATTAGTTCGTATTGCTCGATCCTATTCTTTGCCCGCTTGAAGTAAAAGGTCAGCTTCTGCTTATCTTTGGAGGAAATATTCCCCTTGTAAAGCAGTTCGTTGGCTTTTTCAATATCATCCGGGTCAAGCACGGTGTACGCATCGATCTGCGCCTCCAAATCATAAATCGCTGTCGGCGTTACAGATGTGGAAAGTAAGGTAGTCGTATAGTATGGTGCAAACGCAGCCTTGATGTCCTCGTATGTATTCACAAAGTCCAGCACAAAGGTTTTCTTCTCAAAGGGCGGGCAGATACGGTTCAGGCGTGAAAGCGTCTGAACGGCAGAAACACCTTTCAGCTTCTTGAGAACATACATGGTGCAGAGCTTCGGCTGGTCAAATCCGGTCTGATACTTGTTGGCAACTAGCAGCACCTGATAGTCATCCTTGTCGAATTCCTTTGTCAGCCGATCCTCAGGGAAGCCGTTCATGGAAGCCTCTGAGTATTCGGTGTCATCGTCCGGCAGTTTCACCTTGCCGGAGAAAGCGACTAATGCCTTGATATCGGTGTAGCCTTTTTTCTGAGTGTAATTCTCAAATGCTTGGCGGTATTTGACCGCACCCTGTCGGGAAGCGGTGATGACCATAGCCTTTGCCATGCCGCCGAGTTCTGGCATGACCGTGGTGCGGAAATGCTCCACGATGACCTCCACACGCTGTGCAATGTTCGTTTCATGCAGCTCCACAAAACGGGCAATCTGCCTTTTTGCATCGGCTGTCTTGCAGCGTGGGTCTTCTTCAATCTCCTTGTTCAGTTGATAGAAGGTATCGTAAGTGGTGTAATTCTGAAGCACATCAAGAATAAAGCCTTCCTCGATGGCCTGCTTCATGGAGTAGATATGGAATGCCTCACGCTGTCCCTTGGTGTTCAGCCGACCGAACAACTGAATGGTCGTAGGCTTCGGTGTGGCAGTAAAAGCAAACATGGACACGTTGGCCTGTTTACCGTTTCTACGGATTTCATCCGTAATCATGTCTTCCACATCGGCAGCTTCCTGCTCTCCGGCACCAAGCGACTTTGTGACCGCTGCCATGTCCTTACCTGCGGTGGAGGAATGTGCCTCATCGATAATAACCGCAAAACGCTTGTTTTTCAGCCCTGCAACGCTGTCCACGATATACGGGAATTTCTGGATCGTGGTGGCGATGATTTTTGTATTGCCGTTCAGCGCAATCGCAAGGTCGGCAGAGTTGCACTTATCGTCCATAACACGGATAAGCCCCGCTTTATGCTCCATACCCATAATAGCTTTCTGCAACTGACGGTCAACTACGACTCGGTCGGTGATAATCACGACATTGTCAAAGATAATTTTATTATCTGCATCGTGCAGTGAAGTCAGACGGTGCGCCAGCCATGCGATAGAGTTCGTTTTGCCGGATCCTGCACTGTGCTGTATCAGATAATTCTGCGTTGTGCCGTTGTCACGGACATCACCCAGCAGCTTGCGAATCACATCGAGCTGGTGATACCGGGGAAAGATAATGTTTTCGGACTTCTTCGTTTTCCCGGTCAATTCGTCCTTACTTTCCTTGGCTTCGATAAAGATGAACTTACTGATGAGGTCAAGGACGGTATCCTTTGTCAGAATATCCTCCCACATATAGGAGACACTGTATTTGTCTTTGAAGGTAGGATTGCCCGCACCGGCATTGACACCTTCACCGTTTCCCATGTTGAACGGCAGGAAGAAGGTGGCGTTGCCTGCGAGCTTGGTGGTCATATAGACCTGTTCCAGATCCATCGCAAAATTCACAAGGCAACCTGCCTTAAACCAAAACAGGCGGGTCTTGGGATCACGGTCAACCCGGTACTGATAGATGGCATCCTGGTACGATTGACCGGCGGCATTACATTTCAGCTCAAAGGACATGATAGCAAGACCGTTCAGGAAAATCACCAGGTCAATGCGCTCATCATCGCTTGCCCAAACTTCCTCCATGACGGAGAAAATGTTTTTTTCATATTTCGCCAACAATTCACGGTTGAAGGTGGTCGCAGGCTTCGTATACATCAGTTCCAGCTTCATGTTGGAAATCTCAATGCCGTGCTTCAGCACATCCAGCAGACTGCCGCGGGCTTTGGTCACCTCGGCATTGATAAAGCTGACGAGGGTATCTTCCAAGTCGGACTTGTAGATTTTGCGGAGTGCCGCCATCTCATCCGGCTGGGTATCGTTCAGAAACTGAAACAGCAACTCACGATCCATAGCAAACAGGCAGTCATAGCTGGTTGCCTTGCGGACGATGTAACCATTGTCCTGCGAGAGCCTGTCCATGATGAAATGCTGATATTCTTTTTCGGTCAATATGTCATTCATATGCCATCCACCTCCTTAATCGCTTTTCAGGCGCTTGATTAGTTGCCGTGCAAAAAGCAAAGCAATCTGGTCGCAGCTATATTTGGATGAGTCAATCGCTTGTATATCCGCCACAGATGGGTACTTTTCTTGCAACTGCGAAGCCGTGATGTTGTGTAAAATTGGCAGGATCAACTTTTGACCATTTCTGTTCTGACGATTCAAAAACTCAGAGAGTTCGCGCTCCGTCCATTCTCTGTCGAAGAAGTTTTCGGAAATAACGATGATTGCGAATTCTGCCTTCTTAGTGCCATTGAGAATTCTATCTTTCCAATTGTCGCCCCACTCCAAAGACTCTTTATCATAGAAAATTTTCACTCCAAGAGTTTTGAGCGAGCCATACAATTCTTCTATCAGATTTTCCTTATCCTTATTGGCATGAGAAATAAAGACATCAAACTCTGGTAAAGTTTTAGCCTGATATTTAGGAACGCTTACTGTGGAAATCCCATTCATTTTATCTATAAAATCTTGATCTTTACTGATACTCTCTAAGCAACCAACCAGATCCTTATACGCACCAAGAGTTCTGTGGAACAGGATTGTTTTTATGCGTTCTCCCAAAGGGTGTTCTTTAAGATAATTGTTGTAGAAAATCTCAACGTCATTGATCCACACTTCGCTGGGACGGTTGTATTCGTTCATATCAGTACCAATCGAGGCTGCGTTAATTGGGGCCTTAATGGATTTTGTTCGTTCTAATAAATCATCAAGCTGTTCTTCAAAAGTTGCCATCAAATCACCTCCTTCTTACCGGTTACATACTCGAAAATTAGAGAGCGCTTATAAGCATCGAGAACAGCCATCTGTTCTTTCTTCTGCTCGATGATTGCGTCTACTTCTGTGACCTTGGTTTCCAGATAGTCCGCCATAGCTACCTGTTCCTCATATGGTGGTTCAAAAACCATAAGCCGAGAAAACTCGGAATAGTTCAGTCCCTGGCGGACACCGTTTCCCATGTTATAAAATACCTTCATAACATCGTATGCATGAAGAAGGAAGTGAAAATACCTCGAATCTACCTGTTTGAGCGAACAAAGGTCAATATATGCCGAAGTAATTATGCCGTGTTCCTTCACAAGCCCAGTTCGCAGACTGCGTTTATCGTTCTGCAAATCGGTGGGACGGATGATAATATCGCCTGCTTCAACGATGTTGTAGGTATTAAAGCTCTCTGGTAACAGTCCATCATTGGTGTTGATGTTCTTGCGGATAACTCTGCCATAACTCAGCGACAACAGATTATCCTCTTTGCCCAGTCGATTCTTGTTTTTGCGTTCACCGTAGTAGGAATAAACAGGATGAACCGGCCAATGCACCGGAATTTCTCCAACCCACTGAATTCCGCTATCCTTCATCTCCGCATTTGGGTTCAGCCCTTTGGTGACAGTTTCGGTGATAACAGACCGCTTGTACTGCTCCAGTGTGTCGATTTGGGTTTGGATGTCGGCGACCAGCGCATCAATTTCGGCACATTTGGCATCAAGAAAATCGGCAATGCGCTGTTGCTCATTAATTGGAGGAACAATTACAGGGATTGCCCCTAACTGATCCTCTGTCAATGAATGACGAAGGTTTTTTGCTAAATGGAGCAGTGTTTTATCGTTGTCGAGCATCGTGTAATAATAGCAGTAATATGCAGCATTTGCACTATCACTGAGTACAAACTGACTATATGCAGGACTTGATAGACCTGCTTGTTTGATTAGACCAATGCACCGAGGCGTTACATCTATATCAAAAAGACACATAAGGAGGTTACCGGGTTCAAGCCTTTGATATCCATCGAAAGAAGCGGGCATTTTCCCTCCGGCATCCAAATCTCGTACAATAACGCCTTTCATGGTCAGAGACAGAATATCCTCACCATTGTATGCAGGACAGATTTCTTTCTTTTTATGCATCAAATACTTGTTCGGCATTATTTTCCACGATAATGGTATATCGCCGATCCATTCCATTGAACTTGGTTTCATTTCTCTCATATCAGCACCGCCTTACTCAAACAGCTTAGCCACACGCTCAGATACAGAAAGCTCCAATTCTAAGAACTTTGCTTCCAGTTCCTCACTAGCCGTTGGCTTCTGATATTTATAGAAGTACCGTGTAAACGGGATCTCCGCCCCGGTCTTGATGACAGGCTTTTTCTTTCCGAGATCTTCTTCAAAGAAAGCGGCAGCATCAGGGATATGCGGCAGGACCTCACGAGCCATATAGTCCTCGATACTTTCCTCACATTTCACCAGTTCGGTGTCCTTGGTTTCCTTGTCGTAGATGATGTTGCCCTTGCGGTCACGCTGAATCTCGGCATTCTTGTCCATGACAGAAAGGCCATCCGCAATCTTTTCCAACAGCTTCTTGTCTGTTGTAGCCTTGCTTAATACTTCGGTAAGATGCGGCATAAAGGCATCCGGCGACATCCACACAGTATCACTGATGGCGTGGTTCAAATCTTCAAGAATCGTATCAAAGATCGGCTTGCCAACAAAAAACCTGTCCAATTGCTTCTGAGCTTTACCATCTCTTTCCGCCATCAATTCCAAGTCTGCAAATTTCACTTCGTTGTAGAGACTGTCAAGTGCGCCTTTACCCACCATCGCCTGAATCCGCTCCGCCGTAATGGCATAGCTACGCTGAAGGGGCTGCATCACCGTGTATTCACGATAAATGAATTCCTCGTTCCGATAGATTTTGCAATATTCGTTTTCTGCGAAGTCCGCATACAGCTTGGTAACGGCACTGCGGTCTTCGGGTGAGATCTCATTTTTCTTATCGCCCAGGGCTTTACGCAGCTTTTTGAAGAAAGTAGAAGCGTCGATCAGCTGAATTTTGCCTTTGCGCTCCGGACGCTTATTCTTGGAGAGAACCCAAATGTATGTAGCGATGCCGGTGTTATAAAAGAGATCAGTTGGCAACGCAATGATCGCTTCAATCAGATCACTTTCCAACATCCACCGGCGGATCTGGCTCTCACCAGATGCAGTCCCGCCGGAGAACAGCGGACTGCCGTTTTCAATGATGGCGGCACGGCCAAAGTTATCGTCCATTTTGTCGATGGCAGACTGCAAAAACAGCATCTGCATATCGCCGGAGCCGGGCAGTCCAGCACCCCAACGACCATCGAAGCCCTTCTGATATTCTGCGTTGACGGCATCCTCGACACCTTCGGCAGCGTCCTTGCCGCCCCAGGCGGTGCCGAACGGCGGATTTTCAAGCACAAAGCGCATCTTGGTTCCCTTGAAACGGTCGGCTTTCATGGTGTCCTGATAGCAGATATTTTCGGCATTCTGTCCCTTGATGAGCATCTCCGCAAGGCACATGGCATAAGACTCTGGGTTGATTTCCTGTCCGAACAGGCGCACATCGGCAGAGGGGTTATAACGCTTGATGAAATTGTAGCCGGTGGAGAGCATACCGCCCGTTCCGCAGGCTTGATCCAATATAGTGATGACTTTGCCATCGTCAAAGATATCATCGCAGCCTTCGGCAAGCAGAATATTGACCATCAGCTTAATGATGTCGCGGCCGGTGTAGTGGTCGCCGGCTTCGGCATTTTCAGAGAACTTACGGATTAGTTCCTCAAAAATGTATCCCATCTTCACATTGTCGATGGTGCGAGGATTGAGATCAAGCTCGGAGAATGCCTTGATGACGGAGAGCAGACGGTTATTCTTGTCCATCTTGTCGATTTCTTCGCCAAAATTCAGACCGCGTTCCTTGGACATCAAGATTTCCAGCACGTTTGCAGAGAAACCCTGCAGATAACTCTTGAAATTGGCGGCAATGTGGTCTGCGTCATTTACAAGTTCTGCAAGGTCAAATTCACTGGTGTTATAAAACTGGAAACCGGAAATGCGATACATCGCCTTTGCCGGGAAATTCGGATTTGCTTTGAACTGGTCTATGACCTTCTGTTTGGTAGGCGCAAGAGCGCACTCAAAGCGGCGGATGATCGTCATCGGAATGATAACATCCTTGTACTTGTCGCTGCGGTACGGTCCGCGCAGTTTGTTTGCGATGGACCAGATAAAGTTTACTTCGGTGGAAACATCGACAGGAGAATCGTCCCACATTGCGTCTATAATCTGCTTATCAGCCATTTGCCGTTTACCTCACTTTTAGTTCTTGTAGTGCCATACTACCTTTATTTTACATCCGTTACTGTCCCATAATCAGGACTTTGTGCGCTGTCCGGTCATCATTTTATAATGCTGACTCTGACCGAGTGCATCAAAAATCATTTGGAACACACGCTTGTATGCTTCAGCGTCCTCACAGTCCTCCACATAATTCAAGCCGTCACTAATACCGTTGGGATTGTTGATATAGGCAAGGAGAGAAGATGCCAGCTGGTAGTCGGTCATATCCGGCTTTTCACCCTCAACCTGCTTGATGAACTTTTCCCGGTTTTCCTTTTTCTCCAGCACGATAGACCGCAGGTCGCTACCCTCATAACCGCAAAGCTGAAGGAAATAGTATTCGAGAATGCGGCGCATCACATTCAGTGCCGGAATCGTAGAATGAAGATCGCGGAGCTCGTCCCACAAAGCTGCATAGGAATTCTGCACAGGATTGTAGTTTTCTTCTTCGCTCGGAATTTCCTTGTTCTGCCGCTTGCAGAGCTTAACAGTGGATACATTATCATTTTTACGAATCATATAAAACGATGTGCAGTTGTAGTACCCGACCTGCTGATATGTAACCTCCCGGTGGAAATACACATTGTGTGTCAGGATAAACAGCTGCTTGATGTAATCACCGGGTACCTGCGGATTCAGATATTCGGTATTATTTCGGCAGACATTGATCATTTCGCGGACAATGGCACTAACAATGAAAAGAGCAGTGCTGTCCATGCTGGAAACGGGATCGTCAATTACAACGATCTTTTCTTTCAGTTCTTCACTGTTCATGCTGCCACGCACTCTGTGGTAAAAATACAGAAAAGCGATAAAGTTCCGTTCACCCTCACTGAGGTTTTCGGCAACCGTTCCGTTTTCACGAACGATTTCATAAACATTCTCAACACCATCTTTGGCTCGGATGCTGAACCCTTGGAAACCGGAGTCTCGCAGAATTTTGTTAATGCTGTCGATGGCGGCTTCGGTGTTTGCATTATGTTTATTCAACTCGGAAATCTGTGTAGTAAGCTCTCCGATTTCTTTTTTGAGCTTTTTCCCGCACTCGGTTACATCATCAATTTCTGCTTTCAGGCGAGCAACCTCGTCTTTATAACTCGTCACCTCATCGGCAAGCAAAAATGCGAGGTGTTGCATAATCTCCGTTTTACACTTTTCCTTGCTACTCTTCTTGGCAGCAACAACATCGTTATTCGCTTTAATGAGCTTATTGATGTCATCGATCATTGCGCCGATTTCAAGGAGAAGCGTGTCGGTATCCTCCAAAGACACCGTTTTTGAGGGTTCTTTAACCTTTTCGGCAATACGCTGTCGATTGACCTCGAACTTGCTCTCCAGCAGAGAGAGCCTCTCTTGATATGCCTTCAAATCAAGAGAAGGCATTGCATCGGCGGTGTTGGTTTGCAGCACGCGCACGATATCTGCCGTTTCTCTGCTGTAGGTGGTCTGGAACTGCCCTAAGTCCCGAATGTCCTGCTGATACTGTGCATCAAAAGTGGCAGCAATTTCATTTTCAAAGTTTGCCGGGAGTTTCTGCTGACAATATGGACACTTCCCACCGGCAGAACCAGAAAAATGCGTGTGCCCATCACGAACCCAATCGGAAGCCGTGCTGCCAAGGGCTTTCAGGAAACGGGCGAACGGTGTATCACTGCTACTGACGATAACTTTATCCAGCAGTTCTTTTCCGGGGAGACTGCCGTAAGTCGTCGCACCGGCTTTCTTGAATTCGGCATAAGCTCTGGCAGTATCATCGAAAGCAACCCCATAAAGGCGTCCCAGTTCGGAAAGATCATGCTCCTTGGGAGTCTTCTCTCCAAGAACAGCCTCCGCAAAATTCCTCTTCTGCTTTTTGCCGTCCATGCACTTTTCAAAATGCTTGCGGATATCCGCAGTCTTGGAGAAGCAGGCCTCCTGAAATTGAGCCAACGCAGCGTCAACACCGGCGGTTTTCTGTTTGTACTCTTCACCGGCGGTCACCTTTGCATCGGATTTTTTCTTCTTTTCTTCGGTCAGCTCAGCAATTCGCTTCTTTGCTTCGATATCTTCCTCGCCAAAAATGAATACGCCTTTTAAATCACCGTAATTTACAAAGTTTTCATTGATAAAATCCTGATTATAAACAAGCACATCATAATCATCCGCAGACTTTCCGTCTGCCCAGACAACGCCGTCGTCCTCCTCAATGGCATGGGCAATTGAGGATTTGCCCGCTCCGTTATTCCCATAGAAGAAGTTTACGAATGTGAGATCGGCAACTGGCACATCCGTGAATGTTGCTCTATTGAGTGTAATGTTTTCGATTGCTGAAGGAACTTTTCGCTGCATTCATTTCACCATCCTATCCTTAAAAGTGTTCTTTATTCTTGAATTTTCCCTTTACGAACCCATTCATCAACTTCGGAAATTTTAAATTTATATCTTTTCCCGGCACGATAAACGGGGAGCTTTCCTTCTTTGATCCATGTGCGAACGGTATCCTGGCTGATGCTCAAATGCTCCGCGACATCTTCCAGATTGACCCATTTTTCAACCTGCATTTCTTCATATTCACGACTCATCGTATTACCTCCATTTTTCTACAAGAGTTACGATTCAAATAATCTGAACTCCAGCTTTCTGCAATGCTTCAATTAGATTTATTTGTTTCAGCGCCCAATGTGTGCGGTTCAGTTCATTAAACGATCTGGCTCCGCCGATGCCAAGTTCAAAGCACTGCTCATTTAAAATCTGTTGCGGGATCGCCGTTATAATCGTGTAGTAGATTTTGATCCCGTTGTCTTGAATCTTAATGTCCTTCACAAACCCGAAATAAGCATCTTGGGCATCGTCCGTCTTCCCGTAGGAATGGTTCTCGTCAGCGAAGATGGCCGGATATCGTTTCAGCCCCTCGATAGCTTCTGGCGTGAGAGACGCATATTTTGATTTCAGCTCATCGTTAGTGCTCTCGGTCAAGGCACGATCCTTGGGAACCAGAAAATAGTTATCCTCGAACTTCTCGCCAAGAATCACAAACAGATGATAAAAGTCTGTGTTAAAGATTATTCGTGCTCTGTTCTCGCCACGTCTTGATCTGGAATCATTCAGCATTACCGTGATATTGTTCTCCACGGTATCAGCGTGAGCAACGAAATTGTTATTGCCTCCGGATACAGTGATCTCGGTGGCTTTCCCCGGCACTGGGAGATTGCCGGAGGAATTGACCGGTAAATTGTCACTCATCTTGTTTTCCTCCGTTGTTTATCGTCAGCTTGTCAACGTGCTGATAGAAGCTGTTGTTACCGCCAGAGATGTTAATGTTGTAAAATGTCGGATTGTTATTCACCATCTGCTGACTCACAGGAGGCGTATCCTGACCGGCTGCATTTGAAGCATCATCTTCAATAGGCTCGTCAACGACCTCTGCTGTTATCGTTTCCTTCGTGTCTACCAGATAGGTGGTCAGCCCGTTAAGGATTCCTTCACCCATGTGAGCGGTGTATTTTCTTTGGCCACCGCCTGTAGATGGACACCATGCATCATAGGTCTTCTTGCCGATACCATTGTCCTTACGATTTACAACAACATAATGCCAAACGCCAAGTATGAATGACGGGAGGCACACTTCCTTAAGGTCGCCCAGTGCGGCCTTTTTCTTTTTCTCTCCATTCGGTCCGATAAAGAACTCATCACCAGCCTTGATAGTTTGATCCTGTTGAACAAGATCAACGAGTGCTCGAACAAGATTGATATCCTTATGAACCGTCTCGCTCACATCGAGAAAGTCATTCACAAACCCGATCATCCCGTTCAGGGCTGTTTGATAGTTGTTCCTTATGATCTCATCGAATGCGCTTATGACCTGATCATCACCAAACGGGAAATAGGTGCTGGTCGATGTTTCACATCTCTTGTAGTTGTTCACTATGGTCTTGAGCTTTTCCTTGCCGGGATCAACGTAGGCGGGATTGATGACCTTGATGAGTCCCACCAGAACTTCCGGGTCTGATAAGCCGTCGCTGTCGCCGTCGTAGTGTTCTCTCGCATTCATTCGTTGCTGGAGGGCTTGTAACACCAACGTGAAGAAGGTGCCTCCGCAAAGGCGAGGATATTCGTTTATTGTCACAGGTTGTCCCTCCGATTGGCATTGCTTTACATGCCGAAAAATGGCGGCTGTTTCGGCTTTTCAATTCCCAACAAACCACACTAAAACATATTATAACACAAAAAATCTGAAATTACAATTCCCGGCGATGAACTCACTATGGCCGGTTTATAAAAACTTTTTCGGTCGCTAACCTTATAAACCTTATGAACTATGGCAGCTGACCTTGCGAACGATTGGATAGCTCTTGTGGAAACCCCACAGGAGCCTTTTTCCTCTGTGGTTTCCGCAAATCTGAAAACCTACGGAGGAAAATTAAATGTCAAACAATCGTTTCTTTATCCCTGTCGATGGGACCCCTATCGAGGTAAGCGAGGAAGTTTACAGGGCATACTACCAGCCCATCTGGAACGCCCGCTATCATGCCCAGAAGAACGGCGAGTGCCGCTGCACCAAGGCCCAGCTTTGGAAGTGTGACGGTGTTTGCCCCGGCTGCCCGTTCTACGCTGCCGGTAAGAAGGTTTCCATCGACACGCCTATCGGCGGCGAAGAAGACGAGCTTACCCTTGGCGACACGCTGGCCGACGACGCACCGTCTGCGGAGTCCATCCTTATGGATAAGGAACTGCTCGACACTCTATACGACGAGCTGAACCACCTTGACCCGGACGGCAGACGCATCTGCGAGCTTATCATGCAGGGCAAGACGGAGCGTGAAATCGCTGCCGACATGGGCAAACGCCAGTCGACCATCAACTACCAGAAGAACAAAGTGTTCTCCATCCTGCGTGAAGCCCTGAAGGACTTCATCTAATACAACAAAGGCCGCCGTGGAAGCAATTCTGCGGCGACCAAAATTTTTTTCATATTTTTTCATTCAAAACACCGGTTGCCCTCCAGCGGGTACTGAGGACAGCAAAACAACGCAGGTCCTTAGAAAGGAGAAAAACGAGATGAGCAAAATGAGCGAAATGGAAGCGACCATCAGGGAGTTGCGGGATATTGCATCTTCTATTAACGACATCGCCAACTGGCTGACCGGCGCATTCAGCGGCACCGAGGAAGCGGCCCCTGCTCCGGAACCGGAAAAGGCACTCACCCTCGAAGAGGTCAGAGCGATTCTGGCAGAAAAGTCTCGTGATGGCTTCACCGCTCAGATTCGTGGCCTTCTCCTGAAGTACGGTGCCAAGAAGACCTGCCCGGACCCCGTGGTCCTACGCCAATGTCTGGGAGGCCAAATCCATCAACGACAGCACCCCGAAGTTCAGCGTCAGCCTCATTATTCCGAAGACTAACACCGTGACCGTTCAGAAGATCAAGGCGGCGATTCAGGCGGCCTATGAGGAAGGTCAGGCCAAGCTCAAGGGCAACGGTCGCACCGTACCGCCTCTCACCGCTATCAAGACGCCTCTCCGTGACGGCGACACCGAGCGTCCGGATGATCCGGCTTACGCTGGCAGCTACTTCATCAATGCCAACTTCGCTACGGCTCCCGGAATCGTAGACGTTGACTGCAATCCGATCCTGACCCGCTCCGAGGTTTACTCCGGTGTGTACGGTCGTGCCAGTATCAACTTCTACGCTTTCAACTCCAACGGCAACAAGGGCATCGCCTGTGGGCTGAACAACCTGCAGAAGATCCGTGACGACGAACCCCTCGGCGGCAAGTCCAGCGCAGCATCTGACTTCTCCACCGATGCGGATGAATATTTCCTGTCTTAAGGAGGTACGTACCATGAACGCTACTACAGGTAATGAATCCTCATCTATAAAAACGGTGAGGATTTTTGTTTTTATAAAATAATTTGTAAATTTTCTTTCAAAACACATCAACAAAACTTGAATTTTTCTCCGTATTATAGAGGGGTATTTTTTTGCTATCGTGAAATTAAATGTAAACAAGGTGTAAAGAATTTTGAAAAACACCCGAACAAAATTGAAATTTTTCTCCGTATAGTAGAGGGACTTTTTTATGAGTGAATTTTTGTTTTCAAATTTACTTATACTTTTTTCTTTTTGAAAATTATCTCTCGAATAATACGAAAGGAGGCAGCACAATGAAAGAAGGCTACAAAAGTTTTGATGAGCTACCGATGATGTTATCGGTGTCGCAGGTTGCAAAGGTACTTGGAATATCTCGCACAAGGTCATACGAGCTTGTCAATGAAAAAGGTTTTCCAAAAATAAAAATCGGCACAAGAATTGTTGTACCGAAAGATGAGTTCAAGTTGTGGATTCAAAAACAAATTAAGAAAGGATAAAAATTATGTACGCAAATAAAAATTACAAAACCGACGGCAAGGTTTACTATATGCCGAACAAAATCTTTGATGAAAACTTTTCGCCGCACGAATTTATGATTTACTGTTTTCTTGTTTCGGTTGGCGACAGCAAAGGCGTCAGTTTTTGGTCTGTTCCGAAGATGGCAAAGAAGTGCAATATGTGTCCGACCACTTGCAGAAATACACTCAAGTCGCTCGAAGAAAAAGGTTACATAGATATTACTCAAAGATTTTTTGAAAATGCACAGCAAAGTAATATCTACACAGTTCATCAAATATAGTGTACCCCACTGTAAGAGTTGATGACGAATAATCTAAAAGCCTAAAATCGAAAAAAACAGCGGTTTTTCTTTTGATTTTTTTGAATTGATTTTTGATGCGTTTTTGGATGAAATCTCGGCTCTTTTGAGTGGATTTTGAAGCGAATTTCAAGCCGTCGATTTTAAAGCAGGATAAAGGGGTATGATTTTCGGGCATTGAAAAGCCCGAAAACGCCGTCCGGCAAAGCCTGTCGGCTTTTCGATTCGTAATACTTTTGCGTATGATTCCAAATTCGTATGCAGTAAGGGGTGTTTTTCGCAGAAAATCAAGGCTTTTGCGTATTCACTTGGGTGTTGCGGTATGATAAACCTATTTTTGAAAAATCAGGCGACGCTGTAACCAAAAATTGACGAGTTTGTTCTAAAATAGAGTAACTCGTCGGACTAAAACTAAAAACGGCTTGTGGGCGATTTGTGACGGCTTTTTGAAGCTAAAACAACAAAAACAAACACATAATCTTTGGTCTGGATATTGAAAAAGGTTTGTGATATTGTGTGTGCGAAAGGAGTGATAAAATGCAAAAACAACTGCTGACAAACGGCAACGCATTCAAACGAACGGATGGCAGATGGGGTGGCGTGATTTGGTACAAGGATGAAAAAGGCGAACGCAAACGCAAGAGCTTTTCCGGCACTACCAAAGCCGAAGTCAACAAGAAAATGACGGACTACATAACCAAGTTTGAAGAAGAAATCATTGATGCCATTGAGGGTAACAAGACTGTAAAAGACAGTCTATTAAATTACCTGCAAGTGTTTAAGTACCCAAATGTTGAGCGAGTAACCTATGACCGTAACGAGCAGATTTACAAAAATCAAATCAGCCCTTACATGGGTAAACTCATTGTGTCAAACATAACAGGTGCTGACATTAAGAGGCTGATTAGTACGCTGACCGACAAGGGATATTCATTCTCAACCGTCAAGCAAACATACAATCTGCTCAATGAATACTTCGATTATCTTATGCGTGAAGAGTTCATAAAAAAGAATCCAATGAACGCCGTGCCGACAATAAAAAAGTCAAATTATCTTGCAAAGCAAAACAAAGAAGTGCTACCCGTATGTGAAACGATAACCATATTTACCGATGAAGAAATTGAAAAATTCAAAGCGGAAGCATACAAGAAGTACCCCTCAGGCAAGCCGAAACACAATCAAGCATCAGCATATATTCTTATGCTGAACACGGGACTCAGAACCGCTGAAGCGTTAGGTTTAATCAACAGCGACATAGACCTTGAAAAGAAAGTGATGCACATTCAAAGAGGTGTTAAAGAAGCGCAAAAGCGTGACGGAACAGAGAGAAAAAGCGGACGAGAAATCGTAGTTGGCAAGCTAAAAACCGCTTCAAGCAAGCGTATCGTACCCTTAAACGAAACGGCTATTCAAGCGATTATCGAATTACGCAGCGAGCGATATTTCGGTGAGGATGCACCATTGATACCCGATGCAGACGGAAACTTTACAAGACCGTTGAATTTAAGAAAACGGTTTTATTCCATACTCGATGCGGCAGGAATCGAGAAAAAAGGCTTACACAGTTTGCGCCACACCTTCGCAACAAAGCTTGTAACAGGAGTACGAGCTGAGGACGGAACGGTCAAAGCATTAACACCGAGGCAGGTGGCAGACTTACTCGGACACACAACATCGGAGATAACCGAAATGTATTATGTCAAGCGAAACACGGATATGCTGATGGGTATTACGAATGAATTTGAATTGTGATTGATGCTTTTTTGATGATGTACCAAACGAATTGCGTGAACTGTGTGGCACAAAGTGAACAAAAAACGGTGTGAAAATGAAAAATCGGCGTACAGAAAAGACCGTGCGCCGTAATTTTATCTGTATGAGAAAAGTAAGCAAAAACGCCGTAAAACAGCGTAAATAAAGGAAAAAAGCACCGAAAAATCGGTGCTTTTTTTGGCAGAGGCTTTATAATCAACTCAATGCGTAAACAGTCCACCGGACTGTTTACTGTCAAAAGTGCAAGCACTTTTGAATTTCGTGGTTCAAGTCCTTCTGCTTTAACAACAAAATAAAAAGACACCCGCAGGTGTCTTTTGGTTTTGGCAGGGGCAGAAGGACTTGAACCCTCGGCACGCGGTTTTGGAGACCGCTGCTCTACCAACTGAGCTATACCCCTATTGGTGGGCCATCAGGGACTCGAACCCCGGACCGACCGGTTATGAGCCGGTGGCTCTAACCAACTGAGCTAATGGCCCATATACAGCTGGTTTAAATTGCTTTAATATAATACCAAAGTAAACAGTATATGTCAATACCCTTTTAACACTTTTTTCTCTAATTTGAAAATAAAAGTAAAATATCAAATTTATGCTTCTGTTTTTATATATTAAAAGAAGATGGGTATTTTTCTGAAATATAATTTATATAAAATTCTCGGTACTGCAAATAAGAACTGCAATACCGAAAATAAAATAATTAGTATTGAATATTATTCGGAAAAGTTTTATCAAAAATTACTTCATAATCCACTTTATAGAATTCACCCAAATCGTTATTTTCGTCTTTAAGTGAAACTTCAATACAGGAAAAAACAAACGAATAAAGTTGAGAATTTTTGGCATTCGTAATCGGTATGTTGTATTGATAATAAGATTTTGAGGCAAGAATTTTGTCGTTTTCAAATATGCTTTCATTTCTGCCTATGCAATATTTATCGTTTGAAATAATGTCTTTGAAAACAAATTCGGTATTATAGGGCTTGCTTGGTTCAATTTTGTCGCAATACCAAGAACAGAATACATTAAAAAAATCTTCTTTTGTCATAATTATTAATCCTTAACTTTTTTTGTTTTTATTCAATTTATGTTGATTATGCTGAAAAAAGCTTTAAATAAATTGAATTTACGAATAATTATACACTCTGAAAATTGCAAAGTCAAGCATATCAAGGACATTGTTAAATATTAAATAATAAATGAACAAAAAGGAGTTTTTTTGTCTAATATAATTTGCGTAAAGTATCAATTTTTGTCGTTTTTTGTTTCAATCTTTTTGATTAATGCTTTGAACTGTACAGTGAAAAGTGTTGCTGTTGTAGTAACGGCTAAAATATCTGCAACGGGTTCTGCCATAAATACTGCGGTAATTTTGTCTTCCATAAATAATGGAAGTATATATATTAATGGAATAAGAAGGATGATTTTTCTTAAAATTGCAAGGAAAAGCGAACTCTTTGCATTTCCGAGTGCAATAAATGTTTGCTGGCAGGCAATCTGAATACCGAAAATACATGCCACAGACATATATATTCTGAGAGCATTACTGCTGAATTCAATTAAAGTCGGGTTGTAGGTAAATATCAATGCAAAAGTTTTCGGGAAAATCATTACAGCTGCCCAAATTGCAAAAGAATATACGCAACATGAAATCAATAAAAGTTTAAATGCCTTTTTTACTCGTTTTGCGTCACCTGCACCATAGTTGTAACTTATGATTGGCTGAGCACCTTGAGTTAATCCGCTTAAAGGCATCATACAAAATTGCATTACAGATGTTAAAATTGTCATTGCTCCTACTGCAATATATCCGCCGTAATCTCTTAAAGATGTGTTGAAGCAAATTTGTATTAGACTTTCAGTGGCTTGCATAATAAACGGAGAAAGACCTAACGCAACGCACGGTAAAATAATTTTAGGATTTAAACTTAAATATTTAAACTTAATTTTTATTGTTGTTTTTTTGCCGGTTAAAAAGCAAATGATAAATACTGTTGATGCAAATTGAGAAATAACAGTTGCCAAAGCGGCACCTTTTACACCCATATTCAAGGCAAATATGAAGATAGGGTCGAGTATAATATTTAAAACTGCACCTATAACTACACTTACCATAGAAATAGCGGAAAATCCCTGTGCGCTGATAAAAGCATTGAGTCCTAAAGTCAGTTGTACAAAAATTGTACCCATACTGTAAATCTGCATATATTCTTGAGCATATTGAATAGTGTTGTCATCAGCACCGAAAAGTAACAGTAAGTCTTTTGAGAAAATGAGCATTATTATTGTTATGACGGTAGATACAACTATGAGTAAAAGCGTACTTGCACCTAAAACTTTTTCAGCATTTTCTTTGTCGCCTTTACCTAAATATATTGACGCTCTCGGTGCTCCGCCGAAACCTGCAAGTGCAGCAAAGGCTGCTATTATTGTTATGAGTGAAAGACAAACTCCGACACCTGTTAATGCGAGTTCGCCTATACCTTCAATATGTCCTATGTACATTCTGTCAACGAGATTGTATAGCAGGTTTATTAATTGCGCGGCAACTGCGGGAAGCGCAAGTTTGGCAAGCAGTTTTCCGATTTTTTCATTTTTTAAAGCCGATGATGCTGTATTATCCATAAATTTACCTTTCGCTTTTATGTTATTTATAGTAAAATGGTTATATAATATTACATAGTTTAACACTAATGCAATATTTGTCAATAAAAGTTAGTGTGTTAAAATATTTTATCTAATTTTATAGACTTACATATAGACTTACATATGCGTGCATATATGAACTAAAAAAGTCTGTAAAAATTTATTGAAAGAAGGCTGAATTGTGTTTTATATTTTTGACGGCGTAAAAAAGCAAAAAATGAAATTAACGAACAATTTAAAAAGTGATAATAAAATTGTAACAGGGTATATCAATGCCAATCAACTTAAAGATACATTAAAATCTCTCGGACATTCATCTTTTTCGATAGATTCCGGATGTATTGATATAAAATATTTTAGGTCTAAAATAGAAGTTTACGACGACTATACACTTGTTTCTATGCGTGTGCGTCAAGAAGCCTCAACAATCGGACCCGCAGATTGTATTGTAATGTATATTGCAAAAAACTTTTTTCTCGTTGTAAATGTTTTTGATGACGATGACAGTGTAAAAGAAAAGTATTTGGATGCTTTGGAACATTTTCAATCTCAAAATATGACTTTGGAAAAACTAATGTATTCTTTTTTAAATAATTTAATAGAAGGTCATCTTGATGAACTTTCAGATATGGAATTAAAGGTTAGTAAACTTGAAGAAATCGTTTTGAAAGATAAGGCGAGTGAAGATTTCAATTTGAATTTGCACAAGATGAAAAAAGAAATGCTGCTTTTAAGAAATTATTATTCACAACTTATAGATTTGGGAGAAACATTGCAGGAAAATGAAAATTCTTTATTTCCTAAAAATGAATTGCGATATTTTAAAATTTTTTCAAGTAAAGCCGATAGGTTAAAAGATAAAGTAAAATTAATAGAAGATTCGCTTGTCCAACTTGCCGATGTTTATAAATCTTCACTTGATTTAAAAACAAATAATCTTACAAGACTTTTCACTGTAATTACTGCCGTTTTTCTGCCGCTTACTGTTATAGTTGGGTGGTATGGTATGAATTTTTATAATATGCCTGAACTTTCGTGGAAGTATGGATATTTAACCTGTATTATTTGTTCGGCTTTGATAGTTATTGCTTTAACTTTAATATTCAAAAAGAAAAAATGGTTTTAAATTATTACTTTTTAATTTAAGATAAACGCAGGATATAAGTTGTAATAAATTCATAAAAACAGAATAATTAACAAAATATAAATATTTTTATAAAAAATTTGAACAGTTTGTATAAAAAATATTGAAATTTTTTTTTATTTGTTGTATTATACAATTATGTAGTTGCCGTACAACCTTGACGGGCAACAGGAAATGGAGGAAAACATATATGAAAAAGAAATCAGCTTTGGATGTTATCAATATCATCCTTGCCGTTTTGGTTGTGGTTTCACTCGTTGCAGGTATTGTTATTATCGCTACTGACAACAAACCGGCAACAATTGTTCAAGAATCAGCAGAAAGCGATAAGGCTTCGGGCGAGAGCGTTCAAATTGATGAATTCAAAGCAGGCACTTATGCTAATATTGAATTTAAAACAGTAGAAGATGTAGTTAAATACTATGTTGAAGCTTATAACAAGACAAAAGCTAAAACTGCTACATATTCAACACCTGACGGTACTGCTACATGGTACGACTTCCTTGGTGAAGAAAAACTTCAGGTTGGCGACATCTTGATCGAAGGTAAGAGCAATGGTATGATTGACGGATTGGTACCCGGTATTGTAGGCGGTCTTTTCCAAGCAGCACCTCAACCGCTTCCACCGGCTGATACAAGAGACCCTGCAGCTGACACATTCAAAACAAGCTCGCTCACAGCAGAAGATGTATTGGCAGCAAATGTAAAAGACAACGGCGACGGTACTCTTACAATTCAAATTCAGCCTAAAGCTGTAAATATGAGTGCTAAAGGTGCAGACGCACAGGGTAGATTTTTCAATACACTCGGCGATATCGGCTCGGTAGTTGAAAGTATCGGTGCACTCTCATGGGCATCGGGAACAACTCAAGAGAACTGTAAAGTTCAGTATGAAAACGGTGTTGGTACAATCACAATCGACACAGCATCAGGCGAAATTGTTAAAGCAGACTATCATATGCTCGCAGCTGTAACTGTTCAGCACGCAAGTATTGCAGTTATCAAAGACAAGTCAGCTAACCTTACAATCACATACGACTTGACTTTCCCTGTATCAGAAGAGTTCCTTAAAGAAACATTAAAAGCAACAAAAAACTAAATAGGTAAATTATCCTTTACAAAATGCGAATGGTATTAACCGTTCGCATTTTGTTTTTGAAAATAATTTTACAAAATAATGCTAATGTAAAATTCAAGTAAAATTTATATTGTTTTTATAATAAATTTGTCAAAGTTTGTTGACATTTAATTTTTCGTTATGTATTCTATTTTTGTGCGGCAATACTTATATTGTCGTAAATAAAAAGTATTTAATGAGGATAAGTTATGGATTTTGGATTTTCAAACTTTTTTCATCAGGTGCTGTCAAATCCGGTATTGTTGGTAACTGTCGTTTTAACACTCGGAGTTATTTTTGTTAACGGTTGGACAGATGCACCAAATGCTATTGCGACTTGTGTTGCAACAAGGTGTATGGCACCGAGACCTGCTGTTTTGATGAGTGCAGTGTTTAATTTTCTCGGTGTATTTATTATGACGATAATCAGTCCGTCTGTTGCTATGACTATTAAAAATATGGTTAACTTCAATGCAGATTCGGCAGTCGGAGGCACAAACGAAGCGACTATTGCTTTATGTGCGGCACTTGTTGCTATTATTGTGTGGGCAGTTGCTGCATGGATTTTCGGTATTCCTACAAGTGAAAGCCATGCTCTTATTGCAGGTTTGTCAGGTGCAGCCATTGCACTCCACAATGGTTTAGACGGTATTAATGGCTCTGAATGGATGAAAGTAATTTACGGTCTCGTTCTTTCTACAATTCTCGGTTTTGGACTTGGTTTTCTCTGTACAAAAACTGTTGAATTTCTTTTCAGACGAGCAGACAGAAGAAAAACAGGCGGCTTTTTCAAGGGTGCACAGATTTTCGGCGGTGCAGCAATGAGCTTTATGCACGGCGCACAAGACGGTCAAAAGTTTATGGGCGTTTTGATATTAAGTGTATTTCTTGTAAACGGCCAAGATACAGTTGAAAATGTAAGCCCTCCGTTTTGGATGATGCTTCTTTGTTCTGTTGTGATGGCGGTCGGAACATCTGTCGGCGGATATAAAATCATAAAATCAGTTGGTATGGATATGGTAAAACTTGAAAAGTATCAAGGATTTTCAGCTGACCTTGCAGGTGCACTTTGTTTGTTGATTTCAACATTGTTTGGTATCCCTGTAAGTACAACGCATACAAAGACAACCGCTATTATGGGTGTAGGTGCTTCTAAAAGACTATCTGCAGTTGATTTCGGCGTTGTAAAAGATATGGTTTTGACTTGGGTTTTAACTTTCCCGGGTTGTGGTCTTATAGGCTATTTAATGACAAAATTATTTATGCAAATATTCTAAGTGTAAAGGGAGAACATTATGAGTAAAAAAAGCGATAAATTTTATTTCGACAAATTCAACGAAGGTGCAGAAATCTCTTGTGAAGCAGCAAGAGCAGTATATGATTTTTTGAGCGACTATAATCCTGATAAAGTAAAAGAAAGAATTGACAATCTTCATGAAATTGAGCATCGTGGTGATAATGTTAAGCATGAATTGATGAATGAACTTGTAAAGGCATTTATTACTCCGATTGAAAGAGATGATATTATTGACCTTGCTCAATGTATCGATAATGTTACAGATGCTATTGAAGATATTATCATTCATTATATGTTTCTTGGTTCATCATCAGTCAGAGAAGACAGTGTGAAATTTGCAGCTGTTCTTGTAAAATGTTGTGAAACAATGAGAGATGTAATCGGAGAACTTTCAAATTTCAAAAAATCCAAAAAACTTGCAGACTTAATTGTTGAACTTAATAATCTTGAAGAACAAGGCGACCATATTTATATCAATGCCATGACGAATCTTCACAGAACAGAAGCAGATGCAGTTACGGTAATTGCTTGGAGAGATGTTTTCAACTATCTTGAGCGTGCTTGCGATGCTTGTGAACATGTAGGAGACATTGTTGAATCTGTTGCAATTGGCAATATGTAATTCTCTGTCGTAAGACGCTGATTTTATTATCAGCGTCTTTTTTTATATTAATTATTGATATTATTTTTATTTGTATTATAATATATATAAAAATAATAGTTTTGAGGTTAAATGTATGAATATTTCAGAGTACAAAAATTTTTATAACAATGAATTATTAAATGATGTTGTGCCTTTTTGGGTAAAAAGCGATTTGCTGGACAGAGAGTACGGCGGCGTGAATTCTTCTGTTGACAGACAAGGTAAGTGTTACAATCCCGATAAGAGTGTATGGTTTCAAGGCAGAGCTTTATGGAGTTTTTCTGCACTTTGTAATAAATACGGAGAAAAAAAGGAATGGCGTGAAATCGCAGACAGCGCTGCAAAATTTATAAAAGAGCATTGTATAGATGAAGACGGAAGAATGTTTTTTGTAGTAACAAAAGAAGGAAAACCGTTGAGAAAACGCAGATATTTCTTCTCGGAAAGTTTTTTGGTTGTTGGTTTTGCTGAATACTACCAATTAACAAAAAATCCTGATGACCTTGCACTTGCAGAAAAATATTTTGATTTGATGTTTTCAATTTATTGTGATTCGGAAAATGACCCGTTTAAAATCACTCCTAAAGAAAATGCAGAAATCCGTTCTACACACTCAATGGCATATCCTATGGTTCTTATCAGTTCTTCTCAAATTTTGAGAAAAGCATCGGGAAATTTTGAAAAGTACAATGCAATCAATGATAAAATACTTAATGATATTTTTAAGTTGCATTATAAAGAAGATTTAAAATGTGTACTTGAAACAGTTATGTCTGACGGCTCTGTTTTAGATACGCCTGCAGGAAGAACTGTAAATCCGGGACATAGTTTTGAAAACTCATGGTTTTTAATGAACGAAGCACTTGTTCGCAATGACGATGAATTGATGAAAAAAGCACTCAATATTTATAATTGGTCTTTTGAACTCGGATGGGACAAAAAGTTTGGCGGAATAAATTATTTTGTTGACTGTAAAGGTCTGCCTGAAGAACAACTTGAGTATGATATGCGTCTTTGGTGGGTACATAATGAGGCACTTATTGCTTCTCTTATGGCGTACAGTATTACAAAAGATGAAAAATATTTAGAAAATTTTAAACTCGTACACGATTATACTTTTTCACATTTTAAAGATGAAGAGTACGGAGAGTGGTATGGCTATCTTCATCGTGACGGCAGTGTTTCACATACTCAAAAAGGTTCTTTGTGGAAAGGTCCGTATCATCTTATAAGATGTTTAATGACTTGTGAAAATTTGCTTGACGCAATTGAAAAAGACGAAAAAACAGAAGTGTTGTTTTAATAGAATTGGAATAATTTAACACTCTTGACACTTTAAAGTAAAATAGTATAGTATAGTATAATATTATATTATAAGGGCAGTTGCTTAATAGACATTTTTGTAACTGCCCGTTTGTTTTTTGTGAAATTAAAAATTAGTGTTCAAATTTATGCGTGGGGGTGGTATTTTATTTGAATTTTAATTTCAAAAAAATAATGAAAGGATATATAAAAGGAAATTTTTATGAAAAAACAAATATCAAATAAACTTATAATTTTTTATTGTTTGCCTCAATTTGCAGTTGGGCTTTTTACAACAATGATAAATAACTATCTTTTGTATTTTTATCAACCGTCGAAAGAATCGGGAATACCTACTCTTATTACACAGGGAATAGTATTTTTAGGTATTTTTACAGTTATCGGTTTAATAAAAGCAGTCGGACATTTGCTTGACGCTTTAACAGACCCTATCGTTGCAGGCTGGTCAGATAAAAGTAAAAATAAAAACGGCAGAAGAATTCCGTTTATGAAAAAATATGCAGTTCCTTTTGGCTTAACTGCACTTTTGATTTTCTGTGCGCCTCAAAGTCAGGCAGGTATTGTTAATAATATTTGGGTTGCTGTTTTTATTTGGGCATACTATCTTTTCTACACATTGTATATGATTCCGCACAATGCACTTCTTCCTGAGATGATTCACGACCAGGGCAAACTTGTAAATGCATATACATTTAACTCATTGTTCTTTGTTACAGGCAGTGCGCTCGGATATGTTACTCCAATGTTTGTGGATATGATTAAAAAAGCAGGTCAAACACCTCTTATGGCTTGGCGTTTAGTTTTTGCTATTTTTACGGTTATAGGTATTATTTTACTTCTTATTCCTGCATTCACAATCAAGGAAACCGACTATGTTGATTCTGTAAGACCTACCGTGTCGCTTATTGAATCTTTGAAACACGCTTTTTCAAACAAGCATTTCAGAGTTGTAACTTTAGGTCAACTTCTTGAAACAACTTCAATGTCTTTCTTCCAGTCTTGTATTATGTATTATGTAACAATTTTACTCGGACTTAAAGAAACTGCTTCTGTTTTGATTCTTGCGACATCAATAGCAGGTTCTCTTATTTTGTATCCTCTTGTAAATAAACTTGCTAAAAAGTATGGTAAAAAGCCTCTTATGGTATCGGCTTGTATTGTATTTACAATAGCTGAATTTGTTATTTTCTTCGGTGCAGATTGGGCTATTCCTGCTATGCCAAAAGCACTCGGACTTGCAATATTTGTTTCGTATCCATTTGCTGTATTAAATATTTTGCCGGGTTCAATGATGGCAGATATTATTCAATACGATACAATTAAAAACGGCGTAAACCGTGAAGGTGTATTCGGTGCGGCAAGAAGTTTCCTTACAAAAATAGGTACATCGCTTGCTATCATGATTGTTCCGTCAATTACTGTAATAGGTGCAACTGCCGGAGAAAATATCGGCAGACTCGGTCTTAAAATCACTGCTCTTGTAGGTGGATTTATATGCTTGATTGCAGTATTTGTATTCGTATTTTATAAAGAAAAAGAAGTTCTTTCTACAATAAAAGAGAACACAGAAAAGGAAAACTGATATGGTTGTTTTATATGTTATACTTGCTGTTGTGATTGTTTTCTTGTGCGTGCTTTTATTCAATGTTGCTCGTGTTAATTCTTCTGCAAGAAAGTTAGGCGAAAATGTTGATTGGAAAAGTGAAGAAGAACAGTTGCAATATGCTAAATCATTGGCAAAAATGATTCAGTGCAAAACTGTTTCTGAAAACGGAAAATTTGACGATACGGAATTTTCCAAATTAAGAGATGTTGTCAGGGAACTTTTCCCGATTGTTCATGAAAAGGCAGAACTAAAGATTTTCGGAGACGATTGCTGGATATATAAAATCGAAGGCAAAGACACTTCAAGAAATATTATGCTTATGTCACACCATGATGTTGTAAAAGCAGACGGAAAATGGGCATATCCGCCTTTTGAAGCAAAAATCGTTGATAAAAAAATATGGGGTAGGGGTACAGTAGATACTAAAACTCCTTTGTTTGCCGAATTTACAGCGTTAGAAGAACTTTTAAAAGATGGGTTTGTTCCCGAAACAAATATTTATATCGGTTCTTCGCATAACGAAGAACTCGGCGGAAACGGTATTCCGCTTGCTATTGAATATTTTAAAAAACAGGGCATAACTTTTGAACTTGTACTTGATGAGGGCGGAGCAGTCATTTCTCCTCCGCTTGCAGGTATGAAGTGCAGATGTGCTATGCTCGCAGTTCACGAAAAGGGAAGACATACCCTTGTTTGTCGTGCAGAACAAGGTAACACACATACAGGTTTAAACCAGCAAACAGAAACTCCTGTTGTAAGAATGTCGAAATTCATCAGCGAAGTTCAGTCAGAAAAAAATCTTTTTATTCGCAAGATGTATCCTGAAGTTAAGGAAATGTTTAAGGCACTTTGTCCGTATATGCCGTTTCCTTTAAAGGTTGTATTTGCAAATTTGTGGTGTTTTGAATCTCTTCTTGTAAAACTTATACCGAGCATTAATGAACAAGCAGGCTCTATGCTTGGAACTACTTGTGCTTTTAATGGTATAAAGGGCGGAAAATATGACGGAAATCAAACAAATTTCTGCGAAGCGACAGCATTTTTGCGTTGCGTAAATGATGAGGACCAAAAGAAAGACATAGAAAAAATTGTTGAAATCGGTAAAAAGTACGGTATTGATATTAAAGATGCAGAAAGTGGAAATGAATACTATAAACCTGCCGATATGACAAAAGAACAGTTTAACTATGTTAAGTCGGTTGCAGGCGAAATTTTTCCGGCTGACGCCGTTTCGCCTTTTATATTGCCGGCAGGTACAGACGCAAGACACATGACAGATATTTGCGATTGCGTTATTCGTTTTGCTCCTATTGATATTGATGACCAACAGTTCAAATCCGTACATAGTGAAAATGAAAATATCAGTTTGAGAGCAGTCGGAAATGCAGTCGAATTCTATACAAGATTTGTAAAAAATTATAAATAATGGCTCTTTTTTTAATGATATTATAAAAATGATAAAAGATTGATAAATATTTCACAATTTGTTGTCTGTTTTATATATATTACCCAAAAAGTTTTGTTTTTTATTTGTCATTTTAACAGTTGACTATTTGCTTGAATATATATATAATGTGAATTGTTAAAAAAATATCAAATGTGATTTTCAATCACATCAAACTTTGTACAATGATTAACAATCTTAATAAGTGGAGGTAACATAATGAGCAAAGTTGAAACAATCGAAGAACTCGAAGCAAAACTTGAAGAGGTAAGAGCCGCTCAAAAACTTTTTGCAACTTATACACAAGAACAAGTTGACAAAATTTTTCTTGCAGCTGCTACTGCCGCTAACAATGCAAGAATTCCGCTTGCAAAAATGGCTGTTGAAGAAACAGGTATGGGCATAGTAGAAGATAAGGTTATTAAAAACCACTATGCAGCAGAATATATTTACAATGCTTATCGCTATACAAAAACTTGCGGCGTTATCGAACAAGATGACGCAATGGGTATTGTGAAAGTTGCAGAACCTCTCGGTGTTGTTGCAGCAGTTATTCCTACAACTAACCCGACATCAACTGCAATCTTTAAGACACTCATCTGTCTTAAAACAAGAAACGGTATTATTATTTCTCCTCACCCGAGAGCAAAGGCTTCAACTATCGAAGCTGCAAAAATCGTATATGAGGCAGCAGTAAAAGCAGGCGCTCCTGAAAATATCATCGCTTGGATTGATACTCCTTCACTTGAACTTACAAATGCAGTAATGAAAGAAGCAGACATCATTCTTGCAACAGGTGGTCCCGGAATGGTTCAGGCTGCATACTCATCAGGTAAACCGGCACTTGGCGTTGGACCCGGTAACACTCCTGCAATCATAGATGAGAGTGCTGATGTTAAACTTGCAGTTAACTCAATCATTCATTCAAAAACATTTGACAACGGTATGATTTGTGCTTCTGAACAGTCTGTAATTATTGACAAGTCACTTTATAATGAAGCAAAAGCAGAATTTAAAGCAAGAGGATGTCATATTTGCTCAAAAGCTGAGACTGAAAAACTCAGAAAAACAATTCTTATCAACGGTGCTTTAAATGCAAAAATTGTTGGTCAAAAACCTGTTACTATCGCTGCTCTTGCAGGCTTTGAAGTTCCTGAAGAAACAAAAATCCTTATCGGTGAAGTTGACAGTGTAGATATTGCAGAGCCATTTGCTCACGAAAAACTTTCTCCCGTACTTGCTATGTATAAGGCTGACAACTTTGAGGATGCAGTGGCAAAAGCAGAAAAATTAGTTGCTGACGGCGGTTACGGACATACATCGTCACTTTATGCAGATGAAGTAAATGCTAAAGATAAGATTACAGAATTCCAAAACCGTATGAAGACTTGCCGTGTCCTTCTTAACACACCTTCATCACAGGGTGGTATCGGCGACCTTTACAACTTTGCTATCGCTCCTTCACTTACACTCGGTTGTGGTTCTTGGGGTGGCAACTCAGTTTCGGAAAATGTTGGTGTAAAACATCTTATTAACATTAAAACAGTTGCTAAAAGGAGAGAAAATATGCTTTGGCTCAGAACACCTGAAAAGGTTTATTTCAAAAAAGGCTGTATTCCTGTTGCACTTCGTGAACTTAAAGAAGTATATAATAAGAAAAAAGTGTTTGTTGTAACAGACTCATTCCTTTATAAAAACGGATACATTAAAAATATTACTGATTGTCTTGACAATATGGGCATTCAATACCATACTTTCTATGATGTTCAACCTGACCCGACACTTGCTTCTGCAAAAGAAGGTGCAAAAATCCTTTCATCATTTGAACCTGATGCAATCATCGCTATCGGCGGCGGTTCAGCTATGGACTGTGGTAAGATTATGTGGGTTCTCTACGAACATCCTGAAGTTGAGTTTATGGATCTTGCAATGAGATTTATGGACATCAGAAAGAGAGTATATACATTCCCTAAAATGGGCGAAAAAGCTATGTTCTGTGCTATTCCTACATCTGCAGGTACAGGTTCTGAAGTTACACCTTTCGCCGTTATTACAGACGAAAAAACAGGTATCAAGTATCCTCTTGCTGACTATGAACTTATGCCTTCAATGGCTATTATCGATGCAGATATGATGATGACAATGCCAAAAGGTTTGACATCTGCTTCAGGTATCGACGCTTTAACTCATGCTATCGAAGCATACGCTTCAGTTATGGCTACTGAATATACAGACGGTCTTGCACTTCAGGCACTCAAGAGTATTTTTGAATATCTCCCGAGAGCATACGAAAACGGTGCAGGCGACCCTGTTGCTCGTGAAAAAATGGCAAATGCTTCAACAATGGCAGGTATGGCATTTGCAAATGCTTTCCTTGGTCTTTGTCACTCAATGGCTCATAAACTTGGTGCTTACCATCATATTCCTCACGGTGTTGCTAACGCTCTTCTCATCAATCTTGTTATGGAATATAACGCTAACCCTGTTCCTACAAAAATGGGAACATTCCCTCAGTATCAATATCCTCACACTCTTGAAAGATATTGTGAATGTGCAGATTTTCTTGGAATTAAAGGTAAGAACAATGAAGAGAAATTTGCAAATCTTCTTAATGCTATCAGCGAACTTAAAGAAAAAGTTGGTATTAAGAAAACAATTAAAGAATATGGCGTAGATGAAAAATATTTCCTTGATACTCTTGATGAAATGGTAGAGGCTGCATTTGATGACCAGTGCACAGGTGCAAACCCGAGATATCCGCTTATGAGCGAAATGAAAGAACTTTACCTTAAAGCATATTATGGTTAATATTTAAATTAAGTGTTATGCGTTTAAAACCCTCTTGCATTTTAAAACAAGAGGGTTTTAATAATAATTAAGTTTTAATATAATTAGTATAATAAATAATACAATAAAACAAATAATAGAAGTTAACTTTTTGATTTTTGATTAATGCGGGCAAATAATCAACTTATTTGTATTGAATTATTCATCATATAGTGGTATAATAGACACATAGTTTTGTTAAAAAAATATCATACTTTATAAAGGCAGGTGCATTTGTGTGGAAGATTTCATTTCATATATAGAGAATTCTCTCCCAAAAAAAGACGGAGATAAAATTTTATATAAGTTTAAAAAGAAAATGCTTGACGAAATGACACAAAGAGCAAATGAGATTACGGCAAGAGGTTTAAAAGACCAAAGTGTTGTAAACGATTTGATTATCAGTGAATATCCGAATTTAGATTTAGAATATAATGAGTTCTATAAAAAAGAAACATCATCAAATAAAACAAAAAGACAAATAGTGTTAAATACGGTTGGTTCAATCATTTTCATTTTTGTTTTGCTCATCGTATTTCTTTCTGTTAGTTTTTTGACTCAGGCTTGGGCGCAAACTTGGGTAATTATGGTTGATGGCATACTTCTTTGGGTTGCATATCTGCTTTCACTTGTGGTCAAAAAATTTACTTCAATGCGTAAAATTTTTCATATTATCGCAAGACTGTTTTTGGCAGGTACCGTTATGGTTACAACAGTTGCTGTTTTTCTTTTTTCACTCATAATATTGCAAATACCGCACAGTTGGCTTTTTATTATCGGCGGTATAGCTTCTATGTTTGTTGCTGACTCATTATATATAGCAGTGACAAAACAAAAACTTGCCATTTTAAGTTACTTGGCATATATTCCGGCAACAACAGCTATGATTTATATTATTTTAGGCGTACTTTCAATAATTCCATGGTCTCCGGGCTGGTTGATGATACCGTTATCTTTAATTATTGACGCAGTAATTATCGCAGTAAGAGTTGCTAAGAATGCGAAAATCGCACAGGAGGTGTCTAAACAATGGAACGAAGATTAAACGCTGAATTGTGGGATAAAATGCACTATCTTTTCCGTGACTATAATGACAGAATGGTGCATGTAGAGTTAAGATACGATTTTGAAATAGATATTGAAATTTTAAAAACTGTCTTGATTTGCTTTTTTGAAAAAGCACCTGTACTTCACTCATCATTTACAGACAATCACTTGCATCCTTATTGGACTGTAAAAGACTATCATATAGATGAAGTTCTGACTGTAAAAAATGTTAATGAAGAAGAACTTGATAGTGAAATTAATGATTTTCTTATTCAACATATTCCTACCGATTCAAATATTCAAATGAAAGTTGCAGTTTTCAATCATAGCGGAAAATCTGTTTTGTGTATTGTAGAAAATCATATGTGTATGGATGGTGGGGATTTTAAATATTTTTTGAAGTCATTATGCAAAAATTATAATGATTATTCGGAAAATAAAATTAGTCCGATTGATTTGAAAACAGGTACTCGTTCTTTTGAATCAGTATATGAAGATTTTTCATCTGCTGAAAAGCAAATGGCAAAACGCTTATATAAAAATGTAAATTCAAAGGATGAACACGCTTTTCCTTTGACACAAGACGATATAAGGGACAGTTCTTTTATTGCACGAAGAAAAGTATCGGCAGATGTTTTTAATAAAATCAAAGAAGTAGGAAAAAAGCATGGTGCGACCATAAATGATATGCTTGTTGCTGCATATTTTCACAGTATTTATGAACTTGCAGATTTTAATAAAAACGACTCTGTTTCAATTTCCTGTGCAATAGATTTACGCCGTCATATCAAAGACAGTCAAGATTTAGGCGTTACAAATCATACTGCTTGGATGCAGTGTAAAGTTCCAAGATGCGGAAGAGATATTTTTGAAACACTGACATATACAGTAAACAGTGTAAACCAATTTAAAAAAGACCGTTTTATAGGTCTGCACGGACTTCCGTTGCTTTCTCTCGGTTACAAGATATTGCCTCATGCCGCTTCTGAAGAAATAATTAAAATAGGATATTCCAATCCGCTTCTTGCTATGAGTAATATAGGTGTTTTAGATGAAAAATCGCTTGCACTTGCAGGAAATGAGCCGACAGACGGGTTTATGAGCGGTGCTGTGAAGTACAAACCTTATGTTCTTTTATCTGTTACTTCAATGAGAAAAGAACTTACTTTTTCAATGTGTGTAAGAGGAAACGATGAAGATAAAAAAATAGTTGAACACTTTTTTGATATATTTGAAAGTAATATAAATAAATTCATTTCTTAACATACTTTAAATTTAAAAATAGGAAAACCCTCACATTTAGTGAGGGTTTTCTTGTTTTATGTGTAAAATGTAAATAAAATTTAAAACAATATTTCAAAATAATTGTAAAATAATAACAAAATGATATAGACATATTTTTCATCCTATGATATAATGATATTTATTTAAGAGGGGGAATTTTTTATGAGTAAAAAGAAAAAAGTGTGGATAACCGTGTTGGTTGTAGTATTGGCTTTGCTGATTATACCAAGAATTTTTACGGTTTTTCACAAATCAAATCCTGAAAATGTTGTTAAAACAAACAGTGAAAATCAATATATTTCAGACGAAGTTTTGGTTTCAGCACACAGAAGCGGTGCAGGTATAATGCCGGAAGAAACTATGATGGCATTTAAAAACTGCGTTGAAAACAAGGATTTTCATACGGATATTTTTGAGTTTGACCTTCATATTACTAAAGATGACATCCTTGTTCTTTTGCACGACCATACTTTAGAGAGAACAAGTGATTGCGAGGAAGTTCTTGGCGATAAAAAAGCAAGACCTGAAGACTATACATACGAAGAACTGCGTCAACTCAATATGGGACACAAGTTTGAAACGGAAGACGGAAAAATGCCGTACAAGGACTTAGAAGGGGAAAGTGTTCCTGATGATTTAAAAATCGCAAGAGTTGAAGATGTTTTGGATTATTTAACTTCAAAAGGCGATTTTAAGTATATTATTGAAATCAAAAATGACGGAGAGTTAGGTTGTAAAGGTGTTGACATTCTTTATAATATTTTAGAAGAAAGAGATTTAATTGATAAAACAATTTTCGGTACTTTCCATCAAGAAGTCAGTTATTATGTTGACGAAAACTATCCGAATTTTAAAAGAAGTGCAACAATTAAAGAAGTTTTAAAATTTTATATAAGTGCTTTAATTGATAAAGATGATTTTGAAGCAAAATATGTTGCTCTTCAAATCCCATACGGCACTTTGTATAATGTTTTAGGCGTTAATACCGGTTGGACTACCATTACTAACTATGCCCATAAAAATGATATTGCCGTTCAATATTGGACAATTAATAACGAAAAAGATATGAAATATTTGTCAACAATAGGCGCAGATTGTATAATGAGTGACTATCCGAATAAAACTTATGAAATAGTACACGGAAATGAAATGCCTGAAAAAGAAGATTAATTAAAAAAGCAAATGCAGGATAGCCATAAGGGGTTTAGGCAACTGCATTTGCTTCAGAGAGGGCAAAATTAAACGAAATATTCTGTTTTCGTCCACTAATTAAATTATACACGCTTTTATTGTTAAAGTCAATAAAAAATGATAAAAAATTATCAAACTTTATTAAAAAATAAAGCCCGTTTATATACGGGCTTTTTTGTTATGCTCTTTCTACTTTACCAGAACGAAGACATCTTGTGCAAACATTAACTCTTTTAGGAGAGCCGTTAACAATAGCCTTAACTTTTTTTACATTGGGTTTCCAAGTTCTGTTTGAGCGTCTGTGCGAGTGAGAAACTTTGATACCAAATTTCATTTCTTTGCCACAGTATTCACATTTTGCCATTAGCGAACACCTCCTTATAAATTTACAACGCACATATAATAACAGAAAAATAAATAAAATGCAAGCATTTTTTACAAAAAATATTGAAATATTAATAATAAATTTAATTTACGGATTTTTAAAGATAAAAATATCTTTGTATGAAGATGAACGGATGAAATATTTTTATCAATTTAAAGTTTTAATCACTGTTTGCAGATGAATATTTTGATGAATGTTATTATACAATCATTCAAAAACATTCATTATTACCATTATTTATTGTGCGAAATTGCATATAAATTATCGCTTTTACTGTTAAAATGAATGAAATTTACGGATTTTATTGACTATTTATGACGGAATTGATAAAATTTAATTGTAAAAAGGAAGAGCAAATCCTCATTAAAATTTTTAAATGTAACTTTGCTGTATGAAAGGCGATGAAAGTTTAAATATGATAAATCAAGAAAGAAAAGACTATATTTTAAAAGAATTGGCTGAAAAGGGTTCAGTAAGTGCAGCACAACTTATGAAAAAACTTAATGTTTCCGAATCTACTATAAGAAGAGATTTAATTGAACTTTCAAACAGGGGCATGATAAATAAAGTACACGGAGGTGCAACGCTCAAGAAAACTCAATATCTCTCTCTTGAAGCGAATGTCAGTGAAAAGGAAACTGAAAATACGCAGGAAAAGAAAAAAATTTCTGAATATTGTGCTTCTCAAATTCAAGACGACGATTTTGTTTATCTTGATGCAGGAACGACAACGCTATTTCTGATAGACTATATAAAGGATGACTGCAAAGCAACTTTTGTTACAAACGGCGTCAGTCATGCAATTAAACTTTTGAGAAGAGGTTTTAAAGTTTATGTTTTGGGTGGGGAACTTAAAAAGTCAACAGAAGCGATTGTAGGTTTGATGGCTTCAAGAAGTATCCACGACTTCAATTTTACAAAGGCTTTTATCGGTACTAACGGAGTTTCTGAAAGTCGTGGCTTTACAACTCCGGATACGGAAGAAGCATTTGTAAAGGCTGCTGCTATTGAAAACTCATTCGTTTCCTATGTTATTGCAGACTCTTCAAAGTTCGGAAAGATATATTCAGTCAGATTTGCAACTCTCGATACTGCTTGCATAATTACCGATAAGGAACCCGATGAAGCGTATAAAGACAAAACTGTGATAAAGGTTATAGAATAAAGGAGTTTAAATAAAATGATTTATACTGTTACATTTAACCCTGCACTTGACTATGTTATGAAAGTTGAAAATTTGGGTTTTGATGATATTAACAGAACATACGGCGAAGAATTATATTACGGCGGTAAAGGTATCAATGTTTCTATCATTTTGTCAAGACTTGGCATAGAAAATACCGCACTTGGTTTTAAAGGCGGTTTTACAGGTGATAAACTTCAGCAAATGCTTGATGACGACGGAATTAAAAATGATTTTATCCGTTTGAAAAACGGAAATACAAGAATAAATGTAAAAATCAAATACGATAAGGAACTCGATATTAATGCTTGCGGTCCCGAAATAAGTGAAGATGAAACGCAGGCACTGTTCAATAAAATTGATGCTTTTAAAGACGGCGATACAATTATTCTTGCAGGCAGTGTTCCGAAATCTTTGCCAAGCGACATATATGAAAAAATATTGGAACGGCTTGCAAACAAAAATATTAATAGTGTTGTTGATTCGACAGGAGATTTGCTTTTAAATGTTCTTAAATATCATCCTTTTTTAATAAAACCTAATAATTTCGAACTCGGAGAACTTTTCGGTACGGAAATTAAAACTGAAGAAGACATAGTAAAGTATGCCTGTAAACTTCAGGATGCAGGTGCAAGAAATGTACTTGTTTCAAGAGGAAAAGACGGCGCTTTGCTTGTTGACGAAAACAAAAAGATATATAAAGTGGGAATAATTCACGGCAAGCCTCTCAACTCTGTCGGTTGTGGAGATTCAATGGTGGCAGGTTTTATTGCCGGCTTTATAAAAACAAAAGACTATTCATATTCACTTAAACTTGGTTCGGCTTGTTCAAATGCAACTGCATTTTGCTATGGCTTGGCAGAAAAAAGCGAAATACAAGAAGCGTTTGATAAAATAGAAGTTATAAGTCAATAAAATAATAATGGAGGTATATTTATGAAAATAATCGACTTATTAAGTAAAGATGCAATAGAACTTAACACTGATGTTGCATCTAAAGAAGAAGCGATAGACAAACTTGTTTTACTTCACAATTCTGTCGGAAATCTTAATGACAAAGAAGAATATAAAAAGGCAATTTTGGCAAGAGAAGAACAAGGAACAACTGCGATAGGCGAAGGTATAGCAGTTCCTCACGCAAAGACAGACGCTGTTAAAAAACCGTCTTTATCTGTCATTACAGTTAAAAACGGTGTTGACTATGGTGCTCCCGACGGTAAAGTATCGGATGTTATTTTTATGATTGCGGCACATTCAGACGGTGATGTTCATCTTGAAATTCTTTCTCATCTTATGGTAATGTTAATGGATGCGGATTTTGTTGAAAAATTGAGAAAAGCAACAACTTCAGACGAATTTCTTGAGATAATAAATAATCAGGAAAGCGAAAAATTTCCTGAAGACGAAAAAAAGCAAGAAATTAAAAAAGACGGTTATCGTGTGCTTGGCGTAACTGCTTGTCCGACAGGTATTGCACATACTTATATGGCTGCAGAAGCACTTGAAAAAGCAGGCGAAAAACTCGGTATAACAGTAAAAGTTGAAACAAACGGTTCAGGCGGAGCAAAAAATATTCTTACAAAAAAAGAAATTGAAGAGTGCGACGGAATTATAGTTGCAGCCGATAAAAATGTTGAAATGGCGAGATTTGACGGTAAAAAGGTTCTTAAAACAAATGTTTCTGCCGGTATAAATAAGCCTGAAGAACTCATCAATAAAGTAGTTGAAGGCAAAGTGTCGGTATATCATCACGATGGAGAAAAATCGTCAACTGATGAGTATGAAGAAGAAAAAGAAAGTTTTGCACACAAACTTTACAAGCATCTTATGAACGGCGTATCACACATGCTCCCGTTTGTTGTAGGAGGAGGCGTTCTGATTGCTCTCGGTTTCCTTATTGATACGATAGCAGGTAACGCAGGTTCAGGCAGTGAATTCGGAAGTAAAAACGCAATAGCATCAGTTGTTTTTTGGATAGGTAAAGCGGCTTTTGCATTTATGCTTCCAATTCTTGCAGGATATATTTCTCAATCGATTGCAGACCGTCCCGGCTTACTTCCCGGTATTGTCGGAGGATATTTGGCAACGACAGGTGCAACGCTTTCATCGCCGACAGGCGACGATACAGCCGTATCGGGATTTTTAGGTGCACTTATGGCAGGTTTCATTGCAGGTATTCTTGTAAATGTTTTGAAAAAAGCATTCTCATGGTTACCAAAATCAATGGACGGTATTAAACCTGTGTTTATTTATCCTTTATTAGGCACATTTCTCATAGGATTGTTTATGTTTTTAATAAATCCAGTTATGGGATTTGTAAATGCATCTGTTTCAACAGGTCTTTCAAATCTCGGCGAAACAAGTAAAATCTTGCTGTCCATCGTATTGGCAACTATGATGGCGGTAGATATGGGCGGTCCTTTCAATAAAGCTGCTTATGTTTTCGGAACGGCTGCAATAGCAGACGGAAACACATGGATAATGGCCGCTGTAATGATAGGAGGAATGATTCCGCCTATTGCCATCGCCATCGCAACAACATTGTTCAAAAATAAATGGACAAATGAAGAATTAAAAAGCGGACCTGTAAACTATCTTATGGGACTTTGCTTTATCACAGAAGGTGCAATTCCTTATGCGGCTTCTGACCCACTTCGTGTTATACCTTCTTGTATGGCAGGTTCGGCAGTTGCAGGTGCAATCACAGCTTTGTTCGGATGCACTTGTCCGGCCCCTCACGGTGGAATATTTGTTTTTGCAGTTGTTGACAATCCGCTCGGTTATTTGCTTGCTTTGGTTGTCGGCTCGGTTGTCGGCGCAATTATGCTTGGTCTTCTCAAGAAAAATAAAGTGCAAAAGATTAAAACAACAAAATAATTTTTAAATAGAGGTTTAAATATGGTTAGTAAAACGGTAAAAGTTGTAGATAAAATGGGCTTTCATATGCGTCCTGCAAATATTTTTGTCACTGAGATGTCAAAATTTTCTTCAGACATAGATTTAATTGTAGGAAGTAAAAGAATAAACGGCAAAAGCATAATGAATATAATGGCTGCTTGCATTAAGTACGGTACAAGTGTTATTATTGAATGCAACGGAAGTGATGAAAACGAAATGCTTGAAAAAGCGGCATTTATGATTGAGAGTGGTATGGATGATTAAAATTAAAGGAATTCCCGTATCGGAAGGGTATGGCATAGGTAAGATTGTTTTCGTTAAAGAACTCAGTCTTGATTATTCTGAAGTTGAGTTTTCAGGTAAAGATGAAGAAATTTCCCGTCTAGATGAAGCAGTTTCAAAGTATATAAACGACACAAAAGGCCTTATTGAAATGCTGAAAAAGGAAGCGGGTTCAAAAAATGCCGAAATACTTGAAGGTCATTTGGTAATGCTTGAAGACCCGTTTATGATAGGTCAAATGAAAGAGAATATAAATTCCGAAATGACGGCAGAAAAAGCAGTTGATACTGTTTGCTCTATGTTTTACCAAATTTTTTCTGTTGCCGAAGATGAACTTACCCGTCAAAGAGCAACGGACATAAACGATATTAAAAGCAGTCTTTTGAAAATTTTGCTTAAAACAGAAGAAACAGATATTTCAAATGTTGAAAAAGGAACTGTTTTGGTTGCAACAGATTTTACACCGTCTATGACTTCAAAAATAAATAAAGAAAATGTTGAGGCTATCATTGCCGAAGCAGGAGGCGTTACTTCACACAGTGCAATTATAGCAAGAGCAATGGGAATACCTTGTATTCTCGGCGTTAAAAATGCTCAAAGTACATTTGAAAACGATGATTTTGTTATTGTGGATGCCGTTAAAGGTGAGATTGTAAAAGACGCAGATGATGAGTGTGTAAAATCGTACTCAATTCTTAAAGATGAAGAACGGAAGGAACGCTTAAGTCTTAAAGAATATATAAATAAAAAAACAATTACAAAAAACGGTGTTCAAAAGTCGGTATATGCAAATATTGCAAACGCAGATGATGTGCATAGTGCCGTTGTAAACGGTGCAGAGGGAATAGGTTTGTTCAGAACAGAGTTTTTGTATATGGACAGAAGTGAAGCCCCGAGTGAAGAAGAACAATTTGAAGCATACAGCACTGTTGCAAAAGCGATGGGCGGCAGAGAGGTTATAATAAGGACACTTGATGTCGGAGGAGATAAGCATATAGAATATCTTCAAATTGAAAAGGAAGATAATCCGTTTATGGGACTTCGTGCCATTCGTTATTGTCTAAAAAATACAGACTTGTTCAAAGTGCAGTTAAAGGCATTGTTGAGAGCCGCTTGCTATGGCAATATAAAAATAATGTTTCCGCTTGTGTGTACTGTTGATGAAGTTGTCAGTGCCAAAAAATTACTTGATGAGTGCAAAAATGAACTCGAAAAAGACGGTATTAAATATAAGAAAGATATTGAAGTCGGTGTAATGATAGAAACGCCGTCAGCAGTTATGATTTCTGATGAATTGGCAAAAATTGTTGACTTTTTCAGTATTGGCACAAATGATTTAACAGGTTATACAATGGCAGCAGACAGAGGAAATAAGGAAGTTGCATATCTTTATAATGAATATAATACAGCAGTTTTGAAGTCAATAGAAATGACAATAAAAAATGCTAAAAAAGCAGGCATATCGGTCGGTATGTGCGGCGAAGCAGCTTGTAATGAAAAAATGATTTCAAAATTGCTCGAATGGGGACTTGATGAATTTTCAGTTTCTTCTTCAAGTATTTTAAAGACAAGAAAAATCATTTGTCAAAGTGAATAATTTTAAAAACGCATCTGTTATATTATTGCAGATGCGTTTTTTATATAAAGTCCATATTTTTACTCTGTAAATAAAACAGTTTGAAAACTTATATTTGCAATGATATAATCAATATACAATAAATAAAAAATATACTGTTGTATATCTTATCTATTTTTCTATATTTGTTGATTTTATTAATTAAATATATTATAATTATGGAAGAAAAAAGAGGAGGTCTATTATGGCTACGGATAAAAAAACTGCTCTTGAAACAGCACTGAAACAAATTGTAAAAACATACGGCGACGGTGCTATTATGCGACTTGGCGAAAATAGTGCTTTAAATGTTGCCGCTATTTCAACAGGTTCTCTTTCGCTCGATATAGCATCGGGTGTGGGAGGTCTTCCGAGAGGAAGAGTTATAGAGATATACGGTCCTGAAAGTTCAGGTAAAACTACGCTTGCACTTCACTGTGTTGCAGAAGCTCAAAAACTCGGCGGAGAGGCTGCGTTTATTGACGCCGAACATGCTCTTGACCCTGTATATGCTGCAAATTTAGGTGTAAATGTTGACAATTTGCTTGTTGCACAACCCGATTATGGCGAACAGGCACTTGAAATCACAGAACAACTTGTTCGTTCTGGTGCCATTGATATTATAGTTGTTGACTCTGTTGCCGCACTTGTTCCAAAAAGCGAAATTGAAGGCGATATGGGAGACTCTCATGTAGGTCTTCATGCTCGTCTTATGAGTCAGGCACTCAGAAAACTTACAAGTTCAATTTCAAAAGGAAATTGTGTTGTAATATTTATCAATCAGCTTCGTGAAAAAGTCGGAGTAATGTACGGTAATCCTGAGGTTACAACGGGTGGTCGTGCTTTGAAATTCTATTCTTCAATGAGAATAGATGTTAGAAAAGTTGAACTTATCAAAGGTACAAACGGCGAATTTATAGGTTCAAGAACAAGAGCAAAGATTGTTAAAAATAAAGTTGCTCCTCCGTTTAAGGAAGCAGAGTTTGACATTATGTACGGTACGGGAATTTCAAAAGAAGGCGAAATTCTTGATATGGCAGTTAAACTCGGTATTGTTAAAAAAGGCGGTTCTTGGTTCTCATACGGCGACAGAAGACTCGGTCAAGGCAGAGATAATGTAAAACGCCTTATTAAAAGCGAACCCGAACTTGCTGCCGATATTGAAAGCAAAGTAACGGTTGAGATGGCAAAACTTGCCGAAAGTACAAAATCTAAGTATGAAGCAAAAGTTTCTCCTAAAGCCGAAACAGACGAAAGTGAAGAAAAAGAAGTTAAGAAGTCTTCATACACAAGAGCGTCGGCAAAAGCAAAACTTGACATAGCAGTTGAGGACGATGAAGACTGATGAAAATAACTCATCAAAAGGGCAGAGGCAAAAAAATTCATATTTTAATTGACGGTGAGTATAAAATAACTACGGATGTTGACTTTTGGAATTTGAATTTCATTTCAAACGATACTGAAATATCTGAAGAAGAATTTGAACAGCTTGTTGAGAAAATAGAACGTCGAAAGGCAGTAAATAAGTGCTATGATTTATTGTCAAGGCGTGACCATTCTCAAAAAGAATTGGAAAGAAAATTACTTAAAACCGTCAGCTATGAAAATGCAAAGTATGCCACTGAACTGATGATTGAAAAAGGCTTTATCGACGATAATAAATATGCCGAAAAATTGTTTGATTATTTGTCGGGAAAAAAGTATTCTAAATCACATATTATTGCAGAAATGAGAAAACGGGGAATAGATAAAGACATAGTTGACAATGTTGTCGGTTGTCGTGAAATTGACTCTGTTGAGATTATTTGCGATTTGTTAAATACAAAATATTCTTTAAAGATAAAAGCAGAAAACGGAAAAGAAAAAGTGATTTCGGCACTTCTTCGCAAAGGCTTTTCATACTCCGACATTAAATCGGCATTTTACAGAATGGAAACAGATAGTTATGAATTTTAAAGTTGGTATGATTTCACTCGGTTGTCCCAAAAATCAAGTGGATGCAGAAATTATGCTTAAAAAATTGATAGATAATAATTTTACCATAGTTACAAATACTGAAGACGCAGATATTGTCATAATTAATACCTGTGGATTTATAGAAGATGCAAAAAAAGAAGCCATAGAAGCGATACTTGAAACTGCCGAATATAAAAAAGCGGGTTTGATAAGCGGTATAGTGGTTACAGGTTGTCTTGCCGAAAGATACCAAGATGAAATTTTGGAAGAAATACCCGAAGTTGATGCAGTTGTCGGAATTGGTGCAAACAGCGATATTGTTAAGATTTGTCAAAAAGTTATGTGTGGTATAGTTACTTCTCTTTATCCCGATAAATGCTATTTGCCTATTGATGATGAAAGACTTGTTTCAACGCCGTCGCATTGGGCTTATTTAAAAATAGCCGATGGTTGCGACAATAAGTGTTCGTATTGTGCTATACCTTATATTCGAGGAAAATTCAGAAGCCGAACAATAGAGTCAATTGTCAAAGAAGCAAATAAACTTGTCAGTGACGGTGTTAAAGAACTCATTTTGATTGCACAGGATACTACAAGGTACGGTTTTGATATTTATGGCAGAAATGCTCTCGCTGATTTACTGAAAGAACTTGTTAAGATAGATGATTTAAAGTGGATAAGACTTTACTATTGTTATCCCGATCGTCTTACAGATGATGTTATTGATTTAATTGCAAATGAAGAAAAAATCTGCAATTATATTGATATTCCGTTACAGCATTGTAATGAAAAAGTATTAAAGTCTATGAATAGATTTGGTTCGTACAATTCTTTGTGCGAATTAATAGATAAATTAAGAAAAAAAATTCCAAACATTTCTTTGAGAACAACTTTTATGGTTGGTTTTCCCGATGAAACTGATGAAGATTTTGAAGAACTTTGCAATTTTGTAAACTATTGTAAATTTGATAAACTCGGTGTGTTTGAGTTTTCGCCTGAAGAAGATACGCCTGCTTTTGACTTTGAAAATCAAATTGAAGATTCGGTTAAGCAAAGCAGAGCGCAAACTGTTATGGATATTCAATATTCCATTACTGAAGAAAGCAATAATAACAGAGTTGGAAGTGTTTTTGAAGTTGTTATTGACTCTAAAGACGGAGAAAATTATTTAGGTCGTTCATATATGGATGCTCCTGAAATAGACGCTTCAATTATCGTACAGTCTGATACGGAATTGGAAATAGGAAATTTCTATAATGTAAAAATCATCAGTTATGACGGTTATGATTTAATCGGGAGGGTTATTTAAATGAATGTGCCAAATAAAATTACTGTTTTTAGGTTGGTTTTAGTACCTATATTTGTTGCTGAAATGCTTTTAACACATAAATATCATTTCAGCGTAGCACTCGTTTTGTACTTTGTTGCTTGTATGAGCGACATTGTTGACGGTAGTATTGCTCGTAAGAAAAATCTTGTAACCGATTTCGGTAAATTGATGGACCCTATGGCAGATAAAGTTTTGACAACTTGTGCCTTTTTGTGCCTTGTTAAACTTGGCTATTGCGATGTAATAGTTGTAATGATAATTATGGCAAGGGAATTCCTTGTCGCAGGTATCAGGATGATTGCTGCTTCCAAAGGTACGGTTGTTGCGGCAAATAAGTGGGGTAAGCTTAAAACATTTTTACAAATGGCTGCAACAGGATTAACTATTTTGTCGCTTTCTTTCGGCGAAGGTTTTGCAATCAACTACGATATTTTGTATGACTTTTCTCATATTGCGTATTGGATAGTAGCAGTTGTTACATTGATTTCAGGTATTATCTATGTGAAAGATAATAAACATGTAATAGAAACAAAATAATAGTTGCATTTTTTAAACTTTTTGATATAATAATAGTACAATATATAAATACTTTGATTGGGATAAGTAAGCGGTAAGACTTTTTAACAGAGATTGAATTGTATGCTGAGAAATTCATTATTTAGTTACGCTGAAATGCACCCATGAGTAGCTGTAAGGAAATTTTATAAAGTATTTACAGTCGGTTGGTATCGTTATCTGCCTAAACTGTTATAATGCAGTTGAGTATAAAATAGAGTGGAACCGCAGTTATTATTGCCTCTGTCATTTTTTGACGGAGGCTTGTTTTTTTATGGAGGGCTAAATGTTTGATAGATTAAATGAAGATATAAAGAGTTTTATGGAGCATGACCCTGCGGCAAGAAGTAAAGCTGAAATCTTTTTTTTATATCCGGGCTTTAGAGCTTTGAGAAAGCACAGAAAAGCCCAATGGTTTTATAACCACAATATGCCGTTTTTAGCAAGATATATTAGTCAAAAAACTGCACGAAAAACGGGTATTGAGATTCATCCTGCCGCAAAAATCGGCAAAAGAGTTGTTATTGACCACGGTACAGGTATTGTTATCGGAGAAACTGCCGAAATAGGAGACGATGTAATTATATATCAAGGTGTTACTCTCGGTGGTACGGGTAAGGATATGGGTAAAAGACACCCTACCATTGAAAATGGAGTAATGATTGGTTCGGGTGCAAAAGTTTTAGGGCCTATTACAGTCGGACACAGTGCGAAGATTGCAGCAGGAGCAGTGGTTATTTGCGATGTTGAACCTAATGCAACGGTTGTAGGTGTTCCCGGAAAAGTTGTCAGAATTGACGGCGAGAGAGTTGACGATTTAGATCAAGTCAATATTCCTGACCCTATAACACAAGCGATTGCAAAAAATGAAGAAAAAATTAAAGAACTTGAAAACAAATTAAAAGATTTGGAGGAAAAAATATGAAAGTATTTAACACAATGTCAAGAGAAAAGGAAGAGTTTGTGCCGTTAGACCCAAACGAAGTTAAAATTTACGCTTGCGGACCTACCGTGTATAACTATATCCATATCGGAAATGCAAGACCTTTGTGTGTTTTCGATGTTCTTAGAAGATATATGGAATATAGAGGATATAATGTAAAGTTCGTTCAAAACTTTACAGATATTGACGATAAAATTATAAATAGGGCAAATGAAGAGGGAACAGATTATAAAACTATTTCCGAAAAATATATTGAAGAATTCTGGACAGATGCAAAAGGCTTGAATGTTAAGGAAGCAACTGTTCATCCGAAAGCAACAGAAAATATTGATGAAATTTTAAATATCATTCAAACTCTTGTTGACAAAGGCTATGCTTATCAGGCAGGAAACGATGTTTATTTCAGAACTCTTAAATTTAAAGAGTATGGTAAACTTTCACATCAACCTATTGAAGACCTTGAAAGCGGTGCAAGAATTGCACTTGGTGATGTTAAAGAAGACCCACTTGACTTTGCTTTGTGGAAAGGTGCAAAAGAGGGCGAGCCGTATTGGGATTCCCCTTTTGGAAAGGGCAGACCGGGCTGGCATATTGAATGTTCTGCTATGAATAGAAGATTTTTAGGTAAAACTATTGACATTCATTGCGGCGGTCAAGACTTGATTTTCCCTCATCATGAAAATGAAATTGCTCAATCCGAGTGTGCCAATGACGCTGAATTTGCAAGATATTGGATGCATAACGGCTATATTAATGTTGACAATGTAAAGATGAGCAAATCTCTCGGCAACTTTAAAACCGTTAGAGAAATCAGCGATGTATATGGTTATGAAGTAATCAGATACCTTTTAATATCGGCACATTACAGAACACCTATAAATTATAGTATAGATATTATTGAACAGTGCAAAAACGCTTTGACAAGACTTTATACTTGCCGTGAAAGCCTTGACTTTGCTATAAGCAATGCCAAAAATGAAACTTTGGAAAATGACGATGAATTGATTGCTCAGTTTAATTCAAGAAAAGAACAATTTGTTACTGCAATGGACGACGACCTTAATACTGCTGACGGAATTGCTGCTGTTTTTGAACTTGTTAAAGATATTAATACTCTTGTTCTTGATAAAGATGTTTCTAAAACTGCTTGTGAATATGCTGCAAAAATATTCGACGAGTTGACAGATGTTCTTGGAATACTTTACAATAAAAAGAACAATTCGCTAGATGATGAAATTGAAGAACTGATTGCTCAAAGAAATGAAGCAAGAAAAAATAAAGATTGGGCGACTGCCGATAAAATCAGAGACGATTTAAAGAGTAGGGGAATTATATTGAAAGATACTCCAAACGGAGTTACTTGGACAAAAGAATGATTATAAAAAAAGATGTTGTCAAATGACAACATCTTTTTTTTATATACTTTTATATGCAATCAGTAAAAAAAGTAGAAAAAAGCGGCACATTGTGCCGCTTTTTTATTTTATCAAATCTTTCATTGAATAAAGTCCGTTTGCTTTACCGTTCATAAATATTGCAGCATTTACTGCTCCGACAGCAAACAATTCTTTACTTCTTGCCGAGTGAGAGAGCGTAATGATTTCATCACGACCTGCGAAAATAACTTCGTGTTCGCCAACGATTGTTCCGCCTCTTACAGCGTGCATACCGATTTCATTTTTAGTTCTTTTTTCTCTTTTTGAGTGACGGTCGTACTCGTATTTCATCGGTTCGTCTTTAACTTCACAAATAGCATCTGCAAGCATCAAAGCGGTACCGCTCGGTGCATCAATTTTTTGGTTGTGATGTTTTTCGATAATTTCAATATCAAAATCATTTCCTAAAATTTTAGCAGCTGTTTTTGCAAGTTCTGCAAGGAGATTTACACCGATACTCATATTGTAAGTGAAGAAAATAGCAGTTTCTTTAGACGCGTTGTGAATTTTCTCTTTTTCTTCGTCAGAAAAACCTGTTGTACCGATTACAAGAGGAATTGAATTTTCTTTTGAATAATTCAAGAGTCCGTCAATGGCAGCAGGATTTGAAAAATCAATAATTACATCTGCTTTTTCTTTGCAATCTGAAATTGTTTTATAAACCGGAAATTTATCATTTGGTTGGTCAAAAAAGTCCACACCTGCAACTACTGTTGCATTGTCTCTTGCAGCAATGATACTCTCAATGACTTTACCCATTTTTCCGTTACAACCGCTGATTATAATATTTGTCATTTTAAAATTCCTTTTTAGCTTATTATTTAACTAAATCATACTTCTTTAAAACATCTGTAAGATATTTTTTATTAGCGTCGCTTGTTTCATATAACGGCAATCTGCAAGGACCTGCTTGGAAGCCCATTTGATTAAGTGCTTCTTTAACAGGGATAGGGTTAACATCGCAGAAAAGTGCGTTTGCAAGTTCAAGATATTTTGCCATAAGTTTTGTTGATTCAAAAGCGTTTCCGTCAAGATATGTTTGAACAATATCGTGTGTTTCCTGTGGTAAAACATTTGAAAGAACAGAAATAACACCGATACCACCGCAAGCAAGAATAGAAGTGATTTGGTCGTCGTTACCGCTCCAAATATTTAAGTCTTCGCCACATAAAGCGTGAATTTTCATAACTTGTGAAATATTTCCGCTTGCTTCTTTAACGCCGTTAATTCTTGGGTGTTTTGAAAGTTCTTTCAAAGTTTCAGGCAAAATATTTACGCCTGTTCTTGAAGGAACATTGTAAAGAATGATAGGCTTATCTACTGCGTCCGCAATAGCAGTATAGTGTGCAATTAAACCTCTTTGTGAAGTTTTATTGTAATATGGAGTTACAAGAAGAAGAGCGTCTGCACCTAATTCACACGCTTCTTTTGAAAGTGAAATGGCATATTCTGTGTCATTGCTGCCTGTGCCTGCAATAACAGGAACTCTGCCTGCTGTATGGTCAATACAACATTTAATTACATTAACATGTTCTTCATCTGTAAGTGTAGATGATTCGCCGGTTGTTCCGCAAATTACGATTGCGTCAGTACCGTTGTCTATTTGAAAATCAATCATCTTTTTCAGTTCGTCATAGTTTACTGAACCGTCAGCATTCATAGGTGTTACGATAGCAACTGCTGCACCTGTAAAGATAGGATTTTTCATAAATCTTTAACTCCTTTCAATATTATTCAAAATAACCTTCTGCAGCGAGCAATTCTGCAAGCAACACAGCACCGCCTGCTGCACCTCTGAGTGTGTTATGGCTTAAACATACGAATTTATAGTCGTATTGTGTATCTTCTCTTAATCTGCCGATAGAAACAGCCATACCGTTTTCTAACATTCTTTCAGATTTAATTTGCGGTCTGTCGTCTTCTGTAAAGTAGTTGAGGAATTTTTTAGGAGCGCTCGGTAAATCGAGTTCTTGCGCTCTGCCTTTGAAATTGTCCCAAATTTCAATCATTTCTTCTTTGCTTGGTTTATTTTCAAAATTAACAAACACTGCACCCAAATGTCCGTTTGAAACAGGTACACGGATACATTGAGCAGTAAAGTTCGGTTTTTCAGCAGATTTGATGACGCCGTCTTCGATTTTACCCCAAAGTTTGAGAGGCTCTTTTTCACTCTTTTCTTCTTCGCCGCCAATGTAAGGAATTACATTGTCAACCATTTCAGGCCATGTTTCAAATGTTTTGCCTGCACCTGAAATAGCTTGATATGTGCAAACGAGAACATCTTTAACACCGTATTTTTCATGTAACGGGAAAAGAGCGGGTACATAGCTTTGAAGAGAACAGTTTGATTTAACTGCAACGAAACCTCTTTTTGTTCCGAGTCTTTTTCTTTGATACGGAATAACATTGATATGGTCAGCGTTTAATTCTGGAACAACCATCGGTACATCGGGTGTAAATCTGTGAGCGGAGTTGTTTGAAACAACAGGGCACTCATGTTTTGCATATTCTTCTTCAAGTGCTTTGATTTCATCTTTTTTCATATCAACTGCACAAAAAACAAAGTCAACTAAAGATGTGATTTTTTCAATGTCGTTTGTTGCGTCCATTACAATCATATCTTTCATTGTTTCAGGAATATCTTTGTCCATGCACCATTTTTTGCCGACAGCTTCTTTATATGTTTTACCTGCACTTCTTGAGCTTGCAGCAAGGCAAACAACATCAAACCAAGGGTGATTTTCAAGAAGTGTAGCAAATCTCTGACCTACCATGCCGGTAGCTCCGACAATACCTACTTTATACTTTCTTTCCACTTAATATTCCTCCTATAAAAAATTACTTGTAATATACCAAGTTTTAGAATATAATATTAGTCGCACATTGTAATGTGTTTAAAATATAATATCACTTATTATATATATATGTCAATATTTTTATTTAAGTTAAAAATTTAAATACTTATTAATTTTTTAGTTAAAATTATTTGTTAAGTGGGGAATTAATTTGAAAACTTCAGATTTTTATTACGATTTACCGGAAGAATTAATTGCACAGACACCCGTTACGCCTAGAGACTCTTCCAAACTTTTAATTCTTAATAAAGAAACAGGAAAAATAAAACATAAAATATTTCACGATATTTTAGAAGAACTTAATGAGGGCGATTGTCTTATATTAAATGATACAAGGGTAATACCCGCAAGAATTTACGGTACAAAAGAAGAAACAGGTGCAGTTGTAGAGTTTTTGCTGCTCAAACAAATTGAAAAAGATTTGTGGGAATGTCTTGCAGGACCGGGTAAAAGAGCAAAAAAAGGTACATACTTTACTTTCGGAAACGGAAAACTGAAAGGTTTTGTTGAAGATGTTTTGGACAATGGAAACAGAATTGTAAAGTTTGAGTATGAGGGTAATTTTTATGCCGTATTGGACGAAATCGGTCAAATGCCTTTGCCTCCGTATATTAAAGCAAAACTTGAAAATAAAGAGAGATACCAAACTGTTTATTCAAAAGAACTCGGTTCGGCAGCAGCACCCACCGCAGGACTTCACTTTACAAATGAGCTTCTTGAGGAAATACAGAAAAAAGGCGTTAAAATAGGTTATGTTACACTTCATGTCGGTCTCGGAACTTTCAGACCTGTAAAAGAAGAAAATATAGAAAATCATTTAATGCATACTGAACATTACCATATTTCAAAAGAAACGGCAGATTTAATAAATGAAACAAAGAAAAACGGAAAAAGAGTGATTGCAGTCGGTACAACTTCCTGCCGAACACTCGAAAGTGTTGCTTCTAAAAATAATTGTATATGTGAAGATGAAGATGATACATCTATTTTTATTTATCCGGGTTATAAATTTAAGTGTATCGACGCTCTTATTACAAATTTTCATCTGCCTGAAAGTACTTTAATAATGCTTGTAAGTGCTTTGGCAGGGTACGACAATATTATGAATGCATACAATACTGCAGTTGAAATGAAGTATAGATTTTTCTCTTTCGGAGATGCGATGTTTATAGAGTAGGAGTCAACAGATTATGTTTAAAGTTATAAAAAAATGTGAAAATGCAAGACGAGCAGTATTTGAAACAGTACACGGAACAGTTCAAACACCGGGATTTATGAATGTTGCAACTTCTGCTGCTATAAAAGGCGGTCTTTCAACTGTCGATTTGAAAAATATCGGATGCCAAGTTATGCTTTGCAATACATATCATCTTCATGTAAGACCTTCCGATGAGTTAGTTTACGATATGGGAGGCTTGCATAAATTTACAAATTGGGACAGACCTATTTTGACAGACAGCGGCGGTTTTCAGGTTTTTTCACTTGCAAAATTGAGAAAGATTAAAGAAGAAGGCGTAACTTTTAATTCTCATATTGACGGCAGAAAGATTTTTATGGGACCTGAAGAAAGTATGCAAATTCAGTCTCATTTGGCGTCAACAATAGCTATGGCTTTTGACGAGTGTGTTGAAAATCCTGCAAAATATCAATATTCAAAGCAGTCTTGCGAGCGTACGACAAGATGGCTTGAAAGATGTCAAATAGAAATGCAAAGGCTTAATTCACTGCCTGAAACCATAAATAAAAACCAGTTGCTTTTTGGTATCAATCAGGGTTGTACTTTTGATGATTTGAGAATATCTCACGCAAAAGATATTGCTTCTTTAGGACTTGACGGATATGCAATCGGGGGACTTGCAGTAGGGGAACCGAAAGAAGATATGTACAGGATAATTTCTGCGGTTGAACCGTATCTCCCTGCCGATAAGCCACGATATTTAATGGGTGTCGGAACACCCGGCAATATTATAGAAGGTGTAAGCAGAGGCGTAGATTTATTTGACTGTGTAATGCCTTCAAGAAATGCAAGACACGGACATTTGTTTACAAAAGAAGGTATTATAAATATCAATAATTTGAAGTATGCAAAAGATGACAGACCGATTGACGAAAAGTGTAATTGTCCGACTTGCCAAAACTATTCAAGGTCATATATAAGACATCTTTTAAAAAGCGGAGAAATGCTCGGAATGCGTCTTGCAGTAATGCACAATCTTTATTTTTACAATAACTTGATGGCTGAAATACGAGAAAGTATTGAAAATAACGAGTTTTTAGACTTTAAAAATGAATACTGTGTTAAATTAGACACAAGAATTTAAAAAACACTTGCAAAAAAATATATTATAATTTATAATATGCAAGTATAATATTTAGGAGGAATATCAAATGTTTGATTTTATTAATTTAGCAGCACCTGCAGGCGCTGCATCAGGAGCAGGTTCACAGGTTTCTATGATTCTTATGATAGTACTTATGTTCGCTGTTATGTATTTCTTTATGATTAGACCTCAAAGAAAAAGAGAAAAAGAAGAACAAGAAATGCGTGCTTCTCTCGAAATCGGCGATGAGATTATTACAATCGGCGGTATTATCGGCAGAGTTGTTACAATTAAAGACGACGAAATTGTAATTGAAACAGGCGCTGACAGAAACAAGATGAAAATTCTTCGTACTGCAGTTAATACAAACAAAACAAAGTTTGAACAACATAGAAAAGAAGTTGAGGCTGCCCGTCAAGCTGCAAAAGAGAAGAAAGAAGCTAAAAAGAACGGCAAAAAGGCTATCAAAGACAAAGATTCTTCAACAGAAGAAAACAAATAATCACTGTTTGGTATATAATCAAATTTACCCCCATATCTATTTAGTAGATGTGGGGGTTTTCTTATGGCTAAAATCAAAATAAGTTCTAAATCTTTTCTTTTGAAACTTTTTGTTGCAGATATTTTAATACAGGGAATCTCTTTATTGATTTCGTCTGCACTTTTTAGTTTAATAACATATTATTTAGATTTAGATATTGAAATTTTAAAAAGATTTACATATATAATCGTAGTATTTGTATCTTTTATTTCATCATTTTTTGTAACAAAAAAAGTGAAAAATAACGGTATTTTGGTAGGTATTATAAGTCAGGTACCGCTATTTATCTATCTTTTAATCACCGTCATTGTTTCAAAAGGAAGTTTTGCCGATTTTGGCTTTAAATTTCTTTTAATTCTGATTTTCGGAGCAATAGGCGGAATTTTAGGTGTAAACAAAAAAGAAAAATTCAAGGTGAAATAATTGAAAAATAAACAAAAATTTACAGAATTTATTGAAAACAATCAAATCGTAATTATAACTGTTGTAATATATGTTTTCGGATTAATAGCCGGTTCAATATGCTATTACAGCATAGATTCCGAAAGTTTGAAATCTCTTGCAGATGAACTGCTTTCTTTTAAAAATAAAACATTTATAGAGCAATTTTCAAATGATTTATGTCTGTATTTCTCACTGTTTGCTATGACTCTTGTATTCGGTATGTGCTCATTAGGAACGCCGATAGTCGCACTTATTCCGTTTTTTACAGGTCTTATAAATGCAGTAAAAATAAGTTACTTTTACTCAAATTACGGAATAAAGGGGATAGGATACACACTTTTAATGATATTACCCGGTGCGTCGCTTTTTGTTGCAGTTCAAATAGTTACTGTGTGCAATAGTATTGAAATGAGCAGGGTACTGTTTAAAGCGTCATTTAAAGAGGGAAGTTTCAGCAATTCTTTAAGTAAAACATATTTAAAAGAGTTTGCAGTTTACGCAATTATCGTAATTTTAATATCATTATTAAATTCATTGCTTACAACTGCTGTAAGTTCAATAATTTCTTTGTAAATTAATCTTTTGATTTATTGTTTTTTGAAGAAAGCGGATTTGACTCAATCGCTTTTTTTGTTGCGTCGTTTGCCAAATGAGTATATATTTCGGTAGTTCCGAGATTTTCATGTCCTAAAATTTCTTTTAGTACAAGCAAATCTACATCGCCGTATTGATACATTAGAGTTGCGGCAGTATGACGAAGTTTATGAACGGAAAGTCCTCTGTCGCCGAAACCTGCTTTGTCTAAGTATGTGTAAACTATGTGCTGCACTGTTTTTGGGCTGATTCGAGTGTTTCGTGAACTCAAAAACAAAGCGTGTGTTTTTACACCGTCATTTTGTCTGGCTTTCATATATTCTTCAACTGCACTTTTACAGGCAGAATTTAAGTAAATTATTCTTTCTTTGTTTCCTTTTCCTGTAATTAATATTGAACCATCTGTTCGTATGTCATTATAGTTAATAGACACAAGTTCGGCAAGTCGAATTCCGCAGTTTAAAAACAAAGTAATTATTGCATAGTCTCGTTCTTTGTTTTTTCCGTCTATAACACTTAAAAGTTTTTCACTTTCTTCAAGTGTAAGATATTTTGGCTGAGATTTTTTAATTTTCGGAATATCTAAAGTTTTCATAGGATTGTCTTTGATATATCCGCACTTATCACAAATGTAATAATAAAATCTTCTTATTGCAACAACTTTTCTTGCTCGTGTAGTTTCGTTATTTTTCCGTTCGTTTTTACAATATGATAAGTATGAGTATGCATCGGTCAATTTAATGTTTTTTATAAATTCAATATCAATGTTTTTTATATTTAAATCTTCATCGGACACGCTGTTTGAAATATTATTTTTTTTCCTGAACAAAAATCTAAAAAATGTTCTTAAATCGCTTGCATATTCAAGTATGGTCAGTTCGGATTGGCTTTTAACTGCATCTAAATAGTTTAAATACTCCTGTACAAGTTGTGGTAGTTCCGAAAGTTCTGATTTTTTCATTTATATTCCTCCCCTTAATTATACAAAACATTTATTTTGTATAATTAATTGAAAAATTTTTTGACTTATAAAATGCCGTTTATTTTATTCCCCTAAAAATGAAATTATTTTTTTATAATGGCTGAATTTTTGTTTTATTAAATTTTTTATTTTTATATAGATGCGTTAAAGGCGTCTCTTATTGTTCTTACGGGAATAATATCTGCATTTTTCTTTATTTCATTTGATAAAGATTTATAATTGTGAAACGGAATTACACATGTATCAAATCCCAATCTTATTGCTTCACTTATTCTTTGCTCACAGTTGTTTACGGCTCGAATTTCTCCTGCAAGACCTATCTCTCCGAATGCGATTACATTTTCTTTAACGGACTGGTCTTTTAAAGATGATACCAATGCAAGTGCCACCGTTAAATCTGCTGCCGGCTCGTCCAACTTTAATCCTCCGACAACATTGATATAACTGTCCATATTATTAAAAAAGTAGCCTGCCCTTTTTTCGAGTACGGCAATAAGCATATTCATTCTGTTATAATCAAATCCTGTACTCATTCTTCTCGGCGTTCCAAATCCTGTTGCAGTAACGAGTCCTTGAACTTCTGCTAAAATCGGTCTTGAACCTTCCATAATGCACGCTACACAGGTTCCGCTTGTATTTTTTGGTCTGCCTGACAACATCATCAAAGACGGATTTTCAACTTCTTTTAAACCGTTTTCAACCATTTCAAAAACGCCTATTTCATTTGTTGAACCGAAACGATTTTTTACCGTTCTTAAAATTCTGTATGAATAGTTTCTTTCGCCCTCAAAATAAAGAACAGTATCAACAATATGCTCAAGAACTTTAGGTCCGGCAATGGCTCCGTCTTTATTTACATGGCCTACTATAAAAATGGGAATATTTAAACTTTTTGCAGTGTGCATAAACAGATTTGTTGATTCCCTGACTTGCGTTATACTGCCTGCTGATGAAGCTATTTCATCATAGACCATTGTTTGAATTGAGTCGATTATTACAACAGACGGTTTTTCGTCTTTTATAGTTTGAATAATTATTCCGACATCTGTTTGAGGTAAAATAAACAAGTTATTTGTTGTAACTCCGAGTCTTTGTGCTCGGAGTTTTATTTGATTAGCCGACTCCTCGCCGCTTACATATAAAATTTTTCCTTTTTGACCTATATTGTTGCATATTTGAAGTAAAATTGTAGATTTACCTATACCGGGATCACCGCTTAAAAGCATTAAACTTCCGCCTACAATACCTCCGCCGAGTACCCTGTCAAACTCTTTTATTCCTGTTTTTATTCTTTCTTTTTCTTCGCTGACAATATCGTTTATATTTAAAACAGGTGTTGCAGGTAATTTCGAGTTGCTCTGGACATTTGTTTTAATTTCTTCATTCATTGTGTTCCATTCGTTGCAGCCGGGACATTTTCCGTACCATTTAACACTCTCATATCCACATTCGCTGCATACATATATGCTTTTAACTTTATTTGCCAATTTGTACTCCCCATTCAATAATTCCAAGCGTAATGATGTACGCTAATTTATTTTGATATTCTTTATTTTTCAATTTTTCATTTTCTTCATAGTTGCTCATAAAACCGCATTCAACCATAACGGAAGGCACAGACGCTTTATAAAGTAAATACAAACTGTCAGTGCTTTTTTTTGTTGCTCTTTGGTTTTCGGGCTGTAAAAATATTTTATTTTTGTTTTGAATACAGCTTGCAAGTTTTTCACTTTTTTCATCATTCGGAGAAAAGAAAACCTGCATCCCCCACTCTCTTTCATCTTCAAAATGATTTTGATGAATTGAAATCAGTGCCGAGTTGTTTATTGAATTTACATAGTCCAGCCTGTTGTATAAGTCGGAGCGAACTCTTTTTTCTCCTTGTTTGTAAAATTCAAAGTCGTTGTTTCTTATCATTTTACAATTAATTCCCATAACACACAAAAAATCATGAAGTGATTTTGAAATTTCTAAATTAATGTCTTTTTCAAGAGTTCCGTCATTTGCGATTGTGCCTGCGTCTTTCCCTCCGTGTCCTGCATCAATAACAAATGTATAACAATCATTAAAAACTGTATTTGACGCTTGCAGGGCGTTTTTTGCAGTATAATTTACGATACCGCAAATAATAAGAGAAAAAAACAATATCGTAACTATGCTTTTTAGTTTCTTCAAAACAATCACCAAATAATTATATGAGTTTATTATATAATAATATTATTAACTAAACAACAATTTGTTGATTTTTTTTATATATAGCGATATAATTTACACTAAGGAGTGATATTATGAAAATAGTAAATCTTGATTCTTATACAACAAATCCGGGAGATTTATCGTGGGATTTTTTGAAAAAATACGGAGATGTTACTGTATATGACAGAACTAATCCCGAACAAATTATTGAAAGGTCTAAAGACGCTGAAATACTCATAATCAATAAGACTGTAATAACAAAAGAGATATTGCAAAAATTACCTAAATTAAAGTATATAGGATTACAGTCAACGGGATATAATGTAGTTGATTGCAAAGCTGCAAAAGAACTCGGTATTACAGTTTGCAACATTCCGTCATATTCAACTAACGGTGTAGCACAACTTGTATTTGCATTTATACTTGAAATTGCTGACAATGTGGCATTGCATAACGAAGCGGTAAAAAACGGCGAATGGACTTCTTGTCCTGATTTTTGCTTTACTAAGTCAAATATTTTTGAACTTGCATCAAAAACAATAGGAATTATAGGCTTTGGTGCTATCGGCAGAAAAGTGGCAGAGATTGCGGAAGCGTTTGGAATGAATGTTATTGCTTATGCTCCCAGACCTAAAGAAAAAGGTTGCTTAAAAACAGTAAAGTTTGTTTCACTTGATGAACTTTTTAAAAATTCAGATATTATTTCCTGCCATTGTCCTCTAACACCTGAAACTGAAAACTTGATTAATGAAGATTCTTTATCTAAAATGAAAAAATCCGTCATTATCATCAACACTTCAAGAGGCCCCGTAATAGATGAACAGGCTCTTGCAAATGCTTTAAATGAAGGCAGAATTTCAGCGGCAGGACTTGATGTTTTAAGAGAAGAACCGAGTAATGCCGACAATCCCCTTTTGACCGCTAAAAATTGCTTTATAACTCCTCATATTGCGTGGGCGGCATATGAAACAAGAAAAAGACTTTTAGGAATATTGGACGAAAATATTAAGTGCTATCTTGACGGAAAATCTCAAAATGTTGTAAATTGATAAAAACTCCTGCAATTTGCAGGAGTTTTTTTACTTCTTTTTACCAAATGACAGCTTGTTTTCTGTACCGTTTACTATTTTTTTTATGTTGCTTTTATGCTTATAAATTATTATTACGGCAAAAACGACTGCAATAACGGTAAGTGTTAAATCTTTATAAAAAATGTATGTAAGTACAGGGTAAAGTGCAGCCATAATTATTGAGCCGAGAGAAACCCATCTTGTAATAGCAACGGCAATTAAAAATATTGCCAAAAGAATAAGACCTATTCTCCAATCTATCAGCAAAACCATACCGCCTGCCGTAGCTACGCCTTTTCCGCCTTTAAATTTGAAAAATACGGGGAATATGTGTCCTAATACACAGAAAAAGCCGGCGAATGATTTAATCAATATTTCATTTTTACTGTAAAGTTCATTGCCGAAAATAAGATGAGCAATACCTATTGCAACTGCAACTTTCAGCATATCGCCAATCATTGTTGCGATGGCTATTCCTTTACCGTATGTGCGAAGCATATTTGTAGAACCTGCATTACCGCTGCCTGATTCTCTGATATCTTCATTTTCAATCTTACGGCTTAATATGATTGAGAAATTAACGCTTCCGAGTAAATAAGATATAATTGCTATTAAAATTGCAGAAAAGACTAAGTTTGAATTAATCATTTTGTTTTACCGTCCCCTCTTTCACGAACTATGATTCTTACAGGAGTGCCTTCAAGCCCGAAAACTTCACGGATTTGATTTTCAAGGTATCTTTGGTATGAAAAGTGAAAAAGGTCAGCACGGTTGACGAAAAATACAAATGTCGGAGGTCTTGTTGACGCTTGAGTCATATAGTATATTTTTAATCTTTTACCTTTATCTGTCGGAGGCTGAACTCTTGCGGTAGCGTGTGACAATATATCGTTTAATTTTCCTGTTGAAATTCTCATTGAGTTTTGATTGTCAACTGATTTTATTAAACTGAATAAATGGTCAATTCTCTGCCCTGTTTTTGCGGAAATGAAAATAATAGGAGCATAACTCATAAAACTAAAATCGTTCATAAGTTTATTTCGGAATTCATCCATTGTTTTTCCGTCTTTTTCGATTGCGTCCCACTTGTTGACTGCTATGATACAGGCTTTTCCGTTTTCGCACGCAATTCCTGCTACTTTTGAATCTTGTTCGGTAAAACCTTCTGTTGCGTCTATCATAATCACACATACAGTAGCGCGTTCGACAGCCATTCTTGCTCTTATAATAGAATATTTTTCAATGGAATCGACTACTTTGCTTTTTCTTCTGATACCTGCAGTATCAATAAAAACAAACTTACCATGTTCATTTTCAATTAAAGTATCTGTCGAATCTCTTGTAGTTCCTGCAATATCGGAAACTATCATTCTGTTTTCGCCGCACATTTTGTTGATTAAAGAAGATTTGCCCGCATTAGGTTTTCCTATTACGGCAACTCTTACAACATCGTCGTCTTCTTCATTCTCTTCATCTTCGGGAAGGTATTTTAAAACTTCGTCTAAAAGGTCGCCTGTACCGTGTCCGTGATTTGCAGAAACGGCAAATGGGTCGCCTATACCTAAGTTATAAAACTCGTAAAACTCAGGTTCAGGTGCACCGATAGAGTCACATTTATTTACACACAAAACAATAGGTTTTCCGCTCTTTTGAAGCATTGCAGCTACTTCTTGGTCTGTTGCAACAACACCGCTTTTTAAGTCTGTAACAAAAATAATTACATCTGCAGTATCAACAGCGATTTCAGCCTGACTTCTCATTTGCTTTAAAATGATATCGTCTGTTTTTGGTTCTATACCGCCTGTATCCACTAACAAAAATTTTCTGTTAAGCCATTCGCAGTCGCCGTAAATTCTGTCACGCGTAACTCCCGGTTTATCATCTACAATTGAAATACGGGAGCCGACAAGTTTGTTGAAAAGAGTAGATTTGCCGACATTAGGTCTTCCGACAATAGCAACTATTGGTTTTGACATACAAATTCACTTCCCTGTTTTGAAATAAAAAAGACGGGCTTACTCGCCCGTCACATAAAGAGGTTTAATTATGCTTCTTCTTTAACTATTACAGCTTTGCCGTTATAGTATCCGCAGTTGTCACAAACCCTGTGAGGTACTGTATATGCAGAACATTTAGGGCATCTAACAAGTGTTGGAGCATCCATTTTCCAAACGCTTGATCTTCTCTTATTTTTTCTTGCTTTTGAAGTTTTTCTTGCAGGTACTGCCATTGTATATTCCTCCTTAATTATACTAAATTAACTTAGTTTATTCTTCGTTAAGTAACTGTAAAAGGACTTCCATTCGTGGGTCAACATCTTTTTTACAATCACATTTGCCGTCATTTAAGTTTTTGCCACACTTTGGACATAAACCTTTGCAATTTTCTTTGCACAGTATTTTGTTTGGAAGAAATAGTAAAATCTCTTCACGAACAAACTCGTCCAAATTAAGTGAAGCATCATCAATTACAATGTAGTCTTCAAAATCTTTGTCGTTTTCAAAATGAGTGACAAAAACTTTATTTGTTTCAAACGACATTTCTTTATGAATAGGTTCTGCACACCTGTCACAAAAACAGTCGTAATTGAAAGAAACGCTTAACTTACATTGTACAATGCCGGCTTCTTGAAAAAAAGTCCCCTTAACAAAAATTTTATCTTTTATTGGGTTAAACGAGTTTAAAAATAAATCATCAATTTTAAATGAATAATCGATTTTTACAATCTCGTCCGAGCCGTTAAAAAGATTTGCAAGGTTGATTAACATAATAACACCTCATTGCACTTAATGTATTATATATATATAAGTTGCTTTTGTCAAGAGAAAAAATAAAAAAAGGGAGCGTAAACCACTCCCTTTTTAGTTTTTTTTACATTTCTTCGCAATAATCGAAGATTTCAACAGGAAGGTCTTCCTTGTCACAAGAAATTGTGAAGTAAAAATCTACATCTGTTGCTTCTGAAAGTTCAGAAAGCATTTCAAAAAACTGTGGCAACTTATCATATTCTCTGCCTACAATTTTAAAAGTTGCGTCAACAAGAATTTCTGTTACATCGTAGTTGCCTGCACAAATGCCTGCAAGAAAACCGTAAAATGCCTTGTGGCCTTTAATATTGTAACTTTCTGTTTCAAGAAGTCTTGCTTTTGATGAAATGTCATAAGTGAGTTTTGGCTCGTTTTCAATGCATACAACATTTCCGCTTGAAGTTTCAACACAGGAATTAACAAGGTCAATGAGTTTCTTTGTTTTTCCTGCACCTTTATTGCCTATAATGAGTTTAATCATTTATTATTCCCCCTAAGAGAGTATTTTTACAATATTATAATATCATACATTAAGTTGCTTTTCAAGGTTTTCTTTTTCACTTTCATAACCAGGCTTACCAAGTAAAGCAAACATATTTTTCTTGTAACTTTCAACACCCGGTTGGTTAAAAGGATTTACACCAAGCATATAACCTGAAACTGCACAAGTTTTTTCAAAGAAATAAATCAAATAGCCGATTTCTTTAGCAGAAATTTCCGAAATTTCAAGAATGAGATTGCCTACTCCGCCTGCAGTGTGAGCAAGTAAAGTACCTTGAAATGCTTTTTCGTTAACAAAACTCATCGGTTTGCCTGCGAGGAAATTAAGACCGTCAGCGTCGTCTTCTTCGGCTTCTATATTGAAATCATCAAGACCTTTTTTAAAATTGATTGCAGTTTCAAACATAAGGCTTGAACCGCTTTCCTGAATATATTGGCCAACTGAGTGTAAGTCTGTTGAAAAGATACATGAAACAGGATAAAGTCCTTTGCCGTCTTTTCCTTCACTTTCTGCAAACAATTGTTTGAGCCATTCGTTCATCATTGTAAAACAAGGCTCGTAACAAATAAAGCATTCAAGTCTTTTGCCTTTTTCGTAGAAACAATTTCTCAATGCGGCATATTTAAGCATATCATTTTTCTCAAAAGATTTTTCACAAAGAGAATCTTGAGCTTCTTTTGCGCCTGCCATAAGTTCGTCTATATCTATACCTGCAACAGCGATTGGAAGTAAACCTACTGCAGTTAATACAGAATATCTTCCGCCTACATCATCAGGTACAACGAAGGTTTCATATCCCATTTCGTCAGAAAGTTCTTTTAAAGTACCTTTTGCTTTATCTGTTGTAGCAAAAATTCTCTTTGCAGCTTCTTCTTTAGAATATTTTGAGTAAATTAGGTCTCTGAAAATTCTAAATGCAATAGCAGGTTCTGTTGTTGTACCGCTTTTTGAGATAACATTGATACAAATATCTTTGCCTTCACAGATAGATTTAAGTTCTGTAATTGTTGAAGGGCTGATAGAATTACCGATAAAGTAAATATCCGGTGTGTCTTTTTTGAGTGCATTATAGTTTTGAGACTTTAATGCCTCAATAACAGCTCTTGCACCGAGATATGAACCGCCTATTCCGATTACGATGAGAACATCGCAGTTGTTTTTTATAAACTCTGCACTTTTTTTAATTCTTTCAAATTCTTCTTTATCGTAATCAGTCGGAAGATTTACCCAACCGAGAAAGTCCGAACCGGCACCGTCTTTGTTGTTTAAAGTTTCAAGTGCTATAATCGCTCTTTCTTCCATTGCTTGTAAATCTGACTGAGATACAATGTTTTCTGAAAATTTTGAATTAAGTTTTACTGACATAATTTGTATATCCTCTTTTCAATAATTTTTAATTCTTTTACATATTACAATATATTCTTCTATAATTCAAGACATTATTTAATAAATAATATTAATAAAGTATAACAATTTTTATCTGTCTGTCAGCATCCCATATTTTTAAGCAAATTTATAAAAAGATATTTTAAGGTAATTTTGTTTATATTTTTGTCGCAAATAAGTTTTGAACGGGCAATTTCTTTTCCGTCACAAGTATAAATAATGTACCCGACACAGTCACCTTTTTTTACAGGTGCATTAATTTTTGATTTTATTTTATATTCCTGTTCAATATCGGAAGATGAAGTTTTTGCAAGTATGCATTTTGATTTTTCGGGAATTGGTTTAAACTTTTTAATTTCTCCGAATTTAACGGTAACATAAGAAATTTGTTTTTCATCAGCTTTTGGATATACGGTTTTGAAATTTGCAAATCCGTAGTCTAAAAGTTGTTTTGCACTGTTAAATCTGTCTTCACTTGTCTTTGCTCCCAAAATAACGGCACAAAGACTTGTGTGTTCTCTTGTTGCAGTAGCGCTCAGACAAAAACCTGCGTTGCTTGTTGTTCCTGTTTTGAGTCCCGTCATACCATTATATTTATTAATTAACTTATTTGTATTTGTAAGTTCAGTTTTCCCATTTCTTAAATAATCCATCCATATAGTTGAAAAATTCTTTATGGTATCGTATTTTATAAGTTCTTTTGAAATAATTGCTAAATCATAAGCACATGAATAGTGGTTTTTGACCGTATCATCAAGTCCTGTACAATTTTCAAAGTGAGTGTTTTTAAGCCCGAGTTCTTTTACTCTTTCATTCATCATTTTAACAAAAGCCTGTTCTGAACCTGCTATGTGTTCTGCTAGAGCATTGCATGCATCGTTTGCACTTGCTATTACTGTTGCTTTGAGCAAATCTTTTACAGTCATTTTTTCATTTAATTCGAGCCAGATTTGAGAACCGCCTTTTTCCACCGAATTTTCTCCGACTGTAACAATGTCGTCCATTTTTATTTTGCCTTTTTCTAACGATTCCATTATCACTAACAGGCTGGCAATCTTTGTAACTGATGCAGGCGACAGTTTTTCAAATTCGTTTTTCTTGTATAACACATCTCCCGTATCGGTATTAATTAAAATTGCCGATTTTGCAGTTGTTTCTTGTATTTGAGAATTATCATCGCTTTTTGCATAAGCACAAAACGGAATAGTGAGGCAATAAAGCAAGCAGACGATAAAACTAACAGTTCTTTTAAATTTAATCATAATTATAACCCCCGTATATAATTATGATATTGATAAAACAATATTACTTTGATATAATAAAAAACCGAGGTGGATTATGAAAGCAGCATTTTATACACTTGGTTGTAAAGTTAACCAATGTGAAACAGAATATATAACCGAATTGTTTAAAAAAGACGGATATGAAATAGTAAACTATACAGATACAGCAGATATTTATGTTATAAATTCATGTACCGTTACTGCTACGGCAGACCAAAAGACAAGACAAAGCATAAGAAAATTTAAAAGAAATCATCCTGAAAGCATTGTTATTTTAACAGGATGTATGCCACAGGCTTATGAAAGCAACGCAAAAGAATTGTCAGAGGCAGATATAGTTATAAGCAACAAAGAAAACAGTAAAATAATTTATTACTTAAATCAATATCTTTCTTCTTGTGAGAGGCTTGTATATATAGATAAACATAAGACGGGAGATAAATTTGATGAATGTAAAATAACTTCATTCGGTAAAAGAATTCGTGCTTTTGTTAAAATAGAAGACGGCTGCGACAGATTTTGCTCTTATTGTATTATACCTATTTCAAGAGGCAGAGTAAGGTCAAAGTCTTTGAGTGATTTAAAAGAAGAAATTAATTCTCTTGCCGAAAACGGAATTAAAGAGATTGTACTTGTGGGGATAAATCTTTCTTCTTACGGAAAAGGCGAAGATTTCAATATTGTTGATGCAGTTAAAATTTGTGCTGAAACCGACGGAATAGAAAGAGTCAGATTAGGTTCATTGGAACCCGACCATATTACTGATGACATTATTGAAGATTTAAGTAAAATTAAAGAATTTTGTCCCCAATTTCATATTTCACTGCAGTCGGGTTGCGATAAAACTTTAAAAACAATGAATAGGCACTATACTTCTTCTGAATATAAAGAACTTTGCGATAAATTGAGAAAAACTTTTACTGATTGTGCTCTTACAACAGATGTTATGACAGGATTTTGCGGTGAAACAGAGAAAGATTTTAATGACAGTTTAAACTTTGTTAAAAGCATTGTTTTTGAAAAGGTGCATGTATTTCCCTATTCCGAAAGACCGGGTACCGTTGCATCTAAAATAGGAAAAGACCTTCCGAAGCAATTAAAAGAACAAAGAGCGAGTATAATGATTAAGGAAAACGACAAAATCAGAGAAAACTATTTTTGTTCTTTAGTGGGAAAAACGAAAGAAGTTTTGTTTGAAAACTTTGTTGACGGATACAATATAGGATATACAAAAAATTATGTACCGATTAAAGTTAAGAGTGACGAATATCTTGTATCTCAAACAAAAAGTGTTAAAATAACAGATTTTTCAGGAAGCGATTTTTGTTTTGGAAAAATAGTTCTTTAAGTTTTCTGACTCCTTTTTCATAGTATTGTTTTCCGATATAAATACGGAAGAATATGAAAATACATATATACCATTGATTTTTGAAATATTATCGACATATTCAGCTTGTTCGGTGAGTATGTCGGTATTTTTTTTAAATTCAAAAACGGAATTTGAATTGTTTTTTGAAGCGTACTCGTCTTTTTTTCCGCATTTATACATAGGCAAACCAATATATATTTCTTTGTTTTCAGTCATATTGCACCAATCATTAACAGTTTTTTTAAACGGACATATTTCATTTTCAAAACCATAGTAAATTTGAGGACATATATAGTCGATAATATCACTTTTTGCCCATAGTTCCACATCGGCATAAATTGTGTTTTTGCAGTAGTCAATATTACCACATGGACTTATTCCAAATTTTATATTTTTATTAGTACTTTTTATTGCTTTACTTACTTTTTTTATCATTTCGTTTACATTGTTTCTTCGCCAATCTTCTAAAGACATATTTCCACCGCTATTCTTGTATTTTTCAAAATATTTTTTATCGGTGTCGTCATTCATATCAGGCGGATAAAAATAATCGTCAAAATGAATGGCAGAGATGTTATAGTTTTCTGCAATTTCTTTAACTCCAGAAACAATTAAATCAGTAACTTTTTCATCTGCGGGATTGAAGTATGTTTTATTGTTAAGAGTAAATGTAAATTCTTTGAAATCGTTTCTCGGTTGTTTTTTTGCATTTTGTGATACTCGGTATGGATTAATCCACGCTTCTATATTTAAATTTAATTTACTTCCCTCTTTGCATATTATTTCCAAAGGGTCATATATCAGTTTTTGATTTTCAAAACAATATTTAGATACAGGAAAAATTTTTGAATTGTAAAATGCATCTGCACACGGTCTTACCTGAACGCATACTGTATTAAATCCATATTCTTTTATTTTGTTTAAAACTTTTTTAATGTTTTCAGTGAATTGATTTTTATTTGAACAGTTTTTTGTAATGTTTGACAGTTCATAATATGTCAGCCAAATGCCTCTTATATAATTGATTTTTTTCACTGAGTTTTCTGTTGTTTCGGTATTTTGTTCTGTTTGAACGGTATTATTATATTCATTAGTTTTTTTAGGAACTAAAACACAACCGTTGAAAAATAAGCATATCGCTAAAAGAATGGCATTAAAAATAATAATTTTTCTCATAAACACTTGAACACTCTCTCAAAATGAAGTATAGTAGAAACGGTGATATAAATGGAATACAGAATTGGAAATTCAAAATTAGTATGGCCTTTAGGCAATACAACAAAATTAGACTGTCCTCATTGTAAACAATCTGTTGAGTTCAGTATCTTTTCTAATGTTAAGGCGAGCCTTGTTGCAAAATTGCCTGTTCTTGAACTTAAAAATGTCGTTTTTCTCGTATGTCCTTCTTGCGCTTCTGTTTTTGGCGTTAAAGAAACTGCGGCAGAGTCTTTGAAAAGCGGTAATTTGCTTGCAATAGGAAATTATGATTTTGAAGAATTAGAACAGTTTAAAAAATGAAATATTTATTATTGTATTTATTGATTGTGAACCTTTTTTCAGCGATTTTAACCGTTGTTGATAAAAAGCGTGCTGAAAAGAACAAATGGCGAATAAGCGAAAATGCGTTGATATTTACGGCTGTTTTAGGCGGTGCAGTTGCTGAATATATATCTATGAAGGTCATTCATCATAAAACACTTCATAAAAAGTTTATGACAGGTCTTCCTGTCATAATTGTTTTTCAACTTATCTTAATAATTTATATATTTTTAAAAATCGGAGCAAAAATATAATTGCCCCGATTTTTTTATAGTATAATACATATCAGTCCGTTACAGCCTTCGTTTATAACTCGTTCTATCGTTTCTCTAAACTTATTTCTTGCGTCTTGAGGCATTCTGTACAGTTTATTATGTAAACCTTCATTTACGAGTTCGTGAAGCGATGTACCGAATATATTTGAGTTCCAAATTTCGCCCGGATTTTCCTCAAATTCTTTAAGCAGATACATTACAAGTTCTCTTGATTGACTTTCACTGCCTACTATTGGTGCTACTTCTGTATATGTATTGCATTTTATCATATGAATTGACGGTGCAGAGGCTTTTAATCTTACTCCGTATCGCCCTCCCTGTTTCATTATTTCGGGTTCGTCGAGTTTTAATTGCTCCATAGTCGGCATTACAATACCGTATCCGTCTTTTTCGACTTGTTCCAAAGCGTTATTGAAAGCGTTGAACTTGTTTTTTAAAGAATACAGTTCAATCATTTGCGACATAAGTTGTTGTTCGTCTAAAATTTCCGTGTTACATTTTTCCGATAAAATTTTATAAAAATATGAATTATCAATGGATAGTTTTAATTTTACACTTCCGCACGACAAATCAATCATCTCTATCTTCATACCTGTTGTGATTTCACTGTCATCAAAACTTTTTGTAAAATCGAATATTGTTCTTATTGAAGACAGACAGTCGCATTTTTCTTTAATTTCTGTAAAAAGTTTATCTTTAAACCAATTTTCTTTTTCAAGATTTTTAATCCATAAAGGCATATTAACGGAAATATCCGATATTGGAAATTCATATAAAACATTCATCAAAATTTGTTTAATATCTTTTTCTTCAAGGTCAATGCAACTGACGGCAAGTACGGGAACATCGTACTTTATTTGCAACGATTTTGCCAATGCAACTGTTTCGGGACTGTTTGGATAAACAGAGTTTAAAACAACGGCAAACGGTTTATTAAGTTCTTTTAATTCATTTATAACTCTTTCTTCTGCTTCCTCATATTCATCACGCGGAATATCACTTATGCTTCCGTCTGTCGTTACAACCAAACCGATTGTAGAATGTTCTGTAATAACTTTTTTTGTACCGATTTCTGCCGCCATATTGAACGGTATTTCTTTTTCAAACCAAGGAGTCATTACCATTCTTGGCTGTTCATCTTCTATATATCCGAGAGAACTCGGCACTATGTATCCTACGCAGTCAATCATTCTTACACGCAGATTTACAGATTTTTCAACTGAAATATTTACTGCGTCTTCAGGTATAAATTTCGGTTCTGTTGTCATTATTGTTCTTCCTGCGGCAGATTGAGGAAGTTCATCTTTTGCTCTTTCCCGAAGATGCGGACTTTCAATATTCGGAATTACTATTGTATCCATAAATTTTTTTATAAAAGTTGATTTACCTGTTCTTACAGGTCCTACTACACCTATATAGATATCTCCGCCTGTTCGTGAACTCATATCTTTATATATAGAATTATCCATAATACTCCTCCTTAAATGCCGGGAATCATTAAAATTCGTTTTGACTCAATGATATCTGATGTCAAATCGTTTTCTTTTATTATTAAATCAACATCGGAACTGAATTTTTTAGCAATATTCCATACATTGTCTTTTTCGTTTGCAAAATAAATAACAAGAGCAGGAGTTTCAATTGTTTTATCATCTGTATCTGAAAAACTTTTCAGTGCTTTAATATTGTTTTTCTTGCACAAAATTGCATCTATTGAACTGTCAAGGCGTATTTCGATTTTGTTTTGAGATTTTATGATGTAATCAAAAGATAAAAACTCGATATTTGACAGACCTGAAATATTTTTTTCATTTATAGATGTATCATATTCCAAATCTTCTGTTGTTTTCGCAAACATCATATTTCCGTCAGTGGATTTATATATGATTTCAATCATAAGTTTTGCTTTTATTTTTACAGTATTGTCACATTTTATTTCTGTTTTTATACAGTTTACAGTTAAATCACATACTTCTGAAATATCTATTGAATCAAAAGAAACCACAGATTTGAAGAGCGTTTTATCCTTAATTTTTGCTATTAAACGACCGTTGTTAATTGTTTCAAACTCGCAGGAAATATTTTTTCCCGGACAATAAGCGTCAATGATAAAATTTTCGTTTTCTTCGCAAAAAGCGTCAAAATTAACACCTATTCTGCCTGCAGCCTCAAATATTTTTAATTCGCCGTTTTCGTCTGCTTTTGCCGTAGTGCAAATGTTTTGTACATCTAAATTACAGATGCACAAAGATTTCTCATCTATACCCGATACATCGATAATTTTATTTATATCAATCAAAGTGCTGAATTTGTTTATGCTTTCATCACTGTCGTCAATTGTGTAAATAACGGAAATTCGTAATTGTGCTTTTATTAATGCTTTATCTTGCACTATGTTTATTTCTTTTAAATTTACATTTGAAAAAGTGTTTATGATACTTTTTATTTTTACATTTTCTTCTGTATTGCCTATTTGTTCACAAAAATCTATTTTTTCTGTTGCACAAGCACAATAATTGAGTTTTTTTGTGTTTAAAATATTCTTTTTTAAATTATTGCAGTCGGAAATTATTTCGCATTCGTATTTGCTGAAAACAAAATAGTCTATTGAAAAAGAAGAATGTATATCAATTCTTCTTTGATTAATCATCCGTGTGCTGTCATATTTTTTTATTGTTTTGTATTTTACTGCGGAATTGTCAGGTAAATCTAAGTTTATGCTTACAGTCTTTGAAAAATCTTCGTCACATGAATATGTTTTAATACAATTATCATTTGAAGATATATAGATTATATCTATTTTTGTCTTACCGTAAAATTTGATTTCATTTTTTGTTTTTTCGTATCCTGTTATGTACGGAACTGCAGAACTTTTTACTATTTTTAGCAAATCATCCATATATTGCGGCAAAGTTATATGAAAATCAAAGTCGCAGTCTGCCGAACCGTCTGTTATGTTTTTAAAGTCGGAAATTTGTTTTAAAGTATATTCAGATGCCATAGCTTTACTCCTTCGCGTATTTTCTATAAAATACTATGAAAAAAAGACGAGGTTTATGCCTCGTCTTACTTTTCTTCTTTAACTTTTTCAATTTTAAAAACAGCTCTTAAAATAGTGCTTAAAAATTTAGGACTTTTGATAAGTACAACTTTCACAGGAATTCCCCCACTCATTTTTTACAGCAGATTATTCCGAGAATGATGACTACTATCGAAAGTATTCGTGTTATCCATATAGTAGGCAGACAACACGCGGCAACGCAGCCAACACCAAAAGCAATCCATAAAAATTCTTTTCGCACTCTTCCTTTCATAGTATAATCACCACCCTTTTACTGCGTGTACCTTATACTATGATATTTATGCTTAATCGTTACTGAGAATAATTAAAAGTTTTCCGTTTTTTACAGAAACTTCTGCAAAATTACAGTTATCTGCAACCTCATTGCTTACCGTTAGTTGTGCGTAGAGTTCCAAATAGTAATTGTTTAACGGATATTTTGCACCTTTTATTGTTAGACTTTCTATATCGTTATAAAGTGCATAGACAGAAAAATATTTATATCCGCAATCTTTATTTATTATTGTTTTTTCATCGCATATATAGACTAAATTTTTATCATCTATTATTCTTGCCTTGACATTGTTTTTAAAACAATATGTAAGCGAGTGTATATTTGCAAGCGTGTGGTCTATTCTGTTACCTATTGCACCGAAAATTTCAATTTCTGTTGCGCCCCTTTTTACAGCTTCACGAACACATGAAAAAGTGTCTGACTCATCTTTAATCGGATTTAATTTTATTATTTCACAATTATAATCAGGTAAATCTGACGAGTCAAAATCTCCTATTATTAAATTAGGGATAAAATCTAATTTCTTATATCCGCTGTCTGCTGCGATAATATATGAATTTTTGTCAATATTGTTTTGAATAAATTTATTATCGGTGTTAGGCGCACCTGAAACTATTGAAAACTTCATTTCTTTTCCCATTCTTTTATATTTTTAACTTCGCTGTACATCTGCTTATAAGAATTAAATCTGCTTTCGCTTATTTTACCATTTTCAACCGCTTCTTTAATAGCACAGCCTTTATCTACTGTATGACTGCAACTTGTAAATTTACAGTTACCCAAATAATCTTTAAATTCACGAAAACAATAAGGTAAATCGTCTTTTGAAATATACTCAAATCTTTCAATGTCAAGTGACGAAAATCCGGGTGTATCTGCAACATAACCGTCACAAACTTTTAATAGTTCACAATGTCTTGTAGTGTGTCTTCCCCTACCCAATTTTTTGCTTGTTTCGCCGACTTCTAAATTCAAAGTCGGTAAAATCGAGTTTAGAAGAGATGATTTTCCTACCCCTGTATTTCCTGTAAATGCACTTACACTGTTTTTCAGCATTTGTTTAATTTCTTTTATACTTGACTCATCGTTATCTATATTACTGATTGAAACGACTTTAAAGCCTGCATTTTTATATATTTCAGCAAATTGTTTATATTTATCGGATAAATCTATTTTTGAAAAAATAATAATAGGTTCAACATTTTTATGTTCTGCCACTGCAATCAATTTATCTATTAAGTAAGGATTTAAAATAGGGTCCTCGACTGATGACACTATAAACAATTTGTCAATGTTTGAAACGGGAGGTCTTATAAAACTGTTTTTTCTTTCAAAAATTGTATCTATTGTATTTTCAGCATTTACATTTACGGTAATCTCGACATTATCGCCTACTAAAGGTGATATTTTCTGTTTTCGGAAACTGCCGCGTGCTTTACATTCATATATAACATCAGCGGCTTCTACATAGTAGAAACCGCCTATACCCTTTATAATTTTACCTTTCATATATTCTCCGTATCAATATCAAGCATTAGTTAAGGAAAGTGTAACTGACTTTTCGGAATCGGCAATTATTTTTTTAGACGAAACAATGCCGTTATTTACAAGTTCTGCTTTAATTGTAACTTCTTTTCCGTTTTCAACTGAAATGCCCATTGTTGCACTTGAACCGTTTAAAACAACATCTTTGCTGTCATACTGTACACCATCAACATAGATAACTAATGTATCTTTTAAAAACTTTTTGGGTAGCTCAACAATTATTTTGATATTATATTCTGAAGGTGCACTTGTGGGTGGAACGCCTGAACTTATTTTTATTGTAACGGTATCCTTTGGATTTATTGAACTTCCGCCGATTGGACTTTGTTCTATAACTTGATTTTTAGGATACTCGCTGTCTTCGGTAATAAACTCAATGTTTGAAAAGCCTGCTTTTGTCAAAACATCTTTTGCGTTAGCTTGAGAGAGTCCATATACATCAGGTAGAACTTTTCTTTCACTTTCAGTTGTTGCAGGTCCTGAACTGATAAAAACAGTAACAGTTGTGCTTGATGATATTTTAGAAGTTTCTTTAGGGTCACTGTAAACTACACAGTTGTTTTTTACATTATTGCTCTCAACAGATACAAATTTGTAATTTGTAATGCCGGCATTTTTCAATATTTGTTCTGCTTTTTCTTTTTCTTTACCATACATTGCAGGCACAGTAAGACTTTTTTCAGAAGCTGCAACTATGAGTTTAACTGTACTGTTTGCTATTACTCTTTCTCCTGCATCCGGTTTTTGGCTTATAACCGTACCCGGTTCTGCAGAATTTGATTCTTGTTGTTCCATAACAAATTCATACGGATATTGTTTGCTTTCTACAATTTCGTCGTAAGATTGACCGACAAAATTTTCGAGTTTTCTTGTATCTGTATTTAATGAACCTGTAAAATACAATATAATTAATACAATTGCCACAATTAATACTACCGAGCCTGTAACTACTGCTGCAATTATTTTTTTCTTATTATTATTTATGTTTTGTATTTGAGTGTCGTTTTCCTGACTTACTTCATTATTTTGTATTTTATCGGTTTTGATGACATATCTTGTCGGCTCTTTATCAACAAAATATGAGTAATCAAATGTAACTTTTGGATTTTTTATAATTTCTTCAATATCAAGCAGCATTTCGGTTGCAGTTTGGTATCTTGAAGAAGGATTTTTTTGCATTGCATGAACGGTAATTTGTTCAAGTCCGAGAGGAATATCGGGATTTATATCTGTGAGACGCTTTGCTTCGTTTTGGAGTTGCATTAGTGCAACAGAAACGGCACTTTCTGCTTCAAACGGAACTTTTCCCGCAAGCATTTCATACAAAACAACGCCCACCGAATATATGTCTGCTCTTTCATCTGTGAACTCGCCTTTTGCTTGTTCGGGACTGATATAGTGAACAGAGCCGATAGCATTTTCTGTCATAGTTCTTGTTTCGCTTCTGCTGAAACGAGCAATACCGAAATCTGCAACTTTTATTTGACCGTTTGGAAGAAGCATAATATTTTGAGGTTTTATATCTCTGTGAACTATACCTCTGTCGTGTGCGTGTTGCAATGCTCTTAAAATCTGAGAAGTAAAATATACAGCGTCATTCCATGTAATTGTTCCTTGCTTTTGAATATACTCTTTTAGAGTTATACCGTCAACATATTCCATTACAATATATTGAAGTTTGTCACCGAAATGAACATCATAAACTTTAACAATGTTCGGATGAGATAAAACTGCTATTGCTTTTGACTCATTTTTAAATCTGCGTTTAAATTCCTCATTGGCAAGAAATTCGTCTTTTAAAACCTTTATGGACACAGTTCTGTCGTCTATACTGTCGTATGCTTTATATACGACAGCCATACCGCCTACCCCGATTATTTCCTGAACTTCGTATCTTCCGTCAAGTCTTTTTCCAACATAGTTTTCCATTTATTATACCTACTTTTATTAGTTTGCAATTGCAACAACAGTTATATTGTCGCCGCCGCCGTTAGCGTTTGCTTTTTTTACAAGTCTGTCTGCAAAAGCATAGTATTTGCTGTCTTTTATTTCTTCGCAAATTTCTTGAGAAGAAACATAGTTTGACAAACCGTCTGTGCATATTATAAGTGTATTGCCTCTGTCTAAATCAACTTGTCTGAAATCAATTTCAATAGTTTTTTCTACACCGAGCGCTCTTGTTATGATGTTTTTATTTGGATGGACTGCGGCTTCTTCTTCGGTAATCTTTCCTTTATTTACAAGGTCTTGTACCATACTGTGATCCATAGTGATTTGCTTTAGTCCGTTATCAGAAACGATATATGCACGACTGTCTCCGGCATGCATAATATACGCTTGCCCTTCTTTGACGATTGCACATACTACCGTAGTTCCCATTCCTCTTAGTTCAGGTCTTTCTAAACTCATATCAAAAACTTCAAGGTTTGCAGCAACAAGCGCAGAATGAAGCATATTTTTAATAGATATATCTTTCATTTGTGCATTGTATGAATTATTGATTTTTTCACTGATAACTTTAACGGCGAGTGCGCTTGCTATATTTCCTCCGGCAGCGCCCCCCATACCGTCACAAACAACTGCCCAAGCAACTCCTCCGGGAAGTTCTCCGACTGCATATGCGTCTTGGTTAGTATCTCTAACCATTCCCTTATCTGTTTTTGCAACAATTTTCATAACTGTTCACCTCGGTTTTTTATGCGTCTGAGCTGACCGCAAGATGCGTTTATATCAGCCCCGAGTGTTCTTCTAATTGTAGCATTAATGCCTCTTTTTTTCAACATTAGTTGAAAATTCTTAATATTTTCTTCGTTAGGAACTTTATTATCTCTTTCCTCTACATTGTTTACGGGAATTAAATTTACATGACAATTCATACCTTTTAACAATTCGGAAAGTTCTTTTGCCTGTTTTTCTTTATCGTTTACACCTTTAATTAAAGTGTATTCAAAAGAAATTCGTCTTGAAGTTTTGTCATAGTATTTTTTACACGCTGAAATCAACTGTGAGATGTTATAACGGTTGTTTATAGGCATTATTGAGCTTCTGACTTCGTCATTTGATGCGTGAAGTGAAATTGTGAGAGTGATTTGCAAATCTAAATCTGCAAGTTCATATATTTTATCTACAATACCGCAAGTTGAAACAGTAACATTTCTCAGGCTGATATTCAAACCGTTTTTATCATTGACATTTTTCAAAAACTTAACTGTGTTTTCGAAGTTGTCAAGAGGTTCGCCTATACCCATCATTACGATATGTGATATTTTTATATTTAAATCTTTTTCAGCTGAATGAATTTGACTTTCAATTTCACCTGATGTTAAATTTCTTTTGAAACCTGCAAGTGTTGAAGCACAAAATTTACATCCCATTTTACAACCGACTTGAGATGAAACGCATATTGTATAGCCGTATTTATACTTCATTATTACTGACTCTACATATTCACAGTCATTCAGTCTGAATAAATATTTAACGGTTCCGTCTATTTGAGATACATATTTATCTTCTATTTGACAACTTGAAATATAATATTTTTCTTCTAAATCGTTTCTCAAGTCTTTTGAAATATTTGACATTTCCGAAAAAGAAACTACACCAAATTTATGCAGCCATTCAAAAATTTGCTTTGCTCTGAATTTAGGCAAGTTCATTTTTTTGCATAAAAGTTCCACTTCAAAAAACTCAAGTGATTTTATATCTTGTTTAATCATATTTTTTCCTAATTAAAGCCATAAAGAAGCCGTCTCCGCCGTCTTTTGACGGAAAAACAGTAGATTGTTCAATACATTCAAATTTTTCGTTTTCTTTCAAAAATTTTGAAACAATTTTCTCGTTTTCATTTTTATTTAAAGTACAGGTTGAGTAAACCAATTGTCCTCCTGTTTTTAAATATTTTGAACAGGTTGACAAAATTTGATATTGAATATCATAAAGCGGTTTTATTTCATCAAGATTTTTATACTTGATTTCAGGTTTTCTTCTTATAATTCCAAAACCGCTGCATGGAACATCGCATATAATTTTATCAGCAAGTGGCATATCTTTATTAAATACACTTGCATCGTTTACTTTTGTTTTAATGATATTTATTCCGAGTCTTCTTGCTCCGTCATTTACGAGAGAAAGTTTATTTTCGTGAATGTCAAAAGCATATATTTGACCTTCATTTTTCATATTTAATGCCGTTTCAAAAGATTTTCCTCCGGGACAACAGCACATATCCAAAACTGTGTCTCCGCTTTTTGCATTCAGTAAATCTGCGGCACATTTACTTGAAATATCTTGAACAAAAAATAAACCTTTTTTATATAATTCACTCTCTGCTATATCAAATTGTGAAAGAATTTGAACGGAATTTCCGACTTCTTTTGCAATTTTACCGTTTCTGTTAAGTAGGTTGCAAAGTTCTTCAGCAGATATTTTCAAAGTGTTCGGCGTTAAATAGATAGGTGCTTTTTCATTTATTGCCTCAAGTATATTTTTCGTATTTTCTTCGCCGTAAGCCTTTTTCCAAAGATTAATTAAATGAATGGGACAGGAATATCTGTATTCTTCGGGTAAAGAATCAATATCTATTTTGTTTTGACATATATTTCTCAAAACGGCATTTACAAAACTTTTATAGTAAGAATACTTTTTGCTGTTAAGTAAATTGACAGTTTCATTAACTGCCGCTCTTTCAGGTATGTTGTCAAAAAAATAAATTTGATAAACGCCCATTCTTAAAGCCGTTTTAACAACTTTTTTTGAAGAATTGTATTTCTTACAAAATTTGCCGATTATGTAATCGAGAGTCAGTTTTCGTTCAACAACACCGTAAACCAATCTCGAAATGAAGGCTTTATCAACTGAACTTTCAATTTTTTTTAAGTAATTGTTCAGCATAATATTTGAAAACGAATCGTCTGTTTCTATTTTGTTTAATATTTCAAAAGCAATTTGTCTTGAATTTTCAGCCATATAAATTTAATCTCTTCTGTTGTTTAAAATAATTAAAAATCTGAATAAAGTAGCGAGTGCAGATGCAAGTGCGGCAACATAAGTCAAAGCAGCGGCACCCAAAACTTTTTTAGCACCGACATTTTCTTCTTTGGTTAAATAGCCGTTTGCTTCAATTGTTTGTATAGCACGCTTACTTGCGTTAAATTCGACAGGAAGTGTGATAAGTTGGAAAAGTGCTACCATTCCATACAAAACAACACCTATTGTTATCAATGTGTCGCTTGTAATAATCATACCGAAAACGGCAAGAGGAATACCGAGCATTGAGCCTATTCTTGTTGCAGGAATAACAGCATTTCTGAGTTTTAAAAAAGCATATCCCTGTGCATGTTGACAAGCGTGACCTGCTTCATGGCAAGCTACACCTACTGCAGCGATTGAAGTAGAGTCATAAACACTTTCCGAAAGATTGATTACTTTCGTTGCCGGATTGTAGTGGTCTGTCAAATTCCCGCTTATTCTTTGTATTTTGACATCTTTAATGCCGTTAGCAAGCAAAAGTCTTTGCGCTGCTTCAGCACCTGTCATATTTCGTGAATTGCGAATTGAAGAATATTTATTGAAAGTTGATTTAATATTTAATTGACAAATAAGAGCAAATATAAATACAGGAACCATTATGATACCTGTCATATAGTAAAGCCAATAAGAGCCCATATTATCCTCCTATAATTGAACTGCGTTCTATTTTATTTCCGGCAAGAAAATCTTTTGCGGTCATTCTTTTTTTGCCTTCAAGTTGTAACTCAAGTATTTCTATACACTTACCGTCGCCGCAAGAAACAACAAGTCTTTTTTTATTTGACATTACTTCTCCCGGAAGATTTCCTAAATCATCACAAAGAACAGATTTGTGTATTTTTAAAGTTTTTGAATTGAACTTTGTTTGAGCACACGGCCATGTTTGCAAGCCTCTAATTTGATTATGAATTTGAAAAGCAGATTTATTCCAGTCAATTTCTGACATGGATTTATTTATCATTTTTGCGTAAATATAATCTCCTGATGGTTGTTTTATAGGATTGATACTGTTATTTTCTATCATATCAAGTGATTTTATAAGAGTATTTGCACCTATAACTGAAAGTCTGTTAAATAATTCTTCTGAAGTTTCATTTTCGCCGATTTCAGTTTTTTCGACTAAAAGCATATCGCCTGTGTCCAGTCCTTCGTCCATCTGCATAATAGTTACGCCTGTTTCTTTATCTCCGTTTAAAACGGCATATTGAATAGGCGCAGCACCTCTGTATTGAGGTAACAGCGATGCGTGAACATTGATACAACCGTGTTTTGCCGATGTCAAAATTTCTTTAGGTAAAATTTTTCCGTATGCAACAACAATAATTATATCAGCGTTAAAATCTTTTATTTGTTTTATAACATCTTCATTTTTCAAGGTTTTAGGTTGGAAAACAGGTATATTATATTTAACTGCACACTCTTTGACAGGAGTAGGCATAACTGTTTGTTTTCTTCCTACCGGTTTATCGGGTTGAGAAAAAACTGCTGAAACATTGTGTTTCGAATTAATTAATTTTTCAAGACAACCGACTGAAAAATCGGGAGTTCCCATAAAAATACAATTCAAAAATTCACCTTCTCGCCGGGTATAATATGTGAAGTAAATAAAATACCGTCCAAATGGTCGATTTCATGGCAAAATGCTCTTGCTTTGAGTCCTTCTCCTGTATAGATGTGCCATACACCGTTTCTGTCCTGTGCCTTAACCTGAACTTTCATAGGTCGTTCTGTTACAGCAAATCTTCCGGGAAGTGAAAGACATCCTTCTTTTTCATGTTGTGTACCCTCTTTTTTTACTATTTCCGGGTTTACAAGTTCAACAAGTCCGTCGCCGACATCTATAACTACTACTCTTTTTAAAATGCCAACTTGAACTGCTGCAAGGCCGCAACCGTCGTAATGATACATTGTTTCAGTCATATCATCAATAAGTTGTGCCAGCCTTTCATCAAATTTTTCTGCAACTCTGCTTTTTTTTGTCAAAGTTGTATCTCCGAATTCAATTATTTTTCTTAATGCCATTTTTTTCTCCTAATTTATACCGATTGGATTTAAATCTACTGATATTGAAATATCTTTGTATTCTTTTATTTTACTACAAAATTTTAAAATTTCTGTTATCATTTTTCTAATATTTTTATTATTTTTGCATTTAATTATCATATTATATCGAAATTCATTATTAATTTTTGAAATTTTAGACGGTGACGGACCTAATACTATTATTTTCTCATCACTGTATTTATTTGTATTTAATTCGACTAATTTTTCAAAAAAAGATTTTGCACAAAGAGAAACATTGAGTTCATCTTTTCCTAAAAAAAGTATGGTAATCAAATCACAAAATGGCGGATATGTAAGCATTTGTCTTAATTCTATCTCTGTTTCATAAAATGATTTATAATCTTGTTTTGCAGCATATTCTATAATTTGATTGTACGGATTGATAGTTTGTATTACTGCCAAACCGTTTTCATCACTTCTACCGCTTCTTCCTATAACTTGAGTCATTAAATCAAAAGATTTTTCAGAGGCGTTGTATTCTTCACTGTAAAGAGAATTGTCTGCATTTACTATGCCTACCAATTTTACATCCGGAAAGTCAAGCCCTTTTGCTACCATTTGAGTTCCGACCATAATATCATATTTTTTCTCTGCAAAATCTTTTAGCAATTTTTCGTGTGAGAATTTTTTTGAAGTAGTGTCGGCATCCATACGCAAAATATTTGCATTAGGCAACAGTGCCTTTATTTCATCTTCAATTCTTTGCGTACCGTAACCTGAATATCTGACATTATGCCCGTTACATTCGGGGCAAATATTGTCTAATTTTTTTGTATATCCACAGTAATGACACTGTAAACGATTTGATACGCTGTGATATGTTAATGAAATACTGCAATTCGGACAAGTGATAACATGACCGCAGTCTTGACATGCAATAAATGTGTTATAGCCTCTTCTGTTTATAAGTAAAATTGACTGAAATCCGCTATCATAGTTGCTTTTAAGCAATTCTGCCAACTTACTGCTGATTGGAGAAAAATTTTTGTTTTTATATTCATTTTTCATATCAACAGTTATTACTTCGGGCAATTTTGAATTACCATATCGCTCATCTATTTCGCATAATTCATATTTCCCGTGTTCTGCAAGCGAATATGACTCAACACTTGGCGTTGCTGAAGCCAAAACCAACAGACATTTGTTATATGCACATCTGAATTTTGAAACATCTTTTGCATTATATTTCGGCGACATTTCAGACTTATAACTTGATTCCTGTTCCTCATCAATTACAATTAAGCCGAGATTGTGTACGGGAGCAAAAACAGCACTTCTTGTTCCGATTACTATTTTCGCTTCTCCCCTGTCAACTCTTTTATATTCATCAAATCTTTCACCGAGTGAAAGACCGCTGTGAAATACTGCAACTTGATTTGAATATCTTTTAATGAAGATTGAAATAGTTTGAACGGTAAGGGCAATTTCGGGTACCATAACGATAACATCTTTGCTTTTTCTTACGACATCATCAATAAGTTTAAGGTAAACCTGTGTTTTACCGCTTCCTGTTATTCCGAAAAGCAATGCAGTTTTAAAATCGTTGCTGTTTGACAATTTTAAAAGTTTTTCATAAGCCGTTTGTTGTTTGTTTGAAAGTACAATTTCATTTTTTTCATTTTTTTCATTTTTTTTATCCGTTACATACGGCTGACGGTAAACTTCTTGTTCAAAAAACTCTATAACACCGTTTTTGTGGAGTGTTTTCAGAACACTGACGCCTACCGAACAAAACTCTTTTACTTCAGAAAATGAGGCACTTTCAACATCATTAAGCAAATTGATAACAGACTGTTGTTTAACGGTAATTTTTTCACAATGAAAGTTGGGTTTCAATCTGACCATTCTTTCATTTCTGTCGCCTATTTTACCAAAACCTTTAGGAAGCATCAGTTTTAAACACTCATATTCGCAGGTGAAGTATCTTTCTTTCATCCATTTTGAGAGTTTTAAAAATTCATCTGATAAAGTAACACTGTTTGGAACTTTTCTTGAAATTTCCTTTAGTTTTGATGTGTCGCCGTTGAAAATACTTAATACAATTCCGTATCTTTTTTGATTGTTTTTTCCAAAAGGAATTTCAACGGCACAGCCGCAAAATATCTCATCTGATAAGTTTTGCGGTATTTTGTAACTGAAATTTTCTCCAAAACTGAAAAAAGTGTTTTCAACCGCTACTTCGGCAATTTTATCAGTCATTGTTTTTAGCTTTTATTTCTTCCGGTTCTTCAACTATATATTTTCCGTCGTGTAATTCATCAATAGCCAAAGAAACAACCTTTTCATCAAGAGTTTCTTCTTTTTCAATGTATTCATCTTGTATTTGTCTTGCTCTTTTTGCGGTTGCAACAACAAGAGAATATCTGCTGTTTGTATTTTTTAATAATTCTTTTAAATCGGGATTGAACATAATAATTACCTCTTAATTTCTTTTATTTAATTCATTTGTAATGATTTTATCTATTTCATTTACGCAAACGGAAAGAATATCGTTTACGACGCAATAGTCATAATCGTTTGCTTTTTTCAATTCATCGTTTGCAATCAGCATCCTTGATTTAATGCAGTCTTCACTGTCTGTTCCTCTGTCAACAAGTCGTTTTTCAAGGACTTCAAGACTCGGTGGCATTAAAAAGATTGAAAGGCAGTCGGGCAGCATTTTCATAATTTTTGCGGCACCGATAGTTTCAATGACAAGTATGCATATTTTGCCGTTTTCAACTGATTTTAAAACTTCACTTTTCGGCGTTCCGTAATAGTTGCCGTTATAGTTTGCAAATTCAAGAAAATCGTTTTGTCTAATCATTTCTTCAAATTCATCTATTGTTTTGAAAAAATAATCTTTTCCGTCAATTTCTGCAGAGCGTCTGTTTCTCGTAGTTGCGGAAACTGAAATATGACAATCGTTTCTCACTTTACACAGTGCTTTTACTACTGTGTCTTTTCCACATCCGCTCGGGGCAGATATGACAACAACCATTCCTTTATTCATCACTGTCCTCCATACCGAATTTTGCAGCTATTTGTTTTAGGTCAAGATAACTTAAAATAATATTATCTGAATCTGTAACAATAACACTCATAGTTTTTCTGCCGTGAGTGGCATCAATAAGTTTACAGTGTGCTTTACTTTCCTGAACTATCCTTTTTACAGGGGCAGATTCAGGACTTAATACAGATACCACTCTTTCAGCATTGACTAAATTGCCGAATCCAATATTAACTAATTTCATATTTTTGCCCTTTTATTCAATGTTTTGGATTTGTTCTCTTATTTTTTCAATATCGGCTTTAATATCAACAACTTTTCTTGATATTTCAACATCGCTGCATTTTGAACCGATTGTATTTGTTTCCCTGTTCATTTCCTGTACAAGAAAATCCATTTTTCTTCCGATTGCCTCTTCACTGTTTAAAAATGTTTTAAACTGGTCAATATGACTGCGAAGACGCACTGTTTCTTCATCAACAGCAACTTTATCCGAATAAATTGCAGCTTCCATCAAAATTCGTTGTTCATCAATTGAAGTTGTTTCAAGAACTTCTTTCATTTTTTGATAAAGTCTTTCTTGATATTCACTTACGGTTTGAGGTGAACGATTTTCGACAAAAGAAACACATTCTAATATATGATCACATTTCAAAAGCAAGTCAGTTTTTAACTTTTCGCCTTCGGTTTCTCTCATTAATATAAATTTATCTATGGCATTTTCTGCAATTGTCTTTACGCTTTGCCATACTAAATCTTCATCAATTTCCTGTTTGGTTACATTTAAAACTTCAGGAAAACGAGAAATTAAAGATGAGCCGAAATCTTCTTTTAATCCCAATTCTGCGGAAAGTTCTTTTAAAGAGTTTGCATAGGCTTTTGCAAGCGGCTTGTTTATCTGTACTTCAACTGAATTGTCAGATAAATTTTCGATAGTCAAAGTACACTCAATTTTTCCTCTTGCTACTTTTGAATTAACAAAAGATTTAAGTTTTTCTTCTAAAAAAGCATATTGTCTTGGGACTCTTGAATAAAATTCAAAAAATCTGTGATTTACAGATTTAAGTTCAACAGAGATATTATAGCCGTTTTCTTCGCCGTAACTTCTGCCGAATCCTGTCATAGACTTAATCATATTTTTTACCTCATAATAAAAGACTTGAAAAAACTTTTTTAATTTCGGTTTTTTCAAGTCTTAATTATAATTATTATTATTTTAGATATCAAGAGTTTATTAATAAAATGTTTACAATATTAACAGAAAATTAATTTATCTTTCAATGCCTTCCAAAATACTTCTTGCAACGCTTATACCGTTTGCAGAAGCTTGCATAAGTCCTCTTGTAACAGAAGCACCGTCGCCGACAGCACGCAAGCCTTTAACGCTTGTTTCAAAATCTTTATCAACAACAACTTTATTTGAATAGAACTTAACTTCTACACCATAAAGCAATGTTTCATCGCTTGCGATACCGGGAGTAACTTTGTCAAGAGCTTCAAGCATTTCGGCAATATCAACCATAATTCTGTGTGGAAATACAAGTGAAAGGTCGCCGGGAACAGCGTCTTTTAAAGTTGGAATGATATTGTTTCTGTAAAGTCTGTCTTCAGTTGTTCTTCTGCCTCGTTTAAAATCGCCGTATGTTTGAACAAGAATTTTTCCGTCACAAAGCATATTGCTTAATTGTGCTATATGTTTACCGTACTCAATAGGAGATTTAAACGGTTTTGTGAATTTTTTAGAAACAAGGAGTGCAAAGTTTGTATTGGTTGTCTTAAATTCTTTTGACTTATAAGCATGACCGTTTACAACTGCCAAACCGTTGTCATAATATTCTGTTGCAACTTCGCCTGACGGATTGGTGCAAAATGTTCTGACTTTATCATCAAATGTAGGTGTATGATAAACAAGTTTTGCTTCGTAGAGATTTTCGTTTAAAAACTTCATTACTTCGTCTCTTACCTCTACTCTGACGCCTACATCAACAGTTCCGACTTCAGTTTCAATATTGTGTTGTGAACACAAATTTGAAAGCCATTCAGCGCCTTCTCTTCCGACAGCAGTGACAATTTCCGAACACATATATGTTTCAGTTGCAGTTTTTACACCTTTAACACAACCGTCTTCAATGATTATATCTTCAACCATTGTGTTAAAAATCATATCAACGCCTTCATCTTCAAGATAGTGCTGGAGTTTAGCGTAAATTTTATATCCTTCTTCAGTACCCAAGTGTCTTATCGGGCATTCAATGAGTTTAAGGTTTGCATTAATAGCTTTTCTTCTTATTTCTTCAATTTCTCTGAATTTATCAACGCCGTAAACATTTTTATCAGCACCGAATTTAAGATACACATCGTCTGCTTCTTTAAGAAGTTTTTGTGTATTTTCATAACCGAGAATTTCCGGTAAATTTCCGCCTACATCCGGTGATAAAGAAAGTTTACCGTCTGAAAATGCACCTGCACCTGCAAAGCCTGTTGTAATTGAACAAGGTTTGCATCCTACGCACTTTTGAGTAACTCTTTTCGGACACTGTCTTTTTTCGATAGAGCGTCCCTTTTCTATCATTAAAACTTTAATTTCGGGTTGTTGTCTTTTTAACTCATAAGCACAAAAGATACCCGAAGGGCCTGCGCCGATTATTATTACATCGTAATTATTATTCATTATAAAATCCTCCGAAAATTATCTTTCTTCTCTGTAATAATTAAGACCAAGATGCTTTGGTTGATTTGAATTTTTCTTTTTTCTCATAGATGAAAATACGAGAACTATTGCGGTAAGCAAAAATGGCAACATAGAGTATATGTCAATCGGAATTTTAATAACATCCGATGGTACATAGTATTGCAATGTTTGGAAAGCACCGAAAACAAATGAGCCGAGAATTGCTACGAGTGGTGACCAACTTGCAAAAATTACAAGGGCAACTGCTATCCATCCCGTACCGTTAACGATACCACCTTCCTGCCAACTGCCGTTTGCAGAGATAAAAGCCATATATGCGCCACCGAGACCGCAGATACCGCCGCCTACGATGATATTAATATATTTGTAAAGTGTTACATTTATACCTGCTGCGTCTGCGGCACCCGGATTTTCTCCGACAGCTCTTAAATTTAAGCCGTATTTTGTTTTCTTTAAAAATACATAACAAATAATTGCTATTGCAATGGCAAGAAAAATAAGAATATTCATTTTACTGAAAATTTCATTGAGAAGCGGTATATCTTTAAAAGCAGGGATTGAGAGACTTCCTGTTTTAGCAACAAATTTTTCAGAAAGTTTAGGAGCACCGCCTTCAGCTGTTGTCATTATTGTACCGAGAACTTTTGCAAGGCCTATACCGAAGATGGTAAGTGTAAGACCTGTTACATTTTGGTTTGCTCTGAGTGTAACAGTAAGAAAAGCATAAATAAGGTCGATAATCATACAACCTATAAATGCAGCAAGTAAAGCTATGAAAAGACTGTCAGTGTGAAGTGCTGTGAAAAATCCTATAAATGAACCCATCCACATTAAACCTTCAACACCGAGATTTAAACTTCCTGTTTTTTCAGTTAAAATTTCTCCGACGGTAGCAAACAAAAGCGGAGCAGCTGAAATTATAGATGCACATAAAAAGTTTACAAAAGTTTCCATAATCATTTTGCTCCTTTCTTGCTTTTTGATGAACCGAATGTGATTTTGTAGTTAATAAAGAATTCACTTCCGAGAACGAAGAACAGAATAATGCCTTGAAGGACATCGGCAGCATAAGCCGATATGCCAATAGCAGTTTGCATATTGCTGCTTCCCTTTTCAAGTATTGCAAAGAAAGCAGAAACAATGGAAATTATAATAGGATTAAGCTGTGACAACCAAGCAATGATGATACCTGTCCAACCTACTCCGCCTGTGACACCTGTTGTAAGAGTGTGGTCATAACCTGTTGACTGAACCATTCCTACAATACCGCAAATTGCACCGCTGATAAACATTGTTCTTATGATGATTTTTTTAACATTCATTCCTGAATATCTTGCAGTTTCCTGACTTCCGCCGACAACAGAAATCTCATATCCTCTTTTTGTGTATGTTAAATAAACATAAACAAATACAATTAACAAAACTGCTATTATCCAACCGATGTGAATGCCGAAAACTTTAGGTAAAAATACATTTTCATCAAATGAGCCGATACTTGCAAAACCTTGTGTCCTTTTCCACGGACCTGAAATTAAAAACGCTATCAAGTATTGAGCGACATAGTTAAGCATAAGTGTGAAAAGTGTTTCGTTTGTTCCGAATTTTACTTTAAATAAAGCAGGAATTAAGGCAAAAATACCACCGCCTATTGCACCTGCTATAAACATTACAGGTATAAGAATTATTTTAGGCCAATCAGAGCAGTTTAATGCGAAAAAGCAGGAAAAAATACCGCCCATCATTATTTGACCTTCTGCACCTATATTCCAAAACTTCATTTTAAATGCAAAAGAAAGACCTAAAGAAGTGATTACCAAAGGTATCCACAGAGAAACCGTTGATTGAAAAGAAATTTTCGACCTGAAACAGCCGTCGATTATTGCTTTGTATGCTTCAAATGGATTAAAGCCTAAAATTGCTATAAATATACCGCCAACAACAAGTGCAAGCAAAACAGATGCAATTCTTAAAAGTATTTTTGAACTGTTTGACATATTGACTTGTTTAGTCAAGTGAATAGGCATATTGTTTAATTTTTTATGCATCTGTAAACACCTCCTCTTGTTTTTGTCCTGTCATAAGCAATCCGATTTGTTCTTTTGTAACGCTCTTAGCATCAACAATACCGGTTACTTCGCCGTGACAAAGTACCATTATTCTGTCGCAGAGACTGAGCAGTACATCCAAATCTTCGCCTATAAACAAAACCGCTACACCGCGTTTCTTTTCTTCATTTAATAAATCATAGACAATGTATGACGAATTAACATCAAGACCCCTTACAGGATATGCAGTTACGATAACTTGCGGACTTGCTTTAATTTCTCTTCCCAAAAGTACCTTTTGAACATTTCCGCCTGAAAGATTTTTTACGGGTGTGTTTACTGAAGGTGTTGAGATTTCAAGTTCTTCAACAAGTTTATCTGCAAGTTCTTTTGCAGGTTTTTTATCAACCAATATACCCTTATTTGCGTTATAAGATTTCAAAAGTAAGTTGTCAACAATACCCATTGTCGCAACAAGTCCCATACCGAGTCTGTCCTCCGGAATGAAACTCATACTTATTCCCTGTTTAATGATTTGAGAAGGCGTGTTTCCAATAATGTTCTTTTTATTGAAAAGGATTGCCCCTTCTTCAGCTTTTTGAAGACCTGCAATTGTTTCACAAAGTTCTTTTTGACCGCTGCCTGCAACACCTGCAACGCCGAGTATCTCTCCGCCTTTAATGTCAAAGTTAACATCTTTGAGCGCCAAAGTATCGCCGTTTTTTACTGTTAAATGGTGTACTTCAAAAAAATTATCTATTTTCTTTGTTTCAGGTCTTTCAATTAAAAGGTCTACTTTTCTTCCTACCATCAAGTTTGTTAACTCACTTGAATTTGTTTCAGATGTTATAACCGAACCTACTGTTTTGCCTTTTCGCAAAATAGTTACTCTGTCGCTGATTTCAAGAACTTCGTTCAGTTTGTGCGTTATGATGATTATAGCACAACCGTTATCTTTCATATTTCTTAAAATTTTGAAAAGTCGTTTAGTTTCTTGAGGAGTCAATACGGCTGTCGGCTCGTCTAAAATAAGAATTTCGGCACCTCTGTAAATTACTTTTAAAATTTCAACAGTTTGTTTTTCACTTACTGACATTTCGCTTACGATTTTATCAGCATCAGTTGTTAAACCGTAAAGAGATGAAATTCTTTGGAGTTCCTTTTTAAAATTCTTTTTTCCTGAATAACCCATTTCGATATTTTCTTTGGCAGTAAATACATCTACAAGTTTAAAATGCTGATGTACCATACCTATTCCCAAATCAAAACTGTCTTTAGGAGAATTTATGGCTACTTCTTTACCGTTTACTTTGATTGTACCGCTGTCGGGATGATATATTCCCGAAATCATATTCATAAGCGTTGTTTTACCTGAGCCGTTTTCACCTAAAAGTGCAAGGATTTCACCTTTTCTTACAGTTAAATCAACGCCGTCGTTTGCTTTAATTGTACCAAAACTTTTTTTAATACCTTGAAGTTCAATGGCTATATTATTTGTCATAAATACACTTCCTAATATATATTACCGTTTAATGCTCAGCACAAAACAAAGAAAAAATCGCTGTGTTTTCTGCTGAGCATTACGCAGAAACAGTGGGACACAATTTGTGTCCCACTTATTAAATAAAATTATAATGTTGAAACGCCTTTTACATAGTAAGTCATTTCTTGAGCGATTTCTTTATCTGTCAAATCGTGACCTAATTTTGTGCCGTCTGCTTTTTCAACATCTTTATTAAAGATTACTGTTGTTCCGTCAACAATACCTTTTTTAGCTTCTTCAACAGCTTCTGCTGTTCCGTCAGTTACTGCTTTTTCATTAAGAGGAGAAATGTCAATGAGTCCTTTGTTCATACCTTCATAGTAGTTGCCAAATTCATTCCATGCTTTTCCGTCAAGTACCCATTGAACTGCTGCTGTGTAGTAAACATCCCAATTCCAAATAGGAGATGTAAGGCAAGTAGTCGGAGCTGCCGGTACCATATCTGAGTTATAGCCTATACCGAATACCTGTTTGCCGTTTTGGTTTGCTTTAGCAATAGTTGTTTGAGTTGTGTCAGAGTCACAGTGTTGAGAAATTACAGAACAACCTGCATCAATGAGAGCTTGTGCAGACTTACCTTCTTTTTCAGGATTGAACCATTCGCCTGTTACAGATACTTTAAGTGTGCATTCAGGATATACTGATTGAGCACCGAGAAGGAAAGCGTTAATACCGCCTGTAACTTCTGCGTTTGTATCATCCATAGCAGCAACATATCCAAGTACAGGGTTGTTCAATTCTTTTGCTTTAAGACCTGCAACTACGCCTGAAAGATAACGAGCTTCGTTAATTCTTCCGAAATAGTTGTTGAAGTTTGAGTCGTTGCTGAGTGAACCTGAACAGTGAGAGAAGATGATATCAGGATATTGTTTAGCAAACTCATCAACTGTTGTCATATAGTTGTAGCTTGTAGCAAAGATGATGTTACAACCTGCTTCAACAAGTTCTTGAAGAGATTGTTTTGTAAGTGTTGTGTCTGTGTCGGGAACATTGTCTTTAATGACTACATTTTCTTCAGGGATGCTGAGTTCTTTCATCATACCTACAATACCTGCCTGATGAGCAGCTGTGTAGCCTGAAGTGTCATCCTTACTTGTAATGTGAAGAACGCCGATTTTGATTGTGTCGGCAGTCAGTTCACCTTTTTTGTCTTCATTGTCTTTTGTGCCTGAAGAACAAGCAACACATACAACTGCAAGAACAACCGCCATTAAAATGGCAATGAGTTTTTTGGAAAGTTTCATTTAACTATTCCTCCTTAAATAATAATTATTAAAAGGCAACAGCCTCTAATTACAAAGTTATTCTCTGAAAGTTATTTCCCCTGTTTCGTGATTCATATCTTCAACAATAGCAAGCGATTCTACACGAACGCCTTGTTCACGCAAGTTATCTCCTCCGTGCTGATATCCTTTTTCAATAACTATTCCGCATCCAACCAGTGTTGCACCGCTGTTGTTTACAAGTTCAATTAAACCATTAAGTGCGTTTCCGAGTGCAAGGAAATCATCAACAATAAGAACTTTATCGCCTTTATTTAAAAATTTTTTAGATACGATAATGTCGTATGTAGTACCATGTGTAAATGAAGCAACTTTTGAAGTATAAACTTCTCCAGCTATGTTTTTTGATTTTGTTTTTTTAGCAAAAACAAGAGGACAGTTGAAAAATTGTGCTGCCATACATCCTACGCCGATACCTGATGCTTCAATCGTTAAAATTTTATTTACACCGCTGTCTTTGTATAGACGATAGAATTCCTTTCCGACTTCCGCCATAAAAGGAACATCTATTTGATGATTTAAGAATGAGTCAACTTTTAAAATGTTTCCTTCATATACTTCGCCTTCGGAAATAATTTTGTTTTTTAATAAATCCATATAAAACCCTCTAATCTATTTTACAAGGGTATAATACATTTTTTTTAGTATTTTTGCAATTTTTTGTATTATCTTGTAATATTTTTGTAAACTAATATCTAAAATATGTTAATAAAGTTATAAGCACAATATATTTATTCCCAAAAACAAAATCAGCCCGAGCAAAACTCGAGCTGAAAATGGTGCCGATGACCGGACTTGAACCGGTACGATATTGCTATCGAGGGATTTTAAGTCCCTTGCGTCTGCCTATTCCGCCACATCGGCACATAACATTGATATAATAAAGTATTTTAAATCAAATGTCAAGACAGTTTGACGATATTTTTATCAATATTTTTCGGATTTGTCAATTTTAGATTTTCCTGAATTTTTTGATTACTGATTTTTTTACCGGATTTAATATAATCTAAAAATTCACTGAAGTCGTATTTTATTTCAGGCATAATATTTATTATGCCGAACTTTACCATCAGTGTTAAGATTTCTATAACATATTTTTGATTTTCTGCGTCTTTATTATCTAAAACTTTCAGCACTTCAAATAATTTTTCAGGTTTTAATTCTTTTATTTCATTAATGGTTTTTGCTTCTGTTGCATCCAAAATTTCAAACAGAGTTTCAAAAACGCTTTCAATTTTTTCTTTTTCTGCGTTTTCAAGAACATCGTTAATTGTTTTTTCAAACAATATGCTTGAATAGTTTGCTTCAGTGCTGTACTCAAAATCATTGTCATTTATATGCCAATTATAAATGTGGTGCTGACTGATGCCGTGTTCTTCGCTTTCAACAACTAAAATTTTTTCATCATGGTTAAAAATTCTTCCTATAATAGAACCTTCCGGGATAATTGTTGTTATTTTTTCATTTATTAAGTCGTATGGTTTTGATTTAACATATTCACTGCTGAAACCCGGACCGTCAAAATTAAATATATCAATTATTCTGTCTTTTAAAGAATCATCGCATTCAACCGCAGAATAAACCGAAAGATTTCCTCCTTTTGAGTGTCCTGTTAAATGGTAGTATTTGTTATCGGAAATAAAGTGTTCATTTAAGTATTTAATAGCCTGTATTTGAGAATATATAGGGAAAGTAAAGGAAAGTGCCGCTGACTCTTTAAGCCCTGAAAGCGTTTCGTCAGTGCCTCGAAAAGCAATGACATTTTCTCCGTTTTGTAATTCAAGTGTAATTGCAGAAAATTGTTTTTCTTCTGCATCAAAAACTTCATTTCTATAATCTTTTGCGACAATGTTTCTGTACCGTTTTCCGTTTGAAATGATGCACAACAGCAATATGGCTTTTTGCATTATTAAAGAAAATTGCAAAAGTTCTTCTTCACTGAATGTTTCTGTTATAATTCTCCAAATATCTATCAATTTTAAAGGTGAATTAAAATCAAAAATTTTTTCATATTCAATATATGCAAGTTGGGAAAAAATCAATGCGTCTAATTTATTATATGAAAACTCATCAAAATCAATATTGCAATACTTTTCCGCATAGTCAAAAATATTTTCCATAAGCACCACAAAAACATAATAAATTTATAATACTAACAAAAATATAGTAATTATTTAATAAAATTATACCAAATTTAAAAATTTTTTCAAGTTTTAATTGACATATAAAAGACTCTGTTGTATAATCTATACCAACGCCGGTGTGTTGGAATTGGCAGACGAGACGGACTCAAAATCCGTTGCCCGCAAGGGCGTGCGGGTTCGACCCCCGCCACCGGCACCAAACCTCGAGTTAATTCACTCGAGGTTTATTTTTAACAAAAATACAATTAATCAAAAAAAACGATTTCGTAGTTAGAGCGAAATCGTTTTTTATTTAAGGCTGATTTTTATTTATTATTGCGTTTTTTATAAACCGTTATCCCGGTACACAATGCAGCTAAAGTGATTATGAATGTTGCCACAACAGAAACGGTTTTTCCCATATCAGGAATATTTGGTGTTTGTACATTGGTGTTATTGTTGTTGTTTTGTTGATGTGATTCGTTATCAATATTTGGTTTATTGTTGTCTTCAACATTATTATTGATGTCAGAATCGCTATTGTTATTTGACGATTTTTCATTTTGTGTAATTCCAAATAGACCAAGAGTATTTACAGTGAAAATAATTGAGTTGTCTTTAATAGATGTTTCAATTTCTTTCTTTTCCAATTCGCCATTTGGGTTTTCAATAAATTGATACAACTTTACTTTTTTAGCATCAAAATCTTTTGGTACAGGAATATTAACAGTTATATTATTTTTGAGTTCAATAATAGTGTTATTGTTTGTAAGAGAAATGTCCCATATAAAGCTTTTGTTGTTTTTATCTTTGTTAATTATATTTTGAATTTTATCGTAAATATTGCCACTTTTCAAAATATTTACAGATAAAACACTTCCTTCTGGGATTATACCTGTTACCGATATATTTGTTTTTTCATCAATTAAAGTAATTGCGTTTTCACTAATTTCACCGACAACTGTGACAAATCTTACAACCTCTGTTTTATTGTTTGAATTATCTGATACAGTATAAACTAATTTATATTCACCGGGAACATTTACATTTACTTTACCGGAAACAACAATCTTTTCAGTTAAATCATTGTCTATGTCATCAATTGCACTTACATTTTCCATTGGATTAAATTCTGTTCCAATATCAATTGTACAATCATCAGGTACAGTTAATTTTGGTGCGGTTTTATCAACGATTGATGTTGAAGAATTTTTGTTAATTGTAAATTCATCAACAACTGTCATACCATCTACACTTACAGGAACATGGTCAGCAGATTCTGTACGATAAGTAGTGATTTTAAATGTTGATGGAGTTACTTCTATATTTGTAATGTTGTCCAAGTTTTCTTGGTTTTTTACTGCTGCATATTCAGTGTTTGAATTATTTAATGAATAGTGCTTACTGCTTGCTGAATTTGCGGTAATATATACTACATCTCCGTTTTCCGGATTTGTTACGCTTGATTGTGCTCCTGATTCGGTATTTTTAGGAGTTGTGCCGTTCATCATAAAGGTGCGAGTATAAACATGGTCGTGTCCCATAAGTACTGCGTCTATATTCATTTCAGAGAATAAAGGTGCCCACTGTTCACGACGCATTAAAATATCGCCACTGTCTGAATGTGCTCCTGCACTGTATATTGAATGATGGAATGCAACGACTTTCCAATTTATATCCGAGTTTTCGGAAATTGTTTCTTGCATGAACTTTTTATGTTCTTCAGTATTGGTATTATTTGAGTTAAGCATCATAAATAAAACGCCGTTATATTTAAACCAATAATCTCCACCTGATTTACCTGTCCCTTTAGTTCCGGAATCATTTGCAACATTTGGAGCGTAAAAATGGTCTGAATAGTTCTGTGCACCACTGTCATGATTACCTACAACAGTTGCCATTCGTAATCCTTTCAACGCATTATGTTCAAGAAAACCTTCGTATTCTTTTTCACTTGTAGATGTGTTAACTTGATCTCCCGAACTAATTATGAAAGATGTGTCATTAAATTTTTCTGTTGCAAGATTAAGTGAATTTTCCCAATCTTTTATATCGTTTTCAATTGAACCTGTTGAACCGATTTGAGGATCTCCTGCAAATAGGAAATTGAATTTGCCATCTAAATCATTTATTCTTAAATCATGAACGCCTTCCCATTTACCTTCGTTGCCGACTCTATAAATATAGTCAGTATTTTCATCAAGTCCATTAACAACAGCACGATTTGTATAGTATTCTTTATCTGAAGATGTTACAAAGTTTTCTGATTTAACTTCAATATATTTAGAGGAATCTGTAGGGAAACTTTTGCCCTCTGGTTTATCAATTTTTTTTGCAATTTGGACTGAACCTTTTTCACCTGTATTTGCAAACCATGTAAAACTTACACTATTTTGATTTGAACCCATTCCTACACTCAATGATTTAAAGTTTAATTCTGCTTGTGCATTTGGATCTGAATCTTTAATGTTATAGGATATTTTTTCTCCGTCGATTTTGTCATCTATTCCTGTAGTATCATTTAAAAATCCTGCAGCTAAACCTGACAAAGGTTGTCCTACCATTCCTACATAACTATCATTGTCTACATACTCAACAATTAAGTCATCTATAATTTTGTCAATATCAACTGACGCAATCTTTAAAATTTTTTCTATTGAAGGGGTTTTGCCTAAAAGCGAAAGTATTGTTTTCCACGCACCTGTTGCATGAGTCATTTCTTGTAAGTTAATAGTTGTTTCTTTTAATATACCATGAATTAAGTCCATTAAATTAGGTATAAGAATATCTTTTGCTAAAGATCTTGTCAATTCAATTTTAAAGTCATCAATAACTTTTTTAGTCCATCCTTCTGCTTTTTCTCTACCGTAATTGTGTTCTTTAAGTATTTCGGATAGAAAATCGCTAAATGTTTTATCGTTACCTTTTGAATCAGTATAAACTATCATATCTGAAATCTCATTTAAAATTTCAGTAACTTTTTGCTTTAATTTGCTTGGGTTACCATTTTTGTCGGTTATCCATTCATCATCTATTTGCTTAATGATTTTGTCAACCTGATTTAAAATATCATCATTTACTGACATTATCAAGTCAGGAAACAGTTTGCTTATTTTGTCAGATACTACATGTATTATAACAGAATCATTTTCTTTTTTATAAGATAATTCTATTCCTTTAATTTCTCCGAGATTAATATCAACTTTTATAGGTTGTTCAAGTGCTGAACGAATATATCCGCTTAATGTTCCGTTTATATCAATACCTGCTAAATTTTCAATAGTTGATTTTAAACTGTCTTTTTGAACTACATCTAAAAATTGGTTAACTGCACCGTTTGCTTTTCCAATGAAAAAACCGTCAGGATAAATTATTTTATCCATATATTCTTTATAATTAACTGTTTCTCCATTCCAATTTATTTCTTTTACACTTTCAGATTGTATAGAAATATCATCTTTGCTTGCAGTAACGGTTCTTATTGGAGCACCGTATGCAACAAGTGAACCTGTTTCCATATCTATAATTTTATTGCCTTTATTATTTGTTCTTTCTGTAATATCATTTTCATGCATATGACCTGATAAAACATATTTAAGACCTGCGTTTGCCAATTTATCTGCTACGGCAACTGAATTGTCGATTGTATCGCTGAGAGGACCAGCCTGTTCACCTGAATAATGAGAAAGCAAAGGATGATGCATACCGGCAACTATTGTTTCCCCATTATTTCTTGCTTCATTTATTTGTTTTAAAATCCAATTCATTAAATCGTCAGAAATCATACCTTCTGATTGTTTCTCATAATCAGATGTATAGACCTCGGCATCAATCATTAATAATTTAACTCCTGGTTTTGGAGAAACAACATATGAAAGACCACCCTGAATTGCATCTTCATCTGATGTATCGGTTGGTTGATAATACTCTGCGTCGTATTCTCCATTATAGCCAAAATCTTTGAAAATGTTTCTAAATTCAGAAACAGATATATCTTCTCCGCCGGAACCTTGAATATCGTGGTTACCATTTATTACAAATACCGGTACTCCTGCTTCTTCTACTTGTTGTAATTTATCTGCCAACTCTTCGGCACTTTTCTGTTCACCGTTATTTGTTAAGTCTCCAGTTATAACAACCATTTCGGGTTTATTATTAATAATTTTTTTTATTGCAGCATCAACAGCAGCGGTACTTTCATTTTTTAGTCTAAAATCACTTCCTACAGGTGAACTTTCTCCGTTTGATAAAGATAATGGATAATAATGTAAATCGGAAATTACATTCATAGTAATTTCAGCGTTTGTTGCTGCTTTTGCATAAGGAATGCCTACAAGAAAAGTTGAACTCATCATAATTGCAGACAAACCAACGCAACAAACTTTTTTAAATAGCGACTTGTTTTTCATTCAATAGCGTCTTCCTTTCAAAATTTACTTTAAAGTGTTTTTTATATATATAAAAATGCTGAAATTTCAGCACTGTAGATGTCCTTGTTTAATCATCGTATTTATTGTAAAATCAATTGTGTTAAGTTAGCACCGTAAAAGTCAAAAAATTGTGTAAAATATTTCACGAATATTTTAATAGACAATTTTAGTGTTTCTTTCTTATTTTAAACTTATTTTTATTAAAACTATCTTATTTTTAAGTATTTTATGATTTACGGTTGTTTTTTATAAAAATCAATGTAAAAAATTAGTAAATATAATTTAAGTAATAAAATTGATTTTTCAAATATAAGTAAAACGAGCATATTATTTACTTCTATTGTTTAAATTGTAAATTTTGTTGGACTTATAAAATTATGTATTATATAATAAAAGCTGGTGTTAGAATATAAATAGTACAAGTCAAAATGAGAATTCCTTATAAGAAAAATCATGGTACAATGTAGGTACCGCACTGAAGGAGGA
>OFMF01000006.1_pt1 | contig 194668 bp, 191 predicted proteins | sample 1541771 | NCBI WGS metagenome assembly OFMF01 (sample SAMN04209235, study PRJEB22552) | human gut metagenome | biome: gut; material: feces | host: Homo sapiens | place: USA: Oklahoma
GTAAGGCACAGGACTTTGACTCCTGCATTCGCTGGTTCGAATCCAGCTAGCCCAGGTCTCAAAAAAAGAAAGCGAAATAGCTTTTATAATGGGGTATCGCCAAGCGGTAAGGCAACGGATTCTGATTCCGTCATTCGCAGGTTCGAATCCTGCTACCCTAGTTAAAAGAGTCTGATTATCAGGCTCTTTTTTTTGTTTTTTAAGAATATTGAAAAATTTGTCACATCCCTGTAATGGAATAAGCCTATATTCTTTGTTAGAATATGATTAGAAATAGGGGGTGTGTTTATGAAAAAAGTACTATTAATGACGATTTTGGCTTCTTTAACATTTCCATCTGTTGCATTGGGAATGAATGGTGCTGGCATCACTGGTGAAATCAGCATTGGGAATGATGAAGAAAAAACTCGTATCATGTATATGAGTCAGTATCACCATATGGGATATCGCTGTCTTCCGCAGGGAGAGTTGATTATTCGCTGGCCATTGGGGGCAGAAGACGAAACACTTTATTTTGCTTTGGAAGTGCCGGTTGATCCGTCAATGACTGCTGACGGAGAATCTTTTTTGGATATTTATGATGTAAAAGATGGAGAAATAGAATATTTATCAGATAATTCCTTTGCTGTAACAGGAACGGATATGCAGACCAAAATTACAATGGATTGGTCACTGCCGAAAACAGGTTTAAAGGAAAAAACAGATTTGGTACTGCGTGTATCAGAAAATAAGGATATGAAGAACGCGAAAACAATTCCATTTATGAAAATAATGCCGAGAGACACGCCGGATGCGGTATGGCATGCATTTTCATGGAATATTGAAGAAAAGGAATATGTGGAAAAAAGTGATGTTTTGATGCAAAAAATGTTTACATATCGTCAGGAAAACGGAACATATATGATACCAGGGCGTTTTTGGATAGAGGAATTTTCCAGACGTGGGGGGATGGAATGGCAGTGGAATAGTAAGGACAAATCTTTTCACGTTTTCAAAAATGAAAAAGAATATATCTTTACAGCTGGGCAAAATTATGTTTCCGTAAATGGGCAAAAATTTTATTTTATGGCGACACCGGAAATTGTAGACGGGCGTATTTACATTCCTTTGGATATGATGAAATTGATGTGGAAGGATAAATCAGAAGTGATAGAGCTGGACGGTAAGATACAGCTTGTTGTTTGTGTATAATTAATTGATGCGCAAACCAATATGAAAGGGGAAATATACAGGAAAGGTGGGGAAGATGATGAAAAAAGATGCATGGCGTTGACTCTTGCGGCAGTTATGGCGTTTTCTGTGACGGCTTTTGGGGCAAGTAATCCAGCACAGAACGGCAGATGGGAATCGGCTTACGGAAATGCCACAGCATCGGCATACAAAAAGATGTATTCCATTTATGCACGCAGCATTTTGGTTGGATATACGAAATTGACTGTGCCCAAAGAAGCGCAAGGAAAGAATCTATATCTGGCAATGGTGGATACGGAGCTATGGAAGACAAAGGGTACCTCGGAATATTTCAAAGGTTCATTGGTGGAATGGGAGAATTTTCAAGTAAAGCAGGTTTATGAGAAAGATTTGCAAAACGTTTTTAAAGTGCCGTTGACAAAGGACGCCATTACGCTGGAAGTAACTTATCTGGATGATAGAGGAAACCAAAAAGTGGGGCAAGGAATTTCGGTGGCGGCATTGGGCGGAAACCAGTATGAAAATAATCTGTTTGCAGACCAGGAGGATCAATTGTTTGTAGAGGACTTGATCTATTTGTACCTTAGTCCTGATTTAAAACATGAAGTGGAAGAAGTGCCATGTACCATAGATGTGACCATTGGTGCAGATACCATGCAGGTCAATGGAAAATCCTATCCGTTGGACGTTCCTGCGTATATCAATGACGCAGGATATACCATGCTTCCCATGCGTGCTTTGGTGGAAAATCTGCCGGAAGAAGTGCAGAAAAAAGTGCTTTGGGACGGACAGTCAAAAACAGCTTTGATTCTGTGCGGTATGACTACCTATCGTCTGACTGCCGGAGAAAAAGAAGCCAAGAGAAATGGTGATAAAGTGATATTAAATACACCTCTGGAAATCAAAGACGGACGTGTATTCCTGCCTTTGTGGGATATGGTGATGTTTTGGGATAATGGGAAAATCAGTTGGGACGCATCTACAAAAACCGTTCATATTTCCGCGGATCTGGTACATATTTTGGAATAACAGAAAGTTGAAGGGCAGAGATGAGCAGAAAACGTTCAATGACAAAGTCTGATTGGAACAGACGAAAAAAAGAGATTTTGGCATGGAAAGTACCGAAAAACACAGAGAAAAAAGTATTTACGGATGGAGTTATTGTAAATATTTACGACACTGCTGGGCGACTCCTTTGGCGTTATGAAAGATATTGGAATGTGATAGGCAGGTTTGCAGAAGGTGATTATCGATATAGCAAACGGTTTACCTATGATGAAAAAGGTAACTTAATACGTTTGACAGAAAAACAGACGCCTCCACACAAAACGCCATCGATGATGATTACAGATTTTGAGTATGATGAAACCAATGGGCTGTCTTGTATCAAGAAAAAACATTCCGAAAGAGACATTACATCTTTTTATGATGGGGAAGTATTGGAGATGGAACCTCTTTCAGAAACAGAGGCCATGGATTTGCCATCCAAACTTCATCAGTTATGGGAACAGGATATGTCATCAGTCGGAAAGATTACATATGGCAACGGAAAAAGCCTTTGTGGTTATTTGGTCTTTGAAAAAGAAAATGGCCCCAAAATCCGTTATTATTTAACGGATGGAACTTATTCCTGTATGGTTTGCCGGGAAAATTCGCAGAAACCTTGGGTTTTCCGAGGGCCGGCAGAAGGAAAGTATTTTTGGAAGATTTCTTCTATGAAATGGAGTGGAGAAAACCAGGATGGCTTGTCTGTGTCCGTTACTGTTTATACGGATATCCTCTCTACGGAAATGTTTTTGGAAATTCTGGATTATTTCCGTCCTATGTGTTCGACGGATATTTTCATTTATTTTGATGGATGGTATACGGTACCTGAGGAAATTTCCAAAAAGAATGAACAAGAGGCGCGAAAACGGGAAATTCGCTATTTTTTGGGATGCTGAATCAATGAAAAAGTCGGAAGAAAAATACTTCCGGCTTTTCTTTTTTCTGATAACATGAAAAAAATGAAATTTATTGTCAGAATAACTTATCTTTTAGCGAATAGTAGGGTATAGCAGGATTTTGGAAGAAATGGAGGGAAGATGTTATCATACAGGAAGAAGGGGGAAGGATGATGGAGGATAGAGAACTGCTAAAAATTTTGCGGCAAAATCCAGAAAACGGCATACGTTTGGTGATGAAACAATACGCAGCTTTGTGTTATTACATCGCGAAACAAAAATTATTGGATTTTCCGCAGGAGGAAGTGGAAGAATGTGTCAGCGACGTATTTCTGGCGTTTTATCATCAATATACAGCCATAGATCTGGAGCGGGGCAGCATCAAAGGATTTCTTTCGGTGCTTGCCCGCAGAAAAGCCATTGACCGTTGGCGCAGATTGGCAGGGAAGGAAACTTTGCCATTGCAGGAGAATATCACGGCTTCGGATTCTTTGGAACAGCAGGAAGAACGGAAGATTTTGCTGGATGCGGTGCTGGCGCTGGGAGATCCCGATGCAAAGATTGTGATACTGAAATATTATTTCGGTTATCCCACAAAGAAGATTGCGGAAATATTTGGGTTGAAAGAAAATACCGTAGACCAGAAAGTGCGGCGCAGTCTGGCAAAGGTAAAAACAATTCTGGAAGGAGGTGCTTTCCATGAAGGCTGATTGGGAAGAAATACTGGACATGTGGGAAGAGAAGGAATTGGCGCATTTCCTGCCGGAATGTCTGCCGGACATGGATGATGCCATCTATCAGAGAATTGAAAAACAGACATTACGAAGGATTCGGAAAGAACGAAGCCGTATAAACCGAAAGCAGATTGCGGCGGCGGTGATTTGCCTGGTAGCAATTTTGGGTATTGTGGGCAGAGAACCCATTCAGGCGGCTTTTGAAAAATTATTCCATTATTTGCCGGAGGCTGGAATCTATACCAATGATACAGAAAATACCATGTATCGGGCGGAAATGGTGATAGATCATTTTGAGGAAAATGGTGTGCAGGTGCGTTTGCAAAATGTCTATGGTGAAAATCAGATGGTGAAACTGGAAGTGGAACTCCATGGAGACGATTTGTGTGAAGGTGTTTTGGAAGAACAGATGGAAAACAGTCCGGATGTTTTTCTGAAAGAAAGATACCAGACGGTACTTTTTTATGGCGGGACAGAACAGACACTTGTTGCAAAGAAGTCATCTTGGATAACAGAAGAGGAACAGGTACCGCAGTTTTCCATGGGATATGAAGTTCAGGTGAAAAACCCTGCCCAGACTTATGAGGTTCATATTGCTGGCTTTGATTCTGTATTATCTTTCACATTGGTGCCAGACACTGGTATGGTTCAGCCGGAAAATATCGGTGCCAGCCAGACAAAGAATGGCATTACAGTCACAGCTGGTGCGGAAGTAACCGATGAAGGCATCTGGTTTGAATATTATGTCTTGAGTGATGAAACAGTGGCAGAAACAGATACGGAACATAGATTTTCCATGATTACCATACCCTATGGTTATTTTCGGTGGGATGATGTGCCTGAAGCGGAATATTATCAGCAAAGATATTTGAAGAACTGCAAAGGAGAAATTCTGTATCCTAAGGATCTTTATTTCCGGGATGATGTGGAAAACGGTGAGCGAATTCTTTATGAAGGCACAGCAGAAGATTTTCCTTTGACATTTTATCAGGCTGCCCTTACGGGTATTGGAGAGAAAAGAGAAACATTGAAAATTCCTGTACCGGAAACCAGTGAAAAATTGGAGAAAACCATTGACTTCCCTTATGGCACGGTGACATTGGAACAGGTTCAGATACATCCTACTCATAGAGAAAGTATCAAAGAGATGGAAATCATTTATCGTATCCAGCCCAAAGAAGGAAAACGGAAGATGTATGGTGTGTTCATGCAGGTACAGGAAGCAATACGAAAGGGATCGAATGAATTGACCATATTCCCGGAAGAAGACGGGACTTATCATTTTACTGCCAATATCTCTGCGGAAACGAAAGAAATCACGCTGGAACTGTATGATCCTTATTATTGGATTGTAGATAATTATACATTGGTACTGGAAGAACCAAAAGAAACTAAATAGATTATACAAAGGCGCTGTATTCTTCTGAAAATGAAGGAATGCAGCGTCTGTTTTTGAAAATAGAAAAAAGGAATTTTCTGTCACTTTTCTCCACCCGCATACGAATAGTATAATAAGAAGAGATTCTTGAGATTGCAGATAAAATTATTGATCTTTTAGGAAAAAGGGGGGACGGTCATGGATGACAGGGAACTGCTGCAAATTTTGCAGAAAAATCCGGAAAACGGCATGCGTCTGGTCATGAAAGAATATACGGGGCTATGTTATTACATCGTCAAACAGAAACTGGCGGATTTTTCCGCTGAGGAAATCGAAGAATGTGTCAGTGATGTATTTCTGGCATTTTATCATCAATATACAGCCATTGATCTGGAACGGGGCAGCATCAAGGGATTTTTGGCAGTCCTTTCCCGCAGAAAAGCCGTTGACCGTTGGCGTAAGCTGGCAGGAAAAGAAACCTTGCCTTTGCAGGAAGAAATTACTGCGGCAGATACACTGGAACAGCAGGAAGATCGCCAAATTTTGTTGGATGCGGTTCGAGCTTTGGGTGATCCAGATGGAAAAATATTGCTTTTGAAATATTACTTCGGGTATCCATCAAAGAAGATTGCCGAAGTCTATGGCTTGCAGGAAAATACCGTAAACCAGAAAATACGGCGCAGTTTGGCAAAGGTAAAAGCCATCTTGGAAGGAGGTGTCTGTTATGAAGCGTGATTGGGAAGAAATGTTGGATCAGCTGGAAGAAAAAGATCTGGCGGAATACCTGCCGGAAACTTTACCGGAAGTAGACGAAGTTACCCAAAAAAGAATTGAAAAACAGACACTTGGAAAAATCAAAAAAGAACGGAAACGATTCAGCCAGAAACAGATTGTGGCAGCGATCATCTGTCTTGTGGCAGTGTTGGGCGTTGTGGGCAGAGAACCGATTCAGGCGGCTTTTGAGCGGCTGTTCTATTATCTGCCGGGGGCAGGCATGTATGTGGATGAAGAAGAAAATATTTATTATGAAGCGGAAATCATCAATGGGGAATTTACGGAAAATGATATTCATGTCCGGCTGAAAAATGTGTATGCGGAAAACCACGCAGTCAATTTGGAAGTGGTAATGACGGGAAATCTGGCAGAATTGACACGAGAGGAATATGAAAATGATTCTCCGGATAAATATGACAAGTTAGAGGAAATGTACGCACTCACCATGGAGTATGACGGGAAAGAACACGATATGGCGGCACCTAGTAAAGGGGTTACATCAGAGGATGAAAATGATACCTACATGATTACGCGGTATCGGAGAGATTATCAGCGATATGTGAAAAATGTTGAACAAACTTATACAGTGCATATTGCCGGACTGGAAAATACACTCTCTTTCCGTCTGATTGCCAATACTGGTAAAGAACAGCCGGAAAATATCGGCGCCAGCCAGACGCAAAACGATATTACAATCACAGCCAAAGCGGATGTGGCAGAGCAGGGCATTTGTTTGGAATATTATGTGCTCACTGATGAAACATTGCCTGATTTTGATGATGATTTCATGTTCCGTTTGATGCCTATGCCTTATGGATGCAGAAACCTTGACAGCGTCACACAGGAGAAATTTCAAGACATGCTTTATGTGACAAACAAAGACGGCGAAAGACTGCGTTACAGGGGGCAAGAATCAGTGGAAAATGGCAGACGGATGTTGTTGGAAGGCACAGCGGAAGATTTTCCTATTACATTCCATATGTCACCTTTGACAGGCGTGGGAAAAGAGAGGGAAACCGTGGAAATTCCTATGCCAGAATCTATCCGTGCTCTTGACCAGACGGTGGAATTTCCTTATGGTACAGTCACATTTGAAAGGGTAAAAGGAGAGAGAATCGAGTTGTCTGGACAAAATGCAGCCGGTGAAGAGATTGTTGCGGAAGCAAAAGATCTGGAAATCACTTATACCATCACGCCTAATGAAGGCAAACGCCAGCTTTACGGTGTATTTATGGAAGTAAAGGGCAGTCTGGATGGACATCCCCAGCAAATTTATCCAGACGAGGATGGCAAATTCCGTTTTCATACATTGGTGGGCAGTACCAATGAAACAGTGACACTGGAGCTGTATGATCCTTATTATTGGATTGTCGATGATTATGCTTTGGTTTTGGAAGAACCGGGAAGTGTGAAATAAAGAAACGAAGTGATGGGAGGAAATCCTGTTACACATGAAAAAAAGGGCGTTTTCCCATCCATGGGAAATGCCCTTTTTGTATGGTCATATGTTTTGGTTTACAGATGTTTGTCGTAATGAATCCCAAGCCATTTGTGCAGAGCCGCTGCATCATGTTCCTGAATGCTTTTGAGGATCATTTTGTGTTCTGTGAAGTTGTTGTGGCGGTCATCTTCGCCTCTCTGGTTGCTGTGCAGTGCCATGAGATAGAAAATATCTTCGATGTGTTCATACATGGAAATCAAATAGGAGTTTTTGGTTCCTGTTACAATACACTTATCGAACTGCAGCGCATATTTTACGGTTTCGGGAACATTGCCTTCGTCATAATATTTCTGCTGCAATGACAGATAATGTTCCATTTCCTGGGCAACCTGATCAATGGTTCCCTGTCTGACACAAAGGTCATAGGCACCATAAAGAACTACATAAAGAGAAGAAGCGATTTCGTGAAAACCTTCTTCGGAAAAGGAAATGACGCGAGCGCCGTTGTTTGGTACCATTTCGATCAGTCCATCTTGAGAAAGCATCATCAGAGCTTCTCGAATGGGAGAATTGCTGATCTTCAGTTCATCTGCCACGGTATCAATATTGATTTTTTCGCCCAATGCATATTCCTGCTGCAATATTTTTTGTCTGATGATTTCGTAAACCTGTGCTTTCAGGCTGAGTCGTTGTAACTGCGGCATTTTCGTGCCCTCCATTTTCTCAAATTTCTTCGCATGTCTTTTATTATCTTAAATTTTCCATAAAAATGCAAGTGGAAAAACGAAAAAACAGGCTCTGTATAAAAGATTATGCATTTTTTTGCAAAAAAATAACATTTTCTATGAATGAAAGCGTATATGCAAGGGTAATTTTTATTGTAAAAAACATAAGAAAAACAGACGCATTTCTTAATATGTAAAAAAAGGTTTCTCAAAAACAGGGTTTGATGGTATAATATAAACAACTATGCAAATAAGTTTGCAGCAACATGAATATGTTCCAACAAATACAGATTGGAGGTTGTAATATATGACAGCGAAACTGGAAAACGAATATGGCGTAATCAGCATTGACCATGAAGTCATTGCAAGAATTGCAGGCTATGCGGCCATTGAATGTTACGGCATTGTGGGTATGGCTGCCAAGAATGTCAAAGATGGACTGGTTCAGCTTTTGAAGCTGGAAAGTCTGACAAAAGGCATCAAGATGCAGGTCAATGCCAACAGAGTCAGCTTTGATCTGCATATCATTGTGGAATATGGCACCAACATTTCCGCCATTGCGGATAATATCGTCAGCACGGTGAAATATTCAGTAGAAGAATATACGGGACTGGCCGTAGACGACGTTAACATTTTTGTGGACGGCGTGCGTGTCGACGGATAAGAAACAAGGAGGAACCATCAAGTGAGTGTTACAAAATTAAACGGTCTGCGTTTGCAGAGAATGATCGTGGCAGGTGCAAATGAACTGCATGCAAATAAGCAGGCTGTGGATGCAATGAATGTATTCCCTGTTCCTGATGGCGATACAGGAACCAATATGTCTTTGACTATGCTGGCAGCTGCCAGAGAAACAGAAAAAGGCGATGCCCTGCGGGTGGATGAAGTGACAAAACGTGCTTCCGGCGGTGCGCTGCGCGGTGCGAGAGGCAACTCCGGTGTTATCACTTCTCAGATTCTCCGTGGCTTTGCCAAAGGTCTGGAAGGTTTGGAAGAAGCTGGGGTAAAAGAACTGACCGCAGCCATGGAACAGGGTGTGAAAACTGCATACAAAGCGGTTATGAAGCCCAAAGAAGGTACCATTTTGACTGTGGCAAGAGCTTGTGCCGAAGCAGCTGTGGCAGAATCCGAAAAAACAGACGACATTGAAGTCTTTTTGAAAGCGGTTCTGGAACATGCCCATGATGTGCTGAACCAGACACCGGATATGCTGCCTGTACTGAAAGAGGCAGGCGTTGTAGACGCTGGCGGTCGTGGTCTGCTGTACATTCTGGAAGGCGCTTTGAAGCATATCAATTCTGAAGAAGCTTTGCAGGTGGCAGAACCTACCCAGCAGACCGCAAAAGAATATGCGGCACTGGCTTCTGTGGATAATGAAAGTATTACTTTTGGATACTGCACAGAATTTTTCATCAATGTGAAAAATCCCGATGACGCCACTGTGCAGCAGCTGAAATCCTATCTGGGTACCATTGGAGATTCCGTTGTTTGTGTCAGCGATGATGAGATCATCAAAATTCATGTCCATACAGACCATCCTGGTCTGGCACTGGAAAAGGCCCTGACCATTGGCAGCCTCAGTGGACTGAAAATCGACAACATGCGGGAACAGCATAACAATATTATTGACTTTACCGCATCTGAAAAGAAAACACCTGTGGAACAGGCACGGGCAGCACAGCCTGTACAGGAAGAACGTCCCAAAAAGGATATTGGCTTTGTTTCCATTTCCGCAGGCAGCGGTTTGACAGCCATCTTCCATAATCTGGGTGTGGATGAAGTCATCGAAGGGGGACAGACCATGAACCCCTCCACAGAAGACATCCTCAACGCGGTGGATAAGATCAACGCGGATCATATCTTTATTCTGCCGAACAACAAAAATATCATTTTGGCAGCGGAACAGGCGGCGAAACTGTCTGAGGACAAAAAGCTGTATGTGATTCCCACAAAATCTGTTCCTCAGGGCATCAGCGCTATGTTCTGTTACGAAGAAGGCGCAGATCCGGAAGAAATGGCAGAAGAAATGAAAGAAGCCATTACAGCAGTGGCAACCGCAACAGTGACTTATGCAGTCAGAGAAACTACCATCGGGGACAAGGAAATCCACGAAGGCGATATTCTTGGTATGCTCAATGATTCCATTGCCGTTGTAGGCAAGGACATTGCGGAAAGTACCAAAGAACTGCTGGCAGAAGCTGTGACAGACGAAAGTGAAATGATCAGTGTTTATTATGGCGCAGATGTGACAGAAGAAGATGCGGAAGCTTTGGCGGCATATATCGAAGAAACATATCCCGACTGCGAAGTGGAACTGCAGATGGGCGGACAGCCGCTGTATTACTATATCATTTCTGTGGAATAAAAACAGACAGACTTAAGGCGTTGGTATCCAACGCCTTTTTCTTGCGAAAGGAAGTGAGGGCATGGAGCGGACAAGCCCCATTACAGAACTGAAAAATGTAGGCGAACAGCGAGCGAAAAAACTGAATCGCATGGGTATTGAAACCATTGGAGATTTGCTGGAACATTACCCCAGAGATTATAAAGACCGGAGCCGCTTGACAAAGATTGCAGATTTATCCGAAACAGATGAAAATACCTTTCTGGCACGGGTGAAAGGTGAGGGGCAGACAGGACGAAGGGGTAGATTGACATTTACCCGTTTGCAGGTCTTTGATGATACGGATGAAATCACTCTCTTGTGGTATAACCAGCCTTATATGAAAACCGCACTGAAGTTTGGTGAAGTTTATCTGTTTACAGGCAGGATGCAGAAAAAATATAACCGACGGGAAATTGTGTCACCGGAATATGAATCCATCAAAGACAATTTCGCCGGCGGACGTATCGTGCCTGTTTATCCTTCCGTAGATGGCATTTCCCAGAAAATGCTCCGCAGCTATCTGGAAGAAGCCCTGAAACAGGTCAGCGGCACATTGACGGAAGAACTGCCCTTATGGATACGGAAAAAATACCATCTGGCAGAAAAAAATTTTGCTCAGACCAATATCCATTTTCCCCGTACAGAAGAAGCCTTTTATGATGCCCGCCGTCGTCTGGTGTTTGAGGAATTTTTCCTGCTTCAGACAGCTCTCTTTTCTCTTAGGGAAGAACTTTTGGGCAGAGGAAGTGGCATTGTTATGGAACATCCAGAAGCCATGGATGAATTCCAGAAAAGCCTGCCTTTTTCCATGACAAATGCCCAGAAAAAAGTATTATCGGAAATTGCTGCTGATATGACCAGCGGGAAAATCATGAGCCGATTGGTACAAGGGGATGTAGGCAGCGGGAAAACGGCTGTTGCCATGGCAGCGGCTTATTGGGCAATCCAAAACGGATATCAGGCAGTGCTCATGGCGCCTACGGAAGTGCTGGCAGAGCAGCATGGGAAATCTTTTACAGAATTGTTTGCGCCATTAGGTATTGAAGTAGCTTTGCTCACAGGCAGTATGAAAGCCAAAGAAAAACGAGAAGCATTGGCAAAAATCGCAGATGGTACGGCCAAAATGATTGTGGGTACCCATGCAGTCATTCAAAAAGGCGTGGAATATCACAACATCGGTCTGGTCATTACCGACGAACAGCATCGTTTTGGTGTGCGCCAGAGAAGTATGCTGGCGGAGAAAGGGGAAAATCCTCATGTCCTTGTCATGACGGCAACACCTATTCCCCGTACATTGGCATTGATTCTCTATGGGGATCTGGATATTTCCATCATCGACGAACTACCCCCCGGCAGACAGCAGATCGACACTATTGGCGTCAATACTTCTTATCGCCAGCGGATTTATGCCTTTTTGGGCAAAGAAGCGGCGGCAGGCAGACAGGCTTACGTGATCTGTCCCATGATCGAGGAAAATGAAAAAATGGAAGTGGAAAATGTTCTGGACTATACAGAGAAGCTGAAAGGAGCTCTGCCGGAATGTAAAATCGCCTGTGTCCATGGGAAAATGAAAGCGGCAGAAAAACAGGAAATCATGGATACTTTTGCCGCAGGGAATACAGATATTCTTGTTTCTACAACGGTTATTGAGGTAGGTATTAACGTGCCCAACGCTACGGTTATGCTCATTGAAAACAGCGAGCGTTTTGGTCTGGCACAGCTTCATCAGCTCCGGGGACGTGTGGGACGTGGTTCTGAAAAATCCTACTGTATTTTGGTCAGCGATGCGAAAACGAAAATTGCTGTGGAACGTATGCAGACCATGACAAAGACCACAGACGGTTTTGTCATTTCCGAAATGGACTTGAAGCTGAGAGGCCCCGGTGAGTTCTTCGGTACCAGACAGCATGGTCTGCCAGAGCTGAAGATTGCTAACTTGTATCGGGATATGGCAATTCTGAAGGAAGCCCAGCAGGCGGCAGGGGATTTGCTGCGGAAAGACCCCCAGCTGGAACAGGAGGAAAACGCCCATCTCAAAAGCAGACTTTCCGCTTGGTTTGAAGGGAAAAGTTTGGATTTGTAAAGAGTTTATTATTGTATTTTGGGGATTTATTTGTTATACTATGGCTGTATGTAAAAAAATCGGTCTGAAAGGTGAGAAAGTATGCGTGTCATCGCCGGTGCCGCTAAAGGGCATAAACTGCAAACCATTGAGGGGCTCAATACCCGTCCCACAACGGACAGAATCAAAGAAACATTGTTTAATATCATTGCCTTTGATCTGCCGGAGTCCAGATTTCTGGATCTGTTTTCGGGCAGTGGGGCCATTGGCATCGAGGCTTTGAGCCGAGGCGCGGACACAGCTGTTTTTGTGGAACAGGCGGCAGAGTGTCAGAAAGTCATTACGGAAAATCTGACCCATACCAAACTCATGGAACGGGCACGCCTGATCAAAAGTGATGTGCTGACAGGACTTGCACAGCTGTCGGCAGAACAGGAAACCTTTGATATTATTTTTATGGATCCGCCTTATGCGGCAGGTCTGGCAGAACCCACACTGGAAAAAATCGTTTCCGGCGGGCTTCTGGCACCGGAAGGTATGGTCATTGTGGAACGCAGTGCCCAGATCCCTTTGGCACCTATCAAAGGTCTGTATGTAGACCGTGAAAAAAACTACAAGACGACAGTTATTACTTTTCTGCGTCCGGAGGAATCAGCAACATGAGAAAAGCAATTTATGCCGGCAGTTTTGACCCGGTAACACTGGGACACTTGGATATCATCGAACGCGCGTCCAAACTCTTTGACTGCCTGGTGGTGGCGGTTTTGGAAAACCCCAATAAACATTCTTTGTTCACCGTAGAAGAACGTAAAGTACATTTGGAAATGGTGACAAAGCATCTGGAAAATGTGGAAGTAGCCTCTTTTCGAGGACTTCTGGCAGACTTTGCGTCAGAGATCGGCGCCACAGTCGCTGTCCGCGGCCTGCGCAATGCCATTGACTTTACGGCGGAATACCAGATGTATTTGATCAATAGAAAACTTGGAAAAGATATCGAAACGATTTTCCTTGCGGCTGATGAGGAACATTTGTCCCTCAGTTCTACCAATGCCAAAGAAGTTGCCGTTTTCGGCGGAAACATTGACTTTATGGTGCCCAAGGAGATACAACCGTTTGTTATAGAAAAATATAAGAAGTGAGGGAACATCAATGGATTCTGTATTACAATTATTGGATGAACTGGAAGAAATCATGGACAGCAGCCGTGCCGTACCATTCAGCAATAAAGTTTCTGTGGATAAAGAAGAAATTTACGACATCATCAGCGAAATCCGCATGAAACTGCCCAACGAACTGAAACAGTCCAAATGGGTTATCGAAGAACGCAATAAAATCCTCATCGACGCACAGAAAGAAGCAGACGAAATCGTGAAAAATGCGGAAGAACGTCTGGTGCGTATGATTGATGATAACGAAGTGACCAAAAAGGCTTATGACCAGGCTGCAAACATCATCGAATCCGCAAAGAAAACAGCAAAAGAAATGCGTCTGGGCGCTATGGAATATTCCGAAAGCGTACTGAGCGATGCGGAAAACAAGCTGAAAGAACTGAAAGCCGTTGTTTACAGCGAAAGCATGAAGACAGACGATTACTTCGCACAGACTCTGAATGTACTGGGTGAAAACATTCAGGAACTGCGCATGAGCAAATAATTTACTTTTGTCTTTCCAATAATAGACTGCACAGCAGGAGAACAGACAAAAGCCCATAAAGTGTCGGAAAAGCAGTTGCCGTATGTGTGGAAAATACGGGAACTGCTTTTTGTGCTTGTGTTTCTGCCAGAAAGTAGAAGCATTGGAAAACCAGCACAGAAAAGAAGGCCTGTCGTATTTTGGCGGATAACAGGGAAAAAGGGCTTATGGGCACATTCCGCAGAACCCCTAAAATCTGCCCGAAAATGGAGAAACCGCCGAAAGACAGCAGAAAAACAGCAGCCGATGCCCGCAGACGCAGACTATCAGGGGATAGGGAAACACCATGGATGCCCTTTGTCATCTCCAACAGACCACCAGAAAACGCCTGCAAAAATTCTGGAGAAATAGGCAGAAAAGACAGCGCGTTGGAAAGCAAATCAAAAAAGCCCGCTTGGGCAAGTCCTTCCTGCAAAACACAAAAGCATACCAGAAAGCCGCCGATTTGTGCCGAAGTCAAAAGGGCGTCTTTTACAGCAGAGGAAAAGAGCAGAGAAAAAGGCTCTTTTTTTTGTGTCGGAAGAACGGGCATTTGATTGTTGGAATCTGTTGGAATGGAACGATAGGAAATGCCCGTAAGAATGGTTCCCACAAAGACCGCTAGCAGCATGGCGTAACCCAATGCGGGACTGCCGAAAAAAGTTGTACCAGCTGTACCCAATACAAATAATGGGCCGGGGGCATTGCAGAACAACAGGACTTTTCGTGCTTCGGATAAGGAAATCCGTCGTTGTTCATAAAGCTGCGCAACAGTGTTTGCGCCGGCAGGGTAGCCGGAAAGAAGACCCGCCGCAAGGGGAAAGGCGCAGATACCGGAAAGGGAGAAAAGGGGTTTTGTCAGTGGCGCACAAAGCCGCCCCAGTTTTTCTGCCGCACCCATCCGCAGTAGAATCCCAATGGCAGCCAGAAAAGGAAACAAAGATGGCAGAACACTAGAAAACCACAGAAAAAAGGCTCCGGCAGCGGCTTCTGTCAAGGCTGCGGGATACCGCAAAAGGGCAAATATGAAAAAACAGACACAGACGGTCAGCAGGCGTGCGATCATGAAAGATCATCCTTTGCAATGCTTGTTGATACCAGTCTATGTCTGTTTTTTTGATTTCATGTTTTTTGATTTAAACGATTGCCATGGGAGTGGTAAAATCCCTGTTTGGCGCACGGTAAAGAGGGTTTGGCGCTGCCAATGCCTGTAAATCTGTTGCCAGTTTTTCCAGCGCCAGCAAATGGAGTCCGTCTTCGTCCAGAATTTCCGGCGCTTTTTTCAGATTGGTCAGCACAGGGCATTTTGCCCGTTCTGTCAGTTCTCCCAGAATGTCCGCATTGTCTTTCTGGAATCCCAGAACACGGATGTAAGGCAGATGGTTCTGACTCAGGAAATAATCCACTTCCTTTGCTCGAATATCCAGCAGGATATGTACCAGAATCCGCTGTATTTTGGTGCGGGTATACCGTTTTGTTTTGATGTATTCGATGATGTCGTTCATGAAGAACTCATTGTCAATGGCGCGTAAAATACGGTTTTCCAGCCCTTCTGTCACTTCCAGAATGTCATGGATTTCTTCAGCGGAAGTGGTGCGCAGTTTATAATGGAGGGCACCTGCCAGCTCATCCATGGACGCGGGAGCAGTTCCCAGAGAAATTTCTTTTGTCAGCAGGTCTACGATGTTTTCCGGTACCTGTAAAAAGGCTTCTGTGGCGTTTTCTTCCAGAATGCCTTTGCGGATAGCAGCGGCAGAAGCAAATTCTCCTGTCAGGGATGGATCGTCGTACTGACTGCCTTTCCGGCGGATGGTACAGGGCTCTATGTTGCTGCCCAGTCTATCCAGCGCTTTCAGGTATTCCAGACCTAAAATGTGGTTGGGACGGGAAATAATCTCGCTGCTGATGTGAGAAACCGTTTCCAGTGCCTTCGCTCTCGCCGCAGGATAGGACATGCCTTCATCCAGTCCGGCTTTCAGAAGCCGCTGAAATTCCTCTGTTTCGTTTGTCATAATTTTAGCCGCTTCCTGAAGGGCTTTCAGATCGCCGCTTTCGGAGCCAAAACAAAGAGCATTTGTCATGCCTGTATCTTCCAGGACTTTCACACCGCCCATGGCAAAGATTTCCGCGTTTGCTGCCGCAAAAAGGACAGGCAGTTCCAGCACCATATCAGCGCCGTTGAGAAGGGCACATTTTGCCCTTGTCCATTTGTCGAAAAACGCCGGTTCCCCCCGCTGGACGAAACTGCCGCTCATGACCACCATGGCACGCTGACAGTCTGTGTGTGCCTTTGCTTTTTCCAAAATATATTGATGTCCCTTGTGAAAGGGATTGAATTCTGCAATGATTCCAACCGTTCGCAATGGTATCGCTCCTTTCGCAAAATAGTTCTAAAAGCAGTATAACATATTTTTCAACAATTATATAATTTTTCTCTGGAAAATTTGAGGGAATCGGTCTATACTAAAATCAGAATATAGTAATGAGGATGATACCATGGAGAGATTTGAAAAAAATCCGGATTTTCTGCAGGATCTATTCGTAGAAGAAACATGGAAAAATATAGAGAGACTGGACAGTTTTATTGAAAGCAAATCAGGTACGGAACAGGTGGAGATCACCAAGGATGAAGTCAACAGACTTTTTCGCACCATGCATTCTATTAAAGGCTCTGCGTCTATGATGGGCTATCCGGCTTTTTCGGAAACGGCTCACAGCGCGGAAGACCTTTTTTCTTATTTGCGTGAAGAAGAACACCCGGCGGATAAGGATCTTTTGACCATACTGCAGCTGCTGCGCATGGTTTCCGGTTATATGAAGCGGGAACTGCGCCGTATGGAAACAGATGATGAAGTGACAGACTTTGGCTGGGCTGTGGTGCGGCGGATTAAGAACTTCCTTGCCCATGTGGACAGCGATAATGAGCCGGAAGGCCCAAGCTATCAGATTGCTTATACCCGAAAAGGACGTCAGCTCATTCCCTACACGGACTTTTCCGCACTGGTTGTTCAGATGGAACGTCTGGCAACAATCATGGGACGGGCTTTGGAAAAAGATTTCCTGATGAAGGTTTCCGGTGCGGAAACAGAAGTGCCCAGAGATATTTACGATAAGATCACCATGGCTGTGATGCAGATGCTGAAAAACAGCATGGATCACGGTTTGGAAAAAACAGAAGACCGGGAAAAAATGGGGAAAACCCCTGTGGGGGAAATATCCTTGGAGATACAGAAAACAGCACAGCAGGTTTTCGTTATTTTCCGAGATGATGGACGCGGCTTAGACCGCAAAGGCATTTTACAGGCGGCAAAGGCAAAAGGCTGGCTGAAAAAGGCTGAGGAAGAATATGAAGACAACGAAGTATATGCTTTTTTGTTGCGTCCCGGCTTTACCACAAAAAGCAGTGCCACCATGTTTTCTGGCAGAGGTGTGGGACTGGATGTGGTTAATGCGGCAGTATCTGTTCTGGGGGGCAGTATCCGCATCGAAAGCAGGGAATACATGGGGACGACGTTCTTTATGGAATTTCCGCTGATTCCCTAAGGGGGAGTGCTTATGGGCAGAAAAGAGAGGATATTGTCAGTTCTGAAAGGACTCGCAATGGCGGTAGGAGGCATTTTTCTGCTGATACTGGAAAATATGTGGTTTCAGGAACAGGAAAGCGGGGCAGCAGGAAGTATTCGTATAGAAGGTTTTCTTGTTGTCACAGGTTTGGCTTTACTGGTTCTGGGGGCAGTTTTTCTGTGGAATGGATGCAGAAGAAAGAAAGTATCCGAGCCAAAAGAAATGGTGCTAACGGCATGTCCTTACTGCGGTGCCAATGTGCAGGGCAGGGAGCAAATCTGCCAAATCTGCGGGGAAAACATGTATGTAATGAAAAATAAAGAATGAAGTGAAAAGGGAATATCTGTTCATGGAGCTTGCATGTTAGGGGGATGAATCATGTTAAAGTACAGGAGAGAAAAACTAACTTTGGTTTTTGATCTTTGTATTTTTGGTGCCATTACGCTACAACTGTTGGCTTTTATTCTTGCCAGATGTTTGCCAGTATCTTCTGAAAGTATGTATGGCATTTATACAGCGGCAAGGATATGCAGTGTAATTTTGGTTTTGGCAGGCTCTTTTTATTAGTTAAAGTACCATTTTTCCACAAAGGGACGTTATTTAAATGCAGAGGGGAATTATGAAGTTTGCCCTTACTGCGGTGCTAATGTGCAGGGCAAGGAACAAACCTGCCGTATCTGCGGAAAGAATATGTATGGAAAAAGCATCTGATACCAATCAAAAGGACAGGAGGGGATGCCCATGAGAAGTATCAAGCCCGGCAGAGGCTCATCTCTGCAGGGAGCCATTGGTTCACTCTTTGCCGTTGTTTTCGGCATTGTATGGATGGTGTCTGCGGCCAAAAGCGGCGCACCAACGCCATTTGTGCTTATGGGACTGGTTTTTGTGGTAATTGCTGGCAGCAATGTCATTATTTCTCTGATGAATGCCACCGGGGAAAACCGCTTTTCTCTTTACGATATTACAGAAGAGGGAGAAGAACCGGATCCGTTGGAAGAAATGCTGAACAAAAACGAAAAAACAGCAGCGCAAAAAGAGGAAGAAGAGAGACCAACAGAAACGGCTTTTTGTCCTTATTGTGGGGCAAAAGCGGAGAAAGACTACGCTTTCTGCCGTTCCTGCGGGAAAAAGTTATGAGAAAAAATGGGGTTTTTTACCGTTTTTTTCGCGGATGTACTTGTATACACTGCGTTTTTTGTTTATAATAAATATGCTGTCCGTTTTATTGAAAGCGGATTTTGAAACAGTATATATATCAGGGAATTTTGTTTTCCTGGGACGGAAGAAGTCAATTCTTCCAGTAAAAAAGACAACAGTTAATCTATCTATTTAAAAATGGAGGTCTTTACAGTGGATTTTTTATCTGAAATGAAAGCAAAAGCAAAAGCAGACAAAAAGGTAATTGTACTGCCCGAATCTTATGAAAAAAGAAATCTGGAAGCAGCTGCTGAATGCCTGAGAGACGAACTGGCTGACATCGTTCTGATCGGTAACAAAGAAAAGATCATGGAAGCTGCTGGCAGCTTTGACGTATCCAAAGCTATCTTCGTAGATCCTGAAAACTACGAAAAAATGGACGAAGTTGTTGCTGCTCTGGCAGAAGCTAGAAAAAGCAAAGGCATGACTCTGGAAGAAGCTAGAAAACTTCTGCTGGACGATCCTCTGTTCATGGGCGTTATGCTGGTTAAAATGGATATCGCTGACGGTATGGTTTCCGGCGCAATCCACTCCACAGCTGACACACTGCGTCCCGCTCTGCAGATTCTGAAAACAGCACCTGGCACAGAACTGGTATCCTCTTTCTTCATCATGGTAACAAACACACCTCAGTATGGTGATGACGGTATCCTGCTGTTCGCTGACTGTGCGCTGAACCAGAACCCCAACCCTCAGGAACTGGCTTGCATCGCAGGCGATTCCGCAAAATCTTACGAAGCATTCATCGGCAAAGAACCCAGAGTTGCTATGCTGAGCCACTCCACAATGGGTTCCGCAAAACATGCTGACGTAACAAAAGTTGTAGACGCAGTAAAAATCGCGAAAGAAAAATTCCCTAACGTGAAACTGGACGGCGAAATCCAGCTGGACGCTGCTATCGTAAAAGAAGTTGGCGAACTGAAAGCTCCCAACAGCACAGTTGCTGGTAAAGCAAACGTACTGGTATTCCCTGACATCGACGCTGGTAACATCGGTTACAAACTGGTTCAGAGATTTGGTCAGGCAGAAGCTTTCGGCCCTATCCTGCAGGGTATCGCAAAACCTGTTAACGACCTGTCCAGAGGCTGCTCCGCAAACGACATCGTTGCAGTTGTTGCTCTGACATCCGTTCAGGCTCAGGTAATGGGTAAATAATTTTATCCAATTAGAAACAATGGCAGTGTTCTGCCCGCAAATAACAACTACGGACAAAAAATAAGGAGAGAAAAAAATGAAAATTCTGGTTTTAAACTGCGGTAGTTCTTCCCTGAAATATCAGCTGATCGACATGGAAACCGAAAGCGTAATGGCAAAAGGTCTGTGCGAAAGAATCGGTATCGAAGGCTCCAGACTGAAACATCAGCCTGTTGGCAAAGATGACGTTATCTTCAACGATTACATGGAAGATCACAGCGTAGCAGTAAAAATGGTACTGGACGCTCTGACAAACAGCGAATATGGCGTAGTAAAATCCATGTCCGAAATCAATGCAGTTGGTCACCGTGTAGTACATGGTGGTGAATACTTCGCAAACTCCGTTGTAATCACACCCGAAGTTATCGAAGCAATCGAAAAATGCTGCGAACTGGCACCTCTGCACAACCCTGCTAACCTGATCGGTATCCACGCTTGCGAAAAAATCATGCCCGGCGTACCTCAGGTAGCTGTATTCGACACAGCATTCCACCAGACAATGCCTGAAAGAGCATATCTGTATGCTATTCCTTACGAATACTATGAAAAATACAAAATCAGAAGATACGGCTTCCACGGCACAAGCCACAGATTCGTATCCGAAGAAGCTGCAAAAATGCTGGACAGACCTTATGACCAGACAAAAACAATCACTTGCCACCTGGGCAACGGCGGTTCCGTATGTGCAGTAAGAAACGGCAAATCCATCGACACAACCATGGGCTTCACACCTCTGGAAGGTCTGGTAATGGGTACAAGAGCTGGTGACGTTGACGCAGCTGTTGTCACATTCCTGATGGAAAAAGAAAACCTGACACCTCAGGAAATGGACAACATCCTGAACAAAAAATCCGGCGTACTGGGTATCTCTGGTGTATCCAGCGACTTCCGTGACGTTGAAGACGCAAGCGAACATGGTAACGAAAGAGCAGGTATGGCTCTGGACGTATTCGCTTACAAAGTAGCTAAGAGAATCGGCGCTTACGCTGCTGCTATGAACGGTGTAGACGCAATCGTATTTACAGCAGGTCTGGGTGAAAATTCCGCTTCCACAAGAAGACTGATCTGTGACTACCTGGGTTACCTGGGCGTACACATCGATTCTTACAACAACTCTTTGAGAGGCAAAGCAATCGAAATCTCCGCTCCCGACTCCAGAGTAAGAGTGTTTGTAATCCCTACAAACGAAGAACTGGTTATTGCAAGAGATACAAAGGAATTGCTTGACAAATAAGAAACCTTTCTGTATAATATTTTAGGTACGACTACGGGGTGATACGAATGATATTGCAAATGGCTCATTTATATGGTAAGAACGGTGCTTCTATGGAAGTGCATATGTCTGAGCAAATACAAGAGATTGCGGCATACCCCAATGTTGTGGGTTTTATGGAGCCTGTAAAAATAGAAGGAACTCTCAGAAACGAAAATGAGATTTTCGTTTTGGAAGCAAAGGGCGAAACAAAGGTCAGCATTGCGTGTGACCGTTGCCTTGCGCCGGTTACAACAGAGATTCACTTCAATATTGAGGAGCGTTTTTCCCATACAGGCAGAGATGACGAAGAGACAGAAACTTTTTCGGGAGATCAGATCGATCTTGCGGACTATGTCAGAAGCGGGATCATGGAGGCCATGCCTATGAAGACTCTTTGTAGGGATGACTGCAAAGGACTCTGTCCTGTCTGCGGCAAGGATCTGAACACAGGTGCGTGCGGATGCGACACCACAGAGATAGATCCGAGATTTGAAAGTTTGAGGGCTCTTTTCAATGTTGATGAGGAGGTGTAGAAATGGCTGTACCTAAGGGTCGAGTATCTAAATCCAAAAGAGATAAAAGAAAAGCACAGAGCTGGAAGATCGCAACACCCAACCTGGTAAAATGCAGCAAATGTGGCGAACTGATGGCGCCTCACCAGGTATGCAAAGCTTGTGGTGCTTATAACAAGAAAACAATCATCAAAGTTGACTAATTTTGGATGAGCAAATCAAAGGCAGCAGAAATGCTGCCTTTTTTGCGTTGGGTAAAAAATCATTTTTCCCTTGATTGCTGTCTGAAGGGAATTGTTATAGTTCTATGAAAGAAAATAAATAGGGAAAAAGGAAAAGCTGGAACCATTTGTTTTAAGGATTCCAGCTTTTTTGCTTTTGATAAAGTTTATGTAATTGTTAGTCCAGGACGGGTGCCATGAGCACTCTGCCAGTTCCACGGAATACGTTTACCAGACCTTCGCCGGAAGCTGCGGAACCAATGAGTGTTTTGCCGGAGCGTTCTACGGTAAAGTTCAGGCTGCCGCTCCATGCGATTGCCATATTGCCGTCGATTTTCAGTACATCATCCTGGAGGTTGATTTCAATCAGTTCTTCTCTGGGGCAGGGGCATTCCAGCGCTACAACGCCTTTACCGCTTAAACCAAGGTTGAATAAGCCTTCTCCGCCAGCCACAGCAGAGGACAGATTAGACCGCATAACAGCCTTGTGTGTCAAATTGGAGTCGCAGGCAAGGAACAGACCATCTTCCAGAATCAGAGAGCCATTCCAGTTTGATACATCTTCCAGCAGAATATATTTGTAAGTGGGTTCCAGAACCAAAGTGCCATCGCCGGTGTATTCGGGTTTGATGGCAGATTCACCAGTTGCTTTCCCACGGATGGCTTTCCCGAAAAGGTCGCCAACACCTTTGATGCCTGTGGTGGCATTGACGTTGCCCACCATCCACTGCATAGCGCCTGCCTGCAATGTGATATTGGCTTTTTTCAAATCACAGATGACCTGACGTCTGCGCACATTCATTTCAGAAGCAAAATAAGCTGTTGCCGCATTGGCGGGGGAAACACTCAAATCCCGCAGGTATTCAATGACGGTAAAAGGCCCCAATTCTGTCAAAACACGAATGTCGTCATTTTCCAAAAGATTTTTGATCTGGTACATATACAATGCCTCCTTTGCATTCATAAAAGGTTTTATGATTGATACAATGTTACTTTACCATATTTTGTTAAATACGGCAATGACTTCGTTATGTGGAAAAAAGTATTGGGGTACGGGATTGTAATTTTATGGGGAATTGTTTATACTAAAAGCATATAATTTGAAAGAAAGGATCATGGTGAGTTTATGGATCAGAAAATAATCGTTGCACTGGATGCCATGGGTGGTGATCTGGCTCCTGTGGAAACCGTAAAAGGTGCTGTGGACGCAGTCAAAGAAATGAACGTGCTGGTAAAGCTGGTAGGCAGAAAAGAAGATGTCAATCGGGAACTGGCAAAATATACATATCCAAAAGAAAAAATCGAAGTGGTCAATGCGGAAGAAGTCATCAGTACTGATGAAGTGCCTACTATGGCAATTCGCAAAAAGAAAAATTCTTCTATGGTTGTGGGCATGCAGCTGGTGAAAAATGGGGAGGCTGACGCCTTTGTTTCCGCCGGTAGTACTGGTGCTCTGCTGACAGGGTCTCTGCTTATTGTAGGCCGTCTGCCGGGCGTAGAACGTCCCGTATTGGGTACCTGCCTGCCTACAAAAAATGGTTTCACATTCTTGGTAGACAGTGGCGCAAATGTGGACTGTAAAGCAAAATACCTGGAACAGTTTGGCAAAATGGGTTCCGTTTATGTAGAAAACGTATTTGGCAAGAAAAATCCTTCCGTTGCGCTGGTAAATATCGGTGCTGAAAAGGAAAAGGGCGACAGCTTGACAAAAGAGGCCTATGAGCTTCTGGAAGTGTCTGATTTGAATTTTGTGGGCAATATCGAGCCCAGAAACATTCCCTTTGGGGAAGCGGATGTCATTGTCTGCGACGGCTTTGTTGGCAATACCATTTTGAAATTTGCGGAAGGTCTGAGCAAAACATTGGTGGACATCATCAAGTCTGAAATTACCAAAGGCGCTTACAAAATCGCTGCGGCCATGTTGGTAAAACCTTTCCGCAATGTAAAAAAATATTTCGATGCAGACGAAGTAGGCGGTGCGCCTTTCATCGGGCTGAAATCCCTTGTGGTAAAGGCTCATGGCAGCTCTAACGCCAAGGCATTCAAAAACGCCATCAGACAGTGTGTGCTGTTTAAAGAGGCTGATATTGTAGGAAAAATTCAGGATAAACTGTAAGCAGTTCAATCTTGTGTACAAAATGGGAAAAAACTTCTGTTTTTCCAGGATTTCTGCTGACAAAATGTCGGAAATAGAGTATAGTATTGACAGAAAAGAAAAGAGGAGGTTGAAAATATGGACGAAACTGTTGTAATGCAGATCATTGCGGATCAGCTGCATATTTCTGCTGATAGTTTACGGGAGGAAACTTCCTTTGCAGATATCGGTGCAGATTCTCTGGATGTGTTCCAGATCATTTCTGCATTGGAGGAAGCCTATGACATCGAATTTGAAAACGATGAAGCGGAGAATATGAAAACCATTGGGGATGCGTTGGATTATATCAGAAGAGTAGTGGAGAAGTAATATGAATTATTTGAATTTGGAAGAATTTGAAAAGAAACTGGGATATCATTTTGCGGATAAGCATTTGCTGCTGTTGGCATTGACCCATAGTTCCTATGCCAATGAAAATAAAAAAGGCAGTCACGAAAACAACGAAAGACTGGAATTTTTGGGTGATGCTGTGCTGGACATGGTGGTAAGTGAATATATGTACCGCAAATTCCCGGAAATGCCGGAAGGGGAACTGACCAAACTGCGGGCGGCAGTGGTTTGTGAAGGCTCTCTGGCAGGTCTGTCCAGAAAATTGGGCGTAGGCAGAAATCTGTTTTTAGGCAAAGGGGAAGAAAGCACTGGTGGCAGAAACAGAGATTCCATCCTTGCGGATGCCTTTGAGGCCATCATTGGTGCAGTATGTATGGATGGCGGCATTGAAGCTGCTTCTACATATGTTATGCGGTTTATGGAAGACCAGATTGCCCAGACAAAGACCAATTTCCGCAATCTGGACTGCAAGACCCATTTGCAGGAAATCATCCAGAAAATCAGCAAAGTTCCTGTACACTATGCCATCGTAGATGAAAAGGGCCCCGACCACAACAAAGTCTTTGTTGCAGAAGTAACACACGAAGGCAAGGTGCTTGGACAGGGCAGTGGCAAGAGTAAAAAAGAAGCAGAACAGAATGCAGCCAATGCAGCATTGGAAAAAATGAATGCGTAAATAAGAAAACAGGTGATGAAAGCAAATTCCTATTAAGAAAACATTGGTTTTTCTTTTCCTTGATTTCTTAAGGGGAATTGCGACGGCTGTTTTCAGAAGAAAACATATCAAATAAAATCTTATAAAATAAGCAAGCTGGAAACCTCTATATCATAAGGATTTCAGCTTGCTTTGTTTTCTTATGAAGATGCCCCTAAAAAATCACCTGCTTTTTCATGAAAAAAGAGCCGGACACTCTTGAGAAAGAGCCGGCTCTTTTATTTTGCAGAAGATGTTTATACTTCTACCAGATCGTATTTTCTGGAACCAAAGCCCAAAGCGGCAGCGGCTTCGATGGTATGAACACCATTGCGGCTTTCAATACGTTCGATGAGGTGGTCACGACCGGGATCATCAGCGGCATAAACCAAGTCCAGACAAGCCTGGTCAATGGCAATGGGGTCTAAGGATACCAGTATGCCAATGTCCTTCATGCAGGGGTCTTCAGCCGCCGCACAGCAGTCACAGTCCACAGACATGTTTTTCATAACATTGACGTAGATTACATTGCCTTTGAAGTATTCCACAACGGAAGATGCTGCGTCTGCCATGGATTCCAGAAATGCGTCATGGTCTGCTGTCCAGATCTTTTCCGGTTCCCCTGCGCCGTGGATATAGGCTTTGCCGAAGGAAGATGCCACACCGATGGAAAGCTGCTTCAATGCGCCGCCGTAGCCGCCCATGGGATGACCTTTGAAGTGGGAGAGCACCAGCATGGAGTCATAGTCCGCAAGATGCTTGCCTACATAATTTTTCTGAATCTGTTTGCCCTTGGGGATTTCCAGTACCATATCCGGGCCTTCTGCGTCCATGAGGTCTACTTTGAAATAGGCATCCCATCCGTGACGAGTCAGCAGCGCTTTGTGCTTTTCGGTGGTGTTTCGCTGGCCTTCATAAGCGGTATTGCATTCCACAACAGTACCGCCAACGAAGTCGATGACAGGTTTCCAGAAATCCGGTTTCAGGAAATTCTGGTTGCCTTCTTCACCGGAGTGAAGCTTGATGGCAACATTGCCAGTGAGTTCTTTGCCAGCCATTTTATATAATTCCAGGACTTTTTCCGGTGTGATTTCACGGGAAAAGTATACTTTTGCAGCCATAGAAAAAACCTCCTTTATGACAGTTGTATTTTCTTTTATGGTAACAAAGTAGAAAGAAAATAACAAGGGATTGGGAAAAAACAGAAAAAAACTGCCGCAGGAGATTTCCTGCGACAGTATGAAATATCAGCCTTTGCCGTTCCAGCAATAGGTGCAGACTTTGTCACGGTCAATGCCGATGGCATCCAGCAGACCATCCAGGGACTGGTAACCCAGGGAGTCAAAGCCCAGTTTTTCACAGATGGAACGGAGCATGCATTTGCCTCTTTCTGTGGAAGCGTCTGCATATTCGTCCAGATGTTTATGGCCTTCGTCGCCTTCCAGTTCCTGTACGACGCGGCGTGCCAGCAGATCCATATCGGAGCCATTGCTGGAGAAATTCAGATATTTGCAGCTATACATGATGGGAGGACATGCAGAACGCATATGTACCTCTGCTGCGTGAGAACGATAAAGGAATTCAACAGTTTCTCTCAGCTGTGTACCACGAACGATGGAGTCATCCACAAACAGCAGCTTTTTCCCTTCGATCAGTTCGGGAATGGGAATCTGTTTCATTTTTGCTACCTGATTACGCACTTTCTGGTTGGCGGGCATGAAAGAACGAGGCCAGGTAGGTGTATATTTTACAAAAGGACGGGTAAAGGACTTGCCGCTTTCTTTGGAATAACCAATGGCATGGGGGATACCGGAGTCAGGCACGCCTGCAACATAGTCTACATCAGGCAGTGTGCCGTTTTTCTTTTCGTTTGCTGCCATGATTTCCCCGTTTTTGTAACGCATCACTTCTACGTTGATGCCTTCATAGTTGGAGTTGGGGTAGCCATAGTAGCTGAACAGGAACGCGCAGATCTTCATGTCCTTGCCGGCGGGATTCAGTGTTTCGAAGCCGTCAGGTGTGATCTTAACGATTTCACGGGGGCCAAGTTCATATACGTTTTCATAGCCCAGTTTGGTATAAGCAAAGGATTCGAAGGAAACGCAATAGCCTTCGTGGTCTTTACCAATGAGGACAGGCAGTCTGCCCACTTTATCTCTGGCAGCGATGATGGAATCATCTTCTGTCAGGATCAGAATGGTTGCGGAACCGTCAATTTGTTCCTGTGCGTGGAGGATACCGGAAACCAGATCGTCTTTCTGGTTGATCAGTGCGGCGATGAGTTCTGTGGCATTGACTTTGCCGGAGCTCATTGCCATAAACTGGTGTCCATGGTCAGAAAAGTAGTTTTTGATGAGCTCATCAGCGTTGTTGATGACACCGACTGTTGTGATGGCATATAAGCCAAGATGAGAACGTACCAGAAGGGGCTGGGGATCGGAGTCGCTGATGCAGCCGATGCCGGAATGACCCTGAAAATCGATCAGATCTTTTTCAAATTTGGTACGAAAAGGTGTGTTTTCGATGTTGTGAATCTGGCGTTGGAAGCCTTTTTCCTTGCTGTGGATGACCATACCGCCTCTGCGTGTGCCCAGATGAGAATGATAGTCCACCCCGAAAAAGATATCAAGTACGCAATCCTGCTTGGAAGTTACGCCAAAAAAACCGCCCATGATGGTTCCTCCTTATGATTCTAAAAAATGATGGTATCTCTTGTTGCTCCAAAATTGATAAGGCATGTTGTGCATGCCATCATTACTATTTTATACGAAAAAACGATGGAATACAACAAAAACAGCAATGGGAGATTTCACATAAAAAACGATTTCCATTGAAAATTTGCGGTGAAAGAAAGTCCAAAAGAAATAATGTTCGGGTAAAATGACGACGATTTGAAGAGGTGGGCGACATCTTGCCAAAAAACAAACCATGAAAAAAGCCGGAAATGAAAAATCATTGGAGAGTATCTATAAAAATGGAAAAAACTGTTTTCCAAAGAGAAGATGGAACAATGTCTTTTCTACGTATACCGTTGTGTACAGCCGTTGGGACAAGATTCCGTCTGGAAACAGGAAAAACAGAAAGGCAAGTGCCCTGTTCATTTGATTGGAAAGACACTTGCCTGTTCTGTATACTGCTTATGCAGCTTCACGGCATGAAAGCTAACGGAATGGGAGCATCAGAGAGAGGTATGATGCCCGATGTAGCAGGCGATGCCAGCATCCAGATAAAGGCTCTGCAATGCAGTCATGGCTTCGTCTGTCATTTCGCCGCCAGTAGCATAATCGTATGTTTTGCCCAGCTGTTCCCATTTGGTCTGACCCAAACGATGGAATTTCAGCAGGTTAATTTCAAAGAGATCATTTTCCTTCATAAAGGAAATGAGTTTTTTCGCGTTTTCTTCGCTGTCATTGTAGCCGCAGATGGTAGGCTGACGCAGCACCAGACGACCTTTCCAGCCACTTTGTTTCAGGGCGCGGATGTTGTCCAGAATCAGTTCATTGCCCACATTTGTTCCGGCTTTGTGTGCCTCGCTGTCCATGTTTTTTACATCAATAAAGGCAAAGTCGATGTACTGCATGACATCCAGAAATTTTTCTATGGGGAAATGCGCGCTGGTTTCAATGGCAGTATGGATCCCCAGCTTATGGCAGCCCTTCAGGACTTCTATGAGGAAATCATGCTGGGTGATGGGGTCGCCGCCGCTGAATGTGACGCCGCCGTTGCTGCCCCAGCTGCTGAAATCTCTGCGGAGGATTTGCAGGAGTTCCTCGATGGTGTATTCCCGCACACACTGTTTCAGCGCCCGGTTGGGGCAGATGGATGTGCAGGGGAAGTCATGGCAGTCCTTACACTTGTTCCAGTCAACCTGAGGGGGCTGTCCCGGTTCCATGGTGATGGCGCCTGTGGGACAGACGGAAAGACATACGTCACAGCCTTTGTCCCATTTGCAGGATGCCTGGGCGAACATCAGATGTTTGCCGTAAATCCAGCTTTCGGGGTTTGCGCACCAACGCACTGCAAAGGACAGCCTGTCATAAATACCGTGGTACGGCAGCCGGGCCCGTCATGGACAGAAAAGGACTGGATATCGAAAATATGTCCCATTTTATCCATAGGCTTACCCCCGTGCGGCTTTGTAGTGCTCGCAGCAGAAAGCACCACATTTTGCATATGTCCAGTTTTCTTTTTCAAAGCCTTTGCATGTGCCGATGCCGTGTTTATCTGCATCTGCGAAGCATGCGCAGTTGCCGCATACGGGTGCTGCCTGGAAATGACCGCAGGCGTCGCTGCCGTTGCTGTCAATGGGAACGATCTGTTTGGAAAGGGCGCACATGCCTTTCTCACAGTCTAAGTTGATATAGTTAATGCATTCTACATGTTTCATGGTTTCACGCCTCCACTTAAACTTCTTCATATTCGGTACGATAGATAACCTCATCCTGGATGGGTTTGCCGATTTCGCACCAGTACTGTGTAAAGCCAGCTACACGAACCATCAGGTCACGATACTGGTCAGGTGTTTTCTGCGCTTCTTTCAATGTGTCGGAGCTTACCACGTTGAACTGTACGTGGAAACCGCCTTTACGCATATAGGTACGAACCAGTTCCAGCAGTTTTCTGGTGCCCTGTACGCCCTGAACAGAAGAAGGATGCAGTTTCAGGTTCATCTGTGCATTCTGGTTCTGAGAATGATCGTAAACGGTCGCAGATTCAAAGAGGGCATATACGCCGTTTTTGTCTGTGCCTGGAGCGGCAGATACGGAACCGTCGGAGTATGTGGTGCCTGCTAAGCGGCCATCTGCTGTTGCCAGCGTGATGAAGCCCTGAGGCCCATGGGTGGAAACGGAAATCTGGCAGAGGTATTCCGGTTTGCCAAAGAAGGACTCCAATGTAGGCAGATAATACAGCAGGTATGTATGGTAATCCCGCAGCAGCTGGTCTGCATAAGGATCTGCATTGCCGTATTTCGGTGCGTTGATGCAGTCTGCAAAAATCGCAGCGTATTTCTGAGCGTCGTCTGTGCTTTCGCGATAATCAGGAGAGAATACGCCGGTGTCGTAAGCGGTGCGGAAACCGAAGTTATGCAACATGGCATCGGTCATTTCTTCCAATGTATATTTCTTGGTGTCGTATACGTTTTTCTTCAAAGACGCCAGAGAGTTGATGAATGTGATGGTACCGCAGGATTCAAAGTTGATGCAGGCGTTATAACGAGCGCCGCAGTTGCCGATGTGCTGACCTTTCTTGAAGCAGTCCGGTTTCAGCAGGGAGTTTACGGCAGGCATGTTGTATTTGCGCCATACGTCCATCTGAATGTTGTTGACTTTGTTTACAATGCGGTTGCTGATGTCCAGATATTCTTTCCACTGATCCAGCAGTTCATCAAATGTTTCCAGTTTCTTGTTATGAGGAGGGAATACCTGTTTTCCGGTACGTTTGTCTACGCCGTTTGTCAGTACCAGTTCCAGAACCTTTGGCAGACCTGTGAAGTGGATACCGGTGCCGCAAGTAGGGGAAGTGCCGCCGGGGATCATAGTCACTTTGCCGTTGTATTCCAGAGGCAGGAAGCAGCCGGGGGCAGATTCCAGACAGCCGCCCAGACACCATGCACGGGCATCATACAGATCCATGCCTTCGGGGCCGTACTGACGGAGCATAAAGTTCATACCTACCTGGTTGTTCATCCATGCGGGATAGCCCATGCCTAGTTTGGTACAAGCGGCAGCTTTCATGAGGAAGTCCTCAGGCAGCTTTTCATCGTAGAGGATGGAAAGCTGCCTGAGGTGTCTGCGCACGCATACCAGCTTCGATGATGAGGTATTCCAAAGGTGTAACCACAGACAGACCATCGTAGTTCTGACCGCCCAAAGACAGGTTGTTGAATGTGTTGCCGGAAAGAACGCCGCCGGATACGCCAGCAGAAGCAAAACATTCGATACATGTGATCTTGATGCGGTACAGTTCCAGCAGTTCCACAACTTCTTCTTCTGTTGTGGTGCCGTCAGCAATGTCTTTTTTATAGAAGGGCTGCAATACCTGACCCAGACGACCGATGGACTGACCGGACTGAGGGTCTTCGTTTACAACGCCCAGATGCAGACACAGTGTCATCTGCAATGCTTCCCGGAATGTGGAAGGACGTTTGTGAGCGATGTTGTGCATTACCTGTGCGATTTCCAGATAATTCTTTTTGTACGCTTCATCGGGTTCGCGAGAAGCCAGATCTTCTGCTTTGCGTGCGTAGTTTTCACACCACTGGCTCAGACCTTTGACGATTTCTTTCATGGCAGCGTAGTAGTAACCACGGCTCATGCCCAAAACGCCATCACCGCCAGCTTCACCCATGGTTTCTGCGATTTTTTCGTCGCACAGTTCCAGGATGCCGTCAAAGCCGTACTGCAAAGGCATGTAATAGTTCATAACTTCACGGCCCTGAGGGATTGCGAAGGAGTCGAACATAACCAGAACGCTGTCCATGATGTTCTGGAACTGTTCAAAGCCGGGAAGTGTTTTTGCATATTTTGTGGAAATGTCTTCTACGGAAATACCGTCCCAGTATTTGGATACTTTTACCAGAACAGGAATGTCTTCTTTCCGCATACCAAATTTTTTCGCAATGGAGATAACTTCGCCATAGCTTTCTGTTGTTGCCGCCACCGGCGCCAACAACAGAAACGGAGTCAGCTTCGTTTTCAGCAGGCGCTTCTGCTTCTTCCATGAGGGATTCCGCAAGGGAATTGAAGAAGCTTGCACAAACCCAGGGGAAAGGGAAGGCACCACGCAGATGTTTTGTCTTGTTCATGACAAGTTTTTCATAAGGCAAAATGGTAGGTGTGCTGTGTGCCAGAGATGCGGCAACGGCTTTTGCACGGCGTACTTCCAACAGATCGCCGTCATTTTTCCACCATACACGGTTGTACCAGTAGGCACTTTCCATATCCGTTGTTACTTTCAGCAGATAATAGATGTCCATGATACGCTGGAAGCTTCCGGCGGCAGCGGGAATATCCTGCTCCTGCACTTCCTTTAACTGTTCATCAGTGATACCTCTTGCTTTGAGGATTTCTTGTAATTTCAGTTCATTACTTTCCAAACTTTTTCAACCTGCCTTTCTGTGAATGATGATGATTTTATTATGGCAGGCGAAATTTCTTTCGTTAAGTGCAAATTGCACCATTTTAAAAAATATGATAAACTATTCACAAAATCAAAAACATGGGAAAGGAAGAATTTGTATATGTATGAGAGAATCTGGGCGAATTGGCAGGATTTTGTGGAAAAATTGGACATTTACCCAATGATTCGACCTTATCTGGAAACAAGTCAGATCACCATTCATGAAGTTCCTACCAAGACATGTATTTCCAATGCAGCTGATGAGGGATACCGCATTGTTTATATTTTGCAAGGGTCTGCGAAAGTTGTCAGCCTGACCTATCGCGGCATACGTATTTTGCTGGATGAAATTGGCGTGGGCAGTTTTTTCGGTCATATCAGCCGTATGCGTGGTTATAGCTTCGATGCCAATATCATTGCGGAAACACCCTGTGTTTATCTGGAATTTCCAGACCAGCTTTTTTGTCATTTGATGGAAAATCCGGCTTTTGCCCTGGAATTTTATCGCAGTACCAGCAGCCGTACCTATCAGATGTATCGGAAAGTCCTTAGTCTGACGCTCTTTACCGCTGAGGAAAATACGGCGATGTATTGTCTGATGCATCCTGCCAGACTCAAAAGTTATACGCTGGATGAGATATGCGAAGAAATCGGAATCAGTCGGCGCAGCCTTTGTTATGTGCTGAAAAAATGGCGAAAAGAGGGTATATTAAAAGGTAAGGAAAAGCGAGATCGGATTGCTGACCATGAGCAGTTGATGCAGATTGCAGAGCATATCCGGCAGTTTTATGATATTCCATAATAAAAAAATAGAACAAATGTTTGTATATTTTCGCTGTTCCCCTATACTTTAGTATTTAACTGTGATATACTTTTTGGTAGTCAACGAGCGCATAGAAACAAAATGGATGTTTTATCCGAATGATATTGTGCTTTGCAGTCAGATGTTTGAATGCATGAGAATGATTGTGTAAACGGAGGTGTGTCATGGACAAACCATTTAAAATACATTCCAAATTTCAGCCCACCGGCGACCAGCCTCAGGCAATTGAGAAAATAGCCGATGGATTTCAAAATGGCTTGAAATTTCAGACTTTGGTGGGGGTAACGGGTTCCGGGAAAACCTTTACCATGGCAAACGTCATTGAAAAAATACAGAAACCCACGCTGGTCATTGCCCATAATAAAACATTGGCAGCCCAGCTTTATAATGAATTGAAAGAATTTTTCCCGGAAAATGCTGTGGAATACTTTGTCAGTTACTATGATTATTATCAGCCGGAGGCCTATGTGCCCAGCACCGATACCTATATCGAAAAAGATTCCGCGGTCAATGAAGAAATCGACAAACTCCGCCACTCTGCCACAGCGGCACTGGTAGAACGGCAGGATGTTATTGTTGTTGCCAGCGTATCCTGTATCTATGGCTTGGGCGACCCGGAAGAATACTATGGTATGATGCTTTCCCTTCGTCCTGGTATGGAAAAAGACAGGGATGAAGTGCTGCACAGCCTCATTGAAATGCAGTATGACAGAAATGATATGAATTTTGAACGTGGTACCTTTCGTGTCCGTGGGGATGTAGTGGAAATTTTTCCTGTGGCATCCTCTAAATATGCTGTCCGTGTGGAATTTTTCGGTGATGAAATTGACCGTATCACAGAAATCGATGTGGTGACAGGGGAGATCATTGGTACCAGAAACCACATTTCCATTTATCCTGCCTCTCACTATGTAACTTCGCCGGAAAAAATGCAGATGGCCATTGCCCGTATCGAAGTGGAACTGGAAGAACGTCTGGCAGAGCTGAAGAGGGAGGACAAGCTGCTGGAAGCCCAGCGCTTGGCACAGCGCACCAATTATGACATTGAAATGTTGAAAGAAATGGGATTCTGTACGGGCATTGAGAACTATTCCCGTCATTTGTCCTTGAGAGAAGCAGGCAGCACGCCTTTTACACTCATTGACTTCTTCCCTGATGATTTTCTCATTATCGCTGACGAGTCCCATGTTTCCATTCCCCAGATTCGTGCCATGTACGAAGGGGACAGATCCAGAAAAACCACACTGGTGGACTTTGGGTTCCGTCTGCCTTCCGCTTTGGACAACCGTCCTTTGAAATTCGCAGAATTTGAAAGCAAAATCAATCAGCTGCTCTTTGTTTCTGCCACACCTTCTGTGTATGAAAAGGAACATTCCCAGCAGACAGTGGAACAGATCATCCGTCCAACGGGGCTGTTAGACCCGGAAATTTCTGTTAGACCCATTGCGGGGCAGATTGATGACCTCCTTTCCGAAGTTCAGAAAACCACAGAAAAAGGACAGAAAGTGCTGGTAACTACATTGACCAAGAAAATGGCGGAACGTCTGACGGATTACCTCAGAGAAGCCGGCGTCAGAGTGCGTTACCTGCATTCGGATATTGATACGCTGGAACGACTGGAAATCATCCGTGATTTGCGGATGGATGTGTTTGATGTGCTGGTAGGCATCAACTTGTTGCGAGAAGGTCTGGATATTCCCGAAGTCAGTCTGGTTGCCATTCTGGACGCGGACAAAGAAGGCTTCCTTCGTTCGGAAACATCCCTCATCCAGACCATTGGCCGTGCCGCCAGAAACGCGGAAGGCCGTGTTATCATGTATGCCGATGTGATGACGGAAAGCATGCAGAAAGCCATCGACGAAACCAACCGTCGTCGTGGTATTCAGCAGGCTTACAACGAAGCCCATGGCATCACGCCTCAGACTATTGTGAAAAAAGTCCATGACGTCATCCAGATTACCAAAGCAGCAACGGAAAAACAGAAATTCGGTCTGGAAAAAGACCCAGAATCTATGAGTGAAAAAGAACTGAAAAAACTTATCCAGACTTTGGATAAAGAAATGAAGCATGCTGCCATGGAACTGCAGTTTGAACGGGCGGCGGAACTGCGTGATAAAATTCTGGAACTGAAAAAACTCATGTAAGATGCGAAAGGGGGAACCCTATGAATTATCGAGTATTGCATCTGGCAGATCTGGAACGTTTTCTGGAACTGCGTATGGAATTTCTGCTGTCTTATCAAGATGTACCCGAAGATTTTCAGAATATAACAGAAAATTATTTGCGTAATCGTATGGAAACAGAAGATCTGCTTCTGTTGGCAGCGGAGGAGGAAGGCAGTCTGGTGGCTGCCTGCATGGTTTGTTTTTATGAAACATGCCCCATGGTGGATAACCCCTCCGGCAAATATGGAGAATTGCGCAATGTTTATACAAAGCCAGCCTATCGCAAGAAAGGCATTTCCGAAAAGCTGGTGGGTATGGCACTGGAAAAAGCCAAAGAGAGAGGCGTGGCGAAAATGCGTCTGCATTACACAGACGATGGTCTGCCTTTGTATCAGAAACTTGGTTTTGTACCAGAAGAAAGATATATGGAAAAAGATTTATGATAGATTTTCTATCATAAGGAAAAAGGAGAGAATATGAAAAACGAAATTGTTATCAGGGGTGCCAGAGAGCACAACCTGAAAAATATAGATTTGACCATTCCCAGAGATAAACTGGTGGTCTTTACAGGGGTCAGCGGCTCCGGAAAAAGCTCCCTTGCCTTTGACACCCTTTATGCGGAAGGACAGCGCAGATATGTGGAATCTCTGTCCTCTTATGCAAGACAGTTTTTGGGTCAGATGGAAAAGCCCGATGTAGACCAGATTGATGGGCTTTCTCCCGCTATTTCCATCGACCAGAAAACAACCAGCCACAATCCTCGCTCCACTGTGGGTACCGTGACGGAGATTTATGACTATTTGCGTTTGCTGTATGCCAGAATTGGTGTGCCTCATTGTCCCAAATGCGGCAAGGAAATCAAAAAGCAGACCATTGACCAGATTGTAGACCGTGTTCTGGAACTGCCGGAACGGACAAAAATTCAGCTTCTTGCCCCTGTTGTCCGTGGGAGAAAAGGGGAGCATGTAAAGTTGCTGGAGGATGCCAAAAAAAGCGGCTATGTCCGTGTTCGTGTGGATGGCATCATTTACGATTTGTCTGAAGAAATCAAACTGGAAAAGAATAAGAAACATACCATCGAAATCATTGTAGACCGTCTGGTGGTGAAAGAAGGCATCCAGAAACGTCTGACAGAATCCATCGAAACCGTCACAGCATTAACAGGAGGACTGTTGGTGGTGGACGTGAATCAGGGAGAGGATGAACTGGTATTCAGTCAGAATTTCTCCTGTCCTGACTGCGGTATCGACCTGATGGAAATTGAGCCCAGACTCTTTTCCTTCAACAATCCCAGCGGTGCATGCCCTACCTGTACCGGGCTGGGGATGCAGATGAAGTTTGATGAACAGCTCATCGTGCCAAACGACAGCCTTTCCATTGCGGGTGGAGCCATTGTGGCACCGGGATATAACTCCATTTCTACAAAAGATACTATGACACGCGTTCTTTTTGACGCATTGGCAGAAGAATATGGATTTTCGCTGGATACGCCTTTCCGGGAATTGCCGGAAGAAATCAAAAAGATCATTTTCTATGGCACTGGCGGCAAAAAACTACGGATTACCTACACCAATTACCGCGGTACAGGTTCCTATGACTATGCCTTTGAGGGTATCATTCCCAATTTGCAGCGGCGTTACAGCGAAACTTCCGAAACCATGCGGGGAGAATATGAGGAATATATGACCAACATTGAGTGCCCTTCCTGCCATGGTATGCGTCTGCGTCCGGAAGTTCTTGCCATTACGGTGGGCGGAAAAAATATTTCTCAAGTCACAGAAATGTCTGTGGCGGATATTCAGAAATTTTTCCAGAACCTTCAGCTCAGCGGCAGAGATGAAATGATTGCGGAGCGAATTTTGAAGGAAATCCATGCGCGTATTGGTTTTCTGGTGGATGTTGGTCTGGACTATCTCACATTATCCCGTGCGGCAGGAACCCTTTCCGGCGGGGAAGCACAGAGAATCCGTCTTGCTACGCAGATTGGTTCCGGGTTGGTAGGTGTTGTGTATATTCTGGATGAACCTAGTATTGGTCTCCATCAGCGGGATAATGATAAACTGCTGAAAACATTACAGCACCTGCGGGACATCGGGAATTCCCTTATTGTGGTGGAACATGACGAAGATACCATGTATGCGGCAGACTTCATCGTGGATGTAGGCCCGGGTGCCGGAAAAGACGGCGGCAATATCATTTGCACAGGCGATGTGGAAGAAATCAAGGCATGTACCGAATCTTTGACTGGCGATTATCTCAGCGGCAGAAAGAAAATCGAAGTGCCGGACAAACGCCGTCCTGTCAATCCGGAAGCCATGCTCCATGTTGTGGGAGCGGCAGAAAATAACCTGAAACAGATCAATGTGGATATTCCCCTTGGGATTTTCACCTGTGTGACAGGGGTCAGCGGTTCCGGCAAAAGTTCCTTGGTTAATGAAATTCTCTATAAACGATTGGCGAGGGACTTGAATCGGGCAAAACTCCGTCCTGGTAATCATGAAGATATGAACGGGCAGGACAAGCTGGATAAAGTCATCAATATTGACCAGTCTCCTATCGGTCGTACCCCTCGCAGCAATCCTGCTACGTATACAGGACTCTTTGATATGATTCGTGATGTGTTTGCCCAGACTACGGAAGCAAAGATGCGTGGGTATCAGAAAGGCAGATTCAGTTTTAACGTGAAAGGCGGCAGATGTGAAGCCTGTGCTGGGGATGGGATCATCAAGATTGAAATGCATTTCCTGCCGGATATTTATGTGCCTTGTGAAGTATGCCACGGCAAGCGGTACAACCGGGAAACACTGGAAGTAAAATATAAAGGCAAGACCATTTCCGATGTACTGGAAATGACGGTGGAAGAAGCTTTGGAATTCTTTGAAAACATTCCCAGAATCAAAGCAAAACTGCAAACACTGTACGATGTGGGTCTTTCTTATGTGCAGCTGGGACAGTCTTCCACAACTCTTTCCGGCGGGGAAGCCCAGCGCGTGAAACTGGCAACGGAATTGAGTAAGAAAAGCACAGGACGCACCATGTATATTCTGGATGAACCTACCACAGGGCTTCATATGGCAGATGTCCATAAACTGGTGCATATCCTCCAGCGTCTGGCAGAAGGCGGCAATACGGTGGTTGTGATCGAGCATAATCTGGATGTGATCAAAACAGCGGATTATATCATCGACCTTGGCCCAGAAGGCGGTACAGGAGGCGGCACCATCGTTGCCTGTGGTACACCGGAGGAAGTATGTGCTGTGCCGGAATCATACACTGGAAAGTATTTGAAACCTATATTGGAACGGAAATGAAAAAAAGAAAATCCGATGTATTCGCGTTCATCGGATTTTCTTTTGAGCAAAAAAATTTTTTTTTGCGAAAACAACGGTTTTTTGTTGGAAAATCAATATTTTTTCGTTTTATGAAACCATCAAAAAATGCGGTTGTTATTGACAAATCCGTCGGTTATCAGTACCATAGAAACAGATAGCTTTAGTAAAATTGCGGAGGAAGAACATGGCGAGAAAAGAACCTGTTTTGGATTTTGAACAGTCCAGAAAGAGGGTGGCTGATTATTTCGGCTGCGACGGAGATTTTTTTTTGAAACCTCTTTTGGATCTGGAATGGGCGATTAAAGGAGAAGAAGATTTTCACTTTCTTTCTTATTGGACGGCAGAAGGAAAAAAGATAGACGCCGTAATCGTGAAAAAAGGCGGCGAACCGATGATATATGAAACAAAAGACTACACCATGGTGGTGGCGATCGACTGTGTGAAGATCGGTTTTATTTTCCGTAACGGAAAACATATCACCGGTGGAGAAGGCTGAGAAAAGAAAAGATCGTTTTATCCAAAACGATAGCATGAGTTAGGAACAAGATGTTTTTCTGTTTCAACTTCTAAAGGCTTTTGTTCAAGCATAAAGTAAGTTACAGAAGAACAAATGCCGGAGCGTGAGCAGTTGCTGCGGCACAGAAAAGGGGAGAAAATGCAAATGAACAGTTTGCCTGAAAACAATTCCGTTGTCATTACGGGTGTTGTAGTGGAAGATGGCGTATTCAGCCATGAAGTTTATGGCGAAGGCTTTTATACATTCAAGATTTCTTCAGAACGGCTCAGTGAAAATGCAGATATTCTGCCGATCACTGTGTCAGAGAGATTGTTGATGAATCAGAATATTGTGTGCGGTAAGCATGTAAAGATCAAAGGTCAGCTGAGAAGCTACAATAATTATACTGGAAATCGCAGTCGATTGGTGCTGACAATTTTTGTCAGAGATATTCAGGTGCTGGATGAAGAGCAGATGCACAATGAAAATGAAATCATTCTCAATGGTTTTATCTGCAAAGCGCCTATTTACCGGAAAACGCCATTCGGCAGAGAAATTTCGGATGTATTGATTGCGGTAAACCGTGCATACAATAAGTCAGACTATATTCCCTGTATTACCTGGGGACGAAACGCGAGATATATTTCCTCTCTGGAAGTGGGTACAGCCGTGAAAGTATGGGGCCGTATCCAGAGCCGTGTATATCAGAAGAAAAACGGCGATCAGGTGGAAGAACGGATTGCTTATGAAGTATCCGTATCCAAAATATCTTTGCATACAGAAGAAAATCCGCCGCAGGTAAATGCGACAGAGGAAACACAGACTGATTTGGCAAAATAACAGGAGTGAACAATGGTGAAAACAGGACAAATTGCAATTTATTATGGTGCAGGTAAAGGAAAAACAAGTGTATCCCTTGGCAAAGGCATTCGTGCCCTTGGAGAAAACCTGCGGGTGGTTATGATCCAGTTTATGGATTATCATAACAATCAGGAAATTGCATTGCTGGAAAAACTGGAACCGGATTTTCGTATTTTCCATTTTGAGAAAGATCGGGAAGGTACGGAAATGACAGAGGAAATTCGTAAAGAAATCGCTTCGGAAATCCGCAACGCTTTTAACTTTACGAAAAAAATTCTGGATACGGGTGAATGTGACATGCTGATGTTAGATGGTATTCTGGAATGTGTGGAAGAAGGATATTTGTTAGAAGAAGAAGTGGTGGAGATGATGGAAAAGCGTCCCAATACCATGGATATGATCTTGACAGGTACCAGTCTGCCTCAATCCATTGCCCAGAAAGCAGACCACATTTTCCAAATTGTAACAGAAAAATAAATCCCATTTTCAATAAAAAAGACTGTGTAAAACACAGTCTTTTTTTGTATGTTTATGCCAGAACTTCTTTCATGGAATACAGACCAGCAGGCTGTTCAGCCAGGAATTTTGCAGCCTTTACAGCACCAACAGCAAATACTTCTCTGCTGGAAGCATGATGGCTGAGGGTAATGACTTCGTCACGCCCTGCGAAGATGACATCATGTTCCCCAACGATATTGCCGCCGCGGATAGCATGGATGCCGATTTCTGTGCGTTCCCGTTTTTCACGTTTCTGGGAACGATCGTATACATAGTGGAATTTTTCGTCCATTGCAGTATTGATGGCGTCAGCCAGTGCCATAGCGGTACCGCTGGGTGCGTCGATTTTCTGGTTATGATGTTTTTCTACTACTTCAATGTCGAAGTTTGCATCGTAAAGGATCTGTGCTGCACGCTGAACCAGATCCAGCAGCAGGTTTACGCCGATGGACATGTTCGCAGATTTCAATACAGCGACGCTTTTTGCGGTTTCCTCCAGTTTTGCCTGTGTTTCATCAGAAAGGGCTGTTGTGCAGACAACAACGGGAATGTGTTTTTCTTTCGCGAAGTCCAGCAGAGCGGGAGCAGCTGTTGCTGTGGAGAAGTCAATGATGACATCCGCGTCAACAGTACATTCCGCAGGGGAAGCGAATACAGGGAAATCCAGAGCGGGAACAGCGGGATCAATCCCTGCAACAATCTGACAATCAGGGTCGTTTTTCACCAGGTCTGCTACGACATGACCCATTTTGCCGCCGCAGCCGTGCATGATGATATTTACCATAAATCAAAAACCTCCTTAAATAAGTGAAAACAGCAGTATTCAAAAAGAAAGAGCCGGAACCTTTTAGGGGTGTTCCGGCTCTGATGCATTTCGGTACGGATGCCCTTACTGGATGCATATATTTTGCTGTTTCAACAGAAATGAATGTGTCTTATTTCAGCAAACCGCAATTTTTCAGTGCTGTTCTCAGTGTTTCCAGGTTCTTTTCTTCCATGTCGCACAGAGGCAGACGGCAGGGGCCTACTTCATAACCCATCAGGTTCAGCGCTGCTTTTACAGGGATGGGGTTTACTTCGCAGAACAGAGCCTTGATCAGTTCGATGGCATCCAGCTGCAGTTTTGCAGCACCTGCTACATCGCCAGCCATGAATTTTGCAACCATGTCATGGGTATTTTTAGGAGCAACGTTGGACAGTACAGAGATAACGCCTTTTGCGCCCAGTGCCAGCATAGGAACGATCTGATCGTCATTGCCGCTGTAAATATCGAAGTCGGGGCCACACAGTGCAGCGATTTCTGCAATCTGAGAGAAGTTGCCGCTTGCTTCTTTGATAGCTACGATATTTTTTACTTTGGACAGTTCGTAAACAGTCTTAGGTGCAATGTTGCAGCCGGTACGACCGGGTACATTGTACAGAATTACAGGAATGGAAATGCTGTTTGCAACTGCTGTGTAGTGCAGGATCAGACCTTTCTGTGTTGCTTTGTTGTAGTAAGGTGTTACCAGCAGAACAGCGTCAGCGCCTGCTTTTTCGCAGCCCTGTGCCAGTGCGATGCAGTGAGCGGTATCGTTGCTGCCAGCGCCTGCGATAACAGGAACACGGCCGTTCGCAACTTCTTTGGAGAAACGTACACATTCGATCTGTACTTCGTCAGACAGTGTGGATGCTTCGCCTGTTGTGCCGCAGATGATCAGCGCATCTGTTTCGTTTGCAATCTGGAATTCAATGAGTTCTTTCAGTTTATCAAAATTTACGCTGCCGTCAGCGTAGGTAGGGGTAACCAGTGCCACCCCAGCGCCTGTGAAAATAGACATAAGAATGACCTCCTTCGATGTTCAACAATTACTGCATGTTTTTGATGATTTCTTCTGCAATCTGTACAGCGTTTGTTGCAGCGCCTTTTCTGATGTTGTCAGCTACAACCCAGATGTTTACACCGCTTTCTACGCTTTCGTCACGGCGAACACGGCCGATGAATACTTCATCATGACCTGCTGCGTCTACTGCCAGAGGATATTCATTGGCTGCGGAATTGTTCTGCAGTACAACGCCGGGGGCGTTTTTCAGTGTTTCCAGCAGTTCATCCATTTCGAAAGGTTTTTCAAATTCGATGTTGATGGATTCGCTGTGGCAGTCGAATACAGGTACACGAACGGTTGTTGCAGTTACGCGCATTTCGTCGTTATGCAGGATTTTTCTTGTTTCGTTTACCATTTTCATTTCTTCTTTTGTATAGCCGTTGTCCAGGAAGACATCGATGTGAGGCAGGCAGTTGTTTGCGATGGGGTGAGGGAATTTCTTAGGAGCTTCACCTTTCAGACCGTTTTCCAGATCTTTCCAACCAGCAAGACCTGCGCCGGATACTGCCTGATATGTGGAGTAAACCACACGTTTGATTTTGTATTTGTCATCCAGGGGTTTCAGAGCAACCATAGCCTGGATTGTGGAGCAGTTGGGGTTTGCGATGATGTTTTTGTGCCAAGCGATGTCCTCGGGGTTTACTTCAGGAACTACCAGAGGAACTTCGGGGTCCATACGCCACTGAGAGCTGTTGTCGATAACGATACAGCCGTGTGCTGCTGCGATGGGAGCGAATTTTTCGCTGGTGCCGCCGCCTGCGGAGAACAGGGCGATGTCGATGGGTTTATCAAAAGAATGTTCTGTCAGTTCTTCTACTGTATATTCTTTGCCGTTGAAAGTCAGTTTGGAGCCAGCGGAACGGCTGGATGCCATTACATAGAAGTTGTCGATGGGCAACTGTCTTTCTTCCAGAACTTTCAGGAATGTTCTGCCTACCATACCGGTTGCGCCTACAACAGCAAGATTGATTTTTTTCATAATGATTGATACCTTCCTTCCCAGAAATACGTTTGTGCGAGAGATGATTTTTGGTAACAAAAAAGCCGGCCAGCGCCGACTGCAAAAAACCATAGAAAATAAACAATAGCAATAAACTATGGTAATTATCCAGTAGCGCTCCATTGGGAAACCCAATGACAGTCATACGGCTCTTAACCGCACAACCAGAAAAAAACAGATAAGGCCGTCTTTTTCTTCGGCATTTTCCCCTTTCGACGAGCCTCCTGTATCCCTTATGATATTGGCTCGGTTACTCTTGAAAAACGCACCTCTACTTTGTATTTTTATGTACTTATGAAGTTAGTCTAACATCCAAATTGGATTCTGTCAAACCTTTCCTGCATAATTTTCAAAATTATTTCAAGAATAAAAATAAGTACAAGAAAAAAGCCCATTTTTCAAGGAAAACAGGAGGTTATAAAAATCATGAAAAAAGAACTGACACCACAGCAGAAAGCAGATCTGAAAATGAAATATGAAATTGCAGAGGAATTGGGACTGTTGGATAAAATTTCAGAAAACGGATGGAAAGGACTGACTTCCAGAGAGAGTGGACGCATCGGCGGCATCATGGGAAAACGGAAACGAGCACAGAAACAGGAGCCAAAAAACGAGAAAAAGGCGGATGAATAAAGGGAAATACTTGCTTTTCCTCTTGGAAAACGGTATAATTTTAGATTATGGCAACAAGGAAAGCGAGAGGAAAAGAATGAACGCATATACAGACTTTGCCACAGTCTATGATTTATTTATGGAAGAAGTGCCTTATGACCAGTGGCTTTCTTTTCTGGAAGAAATCTGGCGGAAGGAAGGCTTGGAGCCGCAGGTCATTGCAGACCTTGGATGTGGAACAGGCAATCTGCTGGTGCCTTTGACGAAAAAAGGATATCGCACTATGGGGGTAGACCTGTCGTTTGATATGCTTTGTCAGGCGGAAAAGAAACTGCGGGAAGCAGGACTTTCTTCTATATTATTAGAGCAGGATCTGACAGAGGTTTCTCTGCCAGAAGCGGCGGACTGTATCATCAGCGTTTGCGACAGCCTCAACTATCTGACAGAAGATGGCGAACTTTCAGCGGCATTTGCTTGTGTGAAAGCATCTTTGCGGCAGGGCGGACTGTTCTTGTTTGATATGAATACAGAGTACAAATTCAGAGAAGTCCTTGCCCAGAATACTTATGCAGTTACAGAGGAAAACGCTGCTTATATCTGGGAAAACGATTATGACCCGGAAGAAAAGATCAATGCATATGCAGTGAATTTTTTCATTGAGGGAAATGACGGCAGATATGAAAGAACAGAAGAAGTACATTATGAAAGAGCTTACAGTGTGGAAGAAATCAAAACTGCGTTGTTGGAAAATGGCTTCACACTGTTAGGCATGTATGATGATTATACATGGGAAAGCCCCAAAGAAGACTGCCAGCGTATTGTGTTTGTGGCAAAAGGGGCAGAGTAAGAAATGGAGGAAATATAACATGCAGGATTATATCATTCGCGCAACGGCAGGGAACGGAAGTATCCGTGCTTTTGCGGCAACAACAAGAGAAACCGTACAGTATGCAAGAGAAGTGCACCATACTTCTCCAGTAGCTTCCGCGGCACTGGGCAGAATGCTCACAGCAGCAGCTATGATGGGCAGCATGCTCAAAGGCGATAAGGATTTGGTAACATTGCAGATTCGCAGCTTAGGCCCTCTGAAAGGCATCGTGGTTTCCGGTGACTCCCATGGTCGTGTGAAAGGCTATGTGTTCAATCCTAATGTGGATATTCCAAGCAAATATCCCGGCAAGCTGGATGTGGGCGGCGCCATTGGGGAAGGTTACATGAGCGTTATCCGTGACATCGGTCTGAAGGAACCCTATGCCGGCAGAATTCAGCTGGTCAGCGGCGAAATCGCAGAAGACCTGACATATTATTTTGCGCAGTCTGATCAGACACCTTCTTCTGTTGGTCTGGGTGTACTGGTGGAAACAGATACATCTATCCGGCGTGCAGGCGGCTTCATCATTCAGCTGATGCCCGAAGCAACAGAAGAAATGATTTCCAAATTGGAACAGCGTCTGAATACCATTCCTTATGTAACAGACCTGCTGGATATGGGCAAAACCCCTGAAGACATTCTGGAAATGATTCTGGGAGATATGGATCTGAAGATTATGGACAAGATGCCGGTAGAATTCTACTGCAACTGTTCCAAAGAACGTGTGGAAAAAGCACTCATCAGCATTGGTAAGGAAGAACTGGAAAAAATCATCCGTGAAGACAAGAAGGCAAATCTGCACTGCCATTTCTGCAATAAGGAATATAACTTCACAGAAGAAGAACTGAAAGAACTGCTGGAAAGCGCGAAGTAAGAAAAAATCAGGAAGGGAGGTGAATCAGATGCATCGGGATTTTGCGGTGGCTGTGAAAGCTGTCATTGTCCGGGGGGATGAAGTGTTGGTGCTGCGTCGTTCCAAAGGAGAAATGGCAGGCAGTTATATGAACAAATACCAGAAATGGGATCTGCCAGGCGGCGGGCTGCATTTTTACGAAAAAGCGGAAGATGGGCTGCTGCGTGAGATTCGGGAAGAAACATCCCTGTCTGTGGAAATTGGCAGACCTGTTTCTATGTTTGACATCATCCGGCATCAGATTCACCTCTGTATTTTTACATATGCGGCTGTTTGGACAGGGGGAGAAGTGCAGCTGAGTAAAGAACATGATGGTTTTTTGTGGCTGCATAAAGACGAGGTGGAAGAAAGTGAACTGCCTCATTGGATGAAGCGTGATATTTTCCGTGCCTTGGAAGCCGTAGAGAATCACTAAATAGCACAAAAAAAGGACTTTGTTTCCATGGAGAGATCCCTGGTGAAAACAAAGTCTTTTTTTTGCAGAAAAATCTGCAAAAAAATTTCGCTGTCAGATTAAAGCGGAAAAGAACGCATATTCGCCCGGTATGACAATGGTAAAAGAGGAAAAGAATATCTAAATTGAGCAACAGGATTTTGTGGTATATGCACAATTGCATATGAAATCAATAGAAAAAATAACGGTGAATCATTTTGCCTGCAAATAGATAGGACGCAAAGTATCCCTCGCGAGACCTTTAAAATTCAGGGTTTTTATTTTTTATGAAAAATTTTCGATTTATATTTAACAATAATGTTGGGAAATCTTCATTTTTCTATAATCATAGGGGCGGAAGTGTATATTGACAATGTAGGAAAGAACCATTATTATTTAGATTAAGGTATGTTTGATATTTGATACATATCTGGAAGGGACTGGTAAAACTTATTCATATTAGACATTTTTTACCAGATATGACCTTCTCTTTTTTGTATTATATTAAGAAGAGAAGGGGAAACTGCATTTGTTTATTCTTGGGATATTTTTTATGTAAGGAAACATAAATTGACATTTTTTTAACAAAAAAGTGTTTTTTGTGTCTATACATTAGAAACACCTGATAACATGCAGTAAACTTGCAGCGAGAGAGGTGATAAAAGTGGCTTATGAAATTCTGAAAAGTATTGTGGATGCAGAAGCGCAGGCTGTGGAGAAAAAACGCCAGGCAGCGGCACAGGCGGAAGAGTTGAAGGTGAAAGCGCAGGCGGAAGCAGCGGCGCTGCTGGAAAAGACCCGCAAGGACGGACTGCTCATGGTGGATGAAACAGTCAAAAATGCTGTGGAAGACAGCGAAATGACCATCCAGGGTATTCGCAGAGAAGCTCAGGAAGCTTGTCAGGAAATCAGAAAGCAGGCTGCGGGAAAGAAAGAGGAAGCAATACAGGCGGTCATCGGAAAGGTTGTGGGTACTTATGGCAGTAACTGATATGCAAAAACTGACTGTCATCGGTCTGAACAGCAGCCGTACCCCATTTCTGCATGAACTGATGCGTCTGGGCGTTGTGGAAATCAATTCTCAGGAAGGCGTCGTAAACGACGAAGAATGGATGCCGGATATTTTCCGTACCAGTAACAGTGCGGACGTTTCCCGTCTGGAAGCGGATATTGCCCGTGTCAGTGTCGCATTGGACGCCATCAACCGGTATGATACCGGCAAGAAACCATTGATCCACACCAGAAAAGAAATCAAGCGTAATGTTTTTGTTGACCACATGAATGCTACCAAAACAGCAACAGAAATGAATGTGGACCATGCGGTAGAATCCAACAAAAAGATTGCTGACGCAAGGACGGAAATCAACCGTCTGCGCACAGTCATTCAAGGTCTCCAGCCTTGGGAAACACTGGATGTACCCATGGAAATGACAGAAACAGCCCATGCTTGTCTGGTGCTTGGCACAGTCAATGCCAAAACCAATGGCGCACAGTTACAGACAGATGTGCTGGCAGCATTGCCTTCGGCAGTCGTAAATGAAATCGGAGCAGATAAACAGCAGAAATATTTCTCCTTTATCTGCTGGAAAGATGAAAAAGATCAGCTCTATGAAGCCTTAAGACCATATGGTTTTGTTTCGGTGACTCTGGGCGAAACAAAAGGAACACCGGCAGAACTGATTCAGTCTTACGAAGAGCAGATCACAGCGCTGGAGCAGGAAATCCAGGAAGAAGAACAGAAACTGGCTGCTCTGAGTGTAGCAAAACAGGATATCGAATACCTATATGACAGTTTGTGTATGCGGCGTGACCGGGCAAAAGTTGTCGGGGATATGCTTAGTACAGAAACCGTATTTTATTTTGACGGATGGATGCCCAAGTGGAGCAGAGAAAAAGTGGAAAATCTGCTGAAAAAGTACGAATTCTACTATAATATTGAGGAACCGGATCCCGATGAGGAAGTTCCTATCCTGCTGCACAACAATGGTGTGGTAACAGCCTTTGAAGGCGTTACCAGCATGTATAGCCTGCCGGCAAGACATGACATCGATCCCACAGCGATTCTTGCACCATTTTATTTTATTTTCTTTGGGCTGATGCTCAGTGACGCGGCATACGGTATCATCCTTTCCGTAGGCTGTGCCATCATTTTGAAAAAGTATAAACTGGAAGGTACCATGTACCGTATGTTCAAAATGTTCTTCTATTGTGGTATTTCCACATTCATCTGGGGCGCATTGTTCGGCGGATGGTTTGGCGACTTCTTTACGGTGGCCGCACGAACCATGTTTGGTGTAGACTTTGTCATCAACCCCATCTGGTTCAACCCTCTGGAAGAACCCATGAAGCTGTTGATTTTCTCTCTGATTCTGGGTGGTATCCACATCTTCGTTGGTATGGGCGTACAGGCGTATATGTATATCCGTGATGGTCATCCTCTGGATGCCTTGTTCGATATCGGTTTATGGTATCTGCTGCTGATCGGCCTGGTTATGTTCGGCTTCGGCGGCAGCCTGATGCCTTCTCTGGTACCTGTTGGCAAATATATGGCAATCGTTGGCGCTGTTGGTATTTTGATCACCGGCGGCAGAAAGAAAAAAGGTTTGGGGAAAATCACAGGCGGTCTGGGCAGCCTTTACGGTATCACCAGCTACCTGTCTGATGTACTTTCTTACTCCAGATTGCTGGCTTTGGGCTTGGCAACAGGGGTAGTTGCACAGGTTATCAATACTCTGGGCTCTTTGGCAGGCGGCGGTATCGTCGGCTCCATCGTGCTGATTGTGGTATTCCTGGCAGGTACAGTATTCAATATTGCGATCAACGCATTGGGTGCTTTCGTTCACTCCTGCAGATTGCAGTATGTAGAATTTTTCGGCAAGTTTTACACAGGCGGCGGCAGAGAATTCCGTCCCTTTGAAAGAAAGACAAAATATGTAAAGATTTTAGAGGAGGATGTTGAAGATGGTAGATAGTTTATTAAACGGTCAGGTATTGGCATTAGCTGGCGCTGCGATCGCTGCAACTCTTGGCGGCATCGGTAGTGCTCTTGGTGTTGGCGTAGCCGGTCAGGCTGCTGCGGGCGTTGTTTCTGAAGACCCTAACAAATTCGGTCAGGTACTGCTGTTGCAGGCGCTGCCCGGTACACAGGGTATTTATGGTCTGCTGATCGCCTTCATCGTTATGGTAAAAGTTGGTCTGTTGGGCGGCGACGGTATGCTGGATCTGACTGTTGCACAGGGTGCATCCATTTTTGCAGCATCTCTGCCCATCGGTATTGTTGGTCTGTGTTCCGCTATCGCACAGGGGAAAGCAGCAGCAGCAGGCGTAATGTTGGTTGGTAAAAGACCAAGCGAGTTGGCAAAAGGTATGCTGTTTGCAGCCATGGTAGAAACATACGCAGTACTTGCGCTGTTGGTATCCTTCCTGATGCTCAACAGCCTGCAGCTGTAATTTGCGGATAAAGGAGGTATGACTCCTATGAACGACGGTAAAATCATCATTGATAGAATCATGGCAGAAGCGGACAAGGAAATCGAAGCCTTCATGCTGGAAGGCAAACGGGAAGCAGATGCCATTATGAAAGCGGCGGAAGAAAAATCCCGCCGTGAAAAAGAATCCTACCGCAAAAATGCGGAGGAAGAAGCAAGAAAAGCCCGTGCAAAAGAAATCTCCGGCGCAGAGATGGAAGCCAAGAAAGCAATCCTGCGGGAAAAACAGGATATTCTGGAAGAAATCATCGCCGAAGCAAAAAAACGTCTGGAAAACCTGCCTGACGCAGAATATGCAAAAGTAATCGGCGGCATGCTGGAACGTCTGGACGAAAGCCAGGGCAAAGAAATCATCGTTTCTGCAAAAGACAAAGCACGTCTGGCAGATGTGGTAAAAGAAAAGGGCTATGTGCTCTCTGATGAAACCCGCGACATTGACAGCGGCTTTGTAGTAAAGAACGGTGACATTGAGTATAACTATTCCTTTGATGCGATCATCATGGTACAAAAAGAAGAAATGCAGATTACAGCAGCAAAAATCTTATTTTAAGGAGGGGTAGAAATGTCTAAAAATAAAATTTACCCTTTCGCCGTGGCCAGTGTGCGTTCCATGGAAAATAAGCTGCTGAGCCAGCAAAAGCTCATGCAGATGGCAGAAGCAAAAAGCGCGGAAGAAGCGCTGCGTCTGCTTTCTGATACGGCTTATGGCAAAACTCAGGTGCAGGATGTGCACCAGTTTGAGGAAATGATCGAAACCCATCTGGAAGAAACTTATACTTCTGTGGCAAAGCTCATTCCCGATGAAGCCCTCATTGATATTTTCCTTTATAAGAATGACTACCATAATATCAAGGTGCTTATCAAAGAGGAAATTTCCAAAGTTAACGGCAAAAAGCTGCTGGTGCGTGGCGGCACTATTCCCGTGGAAGATATGAAAAAGAACTTCCGGGAACGCAATTACGCGGAAATGCCTACTATTGACGGCGATGCTGTGGAAGAAGCCATCAGCCTGTATGCAAAGACCAAAAACGGTCAGTATATCGACACTGTTTTGGATAAAGCATGCTTCGCTGCCATGGATGAGAGAGCTTCTCAGATGAAAAATTCCTTCGTACGCAAATATGTGACCATGTTGGCAGATTTGACTAACTTGAAAACCATTTTGCGTGTGAAACAGATGGGACGTCCTTTTGAAGCCTTTGAAGATGCTTGTGTGCCCGGCGGTGAAATCCGCATGGATGTGTTCCAGCGGGCATATCGTGAAGAAAGTATGCTGCCGGTGCTGAAGGAAACTTCTTACGGTGCCCTTTGTGAACAGTATATGGACAAAGGCTTTACGGTTTTTGAAAAAGCATGTGACGACTTCCTGATGGAATATATCAAGGAGGCAAAATACAAAACACTGACGCCTGAGCCTGTTGTGGCTTATATCCTGGCGAAAGAAGCAGAAGCGAAATGTGTCAGAATCATTCTGACCTGTAAGCTTCATAACATTGATACAGAAATTATCAAAGAGAGGGTGAGAGAAGTTTATGTCTAAAGTTGGTATCATTGGCGATAAAGACAGCATCATGGGCTTCCTCGCTCTGGGGATTGATATTTTCCCCGCTTATACGCCTGAAGAAATTAAGAAAACCATCCATAGCCTGGCAGAAAAGGAATATGCCATCATTTATATTACCGAACAGGCTAGTCTTCAGGCAGGAGAAAGTCTTGCAAAATATAAGGACTTTGAATTGCCGGCCATCATTGTCATCCCCGGTATCGGCGGCAGCATGGGCCTTGGCATGAACGAAGTCAGAGAATCAGCAAAACGTGCTATCGGCGCGGATATATTGTTTAGTGAATAAAGATTGTAGGTGAATGAAAATATGAAAGCAGGCACGATCGTGAAGGTGTCAGGCCCATTGGTCATCGCAGAAAACATGCGTGAAGCCAATATGTTTGACGTGGTGCGTGTATCCGATAAACACCTGATTGGTGAAATCATCGAAATGCACGGGGACAGAGCGTCCATTCAGGTTTATGAAGAAACCTCCGGTCTGGGCCCCGGTGAAGAAGTGGTTTCCACTGGCATGCCCATGAGCGTTGAACTGGGCCCTGGTCTGATTTCCACCATTTATGATGGGATTCAGCGTCCTCTGGAAAAGCTGTATGAAGTCAGCGGCACAAACATTCATAAGGGCGTAGAAGCACCTTCTCTGGACAGAGAAAAGAAATGGAAATTTGAACCCACACGCCAGATCGGTGATGTTGTAGAAGCAGGCGACATCATCGGTAAAGTACAGGAAACAGCGGTAGTAGAATGCCGTATCATGGTTCCTTATGGCGTAAAAGGTACCATCAAAGAAATCTATATCGGTGAATTTACCGTAGAAGAAACCGTTTGTATCATTACAGACGAAAAGGGCAAAGACATCGAAGTAACCATGATGCAGAAATGGCCCGTTCGTAAGGAACGTCCTTACAAAGTAAAAGAAACACCCGACTCTCTGCTGGTAACAGGGCAGCGGGTTATCGACACATTCTTCCCCATTACCAAAGGCGGTGTTGCAGCCATCCCCGGCCCCTTCGGCAGCGGTAAGACTGTAACACAGCATCAGCTGGCAAAATGGGCTGACGCCGATATCGTTGTTTACATCGGCTGCGGCGAACGTGGGAACGAAATGACAGACGTACTGAATGAATTCCCCGAACTGAAAGACCCTCGTACCGGCGAATCTCTGATGCAGAGAACCGTACTGATTGCAAACACTTCCGATATGCCCGTTGCGGCTCGTGAAGCGTCCATTTATACAGGTATCACCATTGCGGAATTCTTCCGTGACATGGGTTACAGCGTTGCGCTGATGGCTGACTCCACATCCCGTTGGGCAGAAGCCCTTCGTGAAATGTCCGGTCGTCTGGAAGAAATGCCCGGTGAAGAAGGTTACCCCGCTTATCTGGGTTCCCGTCTGGCACAGTTCTATGAAAGAGCAGGCCGCGTTGTCTGCCTGGGTTCTGACGGCAGAATGGGTACACTGACAGCCATCGGTGCCGTATCTCCTCCTGGTGGTGACACATCCGAACCCGTATCTCAGGCAACACTGCGTATTGTCAAAGTGTTCTGGGGTCTGGATTCCTCTCTGGCGTATAAACGTCATTTCCCTGCCATCAACTGGCTGACCAGCTACTCCCTGTATCAGGATAAAGTAGACGCATGGGCAGACAAGAACGTTGATGTGCATTTCTCCGAACAGCGTACATTAGCAATGCGTCTGCTTCAGACCGAAGCGGAACTGCAGGAAATCGTACAGCTGGTCGGCGTGGATTCCCTGTCTCACAGTGACAGACTGATTCTGGAAACTTCCCGTTCCATCCGTGAAGACTTCCTGCATCAGAACTCTTTCCACGAAGTAGATACCTATACTTCTCTGCATAAACAGTATCGTATGCTGAAACTGATTCTGACATTCTACGCAGAAGCAGGCGAAGCCATCAAACAGGGCGTGCCTATCCAGAAGATCACAAAACTGGATGTCGTAGAAAGAATCGGCCGTGCGAAATATGTAGAAGAAGCAAACGTAGATAAGAGCTACGATGAAATCGAAGCTGATATCAAAAATGAAGTAAAAGATCTGATCGCAAAGGGGGCTGATGAATTATGATAAAGGAATATCGTTCCATTCAGGAAGTCGCAGGCCCTCTGATGGTTGTTTCCGGCGTAGAAGGCGTAAAATACGATGAACTGGGCGAAATTGAATTGTCCAATGGTGAAGTCAGAAGATGTAAAGTACTGGAAGTAAACGGTGATACCGCTCTGGTACAGCTGTTCGAAAGCGCAACAGGTATCAACCTGTCCGACAGTAAAGTTCGTTTCTTGGGCAAGAGCTTGGACTTCGGCGTATCTCCTGACATTCTAGGTCGTGTCTTCAGTGGTATGGGTAAACCCATCGATAATGGCCCCGACATCATCCCTGAAAAACGTCTGGACATCAACGGCGCACCTTTGAACCCCGCAGCAAGAGAATATCCTGCGGAATTCATTCAGACAGGTGTTTCCGCTATCGACGGTCTGAACACACTGGTTCGTGGTCAGAAACTGCCTATCTTCTCTGGTTCTGGTCTGCCTCATGCAAATCTGGCAGTACAGATCGCAAGACAGGCGAAGGTTCGCGGTACTGATTCCAAATTCGCCGTAGTATTCGCGGCCATCGGTATCACATTCGAAGATGCTGAATTCTTCATTAACGACTTTAAACAGACAGGTGCTATCGACCGTTCTGTCGTATTCGTAAACCTGGCAAATGACCCTGCCGTAGAACGTGTATGTACCCCTCGTATGGCACTGACTGCTGCGGAATATCTGGCATTTGAACAGGGCATGCACGTACTGGTTATCCTGACAGATATCACAAACTACGCAGAAGCCCTTCGTGAAGTATCTGCGGCGAAGAAGGAAGTTCCTGGCCGTCGTGGTTACCCCGGTTATCTGTATACTGACTTGGCTACCATGTATGAACGTGCAGGCCGTATCAAAGGCAAACCCGGCTCCATCACCATGATCCCTATTCTGACCATGCCTGAAGATGATAAGACACATCCCATCCCTGACTTGACAGGGTATATCACAGAAGGTCAGATCATCCTGAGCCGTGACCTGTATAAAAAAGGCATCCAGCCTCCTATCGACGTTCTGCCTTCCCTGTCCCGTCTGAAAGATAAAGGTATCGGGAAAGACAAGACTCGTGAAGACCATGCCGATACTATGAACCAGCTCTTTGCGGCATATTCCCGCGGGAAAGACGCAAAAGAACTGATGGCAATTCTGGGTGAAAGCGCATTGTCCGATATCGACCTGATGTATGCGAAATTCGCCGATGAATTTGAAAAACAGTATGTTTCTCAGGGCTTCCGTACAGACAGAACCATTGAGCAGACACTGGATACTGGCTGGAAACTGCTGCGTATGCTGCCTAAGAGCGAATTGAAACGTATTCGTGACGAATATCTGGAAAAATATCTGGCGGACGAGGAGTGATGCATTGTGGCTAAATTGAATGTCAATCCTACCCGAATGGAAATGACAAGGCTCAAACGTCAACTCAAAACCGCGACCAGAGGTCATAAGCTGCTGAAAGATAAACTGGACGAACTGATGAAACAGTTTCTGGAAATCGTGCGGGAAAACAAACGGCTCCGTGAACAGGCGGAAGCAGCTTTGGAAAGCGCATACCAGAACTTCATCATCGCCAGAGCCGTTATGAGCGAAAGCACATTGGCGGAAGCGCTGATGATTCCCCAGCAGTCCGTAGCGGTCAAAGTAAAGAACCGCAACATCATGAGCGTAAACGTACCTGTGTTTGACTTCCAGAAAGAGGAAGGCAGCGGGGATATTTATCCTTATGGTACAGCATTTACCTCCGGGGAGTTGGACAGCGCCATGAATTCTTTCTCCGATGCCATGGAGCCTCTGCTGCGTCTTGCAGAAAGCGAAAAGACAGCACAGCTTTTGGCACAGGAAATTGAACGTACCCGCCGTCGTGTAAACGCACTGGAAAACGTAATGATTCCCAATTATCAGGAAACCATTAAGTTTATTGCCATGAAGCTGGAGGAAAACGAAAGAGCCAGCACCACACGACTGATGAAGGTCAAAGATATGGTTTTGAAGAAAACCATCGAGGAAAAGAGAAAACAGGACGAAGCGGCGCACGCCTGAGCCTGATTTTCATTAGATCTGTGGATAAATGGGTAAAACCTTTTCGGTTTTACCCATTTTTTGCAGTATAAGGAGGAAAATTATGAAACTGATACTGGATTTGGATACAGGCATTGATGACGCTATGGCGCTTGCCTATGCCGTAGGCAGCCCAGATTTGGAACTGATCGGCGTAACAGGTACTTATGGCAATGTGTATACAGAAGTGGGCGTACAGAATGTGCTGAATCTGTTGGAAATGATGGGCAAACCGGAAATTCCCGTTTTTCTGGGTGAGAAAAAAGCACTGACACAGGATGTTTTTGTCCGTCATGAAGTCAGCGCCAGAATCCATGGGGAAAATGGTGTGGGACAAGTAGAACTGCCTATGGCTGCGGAACATGCTTCCCAGATGGATACTGTGGATTTTATCATTGAATCTGTGAAAAAATACGGAAAAGAACTGGTCATCGTGGCAACAGGCCCTCAGACGAATCTGGCGGCGGCATTGAATAAGGCCCCGGAAATCAAAGAAATGATGGGAAAAATTGTGATCATGGGCGGTGCGCTGACTGTTCCCGGTAATGTAAGCCCCTATGCGGAAGCCAATATTTCCAAAGATCCCTTGGCAGCAAAAATCCTCTTTGAAAGCGGCCTGGATGTGACTATGGTCGGTCTGGACGTGACGCAGCGTTCTCAGCTGACATTGGAGGATTTACAGGCTTGGAAAAACTGCGGGACTTTGGCAGGAGAAAAATATGCGGATATGGTGGCATACTATATCAGTCAGCATGAACACAGCGGTGGTACCGCATGCTATCTCCATGATCCTTCTGCTGCTGTCTGCGCCGTACATACTGAATGGTTTACCATGCTTCCCATGTATATGACCGTTGTCACAGAAGGAGAAGCGGCAGGCCGTACCATTGGTGATCCCATGAAACTGCGCGAGGCAAATCCCAACGTGAAGGTTTGTATTGGTGTGGACTCTCCGAAATTAGAGACACATTTGAAAGAAATCCTCATGTGTGCTTTTCTGGGAAACTGATAAATGAAATGTTTTTGAAAGAAAAAGCAAAGCCTGTCAGGTATCGTTCCATAAAAATATGATAGCCGGAATTCTTGAAATAGAAAGGATTCCAGCTATCATATTTTGAAGGGATATATGTAGGGATTCTATTTTTTGTTTCAATTTCGTGCATCATGCGTGAAAAATGTGATAAAATATGTTTCAGTATGAAGATGGGAGTGAAAGAATGAATTTTGCAGAAGAATATAAAAGAAAATTGAGAACACCGGAAGAAGCAGTGAAACTGGTGAAAGACGGCGACTGGGTGGATTACAGCGTAGGGATCGGTTTTCCTGTGCTGCTGGATGCGGCACTGGCAAAACGTAAAGATGAACTGAGAGATATCAAGATTCGCGGTTCCTTAGCAATGCAGCCCATTCAGGCAGTAGAACAGGATAGAGAACGGAGAACATTTACATATAACAGCTGGCATTGCTCCGGTTATGAACGGAAACTGTGCGATGAAGGTCTTTGCAATTATATTCCTATGATCTTCCGTAATATGGCGTCTTATTACAGACGGTACTTGACCGTAAATGTGGCTATGATTTCCGTGGCACCCATGGACAGTAAGGGATTTTTCAATTTCTCCATGGTAAACTGCACTACCAGAGCCATTCTGGATGCAGCAGATCTGATTATTCTGGAAGTTAACGAACATATGCCCCATGTCTATGGCGGTCAGGAAGACTGCATCCATATTTCTGAAGTAGATGTGGTGGTAGAAGGGGCACATAAACCGCTGGCACAGCTGCCCATTCCTCCTGCAACAGAAATTGATGAAAAGATTGCTTCTCTGCTTTTGCCTCATATTCCTGATGGTGCTACCATTCAGCTGGGTATTGGCGGTATGCCAAACTCCGTAGGTAAATTGATGGCAGAATCCGATCTGAAGGATTTGGGTATGCATACAGAACTCCTTTCTGATGGTTTTGTAGACTTGTACGAAGCTGGTAAATTGACAAACAGCCGGAAAACACTGCACCGTGGGAAAGGTGTATTTGGCATTGCACTGGGTTCCCAGCGGCTCTATGACTGGGTAGGAGAAAATCAGGGTCTTTTGTCTTTCCCCATGGACTATGTAAACCAGCCCAGCGTTATGGCACAGATGGAAAATATGATTTCCATCAACAACTGTATTGCCATTGACCTGTATGGTCAGGTTTCTTCTGAAAGCGCAGGCACACGCCATATTTCTGGTACCGGCGGACAGCTGGACTTTTCCACAGGGGCTTATGACGCGCCTGGCGGGAAAGGCTTTATCTGCATGACATCTTCTTATCGGGATAAGGCTGGCAATCTCAAATCCAGAATCCTGCCCAAGTTTACACAGGGGGACATCATCACAACGCCCAGAACACAGGCGTTCTATATCGTAACAGAATACGGCATTGTGAATCTGGCAGGCAGAAGCACATGGGAAAGAGCAGAACTGCTCATTTCTCTGGCACATCCTGATTTCAGGGATGAACTCATTGCCGCAGCGGACAAGCAGAAAATTTGGAGAAACTCCAATAGAATCTAATCTGTATACAAAACAGGGATTTCTGATGTTTTCAGAGATTCCTGTTTTTTTGTTGCCAGACACATAAGAGGAAAAAGTGCATACAATAAAAGCAGGGGGTGACGCCTGTGGGCAGAAGATGTGTGAACCAATGGAGAAAACGATGGATCGGTTCTCTAATGATTGCGTTGGGAACAGGTGTGTTTCTGGCATTGCTGCTGCCGGGATGTATGTTTCTTGTGGCCGTTCTGCTTATTTGCGGCGGCGCCTGCCTGCTCTATAAAAGCTAAATATTGTGGTCAACGCATGTTGTTCTTTAAGGAGAAAGGAATGACATGCGTTTTTTGTTGTATTACAAAATATTTTTTGCAGGCTTTTCCGTTTTTCCCCTTTTTGTTATAATTTATTTAGAGAAAGATTAAATACGCAGGGGATGAAAGTATGAATGAACCATATAAAATTTTGCTGGTGGATGATGAGGCAGAAGTCCGCACCAGCATTATTCGAAAAATAGATTGGTCTGCCGTTGGTTTTCAAGTGGTGGGCGACGCGGAAAACGGCGTGGATGCGCTGGAAAAAATTGAACAGTTGGAGCCGGATGTGGTATTGACGGATATTCGTATGCCCTATATGGATGGTCTGGAAATGGCAGAAAGACTGCGGGAAATCCACCCGTCCATAAAAGTGGTGCTTTTTTCCGGTTTTGATGATTTTGAATATGCCCAGAAAGCCATTAAACTGAATATCATTGAGTATATCTTAAAGCCTGTCAACGCAGAGGAAATGATGGAAATTTTGCTGCGGATCAAGGGCACATTGGATGAGGAAATTCAGCGTTTGCGGGATTTGACAAACTTACAGGAAAGTTTCCGTAAAAACCTGCCTATACTGCGAGAGAAATTTTTGAGCAATCTGGTGAAAGGCAATGCAGGAAAAGAAGATATTCCTGTACTCATGGAAGAATATGGTCTTTCCCTTTTGGAAGGAAATCGCTGGGTAGCGGCAAAGGTTATGGCACAGGAAATGGATAATGCTGCATGGAACAGCTGGAACTTGCTGGCCGTATCTGTACAGCGTCTGCTGGAGGATCGTTTTCAGGATTTTGGCAATTACAGCTGTTTCCAGCGTCCATCTGGCATTTGTGTCATTGCTGCCATGGAAGACGAAAAAGAGCTGATGCAGCTGACTACTTTTTTCCGGGAATTGTGCAAGGAAGTCAAAAAGATTTTGAACTGCACCCTCATTGTAGGCATTGGACGAGTTGTGGAGAGCATCGAAAATATTTCTCACAGTTATGCGGAAGCAAGGGAAGCTGTTGCTTACAGTCGGACTGCCGGTGAAGTGGTCTTTATCTCCGACGTGGAACCGCAGAAAGATACCTTGCTCCATCTGGACGAAAAAGACGAAAAGGAACTGAGCTATGTATTGAAATTCGGTGACGAAGAAATGATACAATCCTGTGTGGAAAGCATTTCCGGCAGAATGCGACAGACGAAGACCATGCAGAGCGGTTTTCAGGCGTATATCATCGATATTTTGAGCGTCATTTTGCGTGTGGTACAGAAAAATGGGCTGGAAGAAAATATCGTTTTCGGAAAATACGCGGACTATAACGGTGTGCTCACAGGCATTCGAGACAGCGCGGATATGCAGGATTGGCTCTGTGAGGTTTGCTTTGCCATCAGCGGCAAATTGTATCGGGAACGTGTGGGCACCACCCAGACGTTGATTGAAAAGGCGAAGAAGTATATTGGAGAGAATTATGCCAATTCCGCCCTTTCTCTGGAAATGGTCTGTGGCTATCTCCATATCAGTACAGCCTATTTTTCCACCATATTCAAAAAAGAAGTGGGAGAAAGTTACATTTCCTATCTGACAGCCATCCGAATGGAAAAAGCGGCGGAGCTGCTGAAAGAAACAGATGAAAAGACATATCAAATCGCCGCAAAGGTGGGATATGATGAGCCGAATTATTTTGGTTATGTGTTTAAAAAGAAATTTGGGGTTTCGCCCAATAAATTTCGCGGAAAGTGAGGAGCGACATGGGGATTTTTCAAAAGGGAAAAGCCTTTCTGGAGCGGCGTTTTTTGAATGGAAGCATGCATATTGAACTGCGGAAACTGCTGTGGGTTTCCTTTACGCTGACATCTGTGGTGGCAACGCTTTTGATGGGGATTTCTTTCTATTACCGTTTTGCGGCACAGTCTGCCCAAACCACATGGGAAGGAAATGACACCCGCATGGAAGATGCAGCAGAACAGGTGACAGCCCATTTCCGCAATATGATCAAAGTATCAGATACCCTGTATTATCGTGTCATCAAAGGGACAGATTTGCAGCAGGATACCATTTCTGATGATTTCCGTTTGATCTATGAAATGAATAAAGATTATGTGGAGAGTATCGCGCTCTTTTCCATTGACGGCAATTTGATTTGTGCCACGCCTAACAGCCATCTGCGTCCTAATTTTTCATTGCAGAAAGAAGCGTGGTATGGCAGTGCGCTGGATACAGAAGAAAATATTCGTTTTGGTGCACCCCAGGTTTCCCGGGTCTTTCGGGCGGAAGGCGATGGCTATACACGGGTGATCCCTATGAGCCGTATGGTGCAGCTGACCATGGGAGATCAGACAAAGCGTGGTGTGCTGCTCATCAATCTGCGGTACGACGTATTGCAGGATATGCTGGAAAATGTCATGGTAGGGGAAGCATCCTATGTATATCTGGCAGGAGAAAACGGCAATTTGCTGTATCATCCCATGCAGGATCAGATTGCCGCAGGTATTATGAAAGAGGAGACTTTACCTCTGCTTATGTCCTCTTTGGAGGGGGATGTGCAGGCAAAACCCTATACTTTCCTGCATAAGACCATTGGCTATACGGGATGGCATATGGTGGGGGTATCCAAAGGGGATACACCGTCTTTGCACAACTGGAAAACAAGAAGTTTCATCCTGTTTTTGCTGGCGTTTTTCCTCAATGCCATGATGCTCATTAACTTCTATGTTTCCAGAAAAGTCACAGAGCCCATGCATCGATTGGAAGGCGCTGTAAAACGAATACAAGCAGGGGATCTGAATACGAAGATACAGGCTTCCGGTGTGTATGAAATACAGAATCTGTCCAATGCTATCGAAGAAATGGAGCGGAATCTGAAACAGCTCATGGAGGATATTGTGCAGGAACACGAAGCCAAGCGGAAAAGCGATCTGATGGTGCTGCAAAACCAGATCAATCCCCATTTCCTGTATAATACACTGGATGTCATTGTATGGATGATTGAAAATGAAAAAAGCGGCGATGCCGTCAAAGCTGTGACAGCTTTGGCACGGTTTTTCCGTATCAGTTTGAGCAGAGGTAAGACGGTCATTCCTGTTTCCGATGAAGTGGAACATGTGCGAAACTATCTGATGATACAGGAAATGCGTTTTAAAAATAAATTTACCTATCAGTTTGATGTGAAAGAAGAAACAAAACAACTGGGGACAGTGAAGCTGATTTTGCAGCCTTTGGTGGAAAATGCCATCTATCATGCCATGGAATTTATGGATGATGATGGGGAATTGACCGTAAAAGGCTATCTGGAAGGGGAAGAATTGGTGCTTTCCGTGACAGATAACGGCTGCGGCATGACGAAGGAGCGGGCAGAGGCTCTCCTGCGGGGAGATTTTGTTCAGACAGGAAAAGGCTCCGGTGTCGGTCTGCGAAATGTACAGGAGAGAATCCAGCTGGTTTTCGGGGAGAAATATGGACTGCGCATTCTTTCGGAACCAGATGAAGGCACTTGTGTAGAGATTCATCTGCCAGCCATTCCCTATGAAGAAATGAAAGAAAGGGGGATGGTATCATGACAGTGAAACAAAAAATATTCCTTTTTGTGGATATCCTCATTCTGGTGGTATTGTTTCTGATTTCGTCTACGGACTATATCTGGAAGGAAAGAAAAGTGGATGTATCCAATATTTCTGTCATTGTGGATATCCCCCAGGACAGCATCAATCTGAATCTGCGGGAAGGTGCCAAGAAAGCGGCGCAGGCATACCATGCGGACATGCATTTTTTGAATCTCCATGATTACGAAGCCCAGCAAGTGGATATGCAGACTTTGGTGCAGCGGGAATTGGATGCGGGATGTGAAGGCATTGTGCTCCAATGCGGAAGCGGCAGAGTCACAGAAGAAATTTTGGAAAATATCCCCGTAGGGGTTCCTGTGGTGTTATGGGATACAGAAGCGGAATCTCCCCGTGTGAAAGCCAATGTTTCTTTTGACAGAGAAGCCATTGCAAGGCTGCTGGTGGAAAAGGTGGCTGAAGCGAGGGATAAAGGTCAGAGTGTGACACTGGTGTCCCATAAGGATCGCAGCGATCAGATGCAGAATATGCACGATTTGCTGGAAGAGATGTTCCCGCAGGCTGGGATTATGGTACGCCGTGTGGAACTCGCGGATTATGCGGAGGCCAATGCGCTGGTCAACGGTCTGGCAGCACAGGGAGGCAATATGGTTGTTTCCTGTGATCCACAGGCACTGGAAGCCATGGCAGCGGTTTGTGAAAACGAAGGATGTACCTTACCATTGTACGGCATGGGGTGGAGCGGCATGATCCGTGAACAGCTTGAGAAAGAAAATATTACCGGAGTTGCTGTCATAGACGCATATGGCGCAGGTTATTTTAGCGTACAAAAACTGACCATGATTTTGACTGGAGAAGACCAGAATGAAGAAGAAAGAAAGTTTCAGGCTGTCTGGGTAACCGGTGAAAATATGTATGATCGAAGTCGGGAAGCGATTTTGTTTCCTTTTGCGTGAGGTGAGAACAGATGCAAATAAGAAAACAGGAAATCGGAATTTTTATAGGAGTCATTTGTGTGGTTCTGGCAATTGTTTGGCTATGGATGCCTCGTACAAAGGAAAAAAAGGAATTGAAGATTGGGGTTTCTCTTTATTCGGACAGCGATACTTTTGTGGATAGTATCGTATCTTCCATGCAGGAACAGGCAGCTGCTTATGAAGCGGAAACGGGCTGTCCTGTAACTTTGAATATTTCCCGGGCAAACGGCTCTCAGCGGGAACAGTACGATCAGGTGGAACAGTATGCGGCGCTTGGATATGATGCTGTTTGTGTCAATCTGGTAGATCGTACCAACGCATCCAGTATGGTAGACCTTGCACAGTCTGAAGAAGTGCCGCTGGTATTTTTTAACAGGGAACCTGTGCGGGAAGATATTCTGCGAGGCGAAAATGTGTATTATGTGGGTACAGATGCCAGAGAAACGGCAAGGATGCAGGGAGAAGCGGTGTTACAGAGCTATGCGGCCGCCGCAGAGAAAATAGACAAGAATGGTGACGGCATTTTGCAGTATGTGATGCTGGAAGGAGAAATGGGGCATCAGGACACCATTCTCCGCTCTGACTATGTCATCCAGACCATTGAAGATGGCGGCGTGAAGCTGCAAAAGCTGGATGCGGAAACAGCTGACTGGATGCGCAGCCGAGCAGATGCCATCATGGAACAATGGATCGCGGAAATGGGCGATGAAATCGAGCTGGTATTGTGCAACAATGACGATATGGCATTAGGGGCCGCGGATGCCCTGAAGCGAAAAAATTTCACAGCGGCAGTATTCGGTATTGACGGAACGCCGGCAGGACTGGAGGCGCTGGAACAGAAAATACTTTGGGCAACTGTTGACTGCGGTGCAAAAGAACAGGGAAAAGCTGTATTTGGTATCGCCTCCGCCTTGGGTATGGGAAAGGAACTGCCGAAAGAAATGGAATTAACAGATGGCAGATATGTTCGGGTGCCTGTACGGGCACGGATACATGAGTCCATATTCTGAACAGTTTTTTCGACAAAAAACATAAAAAATTATGAGTTTCGCCAAATGAAAACGAATAAATTCCATGTAGATATAAAAAAATCTCTATTTTTTGCCTGGTACAGATTTGATATAATGTTATTAACAACAGGGAGATTGTTGTGTTACATGTGTTTCGGTCTTGGACTGGACAAAAATTAAAGGAGGGTTTATACAATGAAAAAGAAATTTTTAGCGATGCTGATGGCATCCGTGATGGTGTTGGGCCTTGCAGCCTGCGGCGGCTCCAGTGACGCTGCAACAGAAGGCGACGCAGCAAGCGGCGATCTGCCCACAGTCGGTGTATTGATCTACAAATACGACGATACATACATCTCTACTGTAAGAAATTCCTTGCAGGCAGCTTTGGAAGGCAAAGCAAATGTAGAAATGCAGGACGGTAAAGGCGACCAGGCTACACAGAACGACCAGCTGGATGTTATGATCTCCAAAGGCGTTGACGTACTGTGTGTAAACATGGTTGACGCAAAAGCTGCAAGCGGCGTTGTAGAAAAAGCATCCGCAGCAGGTATTCCTACTATCTTCTTCAACAGAGAACCCGATACAGAAGTAATCAAATCCTATGATAAAGCATGCTTTATCGGTACAAACGCTATTGACGCCGGCAAAATGCAGGGTGACATCATCAAAGATCTGTGGGATGCACATCCTGAATACGATCTGAATGGCGACGGCAAAGTACAGTATGTAATGTTCCAGGGCGAACCTGACAACCCCGAAGCAATCGCTCGTACACAGTACAGTGTAGAACAGGCAACTGCTAACGGTCTGACAATGGAACAGGTTGGCGAAACACAGGTATGTAACTGGGATACAGAAACAGCTCAGAAAGCAATGGAAGCTATGCTGGCTGCTAACGAAGGCAAAATCGAACTGGTTATCGCAAACAACGACGGTATGGCTATCGGTTGTGTAGCTGCTCTGTCCAACATCGGCTACAACACAGGTGCTGAAGACGCTCCTTTCATCCCTGTAATCGGCGTTGACGCAACAGACGCTGCAAAAGACGCAATCGCAAAAGGCCAGATGAGCGCAACTGTTCTGCAGGATGGTGACGCAATGGGTAAAGCAATCGCAGCTGCAGCTCTGAACGTAGCAAATGGTGCTGAATTCCTGGATGGCACAGAATATACCTACGATGATACAGGTATCGCAGTTCGTATCCCTTACGCTCCTTACACAGGAGAATAATCTCTGATTTTCAGTAATAGATAGGAACATTTGGTTCGCACAGTGGGGTCTTTCCTCACTGTGCGTTCTTATAAGAAAAGAAAGTCCGTGACTGAGAAACATTTGAAAGCACAGCAGCTTATTTTTTGAGAAAAAAGCTGTCGTTGGGGAAGTTTTAACAAAGAGAAGTTGGCACAACAGACGATTAGGAAGTGTGGTGAAGGCAGTGAGCCAAGAAAAATATGTACTGGAAATGACAGATATCGAAAAGCAGTTCCCCGGAGTAAAAGCTCTGGATCACGCAATGCTCAAACTGCGTCCCGGTACTGTACATGCGCTGATGGGCGAAAACGGCGCAGGGAAATCAACATTGATGAAATGTCTTTTCGGTATTTATAAACAGGATGGTGGCAAAATTGTCATTGATGGTCAGGAAACATCTTTTTCCGGGCCTAAAAATGCGCTGGACAATGGTGTAGCAATGGTACACCAGGAACTGAATCAGGTATTGAAGCGCAGCGTTATGGAAAATATCTGGCTGGGTCGTTTTCCCAAACAGGGTGGACTGGTCAGCCATAAAAAAATGTATCAGGAAACACAGAAAGTATTCGAGGAACTGGAAATCCCCGTTAACCCTAAGACAATCATCGGCAAACTGAGCGTATCCCAGAGACAGATGGTAGAAATCGCGAAAGCCGTATCATATAATGCAAAAATTCTTGTATTGGACGAACCTACATCCTCATTGACCCATGAAGAAGTAGAGCACCTGTTCCGCATCATCAACAAACTGCGTGACAGAGGCGTTGCAATGGTTTACATCAGCCATAAGATGGAAGAAATTTTGCAGATTTCCGACGAAGTTACCATCATGCGTGACGGTAAGTGGATCGCAACAGAAAACGCAAAAGATCTGACAACAGATAAGATCATTCAGCTCATGGTAGGTCGTGACCTGACAGATCGTTTCCCGCCGAAAACAAACAAGCCTGGCGAAGTTCTGCTGGATGTACGAAACCTGACAGGAAAATATATGCCGACCTGTCTGGATGTAAGTTTCCAGCTGCGCAAAGGCGAAATCCTCGGTGTGGCGGGTCTGGTGGGCAGCAGAAGAACAGAACTTCTGGAAACCATTTTCGGTATTGCCCATCATCAGAGCGGTGAAATGTACATGCATGGCAAAAAAGTGGAGAACAAAGACGCAAAGACAGCCATCAAAAACGGCTTTGCGCTGCTGACAGAAGAACGTCGTGCCACAGGTATTTTCGGCGGCATGAGCATTCAGTTCAACTCCGTTATTGCCAATATCAAGAACTATCGGAAAGGTCTTTTGCTTTCCAACGCAAAAATGAAAGAAGACACTAAGTGGGTTATTGACAGTATGCATGTAAAAACCCCCAGCCAGAAAACCCATATCCGCACACTTTCCGGCGGTAACCAGCAGAAGGTAATTTTGGGTAGATGGCTTTTGACGAAACCGGAAGTACTGCTTCTGGACGAGCCCACCCGCGGTATCGACGTAGGTGCGAAATACGAAATTTATCAGCTGATCATTGATCTGGCGCAGGAAGATAAAGGCGTTATCGTGGTTTCTTCCGAAATGCCGGAACTTTTGGGGATTTGCGACAGAATCATGGTTATGAGCAATGGTCACTTGGCTGGTATTTTGGATGTCAAGGACGCGACTCAGGAAGAAATCATGCGTCTGGCAGCAAAATATGTATAATGGGGAGGTAAAAAAGAATGGAAAAATTAAAGAGTTTCAAAGGGGATAAAACCTGGCAGGAACTGCTGCTGGACTATGCTCTGTACATCATTTTGGTCATCATGATCATTGGTGTTATCGTAGCTGACCCTACATTTTTGTCTATCAATAACTTTTGGAAGATTTTAGCACAGGCTTCTACCAGAGGTATCCTGGCACTTGGTGTTGCTGGTATGATCGTATTGGCAGGTACTGACTTGTCTGCTGGTCGTATTTTGGGTTGTGGTGCTGCAATCTCCGCATCCTTATTGCAGAGTGTTACATACGCATCCCGTATGTATCCTCAGATCACAGAACCACTGCCACTGATCCTGCCTTTGCTGTTGTCCATCGTGGTTTGTGTGGCTTTCTGTCTGCTGAACGGTTTTGGTGTAGCAAAACTGCACATGCATGCATTTATTATTTCCCTGGGTACACAGCTCATTGCTTATGGTGCTCTGTGTCTGTACATCGATAGCCAGAAGGGCGGCGCACAGCCTATCGCCAGCCTGGACTCCAGATACATTGATCTGGTAAACGGCTACTGGTTCGGTATTCCTCATCTGGTTTACTTCATGGTAATTTGTGCCATTGTTATGTGGTTTGTATGGAATAAAACCACTCTGGGTAAAAACATGTTCGCTATCGGCGGTAACCCTGAAGCGGCTGCTGTATCCGGTGTAAACGTAGCAAAAAATATCATGCTGATCTATCTGGTAGCAGGTATCCTGTATGGTATCGCTGCTTTCCTGGAAGCAGGCCGTATCCAGAGTGTAACAACAGCTACTGGTACAAACTATGACCTGGATGCGATCTCTGGCTGCGTTATCGGTGGTGTATCCTTCTCCGGTGGTGTTGGTACCATCCCTGGTATCCTGATTGGTGTTATCATTCTGCAGGTAATCAATTACAGCCTGTATTATCTGGGCGTTAACGCATATCTGCAGTACATCATCAAAGGTCTGATCATCATTCTGGCTGTTGCCATTGACGTACGTAAGTATATTGCAAAGAAATAATTTTTTCGGTATGATGTGATATGAAAATTCCCCCGTTTGACTACGGGGGAATTGTTGCAATTTGAAGCGGTAAAAACAAAGGAGGGATTTTGTGGCAGATACACAAAAACCTGTAAACCCAGAGGAGCTGGAACAGCGGATACAAGAGCTGGAAGAGCGGGAAAAAGCCCTGGAAGAAAAAGAAATTGAACTGAAACAAAAAGAAAGTAAATTCACAGGGGCGAAATACAATCTGTATTCCCATATCAATGTTTCTTTAAAGACCATGAATATTGTGGTGGCAGTTATTGCAGTAGCTTTGGTCATTGCCATTGTGGCAGGGGTTATTTATCGATAAAACAGGAGGAACACCATGAAACAAAATTGGAACAAAGAAAGCCTTTTGGCAGCCTATCCTCGTTTTGAAGCACAGCCAGATTTTTATCTGGGACGGATGGCAGATGCGGAAAAAGGCTTTGCAGATACATTCGGCAAAGAAGCGGAGCGTTTTTTCAGCGCACCCGGCAGAACAGAAATTGGCGGCAACCATACAGACCATCAGCATGGCTGTGTATTGGCAGCGGCAGTAGATTTGGATATTTTCGGTGCGGCAGCGAAAAATGACAGCCGTATCATCCGTATTTTCTCCGAAGGCTACGGCATGGAAGAAATTTCTCTGGATGATTTGGAAGTGAAAAAAGAAGAAATCAATACAACAGCTTCCCTCATTCGTGGGGTAGCTTCCAAAATCACACAGATGGGCTATACACTGGGCGGTCTGGATATGTATACCGTTTCCAATGTACTGAAAGGCTCCGGCATTTCTTCTTCCGCGGCTTATGAAGTGCTGGTGGGTACAGTCATCAACGCACTGTATTGCGAAAATAAACTGACACCTGTGGAAGTTGCACAGATTGGTCAGTATGCGGAAAATGTATACTTTGGCAAAATGAGCGGTCTGATGGACCAGACAGCGTCTTCCGTAGGCGGCGTTGTTGCCATTGATTTCCGGGATAACGCAAATCCCGTCGTAAGAAAACTGGATTTCGATTTCACAAAAGCAGGCTATGCTTTGTGTATCATCGATAGTGGTGCAGACCATGCAGACCTGTCCGATGAATATTCCGCTATCCCTATGGAAATGCGGCAGGTAGCGGCTCACTTCGGCAAAGAAGTGCTGCGGGAAGTGGCTCTGGCAGACTTTTTGACAGATATGGCTGCGGTTCGAGAAAAAGCAGGCGACCGGGCAACATTGCGTGCATATCATTTCCTGAAAGATAATCAGAGAGCCATTGACGAAGCGGCGGCACTGGAAGCAGGAGATTTTGACAAGTTCTTATCTCTGGTGAAAGAATCTGGCTATTCTTCTTTCATGTATCTGCAAAACGTGTATGTTTCCGGCAGTGTGGAACATCAGGAAGTTGCTTATACCCTGGCAGCTTGTGAAGCGGCATTGGCAGGCAAAGGCGCTTACCGTGTCCACGGCGGTGGTTTTGCCGGAACCATTCAGGCTTTTGTGCCTCAGGAAATGCTGACAGGTTTTGTGGAACAGATGGAAAAAGCTGTGGGCAAGGGCAGATGTCATGTACTGTCTATTCGTCCCGCAGGCGGTACAGAATTGATGAAGGTTTGAAAAAAAATAGGAGGGATGCTCTATGGCAATTTTGGTATTGGGCGGCGCAGGCTATATCGGTTCTCATACGGTATATGCCCTGTGTGAAGCAGGCAGAGAAGTAGTAGTTGTGGATAATCTGGAAACAGGACATGCGGAAGCGGTACATCCTGACGCAAAGTTCTATAAAGGCGATATTTCTGATAAGTCTTTCCTGAACGATGTATTCCAGAAAGAAAATATCGAAGCGGTTATCCATTTTGCCGCTTATTCTCTGGTAGGGGAAAGCGTGGAAAATCCCCTGAAATATTATGAAAACAACTTGAGCAAAACAAGAGATATGCTGGAAGTTATGGTTGCCAACGGCGTGGATAAATTCGTGTTCTCCTCCACAGCAGCGACTTACGGCGAACCGGAACGGGTGCCCATTCTGGAAAACGACCGTACAGAACCCACCAACCCCTACGGTGAAACAAAACTGGCAATGGAAAAAATGTTCAAATGGACAGGCAACGCAACAGGCCTGCGTTATGTATCCCTGCGTTACTTCAACGCCTGCGGTGCCCATGTCAGCGGCAACATCGGGGAAGCACATAATCCCGAAAGCCATCTGATTCCTTTGATTTTGCAGGTGCCTAACGGTCAGCGGGAATTCATCAGCATTTTCGGCAATGACTATCCTACACCCGACGGCACATGCATCCGTGACTACATCCATGTAACAGACTTGGCGGATGCGCACATTCTGGCTGTGGATTATCTGCTGAAAGGTGGTCAGAGTGACATCTTCAATCTGGGCAACGGCGTTGGTTTCTCTGTAAGAGAAGTCATCGAAACCGCAAGAAAAGTAACAGGTCATCCCATTCCTGCCAAAGAAGTGGCTCGCCGTGCCGGTGACCCTGCACAGCTCATCGCTTCCAGTGATAAAGCGAAAAAAGTGCTGGGCTGGAACCCTCAGCATGACAGTCTGGAAGAAATCATTTCCACAGCATGGAATTGGCACAAAAATCACCCCAATGGTTTTTGAGAAAGGGGAAAGACATGGTAAATAAAGCAATTCGAGATTTGGCGCTCTATGGCGTCAGAACAGGGCTGATTACAGAAGCGGATGTGCCTTATGTCATCAACCGTTTGATAGATGAAATGAAACTGGATGCTTATGAAGAACCCATAGGCGAAGCGGAAACCGATTTGGAAACCATTCTGGCTGTTCTGCTGGAAGATGCCTGCAAACGGGAACTGATTCCTGACAGCATCGTATATAAAGATTTGTTCGATACAAAACTCATGGGTGTTATGACACCTTTCCCCAGAGAAGTCATTGGAAAATTCCGTGAACTTCACGCAGAAGACCCGGAAAAAGCAACAGACTGGTATTATGACTTTAGCTGTAATACAGACTACATCCGCAGATACCGCATCAAAAAGGATATGCGTTGGAAAACCATGACAGAATACGGTGAAATCGACATCACCATTAACTTGTCTAAGCCGGAAAAAGACCCCAAAGCCATTGCGGCAGCGAAACTGGCTCCTCAGAGCGGTTATCCCAAATGTATGCTTTGTCGGGAAAACGAAGGCTATGCAGGTCGGGTGAACCATCCCGCCAGAGAAAACCACCGCATCATTCCTCTGCGCATTGCGGGAAATGACTGGTTTTTCCAGTATTCCCCCTATGTGTATTACAACGAACACTGCATTGTGTTTAATGGACAGCATGTACCTATGAAGATTGACAGAAACGCTTTTGCGAAAATGTTCGATTTCATTAACTTCCTGCCTCATTACTTTGTAGGCTCCAACGCAGACCTGCCTATCGTAGGCGGTTCTATCCTGTCCCATGACCATTTCCAGGGTGGACGGTATACTTTTGCTATGGAACGGGCAGAAGTGGAACGGAAAGCAGTCTGCAAGGGTTTTGAAGATGTGGAAATGGGCGTTGTGAAATGGCCTATGTCCGTTATCCGTATTTCCCATAAAGACCATCATCGTTTGATTGATTGCGCTGATATGCTTCTGAAAAATTGGCGTGGTTATACAGACGAAGATGCCTTTATCTTTGCGGAAACAGATGGAGAACCTCATAACACCATCACACCTATCGCCAGAAAACGTGGCGACAAATATGAACTGGATCTGGTACTGCGTAACAACATCACCACAGAAGAACATCCTCTGGGTGTGTACCATCCTCACAGCCACCTGCACCACATCAAGAAAGAAAACATCGGCTTGATTGAGGTTATGGGTCTTGCGGTACTGCCTGCCAGACTGAAAGAAGAAATGCAGTGTCTGAAAGAAGCCATCCTTTCCGGCGCTGATCTGAAAGCAGACGAAAAGACCAGCAGTCATGCCCAGTGGGCACGGGAATTCCTGAAAAAATATGATACTGTGACAGCAGAAAATCTGGACAGCATCATTCAGGAAGAAATCGGTCTGGTATTTGCGCAGGTTCTGGAAGATGCCGGCGTATATAAAAGAACAGCGGAAGGTCAGGCGGCATTTGACCGCTTCCTGCGTCACTGCGGCGCGGAAATCTGATTCCTTCCGGCAAAATAAAATAACAGACAAAATACAGAAGAGCAGGGTTGGAGAATCCCTGCTCTTCTTAGATTGTAGAAAAATTGAGTTTTTTATTTTTTTCAAGAACGCGGAAGGGTTTGGGGAACAAAGGGTTCCTCAACTTAAATCCGCAGTCGGAATTTACTTCTGACGAGGAAAAGCCGAAGTTTCAAAGCTTTTAGCTGATGGAGCTTCGGCTTTATACTTCTGTTTACTCGTCAAAGTCTTGAATGAAATGAGACTTTGACGACATGGTGTCGATTCTTTCGACACCATGAGAAGAGCAGGGTTGGAGAATCCCTGCTCTTCTGCTGTCTTGGAATATGTTATCAAATATTTGAAATTAAGCTATTATAATTGCATCATGCCAGACATGATGCAGCCGCCTTTGGCACCGCAGTCCATGACTTCCTGTAATTGTTTTTCATTGATTTTGATGCCGCCAATGGCGTAAACAGGAATGGATACCCTGCGGCAGACTTCTTCCAGAAAAACAAGTCCTCTGGGTGGAAGTCCTTTTTTGCAGTCTGTGGCATAAATATGCCCGGCGGTGATGTAAGTTGCACCTAGTTTTTCCGCTTCTTCCGCCTCTGCTGGTGCGTGAATGGAGGTTCCCACAAGAGAGAAACCGGAAAGTTCTTCTTTGTGGGCACGGAGCAGAGGAAGGGGCAGATGGATGGCGTCACAGCCCAGTTCTTTTGCTGCACGGAAATAGGTGTGCAGGATACAGGGAACGTTATGACGCTGACAGATTACCAATACATCTTTTGCCAGAGCGGTGTATTCTGCTTCTGACAAGTCTTTTTCCCGCAGGATCAGACCTTTGGGATGGTGTTTGCAGATTTCTTCTATCTGTTCCAGAAAAGGGCGTTTGCTTAAGGTGTGGTTTGTCACCGCAAGGATATGGGAAAACAACGCATCATCATACATAGATATAATCGCTCATGATCGGCTGGAGATTGTTTTTCAGCAGTGTGTCATAAACTTCCTGTACAGATCTGCCGTCATCGATCTCGAACTGGTCGTCTCCTTTCTTTTCGGTTTCCTCGGAATGTTCGCCAATACCGGTGCTGACACCTGCGGAAATTTTGGTGGCAGCAATGTTCACCAGATTGTCACGAACACGGGCACATTCTCTGCTGGAAATGGTGATGTTTGCGAAAGGCATGAACAGACGATACGCGCATACCACCTGCAAAAGCTGGGTTTCGTGAACATCCATTGGATTGATGCGGTCATTGTTGATGATGGGGCGTAGTCTGGGACAGGAGAATGCGATTTCCGCATGAGGATATTTCCGCTGAAGCAGATAAGCATGATAGCCTGTTGCGAAAGCGTCCTTGCGGAAGTCATCCAGACCCAGCAATGCGGCAAAACCAACACCACGCATACCGCCTTTCAGGGCACGTTCCTGAGCGTTCAGACGGTAAGGGAAAATCCGCTTGTGTCCTGCCAGATGCAAGGTTTCGTATTTATCAGAATTGTATGTTTCCTGGAAAACCGTTACATAATCGGCGCCGCATTCATGGAGATATGCGTATTCGTCGGAGTTGACAGGATAGATTTCCAGACCGATGACTTTGAAATATTTCTTTGCAATTTTGCAGGCTTCCCCGATGTATTGTACTGTGGATTTGCTGCGGCTTTCACCGGTAAGAATCAGGATTTCCTGCAATCCTGTTTTGGCGATGGCTGCCATTTCTTTATCGATTTCTTCTTCGTTCAGCTGGGCACGGTTGATTTTATTGTGGCAGTTGAAACCGCAGTAAATGCAGTAGTTTTCGCAGTAGTTGGCAATGTAGATAGGTGTGAACATGTATACACTGTTACCAAAATGCTTTCTGGTTTCCACACGGGCTGCCTGGGCGATGTCTTCCAGCAAGGGCAGAGCGGCAGGGGAGAGCAGTGCGGCGAAATCCTCAGGGGTACGGCTGTCATGGACCAAAGCACGGCGTACATCCGCTTCTGTGTACTTGTCGTAATCATAAGCTTCCATGGCCGCAACGACCTGATCCATCACATCGGATTCCAGCACTTCCATACCGGGCAGATAGGTCATGTGGTCAATGCGGTTTTTCTTTTGGTCTTCCAGAATTTCTTCACTTAAAATACTTTCGTTCAAATGTTCCTGACTCATGTTCTTTCACCTCTCAATCCTGCAAAAATCCTGTCAGCGGAGAAGATGCACTAGCGCCTTTTTCAAGGGTTCTGCCAAGACCTGCCAGATAAGCGCTGCGTCCTGCTTCAATGGCTTTTTTGAATGCTTCTGCCATCAATTCCACGTTTCCGGCGGTGGCAACAGCAGTGTTTGCCATGATGGCAGCAGCACCCATTTCCATGGCTTCGCAAGCCTGAGAAGGTCTGCCGATACCTGCGTCTACGATGATGGGCAGGTTCATTTCATCAATGAGAATCTGGATAAATTCTTTGGTGCACAGACCCTTGTTGGAACCAATGGGGGCACCCAGAGGCATGATGCAGGCAGCACCGGCATTTTCCAGATCTCTTGCAACATTCAGATCGGGATACATGTAAGGCATTACGATAAAGCCGTCTTTTGCCAGCATTTCTGTGGCACGGATGGTTTCCTGATTGTCAGGCAGCAGATATTTGGAGTCACGCATGATTTCTACTTTGACAAAGTTCCCGCAGCCAAGTTCTCTGGAAAGTTTTGCAATGCGCACAGCTTCTTCTGCGTTTCTGGCACCGGAAGTGTTGGGCAGCAGGGTAACGGTATCGGGAATATAGTCCAGAATGTTGGCAAGACCGCCTTCGTTGGCACGGCGTACAGCCAGTGTGATGATCTGTGCTTCTGCTTTTTCCACACAAGCTTTTACCAGATCCAGAGAAAATTTCCCGGAGCCAAGAATGAAACGGGATGTGAATTCGTGTCCGCCTAAAATGAGTTTGTCATTGTTCTGCATGATAAAATTCCTTCTTTCTTCCAAAATCAGATATTATACGGTTTCTTCGCCCAGAAGCAGACGGGCGATCATATTGGATTCATGGGCAGCGCAGAGGGCCGCTCTGGGTGCCATGAGGCATTGTCCATGGGCAATATCGGTGGTTTCGTCGCCACAGAGATAAAAATTACAGCCAATCTTTCGGGTATGGATGGTGTTGCTGCTGCCGAAGCCTGCCATGCCGGAAGCACAGACCAGTTTTTTCTGGGGAAAACATTCCAGTATGCCGTTGACAAACATTGCTTTCGTTTCTGCGTTGTCGAAGGCTTCGCAGATGATGTCCGCATCGGCAAAAAGGGTTTTCAGATTTTCGCTGGTCACTTTCACACAGTCTGTGGCGATGTCCAGATAAGGATTGATCTGGAGCAGCTGTTCTTTCAGAGCATCTGTTTTATACATGCCCACATGGCGTAGCAGATATTGCTGGCGGTTCAAATTGGTCAGGTCTACACGGTCAAAGTCAATGAGGTGCAGATGTCCAACCCCAAGGCGTGCCAAAGCGAAGGCAACATTGGAACCAAGTCCGCCCAGGCCTGCAATGGCAACATGTCCGGCATCCAGCTTTTCCTGATAGGCTGCTGTGTGGCGTTCCACCAATGCTTCATAGATTTCTGTTTTCGTAAATGGATGCATCATCAGCCGCCTCCTACAAAACTGACAATTTCGATCTTATCGCCGTCATTAAGATATGTGGTGTCGTATTCGCTTTTGGGCAGGATTTCTCCGTTTTTTTCTACTGCGATGTATGTCCGGCGGTAGTTGTTTTCGTCCAGATATACACCAAGGGTTTTCGGTGCGGACAAGGTCAATGTTTTTCCGTTAATGGTGATCATTCAGAAGCCTCCTTTCCAGCGGCGGCAAGAAAAAAGAGCTCACAAAGAAATACACCCGTGGTGGTGCACCCCTTCATGAACTCTTGTTCACTCTCAACGCTGCCAATATTTTGTTTCCGTAAAAAGTTCTGGCTTTGGTCTGTCTGTACGCAATAAAAATAGGGAGATGCAACGCATCTCCCGAAAATTCATTCTATCGATTCCTACGTTGGCATTATCCAAATCAGGTGTAAGGGTCGAAGCAAAACTTCCTCTCAGCCCAATTCATTGAGCTCCCCTGTTTTCTTTTTACGAGAACAGTATATACACGGATTCTGAAAATGTCAACAGGCAAAATGACAAAAAGCATAAAATTTTCGGAAATATGCACATAACTTTACATGTTAAAATGAGTCCATAACAAAGAGGAGGAATTTTTTATGTGGCACTTGGAAGAAGAATTACAGAAAGAAGGGGTCAGCGTCAGCCTGCTTAAGGAAATCCAGGAGTTCCGCGAAAGTCATGGAGTGGATCCTTCTGTGGCAGGCCGTGTACCGGTACCCCGTTTTTTATATTATGGCAAAGAAATCTGGGAAGAAGCGGCAGCAGCGCTATTGTGTGGGGAAAATCTGCTGCTCTCCGGCCCGAAAGCAACGGGGAAAAATGTATTGGCAGAAAATCTGGCGGCAGCATTTGGCAGACCGTCTTGGGACATTTCTTTTTATGTAAATGTAGACGCCGCTTCTCTCATTGGGACAGATACATTCCGGGATAATCAGGTGGTGTTCCGTGAAGGGCCTATCAGCCGCTGTGCCCATATGGGTGGTTTTGGCGTGCTGGATGAAATCAACATGGCGAAAAATGAGTCTTTGGCAGTGCTCCACGCAACATTGGACTTCCGTCGTTCCATTGATGTGCCGGGGTACGACAGAATCCCTCTGCACGAAGCCACACGTTTTATCGCTACCATGAACTATGGCTATGCCGGCACCAGAGAATTGAATGAAGCTCTGGCATCCCGTTTTGTGGTCATCAATATGCCGGTTATTTCTGAGGAAAACCTGCGGAAGCTGCTGAAACGGGAATTCCCCACACTGAAAGATAAATGGGCAGAACAGTTTGCCGCTTTGTTTAGAGAACTGGAAACAAAGTGCGATAACGCGGAAATTTCCACAAAAGCTCTGGATTTGCGTGGACTTATGGCATCCATTCATCTGATGGAAAAAGGATTGAAAGCTGTCCGTGCTCTGGAAATGGGTATCATCAACAAAGCTTTCGATCCCTTTGAACGGCAGTTGGTGGCAGATGCCATTGCCGCAAGAATTCCACAGGATCTGGACTTTGGAAAGCTGTTTGGTGATCGCTGATGAAAAACAGAGAGAGTGCGGAGCGTCGTGCCATCAATCAGATTTGGAACGCCGCACAAGACTATTCCTTGCAGCCGGTGTATGTTGCCTTTGATGAGGACGGCGACGCAGATTTTTATTTCAATACGGTCATCGGTGCCGTATATCATTATTTTCAGTTTGAAACGTTGGATAAGATGTTTACCTACCTTCAGCGCAGACAGGATGGAGAACTGTATGTGGAACTGCTTTGGCTGGGGCTGGAAAACTGCGTCTTTGGCAAAGCCAAGGATGAACGCCCGGCTATGGCGGAGTTGCGGCGGGCTTATGCGGAAAAATTTCTGGCAAGACCCAAAGATCATGTGGTGGAATCTTTGCTGTGGGATTTGAAGCATGCTCATTGCCAGCGCATATTAGGTCAGGCAGATGATTTGGATGAAGAAAAACGAAAAATACTGGACGCATTGGAATTTCCCGCAGACTGTAACACAGAACAGGTGACAGATCGCATGGATCGTCTACTGAACCAGTATTTTTTCAAAGGACATTTCAAAGAGTTTGAAGAACTGGGCGGCCATATCAGTGATTCTCCGTTTTTCTGGCCCAAGGGCTGGGGAAAACGGGCAGGCAGTGCATTGCGGCGTATCGATTGGGAAGGCAAAACCACAGAGGAAAAAGATTCCCTCATGGGCAAAGCAAGAAAGCTGTATCAGCGGCTGACGTTTTCCAGACCTAGTGCTAAGGTGGTGCGTGCCTATGTGGAAAGCTGTTTTGGAAAATCCATGTTTTCCACGGCAGAAATGGCAGAAATAGAAAAGAAACTCTGCACGGAAGCCCATCGGGAATGTCTGCTGCATTTCACCCGAGGTGAGTTTACAGAAACAGGAGAACTGACCAGGGAAGCGGCAGAACAGCGGGAATTTGCTGAAAAACAGCGAGAAGCCAATGAAGCTTATTTTCAGGCAAATGAAAGCCAGACCATGCTGGCAGTTAATAAACTGACAGAACGCATACGCAATGCCATATTATTGCAGCTGGAACCCACTGTATATCGAACCCGCGCGGGGAATCTGCTGGCAGGGAAGGTATGGCGGAATGTGTATCTCCATGATGAGCGGATATTTGAAAAAACATCGGATAGCCAGCTGGATACCCTGACGGTGGATATTTTGCTGGATGGTTCTGCTTCCCAGCGAGAACAGCAGGCGAAAGTGGCAACACAGGGATTTATCATTGCGGAAAGTTTAACTCGCTGCAACATTCCTGTGCGGGTAAGCGCTTTCAGCAGTGTCAGCGGCTGTACGGTCATGCAGGTATTGCGGGATTACCATGACACTTTCAGAAATAAGGATATTCTGCATTTTCTGGCGGCTGGATGGAATCGAGATGGTTTGGCATTGCGGGCAGCGGATTACCTCATGGAACAGGAGAGAAGCGAGCACAAAATGCTCATCATCCTTTCTGATGCCCACCCCAACGACGATCAGCCCATGCCGTCGAAAGAAGGACTCCATCTGCCCAAAGATTACGGCGGAGAAGCTGGGGTGCAGGATGTGGCGGAAGAAGTGAGTCGTCTCAGGAGAAAAGGTATCTGGGTTATTTCCGTCTTTACAGGAAATGACCGGGATTTACCGGCAGCCCATAAGATTTATGGCGGAGAATTGGCAAGAATCCGTTCTGTCAGCTGGTTTGCTGACACGGTAGGGCGGCTCATACAGGAACGAATCAGAGAAATGTAAAAGTATAAAAAGACCAGATGATATTGTCTGGTCTTTTTTGTATGTCCGCATGTTTTATTGGGAATGATAAAATCATTGTATTGCAGGGGTGGTTATGGTAGAATCAATGTGCAGTATATGATTTTTCATGACATATCGAACCCATGGGTTCCTGACACCAAAAAGAAATTTGCGGCGGAAGGTACAGTATGGAAACACAGGGCAGTTATGCCCTTTTTCCCGTACCTTTCGTGGTACGGTTTTTCTTTTATCAAACCAATAGGAGGTATGGAAATATGGAAACAAAAAATGAAGAAAGCAGAATTGCGGTCATTGGCATCGTTGTGGAACAGGAAGCGTCTGTGGATGTGCTCAACGAAACACTGCACGAATACCGGGAATACATCATCGGCAGAATGGGCATTCCCTATCGTGAGAAAAAAGTGAACATCATCAGCATTGCCATTGATGCCCCCCAGGATAAGATTTCCGCTTTGTCCGGAAAAATCGGCAACCTGCCCGGCATCCAGTCTAAGACTGTATATTCTGGCGTGAAGGCATGAGTTTAGCGGCAAATTTAGCCGAAAAACTGGTCACGGAACACGATCTTTCAGAAGAAGAGCTGCTCTATCTTCTGGAACATCGTCAGGAAGTGGCGCCTTTTGTGCAGGAACAAGCCCAAAAACTTTGTCAGGAGGTTTTTGGCAAAGAAATCTATATCCGCGGATTGCTGGAAATTTCCAATATCTGCAAAAATGATTGCTATTACTGCGGTATCCGCAAAAGCAACCAAAAGGCGGAGAGATACCGTCTGACGGAAGAAGAAATTCTGGAGGCGTGCCATGCGGGTTATGCCTTGGGATTTCGCACATTTGTGCTCCAAGGTGGCGAGGATATGTGGTATGACGATGACCGTCTGTGTCATTTGGTATCTGCTATCCGAAAAAATTATTCCGACTGCGCCATTACCCTTTCCGTAGGGGAACGCAGCCGGGAAAGTTATGAAAAGCTATTTTCGGCCGGTGCCAATCGGTATCTGCTGCGCCATGAAACAGCAACAGCGTCCCATTATGCCATGCTCCATCCATCGGATATGGACTTTGCAAACCGTATGCGGTGTTTGCAGGATTTGAAGGAAATTGGCTATCAGGTGGGCTGTGGGTTTATGGTGGACTCGCCCCATCAGACTTTGGAACATCTGGTGAAAGACCTTCGGTTCTTGAAGGAGTTTCAGCCTCACATGGTAGGCATTGGGCCATTTCTTTCCCAGAAAGATACGCCTTTTGCCCATTATGAAAACGGCTCGGGAGAGCTGACGTTGTTTTTGCTTGCTGTCATACGTCTGCTTTTGCCGAAGGTGCTTCTGCCGTCCACAACGGCACTGCGGACACTTTTGCCGCCGGGAAAGGAATGGGGCATTGCCTGTGGCGCAAATGTTATCATGCCAAACCTTTCTCCTATGGAGGCACGGAAAAAGTATACCCTTTATGACAATAAACGCATCATGGGGACAGAAGCAGCGGAGCAGATTGAATGGCTGAAAAAGCAGTTAGAGGACATTGGCTATACCGTTGCCGTCACCAGAGGTGGCAGCCCCATGTTGAAAGAAAAAAATCACTGACAGGAAAGAGAAATCTGACCTAGAAGAAAGGAAGAAAAGAATATGTATGATCCCAAATCAATGAAAGCGGAGGAATTTATCTCCCACGAAGAAATCCTGGACACTTTGGCTTATGCTCAGGAAAACAAGAGCAATGAAAAACTCATCGACGCAATTTTGGAAAAGGCAAAACTGCGCAAAGGCCTTTCTCACAGAGAGGCATCTGTACTGCTGGCTTGCGAAATGCCTGATAAGATTCAGCAGATCTATGCTTTGGCAGAACAGCTGAAAAAAGATTTTTACGGCAATCGTATTGTCATGTTTGCGCCTTTGTATCTGTCCAATTACTGTGTCAATGGCTGTGTGTATTGTCCTTATCATGCCAAAAACAAACACATTGCTCGGAAAAAACTGACACAGGAAGAAATCGTCAAAGAAGTCATGGCTTTACAGGACATGGGGCATAAACGTCTGGCGCTGGAAGCTGGGGAAGACCCGGTGAATAACCCCATTGAATATATTCTGGAATGTATTAAGACCATTTATTCCATTCAGCATAAAAATGGTGCCATCCGCCGAGTGAATGTGAACATTGCGGCAACCACAGTAGAAGAATATCGGATGCTGAAAGAAGCTGGCATCGGTACATACATCCTGTTCCAGGAAACTTATCATAAAGAAAGCTATGAACAGCTCCATCCCACAGGCCCGAAACACAACTATGCCTATCATACTGAAGCCATGGACAGAGCCGTGGAAGGCGGTATTGACGATGTAGGTCTGGGGGTATTGTTTGGTCTGGAACGGTATGCTTATGAATTTGCGGGACTTTTGATGCATGCGGAACATCTGGAAGCTGTTCACGGTGTAGGCCCTCATACCATCAGTGTACCTCGTGTGAAACGTGCTGACGACATCGATCCCAATGCTTTTGATAATGGCATTGATGATGAAATTTTTGCAAAAATCATTGCCTGCATCCGCATTGCGGTGCCTTACACAGGTATGATCATTTCCACCAGAGAAAGCAAGGAAGTCCGGGAACGTGCACTGCATCTGGGCGTTTCTCAGATCAGCGGCGGCTCCCGTACCAGCGTAGGCGGTTACTGCGAAGAAGAACCGGAAGACGAAAATTCGGAACAGTTTGATGTGAGCGATAAACGATCATTGGATGAAGTGGTACATTGGCTCATGGATTTGGACTATATTCCAAGCTTCTGTACAGCATGCTATCGGGAAGGGCGTACTGGTGACCGCTTCATGAGCCTGTGTAAGAGTGGACAGATTCAGAACTGTTGTCATCCCAACGCCCTCATGACCCTGAAAGAATATCTGGAAGATTATGCTTCGCCGGATACAAAGAAAATCGGGGAAGCACTGATTCAGAAAGAACTGGGGAATATTCCCAAAGAAAAAGTCAGAGAAATTACCGTACATCATTTGCAGGAAATCGAAAAAGGCAATCGGGATTTCCGATTCTAAAGGCAGGAGGTTTTTATGGGTTTACAGGATACACCATCCGCGGAACGGGTGCAAATTGGATTTTTTGGCTGCCGCAACGCTGGCAAATCCAGCTTAGTCAACGCAGTGACCAATCAGGAAATGGCAGTGGTTTCCCCGGTGAAAGGTACCACCACAGACCCGGTGACAAAAGCCATGGAATTGTTGCCCCTTGGCCCTGTTCTAATCATTGATACTCCTGGTATTGATGATGAAGGAGGACTGGGAGCGCAGCGTGTGAAGCGGACAAAGCAGATTCTCAATCGTATCGACTGCGCTGTTCTGGTGGTAGACAGTGTGGCAGGGAAAACGAAAGCAGATGAGGAACTTCTGAGCTTATTTCAGGAAAAACAGATTCCATTTCTTGTTGCTTATAACAAAAGCGACCTGCAAATGCCCGTTTTATCAAAAGAAAACGAAGTGGCAGTCAGTGCGCTGGAAAAAACAGGCATTGAAGAACTGAAAGAACGCATTGCTGCATTGGGCAAAGAAAACCAGAAGGAACGGATGCTGGTAAGAGACTTGGTAAAGGCAGAAGATTTGGTGGTGCTGGTGACACCCATCGACAGTTCTGCGCCAAAAGGACGGCTCATCCTGCCCCAGCAGCAGACCATTCGGGATTTGCTGGAAGCGGATGCCATTCCTGTGGTGACGAAGGAAAATACACTGAAAACCACATTGGAAAGTCTGGGAAAAAAGCCTGCCATGGTCATTACGGACAGTCAGGCATTTGCTCAAGTCAGCAAGGATACGCCGTTGGATATTCCATTGACTTCTTTTTCCATTCTCATGGCGCGGTATAAAGGATTTTTGGAAGGTGCAGTGCAGGGCGTAGCAGCCATAGAAACATTGCAGGATGGGGATAAAGTCCTGATTTGCGAGGGCTGCACCCATCACAGACAGTGTGAGGATATCGGCACTGTGAAGATTCCTCGTTGGCTGCGGCAGCATACAGGTAAGGAATTAGAATTGGTGCATACTTCCGGCAAAGATTTTCCAGAGGATTTATCTCCATATCGCCTGGTGATCCATTGCGGAGGCTGTATGCTCAATGAACGGGAAGTGGCATATCGCCAGAAATGTGCTGCTGATGCAGGGATTCCTTTTACCAATTACGGCATTGCCATTGCATATATGACAGGAATTTTGAAACGGAGTATCGAAATTTTTCCGAAGCTGTATACATTGATTTAATATAAAAAAAGACTATGGGAACCACCATAGTCTTTTTTAATATCAAAGCGGAAAATGTCCGCTGCGGCGCAGTGCCACCAGAATGCCGGGAATCAGGATCAATTGCAGTATGATGCCGGGAATGGCTTCCAGTAAGGCACCGGAAAGGAACATCTGCCAAGTGAAGGCGTTTTCACCAATACCAAGCAGCAGAACTTCCACAATGCCCCATACCACACGGCCTAAAATCATGGCAGAAATCAGGGCGATGTAAAGAGAAGCAGTGGATTTTTGTTTGGAATGTCCGTAGATGAGTCCTGCAATAAGTCCATAGGCTGCCAGCTCAAATGCCATGGCAATGGCAACGGGGAACATGTGTGGCATGCCGAAGATCATACTGCGGCAAATGGGCAGCAGAAAGCCTAAAAACAGCGCATACTGCCATCCACAGAGAAAGGCGCAGAGAAAAACAGGAAAGTGCATGGGCAGCAGCATATTGCCAATCTGTGGAACTTGTCCTGTCAAAAAGGGAAGTACCAGGCCCAGCGCAAAAAGCAGGGCACTGACGGTCAGTTGTTTTGTGGATCGATTCATAAAAACCTCCTGAATTTTGTATTGCAAAAAGTGTAAAAATTTTCTTGATGTTAAATATCGGTTTTTATCATACCACACGGTTTTGCAAGAAAACAGCTTTTTTTCAAAACAGTGTGAGGAAATGTATGTTTTGGAAAAATGGGGACAAACTGAGAAAGAAGGACTTGACAGAAAGGGGTTTTTACGGTATGAACTTGAGTGGTACAAGAACAGAACAAAATCTGCTTGCCGCATTTGCGGGGGAATCCATGGCTGCCAACAAATATGATTTTTACAGCAGTCAGGCGAAGAAAGAAGGTTATGAACAGATCGGCGCCATTTTCAAGGAAACAGCAGACAATGAACGGCAGCATGCCAAACAGATTTTCCGTTTCCTTAACGGCATTGGCACCACAGAAGCCAATCTGATCGCAGGTGTTGCGGGGGAACATGAGGAATGGACAACCATTTATCAGGATATGAGCACCATTGCCAAAGACGAAGGTTATCCGGAAATCGCCATGTTTTTCCAGAATCTGGCGTCTGTGGAAAAAGAGCATGAAGCAAGATATGCTCTGCTGCTGGAAAGAATCAAAAATGACCAGGTGTTTAAGGATGATGCCAAAACTGTATGGGTATGCCGCAACTGCGGACATGTGCATGTGGGAGAAGTGCCGCCGGAAGCATGTCCTGTCTGCAAACATCCCAAAGCATATTTTGAACGGAAAGCGACCAATTATTAAACGGAAAACTTCATTGAGAGGGAAACCTCTCATTACATAGAAAAGAGGAACCAAATGGAATATCAGAATCAAATCAGAGAAGCTGTATTTTACAAACGCCCCAATCGTTTTCTGGCGGAAGTGGAACTGGACGGGGAACGGGAACTGGTGCATGTAAAAAATACGGGAAGATGCCGGGAATTATTGCAGGAAGGGGCAAGGGTATTTCTGGAGGAAAGCAGCAATGCAAACCGGAAAACAAAGCATTCCCTTGTGGCTGTTTACAAGGGCGATATGCTGGTGAATATGGATTCACAGGCACCAAATGCCGTAGCGGCGGAGGCTTTGGCAGAAGGAAAAATACAGGAAATCGGTGAAGTGACCTTTGTGAAACGGGAAGTGAAATTTGGCGGTTCCCGTTTTGATGTGTATTATGAAGCGGGCGAGCGGAAAGGCTTTCTGGAAGTAAAAGGGGTAACGCTGGAGGAAGATGGTGTTGCCATGTTTCCTGATGCTCCCACAGAGAGAGGCGCAAAACATTTGCTGGAACTGGCGGAAGCAGTGGAAAAAGGCTATGAAAGCGCGGTGCTGTTTCTGGTGCAGATGAAAGGTGTTTCTGTTTTCCGTCCCCATGAAGCCCGTGACCCGAAGTTTGCGGAAGCATTGCGAAAGGCGGCTCAGGCAGGGGTAAAAGTACTGGCTTATGACTGTAAGGTGTGGGAAACAGGCTTCTGTCTGGATGCACCTGTGCCTGTGGAATTGTAAAACAGACATATCCCGAAGGATTCGGACATAAAGTTTAGTAATGACGAATACGGAGGGAAAAATACATGAGGCATAGAGTTTTGACAGCAGTCTTAACGTTGGTTTTTTGTGTTGGCTGCTGTTTGCCTGCATTGGCGGCAGAAAAGCAGTATGAAAATCTGACAGATCTTGGATTGACTTCCAAAAGCGCTCTGCTGATGGAAGAAGATACGGGCACTATTTTGTATGAACAGAACAGTCATGAAGCCCTGCCACCTGCCAGTGTCACGAAAGTTATGACATTGCTGCTCATTTATGAAGGAGAACGGGATGGGAAGTTTGACTGGACGGATACGGTGCAGGTCAGCGAACATGCGGCATCTATGGGCGGTTCTCAGGTGTTTCTGGAAGAAGGGGAAACCCAGACAGCGGCAGACATGACAAAATCCATTGCCATTGCTTCTGCCAATGATGCGGCTGTTGCCATGGCGGAATTTCTGGCGGGCAGTGAGGAAGCTTTTGTGCAGAAAATGAATGAACGAGCAAAGGAATTGGGTATGGAGGATACGAACTTTGTCAATGCCTGTGGTTTGGATACAGAAGGGCATGTTTCCAGTGCTTACGACATTGCCCTTATGAGCCGGGAGTTGATGGAGAATTTCCCGGAGATCAAAGAGTATACCACCACATGGCAGGACAGCATCGTACATAAAACAAGACGAGGAGAAGAAACCTTTGGTTTGACCAATACCAATAAACTGATTCAATGGTATGATGGTGCAACGGGTTTGAAAACCGGCTCCACAGGCAATGCGCTGTACTGTTTGTCAGGAACAGCAGAACGGGATGGCATGGGGCTCATTGCTGTTGTTATGGCTGCGCCGGATTATAAAGTCCGGTTTCGAGAAGTGATGCAGCTTTTGGACTATGGTTTTGCCAATTACGCCATAGAAAAAGGACGGGAAAAAGGCTATGTCATGGGAGAAGTACCTGTGGAAAAAGGCATGACGGATACGGTAGAAGCGGTAGTGGCGGAAGAAATATCCGTATTGGTGCCCAAGGGAAAGGAAGCCCAATGGGAAACCAGAACAGAACTTTTGCCAGCGGTTTCAGCACCTGTGGAAGCAGGTACAAAGGTTGGAGAATTGGTGTATCTTCGTGACGGAGAAGAAGTGGGTCGTGTGGAACTGACTGCTGGAGAAGATGTGGCAAAGGCAAATATGGATACCATGCTGCGGCGGATGCTGGCAGGATGGTGTTAAGGCAAAAAGAAAGGCTTTGAAGTATGAGAACTTCAAAGCCTTTTTCTGATTGATGAAATCAGTATTTTTTAGAATAGTAGAAGAGACATCCAACTATAATCACAGCATTCCCTGACAGCACCCAAGACAGTGTTTTTGCATATTGAGGTGCCACAAAACCACAGATCAGAATGGCGGCAAACAGACCAAACATAGAAAGCATGGTGTAGGCACTATATGCCTGTTTTTCAATGAAAATGTTCCGTTCATCCGTCCGGGAAACTTCCGCTTGTGCCCGCTTTTCTTCGTCACGCAGGAGTGTATCCATGCGGACAAGCTGGACGCCGGAACAGATGGCGCCGCTGAATCCAAGGGAAGAAAAAGGGGATTCTGGTAAGATCCCCATTTTTGTCAGAATGAAGACTGCCACAAAAATCAAAAACAGAACGCCCATGGCATACATATCCCGCTTCAGTTTTTGCTCGAATGATTTAGGTTTCATGGAAATAACCTCCTTTATTCACAAGAATTGCGGATGTTGCAGTAAATGGCAGCCAAAAATAGCAGTGCCACATCTGCCAGCATCAGCAACAGGAAAGGAATCAGCAGTTCCGGTCTCTGCAAAGCTGCCCAAAGGGTCGCTACATAGAGCAGAACCAGTGAAAACAGGCTATGCAGGCTGTAAATCTGCTTCTGAATGAAAATATTTCGCTCGTCATAGAGTCGGATTTTTTCTTTTTTCCGCAGGGATTCATTTTTTAAAAGGCGAATGGACTTGATGATCTGGATGAAGCCCGTGGCAATGAGTCCGCCGCCGGTGCCTGCGCAATAGGTGAAGGGATAACCAGAGGAAACTTTTCCGCTGAAGGCTGCCACACAGGCCAATACGCCTAAGCAAATCCAGAGAATACCGCAGGCAAGCTGTATTTTTAGTTTCTTTTCAAAATTCATGATTCATCCTCCTCCTCGAATAAAAAGACTTCTTCAATGGTCATGCCAAAAAACTTGGCGATTTTATGAGCAAGGAGGAGAGAAGCGGTGTATTTGCCCACTTCCAGAGAAGTGATGGTCTGGCGGGTAACACCTACATGGTTTGCCAGCTCCTCCTGTGATAATTTGCGCTGTTTTCTTAGTTCTTGAATGCGTGTTTTCATAGGTACCTCCTTTGCAAAGCTCACTTTGCAATTTTAGTATAGTTTGCTTTGCAAAAAATGTCAAGTGAACTTTGCAAAAAAACAATAGAGATTTTTTGCGAAAAACGGACAGCCCTTGATTTGACTTGCCGCGGAAAGTCTGGTATCATACCATAGGGAAGGAATCCGATACAGAAAGGAATTGAATACATGAATAACTATTTATTGGCATTTCTTTGGAGCATTCCGGGGCTGTTGGTGGCCACTACCATGCACGAATTTGTCAGAGCGTTGGCATCTTCCGCCATGGGGGACAACTTACCCAAAAGTCAGGGAAGACTGACACTGAATCCTTTGAAACATTTTGAACCCATCGGGTTTTTGCTGCTGTTTTACACAGGCGGCTTTGGCTGGGGGAAACCTGTGGAAACCAGTGGACTCTACTACAAAAACAGAAAACGGGACACTTTGCTGGTTGCCATTTTGCCCTCTGTGGTGAATCTGCTGCTGGGTATGGTATTTTTGGGCGTATATGTGAATTTTGGCGGCAATGTCAACGCACATGTAGCAAACATTCTGAATTATCTTTGCTTTTATAACGTGGGCATTGCAGTATACAACCTTGTGCCCGTATCTCCCATGGACTGCGTGAAAGTGCTTTCTGCGGTATTGCCTGCGAATAAATATTACAGCTATTTACAGTATGAAAAAATGATCCAGATGATTTTCCTGTTCCTGCTGTTTTTGGGCTTCTTTGGAAACATTTTCGGTACCATCACTTATGGTGTCATTCAGTTTTTGGGGCATCTGTTCTTTATTCTGTAAGGAAGTGAAACTATGGAACAAGTGACCATACGGCTGGATGCCTTTGAAGGGCCCATGGATTTGCTGTATCATCTGATCGAGAAAAATGAAATTGATATTTACGATATCCCCATCGCTTCTTTGACAGATCAGTATCTTGCCTATCTGGATGCGGCGGAAGACCGCAACATGGATGGTATGAGCGAATTTCTGGTGATGGCGGCAACTCTTTTGGAAATCAAAAGCAAGCTGCTGTTGCCGAAACCTAAGAAAGAAGCTGAGGAAGAAGGGCCAGACCCCCGCGCGGAACTGGTGGAACGTCTGCTGGAATATAAGAAGATCAAGGGCGTAACGGCAGAATGGAAGGTAAGGGCGGAAGAAGCTGCCAGACTGCTGTATAAACCTGCGGATAAAGCCATTGCGAAACTGCGCAGGGAAGAAGATCAGCCTTTGGAAGACTTCCTCATGGGCGTGACCATGGAGGATTTGTATCTGGCGTTTCAGGAAGTCATGCAGCGAAAAGAATCTAAAGTAGACCATGTCCGCAGCTCTTTTCGGGCAGTGGAACGGGATCTGTTTACCATTCAGGATAAAATGGACTATATCCGGGATCTGCTGATTTTGCAGCCCCAGATTACATTTTTCGGCATCTTTCGCAGAAAATCCAGAAAAATGGAAAAAGTTGTGACCTTTTTGGCACTGCTGGAACTGATCAAACGGAAAGAAGTACAAATCACCCAGCAGGGAACATTTTCGGAAATTTATATCCGCAGTTATGAGGAAAGGGATGCAGTATGAGATTGGCGCAGTTAGAAGCTGTGGTGGAATCCCTCCTGTTTATTTCAGGAGAAGCAGTGCCGCTGACAGCTATTGCCCAGACAATTGAAATGGATAAAGCCACTGCCAGAGCCATCGTAAAGTCTTTGGCGGACAAATATGAAGCGGAACAGCGAGGCATCCGCATTGTGGAGATCAATAGCGCTTACCAGATGTGTACGGCGGCGGAATGCTTCACCTATATCCGAAGCATGTATAAAAGCCCACAGCGGCAGGGTTTGACCCAGTCTTTGCTGGAAACGCTGGCTATCATTGCTTATAAACAGCCCATCACCAAAGGGCAGATTGAGGAGATTCGCGGCGTTAGTGCGGAACATGCAGTCAGCAAGTTGGTGGAGAAGAAGCTGGTTTGTGAAGTAGGCAGACTGGATGCACCAGGGAAACCCATCCTCTTTGGTACTACCGAGGATTTCCTGCGGTATTTTGGCTTTAAGTCTGTATCAGAACTGCCGCCGCTGGAAGATGACACAGGGCTGGCAGAACAGGAAGAAACAGAAGAATTATCAGAAAATTAAAAAAGGAAGTGTACCGACAGAGCAATCTGTCGGTTTTTTTATTGTGAAAGAAAAATTTGTCTGATAAGCTATGAATAAGGGCAAAAAGATAAAGGAAATGGGGGATGAAAAGATGAAAAGTATCAAATGAATGTTGTTTGGAATGACACTATTGCTGGTTACTTTTTTGATTCGCTGTATGCTTGATGGGGCGTTGTACACAGATTTTATTGGCATTTTTGGGGCAATCATTGTGATTTATGGCATGTGTAAAAATGAAAAACAGTAACGAAAAACAAAAGGAGCCTGATTTTTGCAAGGTTCCTTTTTCTATGGATACCCTTTTCCCAAAAAGCATACAATGATGGGGGAGGGGTACACATGAAAAAATTTTTAAGTTTTTGTGTGGCGTTGCTATTGTGTGGGCACACAGTTCTGGCGGCAGAGCCAAATGTGGCAGCACAGGGAGCAGCGCTTATTGACGGAGAAACAGGACGGCTGTTATGGGGAAAGAATGCGGAAAGTCCTATGGAAATGGCAAGCACCACAAAGATCATGACTGCCATATTGGTATTGGAAAAAGCAGACCCGAAAGAAGTGGTGACCATCAGCAAAAACGCCGCAAAACAGCCGGATGTACAGATGGGATTGAAAGAAGGAGAACAATGGTATGCAGGGGATTTGCTGCGCGCCATGATGCTCAAATCCTATAACGATGCGGCAGTGGCGTTGGCAGAGCATGTCAGCGGTTCCGTGGAAGCCTTTTGTATGGAAATGACGGCAAAAGCGGCATCTATTGGGGCAACGGATACAGTCTTTGGTTCGCCCAATGGTCTGGACAGTCATTTAACCAGAGAACAGCACCATTCCACACCTTTGGATATGGGCATTATTACTGCTTATGCTCTGCAAAATCCTGTTTTTCGGGAAATTGCTGTGCTGCCCAGCCATACTTTTGCGGATGTTTCTGGAAAAAAGGTACATACGGCAGTGAATACAGATAGATTTTTGCAGATGTATGCCGGTGCTCTTGGGGTAAAAACGGGATACACCAATAAAGCAGGGCATTGTTTTGTAGGGGCGGCGGAACAGGAGGATATGACACTTGTCAGTGTGGTATTAGCCAGTGGATGGGGCAACACAGGCAAGGAAGCAAAGTGGACAGATACGAAAAAACTCATGGATTATGGCTTTGCCACTTATGATAAACAGGAAATTGCAGAGGTTGGAGAAAAAATGGGAGAAATCATGGTGACCCGCTCTCCGGTGGAGGAAATCACGGCAGGTCTTGGGGAGGGGTACAGCGGTGTATTCTCAGAAGATGAGGTTTCCCGTTTACGGTGGCAGACAGAATTGCCGGAAACATTGGAAGCGCCCATAGAACAGGGGGAACAGATTGGTACAGCTGCTTTGGAGCTGGATGGAGAAATCATTGCGGAAATTCCGCTGACGGCGCAATCAGAGGCACCAGCATATACATTGGCAGAGCAGTACCGCAGACTGCTTTCTATTTGGTTTGACTGGACAGAATTTTTGCCGGAAATGTGATTTTTCTTTGACTTTCCGCTCTTTCTCCTGTATACTGATGGGACGAAAAGGACGGAGGAGAAGCCATGGAAGAAAGATTGCAGAAATTTTTGGCGGAGGCAGGCATCGCTTCCCGCAGAAAATCAGAAGAACTCATTGCCGCAGGCCGTGTGCAGGTAAACGGACAGGTAGTACGGGAACTGGGTGTCAAAATCGACCCAGCAAAAGATAAAGTATTGTTTGATAACAAGCCTGTCAAAGCACAGGAAACAAAGAAAGTATATATCATGCTCCATAAGCCCGAAGGCTATGTGACAACAGCGAAAGAACAGTTTGGACGTCCGGCGGTGCTGGACTTGGTGCAGGGCGTAAAGGAACGTATTTTCCCTGTGGGACGACTGGACTATGACACAGCCGGTCTGCTGCTTTTGACAAACGACGGTGATTTGACTTATAAGCTGACACACCCCAAACACGATGTGGATAAAACATATATTGCAAAGCTTTATGGTGTGCCTGATGAAGGGGCTTTGCAGAAATTCCGCAGAGGTGTTGTCATCGACGGCAGAAAAACAAGACCCGCCAAGATTCAGATTCTGGAAAAAGAAAAAGATATGCGGTTCTGCACAGCGGAAATCATCATCCACGAAGGCAAAAATCGCCAGGTCAGAAAAATGTGTGAAGCCATCAAACATCCCGTTGCACAGCTGAAACGTGTGGCAACAGGGGAACTGACATTGGGTGATCTGCCTAAAGGCAAATATCGCTATCTGACAGAAAGAGAAATCAAATATCTGAAAAAACTGTAATATGTCAAAACGGTATGGCTTTAGGGACATCTTCATAAGAAAAACAAAGAAAGCCAAAATCCTGATGATTACAAAGGATTTTGGCTTTTTTATTTCGTTCAGATTATATTTGTTATGTTTTCTTAAGGGGGAGTTGCTTTTGTCATGACGTTTTTGCTGGAAATGAAAGAGACCGCTGTTTTTCCGTAAAAAATGAAAAATGGCGGTCTGAATTTCTTTTATCCCAATCTTTGGGTGCCTAATTGCAGCTGTTCAATATGGAGGATATTGTCCCCGGTTTTGTTTTTGTAGGCTTCCAGTTCAGAATTGTAGATGCCTAAAATGACGCTGTCATCCACCTGCAAGTCCTCCAAGGAAATATCTTTGATTTCGTGGGTGTCATAGTGGCAGTAAAACAAGGGAATGTCGGAACAGGCAATGACGCAGTTTTCACCAAGGACTTCATTTTGATCGGCGTCCTTTACGGTGATTGTCTGGTTTTCTGTGTTGATTTCCGTGATTACGGCATTGACGCCAAGATGGAGCACATCTTTTTCAAAGAAACTGCAAGCAGACAGAAGAACCATACTAAGTAACAGGCATAAAATTCCATTGATTTTTTTCATCCGATCACCTCTGTAAATAGCGTTTATAGTTGGTTTTATTTTACCATAAGGTGTAAGAATAGAAAATAAATATTTGTCAGACATTCCATGTTTTTGAGAAAGAAAGGGAATTCTCGGCTTTATGCTTGAAAGTCCTGCGATTTTCCCATATAATTTAAGTTTAGAGTACATCATAAAGGAAGGCTGAATTATGAGCGAACAGAAAACAAGATTTTATCTGATCCGTCACGGGGAAACATTGTGGAACCGTCAGGGACGGTATCAGGGTTCTGCGGATATTGAACTGTCCGAAGAAGGTCTGGCACAGGCAGAATTGGTGGCAAAACGTTTTCGTTATCTGCCCTTGGAAAAGATTTATGCTTCTCCGCTGAAGCGTGCATTGGTGACAGCCCAGACCATCGGCAGAGAAACAGGCATCACTCCCATTGTGGATGAACATTTTAAAGAAATCAACTTTGGCGCATGGGAAGGCATGAGCATCCCTGAATTGAAGGAAGCCTATGGGAAGGCATATATGGATTTCTATGAAAATCCCTTTGCCCATCCATTCCCGGGTGAAGGCTCCTTTGCCAATGTAACAAAACGCGCGGTGGAAGGTTTTGAAGCGGTTCTGGAAGAAAACAGAGGCAAACATGTTGCCATTGTGTCCCATGGCGGTTTGCTCCGTGTTATGCTGGTGGGCATCATGGGCATGGATGTGAATTTTTACCGCAAAACATGGATGACAAATACATCCATCACCACAGTGGATGTTATGGAGGATGGCAGACGTATCCTCATGACACTCAATGACAAAGCCCATCTGGAAATGGCAGATTTATTCAAAAAAGGGGAATGATTATGGCAAAGATCGCAGTCATTGGCGGCGGCGCCGCAGGGATGCTGGCGGCAGGTCGTGCGGCACAGCGGGGGCATGAAGTCCATTTGTTTGAAAAGAATAATCGTTTAGGCAAGAAAATACTCATTACAGGCAAAGGTCGTTGTAATGTGACAAACGACGGGGATCTGGATGCCTTTCTGGATAACATCCCCGGCAATCCTTATTTCATGTACAGCGCCTTTTATCGTTTCGACAATCAGGCACTGCGTCAGCTTTTGCTGGATATGGGACTGGAAACAAAAGTAGAACGGGGCAATCGGGTATTTCCTGTGACAGACCGTTCTTTAGATGTGGTACAGGCTTTGGAAAAATATATGCGGCAGAATAGAGTTGCCCTCCATCTGGAAAGTCAGGTGGAACATGTAGTCATGAAAGAAGGCAAAGTGACTGGAATTCGCTTGAAAAACCAGAAAGAGCTGCCTTTTGACGCTGTCATTGTAACAACAGGGGGACTTTCTTATCCCAATACTGGTTCCACAGGAGACGGCTACCGTATGGCAAAAGCCGCAGGGCATACGGTCACCAAACTGTATCCCTCTCTGGTTCCTCTCAAAACAGCAGAAAGCTGGTGTCAGGAGCTCATGGGTTTGAGCCTGCGGAACATTGCCATTCGTATCTGCAATGAAAAGGATAAAACTGTTTATGAGGATTTCGGGGAAATGCTCTTTACCCATTTTGGTGTGTCCGGCCCTGTGATTTTGAGTGCCAGCCGCCACATTTTGACAGATACGGAAAAAGGATTCCATCTCTATATTGATTTGAAGCCCGCACTGGATGAAAAACAGCTGGATCATCGTTTGCTGCGGGATTTTGAGAAATACAGCAACAAGGATTTCCGCAATGCATTGGGGGATCTGCTGCCCCAGAAACTGATTCCTGTGATTATTTCTCTTTCCGGTATTGATCCTGAGAAAAAGGTGAACGGCATCACCAAGGAAGAACGAAAACAGCTTTTGCATTTGCTGAAAGCACTGCCTTTGACCATCATTGGTGTGACAGGATACAACGAAGCCGTTGTCACCAGCGGCGGCATTTGTGTGGATGAGATTGATCCTTCCACCATGGAAAGCAAACTGGTGAAAAACCTGTATTTCGCAGGGGAAGTGCTGGATGTGGATGCATATACAGGCGGATTTAATTTGCAGATTGCTTTCTCCACAGGTTATACAGCTGGAGACAGCGTTTGTGAGGAAGTATAAGGAGGCAGAACAACATGAAAAAATTTGCAGTGGCAGTGGATGGGCCCGCAGGCTCCGGCAAAAGCACCGTTGCAAAGGAAATCGCAAAGGCATTGGGGATTTTATATATTGACACAGGCGCTATGTACCGTACCGTTGGGATGGCTTGTCTGAAAAAAGGCATTGACCCTGCCGATGAAGGAGCTGTTGTAGCTTCTCTGGATGATCTGGATATGAAAATTTTCCCGGAAGCTGGCGGACAGCGTATTCTATTGGATGGGGAGGACATCACTTCCCGTATCCGTACAGAAGAAATCGGAAAAGCGGCTTCCAGTGTGGCAGCTTATCAGAAAGTCCGTGAAAAACTGGTGGAAATCCAGCAGGGACTTGCGAAAGAGCAGTCTGTGATTATGGATGGCCGTGACATTGGCACAAAGGTTCTGCCAGATGCGGAAGTGAAGATTTATCTGGATGCCAGCGTGGAGGAACGGGCAAAACGCCGTGTGGGTGAATTGGAAGCCCAAGGGAAAACCGCTGATTTGGAAATCATCCGGGAAGAAATCGCCCATCGGGATTATCAGGACATGCATCGGGAAAACAGCCCTCTTTGCCGGGCAGAAGATGCGGTGAATGTGGATACCACAGGGTTGGATATTCCTGCAGTGACAGAAAAACTGCTGGCACTCATTGCCGAAAAAACAAAATGAGGTGAAAAGATATGTCATTTTATACATTTGCAAGAGGTTTGGTAAAAATCTACTATAAATTTGCGTTCCGTATGGATATTCAGGGGGAAGAAAATATTCCGGCGGAAGGCGGCGTGGTTCTTTGCTGTAACCACATGAGCAATCTGGATCCTACTACCATGGCAGGCTTTGTGAGACGTCCTGTGCGGTATATTGCCAAAAAAGAACTGTTTGAAAAAAGATGGTCTGCAAAACTGCTGTCCGCGTTGGGCGCTTTTCCCGTTGACCGTCAGACCACAGATATGAAAGCACTGAAAACAGCTATCAAACTGCTGAAAAACGGCGAAGCACTTGGGATTTTCGCTGAAGGTACCCGTGTGAAAGAAGGGGAAGCCAAGGCTGCAAAAGCGGGTGTTGCCCTTTTTGCACTGAAAGGGGAAGCACCCATTGTGCCCATCTGTATCAGCAGTAAGTATAAATTCCGTTCTGTTGTTCATATCCGTTACGGCAAGCCCATTTATCTGGATGAATACAAAGGTCAGAAAGTGACAACGGAAATGATGGAAGAAATCACGGAAAAAGTCATGGAAAAAGTAAGAGAAATGAGGGTAGAAGTATGAGCAATATTCGTGTGGCAGAATCCGCAGGCTTTTGTTTCGGGGTAAAACGCGCCATTGAAATGGCTTATGAAGCCATTGGCGTGGAACCAAAGCTGTATTCCTATGGACAGCTCATTCATAATAAAACCGTAACAGACGACTTGGCATCTAAAGGATTGGAAATCGTAGAAAATCTGGATGGATTGACAGAAGGTACCCTCTTGATCCGTTCCCATGGCGTTGGCAAAGCTTTATATGATGAAGCGGAAGCAAAAGGGCTGAAAATTCTGGATGGCACTTGTCCTTTTGTGAAAAAAATCCATAACATTGTTCATGAAAAACTGGCAAATGGCATGGGCATCATCATTGTTGGCGATGGCACACATCCGGAAGTCATTGGTATCAATGGCTGGTGCGAAAATACCGCTGTGATTCTGGAGGATGAAGAAGCGGCAAAAACAAAAGAAATTCCCGAAAAAGACAGATATGCTGTTGTGGTGCAGACCACATTCCGTCAGGCAAAATTCGACAAGATTCTGGAAATTTTGCAGGACAGAGGCGTCAATATGGAAATTCACAACACCATCTGTTCCGCAACGGAAAAACGGCAGACAGAAGCGGAAGAGCTGTCCAAAACCGTAGATAAAATGATCGTCATCGGCGGCAAAAATAGTTCCAATACCCAGAAGCTTGTGGAAATTTGTGCAAAAAATTGTGGAAATACCGTACATATTGAAACAATTTGTGATTTGGTGTTGAATAATTTCGGAAAAGATGATAAAATAGGTATAACTGCAGGTGCGTCTACACCGCCTGCAATAATTAAGGAGGTAGTTGTTACTATGAGCGAAGCATTAGAAAATGCAGTACAAAATTTAGGAGGAAGTGAGGAAGCGACATTTGAACAGATGTTAGAAGAATCCCTCGTTACCCTGCACACAGGTGACGTGGTAAAAGGCACTGTTATTCAGGTTGTAAACGAAGAAGTATCCGTTAACCTGGGCTTCAAATCCGATGGTATCATCGCAAGAGGCGAATTCAGCAGTGACCCTACTGTGATTCCCAGCAAAACAGTTCAGCCTGGAGATGAAATCGAAGTATTCGTAGTACGCGTAAACGATGGCGACGGCAATGTTATGCTTTCCAGAAAACGTATCGAAGCTCAGAAGGGCATCGAAGAAATCGAAGCTGCTTACAACGAAAAAGCTGTTGTTACAGGTACAGTAACAAGCGTTGTAAAAGGCGGTCTGATCGCAGTTGTTAACGGCGTAAACGTATTCATTCCTTCTTCTCAGGTTTCTAATAGATTTATCGAAGACCTGAGCGTATTCAATGGTCAGGAATTGGAATTCAACATTATCGAAGTTGACAGAGTAAAACGTCGTTTCATCGGCGGCAGAAAAGCACTGGTAGAACAGGAAATCGCAGCAAAACGCGCTGCTCTGTTCGAAACAATCCAGGCTGGTTCCAGAGTAAACGGTACAGTAAGCAGACTGACAGATTTCGGCGCATTTGTTGATCTGGGCGGCGTAGACGGCCTGATCCACATCTCCGAAATGAGCTGGGGCAGAATCTCCAACCCCAAAGAAGTTCTGAAAGAAGGTCAGGAAGTAGAAGTATTCGTTCTGGACGTAGATAAAGAAAAAGGCAAAATCAGCCTGTCCCTGAAAGATGCAGACAAGAACCCTTGGAAACTGGCTGCTGAAAAATATGCAGTTGGCTCCATCGTTGAAGGTAAAGTTGTACGTATGGTACCTTTCGGTGCATTCGTTGAACTGGAACCTGGCGTAGACGGTCTGGTACACATCTCTCAGATTGCTAACAAACACGTTGTAAAACCCGAAGACGAACTGAAAGTTGGCGAAGTTATCAACGTGAAAGTTCTGGAAGTGAACCCCGAACAGAAGAAAATCAGCCTTTCCAAGAGACAGGCAGATGCTCCTGTAGAAGAAGCTCCCGCAGAAGAAGCAGCTACAGAAGAATAATTTCTGTTTTCTAACCTAAAGACTAGGTCATTTATACAGAATCATTCAAATGGATAGAACATTGTAGTTGCTACAAGGTTTTATCCATTTGTTTTTATATATGCTTGTGAAAGGAAAGACAATGGTATAAACCAAAGGAGGAAACCACATGGACTGGAGAGCGGCATTCAGTAGAGAGCATCAGCCGCAGCCCGCAGAAATGGAAGCTTTTATCAACAGCCCGCATTGGCAGGCGTTGCGTAGCTATATCGAAGATACTTATAAAATACAGCCGCTATATGATTACAGCACATGCAGCATGCAGGAAGGTTGGAGCATCAGATATCGCAAAGGCGTGCGTGCCATTTGTTCCATGTATCCCATGGAAGGATATTTTATGTGTATGGTCAGCATCGGACATAAAGAGCTGGCAGAGGCGGAAGAACTGATCAAAGATTGCAGTGAGTATATTCAGCACCTTTTTGAAAAAACAGACTTGTTTAACGGCGGAAAATTGCTGTTGGCAAGAGTGCAGGATGAAGAAGTGCTGGAAGATGTGAAGAAACTCATCGAACTGCGTTGCAGAGGAAAGAAAAAGAAAGCATAAAGAAAGGAAAGATGTATTGTGATACGTTTTGAATGTGATTATGCGGAAGGGGCACATCAGAAGATTCTGGAAAATATGATGCGTACCAATCTGGAACAGACAGCAGGTTACAGCGAAGATGTTTACAGCGATCATGCCCGTGAATTGATTCGTCAGGCATGCGGTAAAGAAGATCTGGACGTACATTTTCTGGTGGGCGGCACACAGACAAATCTGACTGTTATCGCGTCTGTACTGCGTCCACATCAGGGCGTGCTTTGCGCTGTTTCCGGTCATGTGAATGTCCATGAAACTGGCGCCATTGAGGCAACAGGCCATAAAGTACTGGCAATGCCCAGCACAGACGGCAAGATCACTGCGGAACAGGTGCAGGAAGCTTATGATGCGCATTGGCGTGATGAATCCAGAGAACACGTTGTGCAGCCAGGTATGGTATATATTTCCCAGCCCACGGAAAACGGTACGCTGTATTCTAAGGCAGAACTGACAGCACTGCGTGAAACATGTCTGAAATGCGGACTGCCATTGTATGTGGATGGTGCAAGATTGGGCTATGGCATGGCAGCGCCTACAAATGATGTGACACTGAAAGATCTGGCAGAACTGAGTGATATTTTCTATATTGGCGGCACCAAAGTAGGGGCACTCTTTGGAGAAGCTGTTGTTATTTCAAACCCTGCTTACCGTCAGGATTTCCGTTATATCATCAAACAGCGTGGCGGTATGCTGGCAAAAGGCAGACTGCTGGGGATTCAGTTCGAAACCCTTTTCACAGACGGTCTGTATTTCGAAATTTCCAAACACGCTGTGGATCTGGCTATGAAGATTCGTAAGGCTTGCGAGGAAAAAGGTTTTGCGATGCAGTATGAATCCTATACCAATCAGCAGTTCCCTATTCTGCCGAACGAATTGGTAGTTGAACTTCGGAAGAAATATGCTTTCTATACATGGCAGAAAGTGGATGAAGATCATACTTCTGTTCGTTTCTGCACCAGCTGGGCGACAGATGCGGAAAATGTAGAACAGCTTTTGGCAGATATTCGTGCTTTTGGCGCGTAAGCAACAGCGGGTTGCTTTCCAAAGTCAGCAAAATCGGGTACAATCAAGTCACAGAAAGGATGTGGCTGGATGGAAACGAAAGAAGTATTGCTGCAATTACGAAAAGACCATGAGCTGACCCAGGAAGAAATGGCAAAGCGTCTGCTGGTTACCAGACAGGCAGTGAGTCGCTGGGAAACGGGAGAAACCATTCCAAACGCGGAAACATTGAAACTCATTTCCAAAGAATTTCATGTGTCCATCAATACACTTTTGGGGATGCCGCAAAGATTGTTTTGTCAGTGCTGCGGTATGCCTTTGGATGATGATGGATTGCTCAGTCAGGAAAAGGACGGCAGTTTCAATGAAGATTACTGCAAATGGTGTTATACGGACGGAAAATTTACCTATACTTCCATGGAGGAACTCGTGGATTGCTGTGTCCCTATATTGCAGGAACAGTTTCCGGAAACAACGGAACAGCAGCTGAGGGACATGATGCAAAAACAATTACCTCAACTGAAACATTGGAAAAAATAAAAAAACCAGAAAGAATCTTTTCGATTCTTTCTGGTTTTTTGTGTTTAACCCTGGTATTCTGTATCGTCTACGTCCAGTGCTTCTACCAGCTTCACTTCGGGGTTCTTCTGCATGAAGTTGTTCAGTGTGTACTGGTTTGCAAAGAGCAGGATAGGACGTTCAAAGTGGTCATATACCAGTGTGCTTCTGGCTACCACATAATCTTTTACATCCTTGGGAGAGCCGGGAGCTACCCAACGAGCAACGCTGTAATCCAAAGGTTCCATACGGATTTCGGAGTTGTACTCGTTTTTCAAACGGTATTCGAATACTTCGAACTGCAGCTGACCAACAGCACCCAGAATAATGTCGTTAAATTCGTTATGATATACCTGAATTGCACCTTCCTGTGCCAGCTGCTGTACGCCTTTCTGGAACTGTTTTGCTTTCAGAGAGTTTACGGGATGCACACGGCAGAACAGTTCGGGAGGGAAGGTAGGCAGTGGTTCAAAGAACAGTTTTTCCTTCCGGTCAGTGATGGTATCGCCGATCTGATAGTTGCCGCTGTCGTAAATACCGATGATGTCACCGGCAATGGCTGTTTCTACGGTTTCACGGTCGTTTGCCATCAGGTGTGTGGACTGGCTCAGTTTCATCTGCTTGCCTGTACGGGACAGTGTAACGTTCATACCGCGGTTAAAAGTACCGGAGCAGATACGCAGGAACGCCAGTCTGTCACGATGAGCAGGGTTCATGTTTGCCTGAATTTTGAAAATAAAGCCGCTGAAGAATTCGTCTGTGGGCTTTACTTCGCCAGTTGTGGTTTTTCTGGGGCCGGGAGCGGGAGACCATTCCAGGAAATGTTTCAAAAATGGTGTGATACCGAAGTCAGCCAGAGCGGAACCGAAGAATACGGGAGAAAGTTTCCCTTCTTTGATTGCCTGCAAGTCAAAGGGATTGCCTGCGCCATCCAGCAGTTCCATTTCACCACGGAGAATATCCAAGTTGGCATCGGAAATAACGCCTTCCAGTGTATCACCGAATACACCATTGGCACCCAGTTCTACGACGCCGTCTTTCTGTTTGTAGAGATATACTTTGTTTTCCAGACGGTCATAGATGCCTTCAAAGGTCAAACCGTTACCAATGGGCCATGTAACGGCTGTGGAGGGCAGTCCCAGAGCGTCTTCCAGGTCAGCCATACAATCCAGAGGATCTTTGGACTGACGGTCTAATTTGTTGATGAATGTAAAGATGGGGATTTCACGCATGCTGCAAACTTTGAACAGTTTTACAGTCTGTGCTTCCACACCTTTTGCCGCGTCGATTACCATGACAGCACTGTCTACGGATGTCAAAATACGGTAAGTGTCTTCACCGAAGTCATTATGACCGGGAGTATCCATGATGGATACCACTTTGCCGCCATACTCAAACTGCATAACGGAAGAAGTAACGGAAATCCCTCTCTGTTTTTCGATTTCCATCCAGTCACTTTTCGCAAATTTTGCGTTTCTTCTAGCTTTTACGGTACCGGCTTCTCGAATAGCGCCGCCGTGGAGCAGCAGTTTTTCTGTCAGTGTGGTCTTACCTGCGTCGGGGTGAGAGATGATGCCGAAAATACGCCGTTTTTGAATGGCTTCCAGATTACTCATGTTCATTTTCCTTTCTGTCCAAAATCTATATTGAAAAGTTGTTGCTTTTTGTATCCATAACATTTCTATTTTAACCGAAACCAGACAAAAAGGGAATAAAAATTTGCAGAATTTCATACAAAAAGTAAAAAATGCTGTATCTGACACGAAATACATTGACTGTATATTGTCTTTGGACTAAAATAAAGATAGATAAAATACTATGCAAAAATATGGAGGTTATCAACATGTTTAAAGTAACAAGCACAGACAAAGCACCCGCAGCTATCGGCCCTTACTCTCAGGCTATCGAAGTAAATGGTTTCCTGTTCGCTTCCGGTCAGGTTCCCATCAACCCTGAAGTAGGCGATGTTGTAGCAGAAGGCATCGTTGATCAGACAGAACAGGTTATGAAAAACATCGGCGCTATTCTGGAAGTAAACGGTCTGACATACACAGACGTTGTAAAAACAACATGCTTCCTGGCTGACATGGGCGACTTCGCTACATTCAACGAAGTATACGCTAAATACTTCACAGGCAAACCCGCTCGTTCTTGCGTAGCAGTAAAAACACTGCCTAAGAACGTTCTGTGTGAAGTAGAAATCCTGGCTGTAACAAAGAAATAATTGTTGCATCTGATTTTTGCAAGTGAAAGTGGGACAGGCTTTTGGGTCTGTCCCAACTTTTTTTTAAAAATTTGCAAAAAGTTGTTGACATATGTAAAAAATGTAGTAAGATAGAAAAGGTCGTCGAGGCGTGGCTCAGCTTGGTAGAGCGCTACATTAGGGATGTAGAGGTCGCAAGTTCAAATCTTGTCGCCTCGACTTTTTTAAACTCGTTAAAACGTTGTCTGCAATGTTTTGGCGAGTTTTTTTCTTTTCAAAAAAGAATTTTCACGGTACAATGGAGAAAGAATATCTTTTAGGTAACAACCACGAAATTGGGGTGAGTATGTGGAAAAAAAGAACGATGCCGTAGAAAGCAACGCATTGGTATCCCGCGCAAAAAATGGGGATATGCAGGCATTTGAACAGCTGCTTTTACAGCATGAAAAAATTGTTTTTAACATCGTGCTTCGTATGATGGGCCCTGGTGAAGATGTAAAGGATCTTTCCCAGGAAGTTTTTTTGAAGGTTTATCGAAATCTGTCAAAATTTGATGAAAAATCCGCTTTTTCCACTTGGATCTACCGCATTGCCGTCAATACATGTATTGATGAAATGCGTCGCCGGAAGGGAAAACAAACCTATTCTTTGGAGGCGGAGATCGAGGATACAGAAGGCAGCTATCAAAAGCAGTTTGCCGATACAGGAGAAACACCGGAGGAAAGCCTGATGCGCAAGGAAGGACAGAGCGAAGTCCTTCGGGCGCTGGAAACTTTGTCGCCGGAACATAAAACAGCTATTGTGCTGCGGGATATTCGCGGCTTTTCCTATGAAGAAATTGCAGAAATGACGGATACGGCCTTAGGAACTGTAAAATCACGCATTTCTCGAGCCAGAATACAATTAAAGGAAGAAATTTTAAAAATCAGGGAACGAAAATCAAATGACTTACGTCAAAAGAGCAGAAAGGAGGGAAGGACATGATGAAATGTAGCCAGTATCAGGAGAAATTCTGGGATTACTACGACGGCACACTCTCAAGAGAAGAAGCAGCAGAACTGGAAAAACATCTGAAAAGCTGTCCGGAATGTGCAGCCGAAGCAAAAATGGTCAAACAAATGCTGGAAAGCCTGCATACCCTTCCCGAAGCTGCTTTGCCGGAAGGCTATCATGAAGAATTAATGGGAAAAATCGCAAAGGAAAGCTTGGCGAAGGTTTCAGTTGCTTCTATAAATCAGACAGAAAAACAGGAAACAGGTACGGTGGTACCGTTCCCTCAGAAACGTCGGAAAAACTGGAAGAATTTCGGTCTGGTTGCCGCAGCAGTGGTGCTGGTGGCAGCGGCAGGCGGAATCCAGGGCATTCAGCAGCTGCGGGCACCGCAGGAAGCCATCATTCAGGAGGCTAGAAATACACCGGATGTATCCGCTTATGAAACAGAAGAAACAATGACAGCAGACAACAATATGGCTGATACAACAACAGAAACATTGCAAGATGCAGTTGTGGAAGAAACCACAGGAGCTGTATACACAGAACCAAAACAGACGACAGTTCAGCCAAAAATCTCTAAGACGACACCAAAAACAACTACCACCACAGAAACGACACAGCCAGCAGACAGCGGGCAGAAAGCACCTGTACAGAGCGTGCAGAAAGAAACAGCTCCAGAATCCACAGTAAATCAGCCGCAGGCAGATGCGATGGAACAGCCTGTGACAGGCGTATATTCCATGAATGCATTATCAGAGGACGCAGCAGGCGCTGGAGCAGAAGAATCCAGCCAGCCGGTTGTTGTTCGTGCAAGTGATATGCAGATGCCGGAACAGGTTTCCTTGGAGGTAAACAATGTTCAAGAAGCTATGGATGGCATCCGTACTATCATTACAGAAATGGAATTGACAGAAAAAGAAGCAACAGAATCATCTATCACAGTGACGATGAAAGAAAATCAGAAACAGACATTTTTGGATGAATTATCCGAAATCGGTACACTGCCTGAAACAGAAGTCACAGAAAGTACAGCAGAAACAAAGATAGATGTGAAAGTTGTTTGTGTGGAAGCAAAAAAATAATAAGAACAGAAAAAACCGGAACCAACGGATTTGTTGGATTCCGGTTTTTTATTGTCTGTTTATGGTGTTCAAATATAGAAGGAAATAATTGTATGGAAATTTATACAATTTGTATAAATATTTGAATAAAAACTTGGCGATTTGTATAGACATACCAAACTTTAATAATCTACTTGACTAAAGTGCTAAACTGGCTTAATATGAAGAAAAGCATGTGGGAGGTGCCTTATGACTGATTGGGATGGATTATTGAAAAAAGAAGAACAGACGGTGTTTCGTCTGCGGGCGCTCTTTGAGCAGTATGGCTACCGCAAATTCAAAATGAGCAAGTTTGAAGAATATGATTTTTATGCAGAAAACAGAAGTTTTTTGACAACGAAAAATATCATCACGTTTCAGGGGTTACAGGGCCATTTGCTGGCCTTGAAGCCTGACGTGACATTGTCCATTGTAAAGCATACCAAAGGCAGTTATGACTGTCCCGAGAGAGTATATTATAACGAAAATGTATATCGTGCCAGAAAGGGCGATGGAGAATATAAGGAAATTATGCAGGTAGGGCTGGAATACATTGGCGAAGTGGATGATTACGCTGTCAGTGAAGTGGTGCTGCTGGCGAAGAAAAGTCTGGACAGCATTTCCAGCCGCAGTGTGCTGAATCTTTCTCACATGGGCTTTGTACAAGGATTATTGGAAGAAACGGCTCTTTCGCCTTCCCAGCAGGAGAAAATTCTGGTCTGCATTGGTGAAAAAAACGCCCATGGCATTGCGCAGATTTGTAAGGAAAACGGTGTTTCTGAAGAACTTACAAGCCGTTTGCAGACATTGGCATCCCTCCATGGCAGTCTGGCGGAAATTCTGCCAAAAGCAAAAGGATTGTGCGGCAATGAAAAAGCACAACAGGCCATTGAGGAACTGGAACGGCTTTATGCGAACTTGAAAGCTTGTGTTTACGACCATGGCATCCATCTGGATTTTTCCATTGTCAATGATATGGATTATTATAACGGCATTATTTTCCAGGGTTTTGTGGATGGTATCCCCACAGGGGTGCTTTCCGGCGGCAGATATGACAATCTGGTGCATAAATGCGGTAAGAATGCCGACGCACTGGGATTTGCCGTTTATATGGATATGCTGGAACGCTATGGCGAAGAAGAAAAGTCTTACGATGTGGATGCATTGCTTTTATGCGATGAAAATACAGATACCATTGGAAAACTGCGGGCAGTGCAGATGCTTCAAAGCATGGGACTTTCCGTGGCGGTACAGAAACAGGATGACGGCAGACTGAAATACAAACAGCTTTGCCGATTGAGTGAAAGCGGGGTGGAAGTCATTGGCTGAGTATTTGAATATCGCATTGCCAAAAGGCAGATTAGGGGAAAAAGCCTATGATATTTTGGAAGGTATTGGCTTTGGCTGTCCCTCCATTCGGGAACAGAATCGAAAACTGATTTTTGAAAATGAGGAAAACCGTGTGCGGTATTTCTGGGTGAAGCCTTCTGACGTTGCCGTTTATGTGGAACGGGGCGCCGCTGATGTGGGCATTGTAGGCAAAGACATTTTGCTGGAACAGGGGTCAGATGTTTATGAACTGTTGGATTTAGGTATCGGCAAATGCCGCATGGCAGTGGCGGGCATCAAAGGCACAAGACTTACCACAGATAAGACCCTTCGTGTAGCAACAAAATTTCCTAATATCGCAAGGGAATATTTCCGCAGACAGAGCATGGAAATTGAAATCATTAAACTCCATGGCTCTATTGAAATTGCACCTATCCTCCATATGTCTGATGTCATCGTGGATATTGTGGAAACAGGTACTACATTGAAAGAAAACAATCTGGAGCCTTTGGAGGACATTGTGCCCATCAGTGCAAGGCTCATTGCCAATAAATCCAGTTACCAGTTCAACTACCAACGGGTACAGGAAATGTGTGAAAAAATAAAAGAGCTTCGGCAGGAAGCAAAATGAGGTGATACCCATGATCAAGCAGTATCGTTATGCAGAAATTTCCATAGACGATATTTTTCATAGAACAGAAGAAAAAACAGATGTGGCAGATGCCGTAGCAGAAATTTTGGCAGATGTGCGGAAAAATGGCGACGAAGCCCTGCGGCGTTACAGTGAACGCTTTGATGGTGCCAAGCTGGATGTGCTGGAAGTGACAGCGGAAGAACGTGTGGCGGCTATGGCGGCGGTAGACCCGGAACTCATTGCCATTTTGGAAGAAGTGGCGGCAAACATTCGGGCTTTCCATGAAAAACAGAAACGTACGGACTTTGTCATTACAGAAAAAGACGGTGTGGTGTTGGGACAGAAGATCATTCCTCTGGACAGAGCTGGTGTCTATGTACCCGGCGGTACGGCATGCTATCCCTCTACGGTTTTGATGGATACCATTCCGGCGAAAATCGCAGGGGTAGGGGAAATTATTATGACGACTCCGGCAAAAGGCGGGAAAATCAATCCCGTGATTCTGGCGGCGGCAGAAATCGCTGGCGTAGACCGTATTTTCAAAATCGGTGGTGCACAGGCCATTGGCGCGTTGGCATATGGGACAGAAAGTGTGCCCCGTGTGGATAAGATCGTAGGCCCCGGCAATGCTTTTGTGGCAGAAGCCAAAAAACAGGTTTTTGGCCGGGTTTCCATTGATATGATTGCAGGCCCCAGTGAAATTTTAATTTTGGCAGATGATACCTGTGACGCGGAAGTGGTAGCGGCTGATATGCTTTCTCAGGCAGAACACGACAAAATGGCAAGCGCCGTGCTGGTAACAGACAGCAAACGACTGGCAGATGCAGTTTCTGCGGAACTGGAACGGCAGATTCCTTTGCTCCCCAGAGCGGAAATTGCCAGAGAATCCATTGATAATTGCAGCAAAATCATTCTGGCGGAATCCATGACACAGGCGGTTGAAATTTCCAATGAAATTGCTCCGGAACATCTGGAAGTCTGTGTGGATAATCCTTTTGCGTATCTGCCGCAGATTCGCCATGCAGGATCTATTTTCCTTGGAAAACACGCGCCGGAAGCCTTGGGGGATTATTTTGCAGGGCCAAACCATACCCTGCCTACCAGCGGCACAGCCCGTTTTTCTTCCCCTTTGTCCGTAGATGACTTTATCAAGAAATCTTCTTTTACATACTATACCCAGCAGGCACTGGAACAGGTGGGAGAAAAGATTGTTCGCTTTGCGGAAGAAGAAGGCTTGCAGGCACACGGCAAATCCGTTTCGGTACGTCTGGAAAAAGGGGGAACGTTATGAGCAGATTTTTAAGCGCCCGTTTTGCGGGACTGGAAGCATATACTCCGGGGGAACAGCCCCAGGACATGCAGTATGTAAAACTGAATACAAATGAATCTCCTTATCCTCCTTCACCGGCAGTATTCGCAAGAATCAGCGGGGAAGAGATCGGAAAATTACAGCTTTATCCCGACCCGGAAGGAAAAGTTCTGCGGCAGAAGCTGGCTGACCTTTACGGAGTTACAGCGGAGAATATTTTCCTTTCCAATGGCTCTGATGATATTTTGAATTTCGCTTTCATGGCATTCTGCGATGAAACCCATGGAGCCATGTTCCCAGAAATCAGTTATGGTTTTTATCCTGTCTACGCAGACCTCTATGGGGTACAAGCAAAACAGATGTCCTTACAGGCGGATTTTACCATCTCTGGAGCGGATTACTGCAAGAATGAGGCAATGGTAGTCATTGCCAATCCAAACGCTCCTACGGGGCTGGAATTGCCTCAGAATGACATCGAAAAAATCATCCAGTCAAATCCCGATCATGTGGTTATCATTGACGAAGCCTATATTGATTTCGGCGGTACCAGCTGTGTGGATTTGATTCATAAATATGATAATTTACTGGTAGTACAGACTTTTTCCAAATCCCGTTCCATGGCTGGGGCAAGATTGGGCTTTGCTATTGCATCCAAAGGCATCATTGAGGATTTGAATAAAATCAAATACTCCACAAACCCCTATAACATCAACCGCATTACATTGGCAGCAGGGGAAGCGGCTGTGGACAGCAATGATTACTATATGGAAAACTGCAAGAAAATCGCCGCAACCAGAGAAAGAACCACCGCAGAACTGCGAAAACTGGGCTTTATGGTACTGGATTCAGTGGCAAACTTTATTTTCGCTAAGTCTGATGCCATCAGCGGCGCGGATTTGTATGCAGGTTTGAAGAAAAAAGGTGTGCTGGTACGGTATTTCGGCAAAGAAAAAATCAAGGACTTTGTGCGTATCACTATCGGCACCGATGAACAGATGGATATTTTGCTGGAAAAAACAAAAGAACTGCTGGGGGAAGGAGGAAAAGCATGAGAAGAAGTGAAATCGAACGGAAAACAGCGGAAACAGACATTTCCCTTTCTCTGAATCTGGATGGCACAGGCAAAAGCAACGTAGATACAGGCTGTGGCTTTCTCAATCATATGCTGACTCTCTTTGCCAGACACGGTCGTTTTGATTTGGACGTGACCTGTCATGGGGATGTGGATGTGGACGACCACCATTCCGTAGAGGATATCGGCATATGTCTTGGTATGGCTTTTGCGGAAGCACTGGGCAATGGCGCAGGCATCCGTCGCTACGGACATATCATTCTGCCTATGGATGAAACTTTGATTTTGTGTGCCGTAGACCTTTCCGGCCGTTCCCATCTGGAATATGGGCTGGAAATCCCCACGGAAAAAGTGGGCACCTTCGACACGGAACTGACAGAGGAATTTCTCATTGCTTTTGTGCGGAAGGCAAATATGACTTTGCATGTGAAACAGCTTTCCGGCAGAAACAGCCATCACATCATCGAAGGCACATTCAAAGCCCTTGCCAGAACATTGGCACAGGCAGTTTCCATTGACGAAAAATATCGGGATGAAATCCCATCAACAAAAGGGGTGCTGTAATGGTAGGAATCATTAATTATGGCGTAGGGAATCTCTTTTCCCTGAAAAGCTCATTGGCATATATCGGAGAAGAAGCAGTGGTGACAAATGATCCTGCTGTATTGCAGAAATGCGACCACATCATTTTGCCGGGGGTTGGCGCTTTTGGGGACGCGGCGGAAAAGCTGCGGCAAAGCGGTATGGCAGAAGTGGTGCTGAAAGAAGCGGCGGCAGGAAAGCCTTTGCTGGGCATTTGTCTGGGGATGCAGCTGCTTTTTGAAAAAAGCTATGAATATGGCGAATATGCAGGTTTGGGGCTCATTCCCGGTGTGGTGCGTCCCATTGCGCCTATGATCGGCGAAGGGCTGAAAGTGCCTCACATCGGATGGAATGGACTGCATTTTCCAAAAGAGAAAGAAAAATCCCCCATTTTTGCGGACTTAGCAGAAAATGACTGTGTGTACTTCGTACATTCTTTTGCAGCGGTTGACTGCGCAGATTTTGTGACTGCGACGGCGGAATATGGTGCAGAACTGACAGCGGCAGTGGCAAGAGGCAATGTATATGGCTGTCAGTTCCATCCGGAAAAAAGCGGAGAAATGGGACTGAAGATACTGAAAGCATTTTGTAACCTGTGAGAGGAGGAAGGCACATGTTTATTTTTCCTGCCATTGATCTGATCGAAGGCTGTGCGGTGCGGTTGGTTCGTGGGGACTATGCCCAGAAAACCGTTTACAGCGATAATCCTGCGGCAGTGGCACAGTCCTTTGCCAAAGCAGGTGCGGAATTTTTACATCTGGTGGATCTGGAAGGTGCAAAAGACGGCACAACACCTAATCTGGAAACCATTCGGGATATTGTGGCAAAAAGCGGATTGAAAACAGAAGTGGGCGGTGGTATCCGCTCTGAAGAAACCATTCAGAAATATCTGGATGCAGGGGTTTACCGTGTGATTCTGGGTACAGCGGCTATCACACAGCCGGATTTTCTGGAAAATATGGTGGCGAAGTACGGCGAAAAAATTGCCGTTGGTGTAGACATCAAAGATGGTATGGTTGCTATTAAAGGCTGGACAGAAGTTTCTGCCATGACCTGTGACGCTTTTTGTGAGAAGCTGGAAAAGATGGGCGTGAAGACCATTATTTGTACGGATATTTCCAAAGATGGACTGCTTTCCGGCACCAATCTGGAACTGTACCGTCACTTAGGCGCAACATACCACATGGATATTGTGGCATCCGGCGGCGTTTCTTCTTTGGAGGATGTAGCGGCTCTGGAAAAAATGGGGCTGTACGGCGCTATTTTGGGCAAAGCTCTGTATACGGGGCATATTGATTTGGCGGAAGCTGTAAAACTGGCAAAGGGGGAAGGCAAATGATTACAAAACGCATCATTCCCTGTCTGGATGCGAAAGACGGACGGGTGGTAAAAGGCGTCAATTTTCAAGGGCTGAATGACGTTTCTTCTCCCATTGAGCTGGGGAAATATTACAGCGACAACGGCGCCGATGAACTGGTGTTTTACGATATTACAGCGTCAGCGGAAGGGCGTGCTCTTTTTACGGATATTTTGAAAAAAGTCGCGGAAACCATTTTCATTCCCCTGACCGTTGGCGGCGGCATCAATACTTTGGAGGATTTTGACCGTGTGCTCAAATGCGGTGCCGATAAAGTCAGCGTCAATTCCGGTGCTATCAAAAATCCTAACCTCATCGCACAAGCGGCACAGAAATACGGTGATCAGTGCGTTGTCCTTTCCGTAGATGTGAAACGGGTAGACGGCAAGTTTACGGTCTTTGCAAAAGGTGGACGGGAAAACACTGGTATGGATGCCATCGAATGGATCAAAAAATGTGTGGCATTGGGCGCAGGGGAAGTAGTAGTCAACAGCATTGACACTGACGGCGTGAAGCAGGGGTTTGACTTGGAAATACTGGAAGCAGTGTGTGATGCCGTTTCCGTGCCTGTCATCGCATCCGGCGGCGCAGGGTCTATGGAGGACTTTGTGACACTGTTCAAAGAATTGCCCAAAGTGGACGCAGGTCTGGCAGCTTCCATTTTCCATTTTGGCGAAGTGAATATCAAAGAATTGAAAGAACGTCTGGCGAAAGAAAACATTCCCATGCGGTTATAAAAGGAGATTGGACGTATGTTTGATATAAATACATTGAAGTTTGACGAAAAAGGGCTGATCCCTGCCGTTGTGGTGGATGCCCTCAGCAAAAAAGTCCTGACAGTGGCTTATATGAATCGGGAAAGTCTGGAAATTAGTATGAAAGAAGGCAAAACCTGCTTCTGGTCTCGCTCCCGTCAAGAATTGTGGCGGAAAGGGGAAACATCCGGCAATTTCCAGCACATTGTCAGCATCACTGCCGACTGTGACAGAGATGCTCTGACAGTGGAAGTGTTGAAAGACGGCCCTGCCTGCCATTTGGGTACAGAATCTTGTTTCAATGAAACGGTGTACCAGAGCGAGGAAAACCATGGTTTTTCCATTGATGGGCTTATGGAACAGCTGGAAGGCAGAAAAGCCGACAAGCCTGAAGGCTCTTACACCACATATCTTTTTGAAAAAGGTCTGGATAAGATTTTGAAAAAAGTAGGGGAAGAATCCACAGAAGTGATCATTGCCGCAAAGGCAGAGGATAAAAAAGAAACCATTTACGAAATCGCGGATCTGGCGTATCATGTACTTGTACTGATGGTAGAAGCGGGGATTTCTCTGGAAGATGTGCGGAAAGAACTGGCTTCCCGTCATATCATCGACCATAAAGTAAAACAGGAGAAGATGACAAAATGATACCAAAAGCCAATTATCATACCCATACAAAATATTGTGATGGCAAAAATACTGTGGCGGAAATGACAAAAGCCGCTTTTGACAAGGGATTTACCCACTTGGGATTCTCCGGTCATGGTTATACGGATTTTGACGAAAGCTACTGTATGTCCAGAGAAAATATCCAGAATTATCTGCGGGATGTAGCTGCTGTGAAAGCGGAATATGCCGGAAAAATGGAAGTTTATGCTGGTGTGGAACAGGATTGTTTTTCCACAGGATCTACGGACATTTATGACTACATCATTGGTTCCACTCATTATGTATACAAAGATGGGCTGTACCATACCGTAGACGAATCCGAAGAAAAAACAAACGCCATTGTACGAGAATTTTTCGGCGGTGATTTCCTGAAATATGCCGCTGCTTACTTTGAAGCAGAAGTCCAGGTAGTAGCGAAAACAAAACCGGACATCATCGGGCATTTTGATTTGATTTCCAAGTTTAACGAAGGGAATAAATATTTCAATATGGACGAAAAAGCCTATGGTTTTCTGGCATTGGAAGCCATGGAGGAATTGCTGCGGACTGGGGTGCCTTTTGAAATTAACACAGGCGCCATGTATCGTGGACTTCGAACAGAACCCTATCCCTCCTATGGACTGCTGAAAGAATTGCAGAAACGAGGCGGAGAGATTGTTCTTTCCAGTGATAGCCACGACTGCAACTCCATTGGTTTTGCCTTTGGAGAGGTGGCACAGGCCTGTCGGGAGTTTGGTTTCCGTTATACCAAAATCTGGACGCCGGAAGGCATGAAGGAAATTCCTTTATAAAAGACAAAATAGAAAAGCACAAAATTTCTTTGTAAGAGATTTTGTGCTTTTTTGTTTCTATATAAATTTTATGGTGAGTTGACTTATTTAGTCCCAAAGGACGATTTCGCCTGTTTCCAGAGATTTTTTTACGTCGATGGTACGCTGGTTTTTGCTGCCCTTGAACCGCAGTTCCAAAGAACGCTGATCCATGAGAAAAGGCCCGTCCACTAGAACATCGGTATTTTGAAGGAGTGCCATCCGTTCTGGATTATTTTCCTTCAGAAGGGCTTCCCAAGTGTACCCTGTGTAAGTCCAGACATTCAGACCCAAGGCATGTGCGCCTTCTGCCAAAGCAGTGCAGGGAGCAGGCTGTTCCATGGGATCTCCGCCGGAGAGGGTAATGCCGTCCAACAGGGGATTTTCCGCCGCTACCTTTAAAATATCTTCTGTATCAGACCAGAAACCGCCTTCTGGGTCATGGGTCTGAGGATTGTGACAGCCCGGACAATTATGGTGGCAGCCCTGTGTAAATACCGTTAAGCGAAAGCCTGCGCCGTCAACGATGGAATCGTTGACAACGCCGCTGATTTTGATTCTCATATCAATCTTCCTTTGGTGTCAGTTTTACTTCTGTTACAACGGAGTGTTTCACTCTGTCGCGTACTTCTGCGCGTTTTGCGTTATTGAAACGATCCAGTGTACCTACCAGATAACCTGTAATACGACGGATTCTCTGGAAGCCTACTTCGCCTTCATCTTCTTTTCTGCCGCATTTGGGGCAAGTATCGCCGATGATGCCGTTGTAGCCGCAGATAGGGTCGCGGTCAACGGGATGGTTGATGGATCCGTAACCAATGCCCTGAGCTTTCATGTAACGGATAATCTTTTCGAAAGCATCCAGGTTTGTAGACGGATCGCCGTCCAGTTCCACATAAGTGATATGACCTGCATTTGTCAGTGCGTGATAAGGTGCTTCCAGCTGGATTTTCTTATAAGCGCTGATAGGGTAGTATACAGGAATGTGGAAACTGTTTGTATAGTATTCCCGATCGGTTACGCCTTCGATGGAACCGAAACGTTTCCGGTCGATTTCCACAAATCTGCCGGACAGACCTTCCGCAGGTGTTGCCAGCAGGGTAAAGTTCAGTTTTGTTTTCTGAGACAGTGCATCCAGACGGTTGCGCATATGGCTGATGATGTCCAGACCAAGGTTCTGTGCCACTTCGCTTTCGCCGTGGTGTACGCCGATGAGGGCTTTCAGTGCTTCTGCCAAACCGATGAAGCCAACGGAAAGAGTACCGTTTTTCAGCACTTCACGTACTTCGTCATTGCAGCCCAGTTTATCGCTGTCGATCCAGATGCCTTCGCCCATGAGGAAAGGATAGTTGTGTACTTTTTTCTTTGCCTGGATTTCAAAACGTTCCAGCAGCTGTTCCACAACCAGATCTGTTTTGTGATCCAGTTCGTTGAAGAACCAGTCAATGTTCTTATTAGCCATGATGGCGATTCTGGGCAGATTGATGCTGGTGAAGCTCAGGTTGCCTCTGCCTGGTGTGATTTCTTTTTCGGGGTCATGAACATTTGCCATAACACGTGTACGGCAGCCCATGTAAGCAATTTCTGTTTCGGGATGACCTTCTTTGTAGTATTTCAGGTTGAAAGGTGCATCCTGGAAAGAGAAGTTGGGGAACAGGCGCTTTGCGCTGACACGGCATGCCAGTTTGAACAGGTCGTAGTTGGGTTCGCCGGGATTAAAGTTGACGCCTTCTTTCACACGGAAAATCTGGATAGGGAAGATGGCTGTTTCCCCGTCACCAAGGCCTGCTTCTGTTACCAGCAGCATATTTTTCATAACCATTCTAGCTTCTGTGGAAGTGTCCATACCATAGTTGATAGAGGAGAATGGTGTCTGTGCGCCGGCACGGCTGTGCATGGTATTCAGGTTGTGCAGCAGCGCTTCCATTGCCTGATATGTTTCTTTGTCTGTTTCTTCTGTGGATTTTTTTACAGTGAAAGCGTGTGCTTTCTGATAGATTTCCACAGGGATGCCGATTTCTTCCGCCAGTTTGGCTTCTTCCGCATCATATGTTTCGTTTTTGTCCAGTGTAGGTACCAGACCCATATCTTCCAGCTTCACAAAAGCTTCTTTCATCGCCTTAGCATGTTCTTCGCTATCCATCACTTCAATGAAGGAAGCCAGATTGGAACGATAGCGTTTTTTATATGTCTTTGCAACACCGGGAGCCATGCTGTAATCAAAGTTGGGTACAGACTGACCGCCGTGCTGATCGTTCTGGTTGGACTGGATGGCGATACATGCCAAAGAAGCATAGCTTGCAATGCTGTTGGGTTCTCTCAGTACACCATGACCTGTGGAGAAACCGCCTTCAAAAAGTTTTAAGAGGTCAATCTGACAACATGTTGTGGTCAGTGTATAGAAATCCAAATCGTGGATGTGAATATCTCCGTTGCGGTGCGCTTCAGAGTGTTTCGGGTTCAGCACATAAGATTCGTAGAAATGTTTTGCCCCTTCAGAGCCGTATTTCAGCATGGAACCCATGGCTGTATTGCCGTCGATATTGGCATTTTCACGCTTGATATCACTGTCTGTTGCGTCTTTGTATGTGATATCCTCAAATGTTTTCATGAGGCGGTCATTCATGTTACGGATACGGGTACGTTCCGCGCGATACAAGATATAGGCTTTTGCGGTCTGCACAAAGCCATGATCAATGAGTACCCGTTCCACTCTGTCCTGAATTTGTTCAACAGAAGGGGAATCAATATTTTCTTTTTCAAAATAATCAGATACTTCCTGTGCCATTTCCAGGCAAGTTGCATAGCTTTTTGTACCGCTGGTTGCCTGAAAGGCTTTTTCGATGGCATTGGCGATTTTATTGATGTCAAAAAATGCCACTCGTCCATCTCGTTTCGTAATCGTTGTAATCATGTCAATCCCTCTTTCTGCCTCAATCCACCTATCGGCTGTAAGTTTTTTTTCGTCCGCACAGAGCGCCATGACTGAAACCATGGGCTTTTCGACTCTAAAGAAATACAATATATTGATTTTTGTGCGGTGATATCGTGCATATATTGTATTACGATTTCCAAAGAGCGTCAAGGGGCAAAAGTCACACTTTTTGATTTTTGTGCAAGTATTTTTCCAGGCAAGGCATAAAGTAAAATAAGACCAAAAAGGAGGAAAAGTTGATGGAAAAATTCTCCGATTTGCAGGAAAAAGAAGTCATCAATATTTGTGATGGCAGGCGGCTGGGTTTTGTGGGAGATTTGGAATTGGATATTCCTTCCGGGAAGATACGTACACTGATTATCCCCGTGGAAGGCTGCCGTTGGAACCCCTTTGGCAGAGGCAGAGCCTACTATATCCCGTGGCGCTGTATCCGCCGTATCGGCGATGATATCATACTGGTGGAAGTGGATGCGGACAGCATGGAACGGGATGAGACCCCCTAGGACGGAAACTGCCCTTTGTGCTTGACCTGCGGGCTGTTCTGCTTTATACTAAAAACCAGAGAAATTGAGAAACACAGGAGGAGGATTGGGCATGAAATGTCCTTTTTGTAATTTTGCGGATACGAAGGTAATTGATTCTCGGGCGCAGGACGATAATTCCGTTATTCGCCGCCGCAGAGTCTGCGAAAAATGCGGCAAACGTTTTACCACATATGAAAGGGTGGATATGATCCCCATCACTGTCATCAAGCGTGATGGCACAAGAGAAATTTTTGATAAGGCAAAACTTCAGAACGGGATCATGAAATCCTGCAATAAACGCCCTGTCACCGCTCAGCAGATTCAGAAGCTGGTGGATGATATTGAAAATACACTGGCAGGCAGCGGTGAAAGAGAAGTGGAAAGCAAACAGCTGGGCAATATGGTTATTGAACGGCTGAAAGATCTGGACGAAGTGGCTTATGTACGCTTCGCATCCGTATACCGTCAGTTTAAGGACATCAACAGTTTTATTGACGAACTGGAAAAAATGCTCCATGAAAAGAACGGCAATTCCTGAGAAAAGAGGCGGCACAATATGGAACAGAAAGTAAAAGCAGTTTTTGCTGCCCATCCGGATGGACAGGAAACAGCGGCACGCATTGCCAGAGCGTATCTGGCGGCAGGTATGGAAGTGTTGGAAAGCCAGCTGGAAGGTCTGGCAGAGAATCAGGCACTGGCAGAGGAAAAAGGCATGAGCCATCTGCTGTACTTCCATGATGCGGAACACATCACCATGGTCAGTCTTATGGACGAAATGGGTGGGTTTACTGTGGACATTCTGGTTTCAGATCTGCAGCTTCCCCGATAAAAAATTTTAAGTAGACAGGCAAGAAAGCAAAAAATACCTCATAAGATTAAATTGTAAGTCGATACAATTTACTTAAGGAGGTATTTTTATTATGTGTGGATTTGGTGGTTGCGGTAATGACAGTTTCATTTGGGTAATTCTGCTGTTGTGCCTGTGCGGCAATAACAACAACAGCAACTGCGGCTGTGGCAATGACAATTCCTGGCTGTGGATTCTGATCCTGCTGTGCTGCTGCGGCAACAACAACTGCGGTGGTCAGCTGAACAACTGCGGTAACTGCTGATACCCTCCGGGATCAGACAGTACAAAAAGCGGGCGGCGGTGCACAGCCGCCTGTTCTTTCAAAAAAGAGTGTTTTGGCAACATGCGAAAACACTCTTTTTTTGTTGTCATTTGCGGTGAAAATTTCCCGTGGACAGGTCTGCTTTCTTTTACAATAGAAAAGAAGGAGGAATTTTCATGCAGTTACATATCAGACAGAAACAGGACCCTGTTACCCTTTATCTGGAAGGGCAGAAAGAAAGCTATCTTGCCCGGGCGGCACAGGAAACACCTTTTTATGAAGCATATTACATGCAGTGTATCGAAAGCACCGTAGCCGATGGCTATGAGATGTTCTTGCTGGATTTCAGCCGGGAGAATTATTTCAGAGCCAATGTGGAACGGCTGGATCTGGAAAGCGGTAAGCGGTTTTTCAAGCTGGCTGGCATCCACCATACCATCCGTGTGGTGCGCCGCAGAAAAAAACAATTGGATTGGGAAGAAATGTCCGCGGCAATGGCAAGGGTGTATGAACTGGACGAAAAAGAACGCCAGATGGCAGATATCCTGTACCGCTGCGCCAGTCTGTATCAAAGCGGTTTTGCGGATTTATTTGCCCGTACCACGGCCAGGTATCTCTTTCATACCATTGAGATGACACCTCAGACATTGGCGTTTTTGCTGAACTTCTGGTATAATTCTTACAGTAGCTTTATGGCGTCTTTTGTGGGGTATGTGCCTTTTCATATCCGGCTGCAAAAGGCGTCTGGTTCGTAAGAAAAGATGAGGTGAAACAGCGTGGGAGCAAAGTGGACAACACAGCAGAAAGAAGCCATTGACGCAAGAGGAAGCGATATTCTCGTTTCCGCGGCGGCAGGCAGCGGCAAAACAGCCGTATTGGTAGAGCGAATCATCCAGCGGATTACCGCTGAAGAAGAACCGCTGGATATTGACCGTTTGCTGGTGGTAACTTTTACAAAAGCAGCAGCAGCGGAAATGAGTCAGCGAATCGGTGCCGCCATTACAAAAAAACTGGAAGAAAAGCCTGATGATGTCCATTTGCAAAACCAGCTCACCTATTTGAGTCGGGCAGACATCAAAACCATCCATGCTTTTTGTCTGCAAGTCATTCGGGAGTATTATGACAGACTGGATATTGACCCGGCAGTGAAAACAGCAGATCCGGCAGAAATCGCGCTGCTGCAAAAAGATGTTCTGGGAGAATTGTTTGAAACCCTTTATGAAGCAGAGGATGAAGGCTTTCTTCGTCTGCTGGAAACCTATGGAGAAAATACAGGGGATCAGCGTCTAAAAGATTTGATTTTGCAGATCTATACCTTTTCTCAGGGGTATCCTGACCCGGAAAATCTTCTGCGGAAGATGGCAGAGCAGTTTTATATGGCAGAAGGAGATAGCATTGACCAGTGCGCATGGATGCCACTCATTGGAGAAGGCATCACAAATGGGGTGGACTATGCCCTGTATAACTTGCAGAAGGCTTATGACCGCATCTGTGGCAATGGGGAATTTACTGCCTATGGAGAACGTCTGGAGGCGGAATTGGAAGGTGTAAAAGCCCTGCGGCAGGCGCTGGATAATCCTTGTTACGCAGATTGGCATCAAGCCTATGTTGCCGTTGATTTTGCCCGTATGCCTGCTTACCGTGGTCAGGATAAAGATACAGCGGAGTGGGTGAAGAATCTGCGGAATGAAGCCAAGGCAGCTATCGGTAAATTAGGAGAAACCTATTTCTGCTATGGTGCAGAAACCCAGACAAAACTGATTTCCTCACTTTATCCCATCGCAAAAGCCTTGTCAGAAACTGTCATCCGTTTTGCGGAAGTCTTTGCACAGGCGAAAAAAGAAAAACTCTGGCTGGATTTCAATGACTATGAGCACTTTGCCCTGCAAATCCTCACAGAACCTGGCAGTACCAAAGACAACATTATCCCCACAGACGCCGCAAAACAGATGCAGCAAAAGTATGATGAAATCATGATCGACGAGTATCAGGACAGCAACGTGGTGCAGGAAATGCTGCTGACAGCGGTATCCGGTGCTTATGAGGGGAATAATAACCGTTTTATGGTAGGGGATGTGAAGCAGAGCATTTACCGTTTCCGCCTTGCTATGCCCCAGCTGTTCAATGAGAAATACCGCACCTATCCTGTGGAGAAAGGCGGTAAAACCAGAAAAATCATACTATCCAAAAACTTCCGGAGCCGGAAAAATGTGCTGGATGGCATCAACTTCATTTTCCGTCAGACAATGTCAGAAGCCTTTGGGGATGTGGATTATAATGACGAAGCTGCATTGTATGCCGGAGCGGATTTCCCTGTCTTCGATGGGCTTTGCGGCGGCGAAAATGAAATGATGCTGTTGGATTTGTCCTCGGAAGAGACAGAAGAGCAGCTGACAGAATTGGAAGAACTGGATAAACGGCAGATGGAAGCCACCATGATTGCTGGAAAGATCAGAGAAATGATGAAGGCTGGCTATCAGGTCTATGACCGAGGACTGGAAAGCTATCGTCCCATGGAATATCGGGATGTGGCAGTTCTGGTGCGGAGTATCCGCAGTTGGGGCACCACGTTGGATGACATTTTCGGTAAAGAAGGCATTCCGTATTATGCGGAAACGGCAGAAGGATACTTTGATGTGCCGGAAATTGACACCGTTTTGAATTTCCTCCGCCTTATTGACAATCCCTATCAGGATATTCCCTTGCTTTCTGTGCTCCATTCGCCTCTGTATGGTATCAGTGCCGATGCTTTGACGGAAATCCGCCTTTTTGGCGGCGATGGACTGTTTTATGAATGTGTCCTGCGGTATCTTGCAGAGGGGGCAGAAGAGGAAATTCTGGAAAAATTGGAACGCTTCCAAGGGGACTTGCTGGATTGGCGGGAAACAGCGAAGGAATTGTCCCTTTGTGAATTGCTGCGGTATCTTTATCAGCAGACAGGATATTATGATTATGCGGGCATGACACCCGGCGGCAGTCTGCGGCAGGCAAACCTGCGGCTTTTGCTGGAAAAAGCGGAAACGTATGAAAATAACAGCGGAAAAGGGCTGTTCCATTTTATTCGCTTTGTGGAGGATATGAAAACGGCGGAAACAGAATCCTCCGCCGCAAAACTCCAAAGCGAAGCGGATGATCTGGTGCGTGTCATGACCATACATAAAAGTAAGGGGTTGGAATTCCCTGTGGTCTTTGTGGCAGACCTGGGAAAACAGTTCAACGAATCTGATACCCGTGCCGCTGTCATTACCCACCAGGAGTGGGGATATGGTATGGACTATATGGATTTAGACCATAGAGCTTCTTATCGCACTTTGTCTAAAACCGCTTTGGCAGAAGCCATCAAGCAGGAAAACTTTTCGGAGGAAATGCGTGTATTATATGTAGCGTTGACTAGAGCAAAGGAAAAACTGATTTTGACGGGAACAGTGCGCAACCTGCAAAAATCCATGGAAAAATGGGCGGAAACAGCAGACAGTACCGGAGAATTGCTGTCTGTATTTCGTCTGCGCCGAGGAAGAAACTATCTGGATTGGATTATGCCTGCGCTTCTGCGCCATCCTCAGGCAAGGGTATTGCCGGAGCCTTGGGAACCAACAGATCGAGGAGAGGCACAACAGTTTTTGGATGAACCATCCAAATGGAAATTCACCTTTTTGGAAAAGGGTGATATTTACGGAACAGAGCAGGAAAAACAGGAACTGGCGGAAGAACAGCAGAACGTCTTTGAAAGCTGGGATACAGAACCGGATTACAGTGGCAGAAAAGAGGAGATTTTCCGTATATTGTCATGGAAGTATGACTATGAAACAGCAACCATGCTGCCTACAAAAGTTTCCATTTCTGAAATCAAACGGCGGTATCAGGCGGAAATTTCCGGTGAAGAAGCACCTATGCCACAGGAATTGCAGATTCCTCAGTTTGGACAGAAAAAAGAGGGGCTGACAGCTTCAGAAATCGGTACAGCAATGCATACGGTTATGGAGGCGGCAGACCTGCGGAAAATCTATGATGCCGATACTTTGGAAGAACTGCTGGCAGAATTGCAGCAGCAGGGCAGATTGACGGAAGAAGAAAGAGCCGCCATTCGCCGAAAAGAGCTTTTGGCTTTCTTTGCTTCTGATTTGGCAAAACGGATGCAGAAGGCGGATGAAATCCATAAAGAACAGCCTTTTGCTATGCTTGTGGAGCCAAAAGAAGTTTTTCTTGATGATATTTATCGGAATATGGAGGAATTTATCCAGATTAATGGTATTATCGACTGTTATTTCGTGGAAGAAAATGCAGTTGTGCTGGTGGACTATAAAAGTGACCGACTTTGGCAGGAAGATGCTTTCCGTGAAAAATATAAAATTCAGCTGCGGCTTTATAAAGAAGCTTTGGAACGGGTAACGGATCTGCCTGTGAAGGCATGTTATATCTACGCCTTTGCGCCAGGAAAAACCATTCCTATTGATTTTGATTAAAAATAAAAAACCGGAAATACCTGAAAAGATCAGGTGTTTCCGGTTTTTTTGTGAGAGATAGCGGACAGCTTCCTATGGGGAAAGAGCATATGCCCTATGGAAAGGAGGCTGTCCCTTTATATATTGTGCGAGTTGAGGTGAAAGTTCAACTATCTCTTATAGATCGTATGATTATTCTGCGGTTTCAGCAGTTGCTTCCATGAAACGCATGATTACGGAAGCGATTTCTGCTCTGGTTGCTGTGCCCTGAGGAGCCAGCTGGTTGTCGCCCATGCCGCTGATGTAGCCTTCAGCTACTGCCCACTGCATTGCAGGCTGTGCCCATGCGGATACACTTGCGTTGTCAGCAAATGTGGACAGGTCTGCGGAAGCAGTTACATCATAGCCTTTGTATTTTGCGTAGTTGTACAGCATAGCTACCATCTGTTCTCTGGTAATTTCCATGTTAGGAGCGAACAGGCCTTCGCCCATGCCGCTGACGATCTTTGCGTCATTTGCCCAAATAACCGCGTCTGTGTACCACTGACCAACGGGAACGTCGATGAATGCGTTTTCAGCATCACATGCGGGACGGCTTTCCATGTTGTAAAGCATCTGTACCAGCATTGCGCGTGTCAGTTTGCCGCTGGGGTCGAACTGATTTTCGGAAACGCCGCTCATGATGCCTTTATCCACAACGTATTCCACGCCTTTGAAGAACCAGTCAGAAGAAGAAACGTCTGTGAAGTTCAGATCTGTGTTTTCTGTTGTTTCGTTGTCCTTATCTTCTTCTTTGTCTGTATCTTCTGTTGTCTTGCCTTCTTCTTTGAATGTTACAGTAACAGTTACGTCACAGTTTGCCATGCGGAAGGTGTATTTGTTGTCTTTGTCTTCTACTTTCTTTGCGTCGATTTTGTCGCCTTCGTCGTCAACGATTTCGATTTTGTCAACTTCGTAGCCTTTGTCAGGTGTGATGGTCAGTGTGATCTTATCGTCTTCGTCTGCCCATGTGTCGCTGACAGAAACGTCACCGTTCTTGGAGTCGATGACTGTGATGTAGCCGTCGTAACGGTGAGAAGAACCGCCGCCGGAGGAAGTTCTATGCCATTTTGCTGTCAGTTCAACATTTTCTGTCACTGTATAAGGAGATTCAACAAGGTTATTTCCATTATACCATCCTTCAAAGGAATAATGAGAACGGCTAGGAGTAGGCAAGGTGATAGCTGTATTTTCACTGACTGTGTATACACTATCAGGTGTTGTACCATCGTTATATTTCAGTGTGATGGTGTACTGCGCTTCATCTGGAGTAGGGTTTACCTCGGTTACTTTATCACCGGGTTGAGCTGCTTTCAGGGCATCTTCCAGACTTGTATAGTAGCTGAAAGGAGCTTCTGTATTGGAATTACTTTCCAGCTTGGCTTTTACTTCATCTGCCAGGTAGTCTTCATTGACAGGCTGAGCAAAGTTACCGCTGGTAACCTCAATCCCATTCTTTGCCGCTTCTTCAGTATTTTTTGAGCTGTATTCAATAACACCGAAGGTACCATTCCCTTTTATATATAGTTTGTGTGTACTTGCGTTAGGACTGTCATATACAATACGTCCATTAATGGTGCCGGTATAACTTTCATCAAAAGTAACGGTGACGTTCGGATAATTACTGAACTGGCAGACATCGAAAGCGATATTGTTCTCAGCGGGTGTGATAATATCGGTATCTCCTTTGAAAGTGATGCTGCCGTTGTTGAAGCTCAGAGGATAGTCCAGACTACCAGCTTGATTTTCTGCGTAAAAATGCATATCTTCCAAGGTCAGATTTGCGTAATTCTGAATGATACGGCTGATGGAAGTTGTTCCCTCCGCAATGCGGATGGTTCCGTTTTTGAAAGTAATGTCAGAATTTTGTAATAATTGGAAACCATTGGTTTCTGTACCCGGAGAACCAGCTCCGGGATCTTTCAAGGTGTATGTATGTCCGCCAAAGTCAACGGTAAACTGCTTGTCAGAAGAGACTGTAATGCCAGCTGCATCCGGAACATCTTTCAAGATATGAATGATATCGCCTGCCTGAACCGCTTTAATTGCTTCACCCAATGAGGAATAAGTCGAAGCTCCGATCATTGCAACACTGCCTTCTGCTGTATTTGGAATTTCTTCACCTTTTTGTGTACTGTCAATAAAGGTAATATTGTTGTTCGCATTGTTGTAAGAACCAACGTCGCTTCCGATGATAGCCATTTTACCGTTTTGGGAGTTAGAAACATTACCACTTACTTTTGTGTCAGTCACAGAAATAGAACCAGTACCATTGTTGGTAAGATTACCATTTATGGTTGCACCGGTTACCGTTACATCAGTGAGACCGTCATTCTGGACATTGCCGTTGATAGTAACACCATCAGCAACGGTTACGGTTGCACCGTCAGTTACATCGTTTAAAACAATGTCACCGGTAATATTTCCACCGTTAATTTCAATCTCACCAGTTGTTTTACTTCCGCCCATAGTTTTGATAAAAGCACCACTTTCGTTTGCAGTAAAGGTACCGTTATGAATGGTCAGTTGTCCTTGATCCATTGTACCATTAAGATAGCCATTCAAAATCACGGATTGAGCATTATTTTCAACTGCGAAAGTACCTCCGTTTACTTCTGCGACATTCCAATTTAAGAAGACTGCCTGTGATACATTGGCGAATTCGCCATCATTGATGGTCAGTTCGCCGTAATCATCATTTTTGATGGTGTTCAGACCGCCAGAGAAAGTACCGCCTTCAATGGTCAAAACAGAATTTTTGCCACTGTCGTTATCGTTGCCATTTTGCCAGCCATTTTCAAACAGACTGGAATATTTTCCGTTGTTTTCAACATATACACCATCTTTTACAATCATAGTTCCATGATTCAAAAGAGTATAGTAAGAATTTCCACCATTGTGGTCAGCATCAATACCAGCTTCTTGGCTTCTAATAAAGTTACCACCTTCTAATGTAGTAGTTCCGTTATTCCAAACGGTAGCTTTTCCGTGGGAAACATTATCAATTGTACCAGTTTTTCCTTCGCTGGAATCTTTGATTGTCAGCTTCCCATTATTAGTAATGGTATGATTGGATGTATTTGTGATGGTATAACCATTCAAATCTAATGTGATATTCTGATCTTCTGCAATTGTGAAATCGCCTGTTACATCATTTTTCAAAACAATAGTAGATTCGGTTGTACCGGCGTTTGTCAAAGCATCGGACAATGTAGCATATCCGTTTCCTTGTGTTTCGTCAACGTAGAAAACATTTTCTTTTGCGCTGGCTTCATCATTTAATTCCTCAACAGTAGTGATACCCTCTGTTGTTTCAGTACCTTCATCAGAAAGAACCTCTTCTTCCTCTGTCTTTTCCGCAGGTGTCAGTTCTGCCCAAGCGGTACCTTCTTCGGTTGTTGTTTCCTCTGTCTGATCCGCAGAGGTCAAAGCAGGCGCTTCAATCACGTCTGTTTTGACAGGTTCGTCTGCCATTGCGGTCACAGGCGCGGCTGTCATTGCCATAGCGACTGCCAAAGACAGGGAAATCATTTTTCCTGTACGTTTTTTCATGATAATCCTCCTTTAATACATAATTGTTTTTTTATATCAAACCAATGTGGTATAGAATCAATTGGATCGATATAAAAATACATGCTCTTATGCTTGCATTATACATTAGTTGTGAAAAAATTACAAGTGTACACCTATGAATTTCGTGTAAATCGTAAAAATAATTATGTTTTGTGATAAAATGAAATAAAAATAGAAATTTTGCCACGTTTTTATAGGGCAATATATTCGCCTTTGTGTTTTATCCCGGAACATGGTACACTATTTTTAACGGATAATTTAATTTTTTTGTAAGGAAGTCACCGTTTTTTTGTAAAATTTACTTGTTATGATATCGTTGAGAAAAAATGCAATACAGGGGGAACTATTATGGAAAATAAATTCAATATTCTGGTTTGTGATGACGACAAAAGCATTGTGGATGCCATCGAAATTTATCTCAAACAGGAAAACTATAACGTAATCAAAGCCTATAACGGTTTGGAGGCACTGCAAGCTTTGGAAGAAAACGAGATCCATCTGATTTTGCTTGATGTGATGATGCCTAAAATGGACGGGCTGAATACAACAGTGAAAATCCGTGAAACACTGAATATTCCCATTATCATTCTGTCTGCCAAATCTGAAGACACAGACAAGATTCTGGGGCTGAATTTCGGCGCTGACGACTATATCACAAAACCTTTTAACCCGCTGGAACTGCTGGCGAGGGTAAAAAGCCAAATGCGTCGGTATACTTCTTTGGGCAGTATCGCGGAAAAAAGCAACGTGATCAAAATTGGTGGTCTGGAGCTGGATAAAGATGCCAAAGAAGTACGTGTGGAAGGGGAACCTGTAAAACTGACCGCAACAGAATATGGTATTTTGCAGCTTTTGATGGAAAATGCCGGAAAGGTCTTTTCCATTGATCAGATTTATGAAAAAGTTTGGAATGAATTATCTTTCGCGCCGGAAAATACGGTTTCTGTGCATATTCGTCGTATTCGTGAGAAAATCGAGATCAATCCGAAAGAGCCAAAGTATTTGAAGGTGGTGTGGGGCATTGGCTACAAAATTGAAAAAATCTAAGCTGTATCAGACTGGCTGGAAGGTTTGTGCAGCATGTCTGCTCTTTATTATGGCTCTGGTGATTTTTTTCTGTGGGGTTGTGTTTTCCAGTGTAACGAAAGACTGGGGCAGGGGCATCCTGACGGAAGAAAATTTTTATGACACTGTGGAGCTGCGAAATCTGTTTTTTTCTACATTAGATAAAGCGGTTCTGGCAGATGTTTATTATGAAAGTGAAGCCAAGATACAGTCAGGAGAAAAAGTGGACAGAGAAGCACTGCTGGCTGGCTTCAAACGATATTACAACATCATTGATGGGGTCATAACGGGCAATACGGAAATCAATGATACCTATGACGGGCTCATTGTGTATGGAGTGATTCCCGAAAGGCTGGAGGACAAGTTCATAGAATATCAGGAACTGGTGGAAACCCGTTTGCCCCAGTACCGCCAGATGTATATTCAGGATCAGCTGGACGAATACCGGGAAGCTGTGCGGTATCTGGAAGGACTGACCAACTTCTATTATTTTGTAGAAGATGAACAGGGGCGTGTCATTGCCGGGAATGCAACCCGGGCAGAAGTCAGCAGCAAAAGCCATACCATTATGCTTTCTGCGGAATTTTCCAGTGACAACTTCAGTGACAAGTCTTATTACGCATACAGCAATGCCTATGTGGAAAACAGCAATTACCGGGTGTATGCCGCTGTGGATGAACCTCTTAGAGAGGGCGATGTGTTCTATGATTTATATCAGGAATTCGTGTTGGCAAAGACCAGTATGCCCTATCTGTTTGTAGTATCCACCATTGCATCTTTGATTTTTATGATCTGTCTGGTGTATCTGATCCGTGTAGCGGGGCAGAGAAAAAAGGGTGGTCAGGTGAAATACCTCCTTGTGGACAGAATCTACAATGAAATACATTTCCTTTTGGTAGTGCTGTTTGGAATCTTTTCCTTTTTTATGGCGCTGACGCTGTTGGAATTTATTCTTTATCGCGGCATGCCGTTCTGGTCATATGTATTCCTGACGCTGCTGGGTATTTTGTACATTGCAGATGTGGCAGTGGGACTGAGTTATGTCTTATCTCTGAGTAGGCAGATCAAAGGAAAGATTTTGGCACGGAATACGCTGGTTTCTGTATTTCTGCGGAAGATAGCGTCTCTGTTCACGGGAGCAACATTCCGGGGCTGGATGCTGTTGGTAATGCTGGCCTATGGTGTTGGTAACTGTTTCCTGGTATTTATGATCTGTATGTATTTCAACAGTGGTTTGGTACTCTTGTTCTTTGGACTGCTGATTGCATTCAATATATTTTGTCTGTATCTGTTTTTGCGTGCCCTGCGTTCTTTGAAACGCATCATGATTTCCGCCAGAGAAACGTCGAAGGGAAATCTGACTTATCAGTTGGATCTGGCAGAGATTTCTCCATCCTTCCTGAATTTTGCGGAAGATATTGCCAATATTCAGGATGGCCTGAAAAATGCCGTGGAAGAAGCAGTAAAAGGGGAACGCATGAAAACAGAATTGATTACCAATGTTTCCCATGACTTGAAAACACCACTCACATCCATCGTGACCTATGTAGATCTGCTGAAACAGCAGAAACTGGATAATCCCGTTGCCAGAGATTATGTAGATGTCCTGCAAGTAAAGTCCTATCGTCTGAAACAATTGATTGAAGACCTCATTGAAGCCAGCAAGGTTTCCAGCGGAAATGTGGCAGTAGAAAAAATGCGGATTGATTACCGCCAGCTTACCATGCAGGCCATTGGGGAAATGGAAGAAAAGATCGAGGAAGCGAGATTGGAATTCAGACTCAGTTGTCCGGAACCCGTATTCATCGAAGCCGATGGCAGACATATGTGGAGAATTCTGGAAAACATGCTGTCCAATGTCATCAAGTACTCCATGGAAGGTTCTCGCGTATATATTGATATTTTCCAGACAGAAGAACATGGGATTCTGGTGATGAAAAATATTTCTGCCACACCCATTGACTTTGATGCCACTCGTCTGACGGAACGTTTTGTCCGTGGGGATAGCTCCCGTACGACGGAAGGCAGTGGGCTGGGACTTTCTATTGCGCAAAGTCTGGCGGAAGTACAAGGAGGTACCTTCGGTATCCAAGTAGACGGCGATTTGTTTAAAGCCATTGTCAGCATGCAGCTTTGGAGAAACGATCCCGAAGTTGCAGAGGATGAAGACGAAGAAGATTTGGAAGCAGAGGAACCCTTAGAGGAACACAAAGAAGAAATTTTTGAAGAAGCCTCTTTGGAAAAAACGGAAGAATCTGAAATACCTCAAGAAGAACCCAAATTATAAATGCAATATATCGCATAGATTATATTAGAATATTTAATAGGTAGAAATTTTTCAGAAAAGCAATTTTTTCAGAAGATCGCCTTTTGAAGAAATTGCTTTTTCTTTGCAAAAATTCTCGGTTTTATTTTGCAGGAATGACGGGCTATGGTATAATGACTGCGAACTATTTGAAAGAAAACGAAATCTTCTGCGGATGTTTTCTGCGGAAAGAAGAAATCAGGATATAAAAGGAGAGATTCGGTTTGCTGGAAAGGATCAACAGCTATTTAGAAGGCAGTGAAAAGGGGATCTATGTTTTTTTGGTATGGTCTTTTATTGGTGCGATCATTGGCGCTGTTGTTGGTGTAGTCGGTATTGCTTTTCATATACTGCTGGAAGAAGTGACTGCGTTTCGCATGACCCATCCGTGGATTTTGTTTCTGCTTCCTCTGGGTGGTCTTGTTATTGCGGGATTGTACCACCTTCTTCGGATGCAGAATGACCGTGGTACCAATTTGATATTGATTGCCGTTCGTGTCAATGAAAAAGTAAGCCTGCGACTGACACCGCTGATTTTTATTAGTACCATCATCACCCATCTCCTTGGTGGTTCTGCCGGCAGAGAAGGTGCAGCTCTCCAGATTGGTGGCAGTATCGGTTCCTTTGTAGGCAGAAAAATCAAACTTGATGAAAAAGATGAAAGAATCATTACCATGTGCGGTATGAGTGCTGGTTTTGCGGCATTATTTGGTACGCCAGTGGCAGCGGTAGTATTTTCTATGGAAGTGATTACCGTTGGTATTATGCATTATTCTGCCATTGTGCCAAGTATCATTGCGGCCATTACGGCAACGGGCCTTTCCATGGCTTGTGGTGTGACACCAACCTCCTTTACATTGCAGTCTGTACCGGAACTTAGCCCTTCTGGTGTTGGATCTGTCATATTGTTGGGGATGCTGTGCGCCGGTGTCAGCGTATTATTTTGTATGACGATGGAAACGGCGGGGAAATACTATAAACAAATTTTCAAGAATGGATACATCCGTATTTTTGTTGGGGGCTGCATCGTTGTAGGGCTGACATTGCTGCTGGGTACCCGTGATTATAACGGCGCAGGCATGGATGTCATTACCCGCGCCATTGCTGGTGAAGCGGAGTATCCAGCGTTTTTATGGAAAATTCTGTTGACGGCGTTGACGTTGGGAGCAGGATATAAAGGCGGCGAAATTGTACCATCCTTTTTTGTCGGAGCAACCTTTGGATGTGTCGTTGGCCCTTGGATTGGTCTGCCGGCATCTTTTGCGGCAGGAACAGGTATGGCTGCGCTGTTTTGCGGTGTGACAAACTGCCCTATTGCTTCTGTGATCCTTTGTGTGGAACTGTTTGGTGCGGAAGGGATTGCATATTACACATTGGCTTGCGCAGTCAGCTATATGTTGTCTGGCTATTATGGGTTGTATTCGGAACAGAAAATCATGTATTCTAAAATGCAGCCGGAGTTTATTAATAAAAGCGTGCATTGATGTCTGTGCAGAGCGGTATATTTTTCCAGTAAGGAACGAATAGAAGTTTTGAATAATTGGATTTTATGCATTGTTTTATACATAAAAATTTGTTGTCAAAATTACAAAAGTAGTTTGGAAAAATGAAAAAATGGCTCAAAAAACTTGAAAAACGGGAAAAACTGTGCAATGTGAATAAAAAAAAATGAAAATCAAAGAATTTCTGGTGAAACATTCTGATTGCATTTTATGCATGAGTCTAGTATAATCCTATTTGTAAGACAGCAGTGACTGTAAAGCAAGTTCAAAAAAGAGAAAAGAAGTTTTAGGGAGGTAAATTGGTATGAAAAAATATTTCAAAGGCATTCTTGCAACAACAATGGTACTGTCCATGACAGCAGCTCTGGCTGGCTGCGGCGGCAGTGGTGAAACAGCTGCAACAGATGCAGCAGAAGGCGGCGAAGCAAAAGATACTCTGGTTCTGGCAACCAGCGCAGACTTCCCTCCTTACGAATACTACGAAGGTCAGGAAATCGTTGGTATCGACGCTGAAATCGCAAAAGCACTGGGCGAAAAACTGGGTTGTGAAGTAAAAATCGAAGACATGAACTTCGACTCCATCATCCCTTCCATCGTTTCCGGCAAAGCTGATATCGCAATGGCAGGTCTGACAGTAACAGAAGAACGTTTGCAGAGCGTTGACTTCACAGACAGCTATGCAACAGGCGTACAGGTAGTAATCGTAAAAGAAGATTCCGACATCACAAGCGTTGATGATCTGTTCGCAGAAGGCGCAAACCACACAATCGGTGTTCAGACAGCAACAACAGGTGACCTGTACACAACAGGTGATATCGAAGAAAAAGGTCTGGGTACAGTAGAACGTTACACAAAAGGTGCTGACGCAATCGCAGCTCTGACATCCGGCAAAATTGACTGTGTTGTAATCGACAACGAACCTGCAAAAGCATTCGTTGAAGCAAACGAAGGTCTGAAAATTCTGGATACAGAATATATCACAGAAGACTATGCAATCGCTCTGGCAAAAGACAGCGAACTGACAGAATCCATCAACACAGCTCTGCAGGAACTGAAAGACGACGGTACAGTACAGTCCATCATCGACAAATACATCACAGCAGAATAATTTTTGAAAACAAAATAAAAAACCATAAACCGGGGACGGGAAACCGTCCCTGTTTTGGCATTACAGGAAAAAGGAGGACTTTTTTTGGAAGGAATACAAACCTGGTGGGAAGGGATCCAGCAGCAGTTTTATATCAACTTCATTCAGGATGATCGGTGGAAATATCTTTGGAATGGTCTGGGCGTTACATTGCAGCTGACATTCTGTGCCGTGCTGATCGGTATTGTTCTGGGTGTCATTCTGGCAATGATCCGTTCTACATATGACAAAAACTATCAGGAAATGCGTCCCGGTTTCGGACGTTTTATGCTGAAAATTTTAAATATTATCGCGAAAATCTATCTGACAGTGATCCGTGGTACACCCGTTGTTGTACAGCTCATGATCATGTACTATATCATTCTGGCATCCTCTAATAATAAATTGCTGGTTGGTATGATCGCATTCGGTGTGAACTCCGGTGCTTATGTAGCGGAAATCGTACGAAGCGGCATTATGTCCATTGATCCAGGTCAGTTCGAGGCAGGACGCAGCTTGGGCTTCAACTATGTGCAGACCATGCGTTATGTCATCATTCCGCAGGCTCTGAAAAACGTATTGCCAGCACTGGCAAACGAATTCATTGTATTGCTGAAGGAAACCTCTGTTGCAGGTTACATCGCAATGCAGGACCTGACAAAAGGCGGCGACATTATCCGCGGCGTTACATACAGCCCCTTTATGCCTTTGATTGGCGTCGCGTTGATTTATCTGGTTATGGTTATGTTCTTTACCTTCCTGGTAAATAAACTGGAAAGGAGACTGAGAAACAGTGAGCGGTAATGAATCCTTGATCCGTGTGGAAAATTTACAGAAACATTATAATAAAGGTGCCATCAAAGCGCTGGACGGCATCAATACAGAAATCAAAAAAGGCGAAGTTGTGGTTGTTATCGGGCCTTCCGGTTCCGGTAAATCCACATTCCTGCGCTGTTTGAACCTGTTGGAAGTGCCTACCGGCGGACATATTTATTTTGACGGTGTGGATATCACAGATGTGAAATCAGATATCAACATCCATCGTCAGAGAATGGGTATGGTGTTCCAGCACTTCAATCTTTTCCCTCATATGACCATTTTGAAAAATATGATCATCGCACCTATGAAATTGCAGGGAAAAAGTGAAGCGGAAGCAACCGAGCTGGCAATGAAGCTGTTGCGTCGTGTTGGTCTGGAAGACAGAGCAAATGCATATCCTTCTCAGCTTTCCGGTGGTCAGAAACAGCGTATTGCTATTGTGCGTGCTCTATGCATGCAGCCGGAAGTGATGCTCTTTGACGAACCTACTTCCGCTCTTGACCCTGAAATGGTTGGTGAAGTTCTGGAAGTTATGAAACAGCTGGCAGAAGAAAACATGACCATGGTAGTGGTTACCCATGAAATGGGCTTTGCCCGTGAAGTGGCAACTCGTGTTATGTTCATGGCTGATGGCCGTCAGGTGGAAGAAGGCACACCAGAAGAAATCTTTACAAATCCCAAAAGCGAACGTTTGCAGACATTCCTTGCGAAAGTTCTGTAATGAAAAACCCCTTTTGTTGTATAAACAAAAGGGTTTTTTGATGTGGAGAATTAAGGCTGTAAACTGAAAGAACCACCGGAAAGCCAGGTGCTGCCACCGGCTTTTTCTTTTTTGTAAGAAGTACTGCTCTCACCGCCGGAAAGAACGGTTCCATCAGTTGTTGTTACAGAGAAGGTAATCAGATAATCTGTACCTTCCTCAAATTTGTTTGTAAAGTCCGCGGAAAATCCCAATCGCTGCAAGTTTTCTACATCTGGTGTGGGTGCCTTAGGTTCATCGGTATGAACATTTTCCAAAGCATCATCCGGGTTGTCCATAAGAGACATGGGAACCGTAAAACATTCACCTGTATTAGCATTTTCCACATTAGCTTCTGCTTTTACGATGTCCTTTGCTTCATAGAAAGAATCTGATGGATATACCAGCAAATATAATGTAGAATTATTTTCTCCCCATTGGCTTTGCGCGTCTATGTTGCTGTATTGGGCTGTGGAAACGCTGCCAAGTTCTTCTTGCCTGGTGACGCCATTGGAAGAAATGGCAATGGAAAGGGTTCCGTCATCAAAGAGCCCTGTTTCCATAGTGGTTTTCCATACACCGTTTTCCAATGTGGCTTTTTGGAACTGCACAGAACCATCTGCTTTTTTTACACGAAATTCAGCTGTTTCTCCGTTTGTAATAGCTTTCGGTGTAGCTTCTGCCAGAAGCACAATGGCACCATTTTCTTTTTTTACAGAAAAATTGGAGTTGGAAAGGAGACTGGACTGTTTCTCTAAAATGTTTTTCATTCGTTGGGTGATACTGGAGGTGTTGACAGAAATGCTGTCCATGACTTGGTTCTGCATATTTTCCATTTGTCGCTCCAGCACTTTTTGCCTGTTGGAAATCTGGAGTAAAAATCCTGTGTTGACTACCAGCAGGCCAGCGCAGATGCCTAAGGCAATATAGGTTTTATTTTTCATATGCTTGCTCCTTTCTGAGTTTATTCTGAGAAAAAGAAACTGCGAAAAAGTTTGGCGTTGGGACAGTCAGGCTGGATGCCGTCGGTTTTGTTTGGCAGAAAGGAAGCCATCTGTGTATCCTCTGTTCCGCAAAGTCCCACTGCTGTATACCGCTCCAGAAAATCTTTGAAAGAATGCCTCAATACACAGAGGTGATATTCAGCGGCATAGAAATCCAGATAAAGAACAGGCGGGTCGAAAGCATCCTGACTGTAATCAAATACCAGAAGATCTCCGCAGGGCACCCAGGTCAGCGGGAGTACATTTTGCAGCTGTGCAGCGGAGGGGTGCTCTGGTTCTGCCAGACAGACACGAATCGACTCCTGACAACTTTCGTTTAATGACGGCAGGTCATCCAGAGAAAGTTCCAGAAAAGCAGAAAATAAACTGTGGATGGCGGGTGGTAATTTTTCTGAAAAATCATCGGAAAAATACGCGGTCAATTTCAGATAGCGTGCATGACAGAGAAAAAATGTCCGCAAACTGTCAGGAAGTCTGCGATTGATTTGTTTTTCCACAGCGGAGATTTCTTCTTCTGTGGCAGGCGGTTCTAACTGAAATAAAGGGGAATCATCTTTATCACAGATTGGCGTATATGCTTCCATCCAGCAGGATATAGTTTTCAAAATTTCTTCATAGTCCATATAGATCCCTCCTTTCTTCCGAAAAAAGCTCTTTTTTTCATCATAAAGAAAAAGGGGGATTTTGTCCAGAAAAAAAGAGCTTTGAGGGTTTCATCAAAGCTGTTTTAAAGGCATCTTCATAAGAAAAAAGAAAGCTGAAATCCTTATCAATTATAGAGGATTCCAGCTTTCTTATTTTATAAGATTTCATTTGATGCGTTTTCTTAAAGGAAAATTGCTTTTTATGTATCTATTATTTCTGTTCTGCTTTTTCACTCTGCAATGCGGTAATAATGTGGTCAATGATCTGGGCGGTCAGTCCCCAGATGGTTTTTCCCTCATAATTATAGAACAGTTCGGGAACCTTGTAATCCCGGAAACCATAGTCTTTGCCGTTTTCAATGCGTTCATAGGGGAAAGGCACAGTCATATCTGCCCGCCAGTACATGTAATGTACTTCCGGCTTCTGTTCCATGAAAAAGGAAATAGGAACTGTAAAGACTTCTGCCACTTCTTCTTTCTGGCAAGTCACATTTTTGTAATGTTCATAGGAAACAAATCCAATGTATGGCTGAATCAGCGCACCATAAACGGTGAGCATGAAGTTGCTTTTGCCTAAGATTTGGATTTGTTCCGCAGGAATGCCGATTTCTTCCTCTGTTTCCCGCAGAGCTGTCTGTTTCAGATTTTCGCCTTTTTCCTGATGACCGCCGGGAAAGCAGATGTCACCGGGCTGGCGCACATGAGCAGCACGTTTTGTCAGAACAAAATGGAGTTCGTTGTTTTTTTCTGTCAGCAGAGCCATGATGCCGAATTTTTTCAGTTTTAGTATGGGCTGCGGTTCCTTTGCGCCAAAAGTCTGGCGAAAGTCCGCAGTAGTGGGTTTTTCTGCCAAAACAATCAGTCCTTTCTCAGCTTGATATAGGAAGCGGCGCGTTTTCGCCGGTTTTCTTCGATTTCCGCATAATGTTTTCGGGTGGTGTTAACATCCGCATGCCCCAATGTATCAGCTACCAGATAAATATCGCCTGTTTCCTGATAAAGATTGGTGCCGTAAGTACTCCGCAGTTTATGTGGCGTGATGTTTTTTGCCGTAACACCATGGGCGTATTTTTTCACCAGATTCTGCACAGCACGAACGGAGATGCGTTTGCCTTGAGAAGAAAGAAAAAGGGCGTCATCATTTTCGTCTTTGGTGACTACCTGATTCCGTTCTTCCAGATAATCGGAAAGGGCTTCTGCCACTTCTTCTCCGAAATACAGCATCACTTCATTGCCGCCTTTGCGCAGGACTTTTACAGCATAATTCTGAAAATCCAGATCTTTCCGATTGATACCAACACATTCTGATACACGCATACCGGTGCCCAAGAGCAATGTGATCAGTGCCAAATCTCGTTTCTTGGTTTTCTCATGGCGGGCTTTCTGGCGGTCTGTCAGATTATTACCGCTTTCCACCGCATCCAGCAGGTTTGCCATTTCGTTTACATCCAAGCGGGTGATTTTCTTTTCGTGGATTTTTGGAGTATCCACAATGGTGGCGGGATTGGCTTTGATCTTTCCTTTTTTATAGAAATATTTATACATGGAACGAACGGAAGCCAGTTTTCTTGCCTTGCCTTTTTCGTCATTATGGTGGGCTGTCTGCTGTTGAGGTTGGTTCTGGTCAGGGGCAATATAATAGGAAAGATATTCCAGATAACATTCAATATCTTCTGAAGTGATCTGATCCAGGGCATCCACTTCCAGATGACGGGTTTCCATACCGCCCAGTTTATCATGTTCTTCATAAAGATAGCGGAAGAACACACGCAGGTCATAGGCATAGGCTAGTCTGGTTTTTGTGGAAGTGGTCTGAGCAATACCGCGGAAAAACTCCCGCAAGAATGGCGGCAGGTCTGCTTGTACTTCTCGCAGCAGTTCCGTTTCTTTGATCTTCAGTTCTTCATGGTAAACAGACATCTTAGATCTCTCCGTTCCAACCCTTGATTTGTGAGCGCTTGATGGCGCCAAATACTTTTTCCTGTAAGTTATCATAGTCCTTGGACAGCTCTGCCAGTAATTCTTTTGTTTCCTGACGTTTGGTGTTGCCGTCTGCCAGACAGGGGTTTTTTACGATATCAATGCCGCTTTTTGTCACAAAAGAACGACATTCCCATTCGGGCACATACATGAGTGGACGAATGGAATAGAGTTTGCTTCGATCCAGATAGCTTACGGGGGCGAAGCAGTTGATGCGTCCTTCGTAGAACAAGGACATGAAGAATGTTTCCACTACGTCGTCTTTGTTGTGACCCAATGCTACTTTATTGCAGCCCAGTTCCTCCGCTTTGGTGTTTAAAGCGCCTTTACGCATTTTAGCGCAGAGGGAACAGGGATTTTTTTCTTTTCTTTCTTCAAAAATAATCTGTCCGATATCCGTGTTGACAACGGTATAAGGCACACCGATGCTGTCACAAAGTGCTTGAATGTCATCATAAACAGCTCCGGGCAGTCCCAGAGAAACGGTGATGGCTTCCAGTTCAAAATGTTTGGGATAAAAACGCTGCAAATGTTTCAGCGCAATGAGCAGACAGATGCTGTCTTTCCCCCCGGAAACGCCAACAGCGATTTTGTCGCCTTCCTCGATCATGTGGTAATCGTCCACAGCACGGCGGACATAACTCAGTAATTTTTGTAATTTCATAAATGCTTGTTCCTCCTCATTTCATGGTATCCATTATAGCGAATTTTTGCGAAAAATCAAAGGAATACTGTTCATTTTTTTGGAAAAGGGATATAATGAAAGCAATATAGATTTCGAAAAGTATCATGGGAGGAACTGTATGAAAAAGTCAATGACCGTTCTGCTGGCAGCGGCGGTAGCGATGTTCGCGGGATGCGGACAGGAAGAAACGGCAGAGAGGCAGCCGGAAGTGATCGTGGAAAAAACAGCGGAAGAATTGAAAGATGATACCATATCTGAAGCCATAGAGCATATGACTGTTGAAGAAAAAGTTGGTCAGATGATCATGATGGACTTCCGAAAAAATCCTGACGACAGCGGCATGACTGTTCTTTCGGAAGATGTGGCGCAGAAGATTGCGGACTACCATTTGGGCGGGGTCATTTTGTTTGCGGAAAATCTGGATACGGCAGAGCAGACCAAAGAACTTGTAGCAGATATGCAGAAAGCGGCGGACATGCCTTTGCTCATTGGCATTGATGAAGAAGGAGGCATGGTTTCCAGATTGGATAAAAGTCAGATTCCTCATACATCCATTCCCAATGCGAAGGATATGAACGGAGATACAGCACAGGCAGAAGCCGCTGGCAAAGAAATCGGCAGCGTTCTTTCGGAGTTGGGAATCAATGTGGATTTTGCACCCATTGCGGATATTCATACCAATCCGGAAAACACAGTCATTGGTGATCGTGCTTACGGCACAGATGCCCAGACAGTATCAGATATGGCAGCAGCCTTTACAAAAGGACTGGAAAGCGAAGGTGTCAGCGCAACCGCAAAACATTTCCCGGGACATGGTGATACGGGAACCGATTCCCATGACGGTATGGCTGTTTCAGAGCATGACTTGCAGCGGTTGCAGGAAGTGGAATTTGTGCCTTTTCGCCGTTTGGCAGAGGAAGGCATTGATTTGATGATGGTGGGACATATCACCATGCCTAATGTGACAGATGATGGTCTGCCGGCAAGCCTTTCCAAAGAAGCCATTGATTCACTGCGAGAAGAATTGGACTATGAAGGCATCGTCATCACTGATGCCATGAATATGGGCGCCATTGTGGAATATTATCCTGACGGCGAAGCAGCGGTGAAAGCTGTGGAGGCAGGCGTGGATATTGTATTGATGCCTGCGGATTTGGATGATGCTTATAATAGTCTGTGTGAAGCGGTGCAGACAGGGGAAATTTCAGAAAATCGTTTGGACGAGAGTGTGGAAAGAATCCTGTCGCTGAAGTATGATAAGGGAATGTTGGTTCCCTAAATGCAAAGTATTGAAAAAACAACAAAAAATTGGTATAATATTTTTTAATCTTTTTTAGAAATCCGAAGAAAAACGGGGAGTTAAAACATATGAATGAGGAAGAAAGAGGGGTGACAGGTATGGCTGTTGAAGATCAACTGTATCAGGAACTGGTGGAAAAAATCAAAACGTACCATCCTGCAAAAGACTTTGATATGCTGGAAAAAGCATACAATCTGGCAAGAGAAGCCCATAAGGATCAAAAGCGTAAATCCGGCGAGCCATATATCATTCATCCTTTGAAAGTTGCGTATATTCTGGCTGAACTGGAATTGGACATGGAATCCATCGTTGCGGGGATTCTCCATGACACCATTGAGGATACGCCTTATACCTATGAAGATATTTCACGTATTTTCAGTGAGGAAATCGCCGTTTTGGTTGACGGTGTTACAAAATTGGGTAAGTTGTCTTACTCCACAAAAGAAGAAATTCAGGCAGAAAACTATCGTAAGATGTTTTTGGCAATGGCAAAGGATATCCGTGTTATTTTGATCAAACTGGCCGACCGTCTGCATAACATGCGGACACTGAACTATATGACGCCGGAAAAACAGCGGGAAAAAGCACAGGAAACCATGGATATCTATGCGCCTCTGGCACATCGTCTGGGTATTTCAAAGATCAAATCGGAAATGGAGGATCTGTGCTTTAAGTATCTGAATCCCGAAGCCTATTTTGATCTGGCTGCAAAGATTGAAAAGAAACGTATTGAACGTGAAACATTCGTTGCGGACATTGTCAAAGAAGTTCGTGAAAAAATGGAAGAAGCGGGCATCAAAGGCAAGATCGAAGGCCGCAGCAAACACTTTTTCAGTATTTATAAAAAGATGGTCAACCAGAAGAAAACACTGGATCAGATTTATGACCTGTTTGCCGTTCGTGCTATCGTAGATTCCGTTCGTGACTGTTACGCAGTGCTGGGTATCGTCCATACCATGTATAAACCTATGCCGGGACGATTCAAGGACTATATCGCTATGCCCAAGCCCAACATGTATCAGTCTCTGCATAATACGCTGATTGGCCCTTCTGGAGAACCTTTCGAAATCCAGATTCGTACATGGGAAATGCATCGTACCAGTGAATATGGTATCGCAGCCCATTGGAAATACAAAGAAGGCAAATCTGGCGAAAAAGGTACCAAAAAAGAAGAAGCAAAACTGGCATGGCTCAGACAGATTCTGGAATGGCAGAAAGACATGTCCGATAACAAAGAATATCTGGATACCATCAAGTTGGATCTGAATATCTTTACCGACCAGGTGTACGCCTTTACACCACAGGGGGAAGTTATCCAGCTGCCGAAAGGATCTACACCCATTGACTTTGCTTATATGATCCACTCCGCGGTGGGCAATAAGATGGTAGGCGCAAGAGTCAATAACCGTATGGTAACCATTGACTATAAGATTCAGAACGGGGACATCGTAGAGATCATGACATCTCAGAACTCCAAAGGCCCCAGCCGTGACTGGCTGACATTGGTCAAGAGTTCACAAGCCCGTACCAAGATTAAGCAGTGGTTTAAAAAGGAAGAAAAAGAAGAAAATATCATCCGCGGTCGTGAATTGATTCTGGCGGATATGAAGAAAAAAGGCTTGCAGCCGACAGACCTGCTCCGCCCTGAATGGCAGGAACTCGTCATCAATAAATACGACTTCAAGGATTGGAACGCTGTCCTTGCAGCCATCGGATATGGCGGTCTGAAAGAAGGTCAGGTCGTTAACCGACTGAAAGACGAATATTTGAAAGAAAAACGGAAACAGCAGACAGCTGAGGATATTCTCAATGACTTTGAGAAAACTGTCAGCCAGAAACCGTTGAAACATAAGAGCAAGAGCGGCATTGTGGTAGAAGGCGTCGGTGACGTTGCTGTACGTTTCTCCAAGTGTTGCAGTCCTGTTCCCGGAGACGAGATCATTGGTTTTGTTACCCGTGGACGTGGGGTTACCATCCATCGTACAGATTGTATCAATATTCTGAACCTGAGCAACGAAGAACGGGGCAGATTGATTGATGCGGAATGGGATACGCAGTATACCCATGGGGAAGTGGATGCTTCCTATCTGGCAGAAATTCGTGTCATTGCCAACGACCGCACCGGTCTGCTGCTGGAAATCAGCCGTCATCTGGCAGACGAGGATATTTCTGTCAAAGGCTTCAATATCCGTACTACAAAGGATATGACAGCTATTTTCAACATTACTATGGAAATCAGAACAAAAGATCAGCTGGAACGTGTCAATAAACGTCTGAAAGGCATCAAAGGCATCATTGATATTGAACGTGTCAGCGGCTAAATAATAGGAGGATTAACATGCGCGCAGTATTGCAGAGAGTTTCACAGGCAAGTGTAACTGTTGACGGTCAGGTCATCGGTGAAATCGGAAAAGGTGTTATGGTGTTGTTCGGCATGCTGGGAACAGACGACGACAAGACCATCGAATATATGCTGGATAAGGTTGTAAACCTACGTATTTTTGAAGACGAAAACGGCAAAATGAACCTGTCCTTGCTGGATATTGACGGGGAACTGCTCATCGTACCTAACTTCACACTTTACGGTGATGCAAGAAAAGGCAGACGTCCCGGTTACTCCGGCGGTGCGGCTCCTGATGTGGCAACCGTGCTGTTCGATAAGCTTTGCGCAAAAGCAAAGTCCATGCCCATCAAAAAAGTGGCAACCGGTCAGTTCCAGGCAGATATGAAAGTGGCACTCATCAACGATGGCCCTGTAACACTGCTGCTGGATAGTGAAAAATTGTTCTAAAAAAGGATTTTGGATATGATATATTATCGTTTGCGGGGACATGAGCTGCAAAATGACGTGCAGACCATGGTACAGGTGTTTTACCCCAACTTGCATTATTATCGGACAGAGGAAATCTCTGCCGAAGAAACAACAGTAGAAAGTTCCGTGGAAAAAGGCATTGCTTCGGCAATGCTTTATCGGCGTGGAGCGCAGGTTTCCGCATGGTCTGTGCCTTATATGGAACCTTTGACAGAAAAAGAAAAAAAACGTCTGGTGAAGCTGACCATTTTCGCTCTGTTAAGCAGAGAAACAGGTATGTATCCCAGATGGGGGCTTTTAACAGGGGTTCGTCCTGCAAAAATCGTTAATACCCTTCTTTCTGAAGGCAAAAGTGATGAAGAATGTCTGCGTTATCTAACAGAAAAGTATCTGGTGGCGCAGCATAAAGCGGAATTGACTTTGAAGGTGGCAAAAGCGGAGCGCAGACTTTTGGCAGGCAATGAAAAAACAGACATCAGCCTGTATATCGGCATTCCATTCTGTCCAACTCGCTGTTTATACTGTTCCTTTACGGCTTATCCCCTGAAGCAGTATGAAAAAAGAGTGGACGAGTATCTGGATGCCATGTTCAAAGAAATGGAATATCTGGCAGAATACGCCCAGAACTTCCATTTGAAAAATATCTACATCGGCGGCGGCACACCTACCTCTTTGACAGAGGAACAGCTGGAACGTCTGCTGCAAAAGGTACAGGAACTGTTTGCACCCACAGAAGATATGGAATATACTGTGGAAGCGGGTCGTCCTGATACTATCACGAAGGAAAAACTGCGGCTCATGAAAGTTTATGGTGTCAACCGTATTTCTATCAATCCTCAGACTATGAACGAGGAAACTCTTAAACGCATCGGCAGACGCCATACGGTGGAGGACATCCGTCGGGTATTCTGGGAAGCCAGAGAAGTGGGACATGATAATATCAATATGGACTTGATTCTGGGGCTGCCCGAGGAAACACCGGAAGATGTACGTCAGACTATGGAAGAAATCATGGCGCTGGAACCGGATAACGTGACTGTTCACACACTGGCGGTAAAACGTGCATCCCGCTTGAAAGAGCAGTTTGACCTGTATACCATGACCACAGCGGAAGTGCTGGAGGAAATGCTGGAAATCGCAGCGGATTATGCGGAAAGAATGGGACTGGAACCTTATTATATGTATCGCCAGAAAAATATGGTAGGGAACTTTGAAAATGTGGGATATTGTAAACCCGGAAAAGAAGGGGTTTACAATATTCAGATCATGGAAGAAAAACAGACCATTCTCGCGGCAGGAGCAGGGGCAAGTACAAAGACCGTAGACCCTGCCACAGACCGCATCGAACGTGTATTTAATGTAAAGAGCATTGAGGATTATATCGGCAGAATTGATGAAATGATAGAAAGAAAGCGGCAGGGATTGCCGCAGGGAGGTAAATTATGATTCAGTTGGTAAAAGGTACAAAGGATATTTATGGGGCAGAGGTAAAAGCATGGCAGCGCATCGAAGGCAAAATGCGTAATCTCTGCGAAACATTCGGCATTGGAGAAATCAGAACACCTGCCTTTGAATTTACAGAACTTTTTGTCAGAGGTGTAGGGGAAACAACCGACATCGTACAGAAAGAAATGTATACCTTTACAGACGACGGTGACAGAAGCCTGACACTGCGTCCCGAAGGTACATCAGGTGCCGTTCGTGCGTATATCGAACATGGTATGCACAACAACGCACAGCCCACAAAGCTGTATTACATTTCCCCGACCTTCCGTTGTGAAAACACACAGGCAGGCAGACAGCGTCAGTTCCACCAGTTTGGTGTGGAAATGCTGGGTTCTTACAGCGCGGCACAGGATGCGGAAGCTATTTCCGTTGCGGCAGCACTGCTGGAAGAAATGGGCATCCACGGCGTACAGCTGCGTATGAACAGCTTGGGTTGTCCTGAATGCCGCAGCAGATACAACAAACAGCTGCGCGAATTCATCGGCAACAATCTGGACAAGCTGTGCCCTACCTGTAAAGAACGTTTTGAAAAGAACCCTCTGCGTGTTCTGGACTGTAAGGAAGAAAGCTGTCAGGCAGTTATCGCAAATGCGCCTTCCGTACTGGATTGTCTGGATGAAGAATGTACTGCGCACTTCCAGAAAGTACAGGATATCCTGACAGAAATGGGTATCGAATTTGTCATTGACTCCAAAATCGTTCGTGGTCTGGACTACTATACAAGAACTGTATTTGAATTTGTATCCGATGGTCTGACTGTTTGTGGCGGCGGTCGTTACGACAATCTGGTAGAAGAATGCGGCGGCAAACCCACAGGTGCTGTTGGTTTCGGTCTGGGTATCGAAAGACTGATGATGATTCTGGAAAAACAGAATGGCCCCATCGAAGAAGTACCTGAACGTGACGTTTACATCGGTTCTATGGGTGAAAAAGGCTTGATCAAAGCCCAGGGTATCACACTGGCTCTGCGGAAAGCAGGCGTGCGCGCAGAATGCGATACAGTAGAACGCAGCGTAAAAGCACAGATGAAATACGCAAATAAAATCGGTGCGAAATACTCCGTAATCATCGGGGATTCCGAACTGGAAAACAACAGCGTGGAACTGAAGGAAATGGAAACAGGTGAAAAAGAAACCGTTGTTCTTTCCGAGCTGGCAGAAGTACTGAAAGCAAAATTGAAATAAGAAGAAAAAGGGACAGAAAAAGCAACTTCCCTTTAAGAAAACATTAATTTTCCTTTTTCTTGATTTTTTAAGGGGAATTGCGATGGCTGTCTTCAGAAGAAAACATAACAAATAAAATCTTAATAAAATAAGAAAGCCAAATCCTTTATAATGATAAGGATTTTGGCTTTCTTTGTTTTCTTATGAAGATGCCCCTAAAATTCTGTCCCTTTGTTTTTTATCTGAGAAAAGAAATGACGATTCCTATCTCTTGTGGTATGATGTAGGAAAGACAAGTGTACATGAAGAAAGGAGGTTGTCATGCTTGAGCGCATCCCAGGTGGGGATGAAATGAAAAATTTGTTGGGAGAATCCCTGTACGATGTTTGGACGCAGTTAACCGCTTGCATTGATGAAAAATATGACATGGAGCGTACATGGAATAAAGGCGGCAAGGCATGGAAATATGAGTACAAATATCGTCGGGGCGGCAAGACGCTGTGCGCTTTATATGCACGAGAAAACTGTGTGGGCTTTATGGTTATCCTCGGAAAAGAGGAGCGAGCAAAGTTTGAAGCGGACAAAGATGCCTTTGCCAAAGAGATGCAGCAGATTTATGAAGAATCACAGACCTATCATGATGGAAAATGGCTGATGTTTGAGCCAAAGGATCAGGTGTTGTTTGATGATTTCATGAAATTGCTGCGGATCAAAAGAAAGCCCAACAAAAAGTAATTTGTTCCCGCAAATGATGAAAATGGATATGGAAAAAAGCAGAAATACAATCTTTTTTCTCAGAAAAACAATGTTTCGGCAAAAGAAAAGCAGGATTGTGGCAAAAGTCCTTGCCACAATACCCATTCTGGTATTATAATTTTAATGTAGGATATTTTATTCCTAAAAAAGAGAAAGAGGTGTTTTAAAAATGGCATTGGTAACAACAAAGGAAATGTTTGAAAAGGCATTCCAGGGCGGTTACGCGATTGGTGCGTTCAACATCAACAATATGGAAATCGTACAGGGCGTTGTGGCTGCCGCAAAAGCACAGAACTCCGCAGTTATCCTGCAGGTATCTAAAAGTGCGCTGAAATATGCTCACCCGAAATATCTGAAAGCTATGGTTGACGCGGCTGTGGAAGAAACAGATCTGGACATTGCGCTGCATCTGGATCATGGTCCCGATCTGGAAACATGTAAAGAATGCATCGAATGCGGTTTCACATCCGTTATGTTCGACGGTTCTCATTATGACTACGAAGAAAACGTAGCAAAAACAAAAGAAGTAGTAGAATATGCGCATGCAAGGGGCGTAGTGGTTGAAGCGGAATTGGGCAAACTTGCAGGCGTGGAAGACGATGTAAAAGTAGACGCTGCCAACGCTACTTACACAGACCCTGACCAGGCTGTTGACTTCGTAAAACGCACAGGCGTTGACTCTCTGGCAATTGCCATTGGTACAAGCCATGGTGCATACAAATTCAAAGGTGAAGCAAAACTGGACTTCGACCGTCTGGAAACCATCACAAAGAAATTGGAAGATGCCGGCTTCCATAATTTTCCCATTGTACTGCATGGTGCTTCTTCTGTTGACCAGAGATGCGTTGCAATGTGCAATGAATTTGGTGGTAAAATCGACGGTGCAAAAGGTATCCCTGCGGAAATGCTGCGTAAAGCATCTTCCATGGCTGTTTGCAAAATCAACATGGACACAGACCTTCGTCTGGCTATGACAGCTGCAATCCGTAAATCCTTTGGCGAAAATCCCGCTGCTTTCGACCCTCGTGGCTACCTGGGTGACGCAAGAAACCTGATTCAGGAACTGGTAGAAGACAAGATCAAAAACGTAATCGGTTCCGTAGATTCCATGAAATAAGAAATATCAGAATCATGATATTTAACTAAAATAGAAAGAGCAATATCTGTTTGAATATGCAGATGTTGCTCTTTTTTTGTACGGGAAAAGATACATATTCTTGCAATGCCATTGTGGATGGGATAAAATAGAAACAGAATGTTTGGTTATTTAAGGAGAGATTCTTATGTATGAACTGGTTCAGGTGGCAGAAAACACCTATTATATCAATAGCCTGTCTAAAATGGGCGTATACCGTGTCAGTGATGATGATGTATGGCTCATTGACAGCGGCAATGACAAAGACGCAGGCAGAAAAGTGCAGAAAATTCTGGAAGCACAAGGTTGGAAACTGACAGCCATCATCAATACCCATTCCAATGCTGACCATATTGGCGGTAACACGCTGCTGCAAAATCGTCTGAATTGTGCCGTTTACAGCACACCTATGGAAAACGCTGTCATTGAAGCACCTATTCTGGAACCTTCTTTCCTCTATGGCGGATATCCCTTCAAAAAACTGCGGAATAAATTTTTGATGGCAACACCATCCAAAGCCCAGGATATTGCCGAAGCGAAACTGCCGGAAGGCATGGAGATTATTCCGCTGGGCGGTCATTTCTGGCAGATGATTGGTGTGAAAACGCCGGATAATGTATACTTCCTGGCAGACTGTCTATTTGGAGAAAATATCGTGGCAAAATACCATGTGAACTTCGTGTATGACTTGCAGGCATTTTTGGATACACTGGACTTTGTGGAACAGTTCCAGGGAAAACTCTGTATTCCTGCCCATGCCGAACCGACAGAGGATATTGTGTCACTGGTAAAAGTGAACCGTGACAAGTCTTTGGAAATCCTGGATAAGCTGCTGGAAATCTGCAAGACACCGAAAAACTTTGAATTGGTATTGAAAGAAGTCTTTGAGGCCTTTGATCTGACCATGGATTATGGACAGTATGTGCTTGTGGGCAGCACCATCCGTTCCTATTTATCCTACTTGCTGGATAAAGGGCAAATGGAGGCTTATGTGGAAGATAATCTGCTTCTTTGGAAGACCGCAGAAACTGTATAATTTGCTGAAAAAGTTTGTGACATTTTTTGTTATATTCTGTATACAGATTTCCTGTTTTTTGTTGACATGCTCATAGATTGGCTTTATTATATTGCATAGACCATTGAAACGGCACTGCTTCGGCAGTGCCTTGGTTTTCTATTAGGAGAAAAAATGAAAACGGCACAAAGGAGGAAAAACGAAAATGAGCACGACTGCGGTTCAGCCCAAAGAAAACAAAATGGGAACCATGCCCATCAATAAGCTGCTTTTGAACATGTCTTTGCCAATGATGATTGCCATGCTGATTCAGGCGCTGTATAACATCATTGATAGTATGTTCGTAGCACAGATCAGTGAAAATGCCCTTTCTGCGGTTTCACTGGCGTTCCCCATGCAGAACTTTATGATTGCTGTGGGTACAGGGACGGGCGTTGGTGTCAATGCGCTGCTTTCCAAGAGCCTGGGCGCAAAGCGTATCAAAATTGCAAACAAAACAGCAAATGTCAGCATGTTTCTGGTATTTATGAACTGGATTCTGTTTATCCTGATTGGTCTGTTTGTGGCAAAACCCTTTTTGATGGGTCAGACCAAAGTGGCGGAAATCGTTGATTACGGCAATATCTATCTGCGAATCTGCTGTGTGGCGTCTCTGGGTATTTATGCGGAAATCGCACTGGAAAGACTGCTCCAGGCAACAGGACGTACTTTCTACACCATGATTACACAGGCAACAGGTGCCATTGTGAATATCATTCTTGACCCCATTCTGATTTTTGGTATGTTTGGTATGCCGAAAATGGGCGTTGCAGGTGCGGCATTGGCTACCGTTATCGGTCAGTTTATTGCGGCAGGGCTTGCACTGTTTTTCAATTTAAGAGTGAACCATGATATCAAATTTGATTGGAAAAACATGCTGCCTACAAAATTTGTGCTTTTCCATATCTACAAAGTAGCGGTGCCTTCCATTCTGATGGTTTCCATCGGTTCCGTCATGATGTTCTGCATGAACCGTATTCTGGAAGTGTTCACCACAACAGCCATTGCGGTATTTGGCGTATATTTCAAATTGCAGAGTTTTATCTTTATGCCGATTTTCGGTATGAATAATGGTATGGTACCTATCATTGCCTATAACTATGGCGCACGGCATCGTGATCGTATCATTGGTACCATCAAACTGGCAGTTATGTACGCAGTTGCCATGATGCTCATTGGTTTTGCGGTATTCCAGATCATTCCTGATAAACTGCTGCTGATGTTCAACGCATCTGATAATATGCTTGCCATTGGTGTTCCCGCATTGCGTCTGATTTCCATCAGCTTCCTGCTGGCTGGTTTCAACATCATTTGTTCTTCTGTATTCCAGGCAATGGGCAATGGTGTTTTCAGTCTGATTGTTTCTGTGATCCGTCAGCTGGTGGTATTGGTGCCGGTGGCTTTCCTGATTTCCAAGATGGGCGTGCTGGATCGTATCTGGTGGTCTTTCCCTATTGCGGAAGTAGTGGCAGCGGCAATCTGTGTTTTCTTCCTGCGGAAGATTTTGAAAATGCTGAATTTTTAAGGGAAAATAGAAAGATGGTTTGTCCTTTCAAGGCAGCCGTCTTTTTTGTTTTGTTGCGAAAGATGCCTCTTGTGTGGTACACTGAATTTATCAAAAAAGCAGGAGGTTACCAATGATTATATATATCTGTCTGATGGTAGTGATGGCATATCTGGCGTTTCGATGGGGAAAGGAAACAAAGGCAGGCACCTGTCATATGATGAAAGAGTATACAGAGAAAAAAGAAATGGCAGAGCAGGTTGGAAATTTGCTGCAATTTGTGGGAAAATGTGCCTATACCAGTGGTGGACTTATGGCAGTCTGCTTTTTCTGGAGAATGAAAACAGGGGATTTTCCAAGAGTATTGGCTGCGGTTTCTATTTTGTTTTACAGCGTTGGTTTTATCCGTGCCATGCTGATCCTGCAAAAAATACAGAAGGAAGAGAGGGAAAGAAATTGAAATATTTTGGTATCATGCTGTCTGTATTTGGTCTGGATACAGCCACAAAAATTTGGGCAAGAAAAAAGCTGCCTTTGGGTGGAAAAACAGAAATCATCAAAAATAAATTTTATTTTCGGCGCATAAAAAACAATGGGATGGCATATAATACCCTTGAGCGAAATCCCAAAGCGGTGTTATATCTGACAGGCGGATTGATCGGTTGGTGCTTTGCAGCTTTCTGCATGATGCTGACAAAACAGGAGGAGAAAAAGCATTTGTTATTGCCTCTTTCCCTCATGATAGGCGGTGCATTGGGTAACTTCTGGGATCGCATTCGCCGTGGCGGCGTGACGGATTTTCTCTATATCAAGTGGAAAAAAGCCCCTATTTTCAACCTGGCAGACGTTGCTATCGTAAGCGGTGGAGTCTGGGGATTGCTTGCCTCTTTATGGAAAAGATAACAAGGAAATGGTTTTATTTTTAAAAAAACTATGGTATTTGTATAGATTAGGGGTTGAAGAATGTCGACAAACGTAGTATAATACACTCAGGAAACATCCTGAGATGCTCGATAGCCCATCGTTATTGAACCTACATGACTGAAAAGGGATTCCTATAAGCTGAAGTGATGTCAGGCCTCAAGATAATTCCCTTTGGGCGGAGGAAGGCTGAGACTTTAGCTGCGGTTGCCCACCTGGCTTAGGCTAGGTGTCAAGAGATGGGAACGGCATTTCGGGATCTCCGTGCGTATGAGAACAGGTATATGGATATTGCATAATATTCATATACCTGTTTTTTCGTGCATAAAAAAAGAGGTTCTATTTTCCGGTGCATGTCCGTATACTGTTATAAAGTTTAACAGGGAGTGTGAGGACGTACATGAAACGGATTTGTTTTTTCCTTTTGATACTGACAAGCCTGTTTTGGACAGGCTGTGGAAATGCAGTAACGGGAGAAATGGCAGAAGCAGGGCGTATTGGCGATGATTTATCCATTAGCCGTGCTATGGCAGCTAAGACCATGGCATTGACTTTTTACACCAAAGAGGAATTGGAAGGGCTGGAACAGGTGGCAGATTTTCCGGATGTGCCGCAAACAGACCCATTTTATCCCTACATCAACGGGGCAGTGAAACTGGGTCTATTATCCGGCGATGAGGATGGTAATTTTTACCCGGAAAAAGATTTGACACTGATACAGGCGCAGGCGTTGCTGGATCGACTGGCACCGGATTATGACAGCCGTATGGTATTGGATGAAAGCAACCAGAATATGCCGGTAGCTTACAGTCTATGGATACAATTATTGCAGACTGCCTTGGAGGCAAGAGAAGAAGAACTTTCCTCCTATGGTATCACAGAAGAAACCCGTGTGCTTTTGACAGCGGAAGAAAGCGGTGGAATGTTTGATAATGGGTATTATGGAGGGGCTGGATTAGATCTGAAGCCTTATAAAAATACGGCTTTGCGGTATTGGGCAAAAGATGGGGAAATTCTGGCGTTGCTGGAAGTCACCGACACTACCCCTACCATTGAGAATATCTATTGTACTGCTTCCGGCGGAACCATCCGCATGGAAACAGGTGCAGGCAGTGTGACACGGCCTTATACAGGACAGGCATTGGACGGTATTTGCGATATAACCCTTTCAGAAGGCAAGGCAACAGAAGCGGTGCAGGCGGCAGAGCTGGGGCTTTGTACGGTAAAACGAGTCAATGGACAGGAGATTTATCTGGCAGAACAAGGTCTTCTCTCCTGGGCGGATGATTTTCGTATTTATGATGCGACAGGCACAGAATGGACGAGCCAAAAAGTATCGAAATTGATTTGTGGCACAGAGGGAGCAAATTACTATCTCAAAGATGGAAAAGTGGCAGGGGCCATCATTACCCAAACAGTACAGCCGGATCATATCCGTGTGCTCATAGGCGGAGCAGGGCAGACAAAAGTGACCATATCCTCAGAAGGGAGATTTACCCTGAAAAGCAGTGAAGCGGAAAAAGCATTTTCCAATGGAGAACAGGCTGTGATGACTGCTGACTTGTCTTGGTTTGACAGCGGCATTGTGGAGGCGGCTCCAACGGGGGATAATCCCTTATCTGTAACATTTTCTGATGGTACAAAACGTCAATATTTTGGCACAGTGGAACTGGAACGACGGCAGGATGGTATTTCTGTCATCAATGAATTGCCTCTGGAAACCTATCTGCGGGGTGTCGTTCCTCATGAAATGCCTGTGGATTTCGGAGAAACAGCGCTACAAGCCCAAGCAATCACTGCCCGCAGTTATGCCTATAACCAGTTTTATGCCAACAGCTATTGCGGGTATGGCGCTCATTTGGCAGATACCGTAGCCAGTCAGGTTTATCTGGGGGCGGATACAGCGGAACTGTCTGATGCGGCAATTAAGGCAACAGAGGGAAAATGCCTGACAGCAGGCAATGAAGTGGTAACCACTTATTTTTATTCTACTTCTTGCGGGTATGGAGCGGATGCAAAAGAAGTATGGTCGGCAAACGGCACATTCACAGAAGAAAGCAAACCATATCTAACGGGCGGAACCCATGGGATTTCTACGGAAAACCCAGATACAGAAGAAGAATGGCTGGCGTTTTGGCAGGATTGGGAGATTGAAGGGTATGACGATGCGTCCCCTTGGTATCGGTGGAAAACATATTTTGGCGCGGGACAATTGACGGAAATCACCGGTGCCAAACTGAAAGAAGCCGCAAAATCCCATCCAGCCCATGTGGAAGTTTTGCAGGAAGATGGCAGTTGGAAGGCACAGACACCAGAAGATTTGGGACGGCTTACAGGAATTTCTGTGGCAAAGCGGGGAGAAAGCGGCGTTATGGAAGTACTGCGGCTGGACTACGAAAAAGGTTCTGTGCAGGTGAAAACAGAATATACCATCCGACAGGTACTTTCCCCTACCAAAATGACCATTGGCGATCCTATTTATTTGCAGAGGAAAGACGGAGAATCTTTGACGGGAAATACCATACTTCCCAGTGGATTTTTTGCCGTAAAAGAAATGAAAAATGCGGAAGGAAAATTGACAGGTGTTGCCCTTTATGGCGGCGGAAACGGCCATGGTGTGGGCATGAGCCAGTATGGCGCGAAAGGTATGGCAGAGGAAGGAAAAACGGCAGAAGAAATTCTGGAACATTATTATACAGGAACAACAGTACAGCAAGTCATTGCATAAAAAAACAGCATGCGGGAATCATTCCTGCATGCTGTTTTTTTAGATTTCAATGTGATTTTTTTCTTTGTATTCCTCCGCCATATCAGCTAAAGAAATATTGTCCACAACATCGTCCAGCGCTTCTTTCATTTTCTTCCAGATGGAAAGAGAAACGCAGGTGTCGGAATTAGGGCACATGGGGTTGTCCACACAATCTACGGGAGAAAGGGAACCTTCCAGGATTCTCAGGACTTCTCCGATCGTGATATCTTTGGGTTCTCGTGTGAGAATGTAACCTCCCTGAGCACCGCGGTAACTTTTTACCAGACCGGATTTTGTCAGTGGATTGATGATCTGTTCCAGATATTTTTCGGAAATATCCTGCTCTCTGGCGATGGATTTCAAAGCCAGTGTGCCTTTGTCGTAATGGAGAGCCAGACTTAACATCAGGCGTATGCCATAGCGGCCTTTTGTAGATATTTTCATAAAAATACTCCTTACTAAAACGGGTTTTTATTCTTCTTCCCAGCCTTTGCAGATGTCAACCCAAGCTTCGCATTTGCCGTAATGGAAAAGTTCGTCGCAAGTCAGTTCAACTGCGGAGTTGCTGCTGCCGGCAGCTGGGAATACGGTATCAAACCGCTTCATGGAAACATCGGCAAATGCGCGGGTGCCTTCCGGCAGTGCGAAAGGACAAACGCCGCCTACGGCATGTCCAGTAGCTTCCAGTGTTTCTTCGGGAGAAAGCATTTTTGCCTTCAGACCGAAAGTATCTTTGAATTTGCGGTTATCGATTTTTGCGTCCCCTGCAACGGAAATGACGATAGGTCCTTCCTTAGACATGAGGCAAAGTGTTTTGGAAATCCGGGCGGGAATGACGCCTGCTGCCTCTGCTGCCAGATCAACTGTTGCGCTGGAGGTAGCAAATTCCAACACTTCCTTGGGACAGTTCATATCTTTCAGATAAGCTTTCACTTTTTCAATAGACATGGTTGCATACATCTCCTCTTTGGGATATTCAGATTTACTTATACGCAATAGCATAGCAGAAAAGTAGTCTTTATGCAAGATAAAGTGCATGAGAATTTAAAAAAAGTGTTGACAGATAAAAAAAGGTAGCGTTACAATGGGCAAAAGATCACAGACGACGGACAGGAGTTTTCAACATGCAGAAATTTACATTCGCAGGAAAACTGCATATGGATATGATGATGAGCATGGGCATGATGATGTGCATGCTTTTTGTGATGTTCATATGTTACTTGCAATCGTTCTGAGATGCTTTGAAACAAATCTGATTTTTACAAACGGCTCGGAGGATGCGAGCCGTTTTTTTATTGCTTCACGGCTTGTACTCCGAGGAAAAACACAAAGGAGATGAATTTATGCCACTGATTATCAATGAAGAACTTCCGGCATATGATGTGCTGCGTAAGGAGCATGTTTTTGTTGTCAATCCTTATCGTGCGGTGCATCAGGATATTCGCCCACTGCGGATTGCCATTTTGAACCTGATGCCTAATAAGATTGAAACGGAAGTGCAGCTCATGCGTCTGCTGAGCAATACACCTTTGCAGGTGGAAATCGAATTGCTGCAGATGAAGAGCCATAACGCGAAAAATACTGCTTCAGAATATCTGAACGCTTTTTATAAAACATTTGACGATGTGAAAGATCAAAAGTTTGATGGACTTATCATCACCGGCGCACCCATCGAGAATTATGAGTTTGAGGAAGTGGATTTCTGGCCGGAATTGTGCGAAATACTGGAATGGGAAAAAAGCCATGTGTTCAGTGTGCTGCATATCTGCTGGGGAGCACAGGCGGCGCTGAATTATTTCTATGACATTCCCAAATATAGCCTGCCAGCAAAGAAATTCGGCATCTACTCCCACCAGGTAGAGAAAAAGGATCATGTCCTCATGAGAGGCTTTGATGAAGCTTTTTATTGCCCCCATTCCCGTCATACAGAAGTGAGGGGAGAAGATATCCGCAAAGTGGATGACCTGGAAATTCTGGCGGAATCCGCTGGCGCAGGGCCCCATATCATTGCCGATAAATCCGGCAGACGGATTTTCCTGACAGGACATTTTGAATATGACGCGGATTCTTTGGCAAAAGAATTTTATCGGGATCTGGACAAAGGACTTCCTATCCAGCTTCCCTATGGATATTTCCCGGAAGATGACCCCAAGCAGGCACCTTTGATGCGCTGGAAAGCCCATGCCAACCTGTTTTATTCCAATTGGCTGAACTACTTCGTATATCAGGAAACACCTTATCATATCAATGACATTCAGGCTTAATACAGAGGAGGAACAAACATGAAAGATTTGAGATTGGAAACAAAATGCATTCAAGCAGGTTATGTACCCACAAACGGACAGTCCAGACTGCTGCCCATCGTTCAGAGCACTACATTTAAGTATGACAGCAGTGAAGAAATGGGTAAGCTGTTCGATCTGGAAGCGGAAGGGTATTTTTATACACGTTTGCAGAATCCCACCAGCGATTGGGTAGCAAAGAAAATTTGTGCGCTGGAAGGCGGTACAGCGGCAATGCTGACTTCTTCCGGTCAGGCGGCGAACTTCTATGCTGTGTTTAACCTGTGTCAGGCTGGGGATCATGTGGTAGCGTCTTCCACTGTATATGGCGGTACCTATAATCTCTTTGCTGTTACTATGAAAAAAATGGGTATCTCCTTTACATTTGTTGATCCTGATTGTTCTGATGAAGAACTGGAAGCGGCTTTCCAGCCTAATACCAAAGCGGTATTTGGGGAAACCATTGCCAATCCCGCACTGGTGATTTTGGATATTGAACGTTTCGCAAAAGCAGCGCATGCCCACGGTGTTCCTTTGATTGTGGACAATACGTTTGCTACTCCCATCAACTGCCGTCCTTTTGAATGGGGAGCTGACATTGTAACCCATTCCACTACAAAATATATGGATGGTCATGATGCAACCGTAGGCGGCTGTATTGTAGACTCCGGCAATTTTGACTGGCAGGTGCATACAGATAAATTCCCCGGTCTGACAACACCAGACGATTCTTACCACGGTATAACCTATACAGAACGCTTTGGCAAAGAAGGCGCTTATATCACAAAAGCAACAGCACAGCTTATGCGTGATTTGGGCTCCACACCTGCACCTATGAATGCTTATCTGCTGAATCTGGGACTGGAAACTCTGGCACTGCGTATGGAACGTCATTGCCAGAATGCCCAGAAAGTGGCGGAATTCCTGAACAGCCATGAAAAAATCACATGGGTAAATTACGCAGGCCTGGAAGGTAACAAATATTATGAACGGGCAAAGAAATATATGCCTAACGGTACCTGCGGCGTTATTTCTTTCGGTGTAAAAGACGGCAGAAAAGCGGCAGAAGCTTTTATGGCAAAACTGGAACGGATCATCATTGCAACCCATGTGGCTGATGCCAGAACTTGTATCCTGCATCCTGCGTCTTCCACCCATCGTCAGATGACAGACACTGAACTGGTAGCGGCTGGTGTAGGCCCCGATCTGGTTCGTCTTTCTGTTGGCATTGAGCATGTGGATGATATTATTGCCGATCTGGCACAGGCATTAGAAAGCATTTAAAGAAAAAAAGATTGTTTTCTGCTTTTCGGTATGGTATACTCAATACCGATAGAAATCATCGGTATTGTTTGTGCAAAGTCTTTTTCACTGACCATGCGAGAGACAGAGCAATAATGATACAATTCTGAGAAGTCTTATACATCCCCGTGTATAAGACTTCTTTTTTTGCGGGATCATGGCGTGTTTGTTTCCATTTTTCGATTTTTGCAAATTTTGCGGACAGGTCAAATGAAGAAAAAGAAAACTTATCCAAAAGGTTAGAAGGTCTTTTGTTGACTTGATTTTCTGATGGTGTTATACTCTTTTGAGACTGCGCTGATTTATGGAATGTGCAGAGAATCAGAATTGAGGGAATGAAATGATCAGAAATATTTTGGAATATGCGGAAGAAACGGCAAAACGCATGCCAGACGCTGTGGCTTTTGCCACAGATAAGGAAGAAAAAACTTTTGGTCAGCTGGTGCAGCGGGCAAAAGAAATTGGTTCTGCTTTATTGTCCTACGGTGTGAAAAACGCGCCTATGGCAGTTATGACAGACAAAACCCCTGATATGATCGCGGCATTTCTGGGCTGTGTTTACAGCGGGAATTTTTACACCCCCATTGATGTGACCATGCCCAAAGAACGGATTCTTTCCATATTTGAAACATTGAAGCCTGTGGTGCTTCTTATTGATGAAAAGAGCAAAAAACAGGCGGCAGCACTGGGTTACACAGGAGAAACACTGGTGCTGGAAGAAATTCCGGAAGGAAACGTGGATGAGGAAGCACTGGCGGAAGTACGGCGGAAAGCCATTGACACAGACCCGCTCTATGCGCTGTTCACCTCCGGTTCCACTGGAGTGCCCAAAGGCGTTGTCATCAGCCATCAGGCTGTTGTGAACCTGACAGAATGGTATACAGAAACTTTTTCCATTACAGAAAAAGAAATCATCGGCAATCAGGCGCCTTTCTACTTTGATTCTTCCGTCAAAGATATTTACGCGGTATTGAAAACCGGGGCAAGAATGGAAATCATCCCCAAGATGCTTTTCTCTTTCCCTGTGAAACTGCTTCCTTATCTGGAAGAAAAGAAGATCAATTATATTGACTGGGTACCTTCCGCTTTGTGTATCATCGCAAACACAGACGCTCTGGAAAAAGTGCGTCCGGCTTATTTGCAGAAAATTATGTTTGTAGGGGAAGCAATGCCAACCAAACAGTTTAATTACTGGCGGCGGCATTATCCAGATGCTATGTTTGCCAATATTTACGGCCCCACAGAAACCACTGTGGATTGTACTTATTATATTGTAGACAGAGAATTTGCCGATGATGAGCCTTTGCCCATCGGACATGCCTGCCGGAATACAGACATTTTCTTATTGAAAGACAACCGTCTGGCAGAACCGGGAGAATCTGGGGAAGTTTGTGTAAGAGGGCGCTGTCTGGCATTGGGATATTACAACAATCCGGAAAAAACAGAAGAAGCCTTTATCCAGAATCCGCTGAATCCCTATTATCCCGAAAAAATTTATAAAACCGGCGATATTGCGAAATATAACGAGTATGGGGAAATCATTTTCCTTGCGAGAAAAGACCATCAGATCAAGCACATGGGACATCGTATCGAACTGGGAGAAATCGAAACAGCAGTGCTTTCCATCGACTTGGTGGAAAACGGTGCCTGCATTTACGACAACGATACCCAGAAAATCGTGCTTTTCTACTGCGGTGCAGAAGCCACGCAGGCTTATATCCTGAAGAAACTGCGGGATAAAGTACCAAAATACATGTTCCCCAATGTGATGATCCAGATGGAATCTCTGCCTCAGACACTCAATGGAAAAATTGACAGATTGCGATTGAGAGAGTATTATGTTCAAGAAAATTCCTGATACCAAAACTTTAGAAGCACTTTTGAGGGCTTGGCACAGCAAACGGGCCATGACCAATTTCTTTCTGCCGGAGGAAGAATATCTGCCAGCGGCAAAGAAATGGATGGTCATGCGTTTTGAACATGGCTGTTACCTGATTTTTGAAAAGAAAGAACATTATGATTTTTATTTCTTTCTGGAAAAAGGCACTTTGCCGGTGGCTGTACCGGAAATGGACAAACCGCTGGTATTGGAGCAGGTTTGTTTGGAACGGAAAGGGCAGGAACCAAAGGCATCCGCATGGGAGACTGTTGGATTTGTGCCTTATCTGGAACGGAAACGGCTCATGATGCCAATGCAGGAAGGTATTTCCGCAACCCGTGAAGCAAAGTTTGCCGCAGAATCTCAGGCAGATGAGATTTTGGAGATTATGACAAACAGCTTTGAGCCTTATACCTCCGCTTTGCCGGAGAAAAAGGAATTGCTGGCGTCTATCCGGGCAAAAGAAGTGCTGGTTGCTGTGGAAGATGAAACATTGCTGGGCTTCCTGCGTTTTGGCCCGGAAAAGAAGGTTTCCGTTCTGTGGCAGGTGGCAGTGAAAGAAGAAGCCAGAGGAAAGGGTATCGGCAAAATGCTGGTGAAACACTGGATCTGGCAGGTGAAGGACAGCGCACTGCGTTGTCAGCTGTGGGTGCGGACGGATAACCCGTCAGCACAGAGAATGTATGAAATGCTGGGCTTTCTGCCTGATGGCAGAATCGCTCCGGTAATGATAAAAGAGAAGAAAGGATAATGTGACATGGAAAGCTTATTGAAAATCTTGGCAGAAATCAGACCTGACGTAGACTTTGAGGACAACAAAGAACTGGTAGACAGCGGCGAACTGGATTCCTTTGACATCGTAACACTGGTTGGCGAACTGTGCGACGCTTACGACATTGAAATCGGTGCAGACGAAATCGTGCCCGAAAACTTCAATTCCGTTGAAGCAATCATGGCACTGGTAACCAGACTGCAGGAAGACTAATCAAGCACAGGGAGAAACATTATGGCATTCACATCTATGCAGTTTGTGATGTTTCTGGTGTTGGCTGTTGCTGTATATTATTTGACGCCGAAGCGTTACCGTTGGGTAACGCTTTTGGTGGTTAATTATGTCTTTTATTATTTCGCAGGTGTCAAATACTTTGTATACCTGTTTGCCACAACCATCAGCACATACATCGCAACAACGAAATTAGGAAACATGGCGGCAGAAAACAAAGCCGCTTACAATGCCGTGAAGGCAGAATTAGACAGAGATGGCAAAAAGGCGTGGAAAGCGGATTTCACTAAGAAAAAACGCCGGGTTCTGGTACCTACACTGGTATTCAACTTTGGTATTCTGGCAGTGCTGAAATATTCCGGTTTTGTCAGTGAAAATCTGAACGCCTTATTCGCGAAGATTTCAGCGCCTGTGGAACTGCCCGTGTTCCATTTCCTTCTGCCTCTTGGTATTTCATTTTATACCTTCCAGACCATGGGCTATCTCATCGACGTTTACCGGGAAAAGGTAGCGCCGGAGAAGAATATCGGGAAATTGGCGCTGTTCATTTCCTTTTTCCCTACCATTGTGCAGGGGCCTATTGGACGATTCCAGCATCTGTCTAAACAGTTGTTTGAAGGAAATGATTTTTCCTATAAACGCACAAAATTTGGTGTGCAGCTCATGCTTTGGGGCGCGTTCAAGAAATTGGTCATTGCTGACAGAGCTTCTGTATTGGTAGATAATGTGTTTGGATTCCCCGATACATTCGGCGGAACTTATGTAGCCGTAGCGGCATTGGTATACTGCATCCAGCTCTATGGGGATTTCTCTGGCGGCATTGACATTGCTACCGGCGCGGCGCAGATTTTTGGCGTAGACTTGGAGAAAAACTTTGAACGACCTTATCTGGCAACAAGCATCCCTGACTTCTGGCGCAGATGGCACATCACCCTTGGTGCATGGTTCCGGGATTATGTGTTCTATCCTTTGTCTTTGTCTAAATTTTTTACAAAGGTAGGGAAAAAAGGCCGTCAGGTGCTGGGCAACTATATTGGGAAAATGCTGCCTGTGTTGATTCCGCAGTTCATCATTTTCTTCCTCATCGGTATCTGGCATGGGGCAGAATGGAAATACATTGCCTTTGGTTTTTATAATGGTACGCTCATCGTACTGGGGATTTTGTTTGAGGAACCTCTTCGGAATCTGGCTGAAAAACTCCATATCAATACCCAGTGCTTCAGCTGGCATCTGTTCCAGATTCTGCGGACACTGGTGCTGGTAGCGCTTGGGAAAATCATCACCAGAGCGGCAGGCTTCAGTATTTCTGTTTCCATGATGCACTCTATGATTGTTAACTGGGATACGGATATTCTTTTTAACGGCGGTTTGCTCCAGCTTGGTTTGGACAGCAAAGACCTGTGGGTATTAGTACTGGCATCTCTGGTGCTGCTGGCTGTCAGCATTATGCAGGAATGCGGTATCAAAGTACGGGAAACACTGGCAAAACAGAATTTGTATTTCCGTTGGGCAGTGTATCTGTGTGCAGTATTTTCATTAATCATTTTCGGCGTTTACGGTTTGAACTATAACGCGGCAGACTTTATTTACAGGGGGTTCTAAGAATATGGGTAAAAAAATCAATATCATTGCTCGTTGTTCTGCCTTCTGTCTGGTATTTGTGCTGCTGTTTGGGCAGTTCACCCAGATGTATCGCCGGGATGACGACGAAACAAACGAAATTCATGCTTTTTATGATGAACCGAAAGATAGCTTAGATGTGCTTTACATCGGCAGCAGCCCTCTTTTACGTGGGGTATCTTCTATGCTTATGTATCAGGATCATGGCTTTACAGGATATGCCAGAGCGTCAGCATTGCAGGCACCTTCTGTCAGCTATGGACTTCTGGCAGAATCTCTGGAATATCAGAATCCTGAAGTGGTGGTACTGGTTTGTGACAATCTGTTCCAGTCTTACGATTATGCGGAACAGGAGGGGGATATGCGCCGTGCCATGGATGGCATGAAACTTTCTACTTATAAATGGGAAATCATTCAGGAGGTGACAGCAGCGGATGACCGCCAAACTACACTGTCCTATGTGTTCCCACTGTTCCGTTACCATGAACGCTGGAAAGAAGTGAATCCGGCAGACGCGGAACCAAGACCGCTCATGAAGCATTCCTTCAAAAAAGGCCATGTTTATCTGTGGGACATTTCTCCTCAGGCTTATCCTGATGGCTTTATGGAACCTACGGGGGAAACAGCGGTTTTTGATGAAAGCGCATTGGCATATACAGAAAAATCCATTGCTTTGTGTAAGGAAAAAGGCATTGATGTGGTGCTGCTCCACCTGCCTAAAATGAGCTGGACTTATGAAAAGAGTCAGGCTATGGAAGCCTTTGCGGCAGAACAGGGTGTGGACTATGTGGATTTCGATACAGAAGAAATCCGTGCACAAGTGGGGCTTGACCCTGCGGTGGATTATTACGATCAGGGCCATGTGAACCTGACTGGCTCCGTGAAAGTCAGTGAATGGCTGGGCAATTATCTGGATCAGACTTATGATCTGCCAGACCACAGAGGTGAAGAAGCCTACGCCCAGTGGGACATTGATTTACAAGCATATTTGGAAAGAACCGGATTATCATAAAACGACTTTATTAAGGATATTTCTTCGAAGAAAAAAGAAGAAATATCCTTTTTTTATTGGAAAAGTTGTTGATTTTTTAATAATTTACTGTTTTTGTATATCATGTTGCACAAAAAGGACTTTGCAAATTTACCAGTATTAAGAAAATTGTAAAAAAATGGGTGTAGTTTTGTAATAAGTCCATGCTATAATATGAATATTAAAAAATGATTAAAAGATTTAATCATTTCCAAAAGAAGGGAGGAGAAGCCTTGGGAAAAAGCATTATCCGAATCAAAGATGTGACAAAATTTTACCGTATGGGAGCGGAAACCATAGCCGCAGTCAATGGACTCAACCTTTCCATCCGACAGGGAGAAGTTTGCTGTCTTTTTGGGAAATCTGGTTCCGGTAAGTCCACATTGCTGAATTTGATTGCGGGGCTGGAAAAACCCACCAGCGGACAAATTATATTTAATAAAAAACACATTGAGCGCATGAATGAGGATCAGCTGGCAGAATTTCGACAAAAGTATGTAGGATTTGTATTTCAGTCCTATAATTTGCTGCCAACGTTGACAGCCATGGAAAATGTGACATTGCCGTTGATTTTCCGCGGTGTTCCTGTGCAGGAACGGAATGAACGGGCCATGGAAATGCTGAAAGCCGTAGGGCTGGAAGGCAGAGCTAATCATAAACCAAGTGAAATGTCCGGCGGTCAGCAGCAGCGTGTCAGTATCGCCAGAGCGTTTATCAATAGCCCACAGGTAGTGTTCGCCGATGAACCTACGGGGAATCTGGATACCAAGACTACTTACGAAATGATGGATCTGATCACAGGTTTGGCAAAGAAAAATAACCAGACGTTGGTCATCGTTACCCACGATATGGAATTGTCGGAATACGCTGACCGTATTGTGGTCATGATGGATGGAAAGATCGAACGGATAGATGAGAAACAACAGAGTGGAGGAGAGGACGTATGAGGAAGAAAACGTGGAAAAGTGTATTTGCCATGATTTTGTCAGTATCTATATTGATGGGGTTGTCAGTTCCCATTATGGCAGACGATAATTTTGATATCGGCACCCCGCAGGTGTTTGTGGCAGGCGATGGTGTTTATGAAGTGGAGAACAATAAGGAAAATCGTTTGAACATTCAGATCAAGAACAAAGGGGACGCCATTGCTGATAATGTTGTGGTTCGTGCAAAAAGCGAAGAAGCTATGCCACCCTTTAAACTGAGCTTTTCCGATGGGGAAAATGTAGGCAGTTTGGGTGTGAATGGCGCAAAAACTTTGAAATTGTATGTAAATATGAATGGCTCTCCTGATAAGGCAAGCTATCCCATTACACTGAGCTATACATACAAAGATCCTATGGGCAGTTCTTACAGTGGTTCTGATACCATTTATATCAAACTCAAAGGCTTTGACAGAGAACCTTCTTATTTATTTGATCAGATGCAGATGAAGCCAGAAAGCCTTTCTCCCGGTACTGGTGGTGTTTTGACCGGACGGGTGAAGAATACAGGCAGTCAGATCATGTATCAGGCAGAAGTTGTTCTGGATAAACTGACAACAGAAGGTATTAGCTTGAGCGGCGGTTTCAGCAGCGTACAGTTGGGAACGCTGAATATCGGGCAGGAAGGTAAGTTCTCTTTCCCTCTGGCAACCAGCGCAGATATGGCGGCAGGGAACTATCCTGTGACTGTAAAGCTGAAATATATGGATGAAATGGGCAAAGAATACGAAAAGACACAGGATTACTACATCAATGTAGGTGGTGTCAGCGGCAAAGCGTCTCAGATCATCATCCGAAATATGAAAGAGCCGACAGGCACATACGGTGTTAACCAGAATTTCCCGATCCAGTTTGAACTGTACAACGCTGGACAGGTAGCAGCAAAAGATATTATCATCACAGCGGAAGGTCTGGATCCTTCAGCAGTAGTACCTAAATCCAGCAGCGTAAAAAATGTCATGTCTTTGGCACCTGGCGCAAGTATGCCCATGACATTTACTTTTGCGGGAACCAATCAGGCTTCCAGCCAGAACTACGCAATCCAGTTCACAGTGGAATATACTTCCGGCGGAACAAAAGTGAATACATTTAAACAGTATGCAGGCGTCAACATTTCCAATCCCAAAAAGGATAAGGAAGGAGAAAGCGAAGACGATAAGAATAAGAGCAAACCTAAGATCATCGTCAGCAAGTATGTCTGTGATCCATTGATTGTTATGGCAGGGGAAGAATTTGATCTGAATCTGTCTTTGATGAATACGCATAAAGACAAAGGCGTAAAAAATATCAAAATGTTCCTGACACTGGCAGAAGAAACATCTTCTGAAACAGAAAAATCCGGGAATATCTTTACACCTGTTAACAGCAGTAATACTTACTATTTCGACGCAATTCCGCCTAAAGGCACTGTGGATAAAGAACTGCGGCTGTATGTCGTACCCAATGCACAGCCAAAGACTTATACACTGACCGTGAATTTTGAATATGAAGATGCGGAAGGCAACGAATATACTGCAAAAGAACTGCTGGGCATCAACGTGGAACAGGTAACAGAACTGAACATGGATGACTTTGCTATGCCGGAATCCGTGGAACAGTATATGCCTGTGACTGTTTCCTTCAACTACTATAATACAGGTAAAGTTGCACTGAATAACGTTATGTTCAAAGTGGAAGGTGACGTAGATTGCAGCCAGAGAAGTACCTATGTAGGGAATATGGATCCAGGTGCAAGTGATTACTACGAAGTGACATTTACACCCAATACCATTGGGGAAGTGCCTGTCAGCATTATAGCGTCCTATGAAGATGCCAGTGGAGAAACCATTGAACAGCGTCGGGATTATGTGCTCAATGTCACAGAACCTGTGATGCCTGAAGGCGAAGGGGAAGGTGCGGAACCTCCTCAGAATGGCCTGACTATGAAAAATATCATCATCGGTATTGGTGTGGTTGTGATTCTGGGTATGGGTCTGTTCCTGTTCATCAGAAGACAGAAGAAAGATCCTGACGGTTTTGCGGAAAGCATGGATTTCGATGATGAAGAATTGGAAGATGATGATGAGGACGACGATGACAAAGAAGGTATGCCCTTATGAGTACACGAGATTTGATCATGATGGCAGTGCGCAACCTTTGGAAGCGAAAACTGCGGACATTTCTGACCATCCTTGGGGTAGTCATCGGCACAACTTCCATTGTTGTCATGATTTCCATCGGGATCGGCATGAATGAAAGTTTCGAGAAACAGGTGGAAGAATGGGGCAGCCTGCAAGTCATTGATGTTTACAGCAACGATGGCGATATGTACATCAGCAGTGATACAAATGCCAATAGGGGAAAACCACAGAAAAAAGCGGTGCTGGATGCCGCAGCCATCGAAAAGTTTAAGCAGATGGAATATGTGGAAGCTGTATCACCTATTGTGCGAGAAAGTATGATGCTGGTTTGTGGAAAGTATGTGAGCAATGCTAGTTTTATTGGCATCGATCCTAGTGCCATGGAAGCCCTTGGTTATAAAGTGGAAGAAGGGCGTACATTGACGGCGGAAGATAAAGAAGGTATCGTTATTGGCCGCGGCGTTATTACGAGCTTTTACAATCCCAAACTGAGCTGGCAGATGCAGATGCAGACAGAACCTCCGGAAATCAATGTGATGGAAGAGAAGGTCATTATGACTTATGACTGGAATTATGGCACAAAGCATGCAGATAAATCCATCAAACCCATTAAAACACCTGTACTGGGAATTATGCCCGATGGAGGCGGCAATGGATATAGTGTTGTGATGCCCCTGAAGCAGATGGAAAAAATCCAGAAGGATAGAGAAGCATGGCAGAAAAAACAGAACAATTCAGGAAGTGCGAGCCAAAAGAAAAAAGGTCAATATGAACAGGTAGCTGTGAAAGTAAGTGACTTGAATAAGGTGCAGGAAGTGCAGCAGCAGATCAAAGATATGGGATATCAGGCATCCAGCTTGACAGATCAGCTCAATACCATGAAAGAAACCACAAAGATGCTGCGTATCGTACTGGGCGCCATCGGTGCCGTATCCCTGATTGTAGCGGCAATTGGTATTACAAATACTATGGTTATGGCCATTTATGAAAGAACCAGAGAAATCGGTATCATGAAGGTAATCGGTGCTTCTCTGCGGGATATTAAACTGCTGTTTTTGACAGAAGCGGCGTTTATCGGATTTGCAGGAGGTGTGCTGGGGATTATCACAAGTTTCCTCATGTCGCTCATTGTCAATTTGGTTGCCACTAAACAGGCAAGTGAAATGACATCTTCCATTCCCGTATGGCTTTATCTATCCGCTGTTGCTTTTGCCACAGTTATTGGCGTCTTGTCTGGCTATCTGCCGGCAAAACGTGCCATGAAACTGAGCGCACTGACAGCCATCAAAACAGAATAAGAAAAGGCAGTTTGCTTTTTCAAATAGAACAATGACAGGCAGCGGGAGAATTCTTGACTGCCTGTTTTGTTTTTTCAAAATGGTATCTGAATTTGGAAAAGGAGTGGTTTTATGTATGAAATGGGGATTTCTTTGCTGCTTTCCTTGGTGATGATGTGCGGTAGCGGTGGCAATGTGGCGCAGGCGGAAATTACACCATGGGAACCTTCGGCAATTTATACAGAAGAAGAAATTTTAGAAGCTGTTGGTGTAGCAGAAGCATATTTTGCGAAAGAATTCGAAGGCTGTACACTGCGGGAAATTACTTATACAGGCGATGACCATCAGGATGAATTCACAGAATGGGCAGAAGCTTATGAAGCGAAGGAAGCCATTGTGCTTGTATTTACTTTCGATGTGGACGCTTCCGGCGGTGGTGGTTCCTTAAATCCAAATGATACTTATGAAAATTGGGAATGGGTTTTGGTCAGAGATGAAGAGGGAACTTGGCGTCATGTGACACACGGATACGGTTGATTTTTCATAACATACCACTTTTGTTTTTTATGATTTTTCGGAAAAAAGAAAATTTTTCGGAAAAATGGGGAAAGATATGAAAAACAAAAGGTGGTGACAATTTGATACAGGCAGCAACAGCCCCCATTATCATTGGTTTGTTTTATATTTACATTCGGGATAAGTATGAAAAAGAACCGTGGCAGATGCTTTTATGGGGGCTGCTTTTTGGCGTTTATGCTACTTTTGTCATTTACGGTGTAGGACAGTGGGTGGAAGCAATGTTTCCACTGACAGATCTTCCCTTTGCGGCAGCTTTTTTGCAGGCGGCTTTGGTGGAGGAAAGTGTGAAACTGTTGTTTCTGTTGGCGCTTTTAGCGAGGAATCCGCAATATAATGAGCCATTTGACGCCATTGTATACGCTGTTTTCATTTCTTTAGGCTTTGCATGGATCGAAAATATTGTGTATGTGACCCATCCTCTTTGGGGTGGCATAGGCACTGCGTTGGCAAGAGCAGTGATTTCTATTCCAGGACATGGATTATATGCTGTGCAGATGGGATATTGGCTTTCTGAGGCGAAATTTGCAGGAAGAAAAGTTGGTTGGCTCCTTGCCTTTCTGGTACCTTATCTGTATCATGGTTGGTATAATTACCTGTTGTTGGCAGACATTCCAGCGGCAGAGATTTTTTTGGCGCTGCTTATGGGACTGCTTATTATTACCGGCCTGCGCCATATGGCAGAATTGCTGAAAAAATCCCCATTTCGTCCCACAGGAGAAAAATTGTCCCAAAAACAGTAAAATTTACTCTTTGTCTTGAAAAGCAGAGGAAAAAGCGGTATACTGATATCGAATGGCATATAAAATAATAAAGCGGAGGGAATGCGGTGATTGAAGCAGTAAGCTGCGGCGGCGTCGTGATACACAGGTGGAAGATCCTCCTGCTCTATAAGAATCAGAACGGCAGATATATGGGCTGGGTTCTGCCCAAAGGAACCGTGGAAGAAAATGAAACATACCGCCAGACTGCTCTGCGTGAAGTGAAAGAGGAATCAGGTGCCAATGGCGAAATCATCAAATATGTAGGCAAAACACAGTATACCTTCAAAGGCGGAGAAGATACCGTCAACAAAACGGTGCACTGGTATTTGATGAGTGCAAATTCCTTTTACTGCAAACCGCAGAGCGAGGAATACTTTGCAGATGCGGGTTTTTATAAATTCCATGAGGCTTATCATCTGCTCAAATTCAACGATGAGCGCCAGATTCTGAAAAAAGCATACTATGAATATAGTGAGATGCGAAAGAATAAGGAATTTTTGAAGAAAAAATTTATGCAGAACAAAACGTGAAGGAGAGAGTGCTATGAAAAAGTATTTTGAAGTAAGACCCAGCTTCAGCGATTTGAAAGAAAAAATTGTTGTGCTGCAGGACCGTGACGAAAAGAAAACCATGTTCATCGTGCTGGCAGTCGTTGCGGCTGTACTGGCAGTGGTTACACTTGGCGTTGTTTATCTGCTGAAAACAAAAATGGATGACGAATACGATGAAGATTGGGACTACGATTGGGACGATCTGGATGACGAATGCTGTGACGATGAATGCTGCTGCACAGACAATGATGTAGACGATTCCGTAAAAGTAGAACAGGCTTAAGAAGAATTAGACGCATGCGTCTGGAAGCGGCTGATATGAGAAGGATTGGGGAATACCGGGAGATTTTTTCTTATGTCAGCCACTTTTTGAAATTATGCGGGACAAAAAACGCATAGCGGGACGGAAAGCATCCAAAGAGGTGAGCAACATGGAAGAAAAACTGCAGATGGTGCGTAAGATCGTACCTGATTTGACAGAGGAACTGGTAAAGAGATACCGCATTTTGAAAACCGTTCGTCTGCTGGAACCATGCGGCAGAAGGCTGGTGGTAATCTCTCTTGGAATGACAGAAAGAACGGTACGCAGTGAAATTGAAAAACTTAATGCCCAAGGGCTGGTGAAGGTTTCCAAAACAGGTATGTCTGTAACGGAAGATGGTCTGAGTGTTTTGGAAAACCTCAGTGATTTGTTCTCCAGTCTGACAGGAATGTCCGAATTGGAAGAAAAAGTACGGGAAATCCTTGGCGCGCAGCGGGTATTGCTGGCACAGGGCAATTCCGACGAAAGCGACCGTACGGTCAAAGAAATGGCACAGATCGGCGCGAGAGTCCTTCTGGAAAACATGCGCCGCAGCAGCCGTATCGCCATCACCGGCGGAACGACGATGGCAGCATTGGTAGAAGCCATGCCTTATACAGCGGTGCAGAAAGCGGAAATGGTATTGCCTGCCCGCGGCAGCATCGGCAGAAAGCTAGAATTGCAGGCAGATACCTTGGCGGCAAAACTGGCGGAAAAAGCCGGAGCTGATTACCGTATGCTGCATCTGCCGGATAACCTCAGCGCAAATGTGCTGGAAGAAATGAAATCAGAACCAGAAGTAGCAGAAACCATCGATGAATTGAAACGAGTGGATATTTTGTTGCTGGGCGTTGGAGATGCCGTGGAAATGGCGGAAAAACGCCGTCTGGATAATGATACATGCAAACTGCTTCGGCAGGAACATGCCGTTGCAGAAGCTTGCGGCTATTACTTCAACCATAAAGGTGAAGTGGTATATGAAACAAATTCCATTGGTGTGGACTTTGAAGAAGTACACCGGATGGAGCATGTGATTGTTTCCGCAGGAGGCAAAAAGAAGGCAGCAAGTCTGCTTGCCTTGAGCAAGAGCATGTCCAATGCGGTATTCATTATGGACGAAGGCGCGGCGCTGGAAATGCTGCGGCTTGCGGGTCTTTGAAATGCGCAGTATAATACACAGTAGAATGGTAATTCTGTTCATACAGAATAAAAAATATACCGATATATTTTAAAATGGAGAGGAGAACCCTTATGTTACAGAAAAAAACCGTAGACGATTTGAAAGTACAGGGCAAACGTGTTCTGGTAAGATGTGATTTCAACGTACCTCTGAAAGATGGTGTCATCACTGACGAAAACAGAATCACAGCAGCACTGCCTACCATTGAAAAATTGATGAAAGACGGCGGCAAAGTGATCCTTTGCTCTCACATGGGCAAACCCAAGGGCGAACCCAAGCCTGAACTTTCTCTGGCACCTGTGGCAAAACGCCTGTCCGAACTGCTGGGCAAAGAGGTTGTATTCGCAAAAGACGATAATGTTGTCGGCGAAAACGCGAAAAAAGCTGTGGCAGAAATGAAAGACGGCGATGTGGTACTGCTGGAAAACACACGTTACCGCAAAGAAGAAACAAAAAATGAAGAAAACTTCAGCAAAGAACTGGCTTCTCTGGCAGATATCTTCGTAAACGACGCATTTGGTACCAGCCACAGAGCACACTGCTCCACTGTTGGTGTAACAGCTTTTGTGGAAGAATCCGCAGTTGGTTACCTGATGGAAAAAGAAATCGCTTTCCTGGGCAACGCAGTAAACAACCCTGTTCGTCCTTTTGTAGCAATTCTGGGTGGTTCCAAAGTTTCCGATAAGATCAACGTTATCAATAACCTGCTGGAAAAAGTTGATACACTGATCATCGGCGGTGGTATGGCTTATACTTTCGCAGTAGCAAAAGGCGGCCATGTTGGTGAATCCCTGCTGGAACTGGATAAAGTGGATTACGCAAGAGAAATGATCGAAAAAGCAAAAGAAAAAGGCGTAAACTTCCTGCTGCCCGTTGATACTGTGATCACAAAAGAATTCAAAAACGATACAGAATACAAAACAGTTCCCACAGGCGAAATTCCTGACGGCTGGATGGGTCTGGATATTGGTGAAAAAACAAGAGAACTGTTTGCAGATGCCATCAAAGGGGCAAAAACAGTTGTATGGAATGGCCCTATGGGCGTATTCGAAATGGAAAACTTCGCAAAAGGCACAAAAGCAATCGCAGAAGCAATGGCTGCCATTGACGCAACAACTATCATTGGTGGTGGTGACTCCGCAGCGGCTGTAAACCAGCTGGGTTATGGTGACAAGATGACACACATTTCCACAGGCGGCGGCGCATCTCTGGAATTCTTGGAAGGTAAAGAATTGCCTGGCGTTGTAGCAGTAGACGATAAATAATTTCATCTCAGGGGAATTTGTTTTCGGGGAAACAAAGAGAAGGTAAATATAAAGAGAAAGAAGCGGCATAGAACTATGAAACGAATTTTTACGATTTTTATGACCATGGTCATGCTTTTGGGCATGACACAGGTTGCCATGGCAGCGGAAAAGAACCCCGATGCTTTTCAGGCGGCAGTGGATGTATTGAAGAGTGACCAGAAAGTGGAAGAAACAGAAGCACTGCCTAAGGTGGATCCCACAGAATACATTCCTGTATTGATGTATCATCATTTTGCAGTACGGGATATGGGCTTTGGTGATGGCATCACAACCATGCAGTCAGAACTGGAAGAACAGATCCGTTACTTCAAAGAACAGGGATACACCATCATTTCCATGGAAGAACTGGATCAGATCCTGGCAAAAAAAGAACAGGAAAAAGATACAGATGGTGATAGTGGATTGGATATGAAGGTAAAATATCTGTGCATTACCATGGATGATGGATATTACAGCAATTATGATCTTGCGTATCCTGTTTTCCGGAAGTATAATGTGCCTGCGACCATCTTTGTGGTGACAGACTATATCACCAATCAGATTGGTCTGAAGAAATTCACATGGAGCAATGCATCTGAAATGATCAATAACAGCAAGGTTGGTATTTATAATCACACCAGCAACCATGTACCTGCCGGCAAGACCACCACAGAGGATTTTGTGGCAGCGGCATTGGCAGGGGAAGAAGCACTGGAAGCAAATCTGCCTACACGGAGAACATCCGTGAAAGCATTGGCTTATCCCAATGGACAGAACACACCGGAATTGCAGCAGGCATTGCTGGATGAAGGTTTTTCTCTGCTCTTTACCATTGAGCCAGGTGTGATCAACCGCAACACTTCCCGTGGGGCAATCCCCAGAATCATGGTTTCTTCCGGCATGACCGGTGCAGACATCGTAGCGAGAATCGAACAGACAGCAGCCCGCACCATGGGCAGCTAAAAAATAAAGAAGGATGGTATTTCATTATGAGAAAGAAAATCATTGCAGGGAACTGGAAAATGAACAAAACACCCGCAGAAGCAAAAGCACTGTGCGAACTGCTGAAAGACAAAGTGAATACAACAGATGCCGACGTTGTATTCTGCGTGCCTTTCGTAGATCTGTATCCTGTGCTGGAAGCACTGAAGGACACAAACATTGCAGTAGGCGCAGAAAACATGCACTTTGAAGAAAGCGGCGCTTACACAGGTGAAATCTCCGCAGCAATGCTGAAAGAAATGGGCGTAAAATATGTTGTTATCGGTCATTCCGAACGCAGACAGTATTTTGCGGAAACAGATGAAACTGTAAACAAAAAAGTGAAAAAAGCACTGGAAAGCGGTCTGCTGCCTATCATGTGCTGTGGGGAAACACTGGAACAAAGAGAAGCAAATATCACCATCGAATGGGTACGCATGCAGATCAAATGCGGTCTGGCAGGCATTAGCGCAGACGATGTGAAGAAAGTCGTTGTGGCTTATGAACCCATCTGGGCAATCGGTACAGGCAAAACAGCTACTTCCGCTCAGGCGCAGGAAGTTTGCGCAGCAATCCGTCAGGTACTGGCTGAAATATATGGACAGGCTGTGGCTGATGAAGTACGTATCCAGTACGGCGGCAGCGTAAACGGCAAAAACGCAGCAGAACTGTTTGCGATGGCTGACATCGATGGCGGTCTGGTAGGTGGTGCAAGCCTGAAAGAAGAATTCGCAGATATCGTGCATTACAATAAGTAAGTTATCTCACGAAACGGGAGGTAAACGAGAATGGATAAAAAAACAACGGTACTGATGATCTTGGATGGCTTCGGTATCAATGAAAGAACAGAAGGCAATGCCATCAGACAGGCAAAAACACCTGTTTTGGATAGCCTGAAAGAAAAATATCCCTGTGTGAAGGGTTATGCCAGCGGTCGTGCCGTTGGTCTGCCTGATGGACAAATGGGGAACTCTGAAGTAGGTCACTTGAATATCGGTGCTGGCCGTATCGTATATCAGGAACTGACCAGAATCACAAAATCCATTGAAGATGGCGATTTCTTTGAAAATTCTGCTTTGATGGACGCTGTGGAACATTGCAAAAAGAACAATTCCGCACTGCATCTGTATGGTCTGCTTTCTGACGGTGGTGTTCATAGCCATAACACACACCTGTATGCACTGTTGCAGCTGGCAAAACGGAATGGTCTGGAAAAAGTATTTGTCCATGTATTCTTGGATGGCAGAGATACACCCCCTGCTTCCGGCGCAGACTATACTGCACAGCTGGAAGAAAAAATCCGTGAAATCGGTGTGGGTAAAATTGCCACAGTCATGGGACGTTTCTATGTCATGGACAGAGATAAAAGATGGGAACGGGTACAGGAAGCTTATAACGCCATGGTACTTGGCAGAGGCGAAACAGCACAGGATGCTGTGGGCTGTATCCAGAAATCCTATGAAAACGGCAAAACAGATGAATTTGTCGTACCTACTGTCATGGTAGGAGAAGACGGACAGGCAGTTGGTAAGATCAGCGACCATGATGCAGTGATCTTCTATAACTTCCGTCCTGACCGTGCAAGAGAAATCACCAGAAGCCTGTGCGACCCTGATTTTGACGGTTTTGCCAGAGAACAGGTGCCTCAGGATTTGAAATACATTTGCTTTACAGAATATGACCCTACCATCCCCAATAAAGAAGTGGCATTCAAACCTCAGCGTCTGGATAACACTTTGGGTGAATATATTTCCTCTCTGGGTCTGAAACAGCTGCGTACTGCTGAAACAGAAAAATATGCTCATGTAACATTTTTCTTTAACGGCGGTGTGGAAGAACCCAATCCCAACGAAGATCGTTGGCTGGTGCCTTCCCCTAAAGTAGAGACTTATGACATGAAACCGGAAATGAGTGCAGTGGAAGTCACAGATGGCCTGATCAAAGCTCTGGAATCCAAAGAATATGATCTGATCATTGTCAACTACGCAAACCCTGACATGGTAGGTCATACAGGTATCCTGGAAGCAGCGGAAAAAGCTGTGGAAACCGTGGATACCTGCATCGGCAGAGTGATGGATACCCTGCTGAAAGTAAATGCGCAGATGTTCATCTGTGCTGACCATGGCAACAGCGACCAGATGGTGGATTATGAAACAGGGGAAGCTTTTACAGCTCATACCACAAACCCTGTACCCTTTATTTTGGTTAACTACACAGACGGCATTGGCCTGAAAGACGGCGGCAAACTGGCGGACATTGCGCCTACACTGCTGGAAATGATGGGTCTGCCCAAACCTGCGGAAATGACAGGTGAAAGCCTGCTCATAGATAAATAAGAGAAACAACCAATAGGTATTTTTAAGGAGGAGTTCAACACATGAAAGGTTATTACGAAATTACAGACGTTTATGCAAGAGAGATTCTGGATTCCAGAGGCAATCCCACAGTAGAAGTAGAAGTTGTTGTTGATGACAGCGTAGTTGGTCGTGCAGCTGTTCCCAGCGGCGCTTCCACAGGTGCTTTCGAAGCAGTAGAACTGCGTGACGGCGGCGACAGATACAACGGTACAGGCGTACAGGATGCAGTTGACAATGTAAATAACATCATCGCTGACGAAATCATCGGTATGAACGCTCTGGATCAGGTTGCGATCGATAACCTGATGCTGGAACTGGACGGCACACCCAACAAAGCAAAACTGGGCGCAAACGCAATCCTGGGCGTTTCCATGGCGGTTGCAAAAGCAGCAGCAGAAGCTCTGGATATGCCTCTGTACCAGTACCTGGGCGGCTTCAACGCAAAAACAATGCCCGTTCCTATGATGAACATCATGAACGGTGGTAAACACGCTGACAACACAGTTGACGTACAGGAATTCATGATCATGCCCGTTGGCGCATCTTCCTTCAAAGAAGCTCTGCGTATGTGTGCAGAAATCTACCACATGCTGAAAAAAGTTCTGAAAAACAAAGGTCTGTCCACAGCTGTTGGTGACGAAGGCGGCTTCGCACCTGACCTGCCCACAGCAGATGCTGTTATCGACCTGATCAAAGAAGCTGTTGAAGCTGCTGGCTACAAATGGGGCGAAGACATCAAAATCGCTCTGGACCCTGCTTCCACAGAACTGTATGATGAAAAAGACGGCAAATACCACTTCCCTGGCGAAAGCAAAATGGCTGGCAAAGAAATCGTTCGTACTTCCGCAGAAATGGTGGAATTCTGGAAAGCACTGGTTGAAAAATACCCCATCATCTCCATCGAAGATGGTCTGGCAGAAGAAGACTGGGAAGGCTGGCAGCTGCTGACAAAAGAACTGGGTGACAAAGTACAGCTGGTTGGTGACGACCTGTTTGTAACAAACACAGAAAGACTGCAGAAAGGTATCGACCTGAAAGCTGGTAATGCAATCCTGATCAAAGTAAACCAGATCGGTACACTGACAGAAACATTCAATGCAATTCAGCTGGCTAACAGAAACAAAATGACAGCAGTTGTATCCCACAGAAGTGGTGAAACAGAAGACGCTACCATCGCTGATATCGTAGTTGCTGTAAACGCTGGTCAGATCAAAACAGGTGCTCCTGCAAGAACAGACCGTGTTGCAAAATACAACCAGCTGCTGCGTATCGAAGAAGAACTGGATGAAACAGCTCAGTACCTGGGTCTGGATGCATTCTTCAACCTGAAATAAGATTTGTATATAAAAAGAGAAAGTCCTTATGGACTTTCTCTTTTTTGTATGATTATATAAAGATATTTTATGAATTTGCATATACTTTATGAATTTGATTGGTATAATCTGTTTGTATTTTCAGGATTTTATCATATATTTGTCTGTACTCGTTATTTTTACATTGATATAAATAAAAAATATTGTTAAAAAAAGTAGAGTTTCCATTTTCTGCAATGGTATCAATAGAAGAAAGTGGAATCGCAAGGGTTATCTCTCTGGAAAAATTATAGATTTCTTGTAGTTCTGTATAAATATCAAGAACTAAATATTGAGATGCAAACCGATAACTATATTTTTCCATGGTTTTATACAATTGAGCAAAGGATATCAAAATGCGATTCAGTATTTCTGTTTGCTCCTCTTTTGTAAGATTTTCTTTTTGAATTTTGAAAATTAGCATATCATATTCTTGAAAAAAATAAAACAAAGTATCTAAGCATTGATTGAGTGTATCTTGATGAAAGCTACGAAAGAATAAGTAACTGTCTTTGTGTTGTAAATGAGTTCCTAACAGGAAACTACTGAATAAGCCAGTTGCTATTGATAGGAGAATTGTGCTTTGCTTTAAGAACCATTGTATAAGGAAATGTAAGTTTGCAATCATGGGATTGTCTAGCTCACTTGGAATTGTAAAATCGGAAAATTGATTCAATATGACAGAAATTATAAGCAAAATAGAGAATTTCTGAAGTAGTTTTAGACCGGACAACGGGGGGATAGAAAAATAATCTGCTTCGGTTGTTTTTTTCATACTCATAAAATCGCCTACCTTTTTCTTTTTATGTTAACACATAATTGAGAATCTGTTATCGCACAATATCATAATATAGTCATTTAAACAATTTTGTAATGATACAACCATGTTTTTAGCAAACATAAATAAAACTGTATTTTCTTTCCCTGTATAGGATGCTTTTCACTGGCAATCATAAAAAAGAAACAAGCTTGTTTCAAAAAAACAATGCGGGAGGCTTTTTTATGGAAGGAAACGCAGGAAAATGCCGATGGAAATGCCTGACGCTTTGGGTTGTGGCAGCAGTGCTCTTTTGCTGGGGGCTCATACGTTTTTTGCTGCCGGACGATATGACACTGATGGCAGGGCGGACAACAGCCTACGATCTGCGTCTGCCGGTTTCTGTGAAAACAGAAGAAAGTGTGGAAGTGTTGGGCATTTCGGCAAAGCCTACGGCAGATAATTTTCATTTGTCCTTGGGAACGGAAGTATCTGCGGAAGCCCATGAGGCGGGAAGTACGGAAGTGACCTTTTATCTTTTTGATAAAGTGCCTGTGAAAACCGTTTCAGCCAATGTGCTGCCAGATACAAGACTCATTCCCTGCGGGCGTACTGTTGGTGTGCAGATGGACACAGATGGCTTGTTGGTGCTGGGAACCGGTTTTGTAGAGGATGCGGAAGGAAACAAAACAGAGCCCTGCAAAGGTATCTTGCAAACGGGAGATTTGATTCAGTCTGTGGATGGTAAAGCAATGCCCAATAAAGAAGCTTTTCTGGAGGCAGTAGGCAGCCATGACGGTGCACCGGTACAAGTAGCTTTTGTGCGGGATGGCGTGGAACAAAAAGCAGAGGTAACACCTGTGTACAGTCCTGCGGATGGAGCCTATAAATTGGGCATCTGGATTCGGGACAGCATTCAAGGTATCGGCACGGTTACCTTTTTTGACGAAACCACAGACCGCTTCGGTGCGCTGGGGCATGGGATTTATGATGTGGACACAGGCGGTTTGATGTCCTTAAAACAAGGGCATATCACATCTTCCCATTTGACGGAGATCGTGAAAGGACAAAAAGGAGAACCAGGGGAATTGAACGGCATCATTGAGGTGGACGAGGTACTGGGGAATATTGAAAAAAATACGGAAGTAGGCATTTATGGTACCGCGGATACCTCGGCCTTTACCGGTGAAAGCTATCCTATTGCCCTTCAGGATGAGATTCAAGAGGGTAAGGCGCAGATTCTTTCCAATATTGCGGGAGATGCGGTAGAGGCATATGATGTGGAAATTGAGCAGGTACACCGTTTTGGAAAAAAAAGCAGCAAAGGCATGGTCATTCATGTGACAGACCCTGATTTGTTGGAAAAAACAGGAGGGATTGTCCAAGGGATGAGCGGCAGTCCCATTTTGCAGAATGGAAAACTTGTAGGTGCAGTGACCCATGTGTTTGTCAATGACCCTACAAGGGGCTATGGTATTTTTATTGAGAATATGCTGGAAGCAGCAGAGGCAGAAGAGTCCGTACCGACAGGTACGGGCTTTTCTGGATTTTATCAGGGAACCATGCTATACTTTTATTACATAGGGGCAAGGAGAAAACTGGTCTGAGGGGAGATCCATATGAAGGTATATCATCGAAAAGTTTTATTTCTTACTTTAATTATTGGATTTGGAGGAATCGTTTATTTTGGAGGCAGATTTTTGCAAGGGGATACACTGGGCATTGTCTGGATGATTATCTTTGCAATTTTGACAAAGCAGGGATTAAGTATCGCTTTAACGGAAAAGGGCAGTGCGCAGGAAGCTGCGCGGGTACAGATATCCAGAGAAATGTATAGTGAATTATTTGGAAAATTTGGAAAAGTGATGCCTTATGGCACAGTGATTTTATATTGTATCGGTATTGTCTGCATCTATTTCATTCCAACACAGATTTGGCTGGGATTGTGTTTTCTGATTGGGGCAGCAGCGTATTATCTTTGGCTCATGTGGACTATGAAAAAATTTTTGGAAAAGAAAAACAAATAAACTATTTCCGTGAAAAAATCAGAAACCTGCTGGGAAAAAAGAGGGAATTTCCCTTGCGTGGGGAATATTAAATGAAAGAGGATTGTCTGGGACAAGACCACTGTTTTTTACTGACAATGGAGAATATAAAATGCAGAAGGGAAGATGAAAGATGAACAAGAAATTGTGGGAGCAGTACGCAGATTGGAAAGAAAATTACAGATTTGTGGATTTGACACACGAACTTTCTCCTGAAACACCGCACTGGGCAGGTTTTCCTGCTATGGACGTACTGCGCCTGTTTGACTATCCCGTTGGATTCCGTACCCATGAATTCCGTCTGGTGAGCCAGTATGGCACACATGTAGACGCACCTGTACACTTCATTCCCGGCGGCAGAGAACTGCAGGATATTGCTGTGGAAGAAATGATTCTGCCTCTGTGCGTCATTGATGTATCTGCAAAGGTAGCGGATAACTGGGACTATGTGACAACTGTTGAGGATATTCAGGAATGGGAAAAAACTTACGGCGAAATTCCTGCCGGTTCCTTTGTAGCAGTACGCACAGACTGGTCTAAACGGGAAGATATGAACAACTATGATGACGAAGGCAATCGTCATTATCCCGGCTGGAGCATGGAAGCGCTGAAGTATCTGGTGGAAACACGCAATGTTGCAGCCATCGGTCACGAACCTGCGGATACAGATTCCGCAACAAATGCCAGAGAAAAAGGATTCCTGTGCGAAATTTATGTGCTGGAACAGAATCGTTATCAGGTGGAACTGATGAATAACCTGTCTGAAGTACCTCCCGTAGGTTCTCTGATTTTCTGTGGTTTCCCCAAAGCGAAAAACGCGGCTGGTTTTACTGCAAGATGTATTGCAATCTGCCCGAAAGATTGATTTTTTAGAATATGAAAGACATGATACCTGTTATGACAGGCATCATGTCTTTTTTTATTGTTGGAAAAGCGTGAAATGATATCTCATAGGAGAAGGGGATGCGGATTGCGTCATGAAATGCCATATTTTTTGCCTGAATAACATTTTTCGCGGTATCCTTTGTCAAAAATGAAAGGGAATCAGCAATTTGGCAGGGGTGTATGGATGGAAACAGATACCCGCGTTATAATAGGCTTACGCAAGGGGAAGTTTCCGAAAAAACACAAGGAGAAAATGGGGGTTTTATTTTTATGCAAGTAAGGAATAAAATACGGGTGGTCATTGCAGATCGGGATCTGTTCTATCTGCAAAAGCTGAAGCTTTGTCTGGAGCGACGCGGTGACATGATAGTCGTAGGTATGGCTGATAATGGCCCGGCAGTCTTTCGTATGGTACAGGAAAATGCGCCGGATGTACTGCTGATGGATGTCATTTTGGGGGAAAAGGATGGCGTCTGGGTTCTGGAACAGATGAAAGAGCAGAAAAAAGAATGCGTATGCATTATGATTTCTGCCATTGACAGCGATACAGTGGTACGCCGCGCAGTTGCCATGGGCGCGGATTATTACATGGCAAAGCCTATACAGGGAGAATTGCTTTTGGAACGGATTCATCAATTGACAGAGCCTATGCGTCCTTATGAAGGTAAAGAGAAGATTTGGACAACACAGCGAGAAGAACCTGTTCCGGAACATCAGCGGGTATCCGCTCTGGAGGCAGAAATTTCTTCCCTGCTCAGCCGCATGGGGGTACCTGCCAGCATCAAAGGGTATCATTTCATCCGACAGGCGGTGATGATGGCAGTAGAAGATGCGGAAGTGATGATCGGCATCACCAAAGGATTGTATCCTGATATTGCGCGGATGTATCATACTTCTGCCAGCAAAGTGGAACGGGCTATTCGTCATGCGGTGGAGAGTGCATGGAAGAAAAACGGCAGGCAGGTATATTTTGAAATATCCGGCTATCATATGATCGAAAAGCCTACAAATGGTCAGTTTATTGCCATTTTGGCAGAATATTTCCGTATGCGTTATGGACAGTCTTATCAGATGGTTTCTTATCGAAATGAGGCATCAAGAGCGAAAGAAAGTTCGGAATTGCACGCAGAAGATAAATTGCTTTTGTTTTCCTGATATAAAGAAAACGTAAAGAGTGTGATAATCCGTATTATTAACGGAATTTTTATAGCTTTTTTACATAATGATTTCTATAATCTGTTTAAAGAATCATTGTGGAAGGGGCGAGTATAATGGAACGGCGCATGTTATGGGAAAAACAGATTGCAGATGAAAAGAATCAAAAATTTACATTGCGATATTTCTTGCTGGTGCATCCCGTTCCCAAGGGAGAAAATGTGTACGGTGTTGCCATTGACAAGATCAGTGGCGGACAGGTACTGGAACGGGAAGAAGTTTCCGGTCTGTCTGACAGACAGGAAGAAATGGAAGTTTTTTTACAGAAATTGTGTCAGGGAGACGCATTTCCTATGGAATTGGCAGAACTGGGGGATGACTATATTTCTGAGAAAGAATTTATTTACTAAGGAAGAAACGCATTTCATACAAAAACAAAGAGCACGAATTTCTATGATTTTCAGAAAAATTCGTGCTTTTTTATTTGCGGGATATTCAGTATTTCTTCAGAAGCCATTTCTGACTGCCACTGTTATAAGTGACTTCATAAATGCGCTCCTGTCCGCAAATCTCGCTGGCACAGCGAAAAGAAAGGGTGGGAGTGCCGCCGAACATATTTTTTTCTGTCTGTAAGATCCGCCCGATACGGATGACAATGGATTTTCCGTCTTCTTCCATGCGAAAGCGCACAGGCGTGACGACACCTTCTTTCGAAGTCCAGGAAATCATATCAATTTGTTTATTCAAAAGCTTCATGGCAATCCCTCCAGTTTTATTATCTTTATTATATACGAACATGTGTTCTTGTTCAAGAGGGAAATATGGGAAAAAGAAAGTTTGGCATAAGCATGACAAATTTCTTAAGATAGAGAAAAGGCTATTGTGCTTTTGGATTGTTTTTTGTATGATAAACAAAAATAGAGGAAAAGGGGGAGCAGACATGGAAAAAATGCAGTTTGTTTGTCCAAAATGCGGATGTCATGAATTTGTGCAGGATCAGTTCCAGGCAACTGGCGGCACCATGGCAAAATTGTTTGATATTCAAAATAAAAAATTCATTACCATCAGCTGTGAAAAATGCGGATATACAGAAATTTATCGGGCGGAAACATCCACAGGTGCAAATATTCTGGACTTCCTCATTGGAAGCTGAAAACTGTGTAAGGAGAATAAGAACAGCGTGGGTACAAAACCATACTGTTCTTATTTTTGTACAGAAAATAAAAGCGGACATTGGAAAAATCACGAAAAAATGGAAGCAGAAGGGGAAAAAGGTGATGGTTTCGCTGTTTTTTACGAAGTAAAAGTAAAATCGTTGCAAAATGAAAAACAGATTTGTATAATGTAAATATCATGCTTATAAGGAAATACAACTGTATGGAAGGAGAAAGTAACGGCGTATGTACGAAAAAGTATCAATTCCAGAAATTTTTGGCATGAATGTATTCAATGATTCCATGATGCGGGATCACTTGCCAAAACACGTGTATGAAGAACTGAAAAAAACCATTGAACGAGGCGAAATGCTGAATTCTTCCATTGCGGATATCATTGCCAATGCTATGAAAGATTGGGCAATCGAACGTGGTGCAACACACTATACCCACTGGTTCCAGCCTATGACTGGCATCACTGCGGAAAAACATGATTCCTTTTTGGCACCACCTGTCAATGGCAGAGCCATTATGGAATTTTCCGGTAAAGAACTGATTAAAGGGGAATCAGACGCGTCTTCTTTCCCTTCTGGCGGGCTGCGTGCAACATTTGAAGCCAGAGGTTATACCGCTTGGGACTGTACCTCTCCGGCATTTTTGCGTGAGGATGCAGGCGGCGTAACATTATACATCCCCACAGCGTTTTGTTCCTATACAGGGGAAGCGCTGGATAAAAAGACACCTTTGCTGCGTTCCATGGAAGCAGTCAGCAACCAGGCTATGCGTATCTTGCGTCTGTTCGGCAACACAACAGCCAAAAAGATCAGCGTATATGCCGGCGCAGAACAGGAGTATTTCCTCATTGACCGTGAACTGTATAATAAGAGAAAAGACCTGATCTTTACAGGCAGAACATTGTTTGGTGCAGCGCCTCCAAAAGGTCAGGAATTGGATGACCATTATTTCGGCAGCATCAAAGAAAGAATTGCCTGTTTTATGCATGAATTGAATGTGGAATTGTGGAAACTGGGTGTTTCCGCAAAAACACAGCATAATGAAGTAGCGCCTGCACAGCATGAATTGGCGCCTATTTTCAGCGACTGCAATACAGCAACAGACCATAACCAGCTGATTATGGAGGCTATGAAACGTATTGCCAGCCACCATGGTTTGGCTTGTCTGCTCCATGAAAAACCCTTTGCCGGTGTCAACGGCAGCGGTAAACACAACAACTGGTCTATGGGTACCGATGATGGACAGAACCTGCTGGATCCTGGTAAAACACCTCACGAAAACGCACAGTTCCTGATTTTCCTGACAGCCATCATCAAAGGTGTGGATCAGTATGCGGATATTCTGCGTGTGTCTGCTGCCAGCCATGGCAATGATCATCGTTTGGGTGCGGCAGAAGCGCCTCCGGCCATCATTTCCATTTTCCTTGGGGATCAGCTTCAGGATATTTTCGACCAGATTGAACATGGGGAAGCAACCAGCAGTTTGCAGGGTGGTAAAATGCGCGTAGGTGTAAACACATTGCCTTATCTGAACCGAGATGCCACAGACAGAAACAGAACTTCTCCTCTGGCGTTTACAGGGAATAAATTCGAATTCCGTATGCCGCCTTCTTCTGGCTCTATTTCCGGCCCTAACTTTGTATTCAATACCATCGTAGCGGATGCACTGAAGGAATTTGCGGATCAGCTGGAAAAAGCAGAAGACTTTAACGAAGCAGTACACGATTTGATTCGTGACACATATATTGCCCATAAACGGATTATTTTTGACGGCAATGGTTATTCCGAAGAATGGAAACAGGAAGCTGCCCGCAGAGGTCTGCCTAATATCAGCAACACCGTTGATGCGATTCCTGCACTGATTACAGATAAAGCCATCAGTCTTTTTGAACGTCATCATGTATTGAGCCGTCTGGAACTCCATTCCCGTGCGGAAATCAATTATGAAGCATATATCAAACAGATTAATATTGAAGCAAAGACTATGATCGACATTGCTTCCAAACAGATTCGTCCCGCTGTACTGAAATATGCAGGCAGTGTGGCACAGTCCTTGGCAGCCATCAAATCCGTAGGCGGAGATACTTCTGTTGCGGAAGAACTGCTTCAGGAAATCAATGAAAATATCGCCCAGTTCCATAAAGCGCTGAAGCATTTGGAAGAAGTGGCAGAGCAGGCACAGCTGCTCAAAGGCAGCAGCCGCTCTCAAGCTGTATTCTGCCGGGACTATGTGTTCGAAGCTATGCAGGCACTGCGCGTTCCCGCAGACGCACTGGAAATGCTGGTGGATGAAGATGTATGGCCTTTCCCCACATACGGAGAATTGCTGTATAATATCTAATGTAATATTGTAAGACAAGTTTATAAACCAAGTTTAAAACCTCACCTTTTTTCCTGTTGAGGCAGAGAAAAAAGGTGAGGTTTTCTACATTTGCGGCTATTGTTCGAAAAAGCTGAAAAACAAATGCTATGTAAGACAAAGTGGCAAAAGGTATAAATAAAATGTATCTTTTTGAGAAAAAATATAAATAGTTTACAAATATGCAAAGAAAACAGATAGGAAATTGCCTTATATTACGGAACATTTTTCTAGTGTTTTATGTTTTTTTTTCGATGCTTCCCAAAAAAAATGTTAAATTTCTTGCAAACTGGAAAGAAGTGTGTTATTATGTATACATAAAGCAGAAGAAATCGGGGAGTTTTGCATAAAGTTTGAAAAAATGAAACGTTCAAATTATGCATTTAACCCATTTGATTTTATAAATTATAAAAAATGACTAAAAAATATGTCGTTTATTCTATATGCATTATCGAAAAGTTGAGGTGGAGAAAATGGTTTCTAATGACAAAAGAATCCGTATTATCACAGGTCACTACGGTAGTGGCAAAACAGAATTCGCAGTCAATTATGTGACTGCTCTTCGGGAACAGACCGAAGGAAAAGTAGCCATTGCCGATTTGGATATCGTAAATGTTTATTTCCGCTCCCGTGAAAAGAAGGAAGAACTGGAAGAGAAGGGAATCATGGTTATCGCATCCAATATCGAAGGAGCCGGCGCTGACGTGCCTGCTGTTTCCGGTGCGATGACAATGCCTGTTACAAACAAAGAATTCCAGTATGTGGTTGACCTGGGCGGCAACGATGTTGGCACCCTGGTTCTGGGCAGAATGAAACCCCTTCTGCATCCGGAGGAAACAGACTTTTTTATGGTAGTCAATACATATCGTCCCAATACCTCTACACCGGAAGGTGTGATCGAACAGATGGAAAATCTGGAGTATGCTTCGGGATTGAAAGTGACTGGCTTCATCAATAACACAAATCTGGTTCGCGAAACAACAGCGCAGTGTCTCGTTGAAGGAGATGCGATATTGAGAGAAGTAACCAAACGTACAGGCGTCCCTGTAAAGTACGTAACTTATGTTGAAGAACTTTTGACAGAAGGCGTACCGGAAGGGCTTGCAGGGGAATTGTTCCCTATGAAGTTTAATATGCGGAAAACCTGGATGTAAATTCAAATATTTATGGAGGTGTATTTTGAATGGCAAAAGGTAGAGTAACAATTGATGAAGTGATCTGTAAAGGTTGCGGTCTTTGTGTTTCTGTTTGTCCTAAGAACGTACTGGCTCTTTCGACAACAAAAATCAATCCCGCAGGTTACAATCCCGCAGAAATGGTGAGCGAAGACTGTATCGCTTGCACAAGCTGCGCGAAAATGTGCCCTGACTGCGCAATCACAGTAGAAAAGCTCGACTAATAAGGGAGGAGGAACATCAATGGCAAAAGTTTTAATGAAAGGCAACGAAGCAGTTGGTAAAGCAGCGATTGAGGCGGGTTGCAGATATTTCTTCGGTTATCCCATCACTCCTCAGAGCGAAGTACCAGAATATTTATCCAGTGAACTGCCCAAAGTAGGCGGTACATTTGTTCAGGCAGAATCCGAAGTAGCAGCGATTAACATGGTTTATGGCGCAGCAGCAGCAGGCGCACGTGTTCTGACCAGCTCTTCTTCTCCCGGTATCGCACTGAAACAGGAAGGTATCGGTTATATCTCTAACGCAGGTCTGCCCGCAGTTATCATCAACATGATGCGTGGGGGCCCGGGCCTGGGTACAATTCAGCCCGGTCAGGCTGACTATAACATGGCTGTTAAAGGCGGCGCAAACGGTGACTACCACAACGTAGTACTGGCACCCGCATCCGTTCAGGAAGCAGTTAACATGGTTATGGAAGCTTTCGATATCGCTGATATGTACGGCATCCCTGTAATCGTTCTGGCAGACGGTCTGATCGGTCAGATGATGGAACCCGTAGAATTCAACTATGTTCGCAGAGAAGGTATCCCTGAAAAAACATGGGCTCTGACAGGTAAAGGCAAAGGCGAAAGACACAACATCAAAAACCTGGTTATCGATCCCGACGACTGCGAAGACTGGAACCATGAACACTATGAAGTTTATGAAAAAGTTGAAGCTAACGAACAGGCTTGGGAAGAATATCTGCTGGATGATGCAGAATATGCTTTCGTTTCCTATGGTACAGCATCCAGAGTTGTAAGAACAGCTATCGGTTACCTGAGAGCTGAAGGTTACAAAGTTGGTATGCTCAGACCTAAAACACTGTGGCCTTTCCCTCAGAAAGCTTTCGATAAATGGAATGGTCAGATCAAAAAATATCTGGACGTAGAAATGTCCATGGGTCAGATGGTTCCCGATGTTGCTTATGCATGTAACGACAAAAACAAAGTAGCATTCCACGGCAGAACAGGCGGTAACGTACCTACTGTTGACGAAGTGGTTGCATTCGGTAAAGAAGTTATGGGAGGTGACAAATAATGGCAGTTGTATTCGAAAAAACAAAAGCGTTAACTGATGTCAAATTGCATTATTGTCCTGGTTGTGCACACGGTATCGTACATAGACTGGTAGCAGAAGTATTGGAAGAAATGGGCGAAGTTGAAAACGCAATCGCTTGCGTACCCGTAGGTTGTGCTGTATTTGCAAACAACTACTTCAACTTTGATGCTATTCAGTGTGCACACGGTCGTGCTCCCGCAACAGCAACAGGTATCAAGAGAGTTCACCCTGACAAAATCGTTATGACATACCAGGGCGATGGTGACTTGGCTTCCATCGGTACTTGTGAAATCGTTCATGCAGCAGCTAGAGGCGAAAAAATCACAACAGTATTCATCAACAACGGTATTTACGGTATGACAGGCGGTCAGATGGCTCCTACAACACTGCCCGGCATGAAAGCTACAACAGCAAAAGCTGGTCGTGATCCTAAGATCAACGGTAACCCTCTGCGCGTTTCCGAAATGCTGGCTACACTGACAGGCCCCGCTTACATCGAAAGAGTAAGTGTTTCCACACCTGCACAGGTTACAGCTGCTAAGAAAGCAATCAGAAAAGCTTTCGAAATTCAGAAACAGGGTCTGGGCTTCACATTCATCGAAGTTGTTTCCAGCTGCCCTACAAACTGGGGCTTGACACCCGTAAAAGCTATGGAATTCGTAAGAGAAAAAATGATCCCTTACTATCCTCTTGGCGTATTCAAAGATATCACAGCAGAGGAGGGCAAATAATATGAGTACATTTTCTTCTATCATTGCAGGTTTCGGTGGCCAGGGCTCTTTGCTGATGGGTAAAATCATGGCTTACTCCGGTATGCTGGATAACAAAGAAGTATCTTGGTGTCCTTCTTACGGCCCCGAAATGCGTGGCGGTACTGCTAACGTAAACGTAATCATCTCCGATGAAGGTATCGGTTCTCCCGTTATCACAAAAGACGCTGACTGCGTTGTAGCTCTGAACCAGCCTTCCCTGGATAAATTTGCACATGTTGTAAAAGCAGGCGGCTCTCTGGTTATCAACGCTGACCTGTGCACAGCAGATCATCTGGATGTAAAAGAAGGCGTTAAAGTATACGAAGTTCCCGCAAACAGAATTGCAACAGACGCTTTTGGCGGTTCCAAACTGGCTAACCTGGTAATGCTGGGTGCAGTTGTTTGCGCAACAGGTGCAATCAAAGTAGATGGCATGGACGACACATTCGCTCATGTATTCGAAGGCGGCAAAGCTAAATTTATCCCCGACAACAAAAAAGCATTTGAACTTGGTTTCAACTATGCAAAAGAAAACTGCTAATTTCAGTTAACTGAAAGTGCATATCACCCCCGCATTGGGTTTTCCCGGTGCGGGGGTTCTTTTATAAAAAAAGATTTCTTCCCTATGTGATTTATGGTATAATAAACTGAATACAAATGGGCCTATGCCGGATAAGACACAAGTTTCATTTTGTTTTACCGAAAAGAAAGAGGGGAGGCAAATGGCTGTGAATAATAAAGTGAAAATTACGATTGATGGGAAATCCTTTACATTAATGGGGCCTGAAACAGAAGAACATATGATGCAGGTTGCCGGATATATCGATCAGAAAATGATGGAGATCAGAAAGAACTCAAAAGCTGTGGCAATCGACAGCAGTTTGGCTTATATTTTGACTTCCATCAATGTGGCAAATGATTATTTTAAAGAAGTCAAACATCAATTGGAACAGGAAGACTGCATTGAAGATTTGCGCTTGCAAATCATGTCAGAAAAAGCAAAGACAGCTGAATTGCAGGAACAGCTGGAACAGTTAGAACGGGACAAAAGAAGACTGGAACGGAAACTGCAGGAATATCAGGCGGAAGAAGAAGCCGCAAATGAGGGGCTCCATACCTCTAAAGTACGTCCCAGAAAAAGATAAAATATGACAAAATAGCAGGGGATTTTTGACGGGTGCAAAAAGAAAAAAACTGCTATTTTTCCTTTTGCATCAAAAAATTTGAAGAAAAAACAGAGATACATTCGTTTCAAAGAGAAAGGGGAAAAGATATGCCTTTTAGAAAAAAAACGGAACTGCTGGCACCAGCAGGGTCTATGGAAAGTTTGAAGGCCGCTGTACAGAATGGCTGTGATGCCGTTTATTTAGGTGGAAAACTATTCAGTGCCAGACAATACGCAGGAAATTTTTCTCTGGAAGAATTGGAAGAGGCTTGTGACTACTGTCATCTGCGTGGTGTGAAGGTATATGTCACTGTAAATACGGTTTATAAAGACAAAGAGTTGCCGGAATTCATCCAGTTTATTGGAAAACTGCATCATATGGGTGTAGATGCGCTGATTATGCAGGATGCCGGGGCTGCAAAATTGGTGCGGGAACATTATCCTGATTTCCCTCTCCATGCCAGCACACAGATGACATCCAATTCTTTGGCGGATGTGAATTATTGGTATGAACAGGGCTTTGACAAAGTGGTTTTGAGCAGAGAACTGACTTTGCCGGAAATCCGTCATATTACAGAACAGACTGGTGCGGAAGTGGAAACCTTTGTTCATGGCGCACTTTGTGTTTGTTACTCCGGTCAGTGTATCATGAGCAGTATGTTGGGTGGCAGAAGCGGTAACCGTGGACGTTGCGCCCAGACATGCAGATTGCCGTATACCCTTTACTGTGGATATGATAAAGTGGCGGAAGGTCATTTGCTTTCACCCAAAGATATTGCGACTGTTTCTATTTTGCCGGAGCTTATCGAAGCAGGCATTGCTTCCTTGAAAATTGAAGGCCGTATGAAAAATCCGGAATATGTGGCAGGGGTCACACGGATTTATCGAAAATATATTGACATGTATTTTGAAGATCCAGAACATTATGAAGTTTCTTTGGATGATATGAAAGAGCTGACCCAGCTGTTCAACCGTGGAGGTTTTACAGAAGGTTACTATACTTCCCGCGGCGGTCTGGACATGATGAGTGTGGAACGTCCCAAAACTTGGGGGTTAAAAGTAGGGATTGTGGATAAATATCTGCCACAGCATAAAAAAGTGGTTATTCGTACCAGAGAGCCTCTGGTTCCAGGTGATGGTATTGAGGTTTGGACTAGCCGAGGCCCTCATGTAGGTTGTCAGGTGACCAAACATTCCAAAGCAGGGGAAGTGATCACCCTGACATTGGAAGGCGATATTGAGAAAAATGATGTGGTTTATCGTACCTATGGCAAGGCACTCCATGATGCTTTGCAGAAAACATGGGAAAAAGAAACCAGAAAACTGCCGATTTATGGCGTTTTAAAGGCCAGAAAAGGAGAACCACTGGCATTGCAGTTATGGGATAATATGGGCAGCAGCGTATATGTGACTGGAGAAATGGTGCAGGAAGCCAGCAACCAGCCCACTGCTGTGGAAAAACTGCGTCAGCAGATTGAGAAAATGGGGGCAACACCCTTTGCACTGGCTGACCTGGATGTGCAGGCAGATGAAAACATTTATGTGGGTATCAGCAATTTGAACCAGCTCCGTCGTGATGCGGCAGAAGCTCTGGAACAGGCAATGCTGAAAAAGACAAAGCGGAAAAATATGGAGCGGGGAGAAGCGCCTCGTCAGGCAAAGGAACCTCGTCTGCTGAAAAAGAAACTGCATGTTTTGGTAAGCAATCTGGAACAGCTGGATGCTGCTGTGAAACAAAAAGGCGTGAAACGCATTTATGTGGAATCCACTATGGAGCTGGAAGAACATCTGGCTGATGTCATTGCGAAATGCCGTCGTTATGATGTGGCATGTTATGCGGCACTGCCTCGTGTGGATCGGGAACGTCCTGAAGACGAAAGCAGATTGCAGCGTTTCCTGGAAAGCGATCTGGATGGTTTCCTGGTGCGTTCCGCAGGGCAGTTTGGCGCAGTGAAAAATTCCGGCAAGAAAATTACCGCAGACTATAATCTGAATGTGGTAAACCGGGAAGCGGTGCTGTTCTGGCAGGAACAGGGGGCAGATAATGTATGCCTTTCTGTGGAAAATAATCTGCAGGAAATCCGTGCAATGGCAGACAGTTCCTGTGAAATGGTGGTTTATGGCTATCTGCCTTTGATGACAACACAGCAGTGCCCTATCGGGAATTTCGCTGGAGAAAAACACAGCGGTCAGTACTGTAAGAAACGCTGGAATCAGGATTTGTATTTCCTGCGTGACAGAAAGGGTGAGAAATTCCCGCTGATGACAGACTGTGAACGTTGTGTATGTTCTATTTTGAATGGGAAACCCCTGTTTGCATTGAAGTTTTATGATGAAGTGCTGGATAACGCAGTGGGGAGCGTTCGTCTGAACTTTACAAAGGAAGGCCCGGCAAGGGTAGAACGCATTGTTCGGGCTTACGCCGAAATGACAAAAGACACTGCGCATTGCAGTGCGGAAACAAGAGCTCTTTTGCAGCAGATGAGCGAAAAAGGCAGTACAAAAGGGCATTTCTTCCGTGGAGTGGAGTGAGGATATGTTTGATTTGATTATTATGCTGAGCAGGTACCTGTTCGTCATCTACATCGGACTGTATCTGTGGGAAGCTATTGTGTATATCGCGTACGAGCAGGGCGGCTATCTGGGCAGCCCTTATCGGGCGGTATCTGTACAGCGCAGATTGGTTGTGCTGATGCATTTAACGGCGTTCCTGATTTTGTCGTATAATCGGGACACTTATCTGTTTGATTGGCAGGCATTGCTTTTCGGGGCAATATCGTTGGTATTTCTGCTGGTAGCCATTCAGCTGCTGGATCGGTTTTATTATGAAGGATGTCCTTTGATCTGGACGGGGATGCTGTTTTTGATGGATGTCAGCCTGATTATGCTTCAGAGAGTAGATCCAGCATTGGCTCATAAACAGCTGGTATGGATGGCTCTTGGTCTGGCAGGTATGCTGGCGTTGCCGTCTATTTTGCGGCTGATTCCCAGATTTGAGATTTTTGAATGGGCATACATTATTGTTTGTTATGGGTTGCTGCTGTTCACACAGATTTTTGGTGTGGAACACGGCGGTTCCCAGAACTGGTTGGAAATTGGCAGCATTAGTTTCCAGCCTTCTGAAATTGCAAAGTTCCTGTTTATATTCTATTTGGCCAGCGTTTTCAGAAAACGTGTGGAACTGCGGGAACTGCTCATCACGGGCGGTTTGAGTGCCGGCGTAGTTATTTTGCTGGTACTCCAGAAAGATTTGGGCAGCGCCCTGATTTTCTTCATGACATTTATGACCATGCTGTATATCGCTACATCCAATGAAGTACTGTTTTTGATGGGCATGGGGGCGGCCAGCTTTGCGGCTACCATTGCTTATAAACTGTTTTCCCATGTGCAGGTTCGTGTGGCAGCATGGCGTGACCCTTGGGCGGACATTGATCATGGCGGTTATCAGATCGTTACTTCTTTGTTTGCCATTACCACTTACGGGCTTTTTGGCAGCGGTTTGACAAAAGGCATGCCTGTCAGCATTCCCGTTGTGGAAAGTGACTGTATTTTTGCGGCAATCTGCGAGGAATTCGGCGCACTCTTTGGCGCTGGCATCATTTGTATTTTTATTATGCTGTTATATCGCGGAATCCGTATCACATTGGACTGCACCAGAAGATATTACAGCTTGCTGGCAGCAGGCTTTACAGCCATGATTGCTTTTCAGGCATTTGTCATCATCGGCGGTGTCATCAAACTGATCCCTCTGACTGGGGTTACACTGCCTTTGGTCAGCTACGGCGGTACTTCTGTACTGGTAAGCTTGATGATGTTTGGTATTTTGCAGTGGGTTTGCGTATATTGTGAACAGCATAGCCAGGCTGCGGCAGAACCTATGCAGCAGCAATATGTGGAAAGGAGATACGCCGATGAATAATATGAAAAAAAGCGTCAGACGGATCTTCTGGCTCCTGGCACTTTGCTTTTTTCTGCTGTTAGGATATCTGGGCAAGTTAGTGATTGTAGATCGTGCGGAAATATCCGGTAACTCCTATAATATCCGTCTGCGTAACGACGAGGAAGGCATCCAGAGGGGTGACATTCTGGATCGAAACGGAGAAGTGTTGGCAACCAGCACTTTACAGGAAGATGGCAGTTATCTACGGGAATATCCCAGAGGACGTATGGCTGCTCATGTAACGGGATATAGTAGTGTAGGGAAAACCGGTGTGGAAGCGGCTTATAACTTTGAATTGATGTCAGTTCATCAAGAACTGCTCCAGCGCTTGTCTGGTTTGATGGAAGGAAAAGACCCTAAAGGCAATGACGTAGTGCTGACATTGGATATGGATATCCAAAGTGCTGCTGGGGATTTGCTGGGCAGTACAAAAGGTGCTGTTGTGGTTATGGAACCTTCAACAGGACGTATTTTGGCGATGCAGGCATATCCTGACTTTGACCCCAATACTGTTTCCGGTGATTGGGATTATCTGACCACAGATGAGGATAGTCCCCTTGTAAACCGTGCAACCCAGGGGCTGTATCCGCCCGGATCAACATTTAAGATTATCACTGCCCTTGCGGCAATGGAATGTGTGCCCGATTGGCAGAGTTTTACTTATGATTGCAGAGGCGAAGCAGAATTTGAAAATAAGGTGATCCATTGCTACAATAATAAAGCCCATGGCACGGTGGATATGGAAGAAGCCATGGCGGAATCCTGCAACTGTTACTTTGCGGCCCTTGCGGAAAAAATCGGGGCAGAAAACCTGAGCAAAGTTATGAAGGAATGCGGCATTCTTTCTGATTATGGTTTTGCGTTGGCACACAGTCAGAGCGTGATGTCACTGAATAAAGATTCTTCAGAAAGCGAATTGGTGGAAACGTCCATTGGTCAGGGGAAAACAAGCGTTTCTCCTCTGTATATGGCAATGATGATTTCTGCAGTGGCAAATGACGGCATTATGATGCGTCCATATATTGTTGACCATATTCAGTATGCAAATGGAGAAATCGGTGATACAACTGTGCCGGAAAAACTCATGGAAATTTGTTCGCCCACAGAAACGAGTCAGCTCAACGATTTGCTGGTAGGTGTTGTGGATCATGGTACCGGTACAGCAGCCCAGATCAGTGGTGTGACTGTTGCCGGTAAAACAGGTACGGCAGAAAATGCCACAGGCAAAGACCATTCTTGGTTTGTAGGCTATGCGCCGGCAGAAGATCCAAAAGTTTCCATAGCAGTTGTTATTGAAAATTCTGATTATGGAAAAGCAACACCCATTGCAGGAGAAGTTTTGGAAGTGGCATTGGAAAAATTGGCATAATAAGGGGGAAGCCATGGAAATCAAGCTGGATTTATCAAAAGAATATGCCATTGCTTTAGAAGGCGGCGGTGCGAAAGGTGCTTATGAAATTGGTGTCTGGCAGGCCTTTGAGGAAGTAGGCGTAAAATACTGCGCTGTTTCCGGTTCTTCCGTTGGCGCCTTGAATGGGGCGCTGATGGCGATGCGTGATCTGGACAAAGCGGTGCATCTGTGGGAAAATCTGACGTTTTCTCAAATCATTGATGTAGATGATACGCAGATGAAAGCGTTTTTTGATAAAGAAATGCGTTGGAATGAGTGGCCTTCTTTTTTGCTGGACATGGCGAAAGTCATCAAAAATCGCGGCTTCGATGCAGAACCATTGCGGAATCTGCTGGAAGAAGTGGTGGATGAGGAAAAAATTCGTCAGTCAGATGTAAAATTCTATTTGGTGACATATTCTCTTACGGACAAAAAGGAATTGGATCTGGAAGCGGCAATGCTGCCAAAGGGTACACTTCATGATATGCTGCTGGCAAGTGCTTATTTTCCTGCCTTTAAACAGGAGCCATTGAGTGGAAAGTTCTACGCAGATGGCAGCATCAAAAATGTAGTGCCTTTGAATAGCTTGGTGGAAAGAGGATATAAAAATATCATTGTAATCCGTATCTTTGGCGTTGGATATGAAAAAAAGGTGAAGATACCTGAAGATGTGAACGTTACTGTGGTGGCACCGAGGGAAAAACTCGGCGGCATTCTCCAGTTCGACGGGGAACAGACAAAGAAGGATATGATGCTGGGGTATTTTGATGGCATGAGGTTGATTTATGGTCTGGCAGGCGAAAAATATTATATCGACAGACATTGGAGCGAAGAAAAGGCCTATGCCATGCTGCGGGCAATGCTCCAGTGGGAAAATGCCAATGGCAAGCAGCTGTTGAACCTGCGGGAGATCAATGAGGAAATTTTACCAAAGATGGCAAAGCGTCTGCATGTGAAAGGTGGTTATTACGAACTGTGCCTGCGGATGCTGGAGGAAAAAGCAGAGGGTCTTGGGATCACACCTTTTGTGATTCGAACAGAAGAAGAACTTCTGCGGGAAATTGCGCAAATGAAAAAAGAAAAATAAATGCGGAAAAAGCGAAAGAAGCCGTTTTGCGGTTGCTTTCGCTTTTGATTGTACGCCGAATAGGTGTGACAAAACCCCCAGTTCAACTGGGGGTAGGTAAAAATACTTTAGTCTAAGCAAGAAACCTCCTGCGCTATAATGAAATTGGTCTGGCAACCAAAATATAGAAGCAGGAGGTTTTGTCAAT